>Ga0308157_10000044_pt1 | contig 565036 bp, 510 predicted proteins | sample PhyBR1_FD_201035 | JGI IMG/M metagenome (GOLD analysis project Ga0308157, IMG submission 201035) | Phyllosphere microbial communities from UC Gill Tract Community Farm, Albany, California, United States - DLSLB.R1 | ecosystem: Host-associated > Plants > Phyllosphere > Unclassified | place... | reverse complement strand
CGGCATGGGCTCGTGGAGCGTGAAGACCAGCCCCGAGGCCAAGGCCTATTTCGACGCGCATGTGAAGAAGTTCAACAAGGAGCCCGACCGCTGGGCCAGCGGCCATGCCTGGGCGGGCCTGCAGATCCTGCAGCAGGCCGTGGAGAAGGTGGGCCTGGACCGCAAGGCGCTGCGCGAGCACATCGCCAAGAACGAGTTCAAGACCATTCTGGGCGGCATCCGCTTTGCGGGCAGCGAGAACGCGTCCATCACCGGCACCGTGAGCCAGTGGCAGGGCAGCGACTTCGAGGTGGTGTGGCCCAAGGACCGCGCCACGGCGCAGCTCAACACTGCGAAACCCGTTTGGAAATAACAAAGTGTCTCTGACTTCCTGGGCCGAACTGGTCGCCAGTGGCCTGATTACCGGCGGCATCTATGCGCTGGTGGCCATGGGCCTGAATCTGCAGTACGGGCTGATGCGCATCATGAACATCTCGCATGGCGAGTTCCTGATGCTCGGCGCCTTTCTGACATGGTGGGCGCACACCGCCTGGGGCTGGTCGCCGCTGGCGCTGATGCCGCTGGCCTTCATCGCGCTGTTCGTGCTGGGCGTGGCGGTGCATACGCTGTGCTTCAAGCGCCTGGCGGCGCGCGCGCCGAACGTGGACGTGTTCGAGGCACGCAGCCTGATGGTGGGCTTTGGCCTGATGTTCCTGGTGCAGAACACCGCCCTCCTCATCTGGGGCGGCGACCTGCGCGGCTATGAATACCTGGCCGACCCGGTGCAGATCGCGGGCATGCGCTTCACCGAGAACAAGCTGGTGCTGTTCGGCGTGGCGCTGGCGCTGTCGGCCGCGCTGATCGCGCTGCTCAAGCTCACCTTGCTGGGCAAGGCCGTGCGGGCGCTGATGCAGTCGCCCACGGGGGCGCAGCTGGTGGGCATCAACACCCGGCGACTGCACCCGATGATGTTCGGCATTGGCCTGGGCCTCTCGGGCGTGGCGGGTGCCCTGCTGTCGATGACCTACGAGATCTCCCCCTCGATGGGCGAGCCCTACACCGTGACCGCGCTGATCGTGATCACGCTGGGCGGCTTCGGCAGCCTGGCGGGTAGCCTGGCCGGCGGCCTGCTGCTCGGTGTGGTCGAAGCCCTGGGCATGCACTTCAGCAGCCCGTCTCTCAAGATGCTGCTGAGCTATGCGGTGTTCATCGGTGTCCTCATCTGGCGCCCCAACGGGCTCTTTAGCAAAAAATGACGTTCCAATCCAACAAGCCCTGGCTCGCACTCGCCGCGGGCACGGCCGTGGTCGGCACCCTGCCCTGGCTGGTATCCGAGTTCATGGCCTCGGTGCTGCTCAGCTGCCTGATGTACATCGCGCTGGCCACCAGCTGGTCGCTGTTCTGCGGTGCCACGCGCTACCTGTCGCTGGCGACGTCGGCCTTCTTCGGCATCGGGGCGTATGCCAGCGCCACGCTGCTGAATGTGCTGCCCTGGCCGCTGGTGGTACTGGCCGGTGCGCTCATCGCAGCGGTGGTGGCCATCGTGATGGGGGCGGCCGTGCTGCACCTGCGCGGCACCTATTTCGCGGTGCTCACCTTCGGCATGACGGAGCTGATCCGCCACGCCGTGACCTTTGTCGAAAAGCAGGTCTCGGGCACGGTGGGCCGCGTGCTCACGGTGGTGCCCAGCAACGAGACGGTGTACCTCACGGTGCTGCTGATCGCGGCGGCGGCCATCGCCACGTCGATTGCGGTAAAGCGCAGCCGCTTTGGCCTGGCGCTCTCGGGCATCGGTGCCGACGAGCAGCGCGCACAGACGCTGGGGGTGGACACGCGCCTGGCCAAGATCGCGGGCTTCGGCATCACTGCGGCCTTTGCGGGCGCCGTGGGTGCGGCCATGGCCGTGCGCTGGACCTACATCGAGCCGGCGGCCGTGTTCAGCCCCTTCATCGGCTTCCAGACCGTGCTTATCGCGCTGATCGGCGGTGCGGCCAGTATCGGCGGCCCGGTGCTGGCGGCCATCGTCTTCAGCCTGCTGGCCGAGACACTGCGCCTGCAACTGCCCTACGGCTACATGATGGTGCTGGGCCTGCTGCTCATCCTGTGCGTGATGTACCTGCCCAACGGACTGGCCACGCTGTGGCAGCGCAAGCGGGCGGCCACGCCTGCAGCGGAGGCCGGCCATGTCTGAGGCACTGTTGACCATCGACAGCGTGACCGTGCGCTTTGGCGGCCTGACCGCCGTGGACGGCGTGAGCGCCACGCTGCATGCCGGTGAGCTCATCGGCATCATCGGCCCCAACGGTGCGGGCAAGACCACCTTCTTCAACGCCATCTCGGGGGTGCAGCCCCCCACCTCGGGCACATTGCACTGCGGGGGCGACGACCTCACGGGCAAGGGCCCGCACCACTATGCGGCGCACGGCATTGCGCGCACCTTCCAGACGCCGCGCGTGTTTGCCGACATGACGGTGCGAGACAACGTGCGATTCGGCATGCAGTTCGCGGGGCGCCACCGCCAGGGCCCCGTGGGCCTGCGCAATGAGGACGAGATCTTGGCCATGCTGGGCCTGTCGGCCCTGGCCGAGCGCCCTGCCGCCGACGTGACGCCTTCGCAGCAGCGCCTGCTGGAGATCGGCATGGCCCTGGGCACGCGCCCGCGCCTGCTGCTGCTCGACGAGGTGGCCGCCGGCCTGACCGAGGCCGAGGTGGACGCCATGGCCCAGCGCATCCGCCGCCTGCGCGACGACTGGGGGCTGACTGTGGTGTGGATCGAGCATGCGGTGACCACCCTGCTCAAGTACGTGGAGCGCGTGCTGGTGCTGCACCAGGGCCGCAAGATCGCCGACGGCACACCGGCCGAGGTGGTGCGCGACCCGCAGGTGATCGAAGCCTATCTGGGAGATGAAATGGCCACACCGGCAACGCCCGAAGGAGCCACGGCATGAGCGGCGCACACCTCACGGTACAGGGACTGAGCGCAGGCTACGCAGGCTTTCAGGTGCTGCAGGACCTGTCGCTGGAGGCCCAGCCCGGCATCACGGTGATCGTCGGCCCCAACGGCGCGGGCAAGACCACGCTGCTCAAGGCGCTGGCCGGCCTGCTGCCGCGCCAGGGCACGGTGCAGCTCGATGGCCAGCCGGTGCCCGCGATGAATGCCACGGCCTGCGTGCAGCGCGGCCTGGCCCTGGTGGCCGAGGGGCGCCAGCTGTTTCCGCAGATGACGGTGACCGAGAACCTGGAGCTCGGCGGCTGGCTGGTGCCCTCGCGCATGCGCGCCGTGCGCCTGGCCCAGGCCTTCGAGGACTTTCCTCGCCTCAAGGAGCGCGCGCAGCAACTGGCCGGCACCATGAGCGGCGGCGAGCAGCAAATGGTGGCCGTGGCCCGCGCCATGATGAGCGGGCCGCGCCTCTTGATGCTGGACGAGCCCTCGCTCGGCCTGGCGCCGCGCATGGTCGACGAACTGCTGGCCATCGTGCAGCGCATCGCAGCGCAGGGCGTCACCGTGCTCATGGTGGAGCAGAACGTGCGCAAGGCGCTGCAGGTAGCGCAGCGCGGCTATGTGCTGGAGCGCGGGCGCATCGTCGCCTCGGGCGATGCTGCCACGCTGCTGCAGTCCGACGCGGTGCGCCAAGCCTATCTCGGCGTGGCCTGAATCTTTTTCACTCTTTCTTATCCGACTTTCTTTTCTTGTCGTTCAGGAGATATCCATGACTGCCATTTCCATGCTGATCAACGGCGAGCGCGTGCAGGCCGCCGGCGGCGCCACCTTCGAGCGCCGCAACCCGCTCGACGGGTCCGTGGCCACCACGGCACCTGCCGCCACGGTGGCCGATGCCAAGGCCGCCGCAGACGCCGCCGCCAAGGCCTTCCCCGCCTGGTCGGCCCTGGGGCCCAATGCGCGCCGTGCGCTGCTGCTCAAGGCCGCGCATGCCCTGGAAGCCAAGGGCGAGGCTTTCGCCGCCGCCATGGCCGCCGAGACCGGTGCATCGGGCCTGTGGGCCGGCTTCAACGTGCACCTGGCCGCCGGCCTGCTGCAGGAGGCGGCAGCGCTGACCACGCAGATCGCGGGCGAGGTGATCCCGTCGGACGTGCCCGGCAGCCTGGCCATGGGCGTGCGCCAGGCCGCGGGCGTGGTGCTGGGCATCGCGCCGTGGAACGCGCCCATCATCCTCGGCGTGCGCGCCATTGCCACACCGCTGGCCTGCGGCAACACCGTGATCTTGAAGGGCTCGGAGCTGAGCCCCGCCACGCACGGCCTGATCATCGAAGCGCTGCAGGAGGCCGGCCTGCCCCCGGGGGTGGTGAACTTCGTGACCAATGCACCGGCCGACGCGGGTGCGGTCGTCGAGGCCATCGTGGCCCACCCGGCCGTGCGCCGCGTGAACTTCACGGGCTCGACCAAGGTCGGGCGCATCGTGGCGCAGACCTGCGCCAAGTACCTCAAGCCCACGGTGCTGGAGCTCGGCGGCAAGGCCCCTCTGGTGGTGCTGGACGATGCGGACGTGGACGCTGCGGTGGACGCCGCCGTGTTCGGCTCGTTCGCCAACTCGGGGCAAATCTGCATGTCCACCGAGCGCATCGTGGTGGACGCCTCCATCGCCAACGACTTTGTGGCCCGCTTCGCGGCACGCGCCCAGGCCCTGCCCCTGGGCGACCCGCGCAAGGGCCCGGTGGTGCTGGGCTCGGTGGTGGACATGGCCACCGTGCGGCGCTGCAACGCGCTGATCGACGACGCCCTGGCCAAGGGCGCCAAGCTGGTGTGCGGCGGCAAGAGCGAGACAACGCTGATGGCCGCCACCATCATTGACCACGTAACGCCCGAGATGGACATCTACCGCGAGGAGTCCTTCGGCCCGCTCAAGCCCATCGTGCGCGTGAACGGCGTAGAGGAAGCGATTGCCTGCGCCAACGACAACGAGTTCGGCCTCTCGGCCGCCGTCTTCGGCCGCGACATCGCTCGTGCCTGGAACGTGGCTGCGCGCATCGAATCGGGGATCTGCCATGTCAACGGGCCTACCGTGCACGACGAAGGGCAGATGCCGTTTGGCGGGGTGAAGAATTCGGGGTGGGGGCGGTTTGGGGGGATGGCGGGGGTGCGGGAGTTTACGGAGCTGCGTTGGATTACTGTGCAGACTACGGCGCGGCATTATCCGTTCTGAGGGCCTTTGGATGCCTGGGCCGTCCATGGTGCATGGCGAGGCACGGTGCCATGAAGTCCCCTCCATGGCACCCTCAAAACGTGCTCCAGGTCATTTCATGCTGCAGCCCACGACGTAGGGTCCACCACTTCCACTCCAGTCAGCGTGACATTGTTGCCAACGGGCGGACCGTACACATTGGCGGGATTGGACGAGTAGGCGTAAGCATCGACCACCTCCTTGTTCCATGCCACGGCGGCTGCGCTGAACGCAGCCTGATCGCCCGAGGCATTCTCCAGGCCTGACAGAAGCTGCCCCAGTTGCAGAGCAACGATACCCACATTGGCCTTGCCCACCAGCACCAGATAATTCTTTAACGTGGCTTGCAGCCCCTGATTGGGTAACAACCCCAAGTTCCCCATGAGCTTGGTGGACAGCATATCCTCCGTCAAGTGAGTGAAAGCCGCGGCAAACTGCAGGGCGTAGGCGGTGCTCCCAACCGACGTCGCCATCTCCACCTGTCTGGTATGTACAGGATGCACAGGGGATTGATCGTTGAACGCCTGATTCAGGATCGTCGTGACAACGTAAGGCTCATCAAGAAAGTTCTGTGCCATCAAAAAACTCCAGAAAAAGGGCCGATCAGGCCGAGGTCCATGAGGCGTCTGCCAGTGCAGACGCGCCGACCAGCTTGACGAGACTGTCGTTGGCGTTCAGGGTTGCCACAGCATCGTTGACCAGGATGTAGGTGTCGGCACCGTAGCGGAAGGCAATGGCTTTGTTGGCCCCCGCCGTGCTGGCGGCCAACGCCACGGCATCCAGCAGCGAGGACGCCGCCGCAATGCTGGCCAATTGCGCAGAGGCAGGGGCTGCCTTGGCCGTCGAGTCAGAACCGAACAGACGGATCACATCGGCCCCGCTTTCGAAATCCGTCACGCGAATGAACGACCGGCCCAGCGCAGCGTCCGAACTGGTGTCCAGATCGCGGGCGGTGGCGCCCGCCAAACCCACGATCGTCAACGTGTCGCTTCCACGGCCCAGGGTGACCTCGTGGGCATTGGCGGCTCCGACGATGACGGTATCGTCACCAGCACCCGCGTCAATGGCCACTCTGCCACCGGAAGCCTCGTTGACGTTGATCCGGTCGCCCGCCGTGCCACCGATGATGCCCACCGGCGTGCTTCCCGTGGTGGTGAACGCCAGGTCCAGGGCCCCTGTCAGCCCGGTTGCATTGATGACCTCCACATGGGAGCCGATCACGGTGGTGGTCAGTGCCTGGTCATCCCAGATCCGTATTTCCTCGGCAGCATCGGCCGTGATCCTGGCGGTGTTGGTGGTGGTGGTTGCCACATTGCCGGCAGAGCTGTAGACCGACAGCAGCTCGATGCCCGGCACGATCACCTCGTCGAGTCCCGTCGCATCGGCCAGCACGATGTTGGCGGAGTCCAGGGTGCCGGAGGTGCCCGCGAACTTCACGGTCAGCGGTCCGCCGGACAGGGAGTTCTGCACGCCCACGGTGGTCTTCAGGCTGACGTCTGCAAACGTGGCCGGGCGCGTGGCCCCATCCCCCCACAACATCTTGATGTCGGTTGCATTGGCAGAACTGAACTGGGCGGATTCTCCTGCGGTGATGATGACCGTTTCAATGCCATACAGCTTGGGAGCCACGGATTCACCCCCACCCAGCGTGGCCATGAGCATGTCCCCGCGTCCGCCATCCCCCCCACCGTTGAGTATGTCCGGAGAGCCCAGCAGCCCAGGTGCAGGAGCCAGAAAAACGTCGTCATACAAGGTGCCGCTCAGGACATCCACGCTGCTGGTCAATGTCAGCGTGGTCCCTGTACCCACATTGAAGTAGGGATTTCCTATAGGTCCCATTCCGTTTGCAGGGTTGCTGGAATAGGCATGCGAGGCGGTCACCTCATTGTTCCAACGCACCGCGGCAGCCGAGTAGATGGCCAGGTCACCGGTGGCGTTTTCAAGCCCCGACAGGATCTGGCCCAGTTGCAATGCAACCGTTCCGACATTGATCTTGCCGATGGCGATCAGGTAGTCCTTCAACGCCACTTGCAGATCTGCATTGGGCAACAAGCCAAGATTGGTCAGCACCATGGTGGACAATGCGTCCTCGGACATACCCCCATGGCTGGCGCTGTACTGTCGCGCCAGTTCGTTGATACCTATCGAGGGAATGGCGGCCAACTGGTTGGTGTAGATCTCGTAAGTGCGCGACTCGTTGGAGATCGCCCGATGCAGCATCGAGAGGTCTGCATGGATACCGGATACTTGTGCAGGCATGGGTGGTTTCGCTGTGCGGTTGAAGGACTGCTTGTCACGCAATGGACCATGACGCATCGGCCAGCGCGTCCACGCCGGTGAGCTTGACCAGGCTGTCATTGACGCCCAATGCTGCGACGCCATCGTTCACGAAAATGTAGGTATCGGCACCATGGCGGAAGGCGATTGCCTTGTTGGAGCCTGCCGTGGTTGCCGCCAATGACACGGCATCCAGCAGGGAAGTTGCTGCAGCCATACTGGCCAGTTGCGCATCGCTCGGGGCTACCTTGGCCGTCGAGGAGGCGCCATGCAGCCGGATCACATCGGTGCCGCTCGAAAAGCCCCGCACCTCGATGGCCGATGCGGCAAGAGTGGCTGCCGATCCCAGGTCCATGTCCTTGGCCAGAGCGCCTGCCAGGCCTGTGATGGTCAGCTTATCCGCCCCATCGACCAGGGTGAGCTTGTGGCGGGCCTGGGCGTTGGCGGTGATGGCAACGCCCCCTGCGGTGCCGGCCAGCGCCAGGTCCAGCGCCGAGTTGAATGCCGAGGCGTCGACAACGGACACCCTGGCACCGGTCACGGTGCTAACCAGGGCCTGGTCACCCAGGATGACGATTTTTTCCGCCTGGGCCGCACTGATTTTGGCGCTGTTGACCGTGGTGGCGGCGACCGTGCCGGCCTTACTCCAGACGTTCAGGTGCTCAGTATTGGCAACGACGATTTCGTCACGGCCCACTGCATCGGCGAACACAATGTTGGCCGAATCCATCGGGCCGGAGACATCGCTGAAATTCACGGTCAGGACACCACCCGTGACGGAGTTCTGGATGCCGACGGAGGTGGCCAATTTCACGTCCGAGAATGTGGCCGCACCCTCTGCGGCATAGACCCACAGTTCCTGCAGACCGGCGGTATCCCCGGCACCCAATTCGGCCCCTGCGCCTGCGGTGATGTAAGCCTTCTCGACGCTGCGCAACCCAGGGGTGACCTTGCTTGCGGCTGCAAGGGTCGCCCTGAGGGTATCGAGACCCTCGGCGCCATCGATCACATCCGCCGTCGAGAGAAAGCCCCCGGTGCTTGCCAGGATCGTGTCCTTGTCGGCCGTGGTCTTGAACCTGGCATCTGCCGCGGCAGGCGATACCGCATCATCGCCAGAGGTCAGCGAAAGGGTGACGCCCATGGCAGGGATAGGGGGCCCCGCGCTGGGGTTGTAAGGGTCGCTGGAATATTTATAGGAATCCGCCAGCTCTTGATTCCATGCCACAGCGGCCGCATTGAACGCCGATTGGGCGCCCGTGGCGTGTTCCAGCCCCGAGAGGATCTGGCCCAACTGCAGGGCCACGACGCCGACATTGGCCTTGCCCACGGACACCAGGTAGTCCCGCAGCGCGGTGTGCAGACCCGCATTCGGAAGCACACCTAGATTGCCCAAGAGCTTGGTAGACAACTGGTCTTCCGTCATGCTGGTAAAGCCGGAGCCAAACGACAACGCAAACGCATGGATGCCGCTCGATGTGACCATTGCGACCTGGTTGTTGTACACCGTGTAGGTAGGCGATTGGTCGTTGAACACCCGGTTCAGGATCGTCGTGACAACGAGGGGATCATCAAGAAAGTTCTGTGCCATCAAGTGCTCCGCAAACGGCCCATCAGGCCGAGGTCCAAGAGGCATCGGCCAGCGCCGTCACACCGGTCAGCTTGACCAGGCTGTCGTTCTCCCCCAAGGCCGCAGTGCCATCGTTCACGAGGATGTAGGTGTCCGCTCCATAGCGGAAGGCAATGGCCTTGTTGGCACCTGCCGTGGTCGCGGCCAGGACCGTTGCCTCCAGCAGCGAGGCCGATGCTGCGATGCTGGCCAGTTCCGCACCGCCAGGGGCGGCCTTGGTCGTCGAGGCAGCGCCAGTCAGCCGGAACAAATCGGTACCGCTCGCAAAGTCCCTCACCTCGATGGCCGATGCAGCCAGCTTGGCCGCGGTGCCGAGATCGATGTCCTTGGCAGCTCCACCTGCCAGACCGGAGATAGTCAGCATGTCGACCCCGGCACCCAGCGCGATCTTGTGGTGCGCCTGGGCGTTGGCCGTGATGGCGACGCCACCGGTGTCCACCAGCTTCAGGTCCAGCGCCTGGGTGAACGTCGAGGCGTCGACCATGGAAAGCCTGGCGCCGGTCACGGTGGTGGTCAGGGCCTGGTCACCCAGTATGGTGATCTTCTCCGCCTGGGCGGCGGTGATCCTGGCGCTGTTGACCGTGGTGGCGGACACCGTGCCGCCCGTGCTACGGACGGTCAGGATTTCGATGTTCCCCACGATGACTTCGTCCTTGCCCGTGGCATCGGCCAGCGCAATGGTGGCCGAATCCATCGGGCCGGAGACGCCGGTGAAATTCACGGTCAAGGCGCCGCCTGCGGCGGAGCTCTGGATACCGACCAGGGTCCCCAGTGCTACGCCAGAGAACGCGGCGGAGGCACTTGCGCCATTGATCCACAGCTCGGCCAAGCCCGTGGTGCCAGCCGCGCTGAATTCAGCGCCCGCCCCTGCGGTGATGTAGACCTTCTCGATGTTGCTCAGCGTGGGGGCCACCGTGCTGCCCGCCGCCAGGGTGGCCCGCAGGGTGTCGGTACCGGCTGCGCCATCGACGGAATCGGCCGTCGAGAGAAAGCCTGCAGTGCTTGCGAGCAGGGTGTCGTTGTTGGACGTTGTCTTGAATTTGGCCTCGGTAGCCGCAGGCGATATCGAATCGTCACCGGAGGTCAAGGAAAGGGTGACGCTCAACGTGGCGGGGTCCGGCTCACCCGTCCCCACAGCAGGACCGGTATTGGCAGGGTTGCTGGAGACTTTGTAGGAATCCACCAGTTCCTTGTTCCATGCCATTGCAGCGGCATTGAATGCTGCCTGATCACCCGTGGCGCGCTCCAGCCCCGACAGGATCTGCCCGAGCTGCATGGCGACGATGCCCACACTGGCCTTGCCCACGGACACCAGGTAGTCCCGCAAGGCAGTCTGGAGGCCAGCATTCGGCATCACGCCCAGGTTGCCAAGCAGCTTGGTAGACAACTGGTCCTCGTTCAGGCTGGTGAAGCTGGCGCCAAATGACAGGGCAAACGCGTTGATACCCACCGAAGTAGCCATTGCTACTTGGTTGCTGTAGACCGCGTAGGCAGGCGATTGGTCATTGAAGACCCGGTTCAGGATCGTCGTGACGACATAGGGTTCATCAAGAAAATTTTGTGCCATCAAAAGCTTCCCAAAAGGCAAACAGGTGCGCAGCGCGGGGTGAAGCCCTGCGGTTCAGAATTCAGGCCAGCGCATGGCGGCACCGCGCGGCCAAGGTGGCTTGGGCGGGCCATCAGGCCGAGGTCCAGGAGCCATCGGCCAGCGCCGCAACGCCGGTCAACTTGATGAGGCTGTCGTTGGCGCCCAGTGCGGCCACGCTGTCGTTGACCAGGATGTAGGTGTCCGCACCGTAGCGAAAGGCAAGGGCCTTGTTGGCACCTGCGGTGGTGGCGGCCAGGGCCGTTGCTTCCAGCAGCGAGGCCGATGCAGCAATGCTGGCCAGTTCCGTGGCACCGGGTGCCGCCTTGGCCGTTGCCCTGGCGGCGTCCAGCCGGATCGCGTCGATGCCGCTGGCAAAGCCGGACACCTCGATGGCCGAAGCAGCCAGTGTGGCCGACGTGCCGAGGTTGATGTCCTTGGCCTCGGTACCTGCCAGGCCGGTGATTTTCAGCGTGTCAGCCCCGTTACCCAGGGTGATCCTGTGGGCGGCCTGGGCGTTGACTGCCACGGTAACGCCGCTGGTGCCGGCGAGCGTCAGGCCCAGCGTCTTGGTCAGCGCCGTTGCATCGATCACGGACACCCGGGCGCCGGTCACCGCAGTGGTCAGGGCCTGGTCGCCCCAGATCACCATTTTTTCCGCCTGGGCCGCGGTGATTCGGGCACTGTTGACCAAGGTGCCAGAGGACGTACCCGTGCTTCTCACGCTCAGGGTTTCGATGTTCGAGACGATGACTTCGCCATTGCCCGCCGCATGGGCCAGTGCGATGGTGGCCGCGTCCGCGGGGCCGGAGGCATTCGCGAAGTTCACGGTCAAGGCGCCACCGCCCGCGACCGAGTTCTGGATACCCACCGTGGTCCCCAGGTCCACGCCAGAGAACGTGGCGGAGGCATCTGGGCCATTGATCCACAGCTCGACCAAACCAGTGCTCCGAGCCGCGCTGAATTCAGCGCCCGCCCCTGCAGTGATATAGACCTTTTCGACACTGCGCAGCATGGGTGCCACCGTGGCACCGGCGGCCAGGGTCGCCCTCAAGGTATCGACCCCCGCAGCCCCGTCGATGGCATCGGCGCTCGACAGGAAGCCCGCAATGACTGCCAGGAAGGTGTCGATGTTGGCTGTGCTCTTGAACTTGGCCTCGGGAGCCGTGAGCGAAATCGCATCGTCACCGGACGTCAGCGACAAGGTGACGCCGGTGACGGATTGATCGTCCCTCTCAGGTGGCCCGCTCGCATCATTGGCAGGGTTGGTGGAGAACGCGTATGAGAGCTCCAGTTCCTTGTTCCACGCCACGGCTGCTCCATTGAACACGGCCTGGTCGCCGGTGGCCTGCTCCAGCCCCGACAGGATCTGGCCCAGCTGCAGGGCCACGATGCCCACATTGGCCTTGCCCACGGAAACCAGGTAGTCCCGCACGGCGACCTGCAGGCCCGCATTGGGCAGCACGCCCACGTTGCCCAGCAGCCTGGTGGACAGCTGGTCTTCCGTCAGGCCGGCATAGGCGGCGCCAAATGACAGCGCAAATGCATTCAGTCCGATCGACGTGGCCATCACCACCTGGTTGTTGTACACCGCAGGCTGAGGCGATTGGTCATTGAACACGCGGTTCAGGATCGTCGCGGCGACGTAAGGCTCATCGAAAACGTGCTTTGTCATCAAAAGCTCCAGGAAAGGCAGGCATGTCCAGAGTGCAGAGCAAAGCCCTGCAGGCGTGGATTCAGGCGATCACGTGAAAACACCACGCGGCCGGGGTGGTTGGGGGCAACCATCAGACCGAGGTCCACGAGGCATCGGCCAACGCGGCCACGCCGGTCAGCTTGACCAGGCTGTCGTTCCCACCGAGCGCGGCGGTGCCGTCGTTCACGAGGATGTAGGTGTCGGCACCGTAGCGAAAGGCGATGGCCTTGTGGGCCCCTGCCGTGGTGGCGGCCAGTGTTGCAGCGGTCAGCAGCGAGGACGATGCAGTGATGCTGGCCAGCTGTGCGGCGCTGGGAGCGGCCTTGCCCGTGGGCGTTGCGCTGGTCAGCTGGATCATGTCGGTACCGCTCAGGAAGTCGGTCACCTCGATGGCAGAGCGGCCCAGCGCGGCGGCCGTGCCGACCTCCAGGTCACGGGCGGCAACGCCTGCCAGGCCCGCGATGTTCAGCACATCCGCCCCAGCGCCCAGCGCAATCCGGTGGGCATTGCCGGCACCGATGGTGACGGTATCTGCGCCATCGCCCGCCTCGATGACCACCCGGGCCCCCGATGCGTCGTTGATGATGAAAGTGTCTGCCCCCCTGCCTGCGGCGATGCCCACCGAGGTCAGGCCCGTGGTGGCGAAGGTCAGGCCCAGGGCCCCGGTCATGTAGGTGGCGTCGATCACCGCCACATGGGCGCCGTCCACGGCGATGTTCAGGGCCTGGCCGCCGGTCACCACGATCTGCTCGGCCGATGGGGCGGTCAGCCTGGCGCTGTTGGCCGCAGCGCCAGCCACGCTGCCCGCTGAACTGTTGACCTTGATGTTCTCCACACCGCCGGTGATGATGACCTCGTCGGCACCGGAGGCTCCGGCGAAGTCGATGCTGGCGGTGTCCGACGGACCGGAGGCATCCGCATAGCTGACCGTCAACGGCCCCCCGGCCTGGGAGTTCTGGACACCCACCGTGGTGCGCAGGTCCAGGCCGGACAAGCTGGCCGCCCCGGCAGCGGAATCCACCCACACCTCCTGCAAGCCCGTGGACCGGCTGGCGTCGAACTGGGCCGCAGCGCCCGCGGTGATCATCACTTTTTCGATGTACTGCAACGCAGGCGTCACCCGCTCCCCCGCCGCCAGTGCGGCTTTCAGCACGTCCTTGTCGATGCGAGCGCCGTCCTTGATCGAGTCTGCGCTGCCCAGTTGGCCGGGCACCAGGGCCAGGATGGTGTCGTGGTTGCCCGTGGTCTGGAACTGGCGCTGCGTGGCCTCCGGGGACAGGACATCGTTCCCCTCGGTCAGCGACAGGGTGACCCCGGTGCCGGGCATGTACGTCAGATCGGCCCCCCGGTTGGTCGCGGGGTTGCTGGAGTAGAGGTGGGAAGCCGCCAGTTCATTGTTCCAGCGCAACGCGGCAGGTGCGTAGACGGCCAGGTCGCCGGTGGCGTTTTCAAGGCCCGACAGAATCTGGCCGAGTTGCAAGGCCACAATGCCCACGCTGGCCTTGCCGACGGTGGCCAGGTAGTTCGTCAGTTCGGCCTGCAACGGGGCGTTGGGCAGCAGGCCCATGCGGGCCAGCAGCATGGTGGACAGCTGGCCCTCGGTCAGGTCCTGGAACTGGGCGTGCGACGCGAATGCGCGGGCCACCGGGTTGGCGCCGGTTGCGTTGATCGTCTGGGCGAAATACTCGTACGTGCTTTGGCTGGGCGACGCGTCGTAGAAAACCCGGAACAACGCCGAAGCCTCTGCATACGATCCAGAAATTTGTGCCGGCATCGGACCCTCCCGCGCGGTGGTGATTGATGCGGCAAGCGTAAGCCGCAGCCGTTCACCAGGGTGTGCCCGCCGTCACAATGAAACTTTTCGACACCAAAGGCCGGGCCCGCTGCTGGGGCAGCACAGACCACGCGGAACGCACGAAAAGAGCGTCGCCCACGGGGGCACGCCGGGGCCAGCGGTCAGGCCGCAGACGTGATCGAATCCAGCGGCCAGCGCGGCTTCACATCGAAGGCGTACTCGGTGGTGGCCTGCTGCTGCCCCGACTCCAGCCGCATGGCTGCCGCCATGGCGATCATGGCGCCGTTGTCGGTGCACAGGTGCAGCTCGGGGTAGTGCACGCGCACCTTGTTTTTGGCGCAGGCTTCGTTGAGCTGGTTGCGCAGATGGCGGTTGGCGCCCACGCCGCCGGCCACGACCACGCGCTTCATGCCCGTCTGCTTCAAGGCAGCGAGGGTCTTCTTCACCAGCACCTCGACGATGGCTGCCTCGGTGCTCGCGGCCAGGTCAGCCTTGCGCGGTTCGAGCTCGTCGCCGAGCTTTTTCGCCTGCGTGAGCACGGCGGTCTTGAGGCCGGCGAACGAAAAGTCCAGGTTGCCACTGTGCAGCAACGGCCGTGGCAGCTTGAAAGCCGTGGCATCGCCCTGCTCGGCCAATTTGGAGAGCGCGGGGCCGCCCGGATAGCCCAGGCCCATGAGCTTGGCCGACTTGTCGAAGGCCTCGCCGGCCGCATCGTCGATGGTTTCGCCCAGGATCTCGTAGCGGCCCACGCCGTCCACGCGCATGAGCTGAGTGTGCCCGCCGGACACCAGTAGCGCGACGAAGGGGAACTCGGGTGGGTCGGCGCTCAAAAAGGGCGAGAGCAGGTGCCCCTCCAGGTGGTGCACGCCCAGCACGGGCTTGCCCAAAGCGGCGCCCAGGGCACATGCCACACCGGCACCCACCAGCAGCGCACCGGCCAGGCCCGGGCCACGGGTGTAGGCCACCACGTCCACGTCGGCCAGGCTCTTGCCGGACTCGGCCAGCACCTGGCTGGCCAGCGGCAGCACGCGGCGGATGTGGTCGCGGCTGGCCAGCTCGGGCACCACGCCGCCATAGGCCTGGTGCATTTCGATCTGGCTGTGCAGCGCGTGGGAAAGCAGTGCGGGCACCTGGCCCTCCACGCGCGTTTCCACCAGGGCCACGCCGGTTTCATCGCAGGAAGACTCAATGCCCAATATCAACAACGTCATGGCCCCGAGTGTAGAGCGCCGGCCATGGTGGCAAGGCGCCACAATCGGACAACCCCACGCATTGCAAGCCTCACCCCCATGGCCGACGTCCTCCACTTCCATTCCCCCCAGGCAGCGCAGATGCTGCTCCTGGCCCAGCAGGTGCGGGCCTGGGAGCGAGTGGCACCTGCGGAGTACCAGGCCCTGCAGCAGCGCCAGCTGCACACGCTGATGCGCCATGCCCACCAGCACTCCCCCTTCTGGCGCGAGCGGCTGGAGGCGGCCGGGTGGCCCGCTGAGGCCTCACCCGGCGCAGTGCTGGCACGCCTGCCGCTGCTCACCCGCGCCGATCTGCAGACGCACTTTGCCCAGTCACGCGCGCGCTGGCCCGGCCTGGAGGAGGCGGGCATCGCCACATCGACCACCTCGGGCTCCACCGGCGAGCCCGTGCGTGTGGAAAAGGCCAGCGCCATGTATTCGCCCCTGTATGCCGCCATCTCCTGGATGGAGGCCCAATGGCACCAGCGCGATGCGGCGCGCAAGATTGCCGTGCTGGGCGCCGGCCTCACCGACGGCACGCGCGACAGCTGGGGCGACATGTACGCCGCACTGGGCCTGCGCGGCCCCTGCGTGGTGCGCAACATCACCCAGCATGGCATGGAGTCGCACCTGGACTGGCTGCTCGCGCACCGGCCCGACTACCTCAAGTGCAGCCCGATGGCTGCGGCAGAGCTGGCGCGGCTGGCGCTGGCGAGGGGCGTGCACTTGCCCATCCGGCAGGTGATCTCGCAATCCGAACGGGTCACGCCCGGCCAGCGGGCGCTGTGCCTGCAGGCTTTTGGCGCGAGGATCATCGACCGCTATTCGTGCGAGGAGACCGGCTGGATCGCGCTGCAGTGCCCGGTGCACGACCACCTGCACCTGCTGGGCGCAACGACCCTCATGGAGATCGTGGATGGAGAGGGCAAGCCCTGCCCCGTGGGCGTACCAGGCCGCGTACTCGTGACCAGCCTGCACAGCTTTGCCATGCCCATACTGCGCTACGAGCTGGGCGACATCGCCGAGTGGGGTGCGCCGTGCAGCTGCGGCATGGTGCTGCCCGTGATCGCGCGCATGGGGGGTCGCACCCGGCACCAGGTACAGACCGACAAGGGCTTGATGCCCATGCCCTTTCTGGGCGACGAGCTGGGCCACATCGAGCCCATACGCGCCTTCCGCATGCGCCAGTACGCGGACGGCACGCTGCAGCTGCAGATCGAGGCGCCCCGTGCGCTCACGGCAGACGAGCAGGCCGCCGTGCGTGCGGTGTTCGCCGCCAATGGCCTGGCCGACCTGCCCTTGCACGTGGAGCACCTGGCCCGCATCGACTGGCCGCCGGGGCGCAAGCGCGAGGAGTTCGAGCGCGTGGACCGCGCCTTCGAACCACCCCCCTCAACCCGTTGAAAGGCTTATTGCGGCCAGATCTTGCCCTTGCTCACGAACGCGCCCGTGCTGGTCTTGTAGCCGAAATGGACCTCGGCATTGACCGCGCGCATTTCCGCCTCCGTGAAGTCCAGCGACGGCGTGAACCGGAGCGTGGCGGCGTTCGCCACCTGGCTTGCGAAGGCAACGGCCTCCGCATCGGACGGCACCTGGCTGGCCCAGGTGCCGTCGCCCTTGCGGAAGAACCACAGGTCGGACAGGAAGCTTTGGCCATTGGCGGGGATGCGTGCCGCCACCCAGGCGCTGATCTTGGGGTTGGCCGCCACATCCGCCGCCGTTTGCGCCAGGGTGATGCCCAGTTGCAGGGGCTGGCCTGCGGTGGACAGCACCGCCGTTGCAAGCGTTGCGACGGAGGCCGACGCAGTGGTCGTGGTTGCCGCAGTTGTCTGCTGGTCGGTGGTGCTGACGGTGCCCGTGGCGGGGCTGGGCGCATCGACCGGGTCGGGGTAGGTCGAGGTGGTCCAGACAATCGCCGCGTAACCAGCCGCGTACTTTGCCAAGTCCACGTCGATCGCGCCCTGGATGTCGTACAGCGGGGTGCCGCTCAGCTGGCGCACATACAGCCAGTTGCCCTGGCTGGTGCTGCCCTTGCTGGCATCGAGCTGCCCGCCCACGAAGCGCACCGTGCCACCGCCATCGTGCACCACCAGGTGGTCAGCGGCAGGCTCGTTGACCAGCCGTGAAAACGTGGTGTCGATCTGTTCGGTGCTCTTGACGGTCTGGTATTCCGCTGCGCCCAGGGCGGCTTCACGGACTGGCGCCGAGCCGTAGCGCAGGGCGAAGGCGGACTCGGTGGCCTGCGGCGCATAGCCCGAGAACATGAACGAGCGGCTGCCCGCAGGGATGTAGATCTTGAATTCCTTGTACTGCAGCTGGTAACCCGTGAACTCGGGCAAGGCCAGCGATCCGCCGCCCGGGAAGGCGCAGCCCCCGGTGGAGTAACCAATGGCGCAGCCCGTGACGCCTTCAGGCGCGTACTGCTGCTTGAAGCCGATCTTGGTATTGAAGGTGTAGTCGTAGCTGCCGGCGGCAGGGGGCAGCGCGATGCGCAGCGGCGACTGGTGAAGCGAAACGAAATTGGCAGCGTGAGCCAGAGACACCACCGCAGAAAGACACAAGACAACCAGAAACCGCATCGAAACCACTCCAGGCAAAACCAAACAGCCAGCAAAAAGCGCCCATTGGGCGCCCACCCATTCAGTTATCAACAATAACTTTCAGCCACCAAGACCGCGTAGGATATGCCGCACGCGAAGACGCGGCCCTGTCCCACCGTACGCACGTGGCGAGGCTCAGAGGGGCATTGCGCAGCGAAGTTCCTGTAAAGATTCGTACCGCAGGTAGTGCCCGGGCCGGGCAAGCGGCTCCCCGCGGTGAGTCAGCGCAGTGCCCCGCGCGAGTTCAGCAGTTGCTGCACCATGGCCGCCACCGGGGTGGTCTGGGTGTCGTATTGCGACTCAGGGGCGAGCGGCGCCTCATAGGCACCATCCAGGCCGGTCAGGCCGGTGATCAGCCCCGCCCTGGCGCGCGCATACAGGCCCTTGGGATCGCGCCGGGCGCACTCATCCACCGAAGTGCTCAGGTGGATCTCATGGAACTCGCCGGGGGAAAACAGGGCGCGCACCCGCTGGCGGTCGGTCTCGAAGGGGGAAACAAAGGCGCACACCACGGTCATGCCGTTGTGGGCCATCAGCCGCGCCACCTCGCCTGCGCGCCGGATGTTCTCGGCCCGGTCGGCGGCAGACAGCCCCAGGTCGGAGCACAGGCCCTTGCGCAGCTCGTCGCCATCGAGCACGCAGGCCCGGCCACCGGCCTGGTTGAGGGCCTGGGCCAGCGCGGTGGCCAGGGTGGTCTTGCCTGCGGCGGGCAGGCCGGTGATCCAGTAGACGAGGGGGTTCAAACAGGGCTCCGGGCTGGGTAGGTCGGGAAATGATCCACCTCCTACTATGCCAGCCACGGCTCCGTCCAGCACCCAAAAAAGAGCAGGCGTCTCCCTGGCCTTCGTTCTTACCAGCGGTCCGAGCGCATGCGCAGTTCCCACCCGCCGCCGCGCAGCTCGTACACGCCCACGGCGCCGTAGCGCTGCTCGCCCTTGTCGTCCCAGGTCATGGTGCCGATCACCGGCGCATAGCCGTTGATGCTGTGCATGGCCTTGGTGATGTCCTTGGGAGCGGCGGACTTGGCTTTCTGGATCGCGGCGGACAGCACGTAGGTGCTGTCGTAGCTGTAGTGGCCGCCATAGGCCGGTGCCTTCTTGAACTCGGCCACGTACTTTTCGAGGAAGGGCTTGCCAGTGGTGAACTCCTTGGCCTCCAGCACGGGCGAGGTGGCGTAGATGCCTTCCACGATGCCGGCGCCCTTGGCCATGTCGGTGGTCTTGATGGTGTCGCCGCCCAGGAGGCGCACCTTGGTGTGGTCGACCTTCTTGAGCGCCTCCAGCAGGGCAATGGCCTGGAAGTCATTCAGGGTGGAGACGATCACCTCGACCTTGGCCGCCTTGAGTTCGCCGGCCAGGGCGTCGAAGGCCGTGGTCTTGTCGTCGAAGGACTTGCGCACCACGACTTCCTTCTTCTCGGCCTTGAGCTGCTCGGCAGCGCCGTCGGCCAGGCCCTTGCCGTAGGGGGTGCCGTCGTCAAGCGCTGCATAGCGGCTGGCGCCCAGCTGCGTGGCGGCGAACGAGCCGATGGCGCGCGCCTGCAGGGTGTCGTTGGCCACCATGCGGAAGGTGGTGGGAAAGCCCAGCTGCGTGAACTTGGGGTTGGTGGAGATGGCGATCTGCGGGATGTCCTTGGCGGCGTAGATGGGGGCGGTCTCGATGCTCACGCCCGAATTCAGGTGGCCGATGACTGCCACCACACCGGCATCCACCAGTTGCTGGGCCACGGTCTTGCCGGTGGCGGCGTCGGCCTTGTCGTCCACGGACACCACCTCCAGCGTCACGCGCTTGCCGTCCACGGTGTAGCCGCCCTTGTTGAGCTCGGCAACGGCCAGGTTCACCCCGTTGAGCAAGTCCTGCCCCAGGGCGGCCAGGGGCCCGCTCAGGGGCTGGGCGACCCCGATCTTGATGGTGTCGGGCACTTTGCCGCAGCCCGCCAACAAGGCGGTGGTGGCCACGGCGGTGAGGGCCAGGCTGGCCGAAAATCGGCGCCGGTCGATGGGCTGGTTCATGCAGGAAACTCCATATCTGTATGTCAATGTGACCGGATGTATATGCGACGCCGCCAAGAGGCGCTATCGGGTATGCCCTCCCAATACACACTCTATTAGCAAGTTTCAGGCCCTGAAAGGGGCACAGCCGCGCAAGCAAGGGTAGACACCCTCCGCGCACCAGCCCGGCGCACCAATTTGTGGCGTAAATCTTGCTATGCTGAAGGCATGAATGAGGCCTTGCGCATAGTGGTGGTTGCCCCCGATCTGGCGGTCGCCGACCCCGATGACGAGCATGCCCTGCTGCAGGCAGAGCGCTCGCGGGCGCTGCGCATCGGCCTGTTGGAAAACAACTTCAACCTGGTGGCCACGCTGCCGGCCGACGTGTTTTTGAGCGAACGCCTGGCGCAATTGCAGCCAGACCTCATCATCGTGGACGCCGAGAGCGAGGCACGCGATGCGCTGGAACATGTGGTGATGGCCACGCGCGACGAGCGCCGCCCCATCGTCATGTTCACCAATGACGAGGACACCTCGCACGTGAAGGCGGCCGTGGCCGCCGGCGTCTCGGCCTACATCGTGGCGGGCCTGGCGCCCCAGCGCATCCGCCCCATCCTGGATGTGGCAATGGCACGCTTTCAGCACGAGCAGGCATTGCGCGCCGAACTGGCCGACGCCAAGACCGAGCTCAAGGACCGCAAGACCATCGACCGCGCCAAGGGCCTGCTGATGGAGCGCCAGGGCCTGACCGAGCAGGCCGCCTATGAAAAGCTGCGCAAGACGGCCATGGACAAGGGCCTCAAGCTGGCCGACGTGGCCCAGCGCATGCTCGACGTGGCCGATCTGCTGGGCTGACCGCCTGCGGCGCATCCTGCGCCGACGCCCCGCCGCGCAGCACGCCACCTATTTTCGGAGCCGGAATGGTGCACCGCACAAGATGCGTGCAGCCTGCACCACTGCCACCGGCCTGCCATCTTGTGGTGCAAGCTTGCAAAGCCCCTCTACCGCATTCACCAGAATGCTATTGAATGAATAGCAGGTTGGTGCACAGGAAAGCTGGCACAGGGCTTGCATGAACTGATCAAGACCAACGACGGTCTTCGATGAGAGGCTCCTACCCAATGGCGGGCAGGTACCTCTCGCCACCGGACACAGGCGTCCCACCCGCGCTCGGCGCTGCGTGACTTTCTTTGTGAAGTTGCAGCAGCCCGAGCGCCGGGGGGACGCCTTTTTTGTTTTTCACGCCACCAGGGGAGCCCCATGACCGATCTGCTCAAAACCAGTCTCAACCGCCGCACCGTGCTGCAGGCAGCCACCGTGGGCGCCGTGGGCGTGAGCCCAGCCCTGCGCGCTCTTGTTCACGCACAGGGCTCCGATGCGCCCGAGAAGAAGGAAGTGAAGATCGGCTTCATCCCGCTGACCGACTGCGCCAGCGTGGTGATGGCCTCGGTGCTGGGCTTCGACAAGAAGTACGGCGTGACCATCATCCCCACCAAGGAAGCCAGCTGGGCCGGCGTGCGCGACAAGCTGGTCAACGGTGAACTCGACTTCGCTCACGTGCTGTATGGCCTGGTCTACGGCGTGCACCTGGGCACGGCCGGCCCCAAGAAGGACATGGCCGTGCTGATGAGCCTGAACAACAACGGGCAGGCCATCTCGCTGTCCAAGGCGATTGCGGACAAGGGCGCCGTGGACGGCCCCTCCCTGGCCAAGCTCATGGAAAAGGAAAAGCGCGAGTACACCTTTGCAGGCACCTTCCCCACGGGCACGCACGCGATGTGGATGCACTATTGGCTGGCCGCCGCAGGCATCAACCCGCTGTCGGGCGCCAAGCTGATCACCGTGCCGCCACCGCAGATGGTGGCCAACATGCGCGTGGGCAACATGGACGGCTTCTGCGTGGGCGAACCCTGGAACCACCGCGCCATCATGGATGGCATCGGCATCACGGCGAACACCACACAGGACATCTGGAAGGACCACCCCGAGAAGGTGCTCGGTACCACCGCCGAGTTCGTGAAGAAGAACCCCAACACCACGCGCGCCGTGATGATGGCGATTCTGGAAGCCAGCCAGTGGATCGACGCCAGCCTGTCCAACAAGATGAAGATGGCCGAGACCGTGGCCCAGAAGGCCTACATCAACACCAGCGTGGACGCGATCAACCAGCGCATCCTGGGCCGCTACCAGAACGGCATGGGCAAGACCTGGGACGATCCCAACCACATGAAGTTCTTCAACGATGGTGCGGTGAACTTCCCCTACCTGTCCGACGGCATGTGGTTCCTCACCCAGCACAAGCGCTGGGGCCTGCTCAAGAGCCACCCGGACTACCTGGCCGTGGCCAAACAGATCAACCAGGTGGACCTGTACAAATCGGTGGCCAGCGCCATGAAGATCAATGTGCCCAAGGACGCCATGCGGACCAGCAAGCTCATGGACGGTGTCGTCTGGGACGGCAAGGACCCCGCCAAGTACGCCGACGGCTTCAAGATCAAGGCCTGAGGCCGCAGAGCCACCCAAACCGCCCCCCATTGCCACCTGCACAGGAGATCCACCATGGTCAGTGCCGTCTTCCACTCCCCTCCCGCCGCTTTGCCGGCCGATACCCCCGCTGCGGCCCCTGCGCGCATTGCGGCCAGCCACAACGAGGCCCGCAAGGAAGCGGATGCCAGGCCCCTTCCTGCCCAGCGCGCGCCCCGCGACTGGGCGGCACTTTCACGCGCCTTCTGGATGGCCGTGCTGCCACCGCTGTGCGGCCTGGGCCTGCTGATCGGCGTGTGGGCAGTGGTATCCACCACCACCGGCAAGAGCATCCCCGGCCCGCTGGAAACCTGGGCGCAGGCCCTGGAGATCTTCAGCAACCCCTTCTACCGCAATGGCCCCAATGACCAGGGCGTGGGCTGGAACGTGCTGATGTCGCTGGAGCGCGTGGCCGTGGGCTTCGGCCTGGCGGCAATTGTCGGCATCCCCGCGGGCTTCGTGATCGGGCGCTTCAATTTTCTCTCGCGCATGTTCAACCCGCTGATCAGCCTGCTGCGCCCGGTGTCGCCGCTGGCCTGGCTGCCCATCGGCCTGCTGGTGTTCAAGGGCGCCAACCCGGCCGCCATCTGGACCATCTTCATCTGCTCCATCTGGCCGATGATCATCAACACCGCCGTGGGCGTGCAGCGCGTGCCGCAGGACTACATGAACGTGGCCCGCGTGCTCAACCTGTCGGAGTGGAAGATCGCCACCAAGATCCTGTTCCCCGCCGTGCTGCCCTACATGCTGACCGGCGTGCGCCTGGCCGTGGGTACGGCCTGGCTGGTGATCGTGGCCGCCGAGATGTTGACCGGCGGCGTGGGCATCGGCTTCTGGGTCTGGGACGAGTGGAACAACCTGAACGTCAAGAACATCATCATCGCGATCTTCGTGATCGGCATCGTGGGGCTGGCGCTGGAGTTCGCGCTCATCAAGCTGGCCACCGCATTCACATTCGAAGAGGTGAAAGCATGAACACCGCAACCACGGCACACGCATCCCACGGCGCCAAGTTCATCGAGGTGCAAGGGGTCGAGCAGACCTTCAAGACCGCCAAGGGCCTGTTCCCGGCGCTCAAGGGGATCGACCTGACCATCGCCAAGGGCGAGTTCGTAGCGCTGATCGGCCACTCGGGCTGCGGCAAGTCCACGCTCCTGAACCTGATCGCTGGCCTGACCACCCCCACGGCCGGCGTCCTGCTGTGCGCCAACAAGGAGATCAAGGGCCCCGGCCCCGAGCGCGCCGTGGTGTTCCAGAACCACTCGCTGCTGCCCTGGCTGACCTGCTTCGACAACGTCTACCTGGCGGTGGAGCGCGTATTCAGCGGCCGAGAGAGCAAGGCCGAACTCAAGGCGCGCACCGATGCGGCGCTGGCCCTGGTGGGCCTCACGCACGCCGGCCAGAAGCGCCCCGGCGAGATCTCCGGCGGCATGAAGCAGCGCGTGGGCATTGCCCGCGCCCTGTCGATGGAACCCCAGGTGCTGCTAATGGACGAGCCCTTCGGCGCCCTGGATGCCCTGACCCGCGCCAAACTGCAGGACGAGCTGCTGGAGATCGTGGCGCGCACCCAGAGCACCGTGGTGATGGTCACGCACGACGTGGACGAGGCCGTGCTGCTGTCCGACAAGATCGTGATGATGACCAACGGCCCGGCCGCCACCATCGGCGAGGTGCTGCAGGTCGACCTGGCCCGCCCGCGCAAGCGCGTGGAACTGGCCGAAGACCCGCAGTACGTGCACTACCGCAAGGCGGTAATCGATTTTCTCTACACGCGCCAGGGGCACGTCGAGAAAGCTGCTTAGAGGCCTTGCACCGGCTCGCCGGTGCGGCACATGCGCAAAGGCGTTGACCTGTGTGGCCAACGCCTTTTTTCATGCTCAGTGCGCGCCGGAGATGTACTGCTCCAGCTGCTCGATGATGAATTTCTGCTCCGAGATGATGTCCTTGACCAGGTCACCGATGGAGATCATGCCCACGAGCTTGCCGCCGTCCACCACGGGCAGGTGGCGCAGGCGCCCGGTGCTCATGATCTGCATGCACTGCTCGCTGGTCTGGTCGGGCCGCACGAAGCGCACGGCGCTGGTCATCACGTCGCGCGCCAGCGTGGCGGCCGAGGTGCGGCCCAGCAAGGCGATCTTTCGCGCATAGTCGCGCTCGGTGAAGATGCCCACGATGGCGTCCCCTTCGGTGACCACCAGGGCGCCGATGCCCTTGTCGGCCATGAGCTGCAGGGCAGAGAGCACGGAATCGGTGGGCCGGATGGTATGCACGGTGGAGTCAGGCTTGGACTGGAGAATCTTGGCTACGACGGTCATGGAAACCTCCCTCTGAAAGACGTGGAACGGGGCACAGGGTCATTTCAGCCCATCTGGTCCATGAGCGCAAGCCGAAGCACTCCACGCCGATGTTTCTGCGCTGTTGCACTGCGCTGCGGTCGAAACAAACCGAAAAGAAACGAAACCGTTGCGAGACCCTGCACCAGGGTTAACCCGGCACGATACACCCATGTTCAACGCGCTGGCTCCCCCGGGAACCGGCCTGCTGAGCACCGCAGGAACTCTGTGGATTGTTTCTGATACCGGAACAGTTAGTTTGCGACTAAGTGGTTTTTCTCTGAACACCGCAGGCGTACAGTTCAACCCATCGATGAGCCGAACCCGCAAGGCGACTCACCGAACCCGGTTCAGCAGCTTCATTTTTTTCGCAGCCGTTCCGGTTTTTTTGAGACGCTTTTACCTTCAAGGACTTTCATCATGAACACGACCGCACGCTTCCTCTCCATCGCCGCTGTTGCCGCTTTCGCTTCTTTCGGTGCCCAGGCCGACGAAGCCGATGCTTCGCAATTTGCCACCAAGTTCGACACCAGCCGCACCCGCGCCGAAGTGGTAGCCGAAGCGTCCGCCGTCGCCAAGACCCGCAGCCTGGAACCCGCTGGTTCGCGTGTCGTGACCTACAAGTCCACGGCCGACCGCGCTGCCGTGCGTGCCCAAGCTGCCGATGCCGTGCGCACCGGCCAGATCTCCTCCGGCGAAATCGGCGCACTGTAATTCGCATCCAGTTGGCGTATTGCCCCGTATTCCCCAGTACCTCATCCTTATTTTTTGAATTTCACAGGAGTTTCACCATGAACACCACCGCACGTTTTCTCTCCATCGCCGCTGTTGCCGCTTTCGCTTCCTTCGGTGCCCAGGCTGACGAAGCCGATGCTTCGCAGTTCGCCACCAAGTTCGAGACCAGCCGCACCCGTGTCGAAGTGATGGCCGACGCCGCCACCGTGGCCAAGACCCGCAGCACCGAACCTGCTGGTTCGCGCGTGGTGTCGTACCAATCGACCGCCGACCGCGCTGCCGTGCAAGCCCAGGCTGCCGACGCCGTGCGCATGGGCAAGATCTCTTCGGGCGAACTCGGCTCGATGTAATTTCCCGAGGCTGCAGACCGCACTGCAGCCAGCAGGAAAAAAGGCCGGGGCCCTTCACGGGGCCCCGGCCTTTGTCATTGCAGGCCGCGCACGTCGGCCACGACCTGCCCTGGCTTTTTACTTGCGCGTCGCAGCCACCGCGCCCTGCACTTCCTTCCACAGGTCTTCACCCACGTTGGCCGCAATGCTGGCGTTCACGGCGCCGAGCTTTTCGCGCATGCGGCTGGCTTCGGCAGACGACAGTTCGTTGACCTGCATGCCCTTGCCCTTCAAGTCGGCCAGCGCCTTGTTGGCCTCGTCGCGGGTGTCCTGGCGCTCGAACTCGCGGCTCTTCTTGGCGGCATCGAGCAGCACCTTCTGCTCGGCCTTTGAGAGGCCATCCCAGTATTTCTTGCTGACCAGCACGATCCAGGGGCTGTAGACGTGGTTGGTGACCGTGAGGTACTTCTGCACCTCGTAGAACTTGCTCGACAGGATGGTGTTGTAGGGGTTCTCCTGGCCGTCCACGGTGTTGGTCTCCAGGGCCGTGAACAGCTCCGAGAACGGCAGCGGCACGGCATTGGCGCCCAGGGTCTTGAAGCTGTCGAGGAACACGTTGTTCTGCATCACGCGCAGCTTGATGCCGCTCATGTCCTCCAGCTTGGTGACCGGGCGCTTGCTGTTGGTCAGGTTGCGAAAGCCGTTCTCCCAGTACACCAGGCCCACCAGGCCTTTTTCCTGCAGCTTGTCCATGACCTTCTGGCCCACGGGGCCGTCGAGCACGACGTCGGCCTCCTTGGCGTTGTTGAACAGGAAGGGCGTGTCCCAGATCGCCATTTCCTTGGTGATGCCCACCAGCGTGGCGGTGGAGCCGACCATCATCTCCTGCGCGCCGCCGACCAGCGCCTGCTGCATCTGCACGTCCGAGCCCAGGGCGGCGGCGCCGATGGCGCGCACCTTCATCTTGCCGCCCGAGGCTTTTTCGACCTCTTGCGCGAACAGCTTGGTGGCGCGGCCCTGGTTGGACACTTCGTTCAGGCCGTAGCCGAAACGGATGATGCGCGGCTTGAAATCCTGGGCAGCTGCCTGGAACGAGGCGGCGACAGCGGCGACCGACAGGGCGGCCAGCAGGGTACGGCGGAAAGTCTTCATGGTTGTCTCCATTGGCAAGGGAAAGAAAGGCAGGGAAAAAGAGGGGCGCGGCGCCATCAGCGCATCCAGTGCACGGGGGCCGTCACCAGCTGAGGGAACACCACCAGCAGCGACAGGATCAGCACGTAGGTGAGCAGGAAGGGGTTGACGCCCTTGATGACGCTGTGCATCGAGATGCGGCCCACGCCGGCCACCACGTTGAGCACCGTGCCCACGGGCGGGGTGATCAGGCCGATGGCGCCGTTGAGCACGAACATCAAGCCGAAGTACACCGGGTCGATCCCCGCCTTGACGGCGATGGGAAGCATCACCGGAGCAAAGATCAGGATGGTGGGCGTGAGGTCCAGCGCCGTGCCGATGAGCACCAGCACGATCATCATCACGGCCATCAAGAGGCGCGGATTCTCCACCAGCGGGCCGAGCCAGCCGGTCAGCACCGTGGGCAGGTCGGCCAGGGTGATCATGTAGCTGGCCACCTGGGCGCCAGCGCACAGGAACATCACGATGGCCGTGGTCTTGGCGGCGCGCACCAGCACGCCGTAGATCTCGGGCACGCGCATCTCGCGGTGCACGAACAGGGCCACGGCCAGGGCATAGAAGGCAGCGACCACGGCGGCCTCGGTGGGTGTGAACACCCCCGACTTCATGCCACCGATGATGATCAGCGGCATGAGCATGGCCCAGAACGCCTTGACCGTGGCGCACAGGCGCTCGCGCAGGGGCAGCGGCGCGCGGCTTGGCGGCAGGTCGATGCCGCGCAGCACCCAGCGCCAAGCGAAGATCAGGCCCGCCCCCATCATCAACCCCGGAACGATGCCCGAGACGAACAGTGCCGAGATCGAGGTGTTGGTCGTCACGCCGTAGATCACGAAGGGCATGGAGGGCGGAATGATGGGCGCGATGATGCCGCCCGAGGCGATCAGCCCGGCCGAGGTGTTCATCGGGTAGCCCTGCTGGCGCATCATGGGCAGCAAGATGGTGGCCAGCGCCGCCGTGTCGGCCAGGGCCGAGCCGCTCATGCTGGCCATGAGCACGGCCGCGCCGATGGCCACGTAGCCCAGGCCACCGCGAATATGGCCGACCCAGGCCTGCGCCATGTCGATGATGCGCCGGCTGATGCCGCCGGAGTTCATGAGCTCGCCGGCCAGGATGAAGAAGGGCACGGCCAGCAGCGGAAAGCTGTCCACCCCGGCCACCAGGTTCTGGGCCAGCAACTGCGTGTCGAAGAAATCGAGCACCCAGGCCATGCCGGCACCGGTGAGCACCAGGGCCAGGCCCATGTTCATGCCCGTGCCCATGAACACCAGCATGCCCAGCGAAAAAACAATGAATGCCTGTGCTTCGGGACCCATGGCCGTCACTCCACTTCCGCGCCGTGACCGAGGTCCAGTGGCACGCGTTGAATCAATTCGATGAATGCCATCACCGCGATGGCCGCCGAGCACAAAAGGGCGGGCAGCGGCAGCAGCGCCGCCGAATAGCCCAGCACCACCGAATGGCTGCCCAGGCCCACCACCACCTGCTGCCAGGCACCCCAGGCCAGCATCACGCAGGCGGCGATCACCAGCAGGCGGATGAGCGCGGTGAGCAGGCCGAAGGCCAGCGGCCGCCGCGCCAGCAGCCCGGCCAGGCTGGTGAAGGCCATGTGCTCACCTGCGGGATAGGCCGCAGCGGCGCCGATGAACACCATCCAGACAAACAGCAGGCGCGACAGCTCCTCGCTGGCGGCGATGCCGCTGCCAAAGCCATAGCGCAGCACCACGTTGACGAAGACGGCCACGGCCATCACGCCCAGGCAGCTGGCCATCAGCACCTGGGCCACCTTTTCAAAGCGGCTGGGGACCCTGTGGCCTGGCTCAGGAGGGTTGAGGGAGGTGTCGGCACTCATGGGGTGGCTTCCTGGTGGGCAAGCCAGGCGGACACCTGGGCTTGCAATGCGGAGATGGGCAGGAGCGCATCCAGGCGCAGCACGCCGGGCTCGCCCACGGGCGATTCGAGCGTGGCGAACTGGCTGTCCACCAGCGTGGTGGAAAAGAAGTGGGTGTTCACCCGGGCCGCCACGCGCTCGCCGGCAGGAACCCGGTCGATCTCGAGGAAGGCGAAGCGCACGCCGGGGCAGGCGGCGCGCAGGCGGTCGCGGTAGGCCTTCTTGAGGGCCGAGCAGGTGAGCACGGCGCCCTGCGGCTGATCCTGGAGCAACTGGCCCAGCGCGGCCAGCCAGCCCTCGCGGTCGGCGTCGGTCAGGGCGATGCCCTGGCGCATCTTCTCGCGGCTGGCGGCACTGTGGTGGTCATCCCCTTCGATCAGGGGCAGGCCCTGCTCCGTGGCAACAGCGGCGCCCAGGCTGGACTTGCCGCAACCGGCCACGCCCATGACCACCAGAAAGACCGGTGATGACACCGATGACGGCAAAGAACTCATATTGGTAGCGCTATCCAACAAACTTCAAAAAAACATCCCGGCGGGATGAGGTGAAAATCAGGTGCCACAGGGGAAAATGCCACACTACTGCGCATGCTGGCCTTGCTCTTGCCCCTGGACAGCGCTATCCTAAATCCATCAGGCCGCAATCACCCGAGGGAAAACCCTTGTCCAGACCCGAACCCAGGCGCCGCTCCAGTGGCCGCGTCACGCTCAGCCATGTGGCAGAGACCGCCGGCGTGAGCCCCATCACCGCCTCGCGCGCGCTGCGCGGCGAGCGCGGGGTGGCCGACGAACTGGTGCAGCGCGTGAAGGCCGCCGTGGAGCAGTTGGGCTATGTGCCCGACCCGGCTGCGCGCGCACTGGCCTCGCAGCGCAGCGTGCAGGTGCCGGTGCTGGTGCCGCTGCTGTCCAACGCGCTGTTCGTGGACGTGCTCGACGCCGTGCACCGCACCCTGTTTCCGCACGGCTACCAGGCCCTGATCGGCGTGACCCACTACGACCCCGATGAAGAAGAGCAGTTGCTGCGCACCTACCTCGCGCACCGCCCGGCGGGCCTGCTGGTCACAGGCTTTGATCGCACCGAGTCTGCACGGCAGATGATTGCCGCCAGCGGCGTGCCCTGCGTGCACCTGATGGAGATGACCTCGGCGCCCGGCGTGTACTGCGTGGGCTTTTCGCAGCAGGACGCGGGCCACCGCATCACGGCCCACCTGCTTGAGCGTGGCCGCCGCCGCGTGGCCTTCGTGGCGGCGCAACTGGACCCACGCACCATGCAGCGCGCCGAAGGCTACCGCCGCTGCCTGAAAGAAGCCGGCCTGCACGACCCGCGCCTGGAACTGCTCAGCGCCCAGCCCTCGTCCATCCGCCTGGGGGCCGAGCTGTTCGAGCAGGTGCTGCGCACCCGGCCCGACGTGGACGCCATCTTCTTTTGCAACGACGACCTGGCCCAAGGTGGCCTGCTGGCCGCGCAGCGCCTGGGCATTGCCGTGCCGGGCCAGGTGGCGGTGGCGGGGTTCAACGACCTGGCGGGCAGCGACCAGATGCTGCCCACGCTGACCACGGTGCGCACGCCACGCTCATCGATCGGCGAGGCCAGCGCGCACATGCTGCTGGCACTGATGCGCGGCGAGGCGCCCGAGCACAACTCGGTGAACCTGGGGTTCGAATTGACGGTGCGCGAAAGCACGTAGAGAAACACCCCCTGAGGCGCTGCGCGCCTTCACCCCTCTCTCGAACCGCTGCGCGGTTCGGGAGGGGGACGCCCCCAGCGCGGCGGGGCGGCCCTTGCGCGGGGGCACTGGCTTTTGGCCGTGCCAGTTTTGGAGGCGGGGACGAAACTGGCTGACTACGCGGAGATCAGTGCGCGCTGTGACGACGACTTCATGGCTTTGCGCAAGGCCACCGCGTCGTGGGCCTGCGCCGGTGCCGACGCGTCAAGGCGGAACACCGCCACCGTTTCCGTGACGGACTGGGCCTGGCCCTGCAGCTCCATGGCCGAGGCGGCGTTCTCCTCCACCAGCGCGGCGTTCTGCTGCGTGATGGTGTCGAGTTGGGCCACGGCCGCGTTGACCTGGGAGATGCCGGTGAGCTGCTCGTTCGAGGCATTGTGGATCTCGCCGATCAGCGTGTTCACGCGGCGCACCAGCTCCAGCGATTCGCCCATGGTCTTTTGCGCGGTGTCGGTCTTGTGGTGGCCCTCTTGCACCTTGGTGGCCGAGTCGTCGATGAGCTGGCGGATCTCCTTGGCGGCCGACAGCGTGCGGTGCGAGAGGCTGCGCACCTCGGACGCCACGACAGCGAAGCCCCGCCCCTGGTCGCCCGCGCGCGCGGCCTCCACGGCGGCATTGAGCGCCAGGATGTTGGTCTGGAAGGCGATGCTGTCGATGAGCTGGGTGATCTCGCCGATGCGGCCCGAGGCGGTCTGGATCTGCTTCATGGTCTCGGCCACGCCGTCGACCGCTTCGTTGCTGCGCTCGGCCACCGAGGTCGCCTGCGTTGCCAGCACCGTGGCCTGGCGCGCCGATTCGGCCGTGTGCTTGACGGTGCCGGTGATCTCCTCCATCGACGCCGCCGTCTGCTGCAGGTTGCTGGCCTGCGTCTCGGTGCGGGACGACAGGTCCTGGTTGCCCTGCGCGATCTCGCGCGTGGAGACCTGCATGCGCTCGCTCTCCTGGCGCGCGTCGCGCACGATGGACAACAGGTTCACGTTGAGCTGCGACAGCGCCTTCTGCAGGCTGCCCACGGTGTCGTCGCGAGTGACCTCGATCTTCTGCGTGAGGTCACCCGCTGCCATGCGGTTGGCCCAGCCCAGCATCTGCGACAGCGGCGCCACAGTGGCCTGGTGCAGGTACCAGGCCATGGCGAGCGCCAGCGCCAACACGCCCACCCACGCCAGGCCCGAACCGAACGAGAAACTGTGCCCGCCCACCTCGGCAGCCCCCCAGGCCGCCAGCACCAGGACGAACAGGCACAGGCACATCTTGCCCATGGGGCCGAACTGAAGCCGTGCCGCCAGGGTGCCCCAGGCGGTGTTTTTGACCAGGCGCCCGTTGCGCAGCACATGCACCAGGCTGCCGCGCTCCTTCTCGGCACGCATGGTGGCGTAAAGCCGGTCTGCCGCCTGGATCTGATCGCGCGTGGCCTCGGTACGCACCGACATGTAGCCGGTAGGGTGCTCGCCCTGCATCAGCGGCGTGACGTTGGCCATCACCCAGTAGAAGCTGCCGTCCTTGCGCCGGTTCTTCACCGCTGCCGACCACGGCTGGCCGTTGCCGATGGTCTCCCACATGTCGCGGAAGGCCTCCTCGGGCATCTCCGGGTGGCGGATCATGTTGTGGGGCTGGCCCAGGAGTTCTTCCTTCTCATAACCGCTGACCTCGATGAACATCGGATTGCAGTAGAGGATGCGGCCCTTGAGATCGGTCGTGGAGACCAGGGTTTCGCCTTTGGGAAAAACGTACTCTTGGGTACTGACCGGCAGATTCACTCGCATTGGATTCCCTCCAAGGATGGCATCTCGTCCCCACTGTCTGCGGCCTCCCGACCCTGCAGCGGTAAAACCATCCTAGAAGCATTGTTCCCATCGCGCAAACAACATTTGCGCAATGCAGGCATCCCCAGCCTGGTGCAGGCCCTGGTGCACACCGGCAGAGAACAGCCTCCATCCTGCACCACGCCGGGTCATGGGCGCCAAGGTCAATTCAAAATTGATAGCGACCTGTCTCATGGGTACGGCAGCTTGCCGGTTGTTGAGGCAAGCACTGCCGAATGCACCAACATTGGCACACGCCTTGCTTGGATTACCGCACGGCCGAGGTTGGCCGTTTGTGTTGCCCGGTGCAAAGGCGCATCCGGCAGGCACAGGACGCAGGCGTCCCCATGGAGAGTCGTTGGCCACTGGCCAGCGTGCTCCGTGCGGACGCCTTTTTGTTTTTCTGTTTTTCTTTCCGTTGCGAGCCACGGCACAGAGCTGAGCTGCAGGCAGGCCGGCACCACCGCCCACGCAGGCAGACGCCCTTTCCACGCGAGACATCCATGCTTCAATTTCGGGACTTCTTCAAATCCGGCCACTCCCCCACGCTGTGGTCAGCGTTTCTCTATTTCGCCTTTTCGTGCGCGGTGTGGGTCATCAACGGTGCGATGGCGCCCTTCATCACCGAGAGCCTGAAGCTCACCCCCACGCAGATGGGGATCATGCTGTCCATCCCGATCTTCGCCGGCGCGCTGATGCGCTTTCCGCTGGGCATCCTGGCGCAGTACATCGGGCGCAAGAACGCCACGCTGGTGGAGATGGCCGGCATCTTCATCGCCATGGGCTACGGCTACCTGTTCGTCAACGACTACAACGACCTGCTGGCCATGGGCGTGCTGCTGGGCGTGGCGGGGGCCAGCTTCGGCGTGGCGCTGTCGCTGGGTTCGGGCTCGTTCCCGCCCCGCTACAAGGGCCTGGCCATGGGCATCGTGGGCGCGGGCAACGTGGGCACGGCCGTGTCCGCACTGCTGGCCCCTGTGCTGGCGCAGAAGTTCGGCTGGCAGTCGGTCTACGGCTTTGCCGCCGTGGGCGTGGCCATCCCCGCCCTCGTGATGGCCGTCTACGCCAAGGAGCCACCGGACCGGGCGCCCCACGCCTCGTTCCGCGAACACATCGCCTGCCTGTTCGAGAAGGACGGCTGGGCCTTCAGCCTGATCTACGCCGTGACGTTCGGTGGCTTCATCGGCCTCATCGCCTTCATGCCCACCTACTTCTACGACCAGTTCGGCGTGAGCAAGGTGCAGGCCGGCCAGTTGACCATGATGGCCGCCTTTCTGGGTGCGGCGCTGCGCGTGCTGGGCGGCTGGCTGTCGGACCTGTGGGGCGGCGTGAACACCCTGACGGGCGTGCTCGCCGTCACCACGGTGAGCCTGGTGCTGTGCGGGCTGGCCGAGAACTCTCTGCCGGTCACGATGCTGCTGTTCCTGGTGTGCTTTGCTGCACTGGGCGCGGGCAACGGCGCACTGTTCCAGTTGGTGCCGCTGCGCTGGCCCCTGTCCACGGCCGTGGCCGGCTCCATGATCGGCGAGATCGGTGCCCTGGGTGGCGGCCTGATCCCCAACGCCATGGGCCTGTCGCGCCAGTACAGCGGCACCTACCTGTGGGGCTTCGTCTCCATCGCCGTGTGCGCCGCCGCCATGCTGGTGCTGCTGCGCGTGATGCAGATCCGCTGGACCCGGACATGGGCGGAGAAGGGAGGACGTGCGCGCAGCGCATGACCGGCGCAAGCCGGTGAGCGCATAGCGCGCTCCTCACTTTCAGCGAAAGAGAGGGTGGCGCGCAGTGCCTGAGCTGGCGCAAGCCAGCCAACGCGCAGCGTTGCCCTCGCTGCAGCTAAAAGGGTGGATGGGCACGCACCGCCCAAAGTGCACCGCCGGCCTTCTCTACCTCGGCAAAAACAACACCCAGTACACCAACAGCAGGTTCACGAGCACGCTCACTACCAGCGCGATCTTCCAGATCGCCGTGGCGTCGCGCTGCATCAGCGGCGCCAGCGGTGCATGCGCGTGCAGGGGCCGCGAGGCGCCGCGCTCCAGCGCCAGCAGCAGCTCCTCGGCCGTCTCGAAGCGCTGTGCGCGCTGGCGCGCCACAGCCTTCAAGGCGATCTGGTCCAGCCAGATGGGCACCTCGGGGTTGTGGCGGCTCGGGGCCACGGGGTCGCGGTGGTAGCGCCCGATCTGGTAGGGCACCACGTCGCCATAGGGCAGGCGCCCGTGGCTGAGCAACTGGTACAGGGTCACGCCCAGCGCGAACAGGTCGCTGCCGGCGTCGGGCATCTGCCCCGTCTCGGCATCGGCACTGCGGTCATAGCCCGGCCATTGCTCGGGGTTCATGTAGCTCGGGGTACCCGCATGCAGAAGGCGCGTGGCCTCGGGCTCGCGGCCGCTCAGCGCCACGCCCAAGTCGAGCACGCGCAGCACGCCATCGTCCCCCAGGTGCAGGTTGTCGGGCTTGATGTCGCGGTGCACCACGCCCTGGCGGTGCAACAGGCCGAGCACGCGCACGGCCTGGGTGAGCACGCCCACGGTGCGCGCCACGCCAAAGGGCTGGCGCCGGCGCAGTTGCTGCCCCAGGGTCTCGCCCCGGTGCCAGTCGTACAACAGGTAAAAGAAGCTGCTGCTGGCGCCTGATGCGGCGGCGGGCCAGTCGTTCAGGCAGGCCAGGTTGGCTGCGGCGCTGCCCGACTGCATGCGCCGCGCCACCCAGGCCTCGTGCGCCAGTGTGGCGCGCTCTTCGCCATCGTGCGCGCGCTGGGGGTTCAGGGTCTTGAGCGCATACAGGCGCTGGCTGGCAGGGTCACGCACTTGGTAGATGCGGTGGATGCCGCTGTCGGCCACCAGCGCTGTGACCACCAGGCCGTCGACCGCATCGCCCACCTTGAGCAGGGGCAGCACCGGCAGCTCCTGCGCGCGCCGCGATTCGTCCTGCAGAGTGGCCTCGAGCACGCCGCGCACCTGCACGGCCATCGCGGTCACGTTGTCGCTGCTGCCCCTGCGCAGGGCTGTGCGCACCAGTTCCTCGCACAGCGTTTGCGGGGCCAGGCCCTGGCGCATCAGGCTGCGCAACTCGCGCTCGGGCAGGCTGCCATGCACACCGTCGGACACCAGCAGGAACAGGTCGCCGCTCTGCAACTCCCCCTGGCTGTAGTCGACCACCACATGGTCGTCGAGCCCCAGGGCGCGCGTGAGCTGGTGGGCCAGGTCACGCTGCGCGATCACGTGGTCGGCCGTGAGCTGCTGCAGCCGCCCGCCGCGCAGCAGGTAGGCGCGCGTATCGCCCACGTGCGCCACGGTGAAGGACTGGCCGCGCAGCACAAGGGCCGTGAGCGTGGTCAGCCCCACGGCGGGCTGGCGCCGCCGGTTCATGGCGGCCAGCCAGGCGTTGTGGGCGCTGAGGATGCGGTCCAGGGCCACCGTGGTGTCCCAGGTCTCGGGGGTGGCAAAGTAGTCGGACAGCAGCGTGCGCACCGTGGTCTGGGCCGCCTCGCGCCCATTGCCCCCCGCGCTCACGCCATCGGCCAGGGCGGCAATGGCGCCACGGGGCAGGTCGCGCCCGCGGCCCTCGACCAGGGCCGCAAAGTCCTCGTTGCCGTCCTTGCGCCCGGCCTGCGAGACACAGCCGAAATCCAGTTCAAAGCTCATGCACCACAGGCAAGCATCTTTCATGCCCAAGCTGGTGCAAAGTGCGCCCGCCAAAGCACCCCAGCACGGCCATGCGCGATTTTCATCCCCATCATGGTGCAATGCAACATGGTGCGCGTGGCGCCACCCTGGGGTTGCGCTCACGGACCACCAGAAAAGACGGGGTGCCCCGGATCGGGGCGGCAGGTTGGCACACGCATTGCTTGTTCGAAGGCACGGCCCGCAAGGGCCACGCGGGTCCACGGTGCAATGGCGCACCCGGGCTGGCAAGGACGAAGGCGTCCCCACATGCGGTTTCGAGACATCGAAGCAGCATCGTGTGGGCGCCTTTTTTGTTTTGTGTTTCCGATGGGCGTGGGGGCTGCGATGAAAAAATCCAGGCTGGTGATGGTGGGCAATGGCATGGCCGGTGTGCGCACCCTGGAAGAGCTGCTCAAGATCGCCCCGGACCTCTACGACATCACGGTGTTCGGCGCCGAGCCGCACCCCAACTACAACCGCATCCTGCTGTCGCCCGTGCTCGCGGGCGAGCAGACGATCGACGAAATCATCCTCAACGACTGGTCCTGGTACGAAGAGAACCAGATCACGCTGCACACCGGCTTCACCGTGACCGAGGTGGACCGCGTGCGCCGCGTGGTGCACGCCACCAATGCGGCGGGCGAGGCCATCAGCGCCGATTACGACCGCCTGATCCTGGCCACCGGTTCCAACCCCTTCATCCTGCCCATCCCGGGCAACGACCTCCCCGGCGTGCTCGCCTACCGCGACATCGCCGACACCGAGGCCATGATCGCTGCCGCCGCCGCCTACCGGCATGCCGTGGTCATCGGCGGCGGCCTGCTGGGGCTGGAGGTGGCCAACGGCCTCGTCAAGCGCGGCATGCAGGTGAGCGTTGTGCATGTGGGCAACACGCTCATGGAGCGCCAGCTCGACGGCGTGGCGGGCCGCATGCTGCAGCAATCGCTGCAGGAGCGCGGCATGCAGTTTTTGCTCAACGCCCAGACCGCGGAACTGGTGGGCGGCCCCGAGGGCCGCGTGACCGCCGTGAAGTTCAAGGACGGCAGCGAAGTACCCGCCGACCTGGTGGTGATGGCCGTGGGCATACGCCCCAACACGGCGCTGGCCGAGAAGATGCGCCTGCATGTGAACCGGGGCATCGTGGTCAGCGACACGCTGCAGACCATCACCGACGCACGCATCTACGCCGTGGGCGAGTGCGCCGCCCACCGGGGCATCGCCTACGGCCTGGTGGCGCCGCTGTTCGAGCAGGGCAAGGTGCTGGCCAACCACCTGGCGGAGCTGGGCATCGACCGCTACCAGGGCTCGCTCACCTCCACCAAGCTCAAGGTGACGGGCATCGACCTGTTCAGCGCCGGCGACTTTCAGGGCGGCGAGGGCACCGAGGAGATCGTCATGAGCGACCCCGTGACCGGCTCGTACAAGAAGCTGGTGATCAAGGACGACAAGCTCGTGGGCGCCTGCCTGTATGGCGACACGGTGGACGGCAGCTGGTACTTCGACCTGCTGCGCGAAGGCCGCACGGTGGACGAGATCCGCGACCAGTTGATGTTCGGACCAGCGGGCACGGACTGAGCATCTCCCCTTCACAACGAACAGGCCAACGAAGGTGATTGAACCCATGACCCACTCCACAACCACTATCACAGCACAGCATGCCCTGCAGCGCAGGGCACTCTTGAAGGCAGGAGCTGCCGCAGGCGCCGCCACCATGGCCGGTGCCCTGGGTCTGGGCCTGGCACTCGCCTCTCGGCCTGCGCATGCCCAGGTCGCCAACCTCAACGACGCCATCAACAAGGCCGGTCGCCAGCGCATGCTCAGCCAGCGCATGGGCAAGGCCTGGCTGGCCCTGGCCAACAAGGTGCAGGAGCCTGCGGCGCGCCAGGTGCTGGAGCAGTCCGTTGCACTGTTCGAGCGCCAGCTCGCCGAGCTCAAGTCCTACGCCCCCAACCCCACCATCCGCAACACCTACGGCCAGCTCGATGCGGCCTGGGTTTCTCACAAGGCCACGCTGCTGACCGGCACGCCCGCACTGGCCGGCGCCACCGCGATGCTGCAGGCCGATGCCAGGGTGCTGGCCCTGGCGCACCAGGGCACGGTGCAGTACGAGTCGGCCTCGGGCAAGCCGGTGGGCCACCTGGTCAACGTGGCCGGCCGCCAGCGCATGCTGAGCCAGCGCATGGCCAAGTTCTACCTGGCTGCGCAGTTGCCGGTGGATGCGGCCGTTGCCGCGGCAGAGATTGCCAAGGCGCGCACGGAGTTCATCGCGGCGACCGAGGTGCTGCGCAAGGCGCCTGAGGCCAACGACCGGATTCGGCAGGAGTTGCTGCTGGCGGATGGGCAGTGGGTGTTCTTTGATGCAGCGCTGCAGCGGATGCAGGCGGGTGGGGTTGCGGGGAGCACGGCGCGGCAGGTGTCGGAGGTGTTTGTGGCGAGTGAGAATTTGTTGTCGAGCATGGATCGGGTGACGGGGCTTTATGCTGCTCTGGCTGGGTGATATCGTGGTCTGTGGTGGCTCCTCTTTTTGTGTTGAGGGCGAAAGCTGGGATTCGGAGCGCCTGGGCTACTGCATGCCTTTGCAGAGGCCGGGAGCCGGGTCTCGGCCCGGCGGCCGAGGTACTTGTTCTTTGCTTCGCCAAAGAAAAGTACCCAAAAGAAAGGCGACCCCGCTGCCCGTGTCCCCTGCGCTGCGCTCCGGGGCAACCTGCGATGCTCGTGCCTGGGGTGTGCCGCAGAACTCGCTGCGTTCTGCGAACTCCGCTCAAACAGCTGCGGCAAGCCAGACAACGATGCGCGTGTCCTTCGGCACGCGCTCACCCCAGGCCCTGCGCTTCTCGGCACGGTCAGAAGGGGGTGGGAGCGGGCTCCACACGGGCCATTGCTTCGCTCGGCCTGGTGGTCCTTCGCTGCGCTCGGCTCGCCAGGGCGATCGCGCCAGTTTCGTCGGCAGCACGCAGCGCGTAACCGACCCCAGGCGCAGCTGCGCAGCAGCAGCCGTATTTGTCCCCGTTCCCCACCCCTGCTGGCTGCGCCGAGAAGCGCAGGAGCTGGGGTGGGTGCGTGTGCCGAAGGACACACGCACTTCGTCCTCTGGCTTGCCGCAGCTGTTTGAGCGGAGTTCGAAGAACGCAGCGAGTTCTGCGGCACCACCCCAGATCCGAGCATCGCAGGTTGCCCCCGTTCGCCCGACAGGGCGAACGGGGGACGCAGACTGGGGGTCGCCTTTTCTTTGGTGACTTTCTTTTGGCGAAGCAAAAGAAAGTTACTGCGCCGCCGGGCGCACACCCCGGCCTCCGCCCCAAAAACAAGCACGCCGCAACCACGACAAGAACATGACAGAAACCAAATCCACCTGCCCCTACTGCGGCGTAGGCTGCGGCGTGATCATCGAATCCGAAGGCCCGCAGATCACCGGCGTGCGCGGCGACCCCACCCACCCCGCCAACTTCGGCCGCCTGTGCACCAAGGGCTCCACGTTGCACCTCACCGCAGCCAGCCCCGTCACCCTGCAAACCCGCCTGCTGCACCCCCTGCACCGCACCCAGCGCGGCCAACAAGCACTGCCCATCACCTGGGATGCCGCGCTGGACATGGCGAGCCAAAAATTCGCCGACACCATCGCACAGCACGGCCCCGATGCCGTCGGCTTCTACGTCAGCGGCCAGTTGCTCACCGAGGACTACTACGTCTTCAACAAGCTCGCCAAGGGCCTCATCGGCACCAACAACATCGACACCAACTCGCGCCTGTGCATGAGCAGCGCCGTTGCCGGCTACAAGGCCACGCTGGGGGCCGATGCGCCGCCCGCCTGCTACGACGACGTGAAGCACGCGCAGTGCCTGTTCTTCGTGGGCAGCAATGCGGCCTGGGCGCACCCCATCCTGTTTCGCCGCATCGAGGACGCGCGCGCGGCCAACCCGGGCATGAAGGTCATCGTGGCCGACCCGCGCCGCACCGACACCGCCGGCATGGCCGACCTGTTTTTGCCGATACAGCCGGGCAGCGACGTGATGCTGTTCAACGGCATGCTGCACCTTATGCTGCGCGAGGGCTGGGTGGATGCCGACTACATCGGCGCACACACCAGCGGCTTCGAGGCGCTCAAGGCGCTGGTGGCCGATTGCACGCCCGAGCGCGTGAGCGCGGTGTGCGGCATCCCAGAGGCCGACCTGGCCACGGCCGCGCAATGGTTCGCCACCTCCAAGGCCACGCTCAGCCTGTACTGCCAGGGCCTGAACCAGAGCAGCAGCGGCACGGCCAAGAATGCCGCGCTGATCAACCTGCACCTGGCCACGGCGCAGATCGGCAAGCCGGGCGCGGGCCCGTTCTCGCTGACCGGGCAGCCCAATGCGATGGGCGGGCGTGAGGTGGGCGGCCTGGCCAACCTGCTGAGCGCGCACCGCGACCTGGCCAACCCCGCGCACCGCGCCGAGGTGGCGGCGATGTGGGGCGTGGCCGATGTGCCTTCGCGCCCCGGCAAGACGGCCGTGGAGATGTTCCAGGCTGCTGCCGACGGCGAGATCCGCACACTGTGGATCGCCTGCACCAACCCCGCCCAGAGCATGCCCGACCAGGCCACCGTGCGCCGTGCGCTGGAGCGCGCCGAGTTCGTCGTGGTGCAGGAGGCCTTTGCCACCACCGCCACCGCGCAGTACGCCGACCTGCTGCTGCCCGCCACCACCTGGGGCGAGAAGACCGGCACCGTGACCAACAGCGAACGCCGCATCTCGCGCGTGCGCACTGCGGTGCCGGCACCCGGCCAGACGCGCCACGACTGGGCCATCGCGGTGCAGTTCGCGCACCAGCTGGAGGCGCGGCTGCGCCCCGGCGCACCCAGCCTGTTCCCCTACACCACCAGCGACGCCGATGCCGGGGCCGAGGCGGTGTGGAACGAACACCGCGAAACCACGCGCGGCCGCGACCTGGACATCACCGGCCTCTCCTGGCCCCTGCTCGAAGCGCAAGGCCCGCAGCAGTGGCCGCTGCCCGAGGGTGCTGCCAGCGGCAAGGTGCGCCTGTACGAAGACGGCATCTACCCCACGCCCGACGGCCGTGCGCGCTTTGCAGCCCATGCCTGGCAGCCCGTGGCCGAGCCGCGCGAATCGCGCTACCCCTTCGGCCTGACCACCGGCCGCCTGCGCGACCAGTGGCACGGCATGAGCCGCACCGGCACGCTGGGCCGGCTGTTCGGCCATGTGGCCGAGCCCTCGGTGCAGATGCACCCGGACGACATGGCGCAGCGCAAGCTGCACAGCGGCGACCTGGTGCATGTCACCAGCAAGCGCGGCTCCATCGTGGTGCCGGTGCTGGCCGATGCCAACCTGGGCCTGTCGCAGGCCTTCATGGCCATGCATTGGGGCAGCGAGTACCTCAGCGGCCAGTCGTCCACCGGCGAGCGGCTGTCGGGCGTGAACGCGCTGACCACCTCGGCCTACTGCCCCACCTCCAAGCAGCCCGAGCTCAAGCACGCGGCCGTGAAGATCCTCAAGGCCGAGATGCCGTGGACGCTGCTGGCCATGGCCTGGCTGCCGGGCGACAAGGCCCTGGCCGCACGTGAATCGCTGTCGGCCTTGATGCATGACTTCCCGTTTGCCAGCTGCGTGCCCTTCAGCAACAACACCCCGCTGTCGGAGCCAGGCCGCGAGCGCACCGGCGTGCTGCTGCGCGCCGCCGGCCACGAGGCGCCACCCGACACGCTGATAGAGCGCATCGAGGCCCTGCTGGGCCTGGCCACCGCCGACACCCTTCGCTATGCCGACAGGAAGCGCGGCCAGCGCCGCGCCGCGCGCCTGGCCCGGCGGGACGACAGCAGCAGCACGCTCGAAGCCATCGTGCTGGCCGGCGACACCAGCGCCCAGGGCTGGATCAAGACCCTGCTGCAGGAAGAACTGCCCGCGCAGAGCTACGGCCGCCTGCTGCTCGTGCCCAGTGCCAAGGCCCCGGTGGCAGTGCAGTCGCGCGGCAAGACGGTGTGCACCTGCTTCAACGTGACCGACGTGGCCATCACCGGCCAACTGGCGCACTGCCACGGCACCGACGACGAGCGCCTGGCCCAGCTGCAGGGCCAGTTGCGCTGCGGCACCAACTGCGGCTCCTGCCTGCCCGAGCTCAAGCGCATGGTGCGCGCCACCGGACCGCTCGCCAAAACAGCCATCGCAATCGCCGCCATATAACCAAAAGTTCGCTGGGTTGCGAGAAAATACCCAGCCCCACTTCAAAGAGCCATTCACCCACCATGGGCATCAGCCAGTACATCAAGGAAATCGGCCGCGGCCCGCGCGGGGCCAAGCCGCTCACGCGCGAGCAGGCCACGGACCTGTTCGGCCAGGTGCTGGACGGCACGGTGACCGACCTGGAGATCGGCGCCTTCTGCCTGGCCATGCGCATCAAGGGCGAGACGGCCGAGGAGATGTGCGGATTTCTGGACGCCACGCATGCCCGCATGGCCCTGCTGCCCGCCAGCGACCGCCCGCTGGTGGTGCTGCCCAGCTACAACGGTGCGCGCAAGCTGCCCGTGCTGACCCCGCTGCTGGCCCTGCTGCTGGCGCGCGAGGGCCTGCCCGTTCTTCTGCACGGCATGCGCACCGAGGCGCGGCGCATCCTCGCCTCCGACGTGCTCGAAGCGCTGGCAGTGCCCGCACTCACCGCACCGCGCAAGGTGGCCGGTGGCGAGGTGGCCCACATCGCCACCGGCCTGCTGCACCCCGGGTTGGCCCGCCTGCTGGCGGTGCGGCAGACCGTGGGCCTGCGCAACGCGGGGCACAGCGCCGTCAAGCTCATGAACCCCTGCGCCGGAGCGGCCGTGGTGGTTACCAGCTACACGCACCCCGAATACTTCGAGATGCTGCAAAACACCTTCAGCGCCATGGGCATGAACGCTTTGCTCTCGCGCGGGCTCGAAGGCGAAGTGGCGGCCGACCCCCGCCGCACACCCCGTTACGACGCCTTCGTGGGCGGGGCGCACCATGTGCTGCAGGAGCAGGAGCCCGGCACCGCGAGCGAGGTGCCCGGCCTGCCGACCGAGATCGACGTGCCCACCACGGCCGACTACACCCGCCGTGTGCTCGCAGGCGAGTTGCCGACACCGCCTGCCCTCACGCGGCAGGTGGAACATATCTTGCACATCACCGGTCAAACAGCCACCGCCGCAATGCCGGAGACACAGCCATGAACCGCCCCACGAATCCATCCGCCCCCTCGCCCCAGCACGACCGCCCGCACCTGGGCACCGGCGGCTCCTGCACCCTGGTGGGTGCCGGCCCCGGTGATCCGGAGCTGCTCACGATCAAGGCGCTCAAGGCCATCCAGGCGGCCACCGTGCTGCTGGTGGACGACCTGGTGAGCGATGCCATCGTGGCCTACGCCTCGCCCACGGCGCGCATCGTGCATGTGGGCAAGCGCGGCGGCTGCAAGAGCACGCCGCAGGCCTTCATCGAAAAGCTGATGCTCATGGCCGTGAACGAGGGTGAGAACGTGGTGCGCCTGAAAGGTGGCGACCCGTTCATCTTCGGCCGCGGCGGCGAGGAGGTGGAGCACCTGCGCGCCGCAGGCGTGCCGGTTACGGTGGTCAACGGCATCACCGCCGGCCTGGCGGGGCTGACCTCGCTGGGCGCGCCCCTCACGCACCGGGAGCACGCGCACGGCGTGGTCTTCGTCACCGGCCATGCCAAGCCCGACGACGCCGGAACCGACTGGCGCCAGCTGGCCGCCACCGCACGCGACGCCAAGCTGACGCTGGTGATCTACATGGGCGTGAGCGGTGCCGCCACCATCGAGCAGGAGCTGCTCACCGGCCTGCCCGCCGCCACGCCCGTGGCCATCATCCAGCATGCCAGCCTGCCGCAGCAACGCCATGCCGTGACCACACTGGGCGAGCTGCACGCCACCATTGCCCGCGAGGGGCTGGCCAGCCCCTCGGTGATCGTGGTGGGCGACGTGGTGCAGGGCATTGCCGCAGCGGCCGTGCCGCAGCCGGCGAGCAAGCTGCGCTTCGCCTGATCGCGCCGCACCTTTTCGCCCGCCCCTTTCGCCCGCTCGGCAGGCCCTGCGATCCCATCGCCGGGCCTGTTTTTTTGGCTGCGCGCAGCCTGTGGGGTGCACGCTCCGGGGGCAGGCCAACAGGCATGCATTGGCCCGGGTATTGCTAGTTGTGTACCGACAACCCGATGGCACACCACACAGGATCACACCATGGCAGCCTACCCTCTCTCCGCCCGCAGCAGCCACGGCAACCTGCCCGCTCCCACCACCCCAGCGCCGCGCGATGGCGAGATGTCGCTGGTCAACCTGGCCGCCCGCCAGCGCATGCTGTCGCAGCGCATGGTGCTGCAGACCGTGCTGGCCACGCGCGGCAGCGACCTGCACCTGAAGGCGGCTCGCGGCTCGCTGGCGCTGTTCAGTGAAAGCCATGCAAAGCTGGTGGACACGCCGCGCCACCTCGATGCGGCCATGGGCGAGCGCATCCGCACCACCTACCAGGGCTCCGCCGGCGTGGGCCCCATCATCGACGCCTTCATGCAGCAGGTGGAGCGCACCCTGGAGCTGGCCGAGCGGCAAAGCCCGCGCGTGGAAGAAGCCCTGGCGCGCCTGGTGGAGATCACCGACGGCGCGCTGGATGCGCTGAACACGGCCACCACCGCCTTTGACCAGTTGGGCAAGGCCAGGTCCGAAACGCTGATGAAGGAGCTGGCGGGCATCGTCGCCTCCATCCAGACCGTGGCGCGCGAGGCCAAGGTGGTGAGCTTCAACGCCCAGGTGATGGCCGCGCGCGCGGGCCAGCATGGCCGTGAATTCGCGGTGGTGGCCAACGTGCTCTCGGGCATCACCAACGAGATCGACGGGCTCTCGCTGCAGGCCGTGTCGCTGGCGGGGCGCAACCGCTGAATGCGGCGCCCCAGCCCTGCCGGTCCGCAGTCAGGCGGCCAGCGGTGCAGGCACGGGTGCCGAGCGGGCCTGCTCGAAGCGTGCGGCCAGTTCCTTGCGCAGGGTCTTGCGCATCACCGCGGCATCCCAGCGGCGGCGCTCCTCGGCGGTGGAAGGCGACAGCGGGGGCACCGGCACGGGCTTGCGCGCCTCGTCCACCGCCACCATGGTGAAAAAGCAGCTGTTCACATGCCGCACCACCTGCGAGCGGATGTCCTCGGCCACCACCTTGATGCCGATCTCCATAGACGAGGAGCCGGTGTAGTTGACGCTGGCCAGAAAGGTCACGAGCTCGCCCACGTGGATGGACTGCAGGAACATCACCTGGTCCACGCTGAGCGTGACCACGTAGCAGGCCGAGTAGCGGCTGGCGCAGGAGTAGGCCACCTGGTCGAGCAGCTTGAGGACAGCGCCGCCATGGACGTTGCCGGAAAAGTTGGCCATGTCCGGGGACATGAGCACGGTCATGCTCAACTGGTGCGAGGGGATGTTCATGGACTCTGATTTTACGTGCGATGACGGTTACAACACCGTCTTCGGGCGCCCGCTACACTCGCGACACACAGCCACGGGCAACCATCCACGACCTGGGCGCAGAGGGGTAAAACATGCTCGAAATCGACAAACTCAATGAATTCACCGAAAGCCATGGCGCGCTGCGCACCGGGCGCGGGCTCGTGTCAGGGGTCATCGCCCTCACACTGGCGATCCTTTGCTTCCTGGGGGTGCTGGCCTTCCACTTCCCCGAGTACCTGACCACGCCGCAGTTGCGCAAGAGCTACGACGTGAATGTGATCCGTTACATCATGCTGGCGGCCATGGCCGTAGCGGGCGGCATCTCGCTGGTCAACATCCTGTTCAACCGCTCGCGCTGGCTGGCCACGTTCGCCTTCACCACCGTGGCGCTGGCGGCCTTCCTGGGTGGCCACAAGGTGGAGGTGAACCCGAACTTCCCCGACAACACGCCCTACATCGGCCTGGACTGGTTCATCCTGGACCTGCTGGGCAGCTCGCTGATCTTCATCTTCATCGAAAAGCTGTTCGCGCTGCGCAAGGACCAGCCCATCTTCCGCGCCGAGTGGCAGACCGACTTCCACCACTTCATCGTGAACCACATGGTGGTGGGCTTCGTGCTGCTGGCCACCAACCTGGTCGTGCACAAGTTCTTCGGCTGGGCCGCCAGCGACGGCATCCGCGGCTGGGTGCAGGGCCTGAACTTCTGGGTGGCGCTGTTCCTCATCGTGCTGGTGGCCGACCTGGTGCAGTACTGGACCCACCGCGCCTACCATGAGGTGCCCGTGCTGTGGCGCCTGCACGCCGTGCACCACAGCGTCAAAAGCATGGACTGGATGGCCGGCTCGCGCCAGCACATCCTGGAGCTGTTGATCACACGCACGCTGGTGCTGGCCCCGATCTACGTGTTCGGTTTTTCCAAGGAAGTGATCGACGCCTACATCGTCGTGGTGGGCTTCCAGGCCGTGTTCAACCACGCCAACGTGAGCGTGCGCCTGGGGCCGCTGCGCTACGTGCTGGTCACGCCCAACTTCCACCACTGGCACCACAGCCAGGATCAGGAGGCGCTGGACAAGAACTATGCGGCCCACTTCGCCTTCCTCGACCACCTGTTCGGCACCGCCGTGAAGAGCACCAAGCTGTGGCCCGAGCACTACGGCGTGCTGGGTGACTACGTGCCCAACGGCTTTGTGAAGCAGTTCAAGTTTCCGTTCACCTGGAAGGGCTGAGCAGCCGCCCAAAGGCGCGCCCGGTTGCGAATGAGGCGCAAAAGCAACGCGCCTGATCGAGGCCGTGCCTATTCCCATCATTCTTATTAAGAATGATTGTTATTTAAAAGTTACAATTGGAGCCATAAACCAGCCACGCCGTGCTCTTCTTGTTGTTGCGCAGCCAGCCAGTTGCCAGATTCAACAACTCGAGGATTGCTCCATGCCCATTTCCCGTAGGCAGCCCGTCTGCCGTCTGCACCCGCTGGCGCTGGCCGCCATCGCCACCATCCTGGCTGGCGCAGCCCATGCCCAGGATGCTGCCCCAGCCGCTGCATCCCCCACCGACCAGATCGTGGCCCCCAAGGCGCTGGACGGCGTCACTGTCTCGGGCTCGCGCGAGAGCGCCTCCACCCGCCTGCAGCTGACTGCACGCGAAACGCCCCAATCGACCACCACGGTGACCCGCGAGCAGATCGAGCGCCAGTCGCTGACCAGCATCGATTCGGTGCTGCGCAACGTGAACGGCATCGCCGTGAGCTTCTACGATACGCAGCGCCCGCTGTACTACGCGCGCGGTTTCCAGGTCACTGACTTCCAGATCGACGGCCTGCCCTCGTACAGCAGCAGCACCAACCAGGAGTTCGACACCGCGCTGTACGAGCGCATCGAGGTCGTGCGCGGCGCCAACGGCATCCTGACCGGCGTGGGCGTGCCCTCGGCCACGATCAACATGATCCGCAAGCGCCCGCAGCGCGAGTTCGCGGCCTCGGTCGCGCTCACCGCAGGCTCTTGGAACCTGTACCGTGGCGAGCTCGACATCAACGCCCCGCTCAACAGCGACGGCAGCGTGCGCAGCCGCCTGGTGGTCGCCCCGCAGAAGAAGGACAGCTTCCGCGACCGCTACTCCGAGGACAAGACTGCCCTGCTCGCAGCCGTCGAGGCCGACCTGGGCCGCTCGACCGTGGTGGCCCTGGGCTACCAGCGGCAGTCCAACGACCCCAAGGCGCCGATCTGGGGCACCATCCCCCGCTTTGCCATCGATGGCTCGCCCATCGACCTGCCCACGTCCGTGAGCTTCTCTCCGCCCTGGACGCGCTGGGAGCGCACCTCGGGCACGCTGTACGCGACGCTGGAGCACCAGATCAACGATGACTGGAACCTCAAGGCGGCGCTGAACCACACCGAGGGCGATACCTTCAGCCTGCGCACCTACGGCTATGGCCGCACAGTCTCGCTGGCACCCTTCATCAACCCCGCCACCGGGGCTGGCACCACGCTGTACGCCGCCGTGGGCGGCGGCAGCGAAAAGCAGGACACGGTGGATGCCTACCTGTCGGGCAAGTTCGAGCTCGGCGGCCGCAAGCACGACCTGATGGTGGGCATGAGCTCCACGCGCATCGCCACGCGCACCGATGGCTACAGCTCGGTGGCCAACTGGAGCTATGTGGTCCCCAACATCTACACCTGGGACGGCAGTGCGCCGGCGCCAGCGTATTCCAAGACCGGCGCCTGGCGCACGCAGATCACGCAGCAAACGGGGCTGTTCGCCTCGGCGCGCTGGCGCCTGGCCGACCCGCTGTCGCTGCTCACCGGCGTGCGCCTGACTGACTGGCATCGCCACAGCGACAGCTACGGCACCACCGGCACCTATGCCGGCAAGAGCGCCATCCAGGACGAGAACCGCAAGGTCACCCCCTACATCGGCGCGGTGTACGACATCACGCCCACGCTGTCGGCCTACGCCAGCTACACGCGCATCTTCAACCCGCAGAACTACAAGGACCGCAACAACAACCCGCTCTCGCCCGTGATCGGCAGCAATGCCGAGGCTGGCCTCAAGGCCGAGTTGCTGGATCGCCGCATCCAGGCGCACTTCGCGGTGTTCCAGACCAAGCAGGACAACTACGGCGTGCGCGATGGCGCCATCACCACGCCGCTGCCTGATGGCACGCTGCCCTATGTGGCGGTCAACGGCACCAAGTCGACCGGCTTCGAGCTGGAGTTCGCGGGCATGGCCACCAGGCAATGGCGCGTGAGCGCAGGCCTGACGCGCGCCAGGGTCACGCGCGCCCCCACGGACCTGATCTACGCCAACCTGCCCGACTACCTGCTGCAGCTGGGCACGGACTACCAGCTGTCGGGTGCGCTCGCACCCCTGTCGGTGGGCGGCAACCTGGTGTGGCAAAGCTCGGTTGAAGGCTTCAACATCCCGCACCCCACCGGTACGGTGACGGTCAAGCAGTCGCCCACGGCAGTCCTGGGCCTGCGCGCCTCGTGGCAGTTCAACCCCAAGCTCAGCGCCACCCTGGCCGTCAACAACGTGACGAACAAGAAGTACTGGGCCAACCTGGACTATGGCAACTACAGCGACCCGCGCAACGTCAGCCTGACGATGCGCGCGGCATTTTGATTCGGTACATCCCCCTGAGGCGCTGCGCGCCTTCACCCCTTCTCTCGAATGGCTGCGCCACTCGGGAAGGGGGACACCGCCAGCGCGGCGGGGCGGCCCTTGCGCGGCGGTCCTGGCTTTTAGGCAGCGCGCTCTCAACGGGCCGCGGGAAACTGAGCCATACCGCCGCAAGATGCGGCAGTCCAGACCGACTGCGGCATCCCGTTGCTTGATGGCTGCACTGCGATGAACCCACCTTCCGCCCACCCCGCCGGCCGCTGGTACACCAGCCACCATGCGTGGCTGGTGGTCTGGCTGCAGCGCAAGATGGGGTGCCCGCACGGTGCGGCCGATCTGGCGCAGGACACCTTCGTGCGCGTGCTCGCCGCGCGCGAGATCGAGCAGGTGGTCGAGCCCCGCGCCTTTCTGACCACGCTGGCCAAGCGGGTGCTGTTCAGCCACTGGCGCCGGCGCGAGCTGGAGCAGGCCTACCTGCAGGCACTGGCCGAGTCGCCGCAGGCCACGGCACCGTCGCCAGAGGATATGGCCGTTCTGCACGAGGCGCTGCAGGCCATCGACCAGCGCCTGAACGGCCTGCCTGCCAAGGTCAAACAGGCCTTTTTGCTGCACCGGCTCGATGGGCTGACGCATGTGCAGATCGCCTGCGAGATGGGGATCTCGGTGACCAGTGTGGAGCGCTACATGAAGCAGGCCTACCTGCACTGCTGCAGGCAGGATACCGGCGTGGGCCAGCCATGAGCAGCGCCCCTTGCGGGTTGGCGCAGGATGCACTTGCCACCGCCGTGGACTGGCAGGTTCGGCTGACCTCCGGCAGCGCCAGCGCAGGCGAGCACGCAGATTTTGCGCGCTGGCTGTCGGCCGATGCGCGCCACCAGGCCGCATGGCAGCGTGTGCAGGGCGTGCTCGCAGAGCCCGTGGGGCAGATTCACCACATCGACCAGCGCCACCCAGGCCAGTTGCCGGCCGTGCGCCGCAGCCTGACCGCAGCGGCAGCGCCGGTCTCGCGCCAGCGCAGGGGCATTGTGGGCGGATCGGCCCTGATGCTGCTCGCCAGCGTGGGCGCCGGATACCTCGCCCACCGCAGCCAGCCCCTGGGCGAGCTGCTGGCCGACCTGCACACCGGCACCGCCGAGACGCGCCACACCCTGCTGCCCGATGGCAGCGGGCTGGACCTGAACGCCCGCAGCGCAGCCGATGTGCACTTTGACCACGGGCGCCGTCTGGTACGGCTGCGCGCAGGCGAGTTGCTGGTGCAGGTGGCCCGCGATGCCCTGGCCGATCGGTCATCGGGCCTGCCTGCGCGCCCCTTCATCGTTCAGACCCGGCATGGCACCGCCCAGGCCATGGGCACCCGCTACCTGGTGCGCCAGGAAGCGGATCGCAGCCTGGTGGTGGTGCTGGAGCACAGCGTGGCCCTGCAGACCGGCGATGGCGCGCAGCGCATCCTGCGCGAAGGCCAGGCTGCCTGGATGGATGGCCAGCGCATCGAGATGGCGGAGCAGCCCATGGCACACCAGGCCAGCTGGACCGAAGGCGTGCTGGATGTGCGCGATGAACCGCTGGGCGATGTGGTCGCCGCACTGGGCGCCTGGCGCAAGGGGTTGGTGCGCATCAGCCCGGCGGCCGCCCAGCTCAGGGTCTTCGGCGTTTTCCGCCTGAACGACACCGGGCAGGCGCTGCAGGCCCTGGTGGACACCCAGCCCATCACCGTCACCCACTACGGGCCGATGCTGACCTTGATCGACGTGCAGTAACCCGAAACCGCCTGCCGCAATTTTTTTTTGCACCGCGTGAGGGGTTTTGCGGGGTTCGTTCGACAAGCAGACAGCAGCCCTTGTCCAACGTTCAGTACAGGAACACTATCCCATGTCCAGCCCCTCCTTTCGCCCCCGCCTGCTCGTGGCGGCCTTGACCGCCGCCCTCGCAAGCGCCAGCTTTGCGCAAACCCTTCACGCCCCTGGCGACACGCTGGTGGCCCAGGCCGGTGCCGTACAGAACTGGGACTTGCCCGCCGGCCCCCTGAACGACACCCTGGCCCACATGGCCCGCCAGGGCGGCAGAATCCTCACCGCCGACCCCGCGTTGCTGCGCGGCAAGACCGCCCCCGCCGTGCGCGGCAGCTTTGCGGTGGAAGAAGCGGTGCAGCGTGCGCTCGCAGGCTCGGGCCTGGCGCTGGTGCGCCTGGGCAACGACACGCTGACCGTGCGCCCTGCGGCCCCCACGACCCCTGTAGCCCCCGCTGCAGCACCAGTCGCCGCCTCTGGCACGGCGGAGCGCAGCCTGGCGGCCGTGACGGTCGAGGGCTCGCGTGACCCCAACCAGCTGTACCAGCCCTTTGCAGGCGGCCAGGTCGCCAAGGGCGCACGCCTGGGGGCCCTGGGCAATACCGCCCTGCTCGATGCGCCCTTTGCCATCAGCGGCTACACCGAGCAGGCCGCGCGCGACGCGCAGGCCCGGCGGCTGATCGACGTGCTGGCCGCGGACCCGGCCGTGCGCACCACCAACTCCGAGAGCAACGCCGTGGACGTGTTCTTCCTGCGCGGCCTGCCCATGCTGAGCCAGGACATCTCGTTCAACGAGACCTTCGCAGTGGTGGATACGCGGCGCATCGCGGTGGAGCAGTTCGAGCGCATTGAAGTGCTCAAGGGCCCGAGCGCGCTGCTCAACGGCATCGGCCCGAACAGCACCACCACGGGCGGCACCATCAACCTCGTGCCCAAGCGCGGCACCGATGTGCCGCTGACCCGGTTGACCCTGTCCGCCTCATCCCACGGCCAGGCCGGCGCACACCTGGACGCGGGGCGCCGCTTCGGCACCGACAACCAGTGGGGCGTGCGCGTCAACGCCGCCACGCGCGGCGGCGGCTCCACCGGCGTGCCGAATGAAAAGGTGGGCATCGACCACCTGTCGGCCGCGCTGGATTTCGCGGGCGAGAAGCTGCGCGCCAGCCTGGACGTGGCTCAGAACCAGCGCCAGTTCGACGGGTTTCCCCAGTTCCACCGCTTCAACGAAGGCTTTGCCCTGCCCGCCCCGCCATCGACGGCGCAGGCCATCAGCCAGCCCTGGGATCGCAGCGACACCAAGAGCTCTTCCGTGGTCTCGCGGGTGGAGTACGACATCACGCCCGACTCCACCGTGTTCGGCGTGCTCGGCGGCGTGGACTACGAAGAATCGAACGTCAACGCGGGCAGCACCCGCATCACCACGGCCAGCGGCAACTTCACCGCACAGCCCAGCATCTTCCAGACCAACTCGGCCCTGCGTTCGGGCGAGCTGGGCTGGCGCATGCGCTTTGCCACCGGCCCGGTCAAGCACCGGGTGGTGGTCGGCTATTCGCGCTTCACGGGGGACGGCTCCAGCCTGAGCCAGACCATGGGCAGTGCGTTCACCAGCAACCTCTACAACCCGGTCTTCATCACCCAGCCCGCATTGCCCACCGGCGGCCGCCTGGCGCGCTTTCAGGACACCGCCTCCGACAGCCTGGCCGTGGTGGACTCCATGCACCTGCTGGACGACCGCCTGCACCTGATCGCTGGCGTGCGCTACCAGAAGCTGGACATCGGTGAATTCGCGGGCGGCGTGGAGCAGCGCCGCTACGAACAGACGGCCACCGCCCCGTCGCTGGCCGCAAGCTACAAGCTGGCACCGACCTTCTCGGTGTATGCCAACTATGCCGAAGGCCTGTCGCAAGGGCCCGTGGCGGGCGGCAGCACCGCCAATGCGGGCAAGGTGTTCCCCCCGTTCAAGGGCAAGCAGATCGAAGCCGGCGTGAAGTACGACGGCGGCTCCTTCGGTGCCAGCGCGTCCCTGTTCCAGATCCGGCAGCCGGTGTCCTTCGTCAACGGGGCGAACTTCCTCGTGGTCGATGGCGAGCAGCGCAACCGCGGCCTGGAGCTGTCGCTCTACGGCGAGGTGGCCAAGAACCTGCGCCTGAACGCCGGCCTGGCGCTGTCCGATGCCGTGCAGTCAAAAACCCTGAACGGGGCCAACGACGGCAAGAAGGCCATCGGCATCCCCGACCACACGCTGGTGGTGCACGGCGAATGGGACATCGCCGCCCTGCCGGGCCTGACCGCGACCGGCCGCCTCACCAAGGTGTCGAGCCAGGTCGCCAGCGCCAACAACGCGCAGAGCATCCCGGGCTTTGACAGCTACGACCTGGGCCTGCGCTACAGCACCCGCCTTGCCGGGCGTCCCACGGTGTTCCGCCTGACCGTGGAAAACGTGGCGGACTCCTCCCATTGGCTGGCGGTGCGTACCGGTTTCCTGACGCGCAGCACGCCACGTAACGCGCTGTTCTCGGTCAGCACGGAGTTCTGAAGCACCTGCGCGCCCTGGCTTCTTTTTGCACGGCCACGCTTGCAAGCCCGCTTGCGACAGGGGTCCGGACAGGTGCTCCAGGAGCACGCCACGGGCGCCCAGGCGCGGGACTACGGGGCGCCAAGCTCTTCTTCCAGCGTTTTCAGTTGCTTGCGCAGCTCCTCGCTGCGGGCCTCGCACGCGGCTTTGCCCTGGCCGGCTGCTGCCGCCCGCTCCTGCGCGAACTGGGTGCCCGATGCCAGGGTGCTGCGCAGCGGACCCGCGCTGGCCGCGGCCTCCAGGGGTTGCGCTGCACATTCCTTCTGGTTGCGCTCCAGGGCCATGCGTGCCTGGGGAACGCCCTGGTTCTGCAGGTGGTTCTTGCGCTGCCATGTGGGGCCGAACGCCCCCTCCCTGGAGGTGGAGGGCGGGGACGGGATCGGCGTGGCACCCTCCAGGGCGGGGCGCACCTCGATCTTCTCGCCCTGGCCCGGGCAGGATGCGTCCTGGAAGGACACCTTGCCATCGGCATCCGTGCACTTGTTGATGGCCCAGGCCGGGGCCAGAAAGCCCAGCGCCAGGGTGCAGGCGGCGTAGCGGATCATGGTCATGGGGGCAGTCCTTGCGGGATGGATGGCACATGTTAGTCCACTGAAACCGAGAAATCGGCTGTGCGTGCGGGTCTGGCAGGGCCGCAATCTAGGCGCCGGGCGCAGCCGGGTTGCACACCCGGCGAGCACGGCAACGACGAGTGCGGCCCTGTCAGACCCTCACCCTTCGGGCCGGGGTGGCAGCGGGCGCATCGCGGCGTTGCGGGATTTGCCAAGGCGGCCAGCCTTGGCCGCAGCCCGCGCCTTGCGCTGCACCCGCTGCCACCCCGGCGCACAGCCGATTTCCCGGTTTCAGTGGACTCGCCCCCCTACAATCCGCGGCATCCATGACCATCCCTTTCTTTGACGCCATCATCATCGGCGCCGGGGCAGCCGGCCTGTTCTGCGCGGGCCAGGCGGGCCAACGAGGCCTGAAGGTCCTGCTCATCGACCACGCCGAGAAGGTGGCCGAAAAGATCCGCATCTCGGGCGGGGGGCGCTGCAACTTCACCAACCGCGACCTCGATCCAGCTGCGCCGCACAAGCACTTCGTGGGGCAGAACCCGCAGTTCTGCCGCTCGGCGCTGTCGCGCTACACGCCGCAGGATTTCATCACGCTGGTGCAAAAGCACGGCATCCCCCACCACGAAAAGCACAAGGGCCAGTTGTTTGCCGACCGCTCGGCCGAGGACATCATCGCCATGCTGCTGGCCGAATGCGCCGCAGGCGGCGTGACGCACTGGCAGCCCTGCGGTGTGAAGAAGATCGATTTCCAGACCGGCACCGACGGCCAGGGCGGCAGCTACCTGGTGGACACCGACCGGGGCCCGGTGCAGGCGCGCAGCCTGGTGGTGGCCACGGGCGGGCTGTCCATCCCCAAGATCGGCGCCACCGATTTCGGCTACCGGCTGGCGCGGCAGTTCAACGTTCCGCTCATCGAACAACGCCCAGGCCTGGTGCCCATGACCTTCGACGGGGACGCCTGGGCGCCCTATGCGCAGCTCTCGGGCCTGGCGCTGCCGGTGCAGATCAGCACCGGCGCCAAGAAGGCGCGCATGGTGTTCGACGAGGACCTGCTGTTCACGCACCGGGGCCTGTCGGGCCCGGCGGTGCTGCAGATATCGAGCTACTGGCAGGAAGGCACGCCCCTGGCCATCAACCTCGCGCCCACGGTGGACCTGCCGGCCGCGCTGGCGCAGGCCAAGCTGCGCTCGCGCAAGCTCATCGCCAATGAGCTGGCCACCCTGGTGCCGAGCCGCCTGGCCGATGCCTGGGCCCAGCGCGAGGCGGACTGGCAGCGCCCCGTCGCCGAAGCCTCGGACAAGGCACTGGCGCGCCTGGCAGAACAACTGGCGCGCTGGGAACTCACCCCCACCGGCACCGAGGGCTACAAGAAGGCCGAAGTGACGCTGGGCGGCGTGGACACACGCGTGCTCTCGCAGCAGACCATGGAATGCAAGACCCAGCCCGGCCTGTACTTCATCGGCGAGGTGGTGGACGTGACCGGCTGGCTGGGTGGCTACAACTTCCAGTGGGCCTGGGCCAGCGCCCATGCCTGTGCCGGGGCGCTCCCCGCCAGCACAGCTCAGTGATCGACCATCGCATTCCACCGCGCATGGCCTAGCCAGTTGCGCAGTGCGATGGCACCGCCAGGCGTGATCTCCAGCGCCCGGCTGTCGGCACGGCGCAGCAGCCAGCCCTGGCCCAGGCAATGGCTGCAGATCACGGCGCCCAGGCGGCCGGCCACATGCATGCGCCGCTCGCTCCAGTCCAGGCAGGGGCGGCAGTGCGGGCGCTTGCCGCTGCCCGCCGCGCCCTGGCTGGCCTCTCCATCCAGGCCCAGGCGCTGCAACACCGGTGCGGCCTGCGCCGTGACATGGCCGCCCGCATCGCCGTCGAAGGCCATGGCCCCCTCGTCCAGCAGGTGCTCGGTGATGGCCACGCCCAGGCGGCCGGCAATGTGGTCGTAGCAGGTGCGCGCGGTGCGCAGGGCCGCATCGCGCGGGCCGACCACCACCGGCCGGGGGGCGGCGGGTGCGGGTTGCTGCACGGCCAGCTGCATCAGGCCTTCGAGCACGCGCGCCACGTCGGCCGAGGCAAGGCGGTGGTAGCGGTGGCGACCCTGGCGCTCCAGGCGCAGCAGCCCGGCCTCGACAAGCAAGGCAAGGTGGCGGCTCGCCGTCTGGGCGGTGATGTGGCCGGCATCGGCCAGCTCGCGCGCCGTGAGCGCGCGCCCATCCATCAGCGCCACCAGCATGGCCGTGCGCGCGGGCTCGCCGACGAGCGCGGCGATGTGGGCGATCTGGTTGGTGTTCATGCCAACAGTGTGCACCGCGCGAGGGCTGGAACACTTCGCACGCCGACGAAGTGAGCCTGCCCCCGTGAATGGCTCAGGGAATGCTGACCAGTTCGCCAAAGCGCGAATCACCCAGCGCGGGGCGGCTGGCGTGCTGCAGCACCCACTCCTGCAATTGCGCCACGGGCAGCGGCCGGGTGAAGTGAAAGCCCTGCAGCTCCTCGCAGTCGAGCGCATCCAGCACCTGGGCGGTGGCCAGGTCCTCCACCCCTTCGGCGACGATCTTCAGGCCCAGCGTGTGCCCCAGCGCGATGATGGCGCGGGTGATGGCCATGTCGGCCGGGTTGGTGAGCATGTCGTGGATGAAGGACTTGTCCACCTTGAGCCGGTCGATGTCGAAGCGCTTCAGGTAGGCCAGGCTCGAATAGCCGGTACCGAAGTCGTCGATGGACAGCTGCACGCCCAGCGCCTTGAGCGCTGCCAGTTGCCGCTCGGCCGAGTTGGCATGGTCCATGAGCTGCGACTCGGTGATCTCCAGCTCCAGCCGGTGGGCCGGCATGCCGCTCTTGGCCAGCAGCGCCTCGATGTCGGGCACGAGCTGCGGATCGGCCAGCTGTGCCGCCGACAGGTTGACCGAGACCGATACCTGGGACAGCGGATGCGGCGCCCGGCCCAGCGGGCCCTCGTACTCCAGCGACTGCCAGGCCAGCCACTGCGCGCTGGCCTGCTGCAGCACCCAGGCGCCGATGGGGCGGATCATGCCGGTCTCTTCTGCGATGGGGATGAACTCGCTGGGCGGCACCATGCCCAGCACCGGGTTGTTCCAGCGCAGCAGCGCCTCCACACCCTGCAGGCGCCCTCCCCGGGCGCTCAGCCGCGGCTGGTAGTGCAGGCTGAACTCGCCGCGCCCCAGGGCCCGGCGCAGGTGCTGCTCCATAGACTGGCGGGCCAGCGCGCGCTGGTCGGTCTCGGCCGAATAAAACAGGGCCATGTCGCGGCCGGTGGTCTTGGCCTCGTACATGGCCGCATCGGCGCGGCGCATGAGCTCGTCGATGTCGCCGCCGTCCTCGGGGTAGACCGCGATGCCCACGCTGCAGCTCACGTTGAGCTCGTGGCCCTCCACGGGGTGCGGCTGGCGGATCAGCGGGATCAGCCGGTTCTCGACCAGTTGCTGCACGTCCTCGGGCCCTGCCACGTCGCGCATGATGACCACGAACTCGTCACCGCCCAGGCGGCTCACGGTGTCGCGGCTGCGCACGGCCTGCGTCAGGCGCTGCGCCACCGAGCGCAGCAGGCCGTCGCCGATGTGGTGGCCCAGCGTGTCGTTGATGGCCTTGAAGCGGTCCAGGTCGATGAACAGCACGGCCACGCGCTCGTTGCAGGCCTGGGCGTGCGCCAGCGCCAGCTGCAGGCGCTGCACGCACAGCGAGCGGTTGGGCAGCTCGGTGAGCACATCGTGGTGGGCCAGGAACTGGATGCGCTCCTCGTTGAGCTTGCGGTCGGTGATGTCGATGGCGATGCCGATGTGGTTGACCACTGCCCCCGCCTTGCCCTCGCGCACGGCCGAGACCATGAGCCAGGCCGGGTAGGTCTCGCCCGAGCGGCGGCGAAAGCGCACCTCGCCCTGCCAGGACTCCTTGTCCTGCATGGCGCGCGCGATCTGGGCCGACAGCGGCTCCTGCCCTGCGGTGTCCTCCTGCAGGAACCCCAGGCCCTCGCCGATCACCTCGTAGAAGTCGTAGTGCGTGCTGCGGCAGAAGGCCTTGTTCACGCTGATGATCTGCTGGTCGGCGTTCATGATGATGATGCCCTCGGACGAGGCCTCGAACACCTTGGCCCACAGCTCCAGGCGCTGCTCCATGACCTTGAGCACATTGATCGGCGTGAAGGCCGTGAGCACCGCATCGCGCCCCTGGAACACCAGGCGCCGCGCCGACAGCACGGCCCAGGAGGGCTCGGGCCCGCCCTTCCAGCGCACCTCGAACTCGTCCACCGAGCCCTGGTCGGCCAGGCGCTGGAAGAAGCGCGCGCGCACGCCCGGCTCCAGCCCTGCCACCCAGGGGTCCACGGTGCGGCCATTGAGCCACTGCCCGGCCGGCGCGTTGGAGTGCAGCACCTCGTGCTCGGGGATGGAGGTCACCATCAGCGGGATGGGGAAGGCCTCCACCAGCTCGCGCTGGGCCTCGGCCGCACGGGCGCTGGCGGCCAGCTCCTGCTGCAGCAGGCGCTCGCGGTCGAGCTGGGCCAGCATGCCGTTGAAGGCGGTGACCAGGCGGCCGATTTCGTCGCTGCTGCTCCAGTGGGCGCGCAGCGTGTGGTCGCCGCTCTTTCTCACCTCGTCGGCCACGCGGGCCAGTTGCTGCAGCGGCTTGGCGATCTGGCGCGCCACCAGCGTCACCAGAGACAGGATGCAGCCCAGCAGCACCAGCGCCGTGCCCAGGTGCAGCCACATGCGCGAGTACAGGCTGTCCACGCGCTGGTGCAGCAGGCGATCGAGGTCGTTGATGCCCGAACCCCAGGCGGCCTGCAAGGCGCCCAGCACCTTGGCCTCTTGCTCGGTCAGCTGCGCCATGGTCAGGCGCGATTCGCCGCTGGCGATGGCCTGCAGGTGCGACTGGAATTCTAGCAGCGTGGCGTTGAGCGCCTCGCGGTCGTGCACCAGCGCGGTTCTCAGTTCGGGCGTGCCGGCGATGAAGGCCTGGTTGTAGTCCGACTCGATGCCCAGGGTGACGGCCTCCAGCCGGCCCACCAGCGTGAGCAGCTCGGACGACCATTGCGGCCCGCGTGCGGTGCGCGGGGAGTTCAAAAAGCTCACCGTGTCGTGCACCGCCTGCAGCAGCTCGGGAAAGCGCAACACCGACAGCGACATCTCGTAGTAGCTGTCCAGGTCCGGGTCCAGGATCAGGTTGGACTGGTTGCCCACGGTGGTGAGCAGCTCGCGCCCATCGCGCAGCAACTGGCTGCGCAGGCGCGTGAGGGCCTGCGGGTCGGCCTGCGCGGCGGCATCGGTGCCCAGGCGTTCCAGTGCATCCTTGAAGCGCTGGCCGGCCTCCTGGGTGTGCAAGGCCTCGTCGTGCTCGGCGCGCACCGTGTCCAGGCGCGCCAGCGTGTCGGCCACCGACAGGGCTGGCTGGCCGGGCTGCAGGAAGCGGCCGAGCAGGCCATCGCGCACCACGGTGGCGTAGCTGGTGCCCACGATCTCCTTGCGCGTGAAATCGATGGCCTGGTTCTTCTCGTGGATCAGGATGCTGGAGACATAGATCACCGCCGTGAGGTCCAGCAGATAGATGAGCATGAGCTTGCGGCCCACACTGAGCCGGCCTAGCCAACCTGATACGCGGTGCATGATTGCCATGGGTGCCCAGTTTCCCGTTCCTGCAAGATGCGCCCGGCGGTTCGGTGCCGGACGATGAGATCGTGCTCCAGTGCGCCCAAGCCGGGCGCAATGGAAACACTCTGTAAGTACACATGCAATTTCCGCGCCACACGCACCACCTTGGGGCGCACGGAACGCACTTGCACATTTCCCGCATCCGACTGCTATAATGCTCGGCTTCGCTGGCATGCCCCGTCGGCCAAATACTAGTTACAGACGGGGGCAACCGCCACGCATGGTCTTGAGGCCCGATCTCCCCAAGACCCTCTGCGCGGCAAAAAAATTTGGAACACATTAGCTAATGACTACGATCCGCGTAAAAGAAAACGAACCCTTTGACGTTGCACTGCGCCGCTTCAAGCGCACCATTGAAAAGCTCGGCCTGCTGACCGACCTGCGCGCCCGCGAGTTCTACGAAAAGCCAACGGCCGAGCGCAAGCGCAAGAAGGCTGCCGCCGTGAAGCGCCACTACAAGCGCGTGCGCAGCATGCAGCTGCCCAAGAAGCTGTACTGATCGCTGGCCCTCACAGGCCGCATCAACCCGCGCTCGGGACGCCAGGCGCGGGTTTTTTGCTTTTTGCGCTCCCTTTTTTTGCAGATTCAACGACAAGACCTCAGGAGAAATGCCATGTCCCTCAAGGACCAGATCACCGAAGACATGAAGACCGCCATGCGCGCCAAGGACAGTGAGCGCCTGGGCACCATCCGCCTGCTGCTGGCGGCGCTGAAGCAAAAGGAAGTTGACGAGCGCATCGAGCTCGACGATGTGGCCGTCATCGCCATCGTGGACAAGCTGATCAAGCAGCGCAAGGACTCCATCGCCGCGTTCGAGCAGGCTGCGCGCCAGGACCTGGCCGACAAGGAAAAGTCCGAGCTGGTGGTGCTGCAGGCCTACCTGCCCGCGCGCATGTCGGCAGAGGAGACCCTGGCCGCCGTCAAGGCCATCGTGGCCGAACTCGGCGCCTCGGGCCCTGGCGACATGGGCAAGGTGATGGGCGCGGTCAAGACCCGCCTGGCCGGCAAGGCCGACATGGGCCAGGTGTCGGCAGCGGTGAAGACCGCGCTGGCCGGCGGCTGATCGCCTCTAGTCCACTGAAACCGAGAAATCGGCTGTGCGTGAGGGTCTGGCAGGGCCGCAATCTAGGCGCCGGGCGCAGCCGGGTTGCACACCCGGCGAGCACGGCAACGACGAGTGCGGCCCTGCCAGACCCTCACCCTTCGGGCCGGGGTGGCAGCGGGCGCATCGCCGCGTTGCGGGCTTTGCCAAGGCGGCCAGCCTTGGCCGCAGCCCGCGCCTTGCGCTGCATCCCGCTGCCACCCCGGCGCACAGCCGATTTCTCGGTTTCAGTGGACTAGCCGATCCCGGACCACTCCTTTTTGAAGTGGTCCTGCAGAAACTCCACGCACACGCGCACCTTGGCCGACAGGTGCAGCCGCGTGGGGTAGACGGCCCAGACGTTGGCGTCCTGGCGCCATTCGGGCAGCACCTGCACCAGGTGCCCGGCCTTCAGGTGGGGCTGCACGTCCCACAGCGAGCGCAGCGCAATGCCGCGCCCGTCCACGGCCCACTGCACCACCATCTCGCCGTTGTTGGCCGACAGCGGGCCACGCACCTTGACCATGTCCTCCACAGCGCCGCTGCGCAGGCGCCACACGCCAAAGGGATGGTCGCGCTCCTTGATCACCAGGCAGTCGTGGCTGGACAGCTCCGAGAGCGTGCGCGGGGTGCCGTGGCGTGCCAGGTAGGCCGGGGCAGCGCACAGCACGCGGTGGTTGTCGGCCAGGCGCCGCGCGATCAGGTGCGGGGCGATCTCGTCGCCCACGCGCACATCGAGGTCAAAACCCTCGCCTGCCACGTCCACCAGCCGGTCGAACACCTCCAGCCGCACCTGCAGGCCCGGGTGCCGCTCCACCAGGCGCGACAGTGCCGGCGCCACGATGCGCCGGCCAAAGCCGAAGCTGCTGCTCACGCGCAGCAGGCCGCGTGGCTCGCGGCGCGTGACCGCCACCTCCTGCAGCAACTGGTCCACGTCGTCCAGGATGCGCTGCGCCCAGTGGAACACGCGCTCGCCCTCCTCCGTGACGGCCACGCGCCGCGTGGTGCGGTGCAGCAGTTTCACGGCCAGGTCTTCTTCCAGCAGGCGGATGCGCTTGCTCACGTAGGCGGGCGAGGCGCCCAGCTCGGTGGCGGCGTCCGCAAAGCTCGATTTGCGCACGACCACGGTGAAGACACGCAAGTCCTCCGTCGATGGGCTTTTATGCACGATGTGTGAAGAATGGATGCACAGGCGGTCGATTGTATTTTGGACCGTGGTGTCCAACAATGCAGGCCACGCACCCTCCACCCTCCAAGGAAGACATCTGATGAGCAGCAACAGCACCCAGTACACGATCGCCGTGATCCCCGGCGACGGCATCGGCAAGGAAGTCATGCCCGAAGGCCTGCGCGCCGTGAAGGCCGCGGCCGAGCGCTTCGGCATCGCCCTCACCTGCCGCACCATCGATTGGGCCAGCTGCGACTACTACGCCGAGCACGGCCAGATGATGCCCGACGACTGGAAGGCGCAGCTCGCGGATGTGGACGCGATCTTCTTCGGCGCCGTGGGCTGGCCGGCCACCGTGCCCGACCATGTCTCGCTGTGGGGTTCGCTGCTCAAGTTCCGCCGCGAGTTCGACCAGTACATCAACCTGCGCCCCGTGCGCCTGTTCGAGGGCGTGCCCTGCCCATTGGCGGGCAGGAAGCCCGGCGACATCGACTACTTCGTGGTGCGCGAGAACACCGAGGGCGAGTACACGTCGCTCGGCGGCATCATGTACGAGGGCACGGACCGCGAGATCGTGATCCAGGAGTCGGTCTACTCGCGCAAGGGCACCGACCGCCTGCTGCGCTTCGCCTTCGACCTCGCGCAGAGCCGCCCGCGCAAGCACGTGACGCTGGCCACCAAGAGCAACGGCATTGCCATCAGCATGCCCTGGTGGGACAAACGTGCCGACGAGGTGGCCAAGGACTACCCCGAGATCACGCTGGACAAGCAGCACATCGACATCCTGACTGCGCGCTTCGTGCTGCAGCCCGGCCGCTTTGACGTGGTGGCCGCGACCAACCTGTTCGGTGACATCCTCTCGGACCTGGGCCCCGCGACCACCGGCACCATCGGCCTGGCCCCTTCGGCCAACCTGAACCCCGAGCGCACGTTCCCTTCGCTGTTCGAGCCCGTGCATGGCTCGGCGCCCGACATCTACGGCAAGAACATCGCCAACCCCATCGCCATGATCTGGTCGGGTGCGCTGATGCTGGACTTTCTGACCAACGGCCAGGGCGCCGGCCGTGCCGCGCACGACGCCATCGTGGCGGCCATCGAGGCGGCCTTGAAGGAGGGCCCGCTCACTCCCGACCTGGGCGGCAAGGCCAGCACCACGGAGCTGGGCCAGGCCATCGCGGCACGCATCGCCAAGGCATGAGGCAACGCGGGGCTTTCAGCCCCGCTTCCACCATAGATGGCCGAACTGGTTGATGAGCATGCCGCAGAGCACCGCGCCGGTGCCCGCCCACTGCGCGGGCGCCGGCTGCTCGCCCAGCACCAGCATGGCCGCCAGCAGGCCCACCACCGGGATCAGCAGCGAGAACGGCGACACGCGCCCCGCCGGGTGGCGCTGCAGCAGCCGCGTCCAGAGGCTGTAGGCCAGCAAGGTGGCCAGCAGCGCCAGGTAGAGCACGGCGAACAGCGCGCAGCCGTTCAGGCCCGCGAGCTGCGCGGCCACCGAGGCCGGGCCGTCGAGCCACAGCGCCAGGCCCAGAAACGGCACGATGGGCACGGTGCTGCTCCAGACGATGAAGGGAAACGGCGCGTAGTCGCCACCCGCGCGCGCCGCAAAGCGCACCACCAGGTTCGAGGTGGCCCACATGAAGGCCGCGCCCAACGTGAGCACGAAGCCCGCCAGGCTCATCTGCAGCGCGCCCTCGCCATGGGCGCTGGCGATCACCAGCAGGCCCCCGAACGCCACCGCCAGGCCCAGCCACTGCGCGGGCCGCGCGCGCTCGTGCAGCAGCGTGACCGCGAGGATCAGCGTGAAGAAAGCCTGGGTCTGCATGACCACCGAGGCCATGCCCGCCGTCATGCCCAGGCGCAGGCCCAGGAACAGCAGGCCGAACTGCCCCAGGCCCTGCGCCAGGCCATAGGCCACGACGAAGCGCCAGGGCAGCGCCGGCCGGCGCACGAAGAGCAAAAAGGGCAGCGAGGCCGCGATGAAGCGCAGCGTGCCCAGCAGCATGGGGCTGAGCGTCTGCAGGCCCATTTTCATGACCACGAAGTTCGAGCCCCAGATGACGATGACGACCAGTGCGCAGGCCAGGTCACCCTGCGACAGCGCGCGGGCCGGTACTGCCCCCAATGCTGCGGTGTTCATGCGCGGCTGCCTGCCAGCGCACCGGCCACGGCCACGGGCCGCCCCTGCTGCTGGCGCGCCGCCACGAAGGCATCGAAGGCCTGGGCGCTGGTCTTGCGCGGCACGTAGCCCAGTTGCTCCTTGAGCGCGGTGTTGAGCAGCACCGGCCGATAGCGCAGAAAGTCGAGCTGCTCGGGGCCATAGCGGCTCACGCCCAGGCGCGAACCCACGAACAGCGCCGACTGCAGCAGCCAGGCCGGCAGGTCGAGCGTGCGCTTGCCCAGGCGCGCCGCGATCTGGTGGATGGTCAGCGCCCCGTCGCCCGCCAGGTTGTAGCAGCCCGGGGGCGCACCATCGAGCGCATGCAGCAGCGCGCTGGTCACGTCCTCGTCCCAGATGAAGACGAAAGGGCTGTCGCTGCCGCGGATGGCCAACAGGCGGGGCTTTTCGAACAGCGCGGTGATCTGGTTGTCCACGCGCTCACCCAGGATGGTGCCGATGCGCAGCACCGTCTGCGCCAGCCCTGGATGCCTCTGGCGCCATGCGGCCAGCATCTCCTCGACCAGGCGCTTGTGGTGCGCATAGGCAAAGCTTTCGTTGCCGCGCAGCGGGTGCGACTCGGTGAGCCAGGGCGCGTTATCGGCGTGGTAGCCATAGGCCGCGCCGCTGGAGGACACGAGCACATGCCGCACGCCCTGGGCCGCGCAGGCTTCGAGCACGTTGCGTGTGCCGTTCACGTCCACGTCGTATTCGAATGCCCGGTTCGAGCCGCGGCCCGGCGTGACGATGGAGGCCAGGTGCACCACGGTGTCGATGGCATGGCGCTGCAGCGTGGCGGCCAGGGCCGGGTCGCGCACGTCCTGGGCCTGGTAGGTGACGCCCGGCTGGCGGCGCTCGGGCGGCACCTCGCGCACGTCCAGGGCCACCACGCTGCCGGTGTCCGGCCGCCGGGCCAGCGCCGCCACCACGCCCCGGCCCAGGAAGCCATCAGCCCCGGTGACGAGGACATTGCGGGCGCGCGGGGCCGGCGCGCTCATGCGCCCTCCCCTTGCAAGGCCGCAGGCGCGCCCACGGGGTCCTTGCGGCCCCACCAGCTGGCCAGCGCCAGGCCGGCGATGATGTCCCAGAAGCCCCAGACACCCGCCACCACGGCCATGCCGCCCAGGCCACCGAAGAAGCTGAAGATCACCACCAGGCCCAGGCCCGCATTGCGGATGCCGACCTCGATGGCGACGGCGCGCCGGTCATAGTCCTGCAGGCCCGTGAACCGAGCGCACAGGTAGCCGGTGCCGAAGGCCAGCGCATCGTGCAGGGCCACGGCCAGCAGCACCATGCCCACATAGTCGAGGAAGAAGCGCCAGTTGCCGGCGATGGCGCCCAGAATGAAGCCGATGAGCGCCAGGAAGCTGATGATGCGCACGGGCTTCTTCACGCGCAGCGTGAGGCGCGGCAGTTGGTGCGCGCACAAGAGGCCGAGCACGAAGGGCACGCCGATGATGGCGACGATGTGGCCCACCATCTCCAGCGGGTCGAGCGCGATCGTTTTCAGCAGCGGCGCGGCCGTGGGGTGCATTCCGCCCCAGAACGCGAAGTTCAGTGGCATGACCACGATGGCGATGGCGTTGGAAATCGCCGTCATGGACACCGACAGCGCGACGTTGCCGCGTGCGCGGTGCGTAAGGATATTGGACACGTTGCCCGGCGGGCAGCAGGCCACCAGGATCATGCCCAGCGCGATGCTCGGCCCCACGCCGAGCAGCAGCGTGAGCACATAGGTCACGGCCGGCAGCACGATGAACTGAGCGGCAATGCCCACGGCCATGGCCCAGGGCATCTTGGCCACGCGACGGAAGTCGTCCGCCCGCGTGTCGAGCGCGATGCCGAACATCAAAAAGGCCAGCACCGCATTGAGCAGCATCAGCGACGCGGGGTTGAAGTTCAGGCGGATCTCGTCGACGGGCAGCATGGTATTTGTCTCCTCTGTGGGCTCGGCGGCCCTTTTCTTGTGGTGCGGTCAGCCCAGGGCGGCAGAGGCGTTGCGCACGGCGGCGCGGTAGGTGTCCTTGTGCACGTAGTACGCCATGCGTTCGAGCTGCAGGTACTTGAAGCCGCCCGACAGGTCTGGCGGCGGGCCCTGCACGGCGGCCTCGAAGGCGCGGGCGGCGGGCGTGTCGGCATCGAGCGCCTTGAAGTAGCGCGCCACCAGCTCGGCCTGCTCGTAGCGGCCCTGCCAGCCGATGCCGCTGGCCTCGATCATGCCCAGCACGGCCAGGCGGCGCCGACCGGGTGCGAAGATGTTCAGGTGCAGGCGCGGCGCCATGCCCTGCCAGTTGAGCAACTCGCGCGCGATGAAGGGGTAGTGCAGCGTGTAGCCGGTGGCGGCGAGCACCATGTCGTAGTCCTGCTGGGTTCCGTCCTTGAAGTGCACCGTGGCGCCATCGAAGCGCGCGATGTCGGCCTTGACGTGGATGTCGCCATGGCCCAGGTGGTGCAGGATCAGCGAATTCACGATGGGATGCGACTCGTACATCTTGTAGGTGGGCTTGGGGAAGCCGAAGCGTGTGGGGTCGCCCGTGAACCACTGCAGCACCGTGCTGTCCACCTTCTGCTTGAGCCAGGGCGGCAGCGGGCGCTTGCCGCCCAGCGTGTCGGCGGGCTTGCCGAACACGTACTTGGGCACGAAGTAATAGCCGCGCCGCACCGAGATGTCCACGCTGTGCGCGTAGTGCACGGCGTCCACCGCGATGTCGCAGCCCGAGTTGCCCGCGCCCACGATGAGCACGCGCTTGCCCTTGAACTGCTCGGCATGCTTGTAGGCCGAGGTGTGCAGCAGCTCGCCGCTGAAATGGCCTTCGAAGCGCGGCATGCTGGGCTCGGCCAGCGTGCCGTTGGCGATCACCACGCCCTTGTACTCCGCCGCTTCGGTGCCCCCGTCCGCCGTGGCGATGGTCACGCGCCACAGCGTGTCCTCCCTGTCGCTGACCGGCTCCACCTTGAGCACGCGCACGCCGAAACGAAAGTGCCGGCGCAGGTCGAAATGCTCGGCAAAGTCGCTGAAGTAGCGGCACAGCTCGCGGTGGCTGGGGTAGTCGGCCACGCTGTCGGCCATGGGGAATTCGCTGAACTCGGTGGTGCGCTTGCTCGAGATCAGGTGCGCCGAGGCATACACCGTGGAGCGCGGGTTGGCGATGTTCCACAGCCCGCCCACGTCGGTATACGCCTCGAAGCCCTGGAACGGGATGCCGAGCTTTTGCAGATTGCGCGCACCGGCCAGGCCTGAAGGGCCGGCACCGATGAGTGCAATCGAGCCGCGCGTGGCAGGGGTGGTGGTGTCTACGCAGGCCTGCAGGTCGGCAGATGCGTTGCGAAGGTCGTCTTGCATGAGGGGCTTGGCTCGCAGGTGAAATTCAGCGGGGTTCGGCAGGCGCGCCATCGCTGGCGCCGGGCAGCCCGGGGATGGCGGTGGCCCCCGCCTCGCCCACGCGCGGCTTGCGCGGCTGGCCGCGCAGCAGGCGGTCGTAGGTGGCGGCGGGCAGGCAGGCCAGCAGGCGCGAGAGCCAGCCGATGTGCCGTGGCAGCACGATGTGCTCGCGCCCGCGCGCCACGCCGGCCAGCAGTGCGCGCGCGGCGGCATCGGGCTCCATCAGGCCGGGCATGGCAAAGCGGTTGCCGGCGGTGAGTGCCGTGCGCAGGTAGCCCGGGCTCACCGTGTGCACGGACAGCCGCGTGCCCCGGCACTCGGCGCGCAGGCTTTCGAGGTAACGGATCAGCCCGCCCTTGCTCGCGCAGTAGGCGCCATTGCCGGGCATGCCGCGCCAGCCGGCGATGCTGGCCACGCCGACCAGGGCGCAGCGCGGCCCCTGTACGGCATGCGCGCGCAGTGCCTGCACAAAGGGCTGGAAGGTGGTGGCAGGGCCGAGCAGGTTGATTTCCAGCATGCGGCGCATCACGGCCAGGTCACCGGTCTCCGCGGTGTCGAAGCCGCCCGCCACACCCGCGTTGGCGATCACCAGGTCGGGCAGGCCGGCGCGCGCCATCCAGTCGGCAGCGACCTGCGCCATGGCGGCCGCATCGGCCACGTCGGGCGTGTACACCGCACAGCGCTCGGGCGCGGTGGCGGCCAGCGTTTCGAGCACCGGGCGCTGCAGGCCCACCAGCGCCACCTGTGTGCCCTGGGCCAGCAATTCACGCACCAGGGCCTGGCCCAGGCCGCCACAGGCACCTGTGACGACGGCATTGCGAAAGGGACGGGGGCTCACAGGCATGGGAGGAAGGGGTTGTTTACAGAACGCAGGCAGATGTCTACGATGCGCCCCACTGTAGGCCAGGCCTCACAAATCCCGGAATATTTTCTTATTTCGTCTCGAAATCAGAGATTCATGACAGAAAACACTGCTGCATCGCCCGGCCTGCGCTTGTTCGACCTGCTGGAGCTGCTGGTGCGCGAGGCCCGCCCGCTCACACTGGCCGAGGCCGTTGTCGCCAGCGGCTGGCCCAAGCCCAGCGTGCACCGGCTGCTGGTGCAGCTGGAGGCCGGCGGCCTGCTGGCGCGCGAACCCGACGGCCGGCGCTATGCGCCCGCGCCGCGCCTGATGCGCCTGGCCGAGGCCACACTGGCCGGCAGCACGCAGCAGGGCGTGCGCCACGCGGTGCTGCGCCAACTGGTGGCCGAGGTGGGCGAGAGCTGCAACTTCACGGCCCTGTCGGGTGCCGAGGTGGTGTACCTGGACCGCATCGAGTCGGCCTTTCCGCTGCAGATGAACCTGCGGCCTGGCACGCGCGTGCCCGTGCATTGCTCGGCCAGTGGCAAGCTGCTGCTCGCACACATGGCCGCGGGCCAGCGCAGCAAGCTGCTCGAAGGCCTGGCGCTCACGCGCCACACCGCCACCACACTGACCACGCGCGCCGCGCTCGATGCGGAATTCAGGCGCATCCGCAAGGACGACTACGCGGTGGATGCCGAGGAGTTCGTCGAAGGCCTGGTGTGCGTGGCCGTGCCGGTGCGCGGAGCGGACGGCAAGAGCATCCGCTGCGCCGTGGCGCTGCAGGCCCCGGTGGCGCGCATGTCGCTGGCGCAGGCGCTGGAAAAGCTGCCAAGGCTGCAGGCGGCAGCGGCGGTGCTCGCGCGCACCTGGGGCTGACGGGTCACGGTTTGGCGCGTGGCTTCTTGCGGCTGCCCGCCACCTGGCGTATGCAGTCGATCAGTTGCTCCGTCACGGGCGTGGGCCTCTGACCGCGCAGGGTGATCAAACCCACCGGCGGCAGGTCGATGGGCACGGCCAGCGGCAGCACCGCCAGCATGCCCTGCGCCGCAAAATGCTGCGCCACCGAGCGCGCCATAAAGGCCACGGCACCGCGCTTATGGATGAAAGCGAGCTGCGTGAGGAAGGAGGCTGACTCCACGATGTCGGCCGGCGGGTGCAGGTCGTGCGCAAAGAACATCTGGTCGAGCTTGACGCGCAGCGAGGCCCAGGGCGGCGGCATCACGCAGGGCAGCGCGGCCAGGTCGGTCCAATGTGGTTTGCGCTTGCGCGCCAGGGGATGGCCGGGCTGCACGACCACGGCCATGGGCTCGGCATACAGCGCTTCGGTTTCGAGGTCGGGCGAGGCGTAGCCCGGCTCCAGCCGGCCCACGAACAGGTCGAGCTCACCGAGCCGCAGCTTGGGCAGCAATCGTGTGAGGTCGCCCTCCTCGATCAGCACGCTGGTGTGGATGGAGCGCGCCTTGAGCCGCTCCACGGCCTGTGCCAGCAGCACCGGCGTGGCCACCACCATGGCGCCCACGCTGGTGCGGCCGCTGGCACCGCTGGCCTCGGCCGCGATCTCGGCGCGCGTGCGGTCGTAGCCGGCCAGCACCGAGCGCGCAAAACGCACCACACTCAGGCCTGCGGCCGTGGGCTCGGTGCCGCGCGTGGAGCGGTCGAACAGCGGCAGGCCGAACATGCGCTCGATCTCGGCCAGCGTCTTGGAGACAGCAGGCTGCGTGACCGACAGGAACTCGGCCGCACGGCCCAGGTGGCGGAACTGGTCCAGCGCCACCAGCATCTGCAGGTGGCGCAGCTTGAGGTTGGAGCGCAGTACGCGGTCGATGCGGGTCATGGGGTTTCTCCTGATTCATGTCTTGCAGGCTATGAAGAGAGTCCATAGTTTCATTGGATTGTTATGCATCGCCTGAGAACAATCGCGGCTCCCGATCAAAAAAATGGAGACAGACATGAACGACACCCCACGCCAGGACCGGCGGCAGCTCATCCTTGGCGCCCTCGGGGCCACTGCGCTCGCAGCCACGCATGGCAAGCTGTTCGCGCAGGCCTACCCCGAACGCCCCATCACCTTCATTTGCCCCTGGCCCGCAGGCGGCACGGCCGACCAGTCGATGCGCACCCTGTGCACCGTCGCCGGCCGCATCCTGGGCCAGGCCATCGCGGTGGAGAACCGCGCCGGCGCCTCGGGCATGATCGGCTCCAAGGCCCTGGCCGCGGCCAAGGCCGACGGCTACACCATCGGCCAGATCCCCATCTCGGTCACGCGCTTTGCGCAGTTGGGCACCTTGCAGGCCGACCCGCGCAAGGATTTCACCTACCTGGCACGCACATCGGGCCAGACCTTCGGCATCGCCGTGCCGGCGGACTCGCGCTTCAAGACCCTGAAGGACTTCGTCGACCATGCCAAGGCCAACCCCGGCAAGGTGACCTACGCCCACGCCGGCGTGGGCGGCGCCACGCATGTGGGCATGGAGGAGTTCGCGGCCGCGGCCGGCATCGCGCTCAACCATGTGCCCTACAAGGGCGGCGCCGAGGCGCTGCAGGGCGTGCTCGGCGGCCATGTGGATGCACTGGCCGATTCCAGCTCATGGGCGCCGCATGTCGAGGCCGGCAAGCTGCGCCTCTTGGCCACCTGGGGCGAGCAGCGCACCGCGCGCTTCAAGGACACGCCCACCCTGCGCGAGCTCGGGTACGACGTGGTGGTGGATGCCCCCAACGGCATCGGTGCGCCCAAGGGGCTGGACCCCGCCGTGGCCGCCAAACTGCGCGACGCCTTCCGCCAGGCCGTGGCCAGCCCCGAGTTCAAGGCGGTGGCCGACAAGCTCGACGCGCCGCTGCTGTACCTGGACGGCCCCGACTACGAAAAGTACGTGAACGCGGTCTACCTGAAAGAGACCGTGCTCATCGACCGGCTCAAGCTGCGCGAGCTGATGCGCAGCTGAGTCCCTGCATCCCCAGAAGCAAAAGGTCCCGATGACTACCCCTGCGGCCCCCACCGCCCCGCCCAGCCCCCTGCTGCACCTGCACCCCAACGACAACGTGCTGGTGGCCAAGACCGCGCTGGCACTGGGCCAGTCCATCCCCGAACTCGGTGTGCGCACGCGCGCCCAGGTGCCCGCCGGCCACAAGATCGCAGCACGCCGCATTGCCGAGGGTGAGCAGGTGCGCAAGTACGACACCGTGATCGGCGTGGCCACGCGGGACCTGGAGCCCGGCGACTACGTGCACAGCCACAACCTGCAGATCGTGGACTACTACCGCGACCCGGCCTTCGGCGCCGACGTGCGGCCCGTGGACTATGTGCCCGAGGCCGGGCGCGCCACCTTCCAGGGCTTCGTGCGGGCCGACGGCAGCGTGGGCACGCGCAACTTCATCGGCATCCTGTCGTCGGTGAACTGCTCGGCCACGGTCATCAAGCGCATTGCTGCGCACTTCACGCCCGAGCGGATGGCGGCGTTTCCCCACATCGACGGCGTGGCCGCCTTCGCCCAGACCAGCGGCTGCGGCATGTCCTCGCCCAGCGAGCACTTCGACGTGCTGCGCCGCACGCTGGCGGGCTATGCGCGCCACCCCAACCTGGCGGGCGTGCTCATCGTGGGCCTGGGCTGCGAGCGCAACCAGGTGGATGCGCTGGTGGACTCGCAGGGCCTGAAGGCCGGCCGACTCATGCGCACGCTGGTGATGCAGGAGGTGGGCGGCACGCGCGCCACCATCGAAGCCGGCATCGCCGCGATCGAGGCCATGCTGCCGGAGGCCAACGCCGCACGGCGCCAGGCGGTGAGCGCCAGCCACCTCAAGATCGGGCTGGAGTGCGGGGGGTCGGACGGCTTCTCGGGCATCACGGCCAACCCCGCGCTGGGTGCGGCCATGGACATCCTGGTGCGCCACGGAGGCACGGCCATCCTGTCGGAGACGCCCGAGATCCACGGCGTGGAATTCATGCTCACGCGACGTGCGGTGAGCCCCGAGGTGGGCCAGAAGCTTCTGGACCGACTGGCCTGGTGGGAGCGTTATGCCGCCGGCCAGAACGCCCAGTTCAATGGCGTGGTGGGCCATGGCAACCAGGCCGGTGGCCTGGCCAACATCTTCGAAAAATCGTTGGGCTCGGCCATGAAGGGCGGCACCACACCGCTCCAGGCGGTGTACGAATACGCAGAGCCCATCACCCAGAGCGGCTTCGTCTTCATGGACTCGCCCGGCTACGACCCCGTGGCCTGCACCGGGCAGATCGCCAGCGGCGCACAGCTGATCTGCTTTACCACCGGGCGCGGCTCCATGTTCGGCAGCAAGCCGGCGCCCACCATCAAGCTGGCGAGCAACACGCCCATGTTCACGCGGCTCGAAGAGGACATGGACATCAACTGCGGCGTGGTGATCGATGAGGGCATCTCTGTGCCCGAGATGGGGCGGCAGATCTTCGAGCAGATCCTGCGCCACGCCAGCGGCGAAGCCACCAAGAGCGAGGCCCTGGGCCTGGGCGACCATGAGTTCGTGCCCTGGCATCTCGGAATAATCAGTTGAACACACCCCCACCGAACCTCACACTCCCATGCCCCTGACACTCACCCGCGCTGACCTGCTGCGCAGCGCCAACTTCATCGCCGGCCAGTGGACGCCCGGCCCCGGCGCCCTGCTGGCCGTGACCGACCCGGCCACCGGCGCCACCATCACCCAGGTGCCCGACAGCGGCGCAGCCGAAGCCCTCGCCGCGCTCAATGCCGCGCATGCCGCCTTCCCGGCCTGGAAGAAGCTGCCCGCCAGGCAGCGCGCCCAGACCATAAAGCGCTGGAACGATCTGGTGCTGGCCCACCAGGACGACCTGGGCAGGCTCATCTCGCGCGAGCAGGGCAAGCCCCTGGCCGAGGGCAAGGGCGAGGTGGCCTATGCGGCCAGCTACATCGAATGGTTTGCAGAGGAGGCCACGCGCATGAACGGCGAAGTGATCCCCGCGCCGGTGCCGGGCCGGCGCATGTTTGCGCTGAAGGAACCTGTGGGCGTGGTGGCGGCCATCACGCCCTGGAACTTTCCGGCGGCGATGATCGCGCGCAAGATCGCCCCGGCCCTGGCTGCCGGCTGCACGGTGGTCTGCAAGCCGGCGGAGGACACGCCGCTGACCTCGCTGGCCCTGGTGCTGCTGGCCCACGAGGCGGGTGTGCCCGCTGGCGTGCTCAACATCGTGACCGCTTCACGCGAGAAGACGCCCGAGGTGGTGGACCTGTGGCTCGATGACGCCCGCGTGCGCAAGATCACCTTCACCGGATCGACGCCCGTGGGCAAGCACCTGGCGCGGCGCAGCGCCGACACGCTCAAGAAGCTGTCGCTGGAGTTGGGTGGCAACGCGCCCTTCATCGTCTTCGAGGATGCCGATGTGGATGCGGCCGTGGACGGATTCATGGCCGCCAAGTTCCGAAACGGCGGCCAGACCTGTGTCTGCCCGAACCGGGTGTTCGTGCACGACCGCGTCCACGACGAATTCGCCAGCAAGCTCAGCGCCCGCGTGGCCGCGCTCAAGGTGGGTCCTGCCAGCGACCCGGCCTCGCAGATCGGCCCCATGATCAATGACCGGGCCGTGGAAAAGATAGCGCGCCACGTGCAGGACGCAGTGGCGCGGGGGGCGAAAGTGCTGACCGGTGGCCAGCGCCTGCCCGGGCTGGGCCCCACCTACTACGCGCCCACGGTGCTGGTGGGCGCCGACGCCTCCATGGCCTGCTCCTGCGAGGAAACCTTCGGCCCCGTGGCACCGCTCACGCGCTTCGCCACCGAGGCCGAGGTGATCGCCGCAGCCAACGACACACCCTTTGGCCTGGCGGCGTATTTCTACAGCAACGACGTGCGGCGCATCTGGCGCGTGGCGGACGCGCTGGAGACCGGCATCGTGGGTATCAACGAAGGCGCCATCTCGGCCGAGGCGGCTCCGTTTGGTGGTGTCAAGGAGTCGGGTTACGGGCGCGAGGGATCGACCCATGGCCTCGACGATTACCTGCACACCAAGTACATCTGCCAAGGCCAACTCGACTGAAAGACCCCATCCATGCCCGCCCACAACCCCTTCAAGGCCGCCCTGGCCGCACGCCAGCCGCAGATAGGCCTGTGGCTGTCCATGGCCGACCCTTACCTCGCAGAAGTGGCGGCAACCGCCAGGTTCGACTGGCTGCTGATCGACGGCGAGCATGCGCCCAACGACGTGCGCAGCACCTTGGCCGCGCTGCAGGCCGTGGCACCCCATGGCGCCAACCCCGTGGTGCGCGTGGTGCAGGGCGACACGGCCCTCATCAAGCAGATGCTGGACGTCGGCGCCAAGACCCTGCTGGTCCCCATGGTGGACACAGCCGAGCAGGCCACTGCCATCGTCTCGGCCACGCGCTACCCGCCCCTGGGAATCCGCGGCGTGGGCAGCGCCGTGGGGCGTGCCTCCGAGTGGAGTGCGCGCAGCGACTACCTGAACGTGGCCGATGACGAGGTCTGCCTGCTGGTGCAGGCCGAGACGGTGGCGGCCCTGAACAACCTCACGGCCATCTGCGCGGTGGACGGCGTGCATGGCGTGTTCATCGGCCCGGCCGACCTGGCGGCATCCATGGGCCACCGCGGCAACCCTGGCCACCCGGAGGTGCAGGCGGCCATCGAGGGGGCGATGAGGACCATCATCGCCAGTGGCAAGGCGGCGGGGACGCTTACTTCGGACCCGGTGTTGGCGCAGCGCTATCTGGATCTGGGATGCACCTTTGTCGCCGTGGGCGTGGATGTGCTGATGTTTGTGAATGCGGCGCGCAAGTTGCGGGGGCAGTTTGGGGGGCGGGGCGCGGTTGCCGATGTGCCTGACAAGGCGAGCGCGGCCTATTGACCTCATGGGACGATGGCGGCTTCCTGCCCGTGTTGAGGGCGGAGGCCGGGTCTCGGCCCGGCGGCCGAGGTACTTGTTCTTTGCTTCGCCAAAGAAAAGTACCCAAAAGAAAGGCGACCCCGCTGCCCGTGTCCCCCTCGCACTGCGTACGAGGGGGCAGCCTGCGATGCTCGGTCCTGGGGTGTGCCGCAGAACTCGCTGCGTTCTTCGAACTCCGCTCAAACAGCTGCGGCGAGCCAGACAACGATGCGCGTGTCCTTCGGCACGCGCTCACCCCAGGCCCTGCGCTTCTCGGCACGGTCAGAAGGGGGTGGGAACGGGCTCCACTCGGGCCATTGCTTCGCTCGGCCTGTGGTCCTTCGCTGCGCTCGGCTAGCCAGAGCGAGCGCGCCCAACCTGTCGGCAGCGCGCATCGCGCACGTCACCGACCCAAGGCGCAGCTGCGAAGCAGCAGCCGTCTTTGTCCCCGCTCCCCACCCCTGCTGGCTGCGCCGAGAAGCGCAGGGCCTGGGGTGGGTGCGTGTGCCGAAGGACACACGCACTTCGTGCTCTAGCTTGCCGATGCTGTTTGAGCGGAGTTCGAAGAACGCAGCGAGTTCATCGGCACCACCCCAGGCCCGAGCATCGCAGGTTGCCCCCGTTCGCCCGACAGGGCGAACGGGGGACGCAGACTGGGGGTCGCCTTTTCTTGGCCCACCTTCTTTTGGCGACGCAAAAGAAGGTGGGTGCGCCGCCGGGCGCACACCCCGGCCTCAGCCTTCAAAACAGGCATGCAGCAACCACAGCACACGATCCGTGAAATCCGTCGCAGCGCACGCCATGTCTCGACAACACACGCCAGCAACCGCTGCCACAAAGGCACCCCAAGCCGTGAACAATTTCACCACCCCGCCCCCCCAGTGCAGCGCAGGGCCCTGGCTTCAATCGGACTGCGTGGAATGATCGCGCCCAGGTTCCAGAAACCACCGCCACCAACCCACCACGCCAATCCCCATGAAGCGCCGCCTCATCCTCGGAGCCACCGGCTCCCGTGGCCGCCACGTGCTCGAACAGGCGATCACCGCCGGCCACCAAGTCTGCGTGCTCGTACGCAACCCGGCCAAGCTACCCACCGAGACACGTGCACTGGTCACCTTGCACCAGGCCGACCTCGGCCAGATCGCCACGGAGGACCTGGCGGCAATCGTCCGGGGACACGATGCACTCATCAACTGCGCCAGCATGGTCACCGAGGGTCAGGCCTTCGTGGACCTGGTGGCGCGCATCGTCGAAGCGTCGAATCGCTGCCCGCCTCCGAGCGGCCTATCTGCTGGTTTTTTGGGGGCGCTGCGGCGCTGGACATCGGCCAGACGGGCCGCAAGGGCGCTACCCTGCCCAAGGTGCGCGACACCTACTGGCCGCACCTGAAAAACTACGAACGCATCTGCGCGTCGCCCCTGGACTGGCGCATGCTGTGCCCCGGCCCCATGGTGGAGAAGGCCGCGCTCGGCATGGCCCGGATGCGGGTGGCCACGGAGCAGTTGCCGGTGCGCATTGCGGGCTTCGCCAACGCGCTGCCTGCCCCACTGCTCCTGCTGCTGTTCGCCTCCAAGGTGCCCGAGATAATCATCCCCTATGCCGACGCCGTAGCCCTGATGCTGGCCCACCTGGAGCCTGCCGGCACCCTGTCGCGCAACCGCGTGGGGATGGCGCTGCCAGTGGGCATGAGGGGCAGGAAGGACACCTGGGCGGCGCAGTCCCGCGCCACGGCCTGATGGCTCAGCTGCCCGCCACCTTCATCTTGTTCACGAGAATCGAACCCACGGTCTTGGCACCGTAGTTGTAGGTGTCCGCACCCACGGCCTCGATGCCCTGCAGCATGTCCTTCAAGTTGCCGGCGATGGTGATCTCATGCACCGGGTAGGCGATGCGGCCATTCTCGACCCAGAAGCCGCTGGCGCCGCGCGAATAATCGCCCGTCACGTAGTTCACGCCCTGGCCCATGAGTTCGATCACGAACAGGCCGGTGCCCAGCTTTTGCAGCATGGCGTCGAGGTCGTCGCCGGGCTGGGTCAGGCGTGAAGTCATGGTCAGGTTGTGCGAGCCGCCGGCGTTGCCGGTGGTCTTCATGCCCAGCTTGCGTGCCGAGTAAGTGGACAGGAAATAGCCTTCCAGGCGCCCGCCCTTGACGACCTGGCGCGGCGCCACGCGCACGCCTTCATCGTCGAACGGCGAACTGCCCTTGCCGCGCAGCACGAAGGGGTCTTCGCGCACGTCGATGTGCTTGGGCAGCACGCGCTTGCCCAGCGAGTCGAGCAAAAAGCTGCTCTTGCGGTACAGCGCGCCACCGCTCACGGCCTGCACCAGGCCGCCCAGCAGGCCGGCGGCCAGGGTGGACTCGAACAGCACGGGGCACTGCGTGGTGGGAATCTTGCGGCTGCCCAGGCGCGACAGCGCGCGCTCGGCGGCGTAGCGGCCCACGGCCTGCGGCGAGGCCAGCTCGGCTGCATCGCGCATGGAGCTGTACCAGGCGTCGCGCTGCATCTCGGCATTGCGGCCGGGCAGCGAGGCAATCGGCGCCACCGAGAAGCTGTGGCGCGACGACGCATAGCCACCGCGAAAGCCGCGCGTGTGGGCGCTGAAGAAGTGGCTCTGCTGGGCCGACACGCCTGCGCCTTCGCTGTTGGTGATGCGACGGCTGGCCTTCAGGGCGGCGGCCTCGCATTCCATGGCCATCTTCGCGGCCTGCTCGCTGTCGATGGACCAGGGGTGGAACAGGTCCAGGTCGCGGTGCGTGTCGATGGGCGCGATGTCGTCGGCATCGGGCAGGCCGGCCATGGGGTCTTCGGCCGTGAAGCGGGCGATGTCGTAGGCGGCCTGCGCCGTCTGCTCGATGGCCTTGCTGGAAAAATCGGAGGTGCTGGCATTGCCCCGGCGGTTGCCGATGTAGACGGTGATGCCCAGCGACTTGTCGCGGTTGCGCTCCACCGTTTCGAGCTCGCCCTTGCGCACGCTGACCGACAGGCCGCAGCCCTCGGAGGCCTCGGCGCCGGCGTCGGTGGCGCCGAGCTTTTTGGCATGCGCGAGGGCGCGGTCCACCAGTTCTTCGAAGAACGGACGGCTGTAGCTGAAGCCGTTGTCGGGGGTGCCGGGTGCAGTGGCGGCCGGGGCGCTGGAGGCGCGCGGCGTGCGGATGGAGGGTTTATTCATAGCGGCAGCTATGATACTTGCCGCTGTGGCGCGCGCTGCGCCACCTCCCCATTTGCCCCCACCCATGTCACGCAAACCCAAAAAAGGCTACTTTGTGAAGGGCCAGTTCGTTGCCGAAGGCAGCGAAATGGACATTCAGCTCAAAGCCGAACTCAAAGGCACGCCCGATGCCAGCCGAACCGATCTCAAGCGCGAAAGCGATGCCCTGCAGGACCTGGGCAAGGAGCTTCTGACCCTGCGCGCCGACCTGTTCGAGAAGGTGGGCCTGCCCGAGAAGCTGGTGGATGCGCTGGCCGAGGCCAAGCGCATCACCAATTTCGAAGGCAAGCGCCGCCAGATGCAGTACGTGGGCAAGATCATGCGCAAGCTCGACCCAGAGCTGGTGCAGGCTGCGCGCCAGGCGCTCGAAGAGCAGCACAAGGGCTCGGCCGACGTGAAACTCACGCTGCACCTGGCCGAGCAGTGGCGCGACCGCCTCATCGCCGACGACGAGGCCCTGGCCCCGTGGATGGCCGAGCACCCCGACACCGACACGCAGCAATTGCGCGCCCTGATCCGCCAGGCGCGCAAGGATGCGCCGCCCGCCGACAAGGCTGCCGTATCGCAGGGCCTGGCGCCGCGCAAGGGCCGCGCCTACCGCGACCTGTTCCGGCTGGTGCGCGAGCACATGGGCGACGTGCCTGAGAACGACGAAGACGGAGACGAGGACGGGGACCATGCCTGAAGCTGCGCACGGCGCCGTCCACGACCCTGTCCGGGTAGGCATTGTCTCCATCAGCGACCGCGCCAGCAGCGGCGTCTATGAAGACAAGGGCCTGCCGGCGCTGCAGGACTGGCTCACCCGCGCGCTGCACAACCCCATCACCTTCGACGCGCGCCTGATCCCCGACGAGCAGGCGGGCATCAGCGCCGCGCTGATTGCTTTGGTGGACGCGGGCTGCAGCCTGGTGCTCACCACCGGCGGCACGGGCCCGGCCTTGCGCGACGTGACGCCCGAGGCCACGCTGGCCGTGGCGCACAAGGAAATGCCGGGTTTTGGCGAGCAGATGCGCCAGATCAGCCTGAAGTTCGTGCCCACGGCCATCCTCTCGCGCCAGGTGGCGGTGGTGCGCGGGCAGAGCCTGATCATCAACCTGCCCGGCCAGCCCAAGGCGATTGCCGAGACGCTGGAAGGCCTGCGCGCGGCCGATGGCAGCCAGATCGTGCCCGGCATCTTCGCAGCAGTGCCCTATTGCATCGACCTGATCGGCGGGCCCTACCTCGAAACCCGCGACGAGGTCTGCAAGGCCTTTCGGCCCAAGAGCGCGGTGCGCAGCCGCTGAATGCAGGCCTGGCGAGGTGCGCCGGGCTTGCATTTTGTAACCAGTGATGCGACTCGTGACCCACATGGGTGCGCCGGGTCACACGAAAGTGCGTTGTGCAGCCCCTAGACTGGTCGCTACATTCACTTTCACCGACACATGATGAAGAAAAGACTTCTTCTGCAGCTCACCCTGGTTGGCCTGCTCGCTGCCTGCGGCGGTGGCGGCGGCAGCAGCGATGGGCCCACGCCAACGCCCCAGCGCCTGGTGGGCGAGATCTTCGGCACGCCCGAACAGGTGGCCACCTCGGACCTGGTGACCAATGCCGGCTACGGCGGCTATGGCGGCGCACTGGAGACCTCACGTGCGATACAGAAGGCCGGCAAGACCAACATGCTGGACTTTCTGTTCCTGTTCAACATCTCCGACAAAGGCGCCGCCCGCCTGGTGAGCGACGCCCCCGCCATGCTGGAGGCCTACATCGCGAAGAACGCCGACCTGCTGCAGCCCGGCGTCTACGTGTACCTGCTGGATGAGATGTACCTCAAGGCGTCGCTGGTGGAGGACGACCCGGCGGAATACCAGGCGCAGCTCGACGACCTCAAGCGTGCCGCCGCGCTGGTGCGCCAGCGCCTGCCGCAGGTGAAGCTGGGGCTGTCGTTCAGCCCGCACGCCACCTTTGGCCACCCCAAGGTGATGCCTTTCATAGCGCCGGCCATCGCGCAGGTGGACTGGGTGGGCACGACCACCTACTGGCTGGGCGACAAGACCACCACCAGCGCGCTGCACGACTGGTCGCGCGCCCTGCCGGGCCTCGCACGGGCCGCCCAGCCCAAGGTGGAAACCTGGTACATCGCCCAGGCCTTCCGCGAGCCCGCGTGGGACAAGCAGGTTTTCCGCGAGTTCATGCAGACCGAGCTGCAGATCTCGGACAGCTATGACGCGATCATCTTCTTTGGCTGGCAGGAGACCTCGGAACTGTCCAGGCAGACTGCCGGGCGCTACTTCGAGGCCGAGACACGGGCTGTCTACAGCCGATTCCTCAAGAAATGACTTGCCGGGTGGGAGAGAACCCTGGAAAGGGTTCTACTTGCCCACCAGTTCGTTGAGCTTGCCCGCCTCGAACTGCTCGGTAGTGGCCGCATCGCAGGGCACACAGTCCCGGGTGGCGGGGGCCGCCGTCGAGAGTTTCTCGATGGCCTGCCACAGCAGCATGATCTGGTGCTCCTGCGAGGAGGCGTTGTCGATCAGGCCGCGCATGGCCTGCGACAGCGGGTCGTCCTCCTGCGTGATGCCGTAGGCCGTGAACTTGCGCGGCTGTGGCTCGGTCACGTCGGCGCTCTGGCCGGCCTTGGAGGGGATGATGCGCGCCGGGATGCCCACGGCCGTGGCCCCTGCGGGCACGGGCTTGATGACGACGGCGTTGCTGCCGATCTTGGCGCCATCGCCGACCTCGAAGCCACCGAGCACCTTGGCACCCGCACTCACCACCACATCCTTGCCCAGTGTGGGGTGGCGTTTGGCGCCCTTGTAGAGCGAGGTACCGCCCAGGGTCACGCCCTGGTAGATGGTGCAGCCGTCGCCGATCTCGGCCGTCTCGCCCACCACCACGCCCATGGCGTGGTCGAAGAAGACACGTTCGCCGATCTTGGCGCCCGGATGGATCTCGATGCCCGTGAGCCAGCGCGCAATGTGCGAAATGAAGCGCCCCAGCCACTTGAAGCCATGGCCCCAGCACCAGTGCGCGGGCCGGTGCAGCCAGATGGCGTGCAGGCCGGGGTAGCAGGTGATCACCTCCCAGGTGCTGCGCGCAGCGGGGTCGCGGTCGAGGATGCACTGGATGTCGGAACGCAGGCGTGCAAACATGGCTATGGTTGTTTTTGGAATATGGAAATGCAGTCTAGCGCTTTGCCTGCGCCGTCTCGATCATGGCTTTTGCGACACCACGCAGGATGTGGATTTCCTCGGCACCCAGTTGCGCACGGTTGAAAAGCTGGTTCAGGCGCGGCATGAGCTTCTTGGGCGCATCGGGGTCGAGAAAGCCGATGTCCACCAGTGCCCGCTCCCAGTGCGCGAGCATGCCGGCCACCTGGACGGCATCGGCCAGCTCACGCTCCTGCGCGGCATCGGCCACCTCGCGGTCCGGCGCGGGCGCAACAGCAGCCGGCGCGCCAAAGCCACCCAGGGCCATGCGCCATTCGTAGGCGATCACCTGGATGGCCGCGCCCAGGTTGAGCGAGCCGAAGCCGGGATTGGTGGGAATCGACAGCGCCACATGGCAGCGGTACACGTCCTCGTTGGCCATGCCGAAGCGCTCGGAGCCGAACAGGAAGGCCACACCCGACTCCACAGCGGCGTCTGCCGCCCTAGGGGCGACCAACTGCGCAAAATGCTCGCGCGGCGAGCGGGTCGGCGGCCCGAAGTCCCTGGGCGTCATGGCCGTGGCGCACAGGTGGCTCATGCCGTCGAGCGCCTCGTCCAGCGTGGCGACGATGCGCGCGTTCTGCAGCACGTCGAGGGCGCCGCTGGCGCGCTGGATGGTTTCTTCACGCCGCAGCACGTTGGCCCAGCGTGGCTCGACCAGCACGAGGTCGTCGAACCCCATCGTCTTCAGGGCCCGCGCGGCGGCACCGACGTTGCCGGCATGGCTGGTGTTGATCAGGACGAAACGGGTTTTCATGGGGTCGAAAGGGCTCTGTGCGGACCTGGATAGGCCCTTGCATTGGGACGGAAACGGCAAAACAGGTAAAATCCAGCCCCTATTGTCGCCGCCCGCATCGCCTGGCTGCGTTCCACGCTCCTCTTTCGCAAGGCGCGCCCCCTGCCGGCGCCCTGCCAGAAACCACAATTTATGTCGTCCAACCTGCACCCCATGCTCAACGTGGCCATCAAGGCCGCACGCGCCGCCGGCGCCATCATCAACCGCGCGGCCCTTGACGTGGAGGCCGTGCGCATTTCGCAAAAGCAGGTGAACGACTTTGTGACCGAGGTGGACCACGCGGCCGAGAAGATCATCATCGAAACCCTGCTTACGGCCTACCCCGGCCACGGCATCCTGGCCGAGGAGTCGGGTTCGGAATACGGCGCCAAGGATTCGGAATTCGTCTGGATCATCGACCCGCTGGACGGCACCACCAACTTCATCCACGGCTTTCCCGTGTACTGCGTGAGCATCGCCTTGTCCGTCAAGGGCAAGATCGAGCAGGCGGTGATCTACGACCCCTCGCGCAATGACCTGTTCACCGCGACCAAGGGCCGTGGCGCCTACATGAACGACCGCCGCATCCGCGTGAGCAAGCGCACCCAGCTCAAGGACTGCCTGATCTCCACGGGCTTTCCCTTCCGCCCGGGCGACAATTTCAAGGCCTACATGAACATGATGGGCGAAGTGATGCAGCGCACCGCAGGCATCCGCCGCCCCGGCTCCGCAGCGCTCGACCTGGCCTACGTGGCCGCCGGCTTCGCTGATGGATTCTTCGAGAGCGGCCTGTCCATCTGGGACATCGCCGCCGGCTCGCTGCTGGTGACCGAGGCCGGTGGCCTGGTGGGCAACTTCACGGGCGAGGCCGAGTTCCTGGAGCAGCGCGAATGCCTGGCCGGCACCCCCCGCATCTACGGCCAGCTGGTGCCCATCCTGGGCAAGTACAGCAAGTTCGCCAGTGCCGGCGACAAGGCCGCCGTGCGCCAGGCGGCCGATGCCGGTGAGCCGGATGCGGCCCCAGCGGCGGACGCCGCTCCCGACGCACAGGACGGCGCAGCCAAGGACGAGAGCGCCCCGCTCTGACAGCCTTTGGGGTGGCCCATCGCCACCCGCCCCCACCCCATCAACCCGGGTCGGGGTACTTCTGCGCGATGACGCGAAAATCCTCGGCGATGTCCACGAAGGCATCCACCATGTCGGGGTCGAAATGCGTGCCCCGGCCACGCACGATGGTGCTGCAGGCCTGGTCGTGCGAGAACGCAGGCTTGTAGACGCGCTTGCTGATCAGCGCGTCGTACACGTCGGCCACCGCCATGAGCCGGGCCGACACGGGGATGGCGTCGCCCGCCAACCCCTCGGGGTAGCCCGAGCCGTCCCACTTTTCCTGGTGGCTGTAGGCGATTTCCTTGGACACGCTGAGGAACGCCACGCGCATGCCCAGGCGCTTCTCGGCGTCCTCGATGGCGGCACGGCCCAGCGTGGTGTGGGTCTTCATGACTTCGAACTCTTCCACCGTGAGCTTGCCGGGCTTGAGCAGGATGCTGTCCGGGATACCGATCTTGCCGATGTCGTGCAGCGGCGCCGACTTGTACAACAGGTCGATCATGCGGTCATTGAGCGCGTGCTCGAAACGCGGGTGGTGGCGCAGCCGTTCGGCCAGCGCCTTCACGTACAACTGGGTACGGCGGATGTGGTTGCCGGTCTCGTTGTCGCGGGTCTCGGCCAGCGAGGTCATGGCCATGATGGTCACGTCCTGGATGGCCTGTACCTCCAGCGTGCGCAGGGCCACCTCGCGCTCCAGGTAGGAGCTCTTGTCACGCAGGAAGTCGGCCGTGGCCTTGAGCGCCAGGTGCGTGTTCACGCGCGCCAGCAAAATGGGCGGGCTGATGGGCTTGGTGATGTAGTCCACCGCGCCCAGGGCCAGGCCCATGCGCTCGTCATCCGGGTCGGAGCGGGCGGTAAGGAAGATCACCGGGATGTCGCGCGTAGCGGGCGAGGCCTTCAGGCGCCGGCAGACCTCGTAGCCGTCCACCTCGGGCATCATGATGTCCAGCAGGATGAGGTCGGGCTTGGTGTCCGACTGGGCGATCTTGAGTGCCTTTTCCCCATGGTTGGCCACCTTCACCAGGTAGTGCTCGCGCAGCAGGCTGCCCATCAGCGTGAGATTGTCGGGCGTATCGTCCACCACCAGTACTGTGGCGATCGGCTTGTCCACAAGGGTCGGCTGGTGCGAAGCGAAGGGCGCGTTGTCCATGGGCTTTCCTGCGAATTGGGACCGTTCAGGGGGCTATGGCGGAATCAGGGGGTGGCGGCTCGGGCACCACAGAGGCGATGGTATCCAGCGCCTGTTCGAAATCAAAGTTCCGAATGTGCACATCCACCGCCTTGAACACCGGGTCCAGGAATCCCTCCAACACCATTGCATTGTGTTGCAAAAACTCGGCGGCTGCCGGGTCGTCCTGTAACAGCAGCGTGCGCAGCTGGTGCAGCAGTTCGGCCGGGGGCCTGGTCGGCACCAGGCCGGCTGCATCGGCCAGTGCCGGCGCGCCTGCGGCCCACCGCTTGAGCGCATCGATCAGGGGCAGGAGCACCCCACCCAGCGCCGCGAGCAGGGGTGCGGTGGCCTCTGGTGGCGGCGCGCCCTTGCGCAGCAGGTCTTCGAGCTGGTAGGCGCGGTCTGCCACGGGCTGCGCACCTATGTTGGCGGCCACCGAGCGCAGCGTGTGCGCCAGGCGCTCGGCAAGACCCAGGTCCCCGTTGGCGAGCGCAACCTCCATCTCCGGCACGGCGCCAGCCTGCCCCTCGACAAACCGGCGCAGCATGTCGCCATAAAGGGCGGGTTTGCCCAGGGCGCGCTGCAGCCCCAGCGCCGTATCCAGCCCGGCCACCAGGGGCCAGTCCACAGGCTGTGGAGGCCTGGGTGGCATGGCGCCAGCGTGGTGCGGCTGCGGGGGCAGGCCCTGGGGCACGCCCAGCCCGGGGCGCGGCTGTATCCAGCGCGCCAGGGCCTTCCACAGGGCCGCAGGGTCGATGGGCTTGGCCACGTGGTCGTTCATGCCGGCATCAAAGCAGCGCTGGCGGTCGGCGTCCATGGCATTGGCTGTCATGGCCACGATGGGCAGGCGCGCAAAGCGCGGGTCCGCGCGCAGGTGGCGCGTGGCGGTCTCCCCATCCATCACCGGCATCTGCATGTCCATCAGCACCAGGTCGTAGCTGTCCTCGTGCAGCCGGTGGATGGCCACCTGCCCGTTGCCCGCCACGTCCACGTCGAAACCCGCGTCGCGCAGCAGTTCCACGGCCACCATCTGGTTGAGTTCGTTGTCCTCCACCAGCAGCACCCGCGCGCCCCGGATGGCCAGGGGCAGCTCCTCGGACACGGGCGGCGGCACGTACTGGCGCTGCAGCGCCGGCAGGGCATGCTCCAGGGGCTGCATCAGCGTCTCCAGCAGCAGGGAGGCATTCACGGGCTTGATCAGCACCGTCTCGATGCCCTGCGCGCGCGCAGCGCGCATCACGTCCTCGCGCCCGTAGGCCGTGACCATCAGCATCTGCGGCACCTGGGGCATGCCCAGACTGCGGATGTGGCCCGCCAGCTCGACACCGTCCATGCCCGGCATGTGCCAGTCGAGCAGCAGCAGGCCGAAGAAGCGGTTCTTCGCCATGGACTCGCGCAGGATATCGAGCGCCTGCAAGCCGGAGTAGGCCTGCTCCACCTCGAAGCCCATGGCCTGCAGCATGTCCGACAGCACGGTGGCCGCCGTGTGGTTGTCGTCCACCACCAGCACCCGGCGGCCCACCAGGTCCGGCGGCGGCAACAGCACCCGGGCCGGGGCACCACGCTCCAGCGGCAGGCTGACCCAGAAGGTCGAGCCCTGGCCGAACTCGCTGATCACCCCGACTTCGCCGCCCATCAGCTCGGCCAGGCTCTTGCAGATGGCCAGGCCCAGGCCGGTGCCGCCATAGCGGCGCGTGGTCGAGGTATCGGCCTGCTGGAAGCTCGCGAACAGCCGCCCCATCTGCTCGGGCGTGAGGCCGATGCCCGTGTCGCGCACCTCGAAGCGCAGGCTTACCCGCGTTTCGCTCTCTTCGAGCAGCCGCACGGCAATGCTGATCTCACCCTGGTCGGTGAACTTGATGGCGTTGTTGGCAAAGTTGATCAGGATCTGTCCCAGGCGCAGCGAATCGCCCAGCAGGTTGGGCGGCACGTTGGCGGCGACATCGCAGACCAGCTCCAGCCCCTTGGCACCGGCCTTGTAGCCCACCACGTCGGTCACGCTCTCAAGCATGCGGTCCAGCACGAAGGGCTGCTTTTCGACCGTGAGCTTGCCTGCCTCGATCTTGGAGAAATCCAGGATGTCGTTGATCACGCCCAAAAGGTGCTGCCCGGCCTGCTGGATCTTGCTCACGTAGTCGTGCTGGCGCGTGTTCAGCCCCGACTTGAGCGCCAGGTGCGACATGCCGATGATGGCGTTCATCGGCGTGCGGATCTCGTGGCTCATGTTGGCCAGGAAATTGGACTTGAGCGCGGTGGACTCCTCGGCCAGCTCCTTGGCGCGGCGCAGGTCCTCTTCGGCGCGCTGGCGGTCGGTGATGTCCACGAAAGTGCCGATGGCGCCGCCGGGCGAGCCGTCGGCCCGTGCGAAGGCGTGCAGCCAGAACAGGGTGTGGTGCACCTGCCCGTCGGCGTACGACAGGTCCACCTCCTTGTGCACCGAATGCAGGCCATTCATCGCCTGCAGGTTGTCGCCCTGGAAGCGCATGCGCTGCTCGGGCGGCAGGAAATCGAGGTCGAGCACGGTCTTGCCCACCAACTGGTCTCGGCGCACGCCGAAGGCCTGCTCGTAGGCGCGGTTGAAGCCGATGTAGCGCCCGTCGGCCCCCTTGTAGAACAGGGGCACCGGAATCGCGTCGATCAGCGCCTGCTGGAAGCCCAGTTGCTCCTCCACCTGCTCCTCCAGCTGCTTCTGGTCGTGGATGTCCACGCTCACGCCCACCACGCGCACCGCACGGCCCGCGCCGTCGCGCAGGATGCGCGCAGCCATCAGGAACCAGCGCACCTCGCCGTCCGGGCGCACGATGCGCCAGGAATTGCGCAGGTCGGTATCGACCCCATCCAGGCTGGCTCTGAAATTCGCACTCGCTTCCTCGCGGTCATCCGGGTGCAGGCGGTCAAGCCAGTAGCCAAGGCCCGCAGGCTGCGTGCCCGCAGGCAGGCCCAGCATGGACACGAGCTTGTCGGACCAGACCACCGTATCGGCCACCAGGTCGATGTCGAACACGCCCACCTTGCCGGCTTCCTGGGCGATCTCCAGCCGCTCATTGGCCTGCTGGATGGCAATCTCGCCCTTGCGGGCCTCGGTCACGTCCTCGATGACCCAGATGGAGGCAGAGCGGTAGCCCTCCATGTTGATGCTGCGCCCGGCCAGCCGGGCCTCGAAGCTGCTGCCATCCAGCCGGCGCAGCGTGGCACGCTCGCGCAAGGCCTGGCCCGAGGCGAGCCGTTGCGCGATGAGGGCCGCAAAGCTGTCCGATTGCACCTTGTCGCCAAACAGCGCCGTCACCTCGCCGCCCAGCAACTGCGAGGCCGTGCCCCGCATGAGCTCCACGAAGGCCGGGTTGAACTGGCGGAACTGCCCTTCGCAGACCAGCAGGATGGGTGGCGCATTGTCGAAGATGGCGGTCTGCTGCTCCAGCAGCTCGTTGAGCAGGCGCTCGCGCCGCTCCAGCTCGGACTGCGCGCGCATGCGCTCCGAGACATCCTCGTGCAGCCCGACGATGGCAATGCGCTTGCCGCGCCCGTCGAACACGGGCGACAGCGTGGCCTCGTCGTGGTAGATGCTGGCGTCGCGGCGCCGGTTCACAAAGGTGCCGCGCCAGGACCGCCCCGACAGCAGGGTGGCCCACATGTCCTTGTAGGTCTGCGGCGGCGTCTGGTCGGTGGAAACGATGGACGGCTTCTTGCCGCGCACCTCGTCCAGGGCATAGCCGGTGTTGCGCTCGTACTGGGGGTTCACCCAGTCGATGCGGCCCTCGCCATCGGTGATGACCACGGCCACGGGGCTGCTCTCCAGCGCCGCGCCGAGCACCCGGAAACGCTCCAGCGCGGCCGCCATGCGTGCGCGGCTGCGCAGCAGGTCCAGCAGCAGCAGCCCCAGCAAGGCCAGCAACACAAAGGCTGCTGCCCCCACCTGCCAGCGCAGCAGGGCGGGGACCAGGGCGCTCACATCGTCGAGCACCACCAGCTGCCACTGGCCTCCAGGGTCGTTCCATTCGATGCCCCGGCTCGCCACCGCATAGGTCACGCCATTGAGCAGCACCTCGCCGGCATCGGGCGCAAACGGCAGCGCGGAGGCCACGCCGTTCTCGAAGTGGCGCCCGAACTGGCGCGACGCACGGATCGCATCGATGCGGGCCTGCGTGAGCGGCGGCGCCACGGCAAACTGCCATTCGGGCCGGGTGGACGAGAACGCCACGCCCTGCGGGGACATGAGCAGCGCGGGGATGCCGGTGCTTGCCACCAGCGCATCGACCACCTCGAAGCCCACCTTGAACATCACCACGCCGATGATGGAGCTGGAGGGAGAGTCCGTCTCGTACAGGGGCGCCGCGTAGTACAGGCCGCGCTCCTGGCTGTTCACGCCAATGGCTGCATAGACGCTGATGGCCCCCTTCATGGCCTGCCGGAAATAGGGGCGAAACGCCAGGTTGGAGCCGGTCGCCTTCTCGCCTGCCGTCTCGTGCGCAACCACGGTGCCATCGGCCGACATCACATACACACCGCTGATCAGAAAGCGCCCGCGCGCCACCGCCAGCCGCGCCAGCGATCCCGGGTCATCCGGCGGTGTGTAGCCGCGCGCCATGTCCTTGAGCTGGGGCTCGCTCAGGCCCATGAGCGAGACGGCGCCGATCAGGCCGCCCCCGGTGGTCTGCGTGATCAGCGCATCGGCCGCCTGCTGCACGATGCGCGTGCGCTCCACCGCCCGCTCCTGGCCGCGCCAGTACACCACTGCCTGCACGACCAGCCAGGCCCCCAGCAGCGACAGCACCACCACCAGCGCCATGCCCCGCGTCCAGGCGGGATCGCGTTCGAGCACGCGATCCAGAAATCTGCCCTCTTTGTCGTTCCTCTTCACCTGTGCCATGCACAGCCCCCGGTGGGCGCAAGGCCCGTCCACGGATCACCTGCGTCAGCGCGTCGGGTCCAGCATTGCATCGATTTCCTCCACCGGCACAGGCCTGCCAAACAGATAGCCCTGGAACCCCTCGCAGCCATGCAGCCTGAGGAACCCCAGTTGCCCCGTCGTCTCCACCCCCTCGGCCACCACCTGCAAGTCCAGGCTCTTGGCCAGCGCCAAAATGGTGCGCACGATGGCCGCGTCGTTGGGGTCGCTCAGCACATCGCGCACAAAGCTCTGGTCGATCTTGATCTGGTCCAGCGGCAGCCGCTTGAGGTAGCTCAATGAGGAGTAGCCGGTGCCGAAGTCGTCCAGCGCGAACCCGACCCCTTCGCTCTTGAGCTGTTCCATGCGCACGATGGTGTCTTCGATGTCCCCCAGCAGCAGGCTTTCGGTGAGTTCGAGCTTGAGCAGCCGGGGGTTGGCCTGGCAGTCCTTCAGGGTGCCCAGCACTTCGGCGACGAAGCCCGGTTGCCGGAACTGGCGGGCGCTGACGTTCACGGAGATGCTCAGGTGGGCGGTGGTGGGCGATTGGCTCCAGCGGTGCAGTTGCCTGCAGGCGGTCTCCAGCACGTACTGGCCCAGGGGGAGGATGAGTCCGGTCTGCTCAGCCAGGGGGATGAAGTCGCCGGGGCTGATCATGCCGCGCTGGGGGTGGCGCCAGCGCACCAGGGCTTCGGCTCCGACCAGGCGGGCCTGGTGGTCGACGACGGGCTGGTAGTGCACGAGCAGTTCGTTGCGGGCCAGGCCCTGGCGCAGGTCGGCTTCCAGGTTGGAGCGGGCGTTGACGGCGGCCTGCATGTCGGGGTCGAAGAAGCGCTGGGTGTTGCGCCCTGCGGCCTTGGCCTGGTACATGGCCAGGTCCGCCCTTTTGAGGAGTTCGTCCACCGACAGGCGTTCGTCGCCGAACAGGGTGATGCCGATGCTGGGGGTGCTGTAGTGCTGCTGGCCGCCCAGGGCGAAGGGCTGGTTCAGGCTGGCCAGGAGTTTTTCGGCGACGGTTTCGGCCTGGGCGGCGGCTTCGGCCAGTTCGGGGTTCAGGTTGTCCAGCATGACGACGAATTCGTCACCGCCGAAGCGCGCCACGGTGTCGGCTTCGCGCACGCTGCCCACCAGGCGGGTGGCGACCTGGGACAGGAGCTGGTCGCCCATGTCGTGGCCCAGGGTGTCGTTCAAGTCCTTGAAGTTATCCAGGTCGATGAACAGCAGGGCCCCGAGGTTCTTGCTGCGCTGGCAGGCGGCCAGGGAGCGTTGCAGGCGGTCCAGCAGCAGGCGCCGGTTGGGCAGGCCCGTGAGGGCGTCGTAGAACGCCAGGCGCTCGATCTCCTGCTCTGCGCGCTTGCGGTCGGTGATGTCCATGGTGAAGCCATGGGAGATCACCGAACCATCGGCCTCGCGGTGCGGGATGGCGTTCGTCATGTGCCAGCGGATGCTGCCGTCGGGCATGCGGACCCGGTACTCGCACTGCCAGGGCACGAGCTTGCGCACCGACTGCAGGGCCGAGCGCTGCAGGGCCTGCAGGTCCTCGGCCAGCACCCAGTTGGAGAGCACGCCATGGTCGGCTGTCACCTCGTGTGGCTCCACCCCCATGAAGTCGCGCACCGCATCGCTGATGTACTGCACGCTGGTGACGCCATCCAGGTGCAGGCGGTACTGGTAGATGAAGCCCGGGATGCGGCTGGCAATGCGCTGGATGAACAGCAGTTGCTCGCGCAGTTGCTCGGCGGCGCGGCGCTCGTCGGTCACGTCCTGCACCACGCCCATGTCCACCCGCATGCCGTCCTTGGCAATGAGCCGGCGCACGCGCGAGCGCATCCAGCGGACCTCGCCATCGGGGCGCTTCCAGCGGTACTCGACATCGGCACCGGTGCCGCGCTCGCGCGCGGTCTCGAACACATGGCGGTCTTCGGCCAGGATGCCGCTGACGGCACGCTCGGGGCTCACCCATTCCTGCCGCTCCACGCCCGCAATGTCGCACAGGCCGGGGGACCACAGCAGCACCGTCTCGCCCGGGTCCTCGATGCGCCGCCAGTGCCCGGTCTGGGCCAGGCTTTCCATGGTGTTGAAGACGTCGGTCTGCTCGCGCAGCTCACGCCGCACATCCTGCAGCGCGTGCTCGGACGCGGCCAACGCAGCGCGCAGGCTCTCGGCCTCGCTCGCATCGCGCACCGTGACGACGATGGAGCCGTTGTCGAGCCGGCGCGCCGACACGTCCCAGGCCACCAGCAGCCGCCCCGGCTCGCGCGCCACCTGGCGGCATTCCAGCAGCATGCCGGTGCGCGCCACGGTCTGCAGTTGGTCCACCAGGTTGGTGCTGGCCAGCAGGTCGAAGACATCGACCGCATCGGCGCCGCTGGCGCGCACGCCCCCCATGCCCGGCATGCGCCGTGCGGCGGCATTGGCCGCGCGCAGCAGCAGCCTTCCATCCTGCGGACGGAATTCCATCAGCGCCACGGGCACGGCATCGAGCAGGGCTTGCAGGCGCGCCTGCGCCGAAGACTCCACGAAGTCTTCACTGGCACCCGCAAACAGATCGGTCAGGAGTTCGGCAGAAATCACAGTCGCTCTGAAACCTCTCACAAACGGTGGGCCGCACATGGTCATGGCGGCGGCAGCCACCAATGTACACCGCAAAGTATGTCAAAACGTAACAACCACAGGTCGCATATTTTGTCAGGGTAATACCCGGTGGCGCCCGGACACATGTTCCCACGTTCTGTCGCCGGGGCACGCTTATTTCTGTGCAGGTCGCGCGCGCAATCACCGGCACCGGGCAGCGGCGGCACCGCCACCGGCGCTCTGCCACCCCCTTTCGCGCCGTGCCTGCGCCACTTCGTCGCACGCCAGTGGCAGTAGGGCTAGGCCATTCCTACAGTGCGGGCAGTGGAGGCACGGTGTCTCCATCCACCCTGGAGAACTGCACATGACGATGGCTTCACCCCCTTTGACCGCCCTCAACCTTCTACCCGCTGCGCGCGCCTTGGCACTGGCCGGCGCATGCCTGGCGCTGGGCAACGCATACGCGCTGGACCTGACCGTGGAGGTGAACAACACCAAGGCGGACAAGGGGCCGGTGCTGGCTGCGGTCTACGGCTCCGCCGACGGCTGGCTGAAGTTCAGCAAGGCGGTGCAGAGCGGCATGGCCCCGGCGTCGGGCGCCAAGACCGTGCTGGTGCTGTGCGACCTGCCCGCCGGCAGCTATGCGCTGTCGCTGTACCAGGACGAGAACGGCAACGGCAAGCTCGATACCAACCTGGTCGGCATGCCCCAGGAGCGCACCGGCTTCAGCCGAGACGCCCAGGGCAACATGGGCCCGCCTCGCTTCCAGGACGCAGCCATCGAGCTGCAGCAGGACACCACCATCACCATCCAGCTGCGGTGAACGGCACACCAGGAGCACGCACCATGGACCGACGCCTCTTTTGCCAGTCACTGGCCCTGGGAACCGCTGGCAGCGCGCTGGGCGCCCTGCCCTTTTCTGCCGCACACGCTGCTGGCGGGCCCGAGTCCGGCGCCACGCTGAGCGCCTTCAACGAGCGGCGCAGCGGCGCGCCCTGGATCCTGGGCTTCGAGGGCCTGCAGGCCGACCTCGCGCCCCAGCCCATGCAGCTGCGCGGCAAGCTGCCCAAGGACCTGCGCGGCACCCTGCTGCGCAACGGCCCTGCGCAACACAGCCTGGGCGATGTGCGCTACCAGCACTGGTTCGACGGCGACGGGATGATCCAGCAATACCGCTTCAGCGACCAGGGCGTGCGGCACCAGGCGCGCTTTTTGCGCACGCAGAAGTTTCTGGCGGAGAATGCGGCCGGCCGGCGCCTGTACCACAGCTTCGGCACCCAGGTGGCCGGGGGCAGCCCCATGGTGTCGGCCGATGCGGGCAACGTGGCCAACACCAGCGTGGTGCACCACGCGGGCGAAACCCTCGCCCTGTGGGAGGGCGGCTCGGCCACGCGGTTCGATGCCGACACCCTGGAAACCGGGGCCCTCAAGACCTGGACGCCGGAACACGCGGGCATGCCCTTCTCGGCGCACCCCAAGATCGGTTCCGACGGCACGCTGTGGAATTTTGGCGTGAGCAGTGCCCATGGCCTGCTCTCGATCTACCAGGTATCGGCCCAGGGGCAGGTGCGCACCGCCACGCTCCAGGTGCCGGACATGGCCATGGTGCACGACTTCGCGGTGACCGAGCAGCACCTGGTGTTCCTGCTGCCCCCGCTCGTCTTCGACCTGGACAGGGCCCACGCCGGCAGCACCTTCCTGGACAGCCATGTCTGGAAGCCACAGCTGGGCATGCGGGCGCTGGTGCTGCACAAGGACCGGCTCGACCAGCCGCAATGGATGGAGTTGCCCACCGGCTTCCTGTTCCACACCGGCAACGCCTGGGAGGACGGCAAGGGAGTCATCCACCTGGACTACATCCGTTCGGACGACGACTCGGCCATCAACCGGGGGTTTCGTGGGCTGATGCGCGGCGACTTCCAGGGCGAACCATCGCTTGCCGTGGCCCTGGTCGAACTCGACACGCGCACCGGCCGCGCGCGCCAGACGCTGCAGGCGCACCACGCCGAGTTCCCGCGCATCGATCCGCGCTTCGTCGGCCGCCGGCACAGAGAGCTTTTCATGGCCGAGCGGGTCGCCGTGTCGAATCGCCCAGGCTTCGACTGCGTCGCGCGGCTGAATGTAGACACCGGCAAGGTGGACCGCTACCGCTACGGCACCGACGTGATGGTCGAGGAGCATGTGTTCATCCCCGCGAGCACGGCCAGCGCCAGGGAGGGCGAGGGCTGGCTGGTGGGCACGGCGCTGGACCTGCTCCGCCGTCGCACGCTGCTATCGGTGTTCGACGCCCGCCGGCTGGCCCAGGGCCCGCTGGCACAGGGCAGCATGGACCGGGCGGTGCCCCTGGGGTTTCACGGCACCTTCATCCCGGCCTGATGGAGGGCCTGCCCGGCACCGCCATCTTGGCGGGCCGGTCTGCGCGATAGACTCGGAGCCCCCCGGAGAACCCGGGGCGCACCCCGTCTTGGATTCAGATGACAAACACCGATCTCTCCGCGCACACCCCGATGATGCAGCAGTACTTCTCGTTGAAGGCTGCGCACCCGGACACGCTCGTCTTCTACCGCATGGGCGACTTCTACGAGCTGTTCTATGCCGACGCGGAAAAGGCCGCCCGCCTGCTGGACATCACGCTGACCCAGCGCGGCCAGTCCGGGGGCCAGCCCGTCATCATGGCCGGCGTGCCCTTCCATGCGCTGGAGAACTACCTGGGCCGGCTGATCAAGATGGGCGAGTCGGTCGCCATCTGCGAGCAGGTGGGCGACGTGGCCACCGCCAAGGGGCCGGTGGAGCGCAAGGTGGTGCGCGTGGTCACCCCCGGCACGCTGACCGATACCGAGCTGCTCTCGGACAAGGCCGAGTCCATGCTGCTGGCACTGCACCAGGGCCCGCGCGGGCGCGCCGGCCTGGCCTGGCTGAGCGTGACCCAGGGCCGGGTGTACCTGGCCGAATGCGCGCAGGACGAGGTGGGCGCCTGGCTGGCGCGCGTGACGCCCAGCGAGGTGATCTACAGCGCCGGCGTGACCGAGCGCTTTGAGCAGCAGCTGCAGGTGCTGCGCCAGGGCGGCGCCTTCACCTGCCCGATGGGCCCCCGGCCGGACTGGCAGTTCGACGCCACGCTGGGCGAGCGCAAGCTGCTTGAGCACCTGGGCGCGGCCAGCCTGCAGGCCTGGGGCGCGCAGGAACTGACCCAGGCCCACGCCGCCGCCGCAGGCCTGCTGGCCTATGCCGAGCACACCCAGGGCCGCACCCTGACCCACGTGCACAGCGTGCAGGTGCAGCGCGGCGACGACCTGATTGACCTGCCGGCGAGCACGCGCCGCAACCTGGAGATCACGCGCACGCTGCGCGGTGAGGATGCGCCCACCCTGTTCTCTCTGCTCGACACCTGCATGACCGGCATGGGCAGCCGCCTGCTCAAGACCTGGCTGCTGGAGCCTCCACGCGACCGCACGGCCGCGCGACAGCGCCTGGCCGCCACCACCGCACTGCGTGGCGCGGGTGGGGCCGGTGGCGGCGCCGGCCCCTGGGCCACGCTGCGCGGCGAACTCAAGGGCGTGAGCGACGTGGAGCGCATCACCGCGCGCATCGCCCTGCGCCAGGTGCGCCCGCGGGAGCTGGTGGGCCTGTGCAAGACCCTGCACAAGGCAGCCCTGCTGGCGCGTGCCGGCCAGGCGGCCGAGCCCTACCTGGCGGAGATCTTCGAGCAGTTGCACCCGCCGCTGGACTGCCCCGAACTGCTGCAGCGCGCCATCACCGAAGAACCCGCCGCCCTGGTGCGCGACGGGGGGGTGATGGCCACGGGCTTCGACAGCGAGCTCGACGAGCTGCGCGCCATCCAGACCAACTGCGACGACTTTTTGCTCGACCTGGAGACGCGCGAGAAGGCCCGCACCGGCATCACCAACCTGCGCGTGCAGTTCAACAAGGTACACGGCTTCTACATCGAGGTGACCAGCAGCAACCTGGACAAGGTGCCCGATGACTACCGCCGCCGCCAGACGCTGAAGAACGCCGAGCGTTTCATCACGCCCGAGCTCAAGACCTTCGAGGACAAGGCGCTGTCGGCCAACGAGCGTGCGCTGGCGCGCGAGAAATGGCTCTACGAGCAGGTGCTGGACCAGTTGCAGCCCCACGTGCCCGCCCTCACCCGCCTCGCCCAGGCGCTGGCCGCGCTCGACGTGCTGTGCGCGCTGGCCGAGCGCTCGCTCACGCTGAACTGGTGCGCCCCGCAGTTCGTGGCCGAGCCCTGCATCGAGATCGAGGACGGCCGCCACCCGGTGGTGGAGGCGCGGCTCGCCGAGGTCTCGGCCGGCAGCTTCATTGCCAACCACACGCGGCTGAACGCGAACACGCGCATGCAGGTCATCACCGGCCCCAACATGGGCGGCAAGTCGACCTACATGCGCCAGGTGGCGCTCATCGTGCTGCTGGCCAGCATGGGCAGCTATGTGCCGGCCAGCGCCTGCCGCCTGGGGCCCATCGATGCCATCCACACCCGCATCGGCGCGGCGGACGACCTGGCCAACGCGCAGTCGACCTTCATGCTGGAGATGACCGAGGCCGCGCAGATCCTGCATGCCGCCACGCCGCACAGCCTGGTGCTGATGGACGAGATCGGCCGCGGCACCAGCACCTTCGACGGCCTGGCCCTGGCCAGCGGCATCGCCACGCACCTGCATGACAAGACGCGCGCCTTCACACTGTTCGCCACGCACTATTTCGAGCTGACCGAGCTGCCCGCCAAGGCGCGGCATGCGGTGAACATGCACGTGAGCGCGGCCGAGGCGGGGGCCGACATCGTCTTTTTGCACGAGATCCAGCCCGGCCCCGCGAGCCGCAGCTACGGCATCCAGGTGGCCAAGCTCGCGGGCGTGCCCGGTGCGGTGCTGAACCACGCGCGCCACGCGCTGGCTGCGCTCGAAGAGCGCGCGGGCGAGGATGAACTGCAGGTGGACCTTTTCGCCGTGCCGGCCATGCCCGAGAGCGCGGGCGCGAGCCCCGTGGAGGCGCTGCTGGCCAGCATCCACCCCGACGCGCTGAGCCCGCGCGAGGCGCTCGACGCGCTCTACCAGCTCAAGAAGCTGGTGGGGTGACGGAGTCTCACTCCAGCTTCAATCCAATGTCCTTGATCAGTTGGCCCCAGCGGGCCCGCTCGGCCTTGGCGTAGGCGTTCATCTGCTCGGGGGTGCCGGGCACGGCCTCCACGCCCAGGGTCTGAAAGCGCGCCTTCACCGGGGTGGAGTTCAGGGCCTGCTGCAGGGCGGCGTTCAGGCGCTGCACCTCGGCTGCGGGCATGGAGGCGTTGACCGACAGGCCCTGCCAGGCAAACGCCTCGAAGTCCTTGAGGCCCTGCTCCATCAGCGTGGGCACCTCCGGCAGGGTGGCCATGCGTTTGGCGCTGGCCACCGCGATGGCGCGCAGGTTGCCGCCCGTGATGTTGGGCATGCCGCCCGCAGACTCAACGAACATGCAGGGCACCTGGCTGCCCATGATGTCCTGGATGGCGGGCGTGACACCCCGGTAGGGCACATGCGTCATCTTGAGGCCCGTGCGCTGGCGCAGCAGCTCCATGGCCAGGTGGTGCGGCGTGCCGGCGCCCGGCGATGCGAAGTTGACGCCTTCGGGTTGCGCCTTGGCCCAGGCGACGAACTCCTGGAAGTTGCGCACCGGCAGCTTGGGTGAGACCACCAGGATCAGCGGAAAACGCACCAGCATGCCCACGGAGGCGAGGTCCTTGTCCACGTTGTAGCTGAGCTTGCTGTACAGCCAGGGGTTGGTGGCCAGTACCGCGTAATCGCCCGTGAGCAGCAGGTTGCCGGGGGTGGACGAGCGCGCCACGTAGTCTGCCGCGATGTTGTGCGCGGCGCCGGGCTTGTTGACCACCACGATGGTCTGGCCGAGCGTCTTGCCCATCTGGTCGGCCACGGTGCGGGCGACGATATCGGTGCCGCCCCCGGGGGACATGCCCACCACCCATTCGAGCGGGCGGCGCTCCTGGGCGCCGGCGCCCGGGGACATGCTGGACATGGCCAGGGCGGCAGCGGTGCACAGTGCGGTGCGACGGGTCGGGTGGGTGCTTGGCATGGATTGTCTCCTCACAAGGTGATGGTTTGAAAAAGCGCAGGGACCGTGAAATTCATTTTTTAATTAACTAGCTAAATCACTAACTGAAGACCGCAGCACGGGCGCAAGGCGTGCCGCGCTCAGTACGGGCTGGCCGCGGCCGGCTGTGCCTGCGGCACCAGGCGGTTGCCGAAATGGCCGGCCAGCTCGGTGGCGGCGCGCACCAGCAGCGTGGTGTCCACCCCCACGGCAACGAACAGCGCCCCGGCATCGAGGTAGGTCTGGGCCAGCGCCCGGTCCGCCATCAGGATGCCTGCGGCCTTGCCGGCGCGGCGCACGGTGGCAATGCCATCCAGGATGGCGCGCTGCACCTCGGGGTGCCCAGGCTGGCCGCGATGGCCCATGGATGCGGACAGGTCGGCCGGTCCGAAGAACACGCCGTCCACCCCATCGGTTGCGGCGATGGCCTGCAGGTTCTGCAAGGCCAGCGGTGTCTCGGCCTGCACCAGCAGACACATCTGGTCGTTGGCGCGGTTCAGGTAGTCCTCCACCTGGTTCCAGCGCGAGGCGCGGGCCAGGGCCGCGCCCATGCCGCGGATGCCCTCGGGCGCATAGCGCATGGCGCGCACCATCAGCGCGGCCTGCTCGGGCGTATCGACCATGGGGATGAGCAGGGTCTGCGCGCCCACGTCCAGGTACTGCTTGACCAGGGCCACGTCGCCCTGTACCGGGCGCACCACGGGCTGCACCGGGTAAGGCGCCACTGCACGCAGCTGCTCGAGCACCGTGCGCACGTCGTTGGGCGCATGCTCGCCGTCGAGCAGCAGCCAGTCGAAGCCGCAGCCGGCCAGGGCCTCGGCGGCGTTGGCGTCGGCCAGTCCGACCCACAGGCCGATCTGCGGCCGGCCCGCGCGCAGCGCGTTGCGAAAATGGTTCTCGGGGATCTGCTGCATGGTGTGCCCCTCACACGAATCGGAACGATACCGAACCCAAAGGCCCGTAGTCCCCATGGAAGTTGTCCCCCTGCACTGCGGCCACGGGCCGCGTGAAGGAGCCGGCCAGCACCACGTCGCCCGCGTTGAGCTGCTCGCCGTGCGGCGCGATCTTGTTGGCCAGCCAGGCCACGCCGGTGGCCGGGTGGTTGAGCACGGCGGCTGCCAGGCCCGTCTCTTCGATCACACCATTCTTGTGCAGCAGGGCGCCGACCCAGCGCAGGTCCACGTCCAGGGGTTTCACGGGCCGGCCGCCGAGCACGATGCCGGCGTTGGCCGCAAAGTCGGAGATGGTGTCAAACACCTTGCGCATGGCCCGGGTGTCGCGGTCGAACTGCTCGATGCGCGCGTCGATGATCTCGATGGCCGGCACCACGTAGTCGGTGGCCGAGAGCACGTCGAACAGCGTGACGCCCGGCCCCTTCAGGGGCTTGCCCAGGATGAAGGCCAGCTCCACCTCCACGCGCGGGGCGATGAAACGCTCGAACGGGATGTCGCCGCCCGCGTCGAAGAACATGTCGTCCATCAGCGGCGCGTAGTCGGGCTCGGTGATCTGGCTGGCCTGCTGCATGGCGCGTGAGGTCAGGCCGATCTTGCGGCCCTTGATGGTGCGACCGTCGGCCTGCTCCAGCTTCACCCACTCGCGCTGGATGGCATAGCCGTCCTCGACGGTCATGCCGGGATGCTGGGTGGAAAAGTGGCGCAGCTGCGTGCGCTGCTTGCGCGCCTGGTAGAGCTGCTGCGCCAGGGAGGTGATGGTGTCGTTGGTTAGCATGGAGGGTCAGCCCTGTGCAGGCTTGTTGAACAGGGGATGCAGGGAGCTGTGCCTGGCGTCGAAGACTTCGGGGCCCTCGTCGATTTGCAGGGTGACACCGATGGGGCGCAAGGGCAGCAGCGGCGCGAAGTGCGCCTGGGCCACGGCCGACAGGGCCTGGCCCACGGCCTGGTGCGCGGCCGCGCTGCGGCCCCGGCCCATGCGCAGGTTGAGGTAGGCGAAGCCGTAGTCCGGTGCCACGCCGCCCGCGGGCTGCGCCTCGCCGTCATCGGCCACGGCATGGTGCGCGGCCGGGTAGGCCAGCACGCGGATGCCGCCCGTGGGGAATACCGGCCTGCCCACTTCGTCCACCTGCTGGCGCATGGTGCCTGCCAGGGCGCGGCACAGCGCGGTCATGTCGCTGCCGCCCTGTGACACGGGCCGGTCCAGGTCCGGGGTGTAGAGAATCACCAGGTGGGGCATGGCGCGCTCCTCACAGCCGGCTGGCCGATGGCTGCTGGCCCGATGCCTGGGGCCCTGGCACCGCCGCACCCGTCTGCGGCGTGACCGGGAACACGGCATTGATCTGCCCCGTGCCCGAAGCGCCGAAGTACGGCGTGAGCACCTCGGCGCGGCCCGCGTAGTCCGACCAGCCCAGGGCACCGATCAGCATGGCCGTGTCGTGCATGAAGCCCTCGCCATGGCCCTTGGCCGCGTACTCGGGCAGCATGGCGCAGAAGGTGGCCCAGTCGCCCGTTTCCCACATCTCGACCACGCGATGGTCCAGCGTTTCGAGGAACGGGCTCCAGATCTTCGTGGCGAAGTCGGGCGCCGTGCCGTTCTGAGCAAAGCGGTGGCTCAGGCTGCCGCTGGCCAGGATGGCCACGGTGCCGTCGTACCGCTCCTCGATAGCCTGGCGCATGGCCCAGCCCAGGCGCGCGCTGTCGTTGAGGTAATGCACCTGGCACAGGGCCGAGACCGAGACCACCTTGAAGTGCTGGTCCGCATTCATGTAGCGCATGGGCACGAGGGTGCCGTACTCGGGCGCCAGCGTGGTCGCGGGGTGGGCCAGCGTCTCCACGCCCTGGGCGCAACAGGCGCTGGCCAGCAGCTGACCCAGTTCGGGGTTGCCCGGAAAGGCGTACGGGAGGTTGCTGATGAAGTGCGGCAGCTCGTTGCTGGTGTACACGCCCTCGAAGCGCGGTGCGCAGTTGATGTGGTAATTGGCGTTCACCAGCCAGTGCGTGTCGAACACGACGATGGTGTCCACTCCCAGCTCGCGGCAGCGCCGGCCGATCTCCACATGGCCGTCGATGGCCGCCTGGCGAAAACCCTTGCGCGGGCCATCGAGCTCGCTCAGGTACATGGACGGCACGTGTGTGATCTTGGCCGCCAGTGCGAGTTTGCCCATGCTCAGACTCCCCAGTGTGGAATGTGGTGGCTGCCCAGCGAGACAGCGACGTTCTTGGGCTCCAGGAACACCTCGTAGCTCCAGGTGCCGCCCTCGCGCCCCGTGCCGCTGCCCTTGGTGCCACCAAAGGGCTGGCGCAGGTCGCGCACGTTCTGGCTGTTGACGAAGCACATGCCGGCCTCGATGCCTGCGGCCACGCGGTGGGCGCGGCCGATGTTCTCGGTCCACACGTAGCTCGACAGGCCGTACTGCGTGTCATTGGCCAGGCGGATGGCCTCGGCCTCGTCCGCAAACGGGATCAGGCAGGCCACGGGGCCGAAGATCTCCTCCTGCGCGATCTTCATGCGGTTGTCCACGTCGGCGAACACGGTGGGCTGCACGAAGTTGCCCTTCTTCAAATGGGCCGGCAGGTCCGGCGCCTCCAGCCCGCCGCACAGCAGGGTGGCGCCTTCCTTGGGGCCCAGCTCGATGTAGCTGCGCACCTTGGCCAGGTGGGCCGGGCTGATCATGGGGCCGATGGTGGTCTTCTCGTCGAGCGGATCGCCCACCACGATGCGGCGGGCACGCGCCGCGAACTTCTCGGCGAAGTCGGCGTAGATCGACTTCTGCACCAGGATGCGCGAGCCCGCGGTGCAGCGCTCGCCGTTGTTCGAGAAGATCATGAAGATTGCGGCATCGAGCGCGCGGTCAAGGTCCGCATCATCGAAGATGACGAAGGGGCTCTTGCCACCCAGCTCCATGCTGAACTTCTTGAGGCCGGCCGCCTGCACGATGCGGTTGCCCGTGGCGGTGGAGCCGGTGAACGAGATGGCGCGCACGTCGGGGTGGGCGCACAGCGGCTCGCCGGCCTCCTTGCCAAAGCCATGCACCACGTTGAGCACGCCGGCCGGGATGCCGGCTTCGAGCGCCAGTTGGCCCAGGCGCGCAGCGGTGAGCGGCGACAGCTCGCTCATCTTGAGCACCGCCGTGTTGCCGAAGGCCAGCGCTGGCGCCACCTTCCAGGTCGAGGTCATGAAGGGCACGTTCCACGGCGAGATCAGCGCGCACACGCCCACGGGGTGGAACAGCGTGTAGTTCAGGTGTGTGGGCGTGGGGTAGGTGTGGCCGTCCACGCGGGTGCACATCTCGGCGAAGTAGTAGAAGTTGTCGGCGGCGCGCGGGATCAGCGCCTTGCCGGTTTGGGCGATGACCTGGCCGGTGTCGCGGGTCTCGGTGTTCGCGATCTGCGGTACCTCGGCAGCGATCAGGTCGCCGAGCTTGCGGACCAGCTTGGCGCGCTCGGGCGCGGGCAGGCCGGCCCAGGCGGGGAAGGCGTCTTTGGCGGCGGCCACGGCGGCGTTCACCTCGGCCGCGCCGCCGCTGGCCACCTCCGCCAGCACCTCCTGGGTGGCGGGGTTGACGGTCTCGAAGTAATCGCCGCCGGGCACGGCCTTGCCGGCGATCAGGTGGTCTATGCGCATGGGATCAGGTCTCCTCTGTATTGATGTTGAACGCTTCGTCGCCCACGATGGTGTTGACGAGGCGACCGATGCCGTCGATCTCGGTCACCACCTCGTCGCCCACGTTGACGTTGACCACGCCCTCGGGCGTGCCGGTGAGGATCACGTCGCCCGCGCGCAGGGTCATGAAGCTGCTGAGGTAAGCGATCAGTTCGGGGATGTCGTTGACCATATTGCCGGTGTGCCCCTGCTGGGTCACTTTGCCGTTGACCAGGGTGCGCAGAGTCAGGGCATGCGGATCGGGCACGTCCGCCGCGTCCACGAACCAGGGGCCGAGCACCGTGCAGGTGTCGCGGTTCTTCACGCGCAGGTTGGGGCGGTACCAGTTCTCCAGGTAGTCGCGAATGGCGTAGTCGTTGCACACGGTGTAGCCGGCCACATGCTGCAGGGCATCGGCCTTGCTCACGTTGCGCGCGGTCTTGCCGATCACCACGGCCAGCTCGCACTCGTAGTGCATGAAGGCCACGCCCGCAGGGCGGCGGGTCTGGCCCTTGTGGCCGATCAGCGCGCCAGGGCCCTTGAGGAACACCAGGGGCTCATCCTTGGCGGTGACGGTCAGCTCGCCCGACAGCTCCTTGAGGTGGTCGGCATAGTTCAGGCCCAGCGCGATGATGGTGCCCACCTCGAAGGGTGGCAGCCAGATCACGGCGTCCTCGGCCAGCACGCGGCCGTCGGCCAAGCGGATCTGGTGCGCGCCGTGCGGCGTGGCCTCATGGATCGCGCCGGCATAGGCAACTTTCGCCCGCTTCATGGCGCGGCTCCTTCGGCGATGAAATGGTTGTCGAGCTGGCCCAGGCCGTCGATCTGGATACGGGTTCGCTGCCCGGCACGCACACGCGGCGCCCCGGCCGAGGCGCCCAGCAGCAGCACGTCGCCGGGCGAGAGGGTCATGAAGGCGCTGACCTCGGCCAGCAGCCGCGCCACAGGGCGAATGCGCTCGCCCGTGGTGGCCTGGTGCACCAGTGCACCGTCGACGTGGACCCGCACCGCGAGCGCATCGGGGTCGTCGATCTCGCTGCGCGGCACCACGCGGGGGCCGATGGGGCAAAAGCCGTCACGCGCCTTGAAGCGGACCGAGGGGCGGTAGAACGAATCGTGCGGCACACTGATGTCGCCCACGATGGTGTAGCCGGCCACATGCTGCATCGCCTGCCCCTCGGGCACGCCGCAGGCGGTGCGGCCGATCACGATGCCCAGGCAGGCACCGACCTCCAGCTCCGACGCATCCGCCGGGACCTCGATGGCATTGCCATGCCCGGCCAGCGTGTTGCGCGGCTTGATGTACAGGACCGGTGCGAGCGGTGCTGCGTTGTAGGGCGGCTTGCTGGCGGCTGCCGCCATTGCAGCCAGGGCGGGTGCGTGGTTGAGCAGCACGCCATAGACCGCGCCGGACAGGCGAAAGGGCGCGACGTCGAACTCCATCCGGCACGGAGCGGCGTAAGGGGTCTGGTACATTGCTAACATGTGAGTAGTTTATTTACTAACATGCTAGTAAGTCAATCGCCCACCTGTTCCTTTTTCTCCGGGTTTGTACTGAGGGTTGCTGCAACTGCGGTGGCCCGCCCCACCGCTTTCAAGGATGATTCCGCCCCATGTCCATGGATTCCCCATCTGCGCAACTGGTCCATCGCAACCTGCCGCTCTTGTTCCTGCAGGCGCGCGAGAGCGTCTTTGCGCGCTTTCGGCCCATTCTTCACACGGTCGGACTGACCGAGCAGCAGTGGCGCGTGGTGCGCGCCCTGCTCGACCACGGGCCGCTGGAGCCGCGCCAGATCGGCGACATCTGCCGCCTGTCCAGCCCGAGCCTGGCCGGCATCCTGGCACGCATGGCGGACCTGGGCCTGGTGCTGCGCGAGCGGCTGGAGCATGACCAGCGCCGGGTGATGGTGTCGGTCACCCCGCAGGGCAAGGCATTGGCGGCGCAGCTCGCGCCCACCATCGAGGCGACCTACCGCGCGCTGGAGGAAGAGATGGGCGTGGAATTCATCGCGCAGCTGTACGCCACGCTCGATGCGGTGATCGCGCGGCTCGGCGAAGCGCCTGCGGGCGACGAGGGCTGAAGACCGCGCGCTATCGCTGGCAGTACGGATGCCGCCCCACCCCGAGGCGGCACCCGTGGGGGGATCAAAGATCCTGTGCCAGAGGCGCCAGCTGGCCCAGCATGAAGTTGATGAACGGCGGCACGCAGCCGATGTGGCTGGAGGGCACGGCGGTGCAGTCAGTCAGGGTCACGAGATCGCCGGCGCCCTGGGCGCGCATGGCCTGCAGCGTGGTGACCGAGCTGCCATAGGGCACAGTGATGTCGTCCCGGCCGTGGTACAGGCGCACGGGCACCTGCGGCTTCCAGTCGTGCACGCTGCTCACGCGCGCCACGGCCTGCACGTCGTCGGCCAGGAAGTTGTCGATGAACTGGTTGTCGAAGGTCACGTCGGCCTCATCGGGCAGCAGGGCTTTCAGCAGGGCGCGGCGCACCTCGCGCTGCACGCTGCCGCCCAGGTAGCGCAGGAAGCCGGGGTTGATCAGCGCGCCGAGCACAGGCTCGCGATCGCGCACCACGTTCACCAAGCCATCGAGCGTGGCCTGCACGTTGTAGGGCCCAGCCCCCACCACCACCATGCGCAGGGCCTGGCGCTCGGGCGCCGTGCCGGCCTGCAAGGTGCGGTGGGCCGCCATGGTGGCGTAGCCGCCTTCGGAGTAGCCGGTGAGGAACAGCTGGCCGTTGTCGGCCGCATTGCCCTGGCTGCGCCAGGTGCGCGCTGCCGTCAGCATGTCCAGCGTGGCCGCCGCCGTGGGGCCCGAGAGCAGGTAAGGATGCGCCACGCCCTTGGAAACGCCGTAGCCCACATAGTCCGGCGCCACGACGATGTAGCCCAGGGAAGCCATCACCACCGCGACCTCGGAACCCACCGCGTTGTTGCTGGGGGCTTCGGCGCTCGTGAAGATGGTGCCGTGCTGGTAGCCCAGCACCGGGCTTTTGGCGCCCAGCGCCTTGACGGGCACACTGACCAGGCCCGATGCGCGCACCTCCCGCCCCTGGGCGTCAGAGGTCAGGTACTCCAGCCGGTAGGAGGTGACGGAGTAGCGCGGCACGATGCCCTGCACCTTGGAGGCGTCCTTGGCGAGCGCCTCGGTGATCTGGGCCGGGGTGATGGTGTTCAGCAGCGCAACCGATTTGAGGTCGCCTGCCGCAGCGATCGGCGGCGGCACCGTGGCGTCACCATCGCTTTTGTTGTCACCGCCACCGCAGGCGGTCAGCGCAATGGCCGCAGCCACCAGAATGCTGCGCGGCACGAGCGCAGGCCTTGCAAGGGTAGGAAATTGGAACAAGGTACCGCCTTCAGGTATGAGTTGTGAACGATGGTAAGCATGGCGGCGCGAATTCACGTCAGCCAACACGCCGTGGGGATGTCAGATTTTGTGTCCTGCGGGCAATGGCGTCGCCTGGGGGAAGTGCTTCGCGGCGGATTGGCCATAAAATCCGGGGTTGCCACTGCGCCGCCTGGCACTTTTGCTATTGTTTTTGAAACGCCCCGGCAGCGCCGATGCCCAGGCTGGTGCACACTGCAGGGCCTAAGAGCCTAGCCAAGCCCCTCGCGCCGTCGATTGGCGCCCCACAATGCTTCCTTTTTGCCGACCTAAGCCTCCATGACGTATTGCGTCGCCATCAAACTCAATGCCGGGCTGGTTTTCCTGTCCGATTCCCGCACCAATGCGGGCCTGGATCAGATCAGCTCGTTTCGCAAGATGATGCTGTACGAGAAGGCGGGTGACCGCTTCATGGTGCTGCTGTCCGCGGGCAACCTGTCCATCTCGCAATCGGTGCGTGAAATCCTGCAGACCGAGCAGATCGTCGACCGCGACGAGGAAGAGCCCATCACCATCTGGAACGCCAAGAGCATGTTCGACGCCGCGCGCGTGCTGGGTGCCGCCGTGCGCCATGTGCACGAGCGCGATGGCGCAGCGCTCAAGCGCTCGGGTGTGGACTTCAACGTGTCCATGGTCTTCGGCGGCCAGATCAAGGGCGAGGGCATGCGCCTGTTCCAGGTGTATTCGGCCGGCAACTTCATCGAGGCCACGTCCGAGACGCCCTACTTCCAGGTCGGCGAGTCCAAATACGGCAAGCCCGTGCTGGACCGAGTGCTCACACCCGAAACCCCGCTGGACGAGGCCGCCAAATGCGCCCTGGTGTCCATGGACAGCACGCTCAAGTCCAACCTCTCGGTGGGCCTGCCGCTCGATCTGGTGGTGTACGAGGTGGACCGCTTCGCCACCGACAAGATCATCTGCATCGACGAGCACAACCCCTATTTCCGCATGCTGCACGACAACTGGGGGCAGAAGCTGCGTGAGGTGTTCGACAGCATCGAGGACCCGGCCTGGGGCGGTGGCGACACGACCGTGCCCATCATGGTGAACCCGTCGCGCAGCAAGGCGCTCAAGAAGATCACCAACCACTTGGACAAGCTCATCTGAGAAGGTGAGAACGAATCCGCCATACCCGCTCATGCTGCGAAAACACGCCCGCTCGTCGTTGCAAATGCGCGCCATAGCCCGAGCTATGGCTGTGCTTTGCGCCTAGATCGAACGCGTTTTCGCAACCTGCTCGGGCACGTCGGATCCATTCCCACCTTCTGCGTGCCGGGCGCGCCTGCCGCCGTGCCCCCCCCTCCCGTTCCCCCCTCTATGCTCCCTATCGTCTTCTCGCACGCCAACAGTTTCCCTGCGGGCACCTACCGCCTTCTCTTCAAGCTCCTGCGCCAGCGCGGCTTCGACATCAGCGCGGTGGAGCGGTACGGACATGAGCCCGAGTACCCGGTCTCCAACAACTGGCCGCACCTGGTGCAGCACCTGGCGGATTTTGCGGGCCAGCAGGTGGAGCGCCTGGGGGAGCCGGTCTTTTTGGTGGGGCATTCGCTGGGCGGTTTTCTGAGCGTGATGGCGGCGGCGCGCCACCCGCACCTGGTGCGGGGCGTGCTGCTGATCGACTCGCCGCTGATCGGTGGCTGGCGCGCCAATGCGCTGGACGTGGCCAAGCGCACCCAGGTGGTGGGCTCCATCTCGCCCGGCAAGGTCAGCCGCCAGCGGCGCTTTTCCTGGGCCAGCAGCGACGAAGCGCTGGAGCACTTTCGCCGCAAGAAGGCCTTTGCGCGCTGGCACCCCGAGGTGCTGCAGGACTACATCACCCACGGCCTGGCCGACCAGGACGGCAAGCGCGTGCTGGGTTTCGACCGCGCGGTGGAGACCGCCATCTACAACACCCTGCCCCACAACCTGGGCCGCTTGCTGAGCCGGCACCCGCTGCAGTGCCCCGCCGCCTTCATCGGCGGGCGCGATTCCGAAGAAATGAAGCAGGTGGGCATGGCCATGACGCTGCGCGTGACCGAAGGCCGCACCATGATGCTCGACGGCAGCCACCTCTTTCCCATGGAACAACCCCTGGCCACAGCCGCCGCCATCGAGGCCTCGCTGCTGAATCTGGCCGCCGTGGTCGCACACGGCTAAGCCGCTGTACCGGCCTCCTGCACAGCCGGGAGCCGGGACCTTTTTGCATATGGAGCGTCCCCTGAATGGGGTGCGTTCCTAATCCTTCCTGTCTATTCACGGGTGCGCGCAATTGACGCCACAATGGTGAACCGAAAAATAGAGGGGGAAAAGCGCGCTGTTGGCGGATTCTCAGGACAAAAAAGCGGGGGATCTGTCGCAACAATCCCCTACACTGGGGTTTTGTAACAGCGTGTACACGTTTCATGCCTGCTTCCAATTCACTGACCGTCCGTCTGCCAGTGCTGATCTTCGCGCTGGTATCCGGCTACCTGATCTACACCTCGATAGGGCCCGGTAAAGGCGTCACCCTGGCCATCGCCATCGCCTCGGTGCTGATGTTCGCCGCCACCTGGGCCAGTGCCGCCCGTTTGCTGGGCGCTGCGGCCGCGCTGCACTTTCTGGTGATTTCCGTCTCCCTGGGCTGGTTTGCCGAGCAGATGGGCAGCACCCATGGCTGGTTCTTCGGCAGCTACACCTACACCGACGTGCTGGGCCTGCGCTTCGTAGGCGTGCCTGTGGTCATCCCGATGATGTGGTTCGCGCTGACCTATGCGGGCTATGTGATCAGCAACCTCATCGTCTGGCAGGCACCGGTGGACGGCGCGCCCGGGGTTGGCAATGCGGTGTTCCTGTCATTCCTGGCGGCCATGATCGTCACGGCCTTCGATCTGGGTGCCGACCCCTACCTGGTGTACGTGCTCAAGGCCTGGATCATGACCAAGACCGACGGCGCCTGGTTCGGCGAGACCGTGCAGGGCTTCTTCGGCTGGGTCTTCGTGAGCTTCTGCATTCTGTGCGCCTTCCGCTTTTCCACGCGCAAGATGCCGCTCAAGGCGGGCTCGGTCAACTTCCTGCCGCGCCACGCCACCGTGCCGCTGGGCATCTACAGCGCCGGCATCGTGTTCCAGGTCTTCCTGGGCCACCCGGTAGAGATCAAATCCATCGCTCCGTTTGCCATGGGCATACCGCTGCTGTGCGCCCTGGGCGGCCTGCAGCGCTGGCGCAACCAGTTGAAAGCCGCACGATGAACGACCACAGCACGCCCGCCATCTCGGATGCGGCCCTGGCCTCCATGCAGCGGCATGCGGACCCGCTGGCCGATGGCACCATCGACGACATCCTGGGCCCCTGGCCACCGGGCATCCCCGACAAAAATGCAACCCAGTGGGTACGTATCAGCGCCGTCAACGAATTGTTTGTCACCTGGACCACCAACGCCAGCATCGACGACTGGCAGGCCCCCGCAGGCACGAACGAGGCGATAGCCGCTGCCCTGCAGGGTTACCTCGCCGCCGGCCAGGCGCTGCCCGACTGGGCGGACAAGGAGAAGATCAAGCGCGCAGAGAAGCTGTTCTTCGACCACGGCGCGCTGTCGTGCATCCTGCTGTTCTGCGCCAGCCTGCCCGAGTGCTATGTGATTCCCGATCTCTCCAGCGTGCTGCACACCGCCGGCCAGCTGGAACAGCACACCGAGTACCGCATCCGCTCCACCGCCGCCATGATCTTCCCGGTGATGATGCATGGCGGCCTGACCAGCGACGACGGCGCAGGCGTGGCGCAGATCCTCAAGGTGCGGCTGATCCACGCCACCATCCGCAACCTGATCATGCGCGGCGCACCACAGACGGCCGTGAAGGACCTGCTGGCGCAGGTGAACATCGTCGGCGCAGGCACGCTTGGCCAACTGCCGGGCCTGCCGACCAAGCCCACGATGTACCAGGCGCTGTTCGCGCGCGGCTGGGACCTGGCCCACGACGGCCTGCCCTGCAACCAGGAAGAGCTGGCCTACACGCTGCTCACCTTCGGCTATGTGTTCCTGCGCAGCATGCGCCGACTGGGCATCGGCCTGCCGCCACGCGACGAGGAGGCCTACCTGCACGCCTGGAACGTGGTCGGCCACATCCTGGGCATCGAGCGCGGGCTGATGGTCGAGACCATGGACCAGGGCAAGGAGCTGATGGCCCGCATGCAGGCCCGCGGCCGCGCCGAGCCGGTGACGCCCGATCCCCGCCCAGGCCTGGGCCAGGCGCTCATGGCCACCATGGCCAACTCCATCCCCTGGGACATCGCCAAGCCCTTTCCGCAGCTGATGACCCGCTTTCTGTGCGGGCGCGCCACGGCGGGCGACCTGGGGCTCACGCAGAGCGTTCCCTGGTCGTCGGCATTGCTGTTCTGGGGCGTGCTGCTGGTGGCCCGGGTCATCGACTGGGTGCTGCGCCTGGTGTTGCCGCGCTTTTCCATCGTGCGCACGCTCACGCGCATCCTGGGCTACCACTTCATGAGCCGCGTGCTGATGAGCCAGACCCGGCCGTTGCAATTGCCCAGCGAGCTGCTCAACCAGGTGGACGGTGTGGTGCACAACTGGAGCGACGACCCCAATGCGCCCAAGTGGATCAACCGCATCGAGGACCGTTTCACCAAGCGCGGCAGCTGGAGCGTGAACCTCTCCAACACCGCCAAGGACGCGGCGTAGTGAACCGCTGCGGCCCCACCATGCCCGCCCCCCGGCAACCGCGTCCACGCGGGTGGCGGGCCGCTGGCGCGCGGTGGTGCCGCCTGGTGCTGGCATGGCTGGCCTTGCTGCTGCTGGCCCCGCTTGCGTTGAGCGCCCAGGCTGCGGCCCCTGCACTGGTGCTGCAGGAGGGCATCCCCAGCAGCGACCTGTGGCCGCACATGGCCCTGCTCGCAGACCCCACCCGGCAGCTCACGGCGCAGGAAGTGCTGGCGCGCCTGCCGGAGTTCGAGGTGCCCCGGGGGGCTGCCGGCACGCTGGGCGTGCGCCAGGATGCGGTGTGGCTGCACGTCCCGCTGGCCGTGGCGCAGGCACCGGGCCACCCCTGGATCGTGAACATCGACTACCCCGTGCTGAACGAGGTGGACTTCTACCTGACGCAGGGCGGTGCCGTGGTGCAGAAGGCCTTGCTGGGCAACCTGCGCCCCTTCTCCGAACGGCCGCTGCGCGGGCGCACGCACTCGATGATGCTGGACCTGCAGCCGGGCCAGCCGTATGGGCTGCTGGTGCGGGTGCGCACCGGTGGCGCCATGATCCTGCCCATGTCCATCAGCAAGGCGCCGGTGCTGCTGCCGCTGGCCCTGCGCGAGCAGATGTTGCAGGGCCTGCTGGCCGGCCTGGCCCTGTGCCTGATGGTCTACAGCCTGACCCAGTGGGCCAGCCAGCGCGAGAAGCTGTTCCTTTTCTACGCCCTGCTGGTCATCGGCAGCGCAGGCTTTTCGCTCCAGTTCTTCGGCATCGGCAGCCAGTTCCTGTGGAGCGACAACCAATGGATGGAGGTCCACGCCGCCAGCGCTGCGGGGCTTTTAGCCCTGGGGGCCTCTTTCCTGTTCATGGGCTACGCCCTGGCGGGGGACAATCCGCAAAGCCGTTTCCTGCGGATCATGCAGGGGGGCGGCGCACTGTGCGGCCTGGTGGGCATCGCTTTCCTCGCCGACCTGATCGACACCCGGCAGGCCACGGCCTTCCTGAGCATCTTCGGCCCGCTACCCTCGCTCATCAGCCTGCCGCTGGCCCTGAAGAGGGTGCGCCAGGGAGACACCGTGAGCGCCACGCTGCTGGCCGCCTGGATCGCCTACTTCGTTGCGGCGGCTGTGATGGTGGGCCTGGTTCAAGGCTGGGCCCGACTGTCGTTCTGGACCCTGCACTCCTTCCAGATCGGGGCCACAGTGGACATGCTGCTCTTTCTGCGTGTGCTGGCACTGCGCTCGGAGGCCCTGCGCCAAGCCACCGACGATGCGTTGCGCGAGCGCGATGCCATGCGCGCCCTGGCTTACACCGACGCGCTCACCGGCCTGCCCAATCGGCGCGGCCTGCAACTGGCCTTGAACTCGGCCATCTCCCTGTGCGCCCCCAACCGGCTGGTGGCGGTGTATCTGCTGGACCTCGATGGCTTCAAGCCCATCAACGACATGCACGGCCATGATGTCGGCGACGATCTGCTGGTGGCCGTGGGCCACCGGCTGCAGGACCATGTGAGGCGCAAGACGGACGTTGTCGCGCGCCTGGGCGGCGACGAATTCATCATCATGGCGGCTGACTTGGTCCGCCCCGAGCAGGCCGAGGACCTGGGCAACGCACTGCTGCACTCCTTCCGGGAACCTTTCGTGATGAGCCACCTGCAGATGCACGTGGGCCTGACCATCGGCTATGCCCTGGCCCCCATCGACGCCGCCGAGCCCCGGGAGCTGATCCGCCTGGCCGACGCCGCCATGTACAAGGGCAAGCAAAGCGGCAAGCACTGCCTCGTCCGCAACGAAGCCAGCGTAGCGCTGCCGGCCTGACCCCATGCGCCAGCCAAGCCCCGCCCCCCTGCTCGGCACGCGTTGTGCACGCATCCCGCCTTCCGAAGGCATACTGGGCAACCACCGCCTACCAAACGGCCCTACAGGCCTGCCGCCACCGAGCTTGCGCCCTGCCCCCTGACCACCATGTCCAGCGCCTCGTCCCTTTGCATTGCCGATGCCTGGCACCGGCTGCCAGCGCCACCCCAATGGTGGAAGGCAGACCCTGGGCATCTGACCACCACTGCGAACCATCAATGAGTGTGCTGCACTGGTTCATGCGTTCGATGGCCCGCCGCGCTGCGATGGCCTGCGTGGCCGCGCTGTGTCTGCTCATGCTCCCGACACTGCCCGTGCACGCGGCCACCCCGCTCGTACTCGGCCCCGGCACCCAGAGCCTGGACGCCTGGAAGGTGATCACAGTGCAAGCCGATGCCTCGCGTGAGCTCACGGTCCACGACATGCTGGGGAGGATCGACCGGTTCGATGAGCCGGCCCGCCGCGGCGGCGCGCTGGGCCTGCGACAGGAGGCCATGTGGCTGCATTTCCCCATGGTCACGCCCGCCACCTTCTCTAACCAGTGGATCGTCAACATCGATTACAGCTCCCTGCTGGAGGTGGACTTTTACCTGGCCCGGGACGGCGAAGTGCTACAGCACTCCTTGCAGGGCTACCAACGCGCGCCTGGCAAGGAAGCCGGCGCCAGCCGGACTCCGGCCATGGCACTCGACTTGCAGCCGGGGCAGCGCTACGACGTCCTGATCCGCGTGCGCACCCTGGGGCCCATGACTCTTCCCATCACGGTCAGCGAAATGCCCCACAGGCTGAAATTGGCACTGCGCGAGCAGATGCTGCAAGGCCTGCTCAACGGGCTCGCCTTCTGGCTGCTGCTGTACAGCCTGCTGCAGTGGGTAGGGCAGCGTGACCGCCTGTTCGCCTACTACGCGCTGGTGGTTTTCGGCAGCGCGACGTTCTCCCTGCAGTTCTTCGGCATCGGCGTGCAGTTCCTGTGGCCTGGCAATGCCTGGATGGAGGGGCACTCGGCCATCATCGCGGGGTTGCTGGCGCTGGCGGGCTCTTTCCTCTTCCTGGGCCATGCGCTGGCGAGCGACGCACCGCAAGGCCGGTATGCGCGCACCATGCAGGGCTGCGCCGTGATCACAACCCTTGTGTGCCTGGCCTTCCTCCTCGACCTGCTGAGTGTGCGGGCGGCGAACGTCTATATGACCCTGTTCGGCCTGCTGCCCACGGTGCTGAGCATTCCTGCTGCACTGCGCCAGACGCGCCGCGGCGACCCTGTGGGCGGTACGCTGCTAGTGGCCTGGACCGTGTATGCCGTCGGTGCCGGCACTATCGGTGCGCTGAGCCAAGGCCTGGTGCCCGCAAACTTCTGGACCCTGCATGCCTTCCAGTTCGGTGCCACGGTGGACATGCTGCTCTTCCTGCGCGTGCTGGGGCTGCGCTCGGAGGCATTGCGCAAGGCCACGCTCGAGGCGCTGCGCGAGCGCGATGCCATGCGCTCGCTGGCCCACACCGATCCGCTCACGGGCCTGCCCAACCGCCGTGGCATGCAGATCGCGCTGAAATCGGCGCTGGAGCAGTGCACACCCCAGCGCATGGTGGCGGTGTTCCTGCTGGACCTGGACGGCTTCAAGCCCGTCAACGACACGCATGGCCATGATGTGGGCGACGACCTGCTGGTGGCGGTAGGCCAGCGGCTGCAGAACAACATGCGGCGCCAGACTGACATGGTGGCGCGCCCCGGTGGCGATGAATTCATCATCCTGGCCACCGAGCTCACCCGGCCCGAGCAGGCGCGGGAGATCGGCGAAGGCCTGCTGCAGGCCTTCCGGGAACCGTTCACGCTGCGCAACCTGCGCGTGGGCGTGGGCCTGACCATCGGCTACGTGTTGGCCCCCTTCGACGGCAAGGACGTGCGCGAGCTCATCAGCAAGGCCGATGCCGCCATGTACAAGGGCAAGCAGACCGGCAAACACTGCCTGCTGCGCGGTGACGGGCCCATGGCACTCGCATCCTGACCATGCAAGCCGTCTTACGCCACCACACCACCCACCCGCTGCCTGCATTGCGCAGGTTCTGGCTGGTCGCGGCATGCTTGCTGCTGGGCCTGCTGGCGGGCGCCGGCAAGGCCCATTCGGCAGAGCCCCTGGTGCTGCACGACAGCAAGGCGTCCGTGGAGCTGTGGCCTGCAGTCCGAATGCTCTCGGACCCCACGCTCAAGCTGGGACTGGAAGAAGTGCTGGCGCGTGCGGGTGATTTCGTGGTGCCCCCATCCAAGGGCGCCACGCTGGGCGTGCGCTCGGACGCCATCTGGCTGCGCGCCCCGCTGCTGGTGCACCTCACTTCCGACGGGCGCTGGACACTGGACGTCAACCACCCGGACCTCAACCGCATCGACGTCTACGTGCTCAGCGCCGGCCATGTGACCAAGCACGTCGTGCTGGGCAGCCTGCAGCCGTATTCGGAGCGCCCCCTGCAAAGCCGCTCGCATGCGGTGGCGCTCGAATTTCTGCCCGGCCAGCAGTACGAACTGCTGATGCGCGTGGAAACACGGGCGGCCATGATCCTGCCGATCACGCTCAACAAATCGTCGGCCATGCTCGCCACGGCGGTGGACGAGCAGATGCTGCAGGGCGTGCTCACGGGCCTGGCGCTGTGCCTGCTGATCTACAGCCTGGCCCAATGGACCAGCCTGCGCGAGCCGCTGTTCATCTTCTACGCGCTGCTGATCACCGGCAGCCTGATGTTCTCGCTGCACCTGTTCGGCATCGGCCGGCAGTACCTGTGGAGCAACAGCCTGTGGTTTACCGAGCATGCGGCGGGGCTGTCGGCCCTGCTGGCGACCTGTGGCTCCTTCCTGTTCATCAGCCAGGCACTGGCCGGGGACCGGCCCAATAGCCGCTTCCTGCGCGCCATGCGCTGCGGCGCCGCGCTGTGCGTGCTGCTGGGCCTGGCCTACAGCCTGGACGTGCTGAGCACGCGCGCCATCGCCGCCATCGTGAGCATCCTGGGCCTGGTGCCCGCGCTCATGGGCATCCCGGGCGCGGTGCGCAAGGCCATCGCAGGCGACGGGGTGGGCACCAGCCTGCTGGCGGCCTGGCTGATCTATTTCGTGACCACGGCCGTCATGATCGGCGTCATCAACGGCTGGGTGCCGGTCAATTTCTGGACGCTGCACTCCTTCCAGTTCGGCGCCACCATCGACATGCTGCTGTTCATGCGCGTGCTGGGCCTGCGCACGCACGCCCTGCAGTTGGAGGCCCTGCATGCCAACCGCGAGCGCGATGCCATGCACTCGCTGGCCCACACCGACCCGCTCACCGGCCTGCCCAACCGCCGGGGGCTGAACATGGCCCTGGCCGCCGCCCTGCCCCGCTGCAGCAAGAGCGACTTGCTGGCCGTCTACATGATGGACCTCGATGGCTTCAAGCCCGTGAACGACCAGCATGGCCACGATATCGGCGACGAACTGCTGGTGGCCGTCACCCGCCGACTGCAGGGCCATGTGCGGCAAAGCGACGTGGTGGCGCGCCTGGGCGGCGACGAATTCGTGGTGATGGCCGGCCACATGTCCAGCACCCAGCAGGCACACGAACTGGGGCTCAAGCTGCTCGACGCCTTTCGCCTGCCCTTCTCGCTCGGGAGCATCCAGGTCCACGTGGGCCTGACCGTCGGCTATGCCATCGCCCCCGACGACAGCAGCGACGCCGCAGGCCTGCTCAAGCTCGCGGACGCGGCCATGTACAGCGGCAAGCAGAGCGGCAAGTTCTGCCTGCGGCGCAACACCGGCGACCTGGCCCTTTCATCCGCATAGGCGGCCGCACGGGGACAGGTGCTACCTGGGGAATCCATTGCTGGTCAAACGGTGTGGGTTCCGTTACACAGGAGTCCTCGCAACTTCCCAACGGATCCTGTGCCATGGCCCATCGCAAAAGTCCCGCCCGCATTGCCAAAGCTGCGCGTGTAGCGCAATTCCATGCCCTTGCCGCCTCGGCAGCCGATGCGGCGGGGGTCACCGGCGAGACCTCCGAAACCGCGATCGCACTGGAATCGCTGGCCCATCTGGAGCACATGCTCGTGGGCCGGGTGGTGCTGCCATCGAGCCCTAGCTACGACAAGGACCGCCAGGAGTCCAACCCCGCCTTCCAGTCGTTTCCCCAGATCATCGTCTACTGCGCGGTCGAGAACGACGTGCTCGAATGCCTGGCCGTGGCGCGCAGGTACAAGGTGCCGGTGGCCGTGCGCTGCGGCGGGCACAGCACGGCCGGTTACTCGGTCAACAATGGCATGGTGATCGACCTGAGCGATATCCAGGGCGTGGTGCTGGACCCGCCGAACCAGCGCGTGTACGTGCGGCCAGGCACCGACTTCGACCACTTCAACGGGGCCATGAACCACACCGGCTGGCACGTGCCCACCGGCGCCTGCGGCAGCGTCTGCGTGGGCGGCTTCGTGCAGGGTGGGGGCTACGGCTACACCTCGCGGCGCTACGGCATCCAGAGCGACCTGGTGGAGTCGCTGCGCGTGGCGCTGGCCGACGGCAGCATCGTGACGGCCAGCGAAAGCGAGAACCCCTTGCTGTACTGGTCCATGCGCGGAGGCACGGGCGGCAACTTCGGCGTGCTGCTGCAGGTCACCTACAGCATGGTTCCGCTGGACACGGTGTGGGCCTGGTCCATCGGCTGGGACATGTCCCAGGCCGCCAGCGTGCTGACCATGATGCAGCAGCGCTACATGCAAAGCGGCGCACCCGATGCGCTCGGCTACATGATGAACCTGGGCTACTACGGCGGCAAACCGGTGGCCATGGTGCAGGGCATGTTCTGCGGCACGCGCGAGGCCGGTCTGCAGGCGATTGCCCCGCTCATGGCCATCCCCAGCGCGCAGCTGCTGGTGGACAAGACCGGCACCTACCCGGACATGAACGTCTGGCTCGAAGACCACCCCTATTCGCTGCCCGATAACCTGCCCGATGGCATTGCCGAAAGCAAGGCTTCGGGCTACATCAGCCGCCCGCTCACGCCGGCGGACTGGCAGTCCATCATCGACTACTTCCTGACCTCGCCCAACCAGTGGTCGCTGGCCTACCTGGAGCCCTATGGCGGCGCCATCAACCGCTATCCCATCGAGGCCAGCGCCTTCATCCACCGCCGCGTCGATGCTGACCTGGTGGTGGACGTGTTCTGGCGCAACCCCGCGGAGCGTGCGCAGACGGAGGCCTGGCTGGCCGGCTTCATGAAGCTGGTGCAGCCCTTCCTGAACGGGCACGTGTACCAGAACTACCCCGATGCCAGCCTGCAGGATTTCGAAGACGCCTATTTCGGCCCGGCCTACCCCACCTTGCAGCAGGCCAAGAAGCAGTACGACCCGACCAACTTCTTCAAATACCAGCAGAGCATTCGCCTGCCCGCTGAATAACGCCCGGGATGCCCTTACAGCGGGCATCTGCCCCCTGCAAGGGCGGGCTCATCACGTTTGCTGCAATGCGCGCTCAGCGTAGTGCAGCCGCCCCTTGCCGGCGCGCTTGGCCGCATACATGGCCTGGTCGGCGCGGTTCATGAGGGCTTCGGTCTCGCCTTCGAGCGGGGGATGCATCGCTACGCCGATGCTGGCGCCGACGTACAGCGCGCGCTCTTCTACCCACATGGGTTCATGCAGCGCGTGGATGATGCGCTGGCCGATGGCGTCGGTCACGTCGCGCGTGACCTCGCGGTCCAGCATGACCAGGAACTCGTCGCCCCCCAGGCGGGCGATGGTGTCGCCCGCCCGCACCGTGGAGGAAAGCCGCTGGGCGACGGTGCGCAACACCTCGTCCCCTGCATGGTGGCCTTCCGTGTCGTTGACGCGCTTGAAACCATCGAGATCGATGAACAGCAGTGCCACCGAACCCGCGTTCTGGCGCACCTGGGCCAGCGACTGTTCGAGACGGCTGTGGAACGCTGCGCGGTTGTACAACCCGGTCAGTGAATCGTGGTTGGCCTGGTAGTGCTGCTGGCGTGCAATCTGGATCTTGGCCGAGACATCCTGTACCAGGGCCATGATGGAGGTCACGCGGCCTTCGGCATCGGTCAGCGCGGAGTTGAACCACTCACAGTGCACTTCGGAACCATCGTGGCGGACGAAGGAGGTTTCGGCGCGGTTCTGTGCCTCCTGGCCCTGTTGCAGCCGCTGCAGGGCCAGGTGCAGGCCTTCGTCGGACGTGTGGCCCAGCAGTTGCGTGAGCGACTGCCCCTCCAGGTGCGCGACCGGCAGCCAGCCCATCAGTTGCACCGCCCGCTGCGAGCAGTGCAGCAGGCGCAGGTCCTGGTCCATCTCCAGCACCGCCAGGGGGCTGTTCTCCATGTGCGACGACAGCCGCTGGTTGGCCGCACGCAGGGCATTCATGGTGACCTGCAGTTCATGCACGTCGAGCGCCGTGGTGATGAAGCCATCGATGACGCCGTTGCGGGCTGGCCAGGGCGTCAGGCAGATGGTGCGCCATTCGTCGAACCCGTAGGGGGTGCGCAGCAGGCGCTGGTACTGCACGCGTTCGCCGCCGAGCACGCGCTCTACAAAAGGCATGAAGCGGGCGCAGTCATGTTCGCCATACAGGTCGACCAGGGTCTTGCCCACGAGGCGCTCGGGCGTGCTGCCGAACCAGCGCGCATATTCCTCGTTCACATAGATCATCTGCAGGCTGCGGTCCACGGCGGCGAGGGTGGCGCCCGCGCTGCGCGTGATCAGATCGAGCAACTCCTCCTGGGACCAGTCCGTATGCCTGGTGAGTGGGGGCAGAATCTCTGGCTCGTCTGGCGTCATGTGGAGAAAGTCCCGGGGGCAAGGATCGTCTACTGGCAGGCCGAAAACAAGGGTCGCGCTGGCAGGTAGCGCAACCATAAGTTACAGCTTATCACTTTCGCAGCCCGCCCATGGCTGCGACATACCCTCAAGTCCGCTACTCGGCCCAGCGCACCCACCCCCCCCAGGCCGTGATCAACACCACCATGCCGAAGACGATGCGGTAGTAGGCAAACGGCACGAAGCTGTGGCTACTGATGTAGCGCAGCAGCCAGCGCACGCACAGCCAGGCGCTGAAGAACGAGAACACCAACCCGACGGCGAACATCGGGATGTCGGCTGCAGACAGCAGCGCACGCTCCTTGTACAGGCTGTACACACCGGCGCCGATCAGCGTGGGCATGGCCAGGAAGAACGAGAAATCGGTGGCCGCCTTGCGCGACAGCCCGAGCAGCATGCCACCGATGATGGTGGCGCCGCTGCGGCTGGTGCCCGGCACCATGGCCAGGCACTGCACCAGGCCCACCTTGAGGGCATCGAGCGGGCCCATGTCGTCCACCTCGTGGATGCGGGTGGCCCCCGGCGGGCGCTTTTCGGCCCAGAGGATGACGAAGCCCCCCAGGATGAAGGTGCTGGCCACCACCACCGGGATGAACAGGTGCGCCTTGATGGCCTTGCCCAGCAGCAGGCCCAGCACCACCGCCGGTAAAAAGCCGATGAGCACGTTGAGCACCAGGCGCTGCGCGCTGCGCTCGCGCGGCAGCGCCACCAGGGTGGAACGGATCTTCTGCCAGTAGACCAGGATGACCGCGAAGATGGCGCCGGTCTGGATGGCGATGTCGAAGACCTTGGCCTTGGCATCGTCGAAGCCAAGCAGGGAGCCTGCCAGGATCAGGTGGCCGGTGGAGGAGATGGGGAGAAATTCGGTCAGGCCTTCGACCACGCCCATCAGGGCGGCCTTGGCCAGCAAAACGAGGTCCACGCGTGCGTCCTTTTGGCCCACAGGGCCGGCAAAGCTACCGATTATCCCTGCCGACCGTCCCCGGCCGGCGCCAAAACACCTGCACTTTGCTCCGGTCCGCGGCATTTCGCTCCCTCACCCGTGCATTTCATCGCAGGCCGGTGGTCGCCGCGCAAGGGGATCGGCACAGTACGCCCATCGCTCAAACCTGACCCCAGGAGCCCACCATGCAGATCACCCCCGTCATCGCCATCCACATGGCCGCCGCGCTGGCCGCCCTGGCCATCGGGCCCCTGGCCGTGTGGGCCCGTCGCACCCGTACCCAGCGCCCGCGCCTGCACCGCGCAGCCGGCTATGCCTGGGTAACGCTGATGGTGGCGGTCGCCCTGTCGGCCGTGTTCATCAGCGGCGACAAGGGCCCGCGCCTGGGCGGCTTCGGCCTGATCCACCTGCTGATCCCCGTCACCCTGGGCCTGATTGCCCTGTCGCTCCACTTCCTCGTGCGCGGCAACGTGGCGGCGCACCGCCGGATCATGCAGGGCACCTACATCGGCTCGGGCCTCGTGGCCGGCGCCTTCACCCTGCTGCCCAACCGCCTGCTCGGCCAGTGGCTCTGGAGCCAGGTCGGCCTCGCCTGAACGCCCCTCCCTCCCATCGATACGAAATTTTTACCCATCACAGGAGCATCTCGCCATGATCATCGACCTTCTCATCCACCATCCCGAAGCGCTTGGCACCGTGCTGCAGAAGACCCCCACCTGGGTCTGGGGCCTGCTCGCAGGGCTCCTCGCCCTGGGCGGCAGCCAGCTCGTGGCCCGCACCGCCAGCCTGACCCGCGTGGCCGTGATGCCCGTGGCCATGACCCTGTTCTCGGTCTACGGACTGGTGTCGGCCTTCGGCAGCTCCGGCCAGGTGCTGGGCGCCCTGGCCGCCTGGATGGCTGCTGCCGCCGTCGTGGCCGCCCTCACCCTGGCGCTGTGGCCCACCCCTCCGACAGGCACCCGCTACCTGGCCGCCTCGCGCAGCTTTCACCTGCCCGGCAGCCCTCTGCCCCTGCTGCTGATCCTGGGCATATTTTTGACCAAGTACCTGGTCGGCATCGAAATGGCCATGCAGCCCGCCCTGGCGCACGACGCCACCTTCGACCTGGAGATCGCCGCACTCTACGGCGTGTTCAACGGCCTGTTCATCGCCCGTTCGGCCCGCCTGTGGTGCTTGGCCAGGGCGCCCCGGGCGGTGACCACCGCATCCGACCACGCTGCTGCCTGATTCTCACCTCAGCCCCCTTCCAAGGAGATCCCCCATGTCCCGTCGCTACCCACTGTCCAACGACCCCATCGAAAACCTGGCCCGCAGACGCGCCGGCGCCAAGCTGGGCTGGTTCATCCATGCCACCGTGTATGTGCTGGTCAACCTGCTGCTGGTATCGCTGTCGCTGTCCAGCGGACGGCACTGGGCGGTGTTCCCCCTCGCCGGCTGGGGCATCGGCCTGCTGGTGCACGGCATGGCGGTGTTCTTCCTGGCCGGTGGTTCGAACTGGCACGAACGCATGGTGCAATCCGAGCGTGATCGCATCGTCCAGAACAACAACCGTCCCTGAAAATCGGGCCCAGGAGACACACCATGCACCAATACACCCGCCTGGCATGGGCAGGCCTGCTCACCCTGACCGCCAGCCTGGCCCAGGCAGGGGTCGGCCTCAAGGAGATCACCGGACTGCAGGGCGATGGCCCGGTCACCGTGTACTACCCCAGCAGTGCCGCCGACCAGCCCCTGCAGCGCGGCCCGTTCCACCTGCAGCTCGCCTGGCAGGGCGCGCCAGTCGCAGGCAATGGCCGGCTGGTCGTGGTCTCGCACGGCTCGGGGGGCAACCCCTGGGTCTATTCAGACCTCGCGCGCTCGCTGGTGGCCGCAGGCTTTGTGGTGGCCATGCCCGAACATGCGGGTGACAACGCCAGGGACCCGTCCAAGCCCGGGCCCGACAGCTGGAAGAAGCGCCCCGCCGAGGTTTCGCGCGCCATCGACGCCATAGCGAAGGACCTAGCACTGGCGCCCCTGCTCTCGCTCGACAAGGTGGGCATGTACGGCATGTCCGCCGGCGGCCACACGGCGCTGAGCCTGGCAGGCGGGCGCTGGTCCCCGGTCCGGTACAGGCAGCACTGCGAGGCGAACATCGCCGACGACTTTGCCACCTGCGTGGGCCTGCTCACCGAGCTCAAGGGCAATATCCTCGACGGCGTGAAGAAAAGCGTGGCCCTGGGCGTGATCCGCCAGCGCTATGAAGACGCTACCTGGTACACACACGACGAGCCGCGCATCGCCGCCATCGTGGCCGGCGTGCCGCTCGCGGCAGACTTCGACATGGCATCGCTGGCCAGGCCCCGGGTACCGCTGGCGCTGATCACTGCGGGCAAGGACCTGTGGCTGGTGCCGCGCTTTCACAGCGACCGGGTGACCGAGGCCTGCGCCGGGCACTGCACCGTGCTGGCCGCCCTGCCCGACGCCGGCCACGGCGCCCTGCTCTCGCCCCAGCCTGCGCTTGCCCAAATGTCCGACCTCGCCGTCCGCCTGCTGGGCGACCCGCCCGGCTTCGACCGTGGCCAGATGCGCGCGGTGGACACGAAGATCGTGCGCTACTTCGAGCAGCACCTGCAGGTGCCGGCACCCGTGCAAGCCAAGGCCCCGTAGCGTGCCACGCTGCAGCCTAGAATCACCCCATCCATGACCGCACCCCTGACCCCCGAAGCCATCGAGAAACTCGCCCGCAAACGCGCAGGCGCCAAGCTCGGCTGGTACATGCATGCCGTCCTGTACGTGGTGGTCAACCTGATCGTGTTCTCCATGTCGCGCTACGGCTTCGGCAACCGCCCCTGGTCGGTGTACCCGCTGCTGGGCTGGGGGCTGGGCCTGGCGCTGCACGGTGTCTCGGTGTTCATTCTGGGCACCGGCAGCGGCCTGCGCGAGCGCATGGTGCAGAAAGAGCGCGAGCGCCTGCTGCGCCAGCGCGACGGCCGCTGAGATGGCGTGAACGATTCCGCCATGAAGATCGACTGGCTCGACAAGCTGCAGCGCCTGCTGCAGACCCTGGCCTTCTGCCTGGCGGTCTCCGGTATCCAGTACGCCTTCCGGCCCGACAAGCCCTACTACATACCTGCCACCTACTCGCTGGCCATTGGTACGCTGACCTGGGCGCTGGTCGACTTCGGCCGCCACCTGTTCGCCTCCAGCGAGGAGTACGGCTGGCCCAAGGGCATTGCCGGCTTTGCACTGCCCCTGGTGGGTATCGTGCTTGGCTACCTGGGCGGCACCCTGCTGGCGGACTGGTGGTGCGGTGTCTCCTCCTGGGACAGTGCGGGGCGCGCGCAGTTGCGCATCTCCATCGGCATCACCGTGGTGGCGGGGACCGTCATCTGCTACTACTTCTACGTGAACGGCAAGAGCGCCTGGATGCAGGCGCGCATGACCGAGGTGCACAGCCAGGCCACCGAGGCCCAGCTCAAGCTGCTGGAGACACAGCTCGAACCCCACATGCTGTTCAACACCCTGGCCAACCTGCGCATGCTGATCGGCACCGACCCGGTGCGCGCACAGGACATGCTGGACCGCATGATTGCCTACCTGCGCGCCACGCTGAGCGCATCGCGCAGCACCCAGCACCCGCTGGCCGACGAGTTCCAGCGCCTGGCCGACTACCTGGAACTCATGGCCGTGCGCATGGGCCCGCGCCTGGCCTACACGCTGGACCTGCCCGAGGCCCTGCGCGAGGTGCCCGTCCCCCCGCTGCTGCTGCAGCCGCTGGTGGAAAACGCCATCCGCCACGGGCTGGAGCCCCAGGTGGAAGGCGGCCATATCACCGTGCAGGCGCGCACACAAGCCGGCCCCAAGGGCAGGATGCTGCTGGTGCTGCAGGTGAGCGATACCGGTGCCGGGCTGAACTCTGCGCCCCCCATCGCGCCTACGGCACCAGGCACCAGTTTCGGACTGACCCAGGTGCGCGAGCGCCTGGCCACGCTGCATGGCGAGGCCGGGAAGTTCGAGCTGGCCGCCCATGCGCCCCGGGGTACCAGCGCCACCATCACCTTTCCCTTGACTACGAGCCCGGCATGAACACCCCCCCCGTGCGCGCCCTGATCGCCGAAGACGAACCCCTGCTGGCCATGGCCCTGCAGCAGGAGCTGGCCCGCGCCTGGCCCGCGCTGCAGATCGCCGCCACCGTGGGCGATGGCCTCTCGGCCGTGCGCCAGGCGCTGGTGCTGCAGCCCGAGGTGCTGTTCTTCGACATCCGCATGCCGGGCCAGAGCGGGCTGGACGCGGCCGTGGAGCTGGCCGATGCCTGGCCGGCGGACATGCCCTTTCCGGCCCTGGTGTTCGTCACGGCCTACGACCAGTACGCCGTGCAGGCCTTCGAGGCCCAGGCGGTGGACTACCTGCTCAAGCCCGTGCAGGCGGCGCGCCTGCAAAAGACGGTGCAGAAGCTGCAGCAGGCCCTTGCCGCCAAGGCACCCGCCGCCACCGCGCTCGAAACCACCATGGCCCAATTGCGCCACCTGCTGGCCGCGCCCGGGATACCTGCCCCTGCGGCAGGCAGCCCCGCAACACCCCTCACGCTGATCCAGGCCAGCAGCGGCAGCCAGATCCACATGGTGCCGGTGGCTGAGGTGCTGTACTTCGAGGCCGCCGACAAGTACGTGCGCGTGCTCACGGCCGAGCGCGAGTTCCTGATCCGCACGCCGCTCAAGGAGCTTACGGAGCAACTGGACACCAGCGTTTTCTGGCAGATCCACCGCAGCACCCTGGTGCGCGCCAGCGCCATCACCACGGTGACGCGCGACGAGGCCGGCAAGCTGCACCTGGCCCTCACGGGCCGCCCAGAGAGGCTGGCCGTGAGCCGGCTGTACGCGCACCTGTTCAAGGCCATGTAAAGTCCGTGCCGGGCCGCGTGCACACGCGGTCTGGTAAAATCAGGGCCGGGTGTACACGCCACAAGGGCGTGACAGGTTCATGCGTCGGTCGGGCCGCCACGCGGCTTCATTGCGACTGGAAACCCATGCAACCCCACGCCATCCACTGGATTGCGGCGGCCCTCTTCGGCATTGCCCTGATCCACACCTTTGCCGCGCGCCTGTTCGAGCGGCTGTCCCACCGCTACCCCCGCCATGCCGGCCTGCTCCACCTGCTGGGCGAGGTGGAGGTGGTCTTCGGCTTCTGGGCCATCGTGCTCGTGGTCGCCATGGCCCTGATCTCGGGCGGTACCGAAGCACTCGCCTATGCCGAGTCGCGCAACTACACCGAGCCCCTGTTCGTCTTCGTGGTGATGGTGATCGCGGCCTCCAGCCCGGTGCTGCGCACCGTGATCGCAGCGATTGACGCCGTGGCACGGCGCATGCCCCTGCCCACGCCGCTGGCCACCGCCTGGCTGGGGCTGGCGGCCGTGCCGCTGCTGGGTTCTCTGATCACCGAGCCGGCGGCCATGACCATCGCCGCGCTGATGCTGGCACCGCAGATCTTTCGCCCGGCCGTGCCCGAGCGCGTGAAGTACTTCGCGCTGGGCGTGCTCTTCGTCAACGTGTCCATCGGCGGCACGCTCACCTCGTACGCCGCACCACCGGTGCTGATGGTGGCTGCCACCTGGCAGTGGGACAGCGCCTTCATGCTGGCCACCTTCGGCTGGAAGGCCGCCATCGCCGTGCTGGTCAACGCCACTGTCTGCGCCGCCCTGCTACGCCGGCACCTGCTGCCGGCCCCGGACGCCACCGCGAGCCGCGTGCCAGCGGTCCCCATGGCCGTGGTGGCCGTGCACCTGGCCCTGCTGGCCGGGGTGGTGCTGTTCGCCCACCACCCCGTCGTGTTCCTGGCGCTGTTCCTGATGTTCCTGGGCTACACCCAGGCCTACGACAAGCACCAGAGCCCGCTCATCATCAAGGAAGCCCTGCTCGTGGGCTTCTTTCTCGCCGGGCTGGTGGTGCTGGGCGGCATGCAGCAGTGGTGGCTGCAGCCCATCGTCTCGGGCCTGCAGCCCCTGGCCCTGTTTGCGGGCGCACTGGGGCTCACGGCCATCACCGACAACGCGGCCCTGACCTACCTGGGATCGCTGATCGAAGGCATGTCCGACCCGGCCAAATACATGCTGGTGGCGGGTGCCGTGGCAGGCGGTGGCCTCACCGTGATTGCCAATGCCCCCAACCCGGCCGGCGTGGCCCTGCTCAAGGGCGGGTTCGAGGACGGGAGCATCGGCGCGGGCGGGCTGCTGGTGGGGGCGCTGCTGCCAACCGCCGTTGCGGCGGCAGCCTTCCTGCTTCTTTAGGGCAGTTGATCAGTCGGCCTTGAGCTGCATGGAGGGACGCGCCTGCACGCGGGTGAGCCATGCCTGCACGTGCGTGTGCGCTGCCACCGGTGCACCGACGTAGACGCTGTAGCCGAGGACGGAGCCCACGATCAGGTCCACCAGCGAATAGTCGGCGCCCAGCATCCAGGGCTGTGCGGCCAGGCGGGCATCGAGCAGGGCGAGCAACTGGTCCAGGCCGCTGCGCGCTGCGGCCGCATGCACCTCGCTGCGCAATGCCGCATCGCCCTGCGTGGCCACATGCAGGCGCACCAGCAGGGTGCCGTAGGTCACATAGGCCCAGGTGGCCCAGGACAGGGCCTGCATGCGCTCGGGTGTGCCCTCCTTCGGCCACAGGCCGCGCTCCACACCATACTGCCCGGCCAGCCAGAAATGGATGGCCAGGGTCTCGAACATGGGGTTGCCGTCCACCACCATGGTGGGCACCTTGCCATTGGGGTTGAGTGCCAGGAATTCGGGCTTGCGCTGGTCGCCGGCCTGCAGGTCCAGTGTGACGCGCTCGTGGGGAATGCCCAGTTCGACCAGTGCGCTGGCGATGGGGGTGGCGCTGGACATGGGGTGCCAGTAGAGGACGATGGACATGGGAGGCTCCTTGACGTGGTTGTTGAGGGTTCAATCCGTTTCGGCACTGCGCCGGGAACGTGGATGCAATGTAGGATGCATTGCGGACAGATTCCGCCCTCGATTCGACGTACATTCATTTCCATGCTGTCCTCGTCTTCCCGCCTGCTGCGCGTGCTCTCCCTGCTGCAGACCCGCAGCCACTGGGCCGGTGCCGAACTGGCCGAGCGCCTGGAGATCCACCCGCGCACGCTGCGCCGCGACATCGACCGGCTGCGCGAACTGGGCTACCCCATCCACGCCAGCAGCGGCGTGGCCGGTGGCTATGCCTTTCGCGCCGGCCAGGCATTGCCGCCGCTGCTGCTCGACGACGAGGAGGCCCTGGCCGTGGCGATTGCCCTGCGCCTGGCCACGGCCGGCACCGTGGGCGGGGTGGAGGAAAGCTCGCTGCGCGCCATGGTCAAGCTCGAACAGGTCATGCCCGCGCGCCTGCGCAAGCGCATCGATGCGCTGCGCTCGGCCATCCTGCCCACCGAGCATGTGGGCCCCACGGTGCACGCCGCGGCGCTCTCGGTGCTGGCCACGGCCTGCCGCGACCAGCTGCGCGTGGACTTCGCCTACCTGGACGCCAAGGGCCAGGCCAGCCAGCGCAGCGTGGAGCCGCAGGGCCTGGTGCACAGCGGCCAGCGCTGGTACCTGGTGGCCTGGGACCCAGCGCGCAGCGACTGGCGCACCTTTCGCATCGACCGCATGGCCGGCGATGCGGTGGCGGGGGGTCACTTCGCCCCCCGCGCCGGCCCGGACGGGGGAGATCTGCGCGCATACGTCTCACGCTCGGTGGCGCTGACGCAGTACCCGCAGCAGGCGCGCATCATCCTGCACCAGCCGCACGCCACCATGGCGCGGCGCATACCACCATCGGCCGGTGTGCTCGAAGTGCTGGACACCGAGCGTTGCGTGCTGGCCTGCGGCGCCCACCAACAAAGCACGCTGGTGCACTGGCTGCTGGCGCTGGACGTGGAGTTCGAGGTGCTGGAGCCAGAGAGCCTGCGCGATCTGCTGCAGGCCGCCACCGAGCGCGTGGCGCGCGGCCTGGCGCGCGGGTCTGGCAATATGGCGCCTTCGACATGAGTACCGCCGACCCCATGCCGCACCTACCCTACCCCGGCCTGTTCCAGATGCTGGGCCGCGCGCTCAGGCCCACGGATGCGGTGGACCCGCATGCCGTCACCAAGGCGCAGCAGGCCCTGGGCCTCACCGCACCGCGCGCCCTGCGCGAGTTCTACCTGCTGGCCGGCAACGCGCGCGACTTCACCACGGTGTACGACCAGTTCCTGCCGCCGGCCGACTGGAGCGTGCAGGACGGCAAGCTCGTCTTCCTCGAAGAGAACCAGGACGTGGTGCGCTACGGCGTGGACTGCGACCCTGCGGCGGGCGACGATCCACCGGTGTGGATCACCACCACGGGCGATGCCACCGAGTGGTACCGCGTGTGCGAGGCTTGCTCGGAGTTCATCGCCACCATGCTGGTCTGGCAGTGCACCTTCGGCGAGGCGCTGCCGCATGCCGCCTCGGGCCTTGCCGGGCCCGGCACCGAGCGCGCGCTCCAGGCCCGGTGGCGCCATGTGGGCACCGTCAACGAAATGCGCGCCTACGTCCAGCCAGGGCATGCGGCCTGCCTGGTGGAGTGGAGCGATGGCATGCGGGTCTTCGTGGCTGCGCTGAGCGACGACACGCTATGGGCGCTGCAGGATGCGCTGGGTGTGGTGCTGGAAGCCGACGACTGAGCGCGCCGCCCCCGTAAGTTGAACGCCGCGCGACTTTATCCCAACAGGCTTTCAAGCACCTTGTCCAGCAGGTCGTCCACCCCGCTGGCCGGCACGGCCCCCGGCAACTCCACGCCACCGTACAGCACGAAAACCGGCTTACCCCACTTGAGGCCCATGGCCATCTCGGACAGGGTGCCCATGTTGCTGCCGATGGCCACCAGGCAGACTCCGGCGCGCGCGATGATGGCATTGCGCATCTCCCCCATGCCGGTGGGCACCGCCACGCTCAGCCACTCGTTGGCCTGGGAGTCATCGTCTTCGGGCAGGATGCCCACGGCAATTCCCCCGGCCTCGGTGGCCCCGCGCGATGCGGCGGCCATGACACCGCCGCGCCCGCCGCAGATCACCACCATGCCGGCGCCCGCCAGCGCATGCGCCACGGCATAGGCGGCGGCGCACTCGGCCTCGTTGGCATCGCCCGGCCCGATCACGGCCACCGGCTGGCGGTGGCGTGATGGCCCCTGCTGTTTCAGGGCCAGGCGCTGCAGCGCCTGCAGGACCGGCGCCGGCCAGGCTTCAATGGTCTGCATTTCGCTCGCGCCTTCGCGTAAAGACATCACCCACTCCCATCACGACCACACACACCACCATCAGCACCAGCGACAAGGCCGCTGCCACCGCAAAATCCGACCCGCCATCGCTGACCTGTGCCAGCAGCATCAGCGGCAGGATGTTGAGCTGCGTGCCCACCAGCGCCAGCGCCGTGCCATAGGTGCCCATGGCAATCGCGGCCACCATGCAGGCGTTGGACAGCACCGAGGGCAGCACCTCGGGCACCACCGTGTCCCAAAAGGCCCGCGCGCGCGACGCTCCCAGCGTGCGCGCGGCCTGCGCCGGGCGCAGGTCGAGGTTGGCGAACACCGGGTACAGCGACAGCGCCACGCGCGGGATCAGGTAGTAGGCATAGGCCACGCCCAGGCCCGAGACGCTGTAGATCCAGCTGCCGATCACCGCCGGGTCACCGCCCAGCCCCGCCAGCAGCTGCGTGACGAAGCCCGCGCGCCCGAAGGCCAGGATGAAGCCATAGGCGATCACCAGCCCCGAGAAGGCCAGCGGCAGGCCCAGCAGGGTCATCATCCACTGGCGCCGCAGCGGGCTTTGGCGTGCCAGCTCGATGGCGATGCAGGTGCCCACCAGGGCCGACACCGCGCCCGCCGCCAGCCCCAGGGCCAGCGTGTTGCGCAGTGCGCCGAAGAACAGCGGGTTGCCGAACAGGCGCGCGAAGGCACTGCCACCATCGCCGAAGGCCTCGGGCAGCAGCGCCGCCAGCGGCACCGCGAAGAAGAGCGCCATGAAGGCCCATGCGGGCCAGGCACCGAAGCGTCGCATGCGAGAGGGCCTGCTTACTTGTTGCCCAGGGCCGCCTGTGCCCACAGGCGGTCCACCTCGGCCTTGCGCTCAGAGGCCTTGACCACGTCGAGCGGGCGGATCTGCGGCGCGGCCGGCATCTTCGCGGCCACGTCGGCAGACAGCGGCGTGCCCGGCACGGCGGGGCGCACGAAGCCCTGCGCGAACAGCGTCTGCCCGGCCTCGCTCATGGTGAAGTTGAGCCAGAGCTTGCCAGCATTGGGGTTGGGCCCGTTCTTCACCAGGCTGATCGCATACGGCGCGGCCACGCTGGCCTCCTTGGGGATCACCACCTCGACCGCATCGCCCATGCCGTCCACATGCTTGGCCTTGAGGCCGTCGTTCTCGTAGCTGATCCAGACGGGGATTTCGCCCTTCAGGAACTTGGCGTAGGGCGTGGTGCCCTCCACGCGCAGCACGTTGCCGGCGGCATGCAGCTTGCCCAGATAGTCGGTGCCGGGCTGCACGTTGTCCACACTGCCGCCGTTGGCGTAGGCCGCAGCGAAGGTCAGCACCTGGCCGATGCCGGTGGAGCGCGGGTCCAGGTAGACCACGGTGTTCTTGAACTCGGGCTTGAGCAGGTCGGCCCAGCCGGTGGGCACGTTCTTCACCAGCTTCTTGTTCACCAGGAAGGCGATGTTCAGCGTGTGGATGGTGAACCAGCGGCCCTCGGCCTCGCGGAAAACGGGCGGCAGCTTGTCGAAGTTGACGGGCTTGAACGGCGCGACCACGTCCTTCTTGGCGGCATCCACGGCCGATGCGGCGAAGTAGTAGGCCGTGTCGGCCTGCGGGCGGCGCTTGGTCTTCTCCAGCGCCACCACCGTGGCGGCGGAGCCGATGTCGTTGTAGGTCAGCTCGATCTCGGGGTAGCGCTTCTTGAAGTCGCGGAACAGCGACTTCCAGTTGGCCCACTCGGGCCCTGTGTCGAACGAGACGCACAGCCCCTCCTTCTGCGCCTCTGCGTACAAGGCCTTCTCGCCCGCATAGAGTTCGGGGCCGTCGAACGCGAAAGCGGTGCGCGCGGCAAGCGTTGCGAATGACAGTACTGGCAATGCGCCGGCGGCCTGGATCAGTTGTCTGCGTTGCATGGGGGCTCCTCGGTGGGATGGGTTGGGTGAGGGAAAAAACTCAGTCGTCAAGAAGACGGATGTGCTCAGGCGCGATGGCGATGGCTTGAATCGCAGGTATGGGCGACTCGGCCAGGAAAGTCTTGGCCGCGCCGGGCACCTCGAAGTCGTAGCGCGTGAGCGCGCCCAGGTAGCGCTGGGAACCCGTGCGCCCTGCCAGGCGGTTCAGGCTGCCTGGCGGCGGGTCGGGCTGCATGTGCTCGGGCCGCACCAGCACGTGCACCTGGGCGCCTGCGGCGCGGGTGCCCGTGTCGGCCGCCAGTTCGGCAAACCCCAGGTCGAGCCGCCCGGGCGATGCCACTTTGGCAGGCAGGATGGTCGAGAGGCCGACGAACTCGGCCACCGCACGGCTGGCGGGCCGCTCGTAAATCTCGCGCGGGGTCGCGATCTGCAGCAGCCGGCCGTCCTTGAGCATGGCCACGCGGTCGGCCATGACCAGGGCTTCCTCCTGGTCGTGCGTGACCAGCAGCGTGGTGGCGCCAAAGCGCTGCTGGATGGCGCGGATCTCGTCGCGCAGGTGGCCGCGCACGCTGGCGTCAAGCGCCGACAGCGGCTCGTCGAGCAGCAGGGCCAGCGGGTCGATGGCCAGCGCCCGTGCGAGTGCCACGCGCTGCTGCTGCCCGCCCGAAAGCTGGGCAATGCCGCGCTGTGCGTACTCGGCCAGCCCTACGATGCCCAGCAGTTCCTGCGCGCGCCGATGGCGTTCGGTCACCCCCACCTTGCGCAGCTTGAGGCCGTAGGCCACGTTGTCGAGCACGCTGAGGTGCGGGAACAGGGCATAACTCTGGAACACCATGCCCATGCGGCGCTCGTGCACCGGTGTACGGGACATGTCCTTGCCATCGAAGACGATGCGGCCCGTGTGGCCGGTCGTGAGCCCCGACACCAGTTGGAGCAGCGTGGATTTGCCCGAGCCGCTGGGCCCGATCACCGCCACCAGTTCGCCGGTGCGCACATCCAGGGAGACCTCGTGCAGGCCGTGCGTGCTGCCGGGATAGTGGTAGCTGACGTTGTCGAGGACGAGGCTCATGGGCGGGCTTTGACGAGGGATGAGGACAGCAGGGCCGATGCACCCGCCAGCACCAGCAGGATCACCGTGGCGGCACAGGCAAAGCCCGTGGCGCCATAGAACGCCTGCAGCAGCACGACGGGGTAGGTGCGGTTCTGAAAGCTGGTGAGCAGGTTGGACACGCCGAACTCGCCGACCGAGATGGCGGCCACCATCACCAGGCCGCTGAGCAGGCTCTGGCGCAGGCTGGGCAGCATGATGCCGGTGAACTGCTGCCAGCCCGAGGCGCCCAGCGTGGCTGCGGCCTGTTCGAGCCGGCCAAGGTCCAGGTGGCGCAGATCGGTCAGCAGCGTGTTGGTGAGGTAGGGCAGCGTGAGAATGGCGTGCGCCGCGATGAGCAGTGGCATGGATCCGAGCCAGGGCGCAAGATCGGTGTTGAACACCACCATGTAGCCAAAGGCCAGGGTGATGGCCGGCACGGCCACGGGCATGGCGCTCACGATGCGCGCCGCCATGCCGCCACCGCGCCGTGCGCCGTGGTACAGCGCATAGGCCAGGGGCAGGGCCAGCATGGTGTTGATAGCGCAGGCCGCCATGGCCACCACCAGGCTGCTCAGGAATGCCTTGCGGAACGAGGTGTCCTGCCAAAGGTCAAGGTACCACTGGCCCGTGATACCCGTGGGCAACAGCGTGTTGGTCCAGTTGCCGCCCACGCTGCCGACCACGAGCAGCGCGATGGGCAGCAGCAGGTACAGGCCGTAGATGAGGGAAATACCGCGAACCACGGTGTTGTCTCCAATGTCAGAATCACCGGCATACTTTCCGGATGCGCTACTGTCGGCCACAAGGCATGTCGCAGCACTGGCCAAATTCTAGGGAGAGACCGCCCCGTGATGGGTGAAACCTGGATGAGGACAGCTGAGCAATTGGAAAACGTTTTTCACACAGCCTTCATCAAACCCGGATATGAAACGCGACTGCCCGACCATCCAGGAACTGCTGGCCTTCGACGCCGTGGCCCGGCACCAGAGCATCACCCTCGCCTCGGGCGCACTGTGCATCACGGCCAGCGCCGTGAGCAAGCAGGTGGCAGGGCTGGAAGCCTTTCTGGGCCGCCAACTGCTGCAGAAGAACGGCCGCGGGGTGGAGCTGACCCCGCAAGGCCGCGTGTACTGGCAGAAGATCTCGGGCGGGCTGCGCGCCATCGAGGCCGCCACCTTCGAGGCCCGCTCGGGCGACGCGGGCGCGGGCCTGCTCACGCTGGCGAGTGTGCCCACCTTTCTCACCAAGTGGCTGATCCCGCGCCTGCCAGCCTTCAGCCAGCAAAGCCGCCACGTGATGCTCAGCTTCAGCCGCCACCTGGAGCCCGGCGACGGCATACCGGCCGGCGTGGATGCCGCCATCCGCTACGGGCCTGACGGCTGGCCGGGCGTGGTGTCCGAGTACATCGCGGGGCGCGAGTTCGTGCTCATCGTGGCGCGCAGCCTGGTCGAGGGGCGCCACCGCATCGCCCAGCCCGCCGACATCCTGGGCCACACCCTGCTGCACCACGAGGGCGCCCCAACGGCCTGGCGGCAGTGGGCCACGCAGCATGGCGTGCCCGAGGTGCAGACCCTGGCGGGCCCGCGCTTCGCCCAGTATTCGGCGCTGATCCAGGCCGCGCTCAACGGCCTGGGTATCGGTCTGGTGCCGGCCCTGCTGGTGCAAAAGGAGTTTGCCGAGGGCTCGCTGCTTGCCCCCTGCGGCAGCCCCATCCGCGTGGACCAGGGCCACTACCTGTGCTACCGGCCCGACCGGCTGGACCTGCCGGCGTTTGCGGCGTTCCGGGATTGGATCCTGACCGAAGGGGCGAAGTCGCGCGGAGGATCTGCAGAATGACCGCACACCACCAGCCCAAGGCCTTTGCCTGGACACCCTGGCTGCGCACCCTGTGCAAAGAACTGGTCCAGGACGGCGGGGCGCACACGGTACTGCTCTACGGCTCGCGCGCGAACGGCAGCGAGGACCAGGACAGCGACTGCGACATCGCCGCCTTCGCCCCGCGCGAGGACACGGGCCGCGATACGCGGGTGGTGGACGGCGTCTTTCTCGATGTATTCGTCTACCCCGAATCGGTGTTGCTGCAGCAGCCCGCCACCGAATTCCTGAAGCTGCGCCAGAGCGTAGTGCTGGTGCAGCGCACACAGGAGGCCGACCGCTTTCTGCAAGGACTGCAAGCCCTGTTCGCCCAAGGACCACCCGCGCTGCCTGCCGATGAGGCCCGCGCCCGCAGATCCTGGGCCTGGAAGATGGTGGCGCGCATGGAGCGCGGCGATGCCGAAGGCCACTACCGCCGCGCATGGCTGCTGACCTCGTTGCTGGAAGACTACTTCGCCTTGCGCGGCCTGTGGTACGAAGGCCCGAAAAAGGCGCTGCAGTGGCTGGGCGAGCACGATCCGGCAGTCGCCATCGCCCTGAAATCGGCGTTGCAGCCCGGCGCATTGCCCGCGAGCATCCACCACGCAGTCAGGCTGGTGGCCGGCGATCCGCCCGTCACCTCCCCAGCGGCTCCCAGTTGCCCGCCACGTTCTTGAGCAGAGTGTTCACAGCCACCAGGCGCCGGTTCTTCACATCGATCAGGCTGCGCTGCGACGACAGCACCGAGGCCTGTGCCGTGATGACGTTGAGGAAGCCCACGGTTCCCGCGCGGTATTGGTTGTTCACCACGTCGAGAGCGCGCTGGGCGGCGGCCAAAGCCTCGGTCTGCAACTGTTGCTCCTGCGCCAGGGCGGTGGCGGCCGTGAGGTTGTCCTCCACCTCCTGCAGCGCGGTGAGCACCGTCTGGCGGTAGCTTGCGGCGGCCAAATCGTTGCTGGCGCGGGCCGATTCCACGGCGGCAGTGCGCGCGCCGCCATCGAACAGCGAGACCGCCAGCGCCGGGCCCAGGGACCAGAACAGGTTGGGCGCACTCAACAGATTGGACAGCTCCGAACCCCGGTAGCCGGCCGAGCCCGAGAGCGTGAGCGCCGGGAAGAAGGCGGCGCGCGCCACGCCGATCTGCGCGTTGGCGGCGGCCACGCGGCGCTCGGCGGCGGCAATGTCGGGGCGGCGCTCGAGCAGTTGCGAAGGCAGTTGCGCGGGAACGGCGGGCGGCGCCGGCAGCTCGGCCGTGGCCGGCAGGCTGAAGGCCGCGGGCGCCTGGCCCACCAGGGCCGCCAGCGCATGTTCGAGCTGGGTGCGGCTGGTCTCGGATTCGAGCAGCTGCACCTGGGTGTTCTTGTACTGCGCCTCGGCCTGGGCCACGTCGGCCAGCGATGCCACGCCGGCCGCCTGGCGGTTGCGCGTGAGCTCCCAACTGCGGTCATAGGCATCGAGCGTCTCGCGCAGCAGCCGGGCCTGGGCTTCGGCGGCGCGCAGCGCAAAGTAGGTCTGGGCCACCGTGGCCTGCACCGACAGGCGCATGGCAGCCAGGTCGTCGGCGCTGGCCTGGGCGCTGGCGCGCGCAGCATCCACCGTGCCCGAGATTCGGCCCCACAGATCCAGTTCCCAGCTGGCATTCAGGCCCAGCGAATGGCTGGTGCTGATGCGCGCATTGCTGCTGCCGTCGGCTTGCAGCGTGCTGCCGCTGCGCGAGCGAGAGCTGCTGGCGCTGGCGCCCAGGCTGGGCAGCAGGCTGGCGCTGCTGCTGGCCACCGCGGCCTGGGCCGCGCGCAGGCGGGCCACGCTCAGCGCAATGCTCTGGTTGCCGGTGGCGGCCTGCTGTTGCAGCGCATTCAGGGTGGCATCACCGTACAACGACCACCATTCGGTGGGCACGGCCTGGTCACCACCGGGCTGCGCGGGCTGCCACAGGCCCTGGGCGGCGGCGCTGCTTTCCTTGTAGGCCGCGGGGATGTCCATGGCCGGGCGCTCGTAAGCCTGCTGGCTGGCGCAGGCGCCGAGCAGGGCCAGAACACCCAGCGAGAGCGCCAGCCGTGCAGGAAAGGAAGGGGAACTAGGGGAAGGCATCAATCGTTTCCTTGAAGCGCCACGGCAGGGCCCTGCACTGGGTGCGGCCTGCGCCAGCGCCGCGCGGTGCGCAGCACGCGGGCGCGCAGTCGGTCCAGCGCCACGTAGACCACGGGCGTCGTATAGAGCGTGAGCACCTGGCTGAACAGCAACCCGCCCACGATGGCGATGCCCAGCGGCTGGCGCAGTTCGGCACCGTCGGCCCGGCCCAGGGCCAGCGGCAGCGCACCGAAGATGGCGGCCATGGTGGTCATGAGGATGGGGCGCAGGCGCAGGTTGCAGGCGCGGTAGATGGCCTGGGCGGCGCTCACGTGGCCACCGCGCTGGCGCACCAACGCGAAGTCGATCATCATGATCGCGTTCTTCTTGACGATGCCGATCAAGAGGATCACCCCGATCAGCGCGATCAGCGAGAACTCGGTCTTGAACAGCATCAGCGCCAGCAGCGCCCCTACGCCGGCCGATGGCAGGGTGGACAGGATGGTGAGCGGGTGCACCAGGTTCTCGTACAGGATGCCCAGCACCAGGTAGATGGTGATGATGGCCGCCAGGATCAGCAGAGGCTGCCCGGCCAGCGCGTCCTGGAAGGCCCCCGCCGTGCCACCGAAGGTGCCGCGGATGCCCACGGGTACACCGAGCTCCGACACCGCGTTGTGCACCGCGTCGGTGGCCTGCGACAGCGAGATGCCCGGCGCCAGGCTGAAGCTCACCGTGCTGGCCGGCGTGCCCCGGTCGTGGCTGACCGACAGCGGCGTATTGGTCTGCGTGATGCGCGCAAAGGCCGTGAGCGGAATCTGCTGGCCCAGGTTGTTCACGAAGAAGAAGCTGCGCAGCGTCTCGGGGTCCTGCAGGTACTGGGGCGCAGCCTCCATCACCACGCGGTACTGGTTGAGCGGGTTGTAGATCACGCCCACCTGGCGCTGGCCGAACGCGTCGTTGAGCGTGGCGTCGATGGTGGCCACCGACAGGCCCATGCGCGAGGCGGCATCGCGGTCGATCACCAGCGTGGTCTGCAGGCCGTAGTCCTGCACGTCGCTGTTCACGTCCTCCAGCTCGGGCAGTTGCGACAGCGCCTGGCGGATGCGCGGCTCCCAGGTGCGCAGCTCGGCGATGTCGTCAGCCTGCAAGGTGTAGTCGAACGAGGCACTGCTCTGCCGCCCGCCGATGCGGATGTCGCGCTGGGGCGTCATGAACAGGCGCGCGCCGGGCTCGTTCTTGAGCTGCTCGCGCAGCCGCGCGATCACTGCGTCCGAGCTCTCCTGCCCCGGCCCGCGCTTGAGCGACATGAACATCTGCGCCGCATTGCGCTGCCAGCCGCCCGTGAAGCCGGTGACATGTTCCACCGCCGGGTCGGCCTGCACGATGGCCAGAAAGCGCTGCAGCCGCTGCTCCATGGCCTGGAACGAGGTGGCCTGGTCGGCCCGGATGAAGCCCGAGATGCGGCCCGTGTCCTGCTCGGGCATGAAGCCCTTGTCGATGGCGGTGTACAGGTAGACATTGCTGGCCACCACGCCCAGCAGCACCAGCAGCACCACAGGCTGGTGGCGCAGGCACCAAGCCAGGCTGCGGCGATAGGCGCGCAGGCCGCGCTCCTGCAGCCGGTCGACCCAGCGCGAAAAGCGCGCCCAGCGGGACTGGCTGGGCGCCCTGGGCGCACGGTGCTGCTTGAGCAGCACCGCGCACATCATGGGCGTGGTGGTCAGCGAGACCACCAGCGACACCAGGATGGCCGCCGACATGACAATGGCGAACTCGCGAAAGAACCGGCCCACGATGCCGCCCATGAACAAAATGGGCACGAACACCGCGATCAGCGAGATGCTCATGGACACCACGGTGAAGCCGATTTCGCGCGCCCCGTCGAGCGAAGCCTGCAGTGCCGTCTTGCCGCGCTCCATGTGGCGCATGATGTTCTCGAGCACCACGATGGCATCGTCCACCACGAAGCCGGTGGCCACGGTGAGCGCCATCAGCGACAGGTTGTCGAGCGTGTAGCCCGCCAGGTACATGATGCCGAAGGTGCCCGCCAGCGACACCGGCACCGCCACGCTGGGGATGAGCGTGGCGCGCGCATTGCGCAGGAACAGAAACACCACCATGATCACCAGCGCCACGGCGATCAGCAGGGCACGCTCCACCTCCTTGACCGAGGCGCGCAGCGTGGGCGTGCGGTCGGAGACGATCTCGATGTCGATGGCCGCCGGGATGGAGGCCTTGAGCGCCGGCAGCAGCGCGCGCACGCGCTCCACGGCTTCGAGGATGTTGGCGCCGGGCTGCTTGTACACCTGCAGCAGGATGGCCGGCTTGCCATTGGCAACGCCGAAGTTGCGCACGTCCTGCACCGAGTCGGTGACCTGGGCCACGTCGGCCAGGCGGATGGCGTTGCCGTCCTTCCAGCGCAGCACCAGGGGCGCATAGTCGGCCGCCACGCGGGCCTGGTCGTTGGCAGTGACCTGCCAGTAGTGGTCCTCACGCTCCACCGAACCAAGCGGCCGGTTGGCGTTGGTGCTGGTGATGGCCGCACGCACCTGCTCCAGCGAGACGCCGTTGGCCGCCAGGCGCAACGGGTCGAGCTGCACGCGCACGGCCGGCAGCGCGCCGCCGCTGATCGAAGCCTGGCCCACACCCTCGACCTGCGAGAGCTTTTGCGCCATGACGGTGGAGGCCGCGTCGTACATCTGCCCGCGCGTGAGCGAGTCGGACGTGAGCGCCAGGATCATGATGGGCGAATCGGCCGGGTTCACCTTGCGGTAGGTGGGGTTGCTGGGCATGCCCGTGGGCAGCAGCGTGCGCGATGCGTTGATGGCCGCCTGCACATCGCGTGCGGCGCTGTCCACCGTGCGGCTCAGGTCGAACTGCAGCGTGATGGAGGTGCTGCCCAGCGTGGAACGCGAGGTGATTTCATTGACGCCCGCGATGGCCCCCAGGGCCCGCTCCAGCGGCGTGGCCACCGTGGCGGCAATGGTGTCCGGGCTGGCCCCGGGCAGGCTGGCCGAGACCGAGATGGTCGGGTAATCGACCTGCGGCAGCGGCGCCACGGGCAGCAGGAAGTACGACACCGCACCCGCCAGCGCCAGGCCGATGGTGAGCAGCATGGTGGCGATGGGCCGGTGGATGAAAGGGGTGGACAGGCTCACGCGCGCCCCTTGCCATTGGCACGTGCCTTACGCATGGTTGGCCCCCGCCGCAGCGGCGGCCTTGGCCGCGCGCCTTGCACGCCAGCGCTCGGCTGCGTTCTCGAACGTGAGGTAGATCACCGGGGTGGTGAACAGCGTGAGCAGCTGGCTCACGATGAGGCCGCCGACCATGGTCACCCCGAGCGGATGGCGCAGCTCGCTGCCCACGCCCGTGCCCAGCATCAGCGGCAGGGCGCCCAGCAGCGCGGCCAGCGTGGTCATCAGGATCGGTCGAAAACGCAGCAGACAAGCCTGGTAGATGGCCTCGCGCGCGGGCATGCCCTGCTCGCGCTGGGCCTCCAGCGCGAAGTCGATCATCATGATCGCGTTCTTCTTGACGATGCCGATCAGCAGCACGATGCCGATGATGGCGATGATGTCCACATCGAGCCCCGTCACCAGCAGGGCCAGCAGCGCGCCCACGCCGGCCGATGGCAGGGTGGACAGGATGGTGATCGGGTGGATGGTGCTTTCGTAGAGCACGCCGAGCACGATGTACATGGTGACCACCGCCGCCAGGATGAGCAGCAGCGTGTTCGACAGCGAAGCCTGAAAGGCCAGCGCCGCGCCCTGGAAGCTGGTCTCCACCGACAGCGGCAGCAGCCCCGCCTCTTTGGCGGCGGCCTGCTCGGCCTGAATGGCCTTGACCGCATCGCCCAGCGCCACGCCGGGCGCGGTGTTGAAGGAGATGGTGGCGGCCGGCAACTGGCCCACATGGTTCACGCCCAGGGCCATGGGCCGCTCTTCAATGCGCGCCACGGTAGACAGCGCCACCGGCTTGCCGGCCGTGGAGGTGACGTAGATGTTGTTCAGCGCCTCGGGCCCGATCTTGAACTGCGGCGCCACCTCCAGCACCACGCGGTACTGGTTGGATTGCGTGAAGATGGTGGAGATGAGCCGCTGGCCGAAGGCGTTGTACAGCGCCGTGTCGATGCCCGACACCGTGACCCCCAAGCGGCTGGCCTGGGCCCGGTCAATCTGCACGAAGGCCTGCAGGCCCTGGCTCTGCAGGTCGCTGGCCACGTCGGCCAGTTGTGGCAGGCCGCGCATGCGGCGCACCAGGTCGGCGGTGCTGGCCTGCAGCTGCGCCGAGTCCGGCGAGGACACCAGCAACTGGTACTGCGTGCGCGCCACGCGGTCTTCGATGGTCAGGTCCTGCACCGGCTGGGCATACAGGCGGATGCCGGGCAGGTCGGCCGTGTCGTCGGCCAGGCGGCGCACCACGGTGGCGGCCTTGTCGCGCTCGCCATGGGGCTTGAGGTCGATCAACAGGCGGCCGGTGTTGAGCGTGGTGTTGGCGCCATCCACCCCGATGAAGGACGAGACGCTCTTGACCGCCGGGTCGCGCAGGATGCGCTCGGCCAGCTGCTGCTGGCGCTCGGCCATGGCGGCGAACGAGATCGACTGGTCGGCTTCGGTCGTGGCCTGCAGCGTGCCCGTGTCCTGCACCGGAAAGAAGCCCTTGGGCACCACCATGTACAGCAGCACCGTGAGCGCCAGCGTGGCGATGAAGACGACCCACGTGAGCCCCTGGTGGCCCAGCACCCAGTTCAGCGCGCGGCCATAGTGGGCGATGGTGCGGTCGAAGAAGCGGCCCGTGGCCTGGTACAGGCGGCCATGGCTTTCTTCGGGCGTATGGCGCAACAGGCGCGCGCACAGCATGGGCGTGAGCGTGAGCGAGACCACGGCCGAGATAAGGATGGCCACGGCCATGGTGATCGCGAATTCGTGGAACAGCCGGCCCACCACGTCGCCCATGAAGAGCAGCGGGATCAGCACCGCGATCAGCGAGATGGTCAGCGAGATGATGGTGAAGCCGATCTGCTTGGCGCCCTTGAGCGCGGCCTGCAGCGGGTGTTCGCCCTCTTCCACGTAGCGCGCGATGTTCTCGATCATCACGATGGCATCGTCCACCACGAAGCCGGTGGAGATGGTCAGCGCCATCAGCGTGAGGTTGTTGATCGAGAACCCCGCCATGTACATGACGCCGAAGGTGCCCACCAGCGACAGCGGCACCGCCACGCTGGGGATGAGCGTGGCCGAGGCGCTGCGCAAAAACACGAAGATCACCGCCACCACCAGGCCGATGGCCAGGGCCAGCTCGACCTGCATGTCCTTGACCGAGGAGCGGATGGTCACCGTGCGGTCGGTGAGGATCTGCACGTCCAGCGAGGCCGGCAGCGTGCTCTGCAGCTGGGGCAGCAGGGCCTTGATGCGGTCCACCGTCTCGATCACGTTGGCGCCGGGCTGGCGCCGGATGTTGAGGATCACGCCAGCGCGCGCACCCGTGTCGGGCGTGCCGGCCCAGGCGGCCAGACGGGTGTTCTCGGCGTCGTCCACGGTGGCGGCCACGTCGCTCAGGCGCACGGGCACGCCATTGCGCAAGGCGATCACCAGGTTCTGGTACTCCTGGGCGGACTGCAACTGGTCATTGGCGTCGATGGTCGAAGCGCGTGCCGGGCCGTCGAAGCCGCCCTTGGCCTGCTTGACGTTGGACGAGGCGATCATGCTGCGCACGTCTTCGAGCGTCATGCCCACCGCCGCCAGCGCCACCGGATTGACCTGGATGCGCACGGCCGGGCGGCGGCCGCCCGCGATGGCCACCAGGCCCACGCCCTTGACCTGCGAGAGCTTGGGCGCCAGGCGGTTCTCCACCAGGTCATTGACGCGGATCACCGGCAGCGAGGGCGAGGTGATGGCCAGCGTGAGGATGGGTGCATCCGCCGGGTTCACCTTGCTGTAGATGGGCGGCATGGGCAGGTCGTTCGGCAGCAGGTTGCTGCCGGCGTTGATGGCCGCCTGCACCTGCTGCTCGGCCACGTCCATGGCCATGTCCAGCGCAAAGCGCAGGTTGATGACCGAGGCCCCGCCCGAGCTGGTGGAGGACATCTGCGCGAGGCCCGGCATCTGGCCGAACTGGCGCTCCAGCGGCGCGGTGACGTTGGAGGTCATCACGTCGGGGCTCGCGCCCGGGTACAGCGTGGTGACCTGGATGGTGGGGTAGTCCACCTCGGGCAGGGCCGAGATGGGCAGCAGCCGGTAGGCCAGCAGGCCGGCGATCAAGAGCGCCACCATCAGCAGCGAGGTGGCGATGGGGCGCAGGATGAAGATGCGCGAAAGGTTCATGGGGGCGGTGCCCGCTTCAGGGTGATCGGAAACGCGTCAGCGCGAGGCCGCTGCGCCAGGCGCCGCAATGCCGGCCGCCTGCATCTTGCTGCGGATGAAGGCACGCCGCTCGTCGGGCGCCATGGCCTGCAGCTTCTGGCGCTCCTCGGGGCTCATCTTTTCAAGCAGAGCCCGCACCTCGGGCGACATGCCAGGGCGGCGCTCTCCGTCGGGGGCACCGCCCTCCGCACGCGGACCGCCTTCGGCGCCGGCGCCAGTGCCGACCCGGGGCATTTCGCGTGGTGCACCCTCGGTGGCCCCGCGCGAACCCTCGGCGCCGCGGCCACCAGCAGGGCGCGATGCCGCAGGCGAAGGCCCGGCAGCAGCAGATGCACCGGCAGCTGGCGCTGCGGCCTCGCTACCCACCGTGCCGCTGGCCGCGCCTGCAGGCCCGGCGGCACCGGGCTGGTTGCGCTTGCTGCGCAAGAAGGCGCGGCGCTCCTCCTGCGTCATCTTGGCGAGCTTGTCGCGCTCTTCCTGGGTCAGGTTGCGCATCATGGCCGCGCGGCGGGCGCCGCCATCCTGTGCGGCCTCGTCGGCACGGGCGGCGGCGCCCGAATCGATCACGGCCACCTTGGCGCCTTCGCGCAGGCGGTCGATGCCATCGACCACCACCTGGTCGCCGTCCTTGAGTTCCCCTTCGATCGCCACGCGGTCGCCATCGGCCACGCCCACGCGGATGCGCCGCTGCGTCACCGTGCCATCGGGCTGCACCAGGTAGACGTAGTTGTTCTGGATGGCCGTGCCGGGCACGGTCAGCGCGTCCTGCAGCAGGTTGACCTGCAGCCGCACGTTCACGAACTGGTTGGGGAACAGCGTGCCGTCGTCGTTGGCAAAGCTGGCCTTGACCTTGATGGTGCCGGTGGTCGCGTCGATGGCGTTGTCCAGTGCGCCCAGGCGGCCACGCGCCAGGCGGCGCTTCTGTTCGCGGTCCCACAGCTCCACGGGCAGCTCGGCGCCTTGGGACAGGCGCTGGTTGATCTGCGCCAGGTGCGCCTCGGGCACGGAGAACACCGCGTCGATGGGGCGCACCAGGTTGATGGTGACGATGCCGTTGGCGTCCGAGGGGCCGACCACGTTGCCCCGGTCGGCCTGGCGCAAGCCCAGGCGCCCGGCGATGGGCGCGGTGATGCGGGTGTAGCTCAGCTGCAGCTTGGCAGCGTCCACCTGGGCTTGGTCAGCCGCCACGGTGCCTTCGAGCTGTCGCACCTGCGCAGCCTGGGTGTCCACCTGCTGGCTGGCGATGGAGTCCTTGGCCAGCAGGTCCTGGTAGCGCTTGAGGTCGAGCTGCGCGTTCTTGAGCAGGGCCTGGTCGCGTGCGAGATTGCCCTGCACCTGGCCCAGCGAGGCCTGGTAACTGCGGGGGTCGATCTCGGCGAGCAACTGGCCGGCCTTGACCTCTTCGCCCTCCTTGAAGCGCAGGCTGGTCAGCTCGCCGCTGACCTTGGCCCGCACCACCGCCGTGGCGCGTGCGCTCATGGTGCCGATGGCGTTGACCTGCACCCGCACGTCCTGGCGCCGCACCACCCCCACCGAGACGGGCTGGGTTTGCCCGCCCGCGCTGAAACGTGCCGCCCCCCGGCCCCCGGGACCGCCCGGACCGCCGCGCCCCGCAGGCGCATCGGCCTGGGCCGGCGCCGCCTGGCGCTGCTTCCACCACAGCCCGCCACCCACGGCAGCCGCAATGAGCACCAGCAGCACGACCCACCACAGGGCTCGCCCCTGTTGGCGCAAGAGGGACCGCGAAGGCACAGACGGGAAACGGAGGGAGAGCATGGTGGGCGTAACAAATGGATTCGTGGCTATGGTAGCCACCCGCCGCGACACTCCAGAGCCCCTGGGCCGGGATTTACCCTGCCTTTACCCCCGGTTCACAGCGCTTCATGGGGGCGCGACGGTGCAGCCGGGCCCCGCCGCAGCCGTTTCAGCGGTTGGTGGCCAGCAGCAGGCCGCCTGCGCCCATGAAAAAGCCGCCCGTGGCCTTGTTCAGGCGCACCACGCCGCGCGAGGTGCGGATGAAGCGGCGGATCTGCCGGCCACCGGCCGCATACACCGCCGTGGCGACGAACTCGGCCGCCAGGTACACGCTGCCCAGCACCAGGAACTGGCGCGCCGCCGGCTGCGCCGGGTCGATGAACTGCGGAAAGATGGCCGCGAACAGGATGATGGCCTTGGGGTTGGTGATGCCCAGCAGGAACTCCTGCGTGACCAGCGACCACAGGCGCACCGGCGCCGCGCTCGCAGCCACCTCGGCCCCGTCCACGACCTCCAGGCCATTGAACTCGCGGCTGCGCCAGGCGCGCCAGCCCAGCCAGAAAAGGTAGCAGGCCCCGACCCACTTCACGGCGGTGAATGCCGCCTCCGACGCCAGCAGCATGGCCCCCAGGCCCACGGCCGACACGGTGAGAAAAATCGCAAACGCCGCCGCCCGCCCGAGGGTGCCCACCAGGGCTGCGCCCACACCGGCACGGATGCCGTTGTTGAGGCCGCAGAAATTGTTGGGGCCGGGGGTCAGGGCGATGGCCACGGCGACGGGGGCGAAAAGAAGGGCGTCCATGGGAATTTCCGGTGAAAACGGCCGCAATGGCGGCACAGACCCCAGCTTAGGGCTTGGGAAACGATCCTGTTCGGCCAGGGTTACCGGTCAGGCAGCGCGATGGTGGCCTGCCAGGGCACACCCACCAGAGCATCGTAGTGGGCCACCACCACGGCACGGTCCGCCTGGGTCGCCACGGCGGCCAGCGCCTGCTGCAGGTACTGCACCGAGGGCTTGTCGAGCCCCGCCACGGGCTCGTCGATCAACGTGAGCGCCGCACCCGAGGCCAGGGCCCCGGCCGTCCACACCTTGCGCCGCGTGCCGGTGGACAGCATCAGGAAGCGCTTGTGCAGATGCTCCTGCAGCCCGAAGCCTTCGATATGCCGGGCCAGCGCCGCCGCGTCGAACTGCGGGTAGCGGGCGGGCAGCGCCGCCAGCCAGTCCTGCGCCACCTGTTCGCTCAGCGCGTCCGAGCGCGGATTGCCCCAGAACACGTGGGCGCGGTAGGCAGAACCATCCCCCTGCAGCGGCACGCCCTGCAGCACAAGTTGGCCCGCATCTGCAGGCTGCTCGCCCGCCAGCAGCCGCAGCAGCGTGGACTTGCCGCTGCTGTCGGCGCCCAGCATCAGCGTGGCACCCGGCAGTACCTGGGCGCTCAGGCCCTGGAACAGGTTGCAGCCGGGGTAGGCGAAACACAGGCCGTCGATGTGAAGAATGGGGTTTGGGCTGACGGAGGGCATGGAGCGGGGTTCTTTGCAAAGCACTCATTCTAGGAAGACCAAGCCTATCCCACCTCCATCATTCACCAACAGGACAGGCCCTTATCCTTGGACGACGAAACTTTGGCACAGATCGTCAAAAAATACAGATATCGCAGTCGCTCTTGATTCAAAAGGGGCCGCAACGAGCAGAAGCTGCTGGAGATAATCAAGGCCGACCCTGAGGCGGCCGGCGCCGTGCGCGGCGCCGTTGAGAGCGTGTGGTTCAAGCTGGAGGAGGTGGGCGGGGGCATTGCCGGCGCGCGCGAGGCCAACCCCGTGTACCTGCAGCCGAATACACCGGGGTTCTGGCTGAACCCTGCTTTCTGGGTGTCGATGGCCTTTTTGCTGCTGCCGCTGCTGGTGGTGCTGGACATGCTGTTCATCCACCACGACGCCTACGACGCCACCCTGCGCACCCAGATCATCACCGCCATCCTGGCCCTGCTCAGCGGTGTGGGTGGCTACTGGCTGGGCACCAGCTTTTCAAGCCAGCGCAAGACGGAGCTGAGCAGCGGAGGGGGGAAGCTGCCGATTGCCTGATGACTTCTTTTTGTAGGTCATGATCGATTGCAGGGGCACAATTCCCCCGCCACTCGATCTTGATCTATGACCTCTTCCATTCCTGCTAAAGCGGCGAAGCTCTTAAGGGACTTTGCCTATTCCTTTTTTGATTCCAAGTTTCGTGGAAACCCATTCAACGGAGAACCTTGGTTCAACTTTGTGCAGGAGCTCATCAAGGAGGAGCGCTTCTCCGACTTCGATCAGTACTCCCTGAAAAATTTCATTCTGCTGGATTTGGATGTTGACGCAGTGCTGGGGATTGCTGATCCTGATATCGACGACAAAAAAGCTGTTCATGAAAAGCTTCAGAACATCATCAACACGCATCCAAGAGAACACCGATACGTGCTTCAGCTTTCAACGCTCAATCCGTATGCTGGATACCGCATCGATTTTTCGCCCAACGTCTTCATACATACAGAACCTGCAGGCTATATCCCTCACGAGAAGAAGCGAGATCGCACCTTAAACACCTATTTGACTGTGCGCGTTAAGGGCTATGCAGAAGAGTTTGGAAAAGGCAGTGCGGTCGATGCCGTTGAGTCTTGCTTGAAGCAGGTCGCTTACTTCTTGCTCACAGACATTCGCGTGAGTATGGGCATGCAGCGCGATGATCCTGCCAATGTTCTCTACCGAGGTGACAAGCGTCACCCTGTGCTGCCAGTTGACAGACTGCTTCTACAGTTTCTTGGCGGACAAGCGATCGCGACGTCGAATCTGTGGCTCGGAGGCAGTGGACTTCTTAGAACGAAGGCCACGACTTCAGAGGAGCAATCGGCTTCTTTCAGTGAAGATTGGATGTTGGCCAAACATTTCTTCCAACTACCGGACAACCTAGTGAAACGTCAGTTGGGAGCTGCCATTGAGTGGCTTATGGATAGCTCGCTGGATTTCAACGACACTGTCGCTTATCTCAAAGCCTGCATCGGCATTGAGTCGATATTGGGCGATCCGGCGCAACGCATGGATGAACTCTCCAACCGGCTTGAGGATAGGTATGCGTTTATGACGGGGCGCGACAGAGCAGAAAGGGAAGAACTGGGCAAGGTATTTAGAGAGGTGTTGAATGCACGTGGGAAATTGGTCCACGCACGCCAAAGGCGGCTCAACCCGAGTCAACGGCACTTGCTTGAAGAGGCCAAGAAAATTCTCAGCAGATGCATTGCGCACGAGCTGAAAACATTGCTGCCCGAACCAACACCCAACCTTGGATTGCACATCGGGCGCAGCGCATAACGTCATGCACGCGCCACCGGCATATCTGCCCAGCTGGTGGTGTAGTGCGGAGTGCGGCGCTCTTGCCGCATGGTCCATTCTTTCGGCGCGCTGGCCACGCCGGCAGACGCCATCTGCACCGTGCCCTTGCCGTAGCGTGCATTGAGCGCATCGAGCGCGCTCATGAGGCGGGAGCGGTCGCGGCCGCCCTGCCCTTCATCCAGATCCAGCTCGTCCTGCAGCAGGGTGCTGGGCGCCAGGTCGAGCAGCATCACGACGGCCTTCGTGAGTTCATACCCAGGGGAGTAGATGCGCTGCATGCCGGCGACGGCCGCGCGCACCAGGTGCGCGGTGTCGGCGGTAGGGCGGCGCAGGGGGATGGTAATGGAGCGGCTGTAGTGCGGGCCCGGGCGAAAGGGCGAGGTGTGGACGAACACCAGCACGGCGCCGGCATAGCTGCCCTGGGCGCGCAGCTTTTCCGCGGCGCGGCTGGCGAAGCTGCTCACGGCTTCAAGCAACGGGGGCAGATCGAGGATGGTGCGGCCGAAGGACCTGGTGCAGGCGATCTGCTTTCTGGGCTGGGGCTGGTCATCAAGGGGCATGCCCTGCAGTTCGCGCACTGTGCGCTCGAGCACGACGGACCAGCGCCTGCGGATGGTGGCCAGGTCCATACGCACCAGGTCGAGCACGGTGTGCACGCCTCCGGCCTGCAGCTGCTCGGCGATCTTGCGCCCCCCACACGTCGCTCACGTCGGTGGCCCGAAAGATGTCCTCCAGCTCCTGCTCGGGGAGGATGGCCAGGTTGCACACCTGGGAGTGCTCTGCGGGGTAGCTGCCGGGCTTGCGCTCTACGGTCTTGGCCATGTGGTTGGCGAGCTTGGCCAAGGTCTTGGTGGGGGCGATGCCGATGCCGCAGGGGATGCCGGTCCACTGCAGGATCTGCTGGCGCTTTTGGCGCGCGCGCAGGATGTGGTTGCCGGGCACGCCCTGCCATTTGCGGTGATGCGCGAGAATTCGTACTTTCCATGCCCCTTTCACCATGCCCCTGCGCTACCTGGATTTCGACTACAGCGAAGACTTCGAGGGCACCGGCACGTTCGATGCGATGGCTGCGGTAGCGCCAGCGCAGGTGGTGGCCCTGCATGCCGAAGTCGCACAGGTGCTGGCCTGGGCCCATGCGCAGTTTCCCAGCGGCTGCGGCCCGGCCGACGAGGGCGGTGAATGGGACTACGACCTGGCTTGCGTGCAGGAGGTGGCCACGCCCCTGGCCCTGGCATTCGACACTGCCAGCAGCACCATTGCGGTGCAGGCCGGCACACCCGGCCCGGCGCGCACCACCCTCACCCTGTCGATCAGCGGCAGCAGCATGTTCTGCAGCGCGCTGCGCGAGGCCTTCGGGCTCGACTGAGAGGCTGAGAATCTTTCGTCCATGCCCGCTGTGCACGCCAAAACACCCCGGCTCGTCGTTGCAAATGCTCGCCATAGCCCGAGCTATGGCTGTGCTTTGCGCCTAGATCCGAGGCGTCTTGGCGCGCCCCTCGGACACGGTCAAAAAATTCTCAGCCTCTGAGCCAGCGCGGTCTCCGGAGGCTCGCTGTGTAAAGACGCAGCTGTCAGCGCCGTTGACAACGGCAACAGGCTGTCTGCCTACATACAGCACCCGGGTAAACGCCTATCCTGCAATGGCAGCGGTGTGCAGGGGTTGCCTTGCACTGGCCACGCAAAGCCCAAGGCCAGGCGCACAGCGCCTGACAGAGCTGCACCCACCAGAGAGGCTCACTTCATGCTCGCGCAATCGTCTTCTTCCATGGCCCCGCCCTTCAACCCGATGACGGCGCCCTTGCCCCTCGCAGCGGCCAACGAGTCGCCTGCCGGCGCTGCACCCGCCACCAGCCAGTTGCTGCAGTCGCAGGGCATGCAGAACGCCCCCATGCAGGCCACAGCTGCGCCGTTCATGGCCAACACCCGGGTGCGCATGGAGCTGGAGATCGAACTCCACTACGAGATCGACCAGTACGGTGCCGACTTCGTGTTCAACATCCACGCCGCGCACACGCCCAGCCAGGCCGTCAGCAACGAGCGCTTGGTCATCAACCAGAACATCCCGCAGCAGATCCACACCGACCCGGCCACCGGCAACCGCTACCTGCGCCTGCATGGCGAGCCCGGGCCGTTGAGCGTGGCGTACTCGGCCACGGTGGACATCACCCACCACCGCACCGACCCCATGCAGCTGGCCGAAGTGCCCGTGCGGCGGCTGCCGCAGGAGGTGATGGGCTACATCTACCCCAGCCGCTACTGCCAGTCCGACCGGCTGCTGCGCTTGGCGCTCAACGAGTTCGGCGCCCTGTGGCAAGGCCACAGCCGGGTGCAGGCGATTCGCGACTGGGTGCAAAAGCACGTGGCGTTCACGTCCAACACTTCCAACTCCAATACCTCGGCGGTGGACACCCTGGTCGAGCAGGTGGGGGTTTGCCGCGACTTTGCCCACCTGATGATTTCGCTGTGCCGCGCCATCAATATCCCCGCACGCTTCACCACCGGCACCGACTACGGCGCCGACCCGAACCTGGGCCCGCCCGACTTCCATGCCTACGTGGAGGCCTACCTGGGCGACCGCTGGTACCTGTTCGACCCCTCGGGCACGGCCATTCCCATGGGGTTGATCCGCTTTGGCACCGGGCGCGATGCGGCAGACGTGGCGTTTGCCACCATCTTCGGCGGCGTACGCGCACAACCGCCTGTGATACGCACCAAGGCCGTGGAGGATGCGGGCCGCGGTTTCGTGCTGCCGCACCACTGCCGCGAGGCGCTTTCCACCGACCACGGGGCGGCGTTTGCCACCCGGTTCGCCGGCAATTGAGGCCTTACACCACCCTGTCACGGACGCGGAATAGAGCACATTTTCGGCACCGGGCCCGACCTATGGCCTAATACACGTTTTTCCACCATCTTTTCCAGAGAATTCCCATGGGCAACAAGATCGTCACCGAAGCAGACCGCAAGCGCACCCCCCGCCCTACGCCAGTGGCCGGCTACAACCTGGCCACCCCAGGTCGCGGCCAGCGCGTGAGCCTGGAGCGCGGCGTCGCCACGCGCAGCAAGAAGAACCCTGGCAAGCGCTCCAAGAAGGGCGGCTGATCGCCAGATCGCCACGGGCAGGCTGCGGCCAGCCCCTGCAAAAAAGCCCTCGCGAGAGGGCTTTTTGCTTGGTGCGCCACGCAAACACGGGCATGGACCCGGTCACGCGGGCATCAGGGCAATGTCCTCGCGGGCCCTGTCCAGCAGCCACTGGCGAAAAGCCAGCAGGCTGGCCGCTGCCCGGCGCCCCGGCAGGCGGCAAAGGAAGTAGCCGCGCTGCAGGGTGATGGGCAGGTCGAACGGCGTGACCAGGCGACCGGCATCGAGCTCGGCGCGCACCAGGCAGCGCTGCACCAGCGCAACGCCCATGTCGGCCATGGCTGCCTGAATCAGGATGGACACCTGGTCGAACACCGTCGACAGCTCGGGCTCGGCCCCTGCGGCGCCTGCGGCCCGCAGCCACTGCGCCCAGTTGCCGGGCGAGGTGGAATGGGCCAGCAGCGGCTCGGCGGCCAGGTCGGCCGGATGCTGCCACTGCCGCCTTGCCGCACGCGCGGGGTGGCACACCGGCACCACTTCTCGGCCGATGACGTAGTCACACTCCCACCCAGGCCACTGCGCCGCACCCAGGCCCGTAAGGATGGCGGCGTGCGGCGTGGGGCCCGAGAAATCCTCATCCTTGCGGTAGGGAACGAAGCGCACGCGCACATCCGGGTGCCGGGCTTGAAAGTCCGGCAGGCGCGGCACCAGCCACACGCTGGCCAGCGTAGGCACCACGGAAAGCACCAGTTCCGTGGTGCGCGCGGGCCCCTCGCGCAGGGCCTCGCTGGCCGCCTCTATCGCTGCCAGCGGCTCGCGCACGGCAGCCAACAACTGTTCGCCTGATGCGGTCAGCAGCATCTGCTGCGAACTGCGCTTGAGCAGCACCTTGCCGTAGTGGCCTTCGAGACGCGCCACCGCCCGGCTGATGGCGCCTTGGGTCACGCACAGCTCGTCCGCCGCGCGCGAAAAACTGCCTGTGCGCACCACGGTGACAAAGGCGTGCAACTCGGACATCGATGGCGAATGCAGGCGCATGGTGCAGCAAGGCTGGGGTGGTGTATGACCAATGGTAATACAGGAATGCCGGAGTGTCGTTTGCGGGTGATCACCGTTCGCCAGAGACTGCCAGCACCCTTTGGCCCCCGAGAGAACCCCACCATGGCAAGCATCCGCCTCCCTTCCTCCCTCAGCCGCCGGGCCACCCTGCTGGCCCTGGCCCTGGCGCCGCTGGCTGGCGCGGTCCATGCGCAAGCCGCTTTCCCGGACCGGCCGATCAAGCTGATCGTGCCCTTTGCACCCAGCGGCTCCACCGACCTGGCCGCGCGGCTGATTGCCGAATTCGCGGGGCGCGAGCTCGGCCAGCCCATCGTGGTGGAGAACAAGGCTGGCGCCGGGGGCTCGCTGGGCATGGAACAGGTGGCCAAGGCCCGCGCCGACGGCTACACATTGGGCATGGCCACGATGAGCACGCACGGCTCCAACGCGGCCGCCTATGGCAGCCGCATGAAGTACGACCCGGTGAAGGACTTCGCCCCGGTGTCCAACGTGGCCACCGTCCCCAGTGTGTTCGCGGTGAACGCCAGTTTCCCGGCCAAGACCATGCAGGAGTTCATCGCGCTGGCCAGGGCCAACCCGGGCAAGTACAACTTCGCATCGCCGGGCACGGGCTCGCTCGGGCATGCTAACGTGGAGCATTTCTCCAGCCTGGCCAAGATCCAGCTGTTGCACATTCCCTACAAGGGCGCGGGCATGGCCCTCAACGACGCCGTGGCAGGCCAGGTCGATGGCATCACCGACAACCTGCCCTCGGCCCTGCCGCACATCAAGGCTGGCCGGTTGCGGGCGCTGGCAGTGCTCTCCGAGACCCGCTCGCCCCTGCTGCCCGATGTGCCCACCTACGGCGACCTGGGCTTCAAGGAAATGGGTGCCGGTGGCTGGTTCGGCGTGGTGGCACCGGCCGGCACGCCCGCGCCCGTGGTCAACCGGCTCAACCAGGCGATCCACGCCGCCATGAAACACCCCGACTTCATCAAGAAGATGGACGAGGCCGGTGCCACGCTGATCCCCGGTACGCCCGCGCAGTTCGGCGTGCAGATCCGCCAGGCACTGGACCGCTATGCGCGCGTGGCCAAGGTCGCCAAGCTGACTGCGGAATGATGCGCATGGACCTGTACCGCGACGCCCCCGCCTTCACCCTGCACGCGCCGGTGGCACCGGCCATCCCCCTGGTCTGCGACTCGCCGCACAGCGGCACCGCCTACCCTGCGGATTTTGGCCATGCCGTACCCCGCGCGCTGCTGCGCGCGGCCGAAGACACCCACGTAGAAGCCCTGTGGCAGGCCGCACCCGAGGTGGGCGCCAGCTTGCTGGAGGCGCATTTCCCGCGCAGCTACATTGATGCCAACCGCACGCTCGACGACCTGGACCCGGCACTGCTCGACGCGCCCTGGCCCGAGCCGCTGGCCCCGGGCGAGAAGACGCGCCTGGGCTACGGCCTCGTCTGGCGCAACGTGAACGCCACCACGCCCATCTACGACCGCAAGCTCACCGTGGCCGAGGTACAGGCGCGCATAGCGCGCTGCTACCAGCCCTACCATGCGGCGCTGGCAGCCGCCATCGGGCAGGCGCATGCGCGCTTCGGCGCCGTCTGGCACCTGAACCTGCACTCCATGCCCAACAACGCCTACGAGCGGCTGCAGATAGACAGCCCGCACCCGCTGGCCGACTTCGTGCTGGGCGACCGCGATGGCACCACCTGCGAGCCGGCGTTCGTCGACCTGGTGGAAAAGGAGCTGAAGTCCCGGGGCTACACCGTGGCCCGCAACGACCCCTACAAGGGCGTGCAGCTCATCGCCCGCATCGGCCAGCCCGCGCACCAGCGGCACAGCATGCAGGTGGAGATACGCCGGCCGGTCTACATGGACGAGGCCAGCCGCGAGCGCGGCGCGCACTTCGGCACCGTGCAGCACGACCTCACCGGCGTGCTGCAGGCAATTGCACGCTACCTGCGCGAGCACCCGGCCGTGCAGGATCGGGGCTGAACTGCCAGGCAAAGGGCCCGTTTGGCCCCAGCATCGCCCAGGCGACACAAAGGGCGCCCAAAGCATCGGCAACAGCGCCTAAGATGCGCGCATGATCACCGTCCACCACCTTGAAACCTCGCGCTCGCAGCGCGTCCTCTGGCTGCTCGAAGAACTGGGCGTGCCCTACGAGCTCAAGATCTACCAGCGCGACAAGGCCACCAAGCTGGCCCCGCCCGAGCTCAAGAAGATCCACCCCCTGGGCAAGTCGCCCGTGATCACCGATGGCGACGAGGTGATCGCCGAGTCCGGCGCGATCGTCGAGTACCTGGTCGAGACCTATGGTGCGCAGGCCGGCGGCGACCTGGCCCACCTGCAGCCCGTGCGTGGCACGCCCGAGTACCGCCAGTGCCGCTTCTGGATGCACTACGCCGAAGGCTCGCTGATGAACTGGCTGGTGATGAAGCTGGTGTTCATGACCATCCCGCGCCAGCCCATGCCCTTCTTCGTCAAGCCCATTGCCAAGGCGCTGTGCGGCAAGGTGCTCGACAAGGTGGTGGACCCGAACGTGAACACGGCCATGGACTTCATGGAAAGCCACCTGGGCCAGCACACCTGGTTCGCAGGCGAGCACCTGACGATGGCCGACTTCCAGATGAGCTTTGCGGTGGAGGCGGCCCTGTCGCGCTCCAGCAAGGCCAGCACCTGCCCGAACATCCAGGCCTACAAGAAGCGCATGGAGGCACGTCCTGCCTACCAGCGCGGCATCCAGAAGGGTGGGCCGGTCGTGATGTCCTGAACGGACCTTCGGGCGCTCTGCCGACACGGCGGCAGGGTCTCTCACGAAGAGGCGATAACGCCCTGAAGAGCAGCAAGCTTGCGCCAATTGGGGCTTCAGAGCTTTTCAACTGCTCGGCACTTGATTTTTCGCATGAATCAAGCGCATACCAGGCCGTGGCGCCTTGATCTTGCAAGATAAATGCGCACAACAATCTCTACAGTCTCCATACCCCCAGCCAATCCACGGCTGCCCCCTTCTGGAGACGATGTATGACCGATCTGTTTGACAACCCCATGGGCCTGTGCGGCTTTGAGTTCGTGGAATTCTCTTCGCCCAAGCCCGGCTTGCTGGAGCCGATGTTCGAGAAGATGGGCTTTTCGCTGGTGGCCAAGCACCGCTCCAAGAACGTTCTGCTGTACCGCCAGGGTGGCATCAATTTCATCGTCAACAACGAGCCAGGCACCGCCGCCTACTTCGCGGGCGAGCATGGCGCCGCAGCCTGCGGGCTGGCGTTCCGGGTGCGCGATGCCCACAAGGCATACAACCGGGCGCTCGAACTCGGTGCCCAGCCCATCGAGATCCCCACCGGCCCGATGGAGCTGCGCCTGCCCGCTATCAAGGGCATCGGCGGTGCGCCGCTGTACCTGATCGACCGCTTCGAGGACGGCAAGTCCATTTACGACATCGACTTCGAATTTTTGCCCGGCGTGGACCTGCACCCCAAGGGCCACGGCTTCCAGGTGGTGGACCACCTCACGCACAACGTGTACCGCGGCCGCATGTCCTACTGGGCCGACTTCTACACCAAGCTGTTCAACTTCCGCGAGATCCGCTACTTCGACATCTCGGGCGAGTACACGGGCCTGACCTCCAAGGCCATGACGGCGCCGGACGGCCTGATCCGCATCCCCCTGAACGAGGAATCGCGCCAGGGCGGCGGCCAGATCGAAGAGTTCCTGATGCAGTTCAACGGCGAAGGCATCCAGCACATCGCGCTGTTGACCGACAACCTTCTCGAATCGATCGACCAGTTGCAGATGGCCGGCATCCCCTTGCTGACGGCGCCCAACGAGGTCTATTACGAGAACCTGGCAACCCGCCTGCCCGGCCACGGCGAGCCGGTGGGCGAACTCCAGGCCCGCGGCATCCTGCTCGATGGCACGACCGAAGGCGGCCAGCCGCGCCTGCTGTTGCAGATCTTCTCGCAGCCCATGCTGGGTCCGGTTTTCTTCGAGTTCATCCAACGCAAGGGCAACTACCGCGAGGGCTTTGGCGAGGGCAACTTCAAGGCGCTGTTCGAATCGCTGGAGCGCGACCAGATCAACCGCGGCGTGCTCACCGCCACCGACAAGGCGCCCGCCAAGGAAGCGGCATGAAGCTCACGCCCGAGGAGCTGGCAGCGCAACTGCCCTCCCTGGCCGGCTGGACGCATGCCGACGCGCGCGGCGGCCTGATCGCCAAGGAGTTCCAGTTCGCGGACTTCGTGCAGGCCTTCGGCTTCATGGCCCAGGTCGCGCTGCATGCGGAACGCATGAACCACCACCCGGAGTGGTCCAACGTCTACCACCGCGTGTCGGTCACGCTGACCACACACGACGTGGACGGCATCTCTGGCAAGGACATCGAGATGGCCCGGCTGATGAACCGCATCGCGGCAGCCCAGGCCGCCGAATAGGAGACAGGCATGCTGCAGCAGCAACTCAAGGAAACCGCCAAGCACGGGCTGGCGGCCGGAGAGGCTCAAGCCCCGGAGCGCCCCGACTGGACCATCGACCAGGGCTGGGCCCGCTACACCCAGGAAGAGCACGGCGTGTGGCGCACCCTGTTCGAGCGGCAGTCGAAACTGCTGCCCGGGCGCGCCTGCGACGAGTTCATCCGCGGCATGCAGGACCTGCCCATTGGCCCGGAGCAGATTCCCGATTTCGAGCAGATGTCCAAGGTGCTCAAGAAGCGCACCGGCTGGGAAGTGGTGGCCGTGCCCGGCCTGGTTCCCGACGAGGTGTTCTTCGAGCACCTGGCGAACCGGCGCTTTCCCGCAGGCCAGTTCATCCGCAAGCCGCACGAGCTCGACTACCTGGAAGAACCTGATGTCTTCCACGACGTTTTCGGCCATGTGCCGATGCTGATGAATCCGGTGATCGCGGACTACATCCAGGCCTACGGCGAAGGCGGCCTCAGGGCCTACCGCCTGGGCGTGCTGGAAAAGCTGGCCCGGGTCTACTGGTACACGGTGGAGTTCGGCCTGGTGCAGCAGAGCGACGGCCTGCGGATCTATGGTGCGGGCATTGCCTCCTCGGCCAGCGAGACGCGCTTTTCGGTCGAAAGCGATTCGCCCAACCGCGTGCGCTTCGAACTGGAGCGGGTGATGCAGACCAACTACCGCATCGATGACTTCCAGGAAACCTACTTCGTGCTGGGCCACCTGGACGAGCTGCTGGAGCTGGCCAAGATCGACTTCGCACCGATCTACGACCGGCTGAAGGGGGCCCCGGAACACGATGCGGGCGCGGTGCTGCCCAGCGACAGCGTGGTGACCCGCGGGACGCTGGCCTACCACGATGCCAAGCGCCAGGTGGCACCTGCCTGATCGCCTGCCATGCGACACTCCAGAACGGCCCCACGCGGGCCGTTTTGCATGAGGGGCACACACATGGCACAACAACCAACCGCAGCAAGCTACTCCGTCCTTTTTCTCTGCATGGGGAACATCTGCCGCAGCCCCACTGCGCACGGCGTGTTCCGCCACCGCGTGCAGGCCGCAGGCCTGGCCGACCGGTTGCGCGTGGACTCGGCCGGCACGCACAACTACCACCCGGGCGAGCCACCGGACCACCGCTCGCAGCGCCACGCCTCACGGCGCGGCTACGACCTGTCGGATTTGCGCGCGCGGCAGATGCTGCTGACCGACTTTGCCGCGCACGACCTGGTCCTCGCCATGGACTGGGACAACCTGGCCATGGCGCAGGAGCTGTGCCCGCCAGCGCACGCGCACAAGCTCAGGCGCCTCACGGAGTTCTGCCTGCACATGCAAAGCCCGGTGGTGCCCGACCCCTACTATGGCGGCGCAACGGGCTTCGATGATGTGCTGGACCTGGTGGAGGACGCCTGCGAGGGGCTGCTGCAGCATGTGCAGCGGGAGCTGCAGGCCCGCAGCCGCTGAACGGTCAGCGGCTCACCGCACAGACCAGCGGCCCGGGGTCGTTGTGCGCCACGTCGCGGTCATTCTTCGCCTGGCCGACCTCCATCACGCGCGGCAGGGCCACGCCGTTCTTCACGGCCAGGATCTCGGCCATCACGCTCACGGCGATCTCGGGCGGGGTCTTGCTGCCGATGTAGATGCCGATGGGCCCGCGCAGGCGCGCCAGGCCGGCCTCGGTCTGCTCGAAGTGCTCGATCATGCGCGCGCGGCGCGCATCGTTGTTGCGCCGCGAGCCGATGCCGCCGACATAGAAGGCCTCGGACGACAGGGCTTCGAGCAGGGCCAGGTCGTCGAGCTTGGGGTCGTGCGTGAGCGCCACCACGCAGCTGCGCCGGTCGGGCTTGAACTGCGCCACCACGTCGTCGGGCATGTCGCTCACCAGGGTGGCGCCGGGCACCTTCCAGCCATGGCGGTATTCCTCGCGCGGGTCGCACACGGTCACGGCGAAACCGTTGAACAGGGCCATGGTGGCCAGGTACTCGGCCATCTGCCCGGCGCCGATGATCAGCATGCGGTACTCGGGGCCGAAGGTATTGGTCAGCTCCTGACCATCCACGGCCAGTTCGGCGGGCTCTGCCGCCATGGCCAGCGCCACCGCGCCATCGGCCAGGCGCACCGTGCGGCGCACCAGGCGCCCGGCTTCGAGCGCGGCGATCAGCTCGGCCAGGCCGGCGGGATCGGGGTCGTATTCGAGCAACAACTCCAGCGTGCCGCCGCAGGGCAGGCCAAAGCGGTGCGCCTCGTCGGCCGTGATGCCGTACTTGACGAAGGATGGCGGGCCGCTGGGGATGCGGTGCTCATGCCCCGTGGCACCAGCACGCTCCTGCGCATAGGCGCGGGTGTGGCGGTCGATCAGGTCGTCCTCGATGCAGCCGCCCGAGACCGAGCCCACCACCGCACCGTCGTCGCACAGCGCCATGATCGAGCCCACGGGCCGGGGGGATGACCCCCAGGTACGCACCACCGTGGCCAGCAGCGCACGCCGGCCGGCGGCACGCCAGCCGTGCAGGGAGCGCAACACCATCACATCGAGGTTTTCCATCGTCATCGTGCGTAGATTGTGCCCAAGGCCCGGCAGTTCCGTGCGCCAGAGGGATACCGCTAGTTCAGCCACCAAGCCAACGCGACCAAGGCAACGGCGCCGGCGACCCAGACCCAGACAGGGATGCCGCCGCCCTGGGACTCGGGGCCGCCAGCAGGCTGCAGACCTGCCCGCTGGCTCGGCACAAAGCCGCTCGGCGGCCCGGCGTCCTCGCCCGGCTGGGTGGGGATTTCGGTGGGCACGGTGTCGGGGGGGTCGGCATCGCTCTCCCCCGCGGCCGGTGGATGGCGGCGCTGCATCTCGTTGTCGAAGCGCTTGAAGAAATCCTCGGCCATGCCCTTGGCGGCGCCGTCGATCAGGCGCTGGCCCAACTGGGCGATCTTGCCGCCCACGGTGGCATGCACGGTGTAGTGCAGTTCGCAGTGCTCCTGCCCGCCTTCGGGCGGCAACGGCGCGAGCCTCACCTGGGCGCTGCCCTTGCCGAAGCCGGCCACGCCGCCCGATCCATCGAAGGCAATGGTGTAGCTTTCGGGCGGCACGATGTCGGACAGCGTGATCTTGCCCGCGAACTTGGCCGACACCGGCCCGATTTTGAGGGCCATGGCCACGCTGTACTGGTTCTCGCCCGTGGGCTCGATCTTTTCGCAGCCGGGGATGCACAGCTTGAGCACCTCGGGGTCGTTGAGCGCCTCCCAGGCCTGGCTCTGGCTCGCGGCAAGGGGGCGGCTGGCTTGCATTTCCATGGTGGTATTCCTCGATGATTCAGGTCAGTGCCATCACTGGCGCAGCACGGCCGCCAGGCTGCCGGCCAGGTCCTGCAGGCGGCTCAGGTTGTGCACGGCCAGCATGCCATGGGCCTCTCGGTGCAGCACCGATGCGCCGCGCGCCGTGGGCGCATAGCCGCCAAAGCGCAACAGGGGGTTGAGCCACAGCAGGCGTGCGCAATGGCGGCGCAGCCAGGCGAGCTCCTGCCCCAGCAGCTCGGGCGCGCCCGTATCCAGGCCGTCGGTGATCAGCAGCACCAGCGTGCGCCGGCCCACCAGCCTGCGCGCATGGCGCAGCCGCAGGGTGCGCAGGCTCTCGCCCATGCGCGTGCCGCCGGCAAAATCGTCGATGGCGTGGCTGGCGGCCTCCAGCATGGCATCGGTGTCCGCGAGGCGAAAGGCCGGGGTCAGGTCCGTGAGGCCGGTGCCGAAGGCAAACACGTCGCGCCGCAAAGCACCCGCGCGGCGCGGCGCCGTGGCGGCATGCAGAAAGGCCAGCAGCAGCCGTGCGTAGCGCTCCATGGAGCCCGACACGTCCACCAGCACCAGCAGCGGCAGGGGCTGGCGGCGGCGCTGCAGCAGCGGCACCCGCAGGAATTCACCGCCCGTGCGCGCCGCCTGGTGCATGGCGCCGGGCCAGTGCGGGCGGCTGCCGCGCGCACCAGGCCGGGTGCGGCGCGCAGCAAAGTCGGGCAGCGGCAGCGGAATCTCGCGCGCCAGCTGCTCCACCAGCCGGTACTCGCTGGCCGAGAGTTGGTTGAAATCGGCCTGGCGCAGGCGCTGCAGGTCGCTGGCGGTCATCGCGGCGTCGAAATCGACCTTGTCCTCCTCGCGCGGCGGGGCGTTGCGCGCGGCGCGCACGGGCGCCAGCGCCTCGCTCACGCGCGGGCGGCGTTTCACGGGCTCGGCTTTCGATTCGGCGCTGGGCAGCATCTGGGCCAGCAGCTTCTGCGCCACGTTGGGGTTCTTGAAGTAGGCGTCGAACAGCTCGCGGAACACCAGGCGGTCCTGCTCGCGGCTGACCAGCACGGTCTCCAGCGCGGCCGCGAAGTCCTGGCGCGGCATGCCGACCAGCATCACCGCCTGCTGGGCCAGCGCCATGCGCGCGGCGTCCACGCGCACACCGGCGCGGCGCAGGGTGCGGCCAAAGCCCGTGAGGTTGTCGGCCAGCTTGCCGGTGCGCGCGTCGCCGAGCTGCGAGGCCGTTGCGGCGGAAGGGGTTGCAGCCATGTCAGCCCGCTTCTTCCACCGGCTTTAGCAACTCTGCCACCAGGTCCTTCGTGAGCGCCGCCACATCCTCGCGCTGCTTGAACAGAATGCCGGCGGTGTCGGACACGATCTCGGGGTCCACCACCAGGGTGTCGAGCGCCACCAGCGCCTTGGCCCACTCCACGCTCTCTGCGATGCCGGGCGCGCGCTGGAAGGCGTTGGCAAACGGCTGGCTGCGCAGCCGGTGCACGAAGTCGGCCACCTGCGCGGCCAGGGCTTCGCTGGCACCGGGTACCTGGGCGCGCACGATGGCCAGCTCGCGCTCGCGCTCGGGGTAGTCGAGCCAGTGGTACAGGCAGCGGCGCTTGACGGCATCGTGCAGGTCGCGCGTGCGGTTGCTGGTGAGCAGGGTCACGGGCGTAGCCGTGGCGCGCACGGTACCGATCTCGGGAATGCTGACCTGGTACTCGCCCAGGTATTCAAGCAGAAAGGCCTCGAAAGGCTCGTCAGCCCTGTCCACCTCGTCGATCAGCAGCACGGCGCCGGGTGCGGGCGCCTGAAGCGCCTGCAGCAAGGGGCGGCGGATCAGGTAGCGCTCCTGGTAAACCTCGGCCTCGATGTCTCTTGCGCCCCCTGGCTCCAGTTCGGCGGCACGCATGTGCAGCAACTGGGCAGCGTAGTTCCACTCGTACAGCGCCTCGCGCTGCTCCAGACCGTCATAGCACTGCAAACGGATCAGGCTGCGCGCCAGCACTTCGGACAAGGCCTTGGCCAGCGCCGTCTTGCCCACGCCGGGCTCGCCTTCGAGCAGCAGCGGGCGCTGCAGCCTGAGGGCCAGGAACACGGCGGTCGCCAGCCGCCGGTCGGCAAAATAGCCCACGCGCTGCAGGGCCTGCACCAGGTCGTCGATGGAGGCCAGTTCGGGTGGCAAGGCGTCAGCCCAGCATCTGGGCCACGGCCCGCTGCGTCTGCACGCTGATCAGGTTGGCGCGGTAGATGGCGCTGGCGTGGATGTCGGTGTTCAGGTCGCTGGCGTCCACCTTCACCCCGGCGGCCGAGGCCACCGAGAAGTCCTGGTTCAGCGCCGCCTCCAGCGCCTGCTGGCGGAACACGCTGCTGGCGGCACCGGTGACGGCCACGCGCACGCCGGCATCGGTCTGCGCGACGAACACGCCCACCAGCGAGAAGCGCGAGGCGGCCTGTTTGAACTTGAGGTAGGCCGCGCGCTTCGGGACGGGGAAGCGGATCGCGGTGATCAGCTCGCCCTCCTGCAGCGCCGTGGTGTACATGCCCACGAAGAAGTCGTCCGCCGCGATCTCGCGCTGGTCGGTGATGACGGTGGCCCCCAGGGCCAGCACGGCGCTGGGGTAGCAGGCCGCAGGGTCGTTGTTGGCCACCGAGCCGCCCAGCGTGCCGCGGGCGCGCACCTGGCGGTCGCCGATGTGTGCGGCCAGGTCGGCCAGGGCCGGGATGGCGGCCTTGACGTCCGCGCTGGCGGCCACGTCCATGTGGCGCGCCATCGCACCGATCACCAGGGCATTGCCTTCGCGGCGGATGCCTGCCAGCTCGGGAATCCCATTGAGATCGATGATCTGGCCCGGGTTGGCCAGGCGCAGGCGCATGGAGGGCAGCAGGCTCTGCCCGCCCGCGATGGGCTTGCCGCCGGCCGCTGCCAGGCGCGCTGCATCGGCCACGCTGGCCGGGGTTTCATAGGTGAATGCGTACATGGTGCTTCTCCTCAGGCCTTGGCACTTTGAATGGCATCCCACACGCGGTGAGGAGAGGCCGGCATGTCGAAATCCTTCACGCCCAGCGGGCGCAGGGCGTCGAGCAAAGCGTTGATCACCGCCGGCGGCGAGCCGATGGCCCCGGCCTCGCCGCAGCCCTTGGTACCGAGCGGGTTGTGCGTGCAGGGCGTGCAGACATGGCCGAGCTTGAACTCAGGGAAGTCGTCGGCGCGCGGCATGGCGTAGTCCATGAAGCTGCCGGTGAGCAACTGGCCCGTCTCGCGGTCGTACACGCAGTTCTCCATCAGCGCCTGGCCGATGCCCTGCACCAGCCCGCCATGCACCTGGCCCTCGACGATCATGGGGTTGATGATGGTGCCGAAGTCGTCCACCGCCGTGAAGCGGTCCACCCGGGTGGAGCCGGTCATCGGATCCACCTCCACCTCGCAGATGTAGGTGCCGGCCGGGAAGGTGAAGTTCGTCGGGTCGTAGAAGGCCGTCTCGTTGAGCCCCGGTTCGAGCTTGTCGAGCGGGTAGTTGTGCGGCACGTAGGCCGTCAGCGCCACTTGGCCGAAGGGGATCTTCTTGTCCGTGCCGCGCACGGTGAACTCGCCGCCGCTGAAGTCGATGTCGGCGTCGCTGGCCTCCATCAGGTGGGCCGCGATCTTCTTGGCCTTGGCCTCGATCTTGTCCAGCGCTTTCATGATGGCCGCCCCGCCCACGCTGATGGAGCGCGAGCCGTAGGTGCCCATGCCAAAGGGCACTCGGCCCGTGTCGCCATGCACGATGTCCACGTTCTCCACCGGGATGCCCAGGCGTGCGGCCACCACCTGCGCAAACGTGGTCTCGTGCCCCTGGCCATGGCTGTGCGAGCCGGTGAACACCGTCACGCTGCCCGTGGGGTGCACACGCACCTCGCCGCATTCGAACAGGCCGGCGCGTGCGCCCAGGGCCCCGGCGATGTTCGAGGGTGCGATGCCGCAGGCCTCGATGTAGCTGCTGTAGCCCATGCCGCGCAGCAGGCCCTTGGCGGCGCTGGCGCTCTTGCGCGCCTCGAAGCCGGCCACGTCGGCCAGCTCCTGCGCCTGGTTCATGCAGGCGTGGTAGTCGCCCACGTCGTACTGCAGCGCCACCGGCGTCTGGTAAGGGAAGGTGGTGATGAAGTTGCGCTTGCGGATCTCGTCCTGCGACAGGCCCAGCTCCCATGCGCAGCGGGTCACCAGGCGTTCGAGCAGGTAGGTGGCCTCGGGCCGGCCCGCGCCGCGGTAGGCATCGACCGGAGAGGTGTTGGTGAACCAGGCGTCCACCTCCACGTAGACCTGCGGCGTGGTGTACTGCCCGGCCAGCAGCGTGGCGTAGAGGATGGTGGGCACGGCGCTGGCAAAGGTCGACAGGTAGGCGCCCATGTTCGCATCGGTGTGCACGCGCATGGCCAGGAACTTGCCGTCCTTGTCCATCGCCATCTCGGCATGGCTCACATGGTCGCGGCCATGCGCGTCCGTCAGGAAGGACTCGCTGCGGTCGGCCACCCACTTGATGTTGCGGTTGAGCTTCTTGGCGGCCCAGGTCAGGCACACGTCCTCGGCATACAAGAAGATCTTGGAGCCGAAGCCCCCGCCCACGTCGGGCGCGATCACACGCACCTTGTGCTCGGGCAGACCCATCACGAAGGCCGTCATGAGCAGGCGCTCGACGTGTGGGTTCTGGTTGCTCACGTACAGCGTGTATTCGTCATTGGCGCGGCTGTAGGAGCCGATGGCCGTGCGCGGCTCCATCGCATTGGGGATCAGGCGGTTGTTCACCAGATCGAGCTGCGTCACGTGCGCGGCATTGGCGAACACCGAGTCCACCGCGCCCTTGTCGCCAATCGCCCACTTGTAGCAGTGGTTGTCGGCTGCGGCATCGTGCAGGCCGGCACCGGCCACCTTGCCGGCTGCGGCATCGGCCACGCTGACCACGGCGGGCAGCACGTCGTAGTCCACCTCCACCAGCTCGGCCGCATCGCGCGCCTGCTGCTGCGTGAGCGCCACGACCATGGCCACCTGGTCACCCACGTAGCGCACCTTGCCCTGCGCCAGGATGGGGTGCGGCGGCTCCTTCATGGGCTGGCCATCGGTGCTGGTGATGAGCCAGCCGCAGGGCAGGCCGTTGATGTTGTCTGCAGCTACATCGGTGCCCACGAACACGCCCAGCACGCCAGGCGCGGCCTTGGCGGCGTCGATGTGGATGCTGACGATGCGCGCATGCGCGTGCGGCGAGCGCAGGAACACCGCGTGGCTCTGCGCGGCCAGCACCACGTCGTCGGTGTACTGGCCGGCGCCGGTCAGAAAACGGTAGTCTTCCTTGCGGCGAAGCGATTCACCGATGTGCGGAAGCTTGGAAAAGTCGGATGCACCCATGGTCTTGTCTCCTGGTGGAATGAGGGACGTGACTCAGGCAGATGCCATGGCTTTTTGGCCATGCTGCACCGCGCGCACGATGTTCTGGTAGCCGGTGCAGCGGCAGATGTTGCCCTCCAGCAGCTCGCGGATCTCGCCCTCGCTGGCCTGGGGATGGTTCTTGCACAGGTCCACCGCGCTCATCACCATGCCGGGTGTACAGAAGCCGCACTGCAGGCCATGGCACTCCTTGAAGGCCGCCTGCATGGGGTGCATGGTGCCGTCGGGCGCGGCCAGCCCCTCGATGGTCTGCACCTCGGCGCCCTGGGCCTGCACTGCCAGCATGGCGCAAGATTTGACGGCCCGGCCGTTGACGTGCACCGTGCACGCGCCGCACTGGCTGGTGTCGCAGCCCACGTGCGTGCCGGTGAGCAGCAGGTGCTCTCGCAGCGCGTGGACCAGCAGGGTGTTGGGGGGGACGTCAACGCTGGCCGCGCGGCCGTTGACGGTGAACTGGACTTGCATCTGGCTGTCTCCTCGGAGGGTGTTGGCTGGATCTGCAAGCCGCATCTTGGGCTGGGCGCGGGGCCCGATTCCTAGGGTCAACCCTAGATTCTGGGCGCGCTGCGGCGGATATTCTCAAAATGAAACATGTTGCAGTGCACACCCGCGCATCATGCGGATTGCCTGCCGGTGCCGCGACCGCACCGCCAAGGCACGCCAAGCCAGCCCCACCAGCCAGCCACACCCGGGAGTCGCCATGCTGTCCGCCGCCCTGCCCCCGCCCGCCGAGCGCCAGGCCCTGATTGCGCAGGCGCGCACCGCCCTGCTCAGCCAGGGGCAGGTGCCGGCCGCCCTGGGCATCGAGCCCTGGATCGTGCGCTCCTGGCAGCGCTGCCTGGCGCTGGGGCGCGCGCCCGGCCAGCGCGTGGCCTTCGACCTGGTGAGCGTGGCCATGCTGCGCAACGTGGCCGAACAGCACCGCCATCTGCTGCAGGCCGCCCGCCCGGTGCTGGCCCACCTGACCCGCGCGATTGCCGGCATGCACTACTTCGCGATCCTCACCGACACGCGCGGCGTGGTGGTGGATGTGCAGGGCGCGCTGGACCGCCACGATGCGCGCGTACGCGCCATCGGCCGCGTGGGCATCGACCTGTCGGAGACAACCGTGGGCACCACCGCCATCGGTGCGGCCCTGGCCGAGCTGCAGCCCGTGTGGCTGCACCGGGGCGAGCACTTCTTCAACGACAACACCAGCTACAGCTGCGCCGGTGCACCGCTGTTCGACCCGCAGGGCCAGTGCATCGGCATGCTCGACCTGACGGGCGTGGACGTGCCCGAACGCCCCGAGCTGCGCCACCTGGTGGCCCGGTCCGCACGCGCCATCGAAGACGCGCTGCTGCTGCAGCTGCCCCACGCGCTGCTGCTGCGCCTGAACTGGCCTGGCAGCACACTGGGCGGCGAAGGCGACGGCCTGATGCTGCTGGATGCCGACGGCTATGTGGTGGGCACCAACCGCACGGCACGCCAGCTGGTGCCGCAGCCGCTGCGCGCGCCGGGCACACGGCCGCACGCCGGGGACCTGCTGGCCCTGCCCTGGCCGCTGCTGTTCGACGCTGCGCTGCAGCAGCAGCGCAGCGGCCCTGCGCCAATGGACATGCCCTTGTGGTCAGGCCTGCGGCTGCAGGGCATGGCACTGCCTGCCCGGCCTGCCGGCCAGGGCAGTGGCCTGGCGCGGGCGCCCGCGCCTGCCCATGCTGCGACCAGTGCGCCTCTGCGCGAAGCCGAAACCGCCCTCATCCGCCAGGCCGTGCAGGACGCCCGCGGCAATGTGGCCGAGGCGGCGCGCGCACTGGGCATCAGCCGGGCAACCGTCTACCGCAAATTAGGGGCCCAGAAAGGGCACTGATCCGGCCCCTACGGATCTGCCTTCAACCGTATGACTAGGCGGCAAGCCGCGGACAGTGCTATAGCTCGGCAAGGCGAACCAACGACGTTAGACGCTTGAAGGCAAATCCGTATCAGCCCTGTGCGAGCGCGATCACGACAGCGTTGTCCTCTACCACCAGCAGCACGCGGCTGCCGGTGCGCAGGCCGCTGTCCGGCACGGCGAAGCCCACCATCTGGATGCCACCCGTGAGCTCGGCGGACACCTCGTCGCCCGTCTCGCCGCGCACCACACGCACGGCCTTGGCGGGCAGCCGGCAGACCCCGGGTTCGGCCCGCGGCGGATCGACCCCGGCGCGCTCCACCTGCACCGCCGTGGCCTTGCACAGCGCCTGCACCACCAGGCCGGGCGCCAGGCCCAGCAGTTCGGCGCTTTCACGGGTGATGCGGGCGCTGAGAAAGGCGGCGTCATCGTCCGCAGTCCGGCCCAGGTGCACGCGCACGATCTGGCCGAGCATTTCAAGCCGCTGCACGGCGCAGGGCCACTGGTTGCGCATGCTGGTGCGCACCGCCAGGCGCGCCGCCGCAGGGCCTGCTTGGCCCTCCCAGCGGGCGAGCACGGCGCTGCGCGCCTCGGCCATGGCATCGGCGGCCGCCAGCAACTGGTGGCCGGCATCGGTCAGTTGCGCACCGCCGCCGCCGGCACCGCCCACGGCGCGGTCCACCAGGGGCGTACCCGCCAGGTTGGTCAGGGTGTCGAGCGCCTGCCAGGCAGCCTTGTAGCTCACGCCCACGGCGCGCGCAGCCTGCGAGATGGAGCCGCCCGCGCCGATCTCGCGCAGGATGGCGATGCGCTTGTCGGCCATGTCATAGCTGAGCGCACCGGCGAAAGAAACGGAGGAGCGGCCGGGCATCGAGCGACGACGCCGTGCCTAGCGCCGGTTGCCCAGCGCCAGCACCGAGATGCCCGAAGCGATGAAGGTCACACCGGCGCCGGTGTTGAGCCACTTCGTGGCGCGCGGGCGCCGCGCCAGCCAGCCCGAGAGCTGCGCTGCGCAACTGCCCAGCACCGAGAAGATGAGGGCCGTGAGCACCGCGAAGATGGCGCCGTACACCAGCATCTGCGTGGCCACCGGGCCGCGTGCGGCATCCACGAACTGGGGGATGAAGGCCAGCACGAACAGCCCCGGCTTGGGGTTGAGCACGTTGGAGAACAAACCCACGCCGAACACCTTGGCCAGCGGCTGGCGCGCCGCAGGGGCAAACGAGATCAGGTTGCCCGACGTGAGCGCCTTGTACCCCAGGTACAGCAGGTAGGCCGCACCCGCGATCTTGACCACCCAGAAGGCCAGCGGAGAGGCCTGCACGATCAGCGTGAGCCCCAGCGTGGCGGCCACCGTATGCACCATGATGCCCAGGCCCGCGCCGATGGACGACAGCACGGCGGCCAGGCGCCCCTGGCTCAGGCCGCGGCTGATGGCCAGGATGTTGTCCGGCCCCGGCGCGAAGACCACGATGATCACGGCGGCAAGGTAGGCGGCGAGGATTTCGGTGGGGAACATCATGGCCACAGTGTAGAACCAACCCAGCCGGGTGCAGTGGCATCCAGGCCTGCGCTCGCACGCCGCCGTGGCGGTGCTTCTATACTTTCGCTATTCCATCACTGAATAGCGCTTGCGCGCCCTACCGCCATGCAGATGCCCAACGCCCGCCTTCTCACCCTTCTCAGCGCCATCGGCTTGGCCTTCACTGGCGCCACTGCGGCCCATGCCGAGCAGGTCTCGGTGGCCGTGGCCGCCAACTTCACGGCGCCCATGCAGAAGATCGCGGCCGCCTTCGAGGCCGACACGGGCCACAAGGCCGAGCTGTCGTTCGGCGCCACGGGCAAGTTCTATGCGCAGATCACCAACGGCGCGCCGTTCCAGATTCTGCTGTCGGCCGACGACACCACGCCCGCCAAGCTCGAACGCGAGGGCAAGGTGGTGGCCAACTCGCGCTTCACCTATGCCATCGGCACGCTGGTGTTGTGGAGCGCCAAGGAAGGCTACGTGGACGACAAGGGCGCCGTGCTCAAGACCGGCGACTTCAAGCACCTGGCCATCGCCAACCCCAAGCTGGCCCCCTACGGCCTGGCCGCCACGCAGGTGATGGACAAGCTCGGCCTCGCGGCCACGCTGCAGCCACGCTTCGTGCAGGGCGAGAACATCGCGCAGACCTACCAGTTCGTGGCCACCGGCAATGCGCAGTTGGGCTTCGTGGCCCTGTCGCAGGTGATGGTGGACGGCAGGATCGCCCAGGGCTCGGCCTGGCAGGTGCCGGCCGACCTGCACGAGCCGATCCGCCAGGATGCGGCACTGCTGGAAACCGGCAAGGGCAATGCAGCGGCCACGGCGCTGATGCAGTACCTGAAAGGCGAGAAAGCCAGAACCATCATCAAGTCCTACGGCTATAGTTTCTGACGGGCGACTGCTTTCAAATACATAAGACCGACTCAACCACCCATGCCTTTTTCCAGCGCCGATCTTGCGGCCATCGGCCTCACGCTTCGGCTCGCGGGCACCACCATGGCGCTGCTGCTGGTGCTGTGCACACCGCTGGCCTGGTGGCTGGCACACACGCCCTCGCGCTGGCGCGGGCCGGTGTCGGCCGTGGTGGCGCTGCCGCTGGTGCTGCCGCCCACGGTGATCGGTTTTTACCTGCTGGTGACCATGGGGCCCAACGGGCCCGTCGGGCAGTTCACGCAGTGGCTGGGCATTGGCACCCTGCCCTTCACCTTCTGGGGGCTGGTGATGGGCTCGCTGATCTATTCGTTGCCTTTTGCGGTGCAGCCGCTGCAGGCGGCGTTCGAGGCCATCGGCAGCCGGCCGCTCGAAGCGGCGGCCACGCTGGGCGCGGGGCCGCTGGACCGCTTTTTCACCGTGGCATTGCCGCTGGCGCGCCCGGGCTTCATCACCGCCGCCATCCTGAGCTTTGCGCACACGGTGGGCGAGTTCGGCGTGGTGCTTATGCTGGGCGGCAACATCCCGGGGGTGACCCGCGTGGTCTCGGTGCAGATCTATGACCATGTGGAAGCGCTTGAATACACGCAGGCGCACTGGCTGGCGGGTGGCATGGTGCTGTTCTCCTTCGTGGTGCTGCTGGGGCTGAACCTCACGCGCCGCCGCGCGTCCATGGTGTCCTGATGGCCGCAGTCGACCAGATTGCCGCACGCCTGGTGCTCGCCCGCCCCGGCAGCTTCACGCTGGACGTGGACCTGCAGTTGCCCGGGCGCGGCGTCACCGCACTGTTCGGCCCCTCGGGCTGCGGCAAGACCACCTGCCTGCGCGCCATCGCGGGGCTGGCGCGCGCCGAGCCGGGCCGGGTGGTGGTCAACGGCGAGGTCTGGCAGGACGACGGCCAGCGCATCTGGCGGCCCACGCACCAGCGTGCGCTGGGCTATGTGTTCCAGGAGGCCAGCCTGTTCGAACACCTGAGCGTGCGCGGCAACATCGACTATGGCCGCAAACGCACGCCCCGGGAGCGGCCCACCGTGGCGCTGGACCAGGCGGTGGACCTGCTGGGCATCGCCCACCTGATGGACCGCCGGCCGCACGCGCTCTCGGGCGGCGAGCGGCAGCGCGTGGCCATGGCCCGATCCCTGGCCACCGGGCCGCGCGTGCTGCTGATGGACGAGCCCCTGGCCGCACTGGACGGGGAGCGCAAGGCCGAGGTGCTGCCCTACCTGGAGCGTCTGCACCAGGCGCTGGACATACCCGTGCTGTACGTGAGCCACGCCATCGACGAGGTGGCGCGCCTGGCTGCGCACATGGTGCTGATGCAGGACGGGCGGGTGCTGGCCAGTGGACGCACCGAAGACATGCTGGTGCGGCTGGACCTGCCACTGGCGCATGGCGATGCAGCCGCCTCGGTGGTCGAGGGCACGGTGCTGCGCCACGACGCGGCTGACCATATCACCACCGTGCAGTTCGCCGGCGGCCAACTGCTGCTGGCCAGCGCCACGGCCCGGCCGGCAGGCGAGCCGGTGCGCCTGCGCATCCAGGCGCGCGATGTGAGCCTGACCCTGGCCGAGCAGGTGGACACCAGCATCCTCAACATCCTGCCCGCCACGGTGGTGCAGGTCAGCGAAGACAGCCCCGGGCAGTGCATGGTGGCGCTCGATGCCGGCCCCACGCGGCTGCTGGCGCGGGTGACCCAGCGCTCGGCTGTGGCCCTGGCGCTGGAGCCGGGCCAACGCGTGTACGCCCAGGTCAAGGGCGTTGCCATCGTGAACTGATCTCCGAGGGCCTTTCGTCACGGACAATCCCGCAGGCCTCGCCATCGGCAGGTCGTATGATGACTGCACACGATTTGGGGGGAAGGGACAGAATGTTTTCAATCGGGCACGACACCGCGCAGATGTTCGCGGTGGGCTTTCCGCCGCTGCTGCACAGCCTGCTGTTCTGGATCTTCGCGTCGCTGGTGGTGCATGTGTGCCAGCGGCTCGTGGAGCACACGGCCTTTGCCATCGACCCGTCGAGCCGGCGCATCAGCGGATCGCAGGCCGCCCTGTGCATCGGCTGCGTGGTCTGGGCGCTGGACGTGGTGGGCATGCTCATGTATGCCGAGTTGGCTGGCCATACGCTGGGCCTGGTGCCGGCGCTCACGGGCCTGGTCATCATGGCACTGAGCGCGCGGCTGACCGTTCCCACACTGAGCACCAGCACCCGCAAGGCGCGCATCCTGCTGGCCGGGGCCGGGCTGTCGCTGGGCATGCTGGCCGCGCACTTCACCATCTCCGAAGGCTATGTATCGAGCTACGCGCGGGTGAACGGTCTGGCCATCGTGCTGGCCCTGGCCACGGCCATAGGCATCACCGCGTACACCTCGATACGCCACCGCGCGGCCAAGATGAAGGCCCTGACGCGCATCTACATTCCCCAGCAATGGCACGACAAGCTGCTGGCCGGCGCCGCCATCCTGGTGCTGCACTGGCTGCTGGTGAACACCTTTCCCCTGGAATGGCCCGACAGCGCCGCCCCCACAGACGGGGTGGCTCTGCTGGTGATCGTGCTGCTGTTCGGCATGGCCATCGCCACCGAGCAGTTGAGCAACATGCGCTTCGACCAGGCGCGCCAGCAGTTGCTGCGCCGCGGCCTGTCCTTGATGCGCACGTCGAGCTACGAAGTGCACCCACCCGAGGGAGACATTCAGCTGTCCCTGATCGCGGACCAGTTGCCGATGCTGCTGCAGCCCGATCAACTGGCCCTGCACTTCCAGCCCATTGTCGACCTGGACCGCGGCGAGGTGCAGTTCGAGGCGCTGCTACGTGTGCGAAGCGAGCTGCTCGGGACCATCCACCCCGAAGCCTTCCTGCTGGTCTGCGAACTGCAGGGCAAGACCCCCCTGGTAGACCGGCTGATCCTGGTCAACGCCATGGCCTCGGCCTGCCGTTGGCGTGGCGAAGGCATGGCAGGCGCGAAGTTCAGCGTGAACGTGGCGCCGGCCACCCTGCTCGAAGAAGGCTTTGCGCCCTGGCTGCAGGCCGAGCTCTCGCGCCATGCCCTGCCCGGCAGTTGCCTCAAGCTGGAGCTGACCGAGCACGCGCTGATCGCCAGCGGCCCGCGCATGCTCGAATCCATCCGCCACCTGCAGGCCATCGGCGTGGGCGTGCTGATGGACGACTTCGGCGCGGGCTATTCCTCGCTGGGCATGCTGGCCGACCTGCCGATCGCCGGCATCAAGTGCGACCGCCTCTTCGTGCGCCAGCTGACCCAGGACCCGCGGCGCCAGTCGATGCTGCGGCATGTGGGGGCGCTGGCCAGCGAGTTCGGCCTGTCGGTGGTGGTGGAAGGGGTCGAAACCCCGGCCGAGCTGCAGACCCTGGCGGCCTGCGGGCTTGCCACCATCCAGGGCTATGTCTTTTGCAAGCCCATGCCGGCCGCCGACGTGCCCGGCTGGAACCAGACCCAATGGCCCCAGCGCCTGGCCGCACTGCGGGCACAGCTGGGCACCACAGCCGGTGTGCCGGGCGCGGGCGGTGCCCCTGCAGCGCCCGCCCAGTGGATGCAGACGCAGGGGTCCGGCCGATGAGCGCAACACCGTTGACCGTGCTGGTCCTGGGGGGCTACGGCAACTTCGGCGCACGCATCTGCCGGGCACTGGCAGGCGACAGCAGCATCCACCTGCTGGTGGCCGGCCGCAGCGCCGCCCGTGCCCAGGCCCTGGCCGCCACGCTGGGCCCGAGTGCCCGGGGCGTCGCGCTGGACCACACCGCACCCGGCCTGGTTGAGGCATTGCGCGCGCACGGCGTGGGCCTGGTGGTCCACACGGCAGGGCCGTTCCAGGCGCAGGGCTATTCGGTGGCCGAGGCGGCCGCCGAAGCGGGCGCCCACTACATCGACCTGGCCGACGGACGCCGCTTCGTCTGCGACTTCCCTGCGGCGCTGCATGCCCGGTTCACGGCGGCGGGGCGCACGGCGGTCTGCGGGGCCAGCACGGTGCCGGCGCTGTCGTCGGCCGTGGTGGACCACCTGTGCGCCGGCTGGCAGCGCATCGACAGCATCGACACCTGCATCGCCCCGGCCCAGCGCGCACCGCGCGGCCAGGCCACGCTGGCGGCCGTCCTCAGCTACTGCGGCGAAGCCATTGCCGTGTGGGAGCAAGGCCGCTGGCAGAACCGGCTCGGCTGGGCGGCGCCCACCCCGGTGCAGTTCCAGCGCCTGCGCCCCCGCCTGGCGGCGATGTGCGACATCCCCGACCTGGAGCTGCTGCCCGCCCACTACCGGGTCACGCAGCGCGTGAGCTTTCGCGCCGCGCTCGAAGTGGGCCTGGCCCAGCGCGCCTTTGCCGCCATCGCCGCACTGCGCGCCTGGGGCGTGCTGCGCCGCCCCGAGCGCCTGGCCGGACTCATGCACCACACCGGCGGGGTGTTCGACTTTTTGGGAACGCCGCTGGGCGGCATGGTGGTGCGCGTGGCCGGCGCCGATGCAGAGGGCGCGCTGCGGCACCGTGCCTGGCACATTGCCGCCGACAACGACCATGGCCCCGAGATCCCGTGCATGGCCGCCATCCTGCTGGCGCGCCAGCTCGCGCGCGGCGAGGCCGTTCCACCCATCCTGCCCATTGGTGCGCACACCAGCACCAGCCTGCTGCCCCTGGATGCCTTCGCCCCCGAGTTCGCGAAGTGGGGCATGCTGACGGATGTGGTGGAAGAGGCCACCACCCCGTGAGCGACGCACAACGCCGCCTGCTGCGCTACAGCCTGGTCTTCGTCTGGCTTGCCACCGCAGTCGTCAGCGTCTGGGAGCTCGACGGCCAGAGCCGGCAATTGCTGGCCACCCTGCCCTTCAGCAGCCCCGAACTCATCACCGCCCTGGTGCTGGCCGGCGCCGCCGCCGATGCCGTGGTGGGCCTGTGGATCGCCTTGTGGCCCGGCCGCGCCGCGTATGCCGTGGCGCTGCTGCTGATGGTGGCGATGACGCTGCTGGCCACCGCCATCGAGCCGGCCTGGTGGCTGCACCCCTTCGGCCCGCTGACCAAGAACCTGCCGATCGCGGCCATCCTGATCGTGCTGCTGCGCGACGCCAAGCCATGAGCCTGTACCTCACCCTGAAATGGATCCACATCTTCTCCAGCGTGCTGCTGGTGGGCACGGGCCTGGGTTCGGCCTACTACATGTTCTTTGCCAACCGCAGCGGCAACCTGCAGGCCCAGGCCGTGGTGGCGCGGCTGGTGGTGCGGGCGGACTGGTGGTTCACCACGCCCACGGTGTTCATTCAGCCTGCCACGGGGCTGGCCATGGCGCACCTGGCAGGGCTGCCGCTGTCCACGCCCTGGCTCGCCGTGTCGCTGGCGCTCTTCGCCCTGGCAGGCCTGTGCTGGCTGCCCGTGGTGTGGCTGCAGTTGCGCATGCGCGCCCTGGCCCAGCAGGCGCTTGACGCCGGCAGCGACGCCCTTCCCGCCACCTACTGGCGCTATGCGCGCTGGTGGGAGGCGCTGGGCTACCCGGCCTTCGTGGCCATGGCCGTGGTGTTCTACCTCATGGTGGCCAAGCCTTCCTTGGATTTTTGAGCACCCTTCAGGGCGCTGCAAAGCCCATTCGCCTGAACACCGCCTGGGCCGGTTCCGAGCGCAGGGTCTGCACGAATGCATGGGCGGCGGGCGGTGCGTCCGCACGCACCGACACGCCGTAGGCCGCGCCCACCTGCAGTTCGGGAGGCACCTGCACCACCTGCAGGCGCGGCAGTTCGCGCTGGCTGGCAATGGCGTTGGTGCAGTAGGTCAGAAAGACATCGGCCTGCCCCTGGTCCATGATCCAGGCATAGGTGCCGCGCCCGGCGGGGGGCTTGGGCGAGTGGGCACCGCCCGTGAGCTGCAATGCCTTGGCGTCCAGCACCGCGAAGGCCCCCGGCTGCACCGCCTCGGCACGCCGGAACAGCTCCCAGGCATAGTCGCCCGACGGGTCCGCGAGCGGCGTGGAGGTGCCCACGCGGATGTCGGGCCGCAGCAGGGTCGCCAGCAGCGTGGTGGAAGCCACCTGCACCTGCTCGCCGGCCAACGCGCACAGGCCGTTGCGCACAAACACCACCGGCGCCTGCCAGCCGCCCCGGGCCGCCAGGCGCGCCGGGTGCTGCGTATCGGCCGAAGCGAACACCTGGGCCGGCGCGCCGTGCTCGATGCGCTCGCGCAGCAGGCCCGAGGCGCCGAAGCTCAGTTCCACCGGCTGGCCGGTGCGCGCCTGGTGCGCGGCGCCCACCTCGGTGAACACCTCGCGCAGGCTGCCCGCGGCATAGACCTGCAGCGCCACGGGCGGGCTAGCGCAGCCCGCCATGGCCAGCATGGCCCCTGCCACCAGGGCCGTGGGCATCCACCGGTGCATGGCGCGGGCCCACCCCTACTTGCCGGCGTTCGGGAAGAACAGCTGTTCGCCGCCGATCTTGTAGCCGGCGATGCTGGCCTGCCCGCCGGGCGAGACCACCCAGTCCACGAACTTCTGTGCGTCCTGCACCTTGACCTGCGGGTGCTTGGCCGGGTTGACCACCATCACGCCGTACTGGTTGAACAGGCGGGTGTCGCCCTCCACCAGCACCACCATGTCGGCGCGGTTCTTGAAGTTGAGCCAGGTGCCCCGGTCGGCCAGCACGTAGGCGCCGCTGGAGGCGGCGATGTTCAGCGCCGGGCCCATGCCACAGCCGCATTCCTTGTAGCCGCTGCCCTTGGCGGCGTCGGCGCCCGCGAGCTTCCAGTAGCGCAGCTCGGCGGCGTGCGTGCCGCTCTTGTCGCCGCGCGAGATGAAGGCGACGTTTCCGGTGGCCAGCTTCTTCAGGGCCTCGACGATGTCCTTGCCCTGCGTGCCGGCCGGGTCGGCCTTGGGGCCCACGAGGACAAAGTCGTTGTACATCACCGGGTAGCGCTTGACGCCCCAGCCATCGGCCACGAACTTCTCCTCGGCCACCTGGTCGTGCACGAAGAGCACGTCGGCGTCGCCGCGGCGCGCCATGTCCAGCGCCTGGCCGGTGCCCAGGGCCACCACCTTGATGTCGATGCCGCTGGCCTTCTTGAACTCGGGCAGCAGGTAGCCGAACAGGCCCGACTGCTCGGTGGAGGTGGTGGACGCCATGGTGATGGTGGCCTGCGCCAACGCCGCGCCGTGCGCGAAGACGATGGCCAGTGCGACCACATGGGGCGCGAACGACAGGCGGCTGCGTGGGGTCTTGTAGTGGTGTCTCATCCGATTTCTCCTTTGACGAACAAACGCGCGGCCTCCGGCAGGGGGCCGTTGAAAAACTCGTGCACCGGCAGGTCGGCCACGATGCGGCCCTGCTCCAGGTAGACCACGCGGCTGGCCAGCCGCTTGACCTGGCCCAGGTTGTGGCTGCTGAAGACCATGGTCACGGCCTGCGCGCTGCCATCTGCAGGGCTGGCTGCGAGGTCGGCCATCAGGCCCTCGACCTCGCGCTTGGCATGCGGGTCCAGGCTGGCGGTGGGCTCGTCGAGCAGCAGCACGCCGGGCTGCAGGGCCCAGGCCCGCGCCAGCGCCACCCGCTGCTGCTGCCCGCCCGAGAGGGTGCGCGCGTTCTGCTGTGCTATGGATTCGAGCCCCACGCGCCGCAGTGCCGCCAGCGCCTGGGCCCGCGCATCGCGCCAGCGCGTGCCGCGCAGCCACAGGGCCAGCGCCACGTTGTTCCGGGCGCTGGTGCGCAGCATGTGCGGGCGCTGGAACAGCATGGCCTGGCGCTGCCTGGCACCACGCTGTACCTGGCCGGCACTGGGTGCCACCAGGCCGTGCAGCACGCGCAGCAGGGTGCTCTTGCCGCTGCCGTTGGCACCCACCAGGGCCACGCGCTCACCGGGGGCAATGCGCAGGTCGATGTCGGCCAGCGCCTGCACGCGCCCATAGCGCACGGCCACGCCGTGCAGGTCGATCACCGGGGAGGCTACAGGCACAGTCACAGGCACGGCCATGGGAAGGGGCGCCGGATGCCTCATGCCGCCACCCCCACCAGGGCGTCGGACGTGCCGCCGTCCACGCGTTCGCGCCAGCGGCGCAGCAGTGCGATCAGCACGTTGAGCGCCAGCACCACGCCCAGCAGCACCAGGCCCAGCGCCAGCGCCAGGGGCAGGTCGCCCTTGCTGGTCTCCAGCGCGATGGCCGTGGTCATGACCCGGGTGAAGCCATCGATGTTGCCGCCCACGATCATCACTGCGCCGACCTCGGAGATGGCACGGCCGAACGAGGCGATGAGCACGGTGAGCAGCGCATAGCGCTCGTCCCAGGCCAGCAGCAGGCTGCGCAGCAACGTGCCGGCGCCCAGCGAGCGCAGCTGCTCGCCATGGGCCCGTTCGGCGTCTTCCACCACCTGGCGCGTGAGCGCGGTGACCACCGGCAACACCAGGATGGCCTGGGCCAGCACCATGGCCTTGAAGCTGAACAGCCAACCCAGGGCACCGAGCGGGCCGCTGCGCGACAGCAGCAGGTACACCACCAGCCCCACCACCACCGAGGGCACGGCCAGCAGGGTGTTGAGCACCGCCAGCACCGCGCCCCGGCCCGCGAAACGGGCCACGCCCAGCCAGGCCCCGAGCACCAGGCCCGCGGCGCACGCCAGCGCACAAGCCGTGGCGCTGACCGACAGGGAACGCCCGACGATGGTCCACAGCGCCGGGTCGGCCGACAGGGTGAGTTCGAGGGCGGTGGCGGCGCTTTGCGTCAGGGTGGACATGCTTGGGCTATCGTAGGGACCTCCTCCATCTCCAGCGATATGAACGTCCGTGCATAGGGTCCAACTTCACTACACGCTCAGCCGCAACGCGGGCGACGCCCAGATCCGCAACCCCCTGCCCGAACTGCTGCAGGCAGTGGCCGAGGAAGGCTCCATCTCCGGCGCGGCGCGCGCCCTGCAGCTGTCGTACCGCCACGTGTGGGGCGCCCTCAAGCGCTGGGAGGAGCAGCTGGGGGGCGAACTCATCATCTGGGGCAAGGGGCAATCCGCCCAGCTCAGCGAGTTCGGCGCCAAGCTGCTGTGGGCCGAGCGCCAGGCCCAGGCCCGCCTGGCGCCGCAGATCGCCGCCCTGCATGCCGACCTGGAGCGCGCCTTTGCTGTGGCTTTCGACGACCAGGCGCATGTGCTCACCATGTATGCCAGCCATGACGATGCCCTCGCTGCGCTGCGCGCCTACGCCGCGACGCCGGGCGAGACCGGGGCGCTGCACCTCGATATCCGCTTCACCGGCAGCGTGGACGCGATCCGGGCGCTCAACGAAGGCCGCTGCACGATGGCCGGCTTCCACACCCGGGAGGCCCCCGCCGCCAATTCGCTGGCTGCACGCACCTACAAGCCCCTGCTGCGGCCGGGGCGCCACAAGATCATCGGCTTTGCGCAGCGTACCCAGGGGCTGATCGTCGCGCGGGGCAACCCGCTGGGCCTGCAGACACTGGCCGACGTGGCCCGCCAGGGCGTGCGCTTCGTGAACCGGCCCCTGGGCACCGGCACGCGGGTGCTGCTGGACGACCTGCTGGCGCAATCGGATCTGGGCCCTGGCGACCTGCAAGGCTATGAGCGCCATGAGCCCTCGCACACGGCCGTGGCCCAGGCGGTGGCGGCGGGCGCCGCCGACGTTGGCATCGGCATCGAACTGGCGGCCCATGCCCGGGGGCTGGGCTTTGTGCCCCTGGTGCAGGAGCGCTACCACCTGGCCTGCCTGAAGTCGACGCTGGAGCAGCCGGCCACCCAGGCACTGCGCGACCTGCTGCAGACCCCCGCCTGGCAGGCGCAGATGGCGGCGCTGCCCGGCTATGCGCCCATGCACTGCGGCGAAGTGCTGTCCATGAGCGCCGTGCTGCCCTGGTGGCAGTTTGCCCAGCCCAAGCGCAGCCAAAGGCCGCCGGCATTCTGAATGCGCAGTGCCCTGGACTGGCCCCGTCACACAAACCAGCAGTGCCTCGCGGTACAACTGCGCCGCAACGCCCGCTGGCAGACGATGCTGGATGCGGCGGTCTTGGCAAGCCTTCGCACTCCGTACCACTGCACCTTGGCGCCTTTTGTCGGTGTCTGGCGCCTTTTGGAGCCTAGGAAGAAACCCTAATTGCTACTTTTATAATAGCAAACAATTGAGTCTACACCAAGGGATAACACCGTCACACTGCCGTCAGGCTCCCATTAAAGTGCTCCGTAGAATCGCGCCGTTGTCACAGTTTGTACGATGCATGCACCTATCCGTGGATGCGTCGTGCATGTCCTACGCACAGCCTTTTTATTGGAGACACCATGCAGGCTCTACTTAAATTCTCACGGGGGGTCGACTGGCTAAGTACCCAGATCGGCAAATACGTCATCTGGCTCATTCTGGCCTCGACCCTGATCAGCGGCGTCAATGCCATCGTGCGCAAGGCGTTCAACATCAGCTCCAATGCCTTTCTCGAAGTGCAGTGGTACCTGTTTGCGGCGTCGTTCCTGCTTGCGGCAGGCTATACGCTGCTGCAAAACGAGCATGTCAAGGTCGATGTCATCTCCGGCCGCCTGTCCAAGCGCAAGCAGATCCTGATCGACATTTTCGGCTTCATCGTTTTTCTCACGCCCGTGTGCCTGGCCGTGCTCTGGTATGGCATTCCGTTCTTCTACCGCGCGTTCGTCTCGGGCGAAATGTCCAACAACGCGGGTGGCCTCCTGCGCTGGCCTGTGTACCTCATGATGCCGCTGGGCTTCGGGCTGCTGCTGCTGCAAGGCTGGTCCGAGCTCATCAAGCGCATCGCCTTCCTGCAAGGCCTGATCGAAGACCCGACGACCAAGAAAGCCGAGAAGACGGCAGAGGAAGAGCTGGCCGACTCGATCCGCCGCCTGTCCGAAGCCGCCAAGAACACCGGTAACACCGCCGACAAGGCCGCTTGAGCGGGGACCCAAAAATCATGGAATTCTTCATACACAACCTCGCCCCGATCATGTTCGCGGGGCTGATCGTCTTCCTGCTGTTGGGCTTTCCCGTGGCCTTCAGCCTGGGGGCCTGCGGCCTGTTCTTCGCCTTCATCGGCGTGGAGCTCGGCGTCCTGCCTGAAGCCCTGCTGCAGGCCGTGCCGCTGCGGATCTTCGGCATCATGCAGAACGACACCTTGCTGGCCATTCCGTTCTTCACGCTCATGGGACTGATACTGGAGCGAAGCGGGATGGCGGAAGACCTGCTGGAGACCATTGGCCAACTCTTCGGTCCCGTGCGCGGCGGCCTGGCACTGGCCGTCATCTTCGTGGGCACCCTGCTGGCGGCCACGACCGGCGTGGTCGCTGCTTCGGTCATCTCGATGGGTCTGATCTCCCTGCCCATCATGATGCGCTACGGCTATGACCGGCGTCTGGCCACCGGGGTCATCGCTGCATCCGGCACGCTGGCGCAGATCATCCCGCCGTCCCTGGTCCTCATCATCCTGGCCGACCAATTGGGCCGCTCCGTGGGCGACATGTACAAGGGCGCCTTCGCTCCCGGCCTGATGCTGTGCGGCTTCTATGCCCTGTACGTGATCCTGATCGCGATCTTCAAGCCCAACTGGGTACCGGCATTGCCGCCCGAAGCCCGCACCCTGCGCGAAGACAACGGAAACAACGGCCTGCCCTCGCTGGCGGTGTTGACCATCGTCTGCACGGCCGCTTCGGTTTACGTAGCCAAGAACATGCCCGCCCTGCACACTTGGTGGTCCGGCGAAACGGTGGAGCGCGTGGCACTGGACGAAACCATCGTGGTGTCCATGTGCTTCGGCGTGGCCCTGGCGTTCGTCGCAGCCATGGTCAACAAGATCACCCGCCTGGGCCTGCTTTCGCGGGTGGCCGAGCGCGTGACCTTCGTGCTGATCCCGCCACTGCTGCTGATCTTCCTGGTGCTGGGCACCATCTTCCTCGGTGTGGCCACCCCCACCGAAGGCGGCGCCATGGGCGCGCTGGGCGCATTCATCATGGCCCTGGTGCGCGGCCGCCTGAGCATGACGCTGCTCAAACAGGCGATGCAGACCACGACCAAGCTGTCATGCTTCGTGGTGTTCATCCTGGTGGGGGCCACCATCTTCGGCCTGACCTTCCAGGGTGTGGACGGCCCGCTGTGGGTGGAGCACCTGCTCACCGGCCTGCCGGGTGGCCAGTTGGGCTTCCTGATCGTGGTGAACATCATGATCTTCTTCCTGGCCTTCTTCCTGGACTTCTTCGAGCTGTCGTTCATCGTGGTCCCGCTGCTCGCGCCGGTGGCCAACAAGCTGGGCATCGACCTGATCTGGTTCGGCGTGCTGCTGGGCATCAACATGCAGACCTCGTTCATGCACCCGCCCTTCGGCTTCGCCCTGTTCTACCTGCGCAGCGTGGCGCCGACCAAGGAGTACATAGACAAGGTGACCGGCAAGCTGACCCAGCCGATCACCACCATGCAGATCTACTGGGGCGCCGTGCCGTTCGTGATCATCCAGCTGATCATGGTGGGCCTGGTCATTGCGTTCCCGGGCATCGTCTCCAGCGGGCTGGACAAGGAGGTCGTGTATGACCTCGACAAGGTCCGCCAGGAAATGGAAGCCACCATGCAAACCGCACCTGACGCTGCGGACCCGACGGCAGGCATGGAAGGCAGCGCGCCAGCGGCCCCGGCCTCGGACGCCGCACCTGGGGCCGATGACCCGATGAAGGCACTGCAAGACTCGATGTCCACCGACAAGAAGTAGGCAATACACCAGCACCGGGTGGGACCATGACGGCCCCATCCAGCAGCCCCTGCAGATGGAGACATGCTCTCTGGACCTGCAGGGGCTTTTTTGTTGGCGGCCTGCATTCATTGCCCAGGCGCGACCAGGCAGCGACTCCGTGGCATCAGCGTGCTTCGTTGCCCTGCCAACCTGGGCCTGTCTGCTTGTGCGCGCACAAGAAAATGGGCCGCTGGCGGCGGCTTCGGGGACTTGACCCCACGCGCGAACCACGGGCACATGCGCAGGCAGGAAGCTGGCGCCATGGGGTTCGTGGGCAGCGCTCCCACGATAGGCTGGCCATCGGAGACCACGGGTGCGTGTGCCATGGCGCTGCTCGACCAAGAAAGGCAGGCGAAAAAAAACCCGCCAATGAAGGGCGGGCTTTCGGACCATGGCGCGGCAGCGGCGACCGCCGCCACGCCTTGGCGGACCTCAGAGCTTCTGGGCAGCCATGAAGGTGTCGAAACGCGATTCAGCGAAGCGGAACCACAGAACCTGGTCACGCTGGAAGGAGCGCATGTCCGCGTAAATCTTCTTCCACTCGGGGCTCTTGGCGTCGTTCTCGGCGAACACTTCCATCGAGGCCTTGAACGATGCCTCCAGGATGGGTTGCGAGAAAGGCAGCACCTTGGTCTTGGCGGCCACCAGTTGCTTGAGGGCCGTGGGGTTCAGGGCATCGTACTTGGCCAGCATGTCGACGTGGGCTGCCTTCGATGCGGCATCGACGATGGCCTTGTTCTCGGCCGACAGGCCGTCGAAGGCCTTCTGGTTGACGTAGAAGTCCACTTCCGGGCCGCCTTCCCACCAGCCGGGGTAGTAGTAGAACGGGGCGACCTTGTTGAACCCCAGCTTCTGGTCGTCGTAAGGACCCACCCACTCGGCGGCATCCAGCGTGCCCTTCTCGAGCGCCTGGTAGATTTCACCGCCAGGAATGCTCTGGGGCACGGCGCCCATCTTCTGCATGACTTCACCGATCAGGCCGCCGCCCAGGCGCATCTTCAGGCCCTTGAAGTCGGCTGCCGCCTTGATTTCCTTGCGGAACCAGCCACCCATCTGGGTTCCGGTGTTGCCGCCGGCAAAGCTGATCATGTTGTAGCCGGCGTAGAACTCGTTCATGAGCGTGCGGCCGTTGCCGTGCATCATCCAGGCAGTCATCTGGCGCGCATTCAGACCGAACGGCACGGCCGAACCCAATGCGAACGCAGGATTCTTGCCATAGAAGTAGTACGGCACGGTGTGCGCCATCTCGACAGTGCCTTGCTGCACGCCATCCACCACGCCGAAGGGAGGCATCAGCTCGCCACCCGCGTGAACGGAGATTTCGAATTTGCCGCCCGACATGGCCTTGACGGCCTTGGAGAACACATCGGCACCGCCGTAGATGGTGTCCAGCGACTTGGGGAAGCTGGAAGCCAGGCGCCAGCGAATGGCGGCCTGTGCGTGGACGGCAGGCGCAATGCCTGCGGCCAGCACGCCAGCAATACCGGCATTCTTGATGATTGAGCGACGATCCATGAGGTTCTCTCCAATGTATTTGATTGCAAAACCCGGGCAGCACGCGTTGTGCGCGGCAAGCCCAGGACTGGTTTCAGCCGAGATCATTGTAGGAACATGCCCCCCTGCAGATTTGCGGGTTTTCCCGTGAAATCCCGGCTATCGCAAGAGGGCTTCAGGGTTCTGCAAGCAACGGTGCCAGGCATCCCCGGCAGGCGAGGCACATCAGGGCTTGCCCGTCAGATCTTCTGCGCCGACATGAAGGTGTCGTAACGCGCCTCGGCAAAGCGGAACCAGAGAATCTGGTCGCGCTGGAAGTTGCGCATGTCGGCGTATATCTTCTTCCACTCGGGGCTTCTCGCGTCGTTGTGCGCAAAGGCTTCCATCGAAGCGCGGAATGCGGCGTCCAGGATGAGCTGCGAGAAGGGCAGCACCTTGGTCTTGGCGGCCACCAGTTGCTTGAGCGCGTTGGGGTTGAGCGCGTCGTAGCGCGCCAGCATGTCGGTGTGCGCGATGGAGGCTGCGGCCTCGATGATGAAGCGGTAGTCGGGCGTGAGCGCGTCGTAGGCCTTCTTGTTCACGAACAGGTCCACCTCGGGCCCGCCCTCCCACCAGCCGGGGTAGTAGTAGAACGGCGCGACCTTGTTGAAGCCCAGTTTCTGGTCGTCATAGGGGCCGATCCACTCGGCCGCGTCGATGCTGCCCTTTTGCAGCGCCTGGTAGATCTCGCCACCCGGAAGGCTCTGGGGAATGGCGCCGAGCCGCTGCATGACCTCGGCCACCAACCCGCCGCCCACGCGGATCTTGAGGCCCTTGAAGTCCGCAGGGGTCTTCACCTCGCGCAGGAACCAGCCGCCCATCTGCGTACCGGTGTTGCCGCAGGCAAAGCTCACGATGTTGAACCCGGCATAGAACTCGTTCATGAGCCTGCGCCCGTTGCCGTGCAGCATCCAGGCGCTCATCTGGCGCGCATTGAAACCGAAGGGCACGGCACACCCCAGGGCAAACGCCGGGTTCTTGTCGTAGAAATAGTAGGGAACCGCGTGGCACATCTCCACCGCACCGCCCTGCACGCCATCCACCACGTCGAAGGGCGGCATCAACTCGCCACCGGGGTGCACGGAAATCTCGAACTTGCCGTTCGACAGGGTGCGCACGGCCTTGGCAAACACCTGGGCGCCGCCGTAGATGGTGTCCGAGGACTTGGGGAAGCTCGATGCAATGCGCCACCGCAGCGTGGCCTGGGCGTGCACGGCCGGCGCGACGCCAGAGGCCAGTACACCCGCCAGGCCGGTGTGCTTGATGAGCGAACGGCGATGCATACGGCTGGTCTCCTGTTTCCGCGGGGGTGGATGCGGCAGCGATTGCTGCGCAGGGGCACGCGTGCAGATCAATGCAGCGCGCCTGCATTGTAGGAGGCGCCCCGCCAACGGGCTGTGCGGGTTTTCGACAGCACCCGCGCAGCGGGACTGCCCAGGGTCGCACTTCTCAAGCCGTGGGCCTCTCAGGCCAGGAAGCGGGCGCGTACCGCGCGCTCGATGCCCGCCGCATCCAGCCCCTGCAGCGACAGCAGCTTGGCCGGGTCGCCATGCTCGATGAACACATCGGGCAGGCCCAGTTGCAGCACCGGGCGCACGATGCCGGCCTCGTTGAGCGCCTCGGTCACGGCGCTGCCGGCCCCGCCCATGGTGGCACCTTCTTCGAGCGTGACCAGCACGTCGTGGCGCTCGGCCACTTCGCGCAGCAACTCCACGTCGATGGGCTTGGCCCAGCGCATGTTGGCCACCGTGGCGTCGAGCGCCTCGGCGGCCTCGAGCGCGGGGTACAGCAGCGTGCCGAAGGCCAGAATGGCGATGCGCGGGCCCTGCGCCCCACCAGCGGCCTTGCGCTCGCGGCGGATCTCGCCCTTGCCGAAGGGCAGGCCTTCCAGGCCCGCGAGCGGCGCCACGCCGGCCCCGCTGCCGCGCGGGTAGCGCACGGCCACAGGGTGGCTTTGCGCGAAGGCGGTGCTGAGCAACTGGCGGCACTCGCGCTCGTCGGCCGGGCAGGCCATGCTCATGTTGGGGATGCAGCGCACGAAGGGAATATCGTAGGCACCGGCGTGGGTGGCGCCATCGGCCCCCACCAGGCCGGCACGGTCGAGCGCGAACACCACGGGCAGGTTCTGCAGCGCCACGTCGTGGATCAACTGGTCGTAGCCGCGCTGCAGGAAGGTCGAGTAGATGGCCACCACCGGTTTCAGGCCCTCGCAGGCCATGCCAGCCGCAAAGGTGACGGCATGCTGCTCGGCAATGCCCACGTCGTAGTAGCGCTCGGGAAAGCGCTTTTCGAACTCCACCATGCCCGAGCCCTCGCGCATGGCGGGGGTGATGCCCACCAGGCGCTTGTCCTGCGCACCCATGTCGCACAGCCACTGGCCAAACACCTGGGTGAAGGTCTGCTTGGGGGTCGCCGTGCTCTTGACCAGGCCCACGGCGGGGTCGAACTTGCCCGGGCCATGGTAGGCCACGGGATCGGCCTCGGCCAGCTTGTAGCCCTGGCCCTTCTTGGTGACCACGTGCAGGAACTGCGGGCCCTTGAGGCCCTTGATGTTCTCGAGCGTGGGGATCAGCGAGTCGAGGTCATGGCCGTCGATGGGCCCGATGTAGTTGAAGCCGAACTTCTCGAACAGCGTGGCAGGCACCACCATGCCCTTGGCCTGCTGCTCGAAGCGCTTGGCCAGCTCCAGCAGGGGCGGCACCGGGCGCAGCACGGTCTTGCCCACGTTCTTGGCGGCGGCGTAGAACTGGCCGCTCATGAGCTGGGCCAGGTAGCGGTTGAGCGCGCCCACGGGTGGGCTGATGCTCATGTCGTTGTCGTTGAGCACCACCAGCAGGTTGGCATCGGCCACGCCGGCGTTGTTCAGCGCCTCGAAGGCCATGCCGGCCGTCATGGCACCGTCACCGATGATGGCCACGGCATGGCGGCTCTCGCCCTTGACCTTGGCCGCCAGCGCCATGCCCAGCGCAGCCGAGATGCTGGTGCTGGAGTGTGCCGTGCCAAAGGTGTCGTACGGGCTTTCGGCGCGCTGCGGAAAGCCCGAGATGCCGCCCATCTGGCGCAGCGTGTGCATGCGCTCGCGCCGGCCGGTGAGGATCTTGTGCGGGTAGGTCTGGTGGCCCACATCCCACACCAGCCGGTCTTCGGGCGTGTTGAAGACGTGGTGCAGGGCCACGGTGAGCTCCACCGTGCCCAGGTTGGAGCTCAGGTGCCCGCCCGTCTGCGACACGCTTTCGAGCACGAAGGCGCGCAGCTCGGTGGCCAGGGCCTTGAGATCGGCGCGCGACAGGGCACGCAGATCCGACGGGTCGTTCACGTTCTGCAGCAGGGGGTAGGAGGTCGTGGACATTGGCTATTCTTTTTCGGATCGATCAGTGCTCACTGGGCAAGGGACAGCCCCCGGTGGGCACCTGGTCTGGGTGCATCGTATCAACGGACACGGGGAGTGCAGCCGCAGCCATCAGTGCGTGCGGTCCACCACCATGTCCGCCAGGGCTGCCAACGCGCGGGTGTCGGCCAGGCCGCTGCGCGCCAGGGCGGCATGGGCCTGCACCTGCAGCTCGCGGGCATAGGCCTGTGCGGGTGCCAGGCCTAACAGGGATACATAGGTGGGCTTGTCGCTCGCAGCGTCCTTGCCGGCGGTCTTGCCCAGCGTGGCGGAGTCGGCCACCACGTCGAGAATGTCGTCCACGACCTGGAAGGCCAGGCCCATGACAGCGCCGTAGTCGGACAGGGCCTCATGCGCCTGCGCGTTCGAGGGGCCGCAGGCCACGCCCATCATCACGCTGCCCTGCAGCAGCGCGCCGGTCTTGAGGCGGTGCATGTGGCGCAACTGGTCTTCGGTGAGGGCCACGCCCACGCTGGCCAGGTCGATGGCCTGGCCGCCAGCCATGCCGGCCGAACCGGCCGCGCGCGCCAGCAGGCGGCACAGCATGGCCTGCACTGCCGGGGGCACGCTGCCGTCGTCGGGGGTCAGCAATTCGAAGGCAAAAGCCTGCAGCGCATCGCCGGCCAGCAGGGCCTGGGCCTCGCCGAACTGCACGTGCACCGTGGGCTTGCCGCGGCGCAGCACGTCGTTGTCCATGCACGGCATGTCGTCGTGCACCAGGGAATAGGCATGGATCAGCTCGACAGCGCACGCTGCCCGCAGGGCAGCCTCGTCAGATACGGAATGCGCCGAAGCCTCGACCTCGGCACCGCTGCACACAGCCTCCTCGGCCGCCAGCACCAGCAGCGGGCGCAGGCGCTTGCCGCCGTCGAGCACCGCATAGCGCATGGCCTCGCCCAAGCCGGCGGGCGCACCTTCGCCCACCCAGCGGGAGAGGGCTTCTTCGACGCGGGTCAGGTGCCGCTGGCTCCAGGAAGCCAGGTCCAGGGGGGAGTTCACCACGGGCGCCGCGCTCATTCGGGCGTCCAGGCGTGCAGGCCGCCTTCGTCCAGCACCTTGATCTGGTCCTGAACGGCATCCAGGCGCTTGCGGCAGAACGCCAGCAGCGCGGCGCCACGCTGGTAGCCCGCGAGCATCTGGTCCAGGGGCAACTGGCCCGACTCGATCCGGCCCACAAGCTGCTCCAGCTCTTCCAGCGCCGCTTCGTAGCTGGCGGGTTCGGCGGGGGGCGCGGGGGTGGCGGTGGCCTTGGGCATGGGTGGAGGCGGCAGCACCGCAAATGGAAAAACCCCCGATTTTAGGCCCAGCGAACCAGCGGCCGCAGCACAGGCCCCGGTTTGGAGAGCATTGCCGGTAAACGTTGCCACCGCCTTGAACGCAGGCACGCCCGGCCGACCCCACACCATCGGCGCGCGCACTGCTGCCAGCGCGCCAATACACGCAGGGGGGGTGCGGGAATGGGGGCGCCGAATAACCCCATTGGCTATAATCCCATTCTCGTCCAGCCGGCCTATGCGCCGGTTTCTTTTTTCCAGATGTGCCAACCGTGGCACACCTCCCTGTGGGGAGTCTTTAGGTCAGGTCACCCATGTCTGATTTAAGTCTTCAACTGCAGCAGGCCGCAAGCCAACTACCAGTTTCAAGCTACTTTGACCCAGCGCTGTTCCAGCGCGAGCTGGACACCATCTTCCAGCGCGGGCCCCGCTATGTGGGGCACCAATTGGCCGTGCCCAACGCCGGCGACTACTACACCCTGCCCCATGAGGGCGAGGGCCGTGCCCTGGTGCGCAATGCCCAGGGCGGGGTGGAGCTCGTCTCCAATGTCTGCCGCCACCGCCAGGCCGTCATGCTCAAGGGCCGCGGTTCGCTGCACACGCAGCAAAAGGGCAGCGCGGGCGGCAACATCGTGTGCCCGCTGCACCGCTGGACGTACAACGCCAAGGGCGAACTGCTGGGTGCGCCGCACTTTGCCGACGACCCCTGCCTGAACCTCAACAACTACCCGCTGCGCGAGTGGAACGGCCTTTTGTTCGAGGACAACGGCTGCGACGTGGCGGCCGACCTGGCCCAGATGGGCCCGCGCGCCGACCTGGACTTCAGCGGCTACGTGCTCGACCACGTGGAGTTGCACGAGTGCAACTACAACTGGAAGACCTTCATCGAGGTCTATCTGGAGGACTACCACGTAGGCCCCTTCCATCCGGGCCTGGGCAGCTTCGTGACCTGCGACGACCTGCGCTGGGAGTTCGGCAAGAACTACTCGGTGCAGACCGTGGGCGTGGCCAACCGCCTGGGCAAGGCCGGCAGCCCCGTGTACGAGCGCTGGCACGAGGCGTTGCTCGCCTTCCGCGGCGGCAAGCCGCCCAAGCACGGCGCCATCTGGCTCACGCTGTACCCGCACATCATGGTGGAGTGGTATCCGCACGTGCTCACCGTCTCCACACTGCACCCCATCAGCCCGACGAAGACGCTGAACATGGTGGAGTTCTACTACCCCGAGGAGATCGCCGCCTTCGAGCGCGAGTTCGTCGAGGCGCAGAAGGCCGCCTACATGGAGACCTGCATCGAGGACGACGAGATCGGCGAGCGCATGGACGCCGGCCGCAAGGCCTTGCTGGCGCGCGGCGACAACGAAGTGGGCCCTTACCAAAGTCCCATGGAAGACGGCATGCAGCACTTCCACGAGTGGTACCGCAACGCCATGGGCGAGGCAGTCCCCCAGCGCTGAAAACCGGAACAGCAAGGTAAACGCCGCCGAATAGCGGCCATTGCCCAAAGCGCTCTCATTACAATAGCTGCCATTGCTTGGCCTTCAAGCACGGCAGCTATTTTCACTTTCGAATTCCATTTCCCCATGCAAGCCCTCTGGATGGTGTTGGCCGCGTTCCTCTTTGCGAGCATGGGGGTGTGCGTGAAGATCGCTTCGGCCTATTTCAATTCGGCCGAACTGGTCTGCTACCGCGGCCTCATCGGCATGGCCATCCTGTGGCTGCTGGCGCGCTCGCAGAAGGTCACCTTGGGCACCGCCTACCCGGGCATGCACGCCTGGCGCAGTCTGGTGGGGGTGATGTCGCTGGGTGCCTGGTTCTATGCCATTGCCCACCTGCCCCTGGCCACTGCCATGACCCTGAACTACATGAGCAGCGTGTGGATTGCCGCCTTCCTGGTCGGCGGCACGCTGCTGGCGTGGCGCCCCTCGGCCGCCACGCCGCGCCCGGCGCTGCAGGGCACGCTGATCGTCACCGTGCTCACGGGCTTCGTCGGCGTGGTGATGATGCTGCGCCCCAGTCTGGACCAGAACCAGGCCTTCGCCGGCATGATCGGGCTGATGTCGGGCCTGTCGGCCGCGTTTGCCTACATGCAGGTGGTGGCCCTCTCGCGCCTGGGTGAGCCTGAATCGCGCACGGTGTTCTATTTCGCGGTGGGCTCGGCGGTGGCCGGCGGCGTGGCCCTGCTGTTCACGGGCACCTCGGTGTGGCCGGGCTGGCAGGCCCTGTGGCTGCTGCCCATCGGCATCCTGGCCGCTGGCGGCCAGTTGTGCATGACCCGGGCCTACGCCAGCGCCAAGACGCAGCGCGGCACGCTGGTGGTGGCCAACCTGCAGTATTCGGGCATCGTCTTCGCGGCCATCTACAGCGTGACGCTGTTCGGTGATGACCTGCCCCCGATCGCCTGGGCGGGCATGGTGCTCATCGTGGGCAGCGGCATCGCGGCCACCGTGCTGCGCGCCCGCGCGGCCCCCGGAGCCCCGGCTGAAGAACATTGATACGACTGTGGACACCAACCATTGACACAATGCAAGGCATTCCCTTCGCCATTGCCCCAACCGCTGCCATGACCTACACCACCCTGATCTCCGCCACCGAACTGCAAACCCTGATCGCCAGCGGCGCGCCGCTGATGGTGTTCGACTGCAGCTTCGACCTGATGCAATCGAGCGCAGGCGCGCAGCAGTATGCGCAGGCCCATATTCCCGGCGCGGTGTATGCCGATCTCAACGAGAACCTGAGTGCAAAGCACGGCGCGCCCGGCGCCTCCGGCACCGTATTGACGGCCCAGGAGGCGGACATGCCCGCATCGGGCGGCCGCCATCCGCTGCCCAGCCGCGAGCGCTTTGCCATCTGGCTGTCGAGCGTGGGTTTTGCCAATGGCATGCAGGCTGTGGTGTACGACCGCCAGGGCGCCAACTACTGCGGCCGCCTGTGGTGGATGCTCAAGTGGGCCGGGCACGATGCCGTGGCCGTGCTCGACGGCGGCCTGCAGGCCTGGCAGGCTGCGGGCGGCGCAGTCGCCAGCGGTGAAGAACCAGCGCACTTCCAGTCCAACTTCGAACTCAAGGAGCCGCTGCGCCGCCTGGCCACGGCCAGCGATGTGCTGGCCAACCTGCAGCAACCCGGCCAGACGGTGGTCGACGCACGCGCTGCGCCCCGCTACCGGGGCGAGGTGGAGCCGCTGGACCCGGTGGCCGGCCACATTCCCGGCGCCTTGAACCGCCCCTTCGTGGACAACATCGGCCCCGATGGCAAGTTCAAGCCCGCAGCCGTGCTGCGCGCCGAGTTCGACGCCCTGCTGGCAGGCCGCGATCCGACCGGCGTGGTGCACCAGTGCGGCAGCGGTGTGAGCGCGCTGCCCAACCTGATCGCCATGGAAGTCGCCGGACTCGGAAAAACATCGCTTTTTGCCGGCAGCTGGAGCGAATGGGTGAGCGATTCTTCGCGCCCGGTGGAACGCGGCTGAGCAGGGTTGGGGGCGTTTGACCACCTGGCGGCAGCAGGCCGCAGCGCTCTGGGGCGCAGGACCTGGGCTTGGTGTTTTGTAAGGCAAATTCCTACACGCACCACCCCTGAACCAGACACGCTGCACAGAGCAACGCTGACTTAATTTTTGATTGGCCCGGTTTCACAATCCATTTCAACGGATCACGCAAAACATGCAAACAGCATGGCAAGGCGAAGACCCGGAACTGGAACAAAGGAACCCTGCCATGACCAACGAACAACTGCTCGCCGAAATCCGCGAAGCCAACCTGACCTACCTGATGCTGGCGCAGAACCTGATTCGCCACGACAAGGCAGAAGCAGTGTTCCGTCTGGGCATGAACGAAGACGCTGCCGATATTCTGGCATCGCTGTCGGCCGCACAAGTGCTGAAACTGGCCTCCCGGAACACGCTTCTTTGCAGCTTCCGCGTGGACGACAACCTGGTGTGGAGCTTGCTGACCAACCACACGGCCAAGAAGGTGGGCAACGAAGCCACCAACACCCTGCACGCCAACATCCTGATGGCCAGCCGCGTGTCGGAAGTGCTCTGAAGCACCGCACTTTCCTGCAGCCCTTCCTGTTCACCGCCCCTTTCGAAAGCCCGCCATGACCACGCCTGCCGCCAAAGCCCCAGCCAAGAGCGTCCTCAACGAATCCAAGCAGATCGAGCGCGCTGCGATGCTGATCGGCATGGGGGCCCGCATGCAGGTGCTGGAGTCGGAGACCACGCTGTCTTATGAACGCCTGATCCGCCTGTACAAGGAGATCGCCGGCAAGTCGCCTTCCAAGGGCCAACTGCCCTTCTCGACCGACTGGTTCCTGACCTGGCAGGAAAACATCCACAGCTCGCTGTTTTTGAACATCTACGAATACCTGTCCAAGGGCGTGGACCTGGATTCGGTGGAACTGCTGACCAAGGCCTACCGCCTGTACAACGAGCAGGTCACCACGGCCGAGATCGAACCCCTGCTGTCCTTCACCCGCGCCTGGCGCCTGGTGAAGTTCGTGGACGCCGGCATGCTCACCCGCACCCAGTGCTCTGACTGCAAGGGCCAGTTCGTGACCGAACTCTATGAAAACCGCCACTACACCTGCGGCCTGTGCAACCCGCCTGCCCGCGCTGGCAAGAGCAAGAACGCCGGTGCCCTGATGTTGCATTGACTCCCAGCCCGGCAACGCCGGACTGCACAAGAATGACAAAGCCCCGCCGGTTTCGCCGTGCGGGGCTTTTTGCTGGAAAGAAGATTTCCCGACGGTCCCGGCCGAGGCCTACCGCGCTGCCAGGAGCGAGCGCACGTTCTCGTCCACCGGCATCGCATAGTCGTGCGCGGCCACCACGGTGTTGCCCACCGGGTTCACGATCTTCAGGCTGATGAACAGTGTGGTGGTCGAAACGGCGTATGTGCCCACCACCACGGCCTGTGCATCGTGCGCGCGGCTCACCTCGCGCACTTCACGCGAAAGCAGCAACTCGCCGGTGCCGCGCTGCATGGCGACGTTCTCGCGCAGCTTGAGTTCGGTCACGCGCAGGCCGCGCTGCACCAGGCGCGAGCCGATCTGCTCGGAAAAGATGCGCCCCAGGCGCGAGGACTCATTGAGCCGGTCCACGTTGACCAGCGTGGCCACCAGCACCGCATGCGCAGGGTCCAGTGGGGCCTGCAGCAGCAGCGCATCGGCTGCGCGGTGGTTGCGCTCGATGGTGCTGGGGGTGATGAGGTCCATCAGCCCGCCACCGCCACCACCGGACTTGTCACCGTAATAGTACGAGGCACAGCCCGGCAGGGCCAGCACCGGCAGCAGCGCGCCGGCCGTGCGCAGCAGGGTGCGCCGCTTCATGGCGCCACCATCATCATGACCGGCGGGCTCACCACCTGCCAAGTCTTGACCGGGGTGGGTGCGGGCGGCGGGGGGGGAGGTGGCGGCGGTTGCTGGACCTGGTAGAGCACGGCATCGTCCTGCTCGATGTAGTACACGTCGGAGGTGCGGGCCAGGTAGCGGTCGCCGCTTTCCAGCGACGTGGTGATGAGCACCTCGGTGCGCGTGGGGCCGCCCGCGGCGGGGCCGTCGGTGGTGTACTGCGCGGCATCGGCCAGCGACCCGATCGCGATCGTCCCGGCCACGATGGAGCCGGCGCCAGGCGCACGGTGGGCCCAGTCGCGCGCCACACCCACGCCCAGGGCCAGCCGGGTCCAGGGCATGGGCAGGCTGTTGGAGACACGGCCCGGGTGCTGCACCAGCTGGGTTTCGAACGCCAGGGTGACAGCCGAGGGCTGGTTCGTGAGCACCACGCCCCGGTCCAGCAGGCGGGTGATCAGCAGCTTGCGAAAGCCGTTGTTGAAGCTGGTGTCGCCCGAGGCGGACACATAGATGGGGTGTTCGCCCGCAGGCCAGTCGCGGATCTTGCCGGTGATGCGCGTGGCCACATCGTCGGCCAGCACGTCCCAGTGGTGCACGGCGCGTGCCTTCTTCTGGTTCGATGCCGGGTAGTTGTCGGCCCGCGGCACGTCCAGCGACGAACAGCCAGCCGCCAGCAGCGAGGCCACCGCCAGCAGCGGCACGACCACACGGTGCAGGGCGGGTCGGACACGGACATCGCCATGCCCGGTCACTGCCATGCCGGACTGCCCGGCGGGCAGTCGTCCTTGGGATGGGCCTTGCGGCAGACCGCCAGCCAATGGTTCAACTTGCATGCAGCCATGCTAGCGGCCCGGCGGCGCCCCCATGGCGCGAATAACGGGGCAATTGCGTTGCATTTGCGCGGCCAGCGCGTTGGCGCCGGCACCTACACAACATTTGCTCACAGTGCGTGACAATCCCCGCATGACCGCCGTGCCCGCCCCCTCCCACCCCAACGCTCCACCCACAGCCCTGCCGCAACAGCCGCCAGCTGCCGACACGTGCGACGGCACAGCGCCGGGAGGCGCGCAGGCAACGCCCGGCGCCGCCGATCCGCAACCCGAAGCCGGGCCAGAACGCACGGCCAGCCCGCCCGATGCCGCCACCCTGGCAGCAGCCGCGCACCCGACCCTGCCCGCCCCGCCCGCCATGGCGGCGCCTGCCACGCCCACCCAGCTGATGCTGCAGATGCCGGTGGACGTGCGCAACATGTCCCTGGCGCTGCTGGCCCTGTTCGCCGGCGTGGCCCTGCTGCACTGGGCCAGCGCGGTGTTCATCCCGCTGATGCTGAGCCTGCTGCTGACCACGGCGCTACGCCCTGCCGTCAACATCCTGCGCCGCTGGCACCTGCCGCGCCCGCTGGGCGCGGCCCTGCTGCTCATCGCCATCGTGGGGGGCATGGCCAGCATGGCCTGGTCCTTGAGCGACCAGGCGGTGCAACTGGTGGACTCGCTGCCCGTGGCGGCCAAGAAGGTGCGCGACAACCTGCGCGCGCGCGCGGGCATGCCCAGCACGCTGGACACGATGCAGAAGGCCGCCGCCCAGATCGAACAGGCTGCCGCCGAGAACAGCGCCGCCGCCCCCGCGCGGCGCGGTGTGCAGCGCGTGGTGGTGGAACGCCCGCCCTTCAACATCCGCGACTACCTGTGGAGCGGCACCATGGGCCTGGTATCGGCCGTGGGCCAGCTCACGGTGGTGGTGTTCCTGACCTACTTCGCGCTGGCCTCGGGCAACCTGTTTCGCCAGAAGCTGGTGCGCATTGCGGGCAGCAGCCTGGAGCGGCGCAACATCACCATGCAGGTGCTCGACGACATCACCGGCCAGATCCAGCGCTACCTGCTGGTGCAGGTGTTCACCAGCATCCTGGTGGGCGTGGCCACGGGCTGCGCCTACTGGGCGCTCGGGCTGGAGAATGCGGCCGTGTGGGGCGTGGTGGCCGGCGTGCTCAACCTCGCGCCCTACATCGGTTCGGCCTTGACGGCCGGCGCGTCGGCGCTGGTGGCCTTTCTGCAGTTCGGCACCATCGACATGGCCCTGGCCATCGGCGGTGCCTCACTGGTCATCCACACCCTCATCGGCAACCTGCTCACGCCCTGGCTCACCAGCCGCACCAGCAGCATGAGCCCCGTGGCCGTGTTCGTCAGCGTGCTCGCCTGGGGCTGGCTCTGGGGGCTGTGGGGGCTGCTCCTGGGCATCCCGGTCATGATGGCCGTGAAGGCGGTCTGCGACCGGGTGGAGGACCTCAAGGCGGTGGGAGAACTTTTAGGAGACTGAGGCAGAGCTGGCGTCCTGTTCGGCGGTGGCCAGCGTACAGCACTGCACGAAGGCCGGCAGCTCGTCGGCCGCCATCGCCCGGCCGTAATACCAGCCCTGCACCTGCAGGTCCATGTCGCCGGGCAGCACCTGCAATTGCTCCAGCGTCTCCACCCCCTCCACCACGATGGCGACCCCCAGGCTCTGGCAGAAATGCAGCAGGCCCTGCAGCAGGCGAGCCCCCCGGGGGTCGGCGCTGGCCACCACGAAACTGCGGTCGATCTTGATGGTGTCCACCGCAAAGGCGTGCAGGTAGCTGAGCGAGGAATAGCCGGTGCCGAAGTCGTCGATGGCCACCTGGGCGCCCACGGCGTGGATGCGGGCAATGGCGTCGCGCATCTGGCCCACGTCGGCGGCCAGCGCATCCTCGGTGAGTTCGACGCTGATGCAGCCGCCGGCAGGCGCTATCAACGCCACCAGCCGCTGGCAGTGCGCTGCCGACATGAGCGTGGGCCCGGTGACATTGATGGAGATGGGCAACTCGAAGCCCGCGCTGCGCCAGCGCCGGTACTGCTGCAGGGCCGCGTCGGCCACCCACAGGTCGACATCCTTCATGAGCCCGGCCTCGGTCAGCCATGCCAGAAAAGCCCCCGGTGACTGCGTGCGCCCCCGGCCATCGCGGGCCCTGAGCAGCGCCTCGCAACCCACGCATTCGCCCGTGCGTGGCGACACCTGGGGCTGGTACTCCAGGAAGAACTCGTACTCGCCCATGCGGCGCACCTGGGCCAGCAGCTCCTCGCGGCCGGCCTGCCGCTGCTGCGCCAGGACCACCGGGTCGCTGGCATACAGGCGGCCCTGCTCCTGCAGGCGCGAGAACGTGGTGTCCAGCCCCGGCAGGTGCACCGTGGTGGCGTTGTGGCGCTCCAGCGCCCGCACCGCCGGCGCGTAGATGCAGGCCCCCAGCAGCACCAGTGCCAGCTGCAGCACCACCGCTGGCCAGGAGCCCTGGGTGCTGGCGTAGGCGTTGAAGAGGACGGGGGCATTCAGCGGCATTGCCATCGTGGCCACCGGCACCCAGCCCGCCTGCACGGCGCCCAGCGCCAGGCAGGCGTTGACGGCCGGCACGAGGATGAACGGCAGCAGCAGACGCGGATTCAGTATCAGGGGAATGCCGAACAGCAGCAGCTCATTCACGTTCAGCAGGGCCATGGGCAAGCTGGCCAGGGCCAGCAGGCGCAGGCCGGGACTGCGCGCACGCCACAGCACGGCCACCACCAGCGACAGGGTGGCCCCCGCCCCGCCGATGAAGGCGAAAGCCCCCAGCAGGCCGGCGTTGAGCAGGTAGGGCGGTGGCTGGTCTGCCAGCACCTCGATGGCATTCCACCCCACGGCCAGCTCCAGCACCTGGAACAGCGGCTGCAAGGCATGGTAGCCATGGATGCCGAAGAACCACAGCAGCGAATTCATGCCCGTGATCGCCACGGCATTCAGGTAAGGCCGGTCCGGGTCCACCACATCCAGGGGCAGGCTCCAGTGCGCCAGGCCCGACCATTGCTGCAGCAGCGTCAGCACCACGACCAGCAATCCTGCCGTGAGCACACCGGGCAACACCATGTTCATGGCATCTTCCACATTGTCGCTGACCAGCGAGCCGCGCGACAGCTGCAGCCAGCGCACCCGCATCAGCCGGGCCATGAGGGGCACGTTGACGATGGGCGAGGCGATGGCGATGAACAGCACCAGCGTGGCGGCGGCACGCGGGTGCCCGCGCAGCAGGTAGGCGGCCAGCGCCACGTACACAAAGCACAAGAAGGCCACGGGCAGGCGCGGCAGGCTGTGGCGGATGGCCAGCATATAGCCGATGGAGGCCGCGATCAGCAGCGGCAGGATGCGGCTGATCTCGGCATGCAGGCCGGCCAGCAGGTCCGTGGTCTGCGTGGGCAGGCCGAGCATCTGCGCGAGCACCGACGACACCAGGAACACCGCCGAAACCATGAGGCAGGGGAGCACCCACAGCAGCCCCTCGCGGATGGCGCGCATGGAATCCGCGCGTGCAACGGCCTGCAGCCGCAGCGACAGCCGCGCCCTCAGGGCCGCGATATCAATGCCCACACCATGCCCTCCCTGCCGCGCACTGCGGTCAGGCCCATGCTAGCAGGCGGGCATCAGGATGGCAAAGTGGCTGAACCCGACCAGCCCGACCAGCTCAGCCCGTATTGCGCAGCCCCGCCGCGATCCCGTTGATGGAGATGTGGATACCGGTCTGCACGCGCTCGTCGCCCTGCCCCGCGCGCCAGCGGCGCACGAGTTCGACCTGCAGGTGGTGCAGCGGGTCGATGTAGGGGAAGCGGTGCTTGATGGAGCGCGCCAGGGCCGCGTTGTGCGTCAGGCGCTGCTTGTCGCCGGTGATGCGCGTGAGCGCCTCGGCGGTGCGGTGCCATTCGGTCTCGATGGCGCTGAAGACCTTCTTGCGCAGGCGCGCGTCGGTCACGAGTTCGCTGTAGCGCGAGGCCAGGGCCAGGTCGCTCTTGGCCAGCACCATGTCCATGTTGGACAGCAGGGTGCGAAAGAACGGCCACTGGCGGTACATCTTCTGCAGCAGCGCCAGCTGTGCCTTGGGGTCCTTGCCCTCGGCGTTCACGAAGGCATCGACCGCCGCGCCGAAGCCGAACCAGCCCGGCAGCGTGAGGCGGCACTGGCCCCAGCTGAAGCCCCAGGGGATGGCGCGCAGGTCCTCGATCTTCTGGCTGGCCTTGCGCGATGCGGGGCGCGAGCCGATGTTGAGTTCGGCGATCTCGCGGATCGGCGTGGAGTTGAAGAAATACTCGGTGAAGCCCGGGGTCTCGTACACCAGCGCGCGGTAGGCCCCCATGCTGGCCAGCGAGAGCTGCGAGGCCGCCTCCAGGAAGGCCTTGGTGGCCGGCTTGGTGGGCTGCAGCAGCGTGGCCTCGAGCGTGGCGGCGACCAGGGTTTCGAGGTTGCGCCGGCCGATCTCGGGGTTGGCGTACTTGGAGGCGATGACTTCGCCCTGCTCCGTCAGGCGGATCTGGCCGCGCACGGTGCCGGGCGGCTGCGCCAGGATGGCCTGGTAGCTCGGGCCGCCGCCGCGGCCCACGGTGCCGCCGCGGCCGTGGAACATGCGCAGCTGGATGCCGTGGTTGGTGGCCAGCTCGTCGAACAGCTCCACCAGCGCGATCTCGGCGCGGTACAGCTCCCAGTTGCTGGTGAAGATGCCTCCGTCCTTGTTGCTGTCGGAGTAGCCGAGCATGATGTCCTGCTCGCTGCCGCTGCGGTGCACCAGCCCCGCCACGCCGGGCAGGGCATAGAACTCGCGCATGATGGGCGCGGCATTGCGCAGGTCTTCGATGGTCTCGAACAGCGGCACCACGATGAGGTCATTGCGCGCATCGCCGTCCAGCGTGCCGCGCATCAGGCCCACTTCCTTTTGCAGCAGCAGCACTTCGAGCAGGTCGCTCACCGTTTCGGTGTGGCTGATGATGTAGTGGCGGATGGCCTCGTGCCCGTAGCGGTAGCGCATGGCCAGCGCCGCCTCGAAGATGGCCAGCTCGCCCCGGGCGTGGTCCGAGTAGCTGGCACCCACCACGCGCAGCGGGCGCGCGTCGTTGAGCAGGCGCAGCAGCAGCGCGCGCTTGTCGGTCTCGGACAGCGCGGAGTACGCCGTCTCGACGCGCGCCGTGGCCAGCAGCTCGGCCACCACCTCCTCGTGTTTGTCGGAGCTCTGGCGCAGGTCCACCGTGGCCAGGTGGAAGCCGAAGACCTGCACGGCGCGGATCAGCGGGTGCAGGCGCTCGGCGGCCAGGGCCTCGCCATGGTGCGACTTGAGCGATGCCTCGATCACGCGCAGGTCGGCCAGGAAGGCCTCGGCGCTCACGTAGGGATTCTGTGGGGCCACGGCATGGCGCGCCGCCTCGCCGCCCGTCAGTTCCTTGAGCGATGCGGCCAGGCGCGCATAGACGCCGGTCAGGGCGCGGCGGTAGGGCTCGTCCTGGCGGTGCTCGTTGGTGTCGGGCGAGCGCGCGGCCAGGGCCTCCATCTCGGCCGATACCTGCACCAGACGGGCCGACAGCGACAGCTCGCCGCCCAGGTAGTGCACCTCGGTCAGGTAGTGGCGCAGGGCCACCTCGGCCTGGCGCCCCAGGGCGTACTGCAGGGTCTGCGCGGTGACGTTGGGGTTGCCGTCGCGGTCGCCGCCGATCCACTGGCCCATGCGCAAAAAGCTGTGCACCGGGTACTGGCCGAGCTCGGTCTCGAGGTCGGCATAGATCTTGGGGATCTCGCGCAGGAAGGTGGCCTCGTAATACGACAGCGCGTTCTCGATCTCATCGGCCACGGTGAGCTTGCTGTAGCGCAGCAGGCGCGTCTGCCACAGCTGGGCCACGCGGGCGCGCAGTTGTGCTTCGTTGGCGGCGAGTTCGCGCGGGGTGAGCGCGTCCTTGGCGGTGTTGTACAACTGGGCGCGCACCTGGATGTCGTCGCGCGCGGCCAGCAACTGGGCGATGTCGCGTTCGGCATCCAGGATGCTCTTGCGCTGCACCTCGGTCGGGTGGGCCGTGAGCACCGGCGCCACATAGCTGCCGGCCAGGGTCTGCGAGATGGTCTTGGGCGCGATGCCAGCCCAGCGCAGGCGCGACAGGGCGACCTCGATGCTGCCCTCCTGCGTGTCGCCCGCGCGCTCGTGCACGGCGCGGCGGCGGATGTGGTGGCGGTCTTCGGCCAGGTTGGCCAGGTGGCTGAAGTAGGTGAAGGCGCGGATCACGCTCACCGTCTGGTCGCCCGAGAGGGTCTTGAGCAGCTTCTTGAGCGCCCGATCGGCCTCCTGGTCCGCGTCGCGGCGGAAGGCGACCGAGAGCTTGCGCACCTGCTCCACCAGCTCGTAGGCGGCCACGCCCTCCTGGTCCCGGATCACGTCCCCCAGAATGCGGCCGAGCAGGCGGATGTCGTCAATCAGGGGCTGGTCCTTGTCGGATCGTCTCATGCGGTAGTCTCCGGGAATGGGGGCGGCGTCCTGCACGGGTGGTGCGGGCGCATGCTAGCATCGCCCGCCCCTGAATAATTACAAACAGGTTACGAACTTGAGCCGCCCTTTGCCCCACCCCATCGTGATCGCCACGCGCGAAAGCCGCCTGGCCCTCTGGCAGGCCGAGCATGTGCAGGCCCTGCTGCAGGCCCGCGGCCACACCGTGGAGCTGCTGGGCATGACCACCAAGGGCGACCAGATCCTGGACAAATCGCTGTCCAAGGTGGGCGGCAAGGGCCTGTTCGTCAAGGAGCTGGAAGTCGCGCTCGAAGAAGGCCGTGCCCACATCGCCGTGCATTCGCTCAAGGACGTGCCCATGGAGCTGCCCGAGGGCTTTGCCCTGGCCTGCGTGATGGAGCGCGAGGACCCGCGCGATGCCTTCGTCTCCCCCCGCTACGCCTCGCTCGACGAACTGCCCCAGGGCGCGGTGGTGGGCACCTCCAGCCTGCGCCGCCAGGTGCTGCTGCAGGCCCTGCGGCCCGACCTGCGCATCGAACCCCTGCGCGGCAACCTTGATACGCGCCTGCGCAAGCTCGACGAAGGCCAGTACGACGCCATCGTGCTCGCGGCCGCAGGCCTCAAGCGCCTGGGGCTCGAATCACGCATCCGCCTGGCTTTCGAGCCCGCCACCATGCTGCCCGCCGCCGGCCAGGGTGCCCTGGGCATCGAGGTGCGCAGCGACCGCCTGGACCTCATCGCCGCATTGGAGCCCCTGGCACACCAGGCCACCTGGCTCACCGTGGCCGCCGAGCGCGCCGTGAGCCGCGCCATGGGCGGCAGCTGCTCCATGCCCCTGGCAGCGCACGGCACCCTGGGCGCCGACGGCACGCTGCAGCTCGATGCGGCCTGGGGCGACCCCGAAGATGCCCATGCGCCGCTGGTGCGCGCCCATGCCAGCGCCCCCGTGGCCACCCTGGCCCAGGCCGAGGCGTTGGGTGACGAAATCGCCCGCCGCCTGCGCGCGGGCGGTGCCCGGGGCTTGGACCCGGCATCTGCCGCCGGCTGACATGGCCGCCACGGCGCCCCGGGTGATCGTCACGCGCCCCGAGCGCGAGGCGGCCCAGTGGGTGGAACAGCTCCTCGCGCGCGGCCTGGCCGCCACGGCATTGCCGCTGATCGCCATCGGCCCCTGTACCGACCCACAGGCCGTACAGGCCCTGGCCGAAGCCCGCGCACGACTGGCCCAGGCCCCTGGCTACCGTGCGCTGATGTTCGTGAGCAGCAATGCGGTGCTGTATTTTCTGCACGGGGGGGCCTTGCCCCTGCCGGCCGGCACCCGTGCATGGGCCCCCGGGCCAGGCACGGCGCGCGCGCTGGAACAGCTGGGCGTACCGCCTGCCGCCATCGATGGCCCCGCCGCCGATGCCGCGCAGTTCGACTCCGAATCGCTGTGGCAGCAGGTGGCGCCCCAGATCCGGGCCGGGGACCGCGTGCTCATCGTGCGCGGTCGCTCGGCCGGGGTGCATGAATCCTCCGAGGGTTCGGGCCGCGACTGGCTGGCGCGCCAGGTGCAGGCCGCAGGCGGCCAGGTGGACTGGGCTGTGGCCTACGAACGCGGCGCGCCCAGCTTCACCCCCGAGCAGACCGCGCTGGCAGAGGCTACCACCCAGGACGGCTCGCTGTGGCTGCTGAGCAGCTCCGAGGCGGTGGCAAACCTGGCCGAGGCCCTGCCCGGCCGGTCCTGGACGGCTGCACGGGCCCTGGCCACGCACCCGCGCATCGCCCAGACCGCCCGCGCCATGGGCTTTGGCCATGTAAGGGAGTGTCGGCCGGCGCTCGAAGACGTGGTGGCCTCGATAGAATCGGCCCCATGAGTTCCGCGCCCCCCAACGACCTGCCCGCCGCAGCCCCCGCTACCCCCGTCGCCCCTCGTGGGAGCAGCCTGCCCACCCTGCTGGTGGGCGTGCTGGCCGTGGCCGCCGTGGCCAGCAGTGGCCTGCTGTGGCAGAAACTGAGCGTGATCCAGGAGCAGTTGGCGCGCCAGTCGGCCGATTCCGGAGCGCTGGCCATCGAGGCACGCACCATGGCCCGCCAGGCCGAGGAACTGGTGCGCGAGACCGCCGCCCGCCTCTCGGTGGCCGAGGCCCGTGTGAGTGAAGTGGCGCTGCAGCGCAGCCAGCTCGAAGAATTGATGCAGAGCCTGTCGCGCTCGCGCGACGAAAACCTGGTGGTGGACATCGAATCGGCCGTGCGCCTGGCGCAGCAACAGTCCCAGCTCACCGGCAGCCTGGACCCTCTGGTGGCCGCCCTCAAAAGCGCCGACCAGCGCATCGAGCGCGCCGCACAGCCACGCCTGACCCCCGTGCAGCGCGCCATCAACCGCGACCTCGATCGCCTGACCCGCGCCGTGGTGACCGACACGGCCGGCCTGCTGGCCCGCCTGGATGATCTGGTGCGCCAGGTGGACGAACTGCCCGTGCTCAATGCCGTGGCCCAGGCCGCGTCCACGAAGCGCCTGGGCCTGTCTCCCGCTGCGCCGGGCTCTGCCGGTGGCACCGCAGCCGGGGCCGAGTTGCCCTGGTGGCAAGCCACCCTGCAGCGCAGCTGGGAGGTGGTGCGGGACGAGGCCCGCAGCCTGGTGCGCGTGAGCCGGGTGGACCAACCCGAGGCCATCCTGCTCGCGCCCGAGCAGACCTTCTTCCTGCGCGAGAACCTGAAACTCAAGCTGCTCAATGCGCGCCTGGGCGTGCTGGCGCGCCAGTTCGACTCGGCGCGCGCCGACCTGGCCGCAGCCACCACGGCGCTCAACAAGTATTTCGACCCGGCCTCGCGCCGCACGCAGGCGGCAGCCACGGTGCTGCAACAGGCCCAGACCGGGATGAAGGCTGCCGAGCTGCCGCGCCTGGACGATACCCTCTCCGCGCTGGCCACGGCCGCTGCGGGGCGCTGAGAGAGAGGGCAGCACGCATGCGCGCAGCACTCTGGCTTCTGGCGTTGTTTGGCGTGGCCGTTGCGGCCGCGCTGTTTGCGGGCAACAACCAGGGCACCATCACCCTTTACTGGCCCCCCTACCGCGTCGACCTGTCGCTGAACATGGTCGTGCTGCTGCTTGTGGGCGGCTTCGTCACCGTGCATGCCGCCCTACGGGCCCTGGCTGCCCTTCTGGAGCTGCCGCACCAGGCGCGCCGCTGGCGCGTGCAGCAAAAGGAACGCGCCATGCACAGCGCGCTGCTCGACGCCATGACGCACCTGCTGGGCGGGCGCTTCATCCGTTCGCGCAAGGCCGCCGTGGCCGCGCTGGCGCAGGAGAACGCCCTGGCTGCCGCCGGCGAGTCGGTGCCGCATGGCAACCAGTTGCGCTCGCTGGCCCACCTGGTGGCGGCCGAGGGCTCGCACGCCCTGCAGGACACCGCCACGCGCGACAGCCATCTGCAGCGCGCGCTCGACGATGCACCCGCCCGCGGCACGGCCCTGGAGCTGGAACTGCGCGAAGGCGCCCAGATGCGCGCCGCTCGCTGGACGCTGGACGACCGCGACGCCGATGCCGCCCTCGAATGGCTCGCCGCCCTGCCCCAGGGCGCCGCGCGCCGCACCCTGGCGCTGCGCATCAAGCTCAAGGCCACGCGGCTGGCCCGCCGCACGCAGGAGGCGCTGGACACGGCCCGCCTGCTGGCCAAGCACCGCGCCTTCTCGCCCACCGCCGCACAGAGCATCGTGCGCGGCCTGGCCACCGAACTCATCCAGAGCGCGCACGACACGGCACAGCTGCGCCGCGTGTGGGACGACCTGGAAACCTCCGAGCGCAACATGCCCGAGCTGGCCATCCAGGCCGCGCAGCGCATGGCCACCCTGGGTGGTGACGCCACGCAGGTGCGCGCCTGGCTGCTGCCGGTGTGGGAGCGCATGGTGGACCTGCCCGATGCGCTGGCCGAACACCATGCCCTGAAGCTGGTGCGCGCACTGGAATCGGGCCTCGATGCCCTTGACGCCCCCTGGCTGGCGCGCATCGAAGCCGCCCAGCAGGCCAACCCGCGCGATGCGCGCCTGCAGTACATGGCCGGCATGGCGTGCCTCAAGCGCCAGCTGTGGGGCAAGGCCCAGCAGTTGCTGACCCAGGCCGCCCACCAGCTCGCCGATGCCGGCCTGCGCGCCAGCGCCTGGCGCCACCTGGCAGAGCTGGCCGAACAGCGCGGCGACGAAGCCGCCGCCGCCGAGGCCTGGAAAAAAGCCGCACTCGCCCGCTGACCAAGCAGGCGGGGGGGCCGCCCATCCCCTGGCCATCTACCGGCCATCCATCTGCGCCCACCTTTTGCAAAACAAGAGGGAACTTTGAGCGCACACCCCCTGTCAATTCAGTTTTTTTGAATTGAAGCATCAATCCTGCTGAAGCCGAACGCGCTGGCAGCTTCCTACACTGCGCTCACCGCGGGGCCTTGTGCATGCAGCACGGGGCGCGGCATGCGAGGCAGCGACGGATGCGCCAGCCCGGAAAACCTGCTCCCAGCACCTGCTGCCCACCCCTGCCCTGCCACCCCATCGCCGATTTCCCCAAGATGCCATCCTCCACGCCGACTCCCACCAGCCGACCGGCCCGCTACACCCACACCGCCATGCTGATGCACTGGGTGCTGGGCCTGGCCCTGATCGGTGCCTTCTGCGTCGGCCTGTACATGACCAGCCTGCCGTTCTCACCAGCACGGCTGAAGCTCTACAACTGGCACAAGTGGGCCGGGGTCACCATCCTCACGCTGTCGGTGCTGCGCATCCTCTGGCGCCTGACGCACCGCCCCCCGGCCCTGCCCGCCGCCATGGTGCAGTCCATGCCGCGCTGGCAGGCGCTGGCGCACCACGCCACGCACGGCCTGCTGTACGCGCTGTTCCTGGCCGTGCCGCTGATCGGCTGGGCCTACAGCTCGGCGGCGGGCTTCCCCATCGTGTTCCTGGGCCTGTGGCAATTGCCTGATTTTGTGCCCGTGAGCAAGGAGCTGGCCGAGGCCATCAAGCCCTGGCACCAGTACACCGCCTTTGCCATGGCCGGGCTGGTGGTGCTGCACGTGGCCGCCGCCCTCAAGCACCAGTTCATCGACCGGGACGGCCTCATCGGCCGCATGCTGCCCGGCCCGCGCTGAGCCCCCGCCCCAGCCCTCCGCCCTCTTCCTTGTTCTTCCGCACCGATTTTTCAGGAGCCTTCATGCAAGCATCTTCCTTCGTCTCGAGCCTTGTGCTGGGCGCCGCCGTGCTGGCTGCACCGTCCGCCTTCGCGCAGCAGCAACTGGTCCCCGCACAGAGCGAGGTGCAGTTCACCGCGCGCCAGATGGGCGTGCCGCTCGAAGGCCATTTCAAGAAGTTCGATGCCAAGGTGGCGTTCGACCCGGCCAAGCCCGACACCAGCAAGATCAGCTTCACCGTGGACACCGGCAGCGCCACGCTGGGCTCGCGCGAGACCGATGCCGAATTGCCCAAGCCCACCTGGTTCAACGTGCCCAAGTTCCCCCAGGCAGTGTTCGAATCCACCACCATCAAGGCGCTGGGCGGCGGCAAGTTCGAAGTGGCCGGCAAGCTCACCATCAAGGGCAATGCGCAGAATGTGGTCGTGCCCGTGGCGCTGGCCCAGAGCGGTGCCACCACCACGGCCACCGGCACCCTGCCCATCAAGCGCCTGGCCTTCAAGATCGGCGAGAACGAATGGGCCGACACCTCCATGGTGGCCGATGACGTGACCGTCAAGTTCAAGCTGGCGCTCACGGGCGTGGGCAAGCTCTGATCGCCCTGCACCCTCCCTTTTCCGCGTTCCCTTTCCCTGTTCCCTTGATCCTTCCTTTTTCAGGAGTTGTTTACATGCGCAAGTCTTCGTTCGCCCTGCTCGCACTGGCCGCAGCCGCCGTTCTGTCCACGGGCGCAGCCCAGGCCCAGAGCGCCGCCTACGCCATCGATCCGACGCACACCTTCGTGACGTTCGAGATCAGCCACTTCGGCGCAACGACCAACCGCGGCCGCTTCGACAAGAAGGAAGGCACTGTGCAGTTCGACCGCGCCGGCAAGACCGGCAAGGTGGAGATCACCGTGGACACCACCTCGATCAACTCGGGCACGCCCCCGTTCGACAAGCACCTGCAAAGCGCTGACCTGTTCAACGCCGCCAAGTACCCGACCATCAAGTTCGTGTCCGACAAGTTCACCTTCAACGGCGACAAGGTCAGCGAAGTGGCCGGCCAGCTGACGCTGCTGGACAAGACCCTGCCCGTGACCCTGAAGGCCACGCAGTTCAACTGCTACCAGAGCCCCATGCTCAAGCGTGAAGTCTGCGGTGGCGACTTCGAAGCCACCATCGACCGCACCCAGTGGGGCCTGAACTACGGCGTGGAATGGGGTTTCCCCAAGAACGTGCGCCTGGTGGTGCAGATCGAAGCCATCAAGCAGTAATCCACAACGGGCCTTCTGGTCCGCACAAGCCACCCGCGGCACGGCCACGGGTGGCTTTTTTCATGCCAGGCGTGCATCGAGCCGCCAGCCTTCGGCATGCCATGCCCAGACATGCGTGGGCGCCAGCGCCGCCAGGAAATGCAGGTCGTGCGACACCACCAGCAGCGCACCGGTGAAGCCCTGCAGCGCCACCTGCAAGGCCTCCGCCGAGGCCAGGTCCAGGTGGTTGGTCGGCTCGTCCAGCAGCAGCATCTGCGCTGGCTCGCCGCACCACAGCGCGCAGGCCAGCGCGGCCTTGATGCGCTCGCCACCGCTGAGCACCCCGGCGGGCCGCTGCACGCGGTCTGCATCCAGGCCCAGTTGCGCCAGGCGCGTGCGCAGCGTGGCCTCGGGCAGGGGTGAGCCGAGTTCGGCCAGGCGCTGCAGCACGCTCGCGTGCGGCGGCAGCAGTTGGGCGTTGTGCTGGTCCAGCCAGGCCGCGCGCACGCCGCGCACCACGCGGCCCGAAGCGGGCGCCACCTGCCCGGCCACCAGGCGCAGCAGGGTGCTCTTGCCACAGCCGTTGGGCCCGGTGATGGCAATGCGCACGGGACCATTCCATACCCCACCGAGGGCAGGCATCCCCTGGGGAGCAAACGGTGCTCGCACCTGTTCCAGCGCCAGCACCTGCTTGCCGCAGGGCACGCTGCTTTCAGGCAGGGCGAGTGCCACGGGTGCCTGCTGTGGCGCCTGGCGGGCGGCATCGCGCACGGCTGCATCCAGCTTCTCGCGCGCCTGCCGCTGGCGTTCGTGCTCGTTTCCGGCATGGGCTTCGGCGCTGTTCTTCATGCGGCCCAGCAGGATGGGAGCCAGGTTGGCTGTGCGCCCCACCCGGTGTCCCTGCGCGGTGCGGCGCTGCTGCGCCTCGTGCTCGCGCTGCAGCGCCTTCCTGCCCCGGTCGCGCTCGGTGCGTGCATGGTCGAGCGCCGCCTGCGCGGCCGCCCGCTCCTGCGCACGCTGCGCGGCGTACAGCGCCCAGTTGCCTCCGTAGCGGCGCAGCCCGGCGGGCGACAGCTCCACGATGGTGTCGACCATGCCGAGCAGTTCACGGTCATGGCTGGCCACGACCACAGCGCCCTGGCGCGCCGCCACCTGGTCCAGCAGCCAACGGCGTGCACTGCGGTCCAGGTGGTTGGTGGGCTCGTCGAGCACCAGCATCTCGGCGTCGCAGACGAAGGCCCCGGCCAGCGCCACGCGCATGCGCTCGCCGCCGCTCAGCCGGGTCGCATCGCCATCGCTTGGCAGATGCCCCAGGTCCAGCGCCTGCAGGGCGCGCTGCCAGCGCGCAGGCAGGTCCCACTGGCCATCGGCCCGCAGCAGGTCCTCGGGCGTTCCCTGGCCCGCCTCCAGGCGCTCCAGCGCACGCAGCACGGGTGCCAGGCCCGCAAGGTCAGCCACCGTGCTGCCGGGGGCTCCCCGCACCTCCTGCGCCACGGCCTGCAGGCGCGCGTCGCGCAACACCGTGCCCGCAGTCGGCTGCAGCCGGCCCAGCAGCAGTTGCAGAAACACGCTCTTGCCCACGCCATTGGCACCCACGATGCCGGTGGTGCCGGCGCCCACGGCCATGTCGAGGGGCTGGCTCCACAAGGGCTGCCCATCGGGCAGCGTCCAGACAACGCCCTGGAACTGGAGCGAAAAAGAAGAAGAGGAAAAGGAAGCAGAAGCGACAGCAGCCCTGCTGTCGCCCCGGGCGCGCTGGCCCGGATGGTTGGTCGTCGCCATGCCTGAGAACTCCACGGTCACCATCAAGCCGCACCTGCGCAAAAAAGGCAGGAGCGGAACAGCGTGAAAGTGGCTTACAGGCGCATCGGTGAAAACACCCCGGGTGGTTGGCGAGAGGCGCAATGTACCGCAAATAACCTCGCCTTCAAAATTCCCTTTACGTAAACTGATTACGAATAGTAGAATTTCCACATCGACACCCGCATGGACCCAAGGAGACAACCGCATGAATGCCGTTCTGAAGCCCGATCTCGCCAGCCTGCCCGCACCTGCCGCCTTCCAGCAGCTGCACCACTACGCCTACAAGGCGCGCGACGCGGAGGAGACACGCCAGTTCTACGAGGACATCCTGGGCCTGCCGCTGTACCACATCATCCAGAGCGACCACGTGCCCAGCACGGGCGAGTACTGCCCCTACACGCACTTCTTCTTCCGCCTGAAGGACGGCTCGTTCATCGCCTTCTTCGACCTGGGCGACGACGTGAAGGCCGAGCCCTCGCCCAACACGCCGCTGTGGGTCAACCACATTTCGTTCCGCGTGGACACGGTGCAGGAACTGCAGAACACCAAGGAGCGGCTGGAGGCCTTCGGCATCGAGGTGCTCGGCGTGACCGACCACCACATCTTCAAGAGCATCTATTTCTTCGACCCCAACGGCATCCGCCTGGAGCTCACTGCCCAGCTGGCCGACGCCAACGCCATGGCCAAGGACAGCACCGTGGCGCATGCGCGCCTGAAGGAGTGGACGGCCCGCAAGGAGCAGTGGCGCAAGGAGCGCGCCGAAGGCAAGGCGGCCGAGCCGCTCAAGCCCCAGGCCAACGACCGGCCTGAATTCGCCAAGGGCTAAGAGGCTGAACCGCTGCCCCAGTAAAAAAGGCGCCGCCCTTGCGGGCGGCGCCTTTTGCATTTTCTTGTGCCGGCCAGTGGCTACACCGCATCCAGCTCGGCCAGCAGGTCGCTGGTCGTGGCGGCCTCCAGCAGCGCCCGGGTGTAGGGCTGCTGCGGCCGGTCGAAGATGTCGGCCACGCTGCCCTCTTCGACGATGCGGCCGTTCTCCATCACGATGATGCGGTCGGCGATCTCGGACACTACCGCCAGGTTGTGCGAGATGAACAGGCAGCCGAAGCCGCGCTCGGCCTGCAGGCGCCGGAGCAGCTCCAGCACCTGCTTCTGGATGGTCATGTCCAGGGCCGAGACGGGCTCGTCGGCCACCACGAAGGCGGGCTTGCGCACCAGCGCGCGCGCAATCGCCACGCGCTGGCGCTGGCCGCCCGACAGGGCGTGCGGGTAGCGCTCGCCAAAGCCGGCAAGCCCCACCTCGTCGAGCATGGCGTCCACCGAGGCCTGCAGCGCCTCGCGCGTGAGCGGCGGGCCGTGGCGCAGCGGCTCGGCCACGATATCGCGCACGCGCTGGCGCGGGTCGAGCGAGGAGTACGGGTCCTGAAACACCAGTTGGCAGGCCAGGCGGAAGTCGCGCCGCCCTGCCGCATCGGCCTGGCCCAGCGGCGTGCCGCGAAAGCACACATCGCCACCCGCCACGGGCAACAGGCCGATCATGGCGCGGCCCAGCGTGGTCTTGCCTGAGCCCGACCCCCCGACCACGGCCACCACCTCGCCGGGCTGGATGGCCAGCGACACACCGCGCACCGCCAGCTTGGGCGTCGCCTTGGACAGCCAGCCCTGGCGCGCACCGGGAAAGCTCACGTGCACGTCCTTGGCCTCGATCAGCGGTGCCTGCACGGGTCGCGCCGGGCGCTGGGCGCTGCGCTGGGGCAGCGCAGCGATGAGGCTCTTGGTGTAGGCCTGGCGCGGCGCGGTCAGCACGCTGCGCACGGGGCCGGCCTCGACGAGCCGGCCTTTTTCAAGCACCACCACCGATTGCGCGTAGCGCGCCACCAGTCCCAGGTCGTGCGTGATCAGCAGCACCGCCGTGCCCTCGGTGCGCGTGAGCTCGGCCATGATCTCCATCACCTCGCGCTGGCTCAGCGAATCGAGCGCCGTGGTGGGTTCGTCGGCGATCAACAGGCGCGGTTTGAGCAGCATGACCGAGGCCAGCATGATGCGCTGGCGCATGCCGCCCGAGAACTGGTGCGGGTAGGCAGCCAGGCAGCGCTCGGGGTCGGCGATCTGCACGCGGCGCAGCATGGCGATGGCGCGCTCGCGTGCCTGCGCTACGCTCAGCCGCTCGTGCAGGCGCAAGCCTTCGAAGAGCTGCTCGGCAATGGTCATCGCCGGGTTGAGCGAGACCATGGGCTCCTGGAACACCATGCCCACGTCGCAGCCGCGCAGCGCGCGCAAGGCGTTCGCCGACATGGTCCCCACATCACGCCCCTGCAGCAGCACGCTGCCGCCGCTCTGGCGCACCTGGGGCGGCAGCAGGCCCATCACGGCGCGCCCGGCCATGGTCTTGCCGCTGCCCGATTCGCCCACCAGGGCCACCACGCCGCCGGCGGGCACGTCAAACGAAACGGCGTCCAGCAGCGGACGGACGTGGGGGCCATGCACCGTGAGCTCACGCACGGACAGCAGCGGCAGCGGGTTCTTCTCGGTCGTCATGTCGGTTCTTTCCGCCAAGGGGTAGGACGATGGCCGCATCAGCGGTGCTCCATGCGCGGGTCGAGCCAGTCGCGCAGCGCGTCGCCCAGCAGGTTCACGCCGAGCAGGGTGAGCGCGATGCAGGCACCGGGCGCAATGCCCAGCCAGGCGGCGGTCTCGATGTAGGGCCGGCCCGAGGCCAGCATGTTGCCCCAGGTGGGTGCCGGTGGTGGCACGCCCAGGCCCAGAAAGCTGAGCGCGCTCTCGGCCAGGATGACCCAGCCGAACATGGAGGTGGCCAGCACCACCAGGGGCGCCACGCAGTTGGGCAGGATGTGCGCGAACACCGTGCGCAGGCCGGAGTTGCCGATGACCTCGGAGGCCTCGATGTACTCCTTCTCGCGCAGCGAGAGCACCGAGCCGCGCACCACGCGCACTGCGGTGGGCGCATAGGCCAGGCCCAGCGCGACGATGATGCCCCACTGGTTGGCGCCCACGATGACCATCACCCCGAGGGCCAGCAGGATGCCGGGGAAGGCCAGCATGGCGTCGTTGAAGACCATCAGCACCCGGTCCAGCCAGCCGCGGAAGTAGCCGGCCACGAGGCCGATCACCACGCCCAGCCCCAGGGCCAGCGCCACGGTCAGCCCGGCCACCAGCAGGCTGGTGCCGGCCCCGGCCATCAGGCGCGAAAGGATGTCGCGGCCAAACTCATCGGTGCCCAGCAGGTAGGCGCCCGAGGGCGGCTGCAGCCGCTGGCGCAGCGCCACACCCATGGGGTTGTAGGGCGTCCAGAACACCGACAGCAAGGCCATGGCGCCCACCAGGCACACCAGCACGCTGCCGACCAGGGCATTCGTGCGCAAACGTTGGAGAAAGCGCTTCATCATCATGACGCGGACACCCGGGGATCGAACAGGGGATAGCACAGGTCCACCACGAGGTTGACGAGCACGTAGATGGCGGCAGTGAACAGCAGGCAGCCCTGCACCACGGGGTAGTCGCGCGCAAAGATCGCATCCACCAGCAGGCGGCCCAGGCCCGGCAAAGTGAACACCGTCTCCAGCACCGCGATGCCGCCCAAGAGGTTACCGAGTACCAGGCCGATCATGGTCCAGGTGGGCGCAAACGCATTGGGCAGCACGTGGCGCAGCAGCACCCGCCGCTCCGACAGGCCCTTGGCCCGCGCATGCGTCACGTACTCCAGGCGCAGCACCTCCACCGCGCTGGCGCGCGCCATGCGGGTCAGGATACCGAGCTCGATCAGCGCCAGCGTGATGGTCGGCAGGATGAGGAAGGTCAGCGCCGAGCGCCAGTCCTCGCTGAACGGCACGTAACCCACCACCGGCACCAAGCCGAGCTTGAGCCCGACGAAGAGCAGCAGCAGCAGGCCCAGCCAGAAGCTCGGGATGGACAGGAAGAACGTGGCGGCGGCCACCACCATGGTGTCGAGCACGCTGTTCTGCTTCCACGCGGCCAGCAGGCCTGCGGGCACGGCCAGCAGCGCGGCCAGGGCTACCGCCACGAGCACGATGGCGGCGCTCACCTGGAAGCGTTCGAGCAGCAGTGGCAGCACGGCCTCGCCACTGGTGATGGAGTGGCCCAGGTCACCCTGCAGCATCTTGCCCAGCCACAGCGTGAACTGCACTGGGATGGGCCGGTCGAGCCCGAACTGGGCATGCAGGTCGGCCAGTTGCTCGGGCGTGGCACTGTCGCCCAGGATGAGCAGCGCTGGATCGCCTGGCACCAGGCGCATGAGCACAAAGACCATCAGGCTCACGAGAAAGAGGGTCGGCAGCGTCCACAGCAGGCGCCGGCCGACGTAGAGGGGAAAGGAGGAACCCATGGTGTGCGTACCAGGTCAGCAGGCCATCGGCTTCACGGAGCGCGCAGCGCCACGCCCCAGGCACGCGGTGTGCCCAGCGCCCAGCCCTTGTAACCCCTGGCGTACGAGCGGGCGGCGCTGGTGTTCACAGCCGAGTACATGAAGATCGCGGGCACGTCCTCGCGCATGCGGGCTTCGAGCTTGTCGAACAGGGCCTGGCGCTGGGCTGCGTCGCTGGTCTCCATGCTCTTGGCCAGCAGTTCGTGGGCCAGGGGTTCGTCCCACACCTTGCGCGGCTGCTTGTCCTTGGGGCCGGTCACCATCTCGTACGAGAGCGCCGGATCCAGCCGGGCCGAGAAGGTGAAGGCCATGGCCTGGTAGTTGCCCTTGGTGTAGCGGTCGAGCAGCGTGGCCCAGTCGAGCACTTCCACTTCGGCCTTGATGCCGGCCTCCTGCACCATGGCCTGGGTCAGCACGGCGATGTTGAACACGCTGTTGTAGCGCTTGGTGGCCAGGATCTTGATGGGCTCGCCCTTGTAGCCGGCCTCGGCCAGCAGCTTTTTGGCCAGCGCCAGGTTGCGCGGTGGCACCGCAGCCTGCGGCTTCTTGTAGAAGGCGCTGGGCGTGGGCACGACCGAGCGGCTGGGCGGGGCATTGCCCGAGGTGACGGCGGCCACCAGCTCGGGCATGTCCAGCGCGAGCGCGATGGCGCGGCGGATGCGCGCATCCTTGAGCAGCGGGTCGCGCGTCTGGAACAGCAGGCCCTGCACGTTCATGGTGGCCTGGGTCTCCATCAGCACATCCTTGCGGCCCTTGTACTCGGCCATGTCCTCGTCGTTGATGTCGTAGTTCAGGTCGATGCCGCCCGAGAACAGCGCCGCCTTGGCCGCCGAGGCATCGGGGATGATGACGAAGCGCACCTTGGGCGTCTCGGCGATCTTGGCGCCGGTGTTGCCGTCGCGCGGCCCGGGCAGCGCCGCGTAGCCGTCGTTGCGCAGCAACTCGATGTACTGACCGCGCTTCCACTCACCGAGCTTGTAGGGGCCGGTGGCCACGGGCTCGCGCCACTTGCCGTCGGCTTCGAGCGAACTGCGGTGGTAGATGCCGGTGCCGCCGCAGTCCACGCGCGCCAGCGTTGCCAGGAACAGCGCCGAGGGCTTGTCCAGCGTGTAGACCACGGTGGCGGCATCGGGCGCATCCACCTTGAGCACCTTGGCCAGGCCGCGCCCGTCGAACTCGGCCAGGCAGCGCCAGTTGTTGGCCGGGGCCATGTAGCGGTTCCAGGCGAACACCACGTCATCGGCCGTGAGCGGAGCCCCGTTGTGGAACTTCACGCCCTGGCGCAGCTTGAAGGTGTAGGTCTTGCCGTCGGCCGAGGCGGTGACCGACTGGGCCAGCAGCGGCGCCACGGAAGCGTCCTCGCGGTAGGCCACCAGGCCTTCGAGCACATGCATCATCACCGCGTCGGTGTTGTTGTCGCGGTTAACGCCGGGGTCGGTGGAGCGGATGTCGGCATTCAGGCGGATGCGCAGGGTATCGGGCTGCGGCTGGGCCTGGGCCAGGCCAGCCGTGCACAAACCGGCGAGCACAGCCAGGGCGGCAGACAGCCAGCGCGAGGGGGCAGTAGTCATCTCGGGGTCCTTTCTTCGGGGGGGGCAAGCAAGCGAATGGTCGGGGCGCGCTCAGGCCAGCGCCAGGTGGCGCTCCAGGTCCAGGCGGTAGGTCTCGAAGCGGCGGCTGAGCGCGGGCAGCATGGCGACCTCCATCTCGCCGAGGGCCGGCTCCATCACCACCATGGCCACCGTGGCCGAGAGGTTGCTGCTGGAGTTGGGGCGCGGCGGGCGGCACACCGACCAGGGCGACTGGAAGTCGTCGAACAGCGCGGCCTTGATGTGCTCGCGGGTGAGCGCGCCGATGTGCGGCTCCACCAGGGCGCGCACGCGCAGGTCGCGGTACAGCGAATCGGGCGTGTTGACGATGCCCATGTCCTTGATCTTGGCCAGCGCAATCGGGCTCTGGAAGTGGTTGGCATGCACGATGACGCCGCGCTCGGGGTGGATCTGGAAGGTCTCGTCCGGCGCGCATTCGAAGTCGATGGCCACGCCCGTGGCGTGCGAGACCATCACGTTGTTGGACGCCGACTTGGGCGTGCAGTACACGATGCGCATGGCCAGGGCCAGTTGCACCTGCTCCAGCGCCTTGCGGCGCAGCAGCGCCAGGGGCACGCCGAGCTGGCGGTAGTCACGGTCGGACTCCAGGTAGTTGGCGGTGATGGAGATGCCTGCAGAATTCATGCCCGAACGCGCCATGCCGCCCGCCTCGGTGAAGGTCAGGATGTCCGGGCCGTCGTCGCGCAGCACACGCAGCACCACAGCGGTCTCGGCACACTCCGCCTTCCAGTCCCAGTTCTGCGCATGGATCACGCGGCCCGAGGCGGTGGCCTCGGGCATCGCGACCACGCCGGTGCAGCCATCGGGGTCGATCTGCGCGGGCTGGCCCTTGCGGCGGCGGTCGGCAAGCTTGAGGATCTCGGTGCGCGCATTGAGCATCACGATGGCCTCATACGACACACCGGCCCCCTCGGCAATGCCACGCATCTCGTCGAGGTAGGCGGCATCGAAGGCTTCGATGGTGGGCTCGAAGGTCTTCACCAGCGTGCCGATCTCGGGCCAGCCGAGTTGGCTGCCTTCGAGCTGGGTGGAGTAATGTTCGATGCCGCGCAGGATGCGCGCCTTGGCCTGTTCGCCATACTGGCGGCCGCGCTCGCGCGGCGCGCCGCGGACCTCGATCAACGGGCAGGAAGGGATGGGCTGGTCGGCGCCCCAAGGGAAAGTCTGGTCCATGGCGATGGGTGGAGTGAGCGATCATTGATCGATGGACTAAATTGTATTTTGTAGAATAAAAAACATCAACTGTTTCTGACTATGGTTTCTACCCCCCTGCATCTGGAACTGGCAGACCGCATCAGCCGCCTCATCCACGAGGACGGCCTGGCGGCCGGTGCGCGCCTCAACGAAAACCAGCTCGCCGAGCGCCTGGGCGTATCGCGCACGCCCGTGCGTGCCGCGCTCGACCACCTCGCGCAGCAGGGCTTTGCCGAGCGCAAGCCACACCGCGGGGTGGAGCTGCTGCGCCTGCCGCCCCTGCCCTCCCCCGCACGCGAGGCGGCCGATGGCAGTGACGAGCTGCTGCGGCGCATTGCCTATGACCGCCAGCATGGCAACCTGGGGGAATACGTCTCCGAGAAGGAACTGATGGAGGCCTACGACCTGGGCCGCCCGGCCATCCGCAATGCGCTGGAGCGCCTGGCCGACCTGGGCGCCATCGAGCCCAAGCTCGGCTATGGCTGGCGCTTTGCCACGGGCGCCTGGGACGCCAGCGTGCGCCACGAGAGCTACCGCTACCGCATGGTGATCGAGCCGGCCGCCATCCGCGAGCCAGGCTTTGCGCTGCCGCCCGCCTGGGCGCTGGACATGCGCCGCCAGCACGAGGAGTTTCTGCGCACGCTGTCGGAAGACTCGTCGAGCATCGCCTTCTTCGAGATGAATGCCGCATTCCACGAAGGCGTGGCCGCCGCCTCGGGCAACCGCTTTTTCCATATGGACATCCAGCGCCAGAACCGCCTGCGCCGCCTGTCCAACTACGACTGGAAGTACGGACCCGAGCGCATGCAGGTGAACTGCCGCGAGCACCTGGAGATGCTCGACCGCCTGCAGGCCGGCGACACGGAACTGGCTGCCCTGTTGATGCAGCGCCATCTGGATGTCGCCAGCCGCTTGCGCCCTCCTGGCAAGGCCTGAGCGGACAGAGTGCACGAAGGCTGAGCGCTGGCGTATTGATTTTTGTTAAAACAAAAAACATAATAGAAGGCATGCAGGGGCCGATGCCGCCATGGCGGGAACGCGGCTCCCTGCCCTTCCCCTGTGCAGCACCCACTGAAAGCCCCATGACTTCCGCCACCCCCTCCAGCCCCCACAACGACGACGCCTTCTGGCTGCCCTTCACCGCCCAGCGCCAGTTCCAGCAGCAGCCCATGCTGTTCACCGCTGCCCAGGGCATGCACTACACCACCGACGATGGCCGCCAGGTGCTGGACGCCATGGCCGGCCTGTGGTGCTGCAACGCGGGCCACGGCCAGCCGCGCATCACCGAGGCCATCCGCGAGGCCGCAGGCCGCATGGACTTCGTCTCGTCGTTCAAGATGAGCCACCCGGCCGCCTTCACGCTGGCCCGGCGCATCGCCGACCTGGCGCCGGGCGGCATGGACCATGTGTTCTTCACCAACTCGGGTTCCGAGGCCGTGGACACCGCTCTCAAGATCGCCCGTGCCTACCACCAGGCGCGTGGCGATGCGCGCCGTACGCTGCTGGTGGGCCGTGCCAAGGGCTACCACGGCATGGGTTTTGGCGGCCTCTCGGTGGCCGGGCTCGGGCGCCACAAGCGCGATTTCGGCCCGCTGCTGCCCGACACGGCCCACCTGCCCCTGCCCTACGACGCCGAAGCCCGCTTCTCGCGCGGCCAGCCCGCCACGGGCGCGCACTACGCGAATGCGCTGGAACAGCTATTCGTGGTGCACGACCCGGCCACCATCGCGGCCGTGATCGTCGAGCCCGTCACCGGCTCGGGCGGTGTGTACCCGCCACCCGTGGGCTACCTGCAGCGCCTGCGCGAGCTGTGTACGCAGCACGGCATCTTGCTGATCTTCGACGAGGTGATCACCGGCTTTGCGCGCGTGGGCGCCGCGTTCGGGGCCCAGGCCTTCGGCGTCACGCCCGACCTGATCTGCTGTGCCAAGGGCATGACCAACGGCGCCGTGCCCATGGGCGGCGTGGTCGTGGGCAACACGGTCTACGACGCCTTCATGCGGGGCTCTTCAAGCGTGATCGAGCTGTTCCACGGCTACACCTATTCGGCCCACCCGCTGGCCTGCGCGGCTGGCCTGGCCACGCTGGACGTGCACGAGGAGCTCAACCTGGCTGCGCGCGTGCAGGCCATCGCCCCGGTGTGGGAAGCCGCGCTGCACGGCCTGCGCGACGCGCCGCACGTGGCCGATGTGCGCAACATCGGCCTGCTCGGCGCGGTGGACCTGGCATCGCGCCCAGGCGCTGCCGGCGTGCGCGGCAATGCCGTGCATCTGGCCTGTTTCGAGGCAGGCGTGCTGGTGCGCAACTCGGGCGATACGCTGGTGCTCTCGCCCCCGCTGGTGATCAGCGAGGCACAGATCGGCGAGGTGGTGGACAGCATCCGCACCGCCCTGCGGGCCACCGCCTGAAGCGAGCGCCATGCAGCAGCACCTGAATTTCTACATCGATGGCGCCTGGACGCCCGCGCTGGGCACCCGCACGCAGGACGTCGTGGACCCCTTTACCGAGCAGCCCGTGGCGCGCATCGCGCTGGGCGATGCGCGCGACCTGGACCGCGCCGTGGCCGCCGCGCGCCGCGCCTTCCCCGCATGGGCGGCGCACAGCCGCGAGCAGCGGCTGGCCGTGCTGCACGCGGTGATTGCCGCCTACGAGCGCCGCATGGACGAGATTGCCATGGCCATCTCACTCGAGATGGGCGCACCTATCACACTGGCCCGCCAGGCCCATGCAGTGGCCGGCCTGTCGCACCTGCGCCAGACCGCAGAAGTGCTGGTGGGCTATGCCTTCGACGAGGTGGTGAACCGCACCCGCGTGGCGCACGAACCCATCGGCGTGTGCGGCCTGATCACGCCGTGGAACTGGCCCATGAACCAGATCGCCTGCAAGGTGGCGCCCGCGCTGGCCGCGGGCTGCACCGTGGTGCTCAAGCCCAGCGAGACGGCGCCGCTGTCGGCCCTGCTGTTCGCGCAGGTGCTGCACGAAGCGGGCGTGCCACGCGGCGTGTTCAACCTGGTCAACGGCGACGGGCCGGGCGTGGGCGCAGCCATGGCGGCGCATGCGGACATCGACATGGTTTCCTTCACCGGCTCCACGCGCGCCGGCGTGGCCGTGGCCAAGGCGGCGGCCGACACGGTCAAACGCGTGGCGCAGGAACTGGGCGGCAAGTCGCCCTGCATTGTGGTGGACGGCGTGGACCTGCCGGCCACCATCCGCCAGGCGGCGCTGCAGTGCTTTCGCAACAGCGGGCAGTCGTGCAATGCGCCCACGCGCCTGCTGGTGCCGGGGCACCTGCACGACGCGGCCACGGCCATCGCGGTGGACGTGGCGCAGTCGCTGCGCATGGGCGACCCGCGCGACGCGGCCACCACGCTCGGGCCCGTGGCCAACGCGGTGCAGTACACCAAGGTGCGCGAGTGCATTGCCAACGGCCTGCACGAAGGGGCCCGACTCGCCACCGGCGGCCTTGCCCGGCCTGCGGGCCTGAACCAGGGCTATTTCGTGCTGCCCACGGTGTTTGCCAATGTGCGCAACACCATGGCCATTGCGCGCGAGGAGATCTTCGGCCCGGTGCTCTGCATCCTGCCGTACGGCACCGAGGAAGAGGCCATTGCGATCGCCAACGACACGGTCTACGGCCTGTCGGCCTATGTAAGCGCACCCGACCTGGCCCACGCCCGCCGCATCGCCCGCAGCCTGCGCGCCGGCATGGTGCACCTCAATGGCGCACGGGCCGACCACGCAGCGCCCTTCGGCGGCTACCGGCAGTCGGGCAACGGCCGCGAGTGGGGGCGCATGGGCTTCGAGGAGTATCTGGAGGCCAAGTCCATGTTCGGGTACGAGGAGTTGGCCGCTTAGGGCCTGTCATTCAGTCGGTGCGGGCACCGAGTGCAGCATCACCGGATGGTTGCCGTACGCGTCCACGCCCTCGATCTGCACGCCAAAGCCCCACAGCCGTGCCACATGCCGCAGCACCTCCTGCGTGCCGTCGGCCAGCGGGCGGCCCTGGTACTGGGTGTGGCGCAAGGTCAGGCTGCGGTCGCCTCGCAGGTTCACATTCCACACCTGGATATTGGGCTCGCGCGTGCCCAGGTCGTACTGCTGCGACAGCAACTGGCGCAGGTTGCGGTAGCCGTTTTCGTCGTGGATCTCGCTGACCAGCAACTCGCTCTGGCGCGTGTCGTCGTGCAGGGCGAACAGGCGCATCTCGCGCATCAGGTGCGGGCTCAGGTACTGGCCGATGAAGCTCTCGTCCTTGAAGTTGCGCATGGCATGGTCGAGCGCGGGCAGCCAGGGGGTGCCCGCGATGTCGGGGAACCATTGCCGGTCTTCGGCCGTCGGGTTCTGGCAGATGCGCTGGATGTCGCGGTACATGCCAAAACCCAGTGCGTAGGGGTTGATACCGCTGTAGGCGCGGTGCCCCACGGGGGGCTGGAAGATGACGTTGGTGTGCGAGCCCAGCCACTCCATCATCACCCCGTCGCTGAGGTAGCCCTCGTCGTACAGCGAATTGAGCAGGGTGTAGTGCCAGAAGGTGGCCCAGCCTTCGTTCATGACCTGGCTCTGGCGCTGGGGGTAGAAATACTGCGCGATCTTGCGCACGATGCGCACGATCTCGCGCTGCCAGGGCTCCAGCAACGGCGCGTGCTTCTCGATGAAGTACAGGATGTTTTCCTGCGGCTCCTGCGGAAAGCGGTTGTGCTCCAGCGCTGCGCCGTCCTTGCCGGGGCGCGTGGGCAGGGTGCGCCACAGATCGTTGACCTGCTGCTGGGCATAGGCCTCGCGCTGCGCGCGCTCCAGGCGCTCGCGCGCCAGGTTCTTCTTGGAGGGGCGGCGATAGCGGTCCACGCCGAAGTTGGCCAGCGCATGGCACGAGTCCATGAGCCGTTCCACCTCGTCGAAGCCGTAGCGCTCCTCGCACTGGGCCACGTAGTCCTTGGCGTAGACCAGGTAGTCGATGATGGAGGAGGCGTCCGTCCACATGCGAAACAGGTAGTTGCCCTTGAAGAAGCTGTTGTGCCCGTAGGCGGCATGGGCGATCACCAGGGCCTGCATGGCCGTGGTGTTCTCCTCCATCAGGTAGCTGATGCAGGGGTTGGAGTTGATGACGATCTCGTAGGCCAGGCCCATGTGGCCGCGCCGGTAGCGCCGCTCGGTGGCCAAAAATTCCTTGCCGTAGCTCCAGTGGCGGTAGTTCACCGGCATGCCCACGCTGGAATAGGCATCCATCATCTGCTCGGCGGTGATGACTTCGAGCTGGTTGGGGTAGGTGTCGAGGCCGAAACGCTCGGCGGTGGCGGCGATCGCAGCGTGGTAGCGCTCGATCAGCTCGAAGGTCCAGTCACTCGGATCGGGCAGCGGCTGCGCGGGCCGCGCCCCCGCGGGCAGGGGCTGCTCGGGCACGGTGCGGTGGCGGCGCTCACCGACGACGGCGGTCTTCCAGGGGTTGTCGCGCAGGCGCCGCTCCAGCACCGGGTACTGGGCCATGTGGTTCATAACTGCACCCCCTCTTTCTTGAAGAGGTCGCGGAACACGGGATAGATGTCGCCCGGCTCGGAGACCTTGCGCATGGCGAAGTGCGAAAACTGCGACTGCAGCTGGCTGTACTCCTCCCACAGGTTCTGCTCTTCCTGGGCCACCTGCACATAGGCAAAGTAGCGCACCAGCGGCAGTATCCGGTCCACCAGCAGGCTGCGGCAATTGCCGCTGTCGTTGGTGAAGTTGTCGCCATCGCTGGCCTGGGCGGCATAGATGTTCCAGTCCCCCGCAGGGTAGCGCGCGCGGATGATCTGGTCGAGCAGCACCAGCGCGCTGCTGACCACCGTGCCGCCGCTCTCGGTGGAGTGAAAGAACTGCTCCTCGCTGACCTCGGCGGCCTGCGTGTGGTGGCGGATGAAGACGATGTCGATCTTCTCGTAGTGCCGCGTGAGGAACAGGTATAGCAGGATGAAGAAGCGCTTGGCCAGGTCCTTGCGCGCCTGGTCCATGGAGCCCGAGACGTCCATCAGGCAGAACATCACGGCCTGGCTGTTGGGCACCGGCACCTGCACGCGGGAGCGAAAGCGCAGGTCGATGGGGTCCAGGTAAGGGATGCGACCGGTGCGCTCCTTGAGCTCCTCGATGCGCAGCCGCAGCGCAACCGCTTCGTCGGTGGTGCCGTTGCCTTCTTGCACCAGGGCATCGAGCTGCACCTGCAGAGCCGCCCGTTCGCGGTGCGCCGACTGGCCCAGCGCGATGCGCCGCCCCAGCGCCCCGCGCATGGTGCGCAGCACCGCCAGGTTGTTGGGAATGCCGTTCTGGCTGTAGCCGGCGCGGCGCGGCTTGTACTTCGGGGTCTCGCCGATGTGCGTGCGCAGCAGATTGGGCAGCGCCAGGTCCTCGAAGAAGAGCTGCATGAACTCTTCCTTGGTCAAGGTGAAGGTGAAGTCGTCCTCCCCCTCCCCGCTGTCGCTGGCCTGCGAGCCACCACTGCCCCCTGCCCCGCCCTGGGGCCGCTGGATGCGGTCGCCGCGCACATGCTCCGCGTTGCCCGGGTGCACCATGTCGCGGATGCCGCCCTGGCCATGGTGGAACACCGGCTCGCCGATGTCCTTTTTGGGAATGCTGATGCTCTCGGCCTGCTCGATGTCACGGATGCCACGCTGCGAAACCGCACGGCGCACGCTCTCGGCGATCTGCTCCTTGAAGCGTCGCACAAAGCGTTCGCGGTTACCCACCGATTTGTTCTTGCCGGCGAGCCTGCGGTCGATGATTTGCAATGCCATCCCTTGCCCCCATCATGGGCCAGCGCACCGGTGGGATGCACTGGCAAAACCTTCAAGAGCCTGTTGGCCGCTGCGCTAGCTGCTCTTGCGCACGCGCAGGTACCACTCGCACAGCAGCCGCACCTGCTTGGGCGTATAGCCCTTCTCCACCATGCGGGTGACGAAGTCCTCGTGCTTGCGCGCCTCCTCGGCGCTGCCCTTGGCATTGAAGCTGATGACCGGCAGCAGCTCCTCGGTGTTGGAGAACATCTTCTTCTCGATCACCAGGCGCAGCTTCTCGTAGCTGGTCCAACTCGGGTTGTTGCCCTGGTTGTTGGCGCGTGCGCGCAGCACGAAGTTGACGATCTCGTTGCGAAAATCCTTAGGGTTGGCGATGCCCGCCGGCTTCTCGATCTTTTCGAGCTCGGCGTTGAGCGCGCCGCGGTCGAAGACCTCGCCGGTATCGGTGTCGCGGTACTCGTTGTCCTGGATCCAGTAGTCGGCGTAGGTGACGTAGCGGTCGAAGATGTTCTGCCCATACTCGCTGTAGCTCTCCAGGTAGGCCGTCTGGATCTCCTTGCCGATGAACTCGGCATAGCGCGGCGAGAGGGACTCCTTGATGTAGCTGGTGTACTTGGTCTCCAGTTCGGCAGGGAACTGCTCACGCTCGATCTGCTGCTCCAGCACGTACATCAGGTGCACCGGGTTGGCCGCCACCTCGGCACTGTCGAAGTTGAACACCTTGGACATGATCTTGAACGCAAAGCGCGTGGAGATGCCGGTCATGCCCTCGTCCACGCCCGCGTAGTCGCGGTACTCCTGGTAGCTCTTGGCGCGCGGGTCGGTGTCCTTCAGGCTCTCGCCGTCGTACACCTGCATCTTGCTGAAGATGCTGGAATTCTCTGGCTCCTTCAGGCGCGTGAGGATGGCGAACTGCGACATCATCTTCAGCGTGCCCGGCGCGCACACGGCGTTGCCCAGCGACGATTCGCGGATCAGCTTTTCGTAGATGCGGATCTCCTCGCTCACGCGCAGGCAGTAAGGCACCTTGACGATGTAGATGCGGTCCAGGAAGGCCTCGTTGTTCTTGTTGTTGCGAAACGCCTTCCATTCGCTCTCGTTGCTGTGCGCCAGCACCACGCCATCGAACGGGATGGCACCAAAGCCCTCCGTGCCCTTGTAGTTGCTCTCCTGGGTGGCGGTGAGCAGCGGGTGCAGCACCTTGATAGGCGCCTTGAACATTTCCACGAATTCCAGCAGCCCCTGGTTGGCCAGGCACAGGCCACCGCTGTAGCTATAGGCGTCGGTGTCGTCCTGGGCGAAGGTTTCGAGCTTGCGGATGTCCACCTTGCCCACCAGGCTCGATATGTCCTGGTTGTTCTCGTCGCCCGGCTCGGTCTTGGCGATGCCGACCTGCTTCAGGATGCTGGGGTAGCGCTTGACCACCTTGAACTGGCGTATGTCGCCACCGAACTCCTCAAGCCGCTTGACCGCCCAGGGCGAGAGCACGCGCTGCAGGTAGCGCCGGGGAATGCCGAACTGCTCCTCGAGCACCGGGCCGTCCTCCACCGCGTCGAACAGGCCCAGCGGCGACTCGTTCACCGGCGAGCCCTTGATCGCATAGAACGGCACCTTCTGCATCAGGTACTTGAGCCGCTCGGCAATGGAGCTCTTGCCACCGCCCACCGGGCCCAGCAGGTAGAGGATCTGCTTGCGCTCCTCCAGCCCCTGCGCAGCGTGGCGAAAGAAGCTGACCACCTGCTCGATGGAATCCTCCATGCCGTAGAACTCGGCGAACGCGGGGTAGCGCTTGATCACCTTGTTGGCGAAGAGGCGCGACATGCGCGGATCGTTGCGCGTGTCGACCGTTTCGGGATCCCCAATGGCGGCCAGCATGCGCTGGGCCGCCGTGGCATACGTCATGGGATCGCGCTTGCATTCGGCAAGGTACTCGTCGATCGACATTTCCTCTTCGCGGCTACGGGCGTAACGCGAGGCGAAATTGCTGATGGCATCCATACGACCTCCTGTGGTGGCACCCTGCGCATGGGTGCCACGGTTTGCAGTGGGAATCGCTAACGGCTCCGGTCCTTTGTAGCACCACGGCCTGCCCTTGAACAGGGTAATAGCGCAGGCATGCCGTGCTTTTTTCCAAGGCCATGCACGCATGGGTAGAGCATGGCACACTGCAGAAAGTTCAGCCGTCCATCACCCTGCAAGAGGACGTTGCCGATCAGCCCCGCCACCAGGCGCGGCGCTGGTGCCGGCGGATCGGCCCTTGCTGCCACACGGGCGCGCCAAGCCGCCCGCAGACCTTGGGCAGGGGCCTACCCTTCCTGCTGGTGCGCGCGCATGATCTGGTGGCGCTGCCAGTAGTGGCCCACGGTGGCGTTGAAATCGTCCTTCTCTTTCTTCAGGCCACCGAGCTTGATCTTGCTGGTCTTGGCGCCAAGGCCCAGGGCATTTTTCTCGGGGTGGGTGACGACGAGCGCATTGCCAAAGCTGCTTTCCTTGAACTCCAGCGCCTTCACGGCATCCCAGAACACAGTGGTGCCGTCGGCCGAGGTGCTGATGCCGTCGATGCTGACCGTCACCGTCTCGCTGCCTTTCAAGGCGAACTGCACCGGCGGAAAATACTGCAGCACCAGCGCGCGCTCCTCATCGGTCGCGGGCTCGTAGCGGTAGGCCAGGCTGCGTTCGTGGTCGGCGGCAAAGGCCTGCTCGTATTCGCCCCACATGCGCTGCTCGATGGCATCGGCGGTGAGGATCTGCTGCGCCCAGGTGGCCACAGGCGCCCGCGTGACGATGGCGCCATAGGCGCTCTCGGGCAGCCTCACCCCCACGGCGCGCATGCGCTCGGTCATGGCAGGGTGCGAGTCGAACGGGTGGGGCACGTTGGCGGTCTTCATCTGCTGCAGGAAGTCGGCCGATGCGGCATAAGGTGGCAGCCCCTGGGCCACATAGCTGGCAATGCCCAGCGCGGCAGAATCGTGCCTGCGGTTCTGGCCGAAGAGCTCGCTCTCGATCTTGGAGCGGTACTGCGCGTAGGCAGCAATCTTGATCAGCGACTGCGCGATCGCCTCGGGCGAGATGAGCTTGGCGGCGATGCGGTCGGCCTTGAACTCGCGCTCGCGGCTTTCGCGCGCCAGGGCCACCTCGAAGATCATGCGGTACAGGTCCAGCAGCGGTGCGACCACCGCCGTGAGCCCGCCGGTGCGCATGGCATGGCGGTAGTGGTCGTACTGGCTGATCTTGGGGCCCAGCAGCGCGCTGCTCTTGGTGTCGCCACCGCGCAGATGGGCCAGTTCATGGCCGAAGACGGCATCCGCCTCGGCCTGGTCCAGCAGGCGCAGCAAGGGAATGCTCACGAACAGGGTGCGCCCCGTGAGCTGCTGACCGCCCACGGTGAGCGGCGCCTCGGTGACGAAGAAGTTGGCGTCGATGCCGGCCACTATGTGTTTTGGCGGCTCGGTCTTGAGGCGGCCGGCCATGTGGCGGATGCGCTTCCACAGCAGGGGGGCATCGGCCTCGGTCACGAGTTCTCCGTCCACGCGGTTATTCAGCTGCACGCGCTTGAAGATGCCCTTGACGGCCAGGAACACGCCGCCAGCGACCAGAATCCCCACCAGGATGATGAGCTTGGGCGAATACTTGTGAAAGAAGAAGGCCGTCACCCAGAACGACAGCCACACCGCCAGCGCCCCCTGCACCACCAGCGAGGCGGCGCTGGCCCAGGTGGTCAGGTGCCAACCGGTGACGAAGCTGGTGTACTGCATCTTGCGGTCGACGAAGGCCAGGGCCCCCAGGCCCAACACCGCCACCAGCAGCACCGCGCCGGCCACCATGCTCCAAAGCGAGACCTTGCGCACCAGGTTGAACTGCCACAGCTCGCCATAGGTCTCGCACATCGACTCGCGGTAATCCGCCACCTGAGGGCTCTTGTTGGTACAGATGGTGGACGGCGGGTGGGCCCGGTAGAAGTCTTTTTGCACCTGCTTCTCGGCTGCGGGCAGGCCCTTTTCGGCGTCGATGCGCTGGCTGATGCCGGCGATGAACCGGGCGTCCTCATCGCGCTGCGCATAGCCGGTGAACAGGTAGGCCGCCAGCGGGACCAGGAACAGCGAGAGCAGCGAATAGGCAAAGACCTTGGCCAGGCCCACGCGCAGGGCAGATGCAATGTTCATAGGAAAAGCGGACAGGATGTTGGAATGTTTTTGGGATCCGGCAAGGCAGCAGGGGGGAGGCACGCCCCCCTTTGGGCCGGATTATCGGCAAACATCTGCTTTCCGCCAGCCGCACAAGGTAACAATTGGACAAGTGGCAGAACGACCTGTCTGAGAGGCAAAACCCGCCAACCACCCCCTGCCACCCGCCCGCGCAGAGCGCTGCCGGACCTGGCTTGCAGCTGACTTAAAATGGCCGGTTCCACCCTCTCGAACGTGGAGGCAGCCCCCCGGGCGGCCCCCATCACCAGCCCTACCCCATGAGCTCGCCCCTGCAACAAACCGGCCTCGACAGCCTTTCCAAGTCCTTTGAACCCGCCGCCCTGGAGGCCCATTGGGGCCCCGAATGGGAACGCCGTGGCTACGGTGTAGCGGGCTTTCGGGGCACCGGCGCAGCGCAGGCGGGCGAGCCGGCGTTTTCCATCCAGCTGCCGCCACCCAACGTGACCGGCACGCTGCACATGGGCCATGCGTTCAACCAGACGATCATGGACAGCCTGACGCGCTACCACCGCATGCGCGGCTTCAACACGGCCTGGGTGCCCGGCACCGACCACGCCGGCATCGCCACGCAGATCGTGGTGGAGCGCCAGCTGCAGGAGCAGGGCATCAGCCGCCATGACATGGGCCCCACCCCGCCCGAGGCGCGCAAGAACTTCGTCGCCAAGGTCTGGGAGTGGAAGGAGCAGAGCGGCAACACCATCACCACGCAGATGCGCCGCATGGGCGACAGCGTGGACTGGAGCCGCGAATACTTCACCATGGACGACAAGCTGTCCAAGGTGGTGACCGACACCTTCGTGAAGCTCTATGAGCAGGGCCTGATCTACCGTGGCAAGCGCCTGGTGAACTGGGACCCCAAGCTGCAGTCCGCCGTGTCCGACCTCGAGGTGGAAAGCGAAGAGAAGGACGGCTCGCTGTGGCACATCGCCTACCCGCTGGCCGACGGTTCGGGCAGCCTCACCGTGGCCACCACCCGCCCCGAGACCATGCTGGGCGACGTGGCGCTGATGGTGCACCCCGAGGATGCGCGCTACACGCACCTGATCGGCAAGAACGTGGTGCTGCCCCTGGTGGGCCGCGAGATCCCGATCATTGCCGACGACTACGTGGACAAGGAGTTCGGCACCGGCGTGGTCAAGGTCACGCCCGCGCACGACCCCAACGACTATGCCGTGGCAATGCGTCAGAACCTGGAAATGCTTGAGGTCATAGACCTAAGTGGCAAGATCAAGCAAGCGCAACTGGTCATGGCACTTTCCGCGCAATATGTCGATGAGGAAAGTACGCAAATCCTCGACCTCCCAGGGCGAGTACGTGGCACGAAGACCCTCACCGGGGGAGATATCCCGGAGAAGTATTTGGGCTTGGACCGCTTCGTAGCGCGCAAGGCCATCGTGGCTGACCTGGAAGCCGCCGGCGCCCTGTTGGAGACCAAGAAGCACAAGCTCATGGTGCCCATTTGCACACGCACCGGTCAGGTTATTGAGCCCATGCTCACGGACCAGTGGTTCGTGGCCATGAGTGAGGTGAGCAAGCAAGACCCTACGGGCAAGAGCATTGCGCAGAAGGCCATCGATGCCGTGGCCAGCGGCCAGGTGGAGTTCGTGCCCGAGAACTGGGTGAACACCTACAACCAGTGGATGAACAATATCCAGGACTGGTGTATCAGCCGTCAACTGTGGTGGGGCCATCAAATTCCAGCGTGGCACGGACCTAACGGCGAAATATTCGTTGCAAAAAACGAAGTTGATGCGTATGACCAGTATCTTGACAAGCTCCTGGTAGTTAGCACAGGTGAGATTTTTGAAAGGCTCTTGATTCTCAAAGCCATGCTGGCCAACGCAAGCACACTTCCAGAAGCACTTGTGGAGATGCTCGCGCCGCTACAACCGCTCAAGCGCGACCCGGACGTGCTGGATACCTGGTACTCCTCGGCCCTCGTGCCGTTCAGCACCATGGGCTGGCCCGAGCAGGGCGACGGCCCGACCGACGACTACAACCTGTACCTGCCCAGCAGCGTGCTGGTGACGGGCTACGACATCATCTTCTTCTGGGTCGCCCGGATGATCATGATGACCACGCACTTCACGGGCCGCGTGCCCTTCAAGCACGTGTACATCCACGGCTTGGTGCGCGACGCACAGGGCAAGAAGATGAGCAAGTCCGAGGGCAACGTGCTCGACCCGGTGGACCTGATCGACGGCATCGCCCTCGACCCGCTGCTGGACAAGCGCACCACCGGCCTGCGCAAGCCAGAGACTGCACCCACGGTGCGCAAGAACACGCAAAAGGAATTCCCCGAGGGCATCCCCGCCTACGGCGCCGATGCGCTGCGCTTCACGTTTGCGGCGCTGGCCAGTCTGGGCCGCAGCATCAACTTCGACAGCAAGCGCTGCGAGGGCTACCGCAACTTCTGCAACAAGCTGTGGAACGCCAGCCGCTTTGTGCTGATGAATTGCGAAGGCCAGGACTGCGGCCTGAAGGAGCACACCAAGGAAGAGTGCCAGCCCGGCGGCCCGGCCCACGGCTACATGCACTTCAGCCAGGCCGACCGCTGGATCTCCTCGCTGCTGCAGAAGACCGAGGCCGAGGTGGCCAAGGGCTTTGCCGAGTTCCGCCTGGACAACGTGGCCAACACGATCTATGACTTCGTCTGGAACGAGTTCTGCGACTGGTACCTGGAGATCGCCAAGGTGCAGATCCAGACCGGCACCGAGGCCGAGCAGCGCGCCACGCGCCGCACGCTGATCCGCACGCTCGAAGCCATCCTGCGCCTGGCGCACCCGATCATCCCGTTCATCACCGAAGCCCTGTGGCAGACGGTGGCGCCGGTGGCCGGCCTGCAAGGCGACTCGGTCAGCATCGCCCGCTACCCCGAGGCGCAGCCGAGCAAGATCGACGAAGCCGCCATTGCGCACATGCAGCGCGTCAAGGGCCTGGTGGACGCCTGCCGCACCCTGCGCGGCGAGATGAACGTCTCGCCATCCACCCGCCTGCCGCTGTACACCGTGGGCGATACGGACTTCATGCGCGGCGTGGCACCGGTGCTGCAATCGCTGGCCAAGCTCAGCGAAGTGAAGGTGTTCGACGACGAGGCCGCGTGGGCCGCCGCCGCGCAGGCCGCCCCCGTGGCCGTGGTGGGCGAGGCGCGCATGTGCCTGCACATGGAGATCGACGTAGAGGCCGAGAAGGCCCGCATCTCCAAGGAAATCGCCCGCCTGGAGGGCGAATTGGCCAAGGCCAACGCCAAGCTCGGTAACGAGGCCTTCGTGGCCAAGGCCCCACCCGCAGTGATCGACGAGGCCAAGAAGCGCATTGCCGACTTCACCGCCACGCTGGGCCGATTGCGCGATCAGCTGACACGCCTGGGGTAAAAACCCCGCGATACTGAGGGCAGATACGCCCGGCTCCGTGCCGGGCCCTGCCCTCTTTTGATTCCCCATTCCTGCAAGGAGCCCCATGACCGCTGCATCCGCCATTCGCAAAGCCGTTTTCCCCGTTGCCGGTCTGGGTACGCGCTTTCTGCCCGCCACCAAGGCATCCCCCAAAGAGATGCTGCCCGTGGTGGACAAGCCGCTGATCCAGTACGCCGTGGAAGAGGCCTACGCCGCCGGCATCCGCCACATGATCTTCGTGACGGGCCGCAGCAAGCGCGCCATCGAGGACCATTTCGACACCGCCTACGAGCTCGAAAGTGAGCTGGAGGCCGCCGGCAAGCAGGAGCTGCTGGCCCTGGTGCGCTCGGTGCAGCCCGACGACATGGACTGCGCCTTCGTGCGCCAGCCCCGCTCCCTGGGCCTGGGCCACGCCGTGCTGTGCGCCGAGCCCCTGGTCGGCAAGGAGCCATTCGCCGTGCTGCTGGCCGACGATCTGATGGTCGGCCCCAAGGGCGGCCAGCCGGTGCTGGCGCAGATGGCCGCGGCCTTCCGCCAGCAGGGCCGTTCGGTCATCGCCGTGCAGGAGGTGCCCGAGGACCAGGTACACAAGTACGGCATCGTGGCCGGTGAATCCGCCGGGGGCCCGCTGATCCGCATCGACCGCATCGTCGAGAAGCCCAAGGCCGACGTGGCCCCCTCGCGCATGGGCGTGGCCGGGCGCTACATCCTCACGCCCGGAGTGTTCGACGAGATCCGCAACCAGCCGCGCGGCGTGGGCGGCGAGATCCAGTTGACCGACGGCATCGCCCGCCTGATGCAGCACGAGGCCGTCTACGCCTTCCAGTACGAAGGCAAGCGCTACGACTGCGGCAGCAAGGAGGGCTTCCTCGAAGCCACGGTGGAACTCGCGCTGGAACACCCGCAGGTGGGCGCTCACTTCCGCGAATACCTCAAGGGGCTGAAGCTGTAAGGCGCACCCCCATGCCGCACCGGTTGCGGCACGCCCACAAAAAAGTCCTCCCGCCGCAAGCGCAGCCGGAGGACTTTTGTTTGGGGGGCGGGCATTCCTAACGCCCGCGTGGTCACACCACGCCCTCAGCGGCGGCGCAGGACGTGGATGAACTCCTTGGCTTCGTCAGCGCCCTCCGTCGTCTGCTCCACAAGCTCGTTGCCGGTCTGCTTGGCAAAGGCCTGAAAGTCGCGCACCGAGCCCACGTCGGTGGACACGACCTTGAGCAACTGGCCGCTGGCCAGGTCGGCCAGCGCCTTCTTGGCCTTGAGGATGGGCAGCGGGCAGTTCAGCCCGCGCGTGTCGATTTCTTTATGGATGTCCATGGTCGTCAGTCCTTTGGCGGCAGGTCAAGGCCGCGGCGTCGCTCTGCATTTTCTTCGGCGGTGAAGAACACCGGCTCGTGCCCGCGCGTGCGCAGCCAGTCGGCCAGCGCATAGCCGGTGCCAGCGGGCCAGCACTTGAGGTCTGCCAGATCGTACATCCGGTAGTCCACCAGCTCGGGCGATAGCTTCACCTCGCCATGGGCCACCACATGGTAGGCAATGATGACCTGGTTCATGCGCATGAATTCGTAGGCTCCCACCAGCGTGGTGGCGGTCACGTCGAGATTCGTCTCTTCCTTCACCTCGCGGGCGATGCCTTCCTGCGGCGATTCACCCGCCTCCATGAAGCCGGTGATCAGCGCAAACATCTTGCCCGGCCACGCCGCATTGCGCGCCAGCAGCACCTGGCCGTTGACCTCCACGATGGCGGCGAGCACCGGCGTGGGGTTGTTCCAGTGCGTCCAGCCGCAGGCCGGGCAGCGCAGGCGCTGCTTGTCGCCGCCATCCTCTGCCACGGTGATGAGGGCCAGCGGCGTGCCGCAATGGGTGCAATGGCGGGGTTCGTACTGCATGGTGCTCTTGATTTTATAGCATCAGCCTTCCCGGATGGGGGCCGGCTGCTGCCTGGATTGGTTCATCGTGCGGGGCCGGCGGGCCGCGCCACCACAGCGTAGCAGCGGTGGCCGGCCAGCGCCGTCACGCGGGGAACACCCCGGTGGAGAGATAACGGTCACCCCGGTCGCAGACCACGAAGACGATGGTCGCGTTGCTCACGCGCTGCGACAGCTGCAGCGCCGCCCAGCAGGCCCCTGCCGCCGAAATGCCGCCGAAGATGCCCTCCTCGCGCGCCAGGCGCCGGGCCATGTCCTCGGCATCATCCTGGCTCACATTCACGGTTTCGTCCACGGCACTCGGATCGAAGATCTTGGGCAGGTATTCCTGCGGCCACTTGCGGATACCCGGGATGCGCGAGCCCTCCTGCGGCTGCGCGCCGATGATCTGGATGCCGGCGTTCTTTTCCTTCAAGAAGCGCGACACGCCCGTGATGGTGCCCGTGGTGCCCATGGCGCTCACGAAGTGGGTGATGCGCCCATCGGTCTGCTCCCACAGCTCGGGGCCCGTGGTCTCGTAGTGGATGCGCGGGTTGTCGGCATTGGCGAACTGGTCGAGCACCTTGCCTTCGCCACGCTTTTGCATCGCCTCGGCCAGGTCGCGCGCATGCTCCATGCCGCCGCTTTTGGGCGTGAGCACCAGGTCGGCGCCAAAGGCCTTCATGGTCTGGGCACGTTCGACCGACAGGTCTTCGGGCATCACCAGCACCATGCGGTAGCCCTTGATCGCCGCCGCCATGGCCAGCGCAATGCCGGTGTTGCCCGAGGTCGCCTCGATCAGCGTATCGCCCGGGCGGATGTCACCCCGCTCTTCGGCGCGGCGGATCATCGACAGCGCCGGCCGGTCTTTCACCGAGCCCGCAGGGTTGTTGCCTTCGAGCTTGCCCAGGATCACGTTGCCCCGCGCGGTGCTGTCAGCCGCCCCAATGCGCTGCAGCGCCACCAGCGGCGTCTTGCCAATCGCGTCTTCAATCGTCGGATATTTCATGCGCCCTACTGTGCCATAATTTGAGTCTTCACGAATTCCATGCCCGGGTGGTGAAATTGGTAGACGCAGGGGACTCAAAATCCCCCGCCGCAAGGCGTGCCGGTTCGATTCCGGCCCCGGGCACCATGGCTCTCTTGCTATGGTTCTAGGAATGTGTTCCGCATTTCGTTCCGCGCGTGTTCCGCAAGTGGAATCGGTCAAGCGTTCCGGGTGCGCCAGTGCCTTACCCCGCTGATGGCAGTTTTCGTCCACCCCAAAAGAATTTCTTTGTGCAGTGCCATCTGCTGTCGGCCCGGAAGCGGCCACTGCACCGCCTGCCAGGCCCCTGCGCGCCACGCCCTAGGCCCCTGCCCCAATCCAGCCGCGCGAAGGCATTGCAGCCCTTCACGGCTGCGCTCAGGCCTACGAAGTCGCCCACGGCCTGCGCACCCGATAGAAACAGGTTCCCCAGCACGTACCGGCCCGCAGTGCTGAGCTCGTCCCCCGCGCACTGGGCGTTGGCCACACTTGGCCGACTTGGTAGAGTCGGACTGGTTGGCCTCGCCCGCCTGGATGACGTTCTTGTCGATGGCGCTGGACAGCGCATTGCCGGGCTTGATGAAGTTGGCAGCGGCCGACACGCCGCCAGCTGCCGCGTTGGCCACCTCGATCACCGTGTCATTGGCGATCGCGGCGAGCGTGCGTCTTCGCGGAGGCGGTGCATCCGCGAGAACACCACCAAAGCTGTCTGTGTTGACAGGCAGGCCGCCGAATGGATCTTTGTCCATGCCCCGCAGTCTTCCCACGGGCGTGAGGGGCGGCAAACCCTACTGGGGCTCGCGCATTCAGGGCGGATACCATAGAGCCGATCACCAGGAATCGCCATGTCATCCAAACCCCGCGCTCCCAACGGCCTGCCTATTTTGGGCGCCCTGACCATTCAAGGCAACGTGGCTCGGCTGGATCCGCTCGGTGGGCGGCCCCGCTGCTGACCTGATCTTCGAACTGCCGGAGAGTGCCCTTACCGATCCACTGATCGTTGTAGATGATGAGGGTGGGCGTTGGAACACGGCCGAATTCCCCATCGGCTGACCAGACATTACTCTGGCGCGCGGGAGTTCGGCTTCACGTCCAACTCCGTGGGCTTGGTGTCGATCACCGTCAAGCGCTCGATCGAGGGAAATAGCTCCTTGAGCTCTGCTGCACTGTAGCCTTCGACGTGAACCACAGACCCGTCTTTGCGGGTCACGATGACCTTACGGCTTCCACGCGCGTTCAGCCATTTGATGGTGGCCTCGGATATCGGGCCCGCAAGTTCGATCGCCTTCTCCACATAGAAGCGAAAGCCAGAGGCGATGATGGCGCCAGGAATCGGTTGCCGCTGAATTGCCGTTACCTGGGCGTCACGCAGTTCCTTGAGGTAGGAATCCTGGCTGTCTTTGAACAGTTCGATGTGCATCGGGGGTGCGCTCTATTCAGTGGGTGACCGAACTTAGCACAGCACCGGTGGTGTGCTCACATCCTGGGCGGCTTCCCCACTGGATCCCCGCCCTCGTCCTCTACCTCGCCAGCGAAAGGACCAGATCCCGTGATGGTGGTCTGTGGCTGCGGCGGCGTGATGGGCTGCTCGGTGCTCGGCGGCAGGTCGCCCGGCGGGCGTGGCAGGTTGTCAGGGACTTGGTGCAGGGGGTGGTCTTTGGGGTCGGTGGCCATGGGGTGCTCCTTGGGCAAAGAACCATTGGGCGGCTTGGCGCGGCGCGGACCCGTAGGATTTAAGCGCGACAAGCCTGCCCACGACGAGTAGCAGGTTTACTCCTCGATCAAGTCAGCCACTTCGTATCCGCGCGCAGTGATCTTGGACACAATGCCTCCGCCCTTCACGTCCTCTAAAAGCGCTTCTGCATAAAGCTGCTTCAATGCAGCTTCCCAGCGAGCTGCCTCTCGGGGATCGACAGTGCTGATGAATTCACGTCGCTCTGAGACCAACATGATGCCCCCATGCAGTTTCTGGCGGAAAACTATCCCTTCTTGATCGCGGCTTGCGCTTTTCAGTAGAAGTTTGGCTTCATGCGAAAGTGCCGGCATGGGCGGGCTCGCAGACTCCGTTTCCCAAAAGCTAGATTCCGTCACTGCTGTGAATGCTCCCTCTTGGTTCAGCTTCAACTGCAAGTGGCGAGTGAACTCATCCTTGAAGCCCTCCACGCTGTCGTATTGCACATACAAACCACGCTCCCTGCACGAGGCTTTGAAATCCTTGAGCTTCGCGTACTGCATTGGATCGATGCTGTCAGGAGCAACCGGCTTCCCAGAAAAATACAGCATCGTAGGCTTGCCTGCGGCGATGTGCCGCTCAATCTCTTCCACCGTTCCGCTCTGATGAGCGGGGGTCGGGGTGCCAAGTCGAGTCCAGAAGGCACCAACCAGCAAGTCACATTGCGCGAGCACTTGGCGATTGATGATCTCCTGGGGATGCTGCCCCATCTCTGGGGATGAATGCGTTTCCCAACCAACTGGCAGAAGTACGATCTTCCGGGTGGCAGAGTGGACAGCATTCCATTCAGCAAGCACAGTGCGGATGATCGCGCGCTCTGCCCCCACATCTCCAGGTGAGGCGATCATCACATTGAAAACAGTAGCTTGGTAGCTCATCAGGCCCCCTCTTTCTTCTCTGGTTTATAGGCGAAAAAAAGCCCGCGCGGGGCGGGCTATAGGGTTCGTTGGGGCGGCTCCCACTGGGGCAAGGCGGTTAGGTGCTCACTCGTCGCGGCAGTACGCCAGCCTCACGCGATGGGGCCGGGATAAAGAACCTGGGACATTTCGCTGTTCGGGAGGAGGCAAAGACGCTGGTTATCGATCACAAGCGTCAACTCAAAAATCCGGAGGAACTCCAGCCCGACAAGCGGATGGCAGTCGCGCGGTGCAATTGTTGCCAGACCTTCGCGAGTGCGCCCGGCAAACCCAATCTTGACCAATGAAACGGGCATAACGTGCATGCTGCCGTCGGCCAAGTTTGCTCGTGTTGAACCTCTGGGAGTAAATCCGTGCGGCGCAGCAACCTGCTTTGAAAGCAAGAGGAACCCACTGAACCCTGTATCAACCGAGGGGGACAACGCGCAAGGATGCCCCTCGTTCCCAGCTATCACCAAATCGATACAGGGATGCTTAGAGCTCCTAGATCCGCGCCACCCTTGCATCTCAACAGGCAAATAGGTAGCTCATGCTGACAGCGCTCGGCGCGCCAATCTGCACTATATGCACCACACAGTCTGGATTGGCCTCCTGGGCCTTTCGGAATGCAAGCTCAGAAAACTCAGCAACGTGAAGTTTTCCAGTGTTGATATCGATGGCCGCAAAGTAGCCTGGGAAATCGCGCTCGCAATCTTTTTGATAGCGCGAAGCGTACAGCTCTTCTCCTTCTTCTGCTGCGTGTGTTACGTCGTCAAAGCTGGCTGTGAAGGTCATGACAGCACACTCGGTGCACTCGGGCCGAATTCTGTGTTTCGCATAGGTTTCTCCTGAGTTTTTTGCTATCGAATCTATATTCGACCCGCGCTGGCACGAAATTACAAGCAGGATATCCACAAAGTTATCCACAGCATCTGTGGACAAAGTTTGCGGAAGCTATACAGGCAGCGGTTTACCGATGTGGAAAACACCTCGACCTGAATTGTAAAGTTGTGCCTTTGGGACTCCGCGTACCTGTCTGTGAGAGCATCGCTTGGCCTGCAACTTTCGCTGATAGGAGACCCAACATGGGAACATTTAGCCCCGCACACTGGCTCATCGTTCTGCTGATGATCGCGTCCTTGATGGCGCTGCTCGTCGTGCCCACCTGGCGCATCCTGCACAGCGCCGGGTTCAATGGCGCCTGGGCCCTGCTGATGCTGGTGCCCGTGGTGGGACTGCTGGTGCCCTGGGCGATTGCCTTCCTGAAGTGGCCGGCTGACCGGGAGCAGCGCACGCGCACCTCGCTCGCGCTGGGGCTGGTCGATGTCGCCGGCCTGTTGCACTTCACGGCGCGGTGACTCTGGTCAACTGCAGGGGCTTCCGGTGCACGAACGCCCGCACTTCGGTGCGCAGCCACAGTCGGTTTCGCGGCGTGCTGGTGGGGGCCTCGTGTGTGAAACCGGGCAGCTTGACCAGCACATCGCGGGCGTGGCGCACGCCGCAATGGTGCATTTTGGCGATGTCGCCCAAGGTAATGAGGTCGTTCATCTTGCGTCTCCTTGCTGGGCGGCGCCCTACCGCGAACCGCTCGCACCGCACCCTAATATCGCGCGATGTTCCTCAAGCTTCACGTGACCTCGCTGCCCGACTTTGAAGCCGGCCGACGAGCGCTGGAAGCCGCCCACTGCGTGCACCGCAGCAGGAGTGCCGCCCCTCATCGCCTGGCGAGACAGTATGGCGCTCGAAGACTGGTATGCCGCCCCCCCTGACAGCAGGGGGTCCGATGATGAGCTAACAGCGGCCGATGTGTGGGGATCCAGCGCATTGCGGTGGCTTCATCAATTAAGGAGCCCGCCATGCGTGACCTTTAAACCTTCGCTGGCCTGCTGCCCATGAACCCCTACCTCGTCCAGTACCTCCTCTACAGCGACGGTCCAACATACATACGCGAATGGAGGCGAATGAAGTCCGCCGCATCGTCCACAAGCGCGCACCGTGGCTCACGGCGAACCGGTGCCAGCACCACTGCAGCGCTGCCGAATCGCCGGCTGATAGGGATGCGAGATTCACGGCGGGGCGCAAGGCATCCCGGATTTGCCCTCTTTCAGAGCCCAAAGAACCATCAGAGAATGTCCATTGGCTTGAATGCTGATCCAACACCGAAAAGAGCAGCCAATCAGGAGGTTCCTCAATGTTCGAAACAGGCCGATGGAATGTGACCGACCCAACCGGGCGACAGGTGGGCGTGGTCGATGGCGACGAGTACGTGCGCGATGGCGAGCACCTGCTCTACCGTATCGACGGCAATGAACTCTACTCCGCGGGCCCCGAGGGGCGGCTGTACGGCTTCATCGAAGGCGAACTGGTGATCGCCCCTGCGACCAGCTCGCTGCTGCTGCGGTTCACCAGGGAATAGAACCCTTCGGGGAAAACTCCCGCTGGGGCCGGCTACGCCTGCATGCTCTGCAGCACATTCTCGGCCGCCTTGCGCACATGCTCTTCGCACAGGCGCGCGGCCGTCTCTCCATCCCCCTGCTCAATGGCCGCCACGATGGCGTCCAGCTCCACCAGCGTATGCGGAAACCGCCCGGGCTGGGCCATGGAGATGCGCCGCAGCACGGTCACGCGGTTGTTGAGCTGCTGCAGCAGTTGCCCGGCCACGAGGTTGCCGCAGCCTGCGATCAGGATTTCGTAGAACTGGTTCTTGACGTTGAGCATCAGGGCCCGATCTTGCGTGATTTCGGGCTGTGACAGCTCGGTGAGCTTGGCGCGCAGGGCACGCACCTGGTCCTTGGAGGCATTCAGGGCAAAGCCCCGGCCGGCCAGGCTTTCGAGGTGGGCGCGCACTTCGTAGATGTCGCGCACCTCCTTGGGAGAGATGGTGGTGACCTCGGGGCCCCGGTGCGGAATGGTGGTGATCAGCCCCTCGGCCTGCAGGTGCTGCAATGACTCGCGCACGCAGGAGCGGCTGACCTCGAGGCTCTCGCACAGCTCGCGCTCCGAGAGCTTTTGCCCAGGCGTGAAATGCCCGTCGAGGATGGCCTGGCGCAGCGTCTGCGTGGCGCGCTGGCGCAGGGATGTCTCTTCGCGGGGGACTCGCAGCATCTGGTTCATGGACGCCATCCTAATGGATTTTCATACATACATATTGTCATACAAACATATGGCGCATCCGTCAATCCGCGATTTCCATATGTATGATTGTCTGACAATCATAATAAAGTCCATCCATCGCGGTGCCGTGCTGCCGCCCGCCCTTTTCACCCCGGTCTTTCCCTTGCAACCAGGAGCCTTCCTTGACCCGCGCATACGCCCCCAAGAACCCCGCCCTCTTCGACCAGGGCCTGTCCACCCGCCGCGAGGTGCTGGGCGCCGAGTACGTCGATGCCTCGATCAAAAACGCCACCGACTTCAACATCGACATGCAGGAACTGGTCACCCAATACTGCTGGGGAGATGTGTGGAACCGCCCAGGCCTGGACCGCAGGACGCGCTCGTTCCTGAACCTGGCGATGATCACGGCGCTGAACCGCCCGCATGAACTCAAGCTGCATGTGCGCGGTGCCATCAACAACGGCCTGACCCGGGACGAGGTGAAGGAAGTCTTTCTGCAGACGGCCATCTACTGCGGCGTGCCGGCGGCGATTGATTCGTTCCGCGTGGCGGCCGAAGTGTTCAAAGAGATGGACCTTTGAGCCGGAGCGCGACAATGAGCCGCATTGCATTCATCGGCCTGGGCATGATGGGCCAGCCCATGGCACATCTGCTGCACGCCGCAGGCCACCAGCTCGTGGTGAAGGACGCCAACGCCGAGGCCGGGGCGCAGTTCGCCGCGTCGCATGCGGGCGCCGTGGTGGCCACCGACAACGCCTCGTACGCAGGGTGCGACGTGGTCATCACCATGCTGCCCAATTCCGACATCGTGGATGCGGTGGTGGGCGACCTGGCGCCGCATATGTCGACGGGGGCCTGTGTCATCGAGATGAGTTCTGCCGACCCGATCCGCACGCGGGCCCTGGCGGCGGCGCTGCGCGGCAAGGGCATTGCGCTGATCGATGCGCCGGTATCCGGCGGCGTGAAGAAGGCGGTGAACGGCACGCTGGCCATCATGGTGGGCGGCGAAGCCGCAGACTTCGAGCGGCAAAAGCCGGTGCTCGAAGTGATGGGCAAGGCCATCACCTATGTGGGCCCGGTGGGCGCGGGCCATGCGCTCAAGGCGCTGAACAACTATGTGTCTGCCGCAGCGCTGATCGCCACGGCCGAGGCCATCCACGTGGGCGCGGCGTTCGGCATCGACGCGGCCACCATCGTGGACGTGATCAATGCATCAACCGGCAAGAACAACACCACCGAGAACAAGGCCCACCAGTTCATGCTGAACCAGGCCTTCAACTCGGGCTTCTCGCTGGCCCTGCAGGCCAAGGACGTGGGCATTGCGGCGGCGCTCGGCCGCTCGCTGCAGTTGCCGATGGACCTGGCCCAGAAGGTGTGCGCCATGGCGGCCGAGGCCTCCAGCGCGCTCGGCCCCAAGGCCGACCACACCGAGCTCTACCGGTTCGTCGGCAAGCCCTGACCGCTGCCCAGGCGCCCAGCCCGGCGCCTGCCACCAGCCTACACCCAAGCAAGAAGCGCCACTGCCTGGCAGGCCAGGCCCTGGCCGCCATCACCCTTTACGGAGACAAGACAATGCGCCATCTGACAAAGACTTTGCTCGCGACCGCGCTGGCCCTGGCCTCGGCGGCCGCCGCCGCTTTCCCCACCAAGCCGGTGACCATCGTGGTGCCGTATGCAGCGGGCGGCTCCACCGACGTGCTGGCCCGCGTGCTGGCCGAAGCCATGGCCCGCGACCTGGGGCAACCCGTGATCGTGGACAGCGCGGGCGGTGCCGGCGGCACCATCGGCACCAGCAAGGTGGTGCGCGCACCCAATGACGGCCACACCATCCTGCTGCACAACATGGGCATCGCCACGGCGCCAGCGCTGTATGCCAAGCTGCCGTTCGACGTGAACAAAGACCTGGAGCCCATTGCCCTGGCGGGGGACGTGCCCATGATCCTGGTGCGCAACAAAAGCTTTGCTCCCGTGAGCGTGGCCGACCTCATCAAGCACATGAAGACGAATCCTGGCGGGGTGAAGTTCTCGCATGCAGGCATTGGCGCCACCTCGCACCTGTGCGCAATGCTGTTCAACCAGACGGCCGGCACCACCGTGACCATGGTGCCCTACCGCGGCACGGGCCCCGCCCTGCAGGACCTGGTGGCGGGCAATGTCGACGTGATCTGCGACCAGCCCGTGGCCACGGGCCCGCACATCCAGTCGGGGGCATTGAAGGCCTACGCCATGGCGACCAAAGAGCGCATCCCGACCATGCCTGATGTGCCGACCTTCGCGGAGTCGGGCCTGCCGGGTTTCGAGCTGGCGGTATGGCATGGGGTGTACGCACCCAAGGGCACGCCGCCCGCCGTGATCGAGCGCCTGAACAAGGCCGTGCGCACAGCCCTGGCCGATGCCAGCCTGGCCAAGCGGTTCACCGACATGGGCGTCATCATTCCGCAGGGCGACGGGCTCAAGCCTGAGGCCCTGCGCCAGCAGACCGCCACCGAGATCAAGCGTTGGGACCCAGTGATCAAGGCAGCCGGCGCCAAGGCCGAGTAAAGACCTGCATCAGGGCTTGCGCGCCCCTGACGCGATCTCGTCCAGCGCCTGCATGGCCTCTTCGCGGCTGGCCCAGCCATCGTTGGTGACCAGCGTGTTGTGGCCGTCCACCACCAGGTTGCTGCAGTAGTACCGGCCCGCCTGCTCGCGCAGCGTGGCCGAGTAGGTCGATCCGTCGTACTCACCGAAAACGTTCTCTTCGTGCGGGTCTTGCATCATGGCCTCCTTGTGATTGCCATTGTGCGATGACCTTCAGCCTCGGTGTGTAGGCGCAGTGCGCAGGGCCTGCCCAAACCGGCTGGCCGCGACCGCTCCGGTTCAGTTGTTCTGCCTGCGCACCAGGTGACGCCCGGTGTCGGTGATGGCCAGTTGGCCCGATGCGTTCTTGGTGATGAAGCCGTGCTCGTACAAGCGCCCGGACATATGCTCCTTCAGCGCCGAGGTGACGCTGATGTTCTCCATCTCCAGGTGCTTGAGGGTGGCGATTTCGTCCACCGTGGGCTCGAAATGGGGGGCATGGTAGACGGGGTTGTAGTTCGCGTTCAATGTCATGACGGCTCCTTGATGAAATAGTGAAGGTATGAGGTGCCTGCATGGCCCCGGAGACTCGTCCCCGAAGCCACACACGGGTGTGACCCGCGCACCGCGCATACGTTCCGTCCATCTTTCCACTCGGGCTGTAGGACCGGGGAGGACCCGGCCCTCACCCCACCATTGCCCGCACCTCCAGCGTAGACCTGTCCGCCACGGGGCGCAAGCGGGGGAGCCCCTTGCTCAGGTACTGCCCCGAGCGGCCTCCTGGAGCCATTGCGAAAACGCCGCCAGAACCGGCGACTGCACATGCGCGGGGCTCACCAGGTAGTAGCCGCGCTCGCCTTGCAGCGGCTGGTTGCAGGCCACCACCAGTTCGCCCCGCGCCAGCTCGGCTTCGATGAGCAGCGGGGGGATCAACGCCACGCCCAGACCGCAGGTGGCTGCCACGGCCAGCATGGAAAACAGCTCGTAGCGCGGGCCGTCAAGCGCATGGGGTGCATCGACCCCCATGGCCTCGAACCATTGGCGCCAGCCGTAGGGGCGCGTGCTTTGCTGCAGCAGGGGCAGCTCGGTCAGCACCGCAGGGGCCACGGGCTGGTAGGCGCGGCCCAGGCCGCGCTGGGCGGCGGCTTCGAGCAGGCGTGGGCTGCACACGGGCACCACGTCCTCGTGCATGAGCAACTGCGCCTTGATGCCGGGCCAGTTGGCCACCTGCTCGGCCGTACCGGCGTACAGGGCGGCGTCGAAGGGGGCGTCGGCAAACAAAAAGGGCCGGGTCTGCGTCTCGATGTGTACCACGATGTCGGGGTGCTGCTGCGCCAGCAGCGGCAGGCGCGGTATCAGCCAGCGCGTGGCAAAGGTGGGCACGGCCGCCAGCGACAGCGTGCCGCCCTGGCCCTGGTGGGCCATCACATCGAGCGTGTCGCGCTCCAGCCCCTGCAGCCAGCGCGCCACCTGCCGGCCATAGTGCGCACCCGCGGGCGTGAGCACCACGCCATGGCGTGTGCGCCGGAACAGCGCCACGCCCAGAAACTCTTCAAGTGCCTGGATTTGCCGCGACACCGCGCTTTGCGTGAGCGACAGCTCCTGCGCAGCACGGGTGTAGCTCTCGTGCCGGGCGGCGACTTCAAAACAGGCCAGTGCCTGGGTAGAGGGAATATTGCGGCGCATGCTGAACAGGAACTTGAAAACACCGAATCGGCAGCCAATCGACCTTTGACCATCTAAGTGCGCAGTATTCCATACATTCCAAAAACGCATTTCTGGATGAAAAGAACTCGCTTGCTGGCAGGCAGCGACAGGCCTACGATGGCACCCATTCGCAGCACGGCCCCGTACCGTGCCTCCCTCTTTCATCTGCTTCTTCACGGAGACACGCACCATGGCCAAAAACGCCGCTTTCCATTGGGACGACCCCTTTCTTCTCGACCAGCAACTGAGCGACGACGAGCGCATGGTGCGCGACGCCGCAGCCGCCTATTGCCAGGACAAGCTGGCGCCGCGCGTGCTCGACGCCTTCCGCCACGAGAAGATGGACACCACGATCTTCCGCGAGATGGGCGAAGTGGGCCTGCTGGGCCCCACCATCCCCGAGCAATACGGCGGCCCCGGCCTGAACTATGTGGCCTACGGCCTGATCGCCCGCGAGGTGGAGCGCGTGGACTCGGGTTACCGCTCGATGGCCAGCGTGCAGAGCTCGCTCGTGATGGTGCCCATCTATGAGTTCGGCACCGAAGCCCAGCGCCAGAAGTATTTGCCCAAGCTGGCCAGTGGCGAGTGGATCGGCTGCTTCGGCCTGACCGAGCCCGACCATGGTTCGGACCCCGGCAGCATGGCCACGCGCGCCTACAAGGTGGACGGCGGCTACAAGCTCAAGGGCAGCAAGATGTGGATCACCAACAGCCCCGTGGCCGACGTGTTCGTGGTCTGGGCCAAGGAAGTCTCCGAAGGCGGCGCCGTGGGCCCCATTCGCGGCTTTGTGCTGGAAAAGGGCATGAAGGGTCTGACGGCCCCCGCCATCCACGGCAAGGTGGGCCTGCGCGCCAGCGTGACCGGCGAGATCGTGATGGACGACGTGTTCGTGCCCGAAGAAAACGCCTTCCCCGAAGTGCAGGGCCTGAAGGGCCCCTTCACCTGCCTGAACAGCGCGCGCTACGGCATTGCCTGGGGCGCGCTGGGCGCGGCCGAGTTCTGCTGGCACACCTCGCGCCAGTACACGCTGGACCGCAAGCAGTTTGGCCGCCCCCTGGCTGCCAACCAGTTGATCCAGAAGAAGCTGGCCGACATGCAGACCGAGATCGCCATCGGCCTGCAGGCCTGCCTGCGCCTGGGCCGCATGAAAGACGAAGGCACCGCTGCGGTGGAAGCCACCTCCCTGATCAAGCGCAACAGCTGCGGCAAGGCGCTGGACATCGCCCGACTGGCCCGCGACATGATGGGCGGCAACGGCATCAGCGACGAGTTCGGCGTGGCCCGCCACCTGGTGAACCTGGAGGTGGTGAACACCTATGAAGGCACGCACGATGTGCATGCCTTGATCCTAGGCCGCGCGCAAACGGGTATTGCGGCGTTCAGCAACTAAGCCCAACAAGGGCGCGCCAGCGCGCCCTGCCCTATTTGCGGCCGCTGCCCCTTGCATGGTGCGGCGGCCGTCTGTACTTTCATGATTTGCAGTTCTTGATCCTATGACCACACCCTCTGTCGGCGCCCTCGATGGCATCAAAGTCCTGGACCTCTCGCGCGTGCTGGCGGGCCCGTGGTGCACGCAGATCCTGGCGGACCTGGGGGCCGATGTGGTGAAGGTGGAGCGCCCCGGCGCGGGCGACGACACGCGCCACTGGGGCCCTCCCTTTCTGAAAGACGCCGAGGGCAACGACACCAACCAGGCCAGCTACTTCACGGCCTGCAACCGCAACAAGCGCTCGGTCACCATCGACATGGCCACGCCCGAGGGGCAGCAACTGATCCGCGACATGGCGCTGCAAAGCGACATCGTGGTGGAGAACTTCAAGGTCGGGGGCCTTAAACAGTACGGCCTGGACCACGCCAGCCTGCGCGCGCTGAACCCGCGGCTCATCTACTGCTCGGTCACCGGCTTCGGGCAGGACGGGCCGTATGCCGAGCGCGCGGGCTACGACCTCATGATCCAGGCCATGACCGGCATGATGAGCATCACCGGCCGGGGCGACGCCGAGCCCGGCGGCGGCCCGCTGCGCGTGGGCGTGGCGCTGACCGACCTGTTCACCGGCGTGTACGCCAGCACGGCCATCGTCGCCGCGCTCAACGTGCGCCAGCGCACGGACGAGGGCCAGCACATCGACATGTCGCTGCTGGACGTGGGCATGGCCATTTTGGCCAACCAGGCCGCGGGCTTTCTGGCCACGGGCAATGCGCCCACACGCCAGGGCAACAGCCACCCGAGCCTGGCGCCCTACCAGGACTTCCCCACGCAGGACGGCGCGATGCTGCTGGCCATTGGCAACGACGGCCAGTTTGCGCGCTTTTGCGCCGCCGCCGGCCAGCCCCAGTGGGCCAGCGACGAGCGCTTTGCCACCAACACCCTGCGGGTGAAACACCGCGCCGAGCTGATCCCGGCCATGGAGGCGCTCACACGCACACGCACCACGGCCGACTGGATCACCCTGCTCGAAGACAAGGCTGTGCCCTGCGGCCCGATCAACACCATCGCCCAGGCCTTTGACGACGCTCAGGTAAAGGCGCGCGGCCTGGCCGTGGCCCTGCCGCGCTGGAGGGATGGCGAGGCCGGCGACGGCGTCACCCACATCACCGGCGTGGCCAGCCCGTTGCGCCTGTCGGCCAACCCGCCCACGCTGCGCAATGCGCCGCCGGCGCTGGGGCAGCACACCGACGAGGTGCTGGCCGAGATGGGGCTGGATACGGCGCGCATTGCGCAGCTGCGGGCCGCTGGCGTTCTGTAGCAGAGGGGCACGACCCTCCCCCGAGGACTGGCCGTATACGCCAGGCCTTTTTCTTTGCCTGGAGGGGTTTGCCCCCTCCGAACGAGCTACAAAAAAGCCGGACACAAACATTTACAACGGCCCATAATGCAGTGGAATGCCTTGGCACGCCGACTGCCATGGCTGCAGTGATCTGTGGAATCCAAGGAGTCCCGTCATGAAGCTCAGCCTCAAGCTCCCCCTGGCCTTTACCGCGTCGCTGTTGCTGCTGTTTGCGGCAGCCCTGTTCGGCATCAGCCGACTGAACCAGGCGCTGGACACCTACCAGACCACCGTGGCGCAGAGTTTTCTGCACGAGCGCATGGCGTCGGACGTGCTCAATGGCTTCAAGGTGCAGGTGCAGGAATGGAAGAACGTGCTGATCCGCGGCAAGGACCCGGCCCAGCTCGCGCGCTACTGGGCCGCGTTCGAAAAGCAGGAAAAGTCCGTCAGCGACCAGGCACAGAAGCTGCTGGCCGCGCTGCCCCCGGGCGAGGGGCGCGAGCATGTGGCCAAATTTGCGCAGGCGCACGAGCGCATGGGCGCGGCCTACCGCAAGGGCTTCGAGGCCTTCAAGGCGGCTGGCCAGGATGTGGAAGCGGGCGACAAGGCCGTGCAGGGCATGGACCGCGAACCCTCCCAGTTGCTCGACCAGGCGGGAGAGCTGATCGGTAAAGCCAGCAGCGAGGTGGCAGACCGCGCCGCTGCCACGGCACAGCGCGCCACCACCATCAGCCTGGTTGTGATGCTGGTGGTGTGCGCCCTGGGCATCGGCGGCGCCATAGCCTTCAGCCGCACCGTGACGCAGCCGCTGGGCAATGCCGTGCGGGTGTCGCAGGCAGTGGCCAGTGGCGACCTGACGGTGGCCACCGAGGTGCGCGGCAAGGACGAGATTGCGCAACTGCTCAACGCCCTGCTCGCCATGCAGGACAGCCTGTCGAACGTGGTGAGCAATGTGCGCACCAATGCCGACAGCGTGGCACTGGCCAGCGCCGAGATCGCGCAGGGCAACAACGACCTGTCGGCCCGCACCGAGCAGCAGGCCAGCGCACTCGAGGAAACATCGGCCTCGATGGAGGAACTCAACTCCACCGTGCAGGCCAATGCCGACAACGCGCGCCAGGCCAACCAGCTGGCGCTCAATGCATCCACCGTCGCAGTGCAAGGCGGCGATGTGGTCTCCGAAGTGGTGAAGACCATGAAGGGCATCAACGACAGCAGCAAGAAGATCGCCGACATCATCAGCGTGATCGACGGCATTGCCTTCCAGACCAACATTCTGGCGCTGAACGCGGCGGTGGAAGCCGCCCGCGCAGGCGAACAGGGTCGGGGCTTTGCCGTGGTGGCCAGCGAGGTGCGCAGCCTGGCCGGCCGCAGTGCCGAGGCCGCCAAGGAGATCAAGAGCCTGATCCACGCCAGCGTGGAGCGCGTCGAGCAGGGCACCACGCTGGTCGACAAGGCCGGGGCGACCATGACCGAGGTGGTGGCATCGATCCGCCGCGTGACCGACATCGTCGGCGAGATCAGCGCGGCCAGCAGCGAGCAGAGCCTGGGGGTGTCCCAGGTGGGCGAGGCCATCACGCAGATGGACCAGGCCACGCAGCAGAACGCGGCCCTGGTGGAAGAAAGCGCGGCTGCGGCCGACAGCCTCAAGGTGCAGGCCCAGCAACTGGTGCAGGCCGTGGCCGTGTTCCGGCTGCGCCCGGGTGCCGGTAAAGCCCAGGGCGGCAACGCACCCACAGTCCCGCTGCACCAGGTGCCCCGGCTGGCTGCGGGCTGAGCGCCTTCAGGCCGCGCCGCAAGCGGCCAGGGCCTGCGGAGCCTTAGTCCCCGTGGGCTGGCTCCAGCGCGCGCAGGTGGGCCATGGTGGCCAGGCAGGCCTGGGCCACTTCCGTGCCCTTCTTCACGAAGTGTTCGCGGAAGAAGCGCAGGTGCTCTTCGTGCTCATGGAAGTCGCGCGGCGTGAGCACGGCGCTCATCACCGGCACCTCGGTATCGAGCTGCACGCGCATCAGGCCATCGATGACGGCCGTGGTCACGAATTCATGGCGGTAGATGCCGCCGTTGACCACGAGCGCACAGGCCACGATGGCGTCATAGCGCCCGCTTTGCGCGAGCTTCTTGGCCAAAAGCGGGATTTCGAACGCACCCGGCACGTCGAAATGCTCGACCTGGCCAGCGGGCAGGCCGCTGCGGGCGAATTCCGCCACGGCCGCATCGCGGGCCTGGTGGACGATGTCCCGGTGCCAGCTGGCGCAGATCAGCGCCACGCGCTCGCTGCGCGCTGCGCCGTTGTCGCCCATGGCGGTGACTGCACTGGAAGGGAAAGGCTGATTCATGGATTTTCTCGGATCAAAGAAAAGGATTACCAGAATCAGGGCGCGCGCGAACAAGGCGTCTGCACACGGCATGGCGCACGCGCGGGCAGGCCGCACAGCGGTGCCGGTCCGAAAACCGGCAGCGCCCAGCGGCAACTGGTCCACGCGGGCGCCCACACCAGCGGCAGGGGCCCATGGCTTCGCGATCTCTTTCATCCGGACTGTGACCGTCGGCTCTGGCATCGCACCAGATCTGCTGACCCCGCCGCGCCTGGCGTGCATCCGAAGATCCACCGGCCAGTTGCCACGGGCGCTCGCGGGCTCCTGCGCGGCGCCGGATGGCCCGAGACTGCACAGATACCGCCGGTGGGGAATTGCACCCCGCCCTGAGAACGCTGCCGGACGGAAAGCTTTTCTGCCCGGCGTCGCCATTCTAGGGAAAAACCCGCGCTCTTGCAGTCGCCTGCAAGACCAGCATGGCGTCAACGCGGCTTTTCGAACCCGCCCTCAACCCAGGCCGTGGCGCTGGCCACGGTGAGCTTGAAGCCCGGCGACACGGGCACGCGCGCCAGCTCTTCGCCCAGCTCGTCCTGCGCGCTCAGCGTGGCCGTGGCGCCCTCCTCGTCGGGCACGATGGCCAGCGCCACGCGCAGGCGCTGGCCCTGGGCGGTGGTGATGGCCAGGTTCTTGTTGAGCTGGGCGTGCAATTGCTGTTCATGCCGGCGCAGCACCTCGCTGGCGGTCTTCACCAGGGTGTTGAAGGCCGAGACATCGAGCGGCTTGGGGTTCTTCTTGTCGCGCCCCATGGTCCAGGGCCCCACCAGCGCGGGCTCGGCCTCTCCGTGCAGGGTCATGGACACGGCCCAGCCATCGTCGTCCTCGTTCTTGATGACGCGCGCCATCCAGCGCTCGTCGCTCCACAGGCGGGGTTCGTTGATGGGTTCGGGGATGTCCTGGTCGTCTGGCATGGGGGAGGTCCCGCAAGGATTCAATGAGAGAAAGGGCGCAGAGCATACTGGCCGGTGGCAGCGTCTATTTTCGAATAACCTTTTGTTATCGATGGAGCGCCTGAGGCACTACAGGCGGCTCGCTCACGGTGCAGCCTCGGTGGGCGGGGCCGCCACCGAGCGCAGCACGTCGATGAACGCCTGCGCGGCCGGTGTGGGTGGCTCGCCCAGCCGCGTGATGAGGCCGTAGTCCGGCATGCGGTCCGGCAGCTCCACCGGAATGCGGGCCAGCAGTCCCTTGTGGATGTAGCGCTCCACCAGCGCCGAGGGCTGCAATGAGAGCATGTCGGTCGCCTGCATCATTTCCAGCGCGAAAAGGAAGGAAGGGGTCTCGACCACGCCCGAAGCGAGTGCCAGCCCGTTGCGCCCGAAGATGTCGTCGGACACCTTGCGCAAGGCCGTCGAGGCAGGGTACAGGATCCAGGGCCAGTGGGACAACTCCGCCATGCCCAGGTCGCGCGCGCCGCGCAGCGGGTGGTGCACGCCTGCCACCACCTGCAGTGGCTCGCTGGAAAGGCGCTCATACTGGAACTGCGTTCTTTGCGCGTCATCCGTAAAGCGCCCGATCATGAGATCGATCTTGCGCTCCCCCAGCCACGCGATGAGCTGGTCGCTGCTTTGCTCCAGCACCTTGAGCACCAGCAGGGGCCGCAGGCGCTGTATCTCAGCCACGGAGGCGATCAGCACATGTGCGGCGGACCCCGTGATGGCGCCTACTGTGAGGTGGCCATGTCCGCCTTGCTTGAGCGCATTGAACTCCTCCACGAATTTGCGGTGCCCGGCCAGCGAGGAGGCGGCATAGCGCAATGTGAAAAGGCCCAGTTCGTTGGGCCGCATGCCGCGCGACAGGCGCTCGAACAGGCGCGATTCGAGGATCTCCTCGATGTCCATCAGGATCTTGGTGGCCGCCGGCTGCGTGATGTGCATCTGCTCGGCGGTCAGGCGCAGGTTGCGCGTCTGGCCCAGGATGTCCAGAAACTGCAGGTGCCGAAAACGCAGCCTGGCACAGGCCTGCGCCATGGACAAGGGTTTACCCGGAAATGGGCCTGAAGTCATAAGCATTTGGAATGGATGCTAGCAAAAAAGTGAGTGGACCCGGGGAGGCCCAAAACCTAATCTCTGCCTTGCGTTCAGGAGGGTCCGTCAGAGACCTGATGGCGCCGATGGGCCAGCCCACCGTGTCCAGCCATTCCATATTTGGAGACATTCATGAAGTTCAAAGCACTGGCCCTGGCGGCCACGATCCTGGCCGCCGTGGCCGCTCCGGTTTCTGCACAAATCAAGGAACACGTGTTCAAGGTGGGCATCGGCCTGAACGATGACCACCCGCAGGCGCTGGCCGTCAAGCACTTTGCCGAGCAGCTGTCGGCCAAGAGTGGCGGCAAGCTGGTGGCCAAGCTGTATGCGAGCGGGTCGCTGGGCAACGACGTGACCATGACCTCGGCGCTGCGCGGCGGCACCCTGGAGATGACGATTCCCGACAGCTCGACCCTGATGTCGCTGATCAAGCCCTTCGGCGTGCTGAACCTGCCCCTGACCTTCAACACCGAGCAGGAAGCCGATGCCGTGCTCGATGGCCCCTTCGGCCAGAAGCTGCTGGCCAAGCTGCCGGAAAAAGGCCTGGTGGGCCTGGGCTTCTGGGAGAACGGGTTTCGCCACGTCACCAATTCGCGCCGCCCGATCACCAAGGCCGATGACCTGGCCGGCCTGAAGCTGCGCGTGATCCAGAGCCCCCTGTTCCTGGACACCTTCAACGCCCTCGGGGCCAACGCCACGCCCATGCCCTTCACCGAGCTGTACTCGGCGATGGAGCAGGCCGCCGTGGATGGCCAGGAGAACCCGCCCGCCACCATCCTGTCGAGCAAGTTCTACGAGGTGCAAAAGCACCTGGTGCTGTCGCGCCACATGTACAGCGCCTGGGTGCTGCTGATGTCCAAGAAGGCCTGGGATGGCCTCTCGGCCCAGGAGCAGAAGATCGTGCAGGAGGCGGCGCGCGAGGCCACGCTGTTCGAGCGCAAGACCATCCGCGCCTTCAGCGAGACGGCCCTGGGGGAGCTCAAGAAGGCGGGCATGCAGGTGACCGAACTGTCGCCGGCCGAGCAAGCCAGGATGCGCGCCAAGCTGCAGCCGGTGCTGGCCAAGTACGGCAAGGAATTCGGGGAAGAGACCACTGGCGAGCTGAACGCCGAACTGGCCAAGGTGCGCGGCACCGCCAAGTGATCCGGCCGGCGCGGGCTCTGCCCCGCGCCAGCGCGACAGCCCTTCTCCCCCTTTTTCAGAAGCCACGCCATGGACAAGACACCCCGCCGCCCGTTTCGCTCGCGCGAGTGGTTCGCCGATCCCGAGCGCTCGGACATGACCGCGCTCTACCTCGAACGCTTCATGAACTACGGGCTCACGCCCGAGGAACTGCGCTCGGGCCGGCCCATCATCGGCATTGCGCAGACCGGCAGCGACCTGTCGCCCTGCAACCGCATCCATGTCGACCTGGCGCGGCGCGTGCGCGACGGCATCCGCGATGCCGGCGGGATTCCGATGGAGTTCCCGGTGCACCCGATCTTCGAGAACTGCCGCCGCCCCACGGCCGCGCTGGACCGCAACCTGGCCTACCTGGGCCTGGTCGAGATCCTGTACGGCTACCCCATCGATGCCGTGGTGCTGACCACGGGCTGCGACAAGACCACGCCGGCCGGCATCATGGCGGCTTCCACCGTCGACATCCCGGCCATCGTGCTCTCCGGCGGCCCCATGCTGGACGGCTGGCACGACGGCGAGCTCGTGGGCTCGGGCACCGTGATCTGGCGCAGCCGCCGCCAACTGGCTGCGGGTGAGATCGACGAAGAGGAATTTCTGCAGCGCGCCTGCAGCAGTGCCCCTTCGGCTGGCCACTGCAACACCATGGGCACGGCCTCCACCATGAATGCGGTGGCCGAGGCCCTGGGCCTGTCGCTGCCGGGGTGTGCCGCCATACCGGCGCCGTACCGCGAACGCGGCCAGATGGCGTACGAGACCGGGCGGCGCATCGTCGAGATGGCCTTCGAGGACCTGCGGCCCTCGCGCATCCTGAGCCGTGAGAGCTTTCTCAATGCGCTGTCGGTGGTCAGCGTGGCGGGCGGATCGAGCAATGCGCAGGTGCACATCATGGCCATGGCGCGGCATGCCGGCGTCGACCTGCGGCCAGAGGACTGGACGGATCATGCCTACGACCTGCCATTGCTGCTCAACATGCAGCCGGCAGGCAAGTTTCTGGGCGAGCGCTTCTTTCGCGCCGGGGGCGTGCCAGCGCTGATGTGGGAGCTGCAGCAGGCCGGGCGCCTGCGGGGCGACTGCCTGAGCGTGACCGGCAAAACCATGGCCGACAACCTGCAGGGCCGCGAGACCCGCGACCGCGAAGTGATCTTCCCCTTTGAAGCGCCCTTGATGCACAAGGCCGGCTTCCTGGTGCTCAGGGGCAATCTGTTCGACTTCGGCATCATGAAGACCTCGGTGATTTCTGAAGCCTTTCGCCAGCGCTACCTGAGCCGGCCCGAGGCAGAAGGCGTCTTCGAGGCCCGCGCCGTCGTGTTCGACGGTGCCGACGATTACCACGCGCGCATCAACGATACGGCGCTGGGCATCGACGAAGGCTGCATCCTGGTGATGCGCGGCGCCGGCCCCATCGGCTGGCCGGGCTCGGCCGAGGTGGTCAACATGCAGCCGCCCGACGCCCTGATCCGGCGCGGCATCACCACCTTGCCCACCCTGGGGGACGGCCGCCAGTCGGGCACGGCCGACAGCCCCTCGATCCTCAACGCCTCGCCCGAGAGCGCGGTGGGTGGCGGCCTGTGCTGGCTGCAGAGCGGCGACACCATCCGCATCGACCTTGCGGCCGGCCGCTGCGATGCGCTGGTGGCGCCCGAAGAGATCGAACGCCGCCGCCGCGAACTGCCGGCGCCCCCGGTGCCCCGAAGCCAGTCGCCCTGGGAGGCGCTGTACCGCGAAAAGACCGGGCAACTGGTCGATGGCGCGACGCTGGACTTTGCCCTCGACTACCGCCGCATCTCAGAAAAGACACCCCGCCACAACCACTGACCAGCCCCGAGGCGGGTTGGCACCGATCTCGAACCTCCAAGGACTTTCCGATGAGTGACACAACAGCGGCCACCCTGGCCGGTGCGGCGACGCACGCCCATATCCTGCCCGAAGACGGCCTGGCCGGCACCCTGGTGGGCCGCGCCTGGGTCGATGGCAGCCCGCCCGGGCCCGCCGTGGTGGCGCTGCGCGCCGATGGCGTCTATGACCTGAGCCAGCACTACCCCACCATGAGCACCCTGCTGGACACGCCCCGGCCCGCCGAGGCGGCGCAGGCGGCCTCGGGCCGGTACCTGTGCAGCGTGCTGGAACTGCTGGCCAACAGCCAGCCCGGCATGCGCGACACGGCACGCCCCTGGCTGCTGGCGCCCTGCGACCTGCAGGTGGTGAAGGCGGCCGGCGTGACCTTTGCGGCCAGCCTGATCGAGCGGGTGATCGAAGAGCAGGCACGGGGCGACGCCAGCCGCGCCCAGGGCCTGCGCAGCCAGGTGGTCGGCCTCATCGGCGACAGCCTGGCCGACATCCGGCCGGGCTCGGACCAGGCCATGGCCTTGAAGACCCTGCTGCAGCACAAGGGCCTGTGGTCGCAGTACCTCGAAGTGGGCATCGGCCCCGATGCCGAGGTGTTCACCAAGGCCCCGGTGCTGGCCTCGGTGGGCACGGGCGAGGACATCGGCATCCGCGCCGACTCGGCCTGGAACAACCCCGAGCCCGAGGTGGTGCTGGCGGTCAACAGCCGCGGCGACATCGTCGGCGCCACCCTGGGCAACGACGTGAACCTGCGCGACATCGAAGGCCGCAGCGCGCTGCTGCTGGGCAAGGCCAAGGACAACAACGCCTCCTGTGCCATCGGCCCCTTCATCCGCCTGTTCGATGCCAGCTTCGGCCTGGACCAGGTGCGCAGCGAAACCGTGCACCTGCGCGTGGCGGGCGCGGACGGCTATGAGCTGCGCGGCATCAACACCATGGCCAGCATAAGCCGCGACCCGGTCGACCTGGTGGCCCAGACCCTGGCCGCGCACCAGTACCCCGATGGTTTCATGCTGTTCCTGGGCACCCTGTTCGCACCCATTGAGGACCGCGACCAGCCCGGTGGCGGCTTCACCCACAAGCTGGGCGACGTGGTCACCATCCAAAGCGCCTGGCTCGGCGCCCTGCACAACACCGTGACCCACAGCGAGACGGCACCGCCCTGGCGCTTCGGCCTCAGGGCCTTCATCACCAACCTGGCCGCGCGCGGCCTGCTGCAAGGCACGGTGCTCTGAAGAAGCGGCGATTCAGCCATTCAGGAGGCAATCAATACATGCTCGACACTTTCATCGACCGCTACGTCCGCGCCATCAACCTGCTCATCGCGCTGGCGCTGGCCGCCATGGTGGTGCTGGTCTTTGGCAACGTGGTGCTGCGCTACGTTTTCAACTCCGGCATCACGGTCAGCGAAGAGCTTTCGCGCTGGCTCTTCATCTGGATCACCTTCCTGGGCGCGGTGGCCGCCATCAAGGAGAACGCCCATCTGGGCACGGACATGCTGGTGTCCCGGCTGCCCGTGAAGGGCAAGAAGGTCTGCATGGTGATCGGGCAGGTGCTGATGCTCTACATCACCTGGCTGTTCTTCGAGGGCAGCTACAAGCAGATGAAGATCAACTGGGACGTGGAGGCACCGGTCACCGGGGCCTCGATGGCCTTCTTCTATGCCTCGGGCGTGGTGTTTTCGGTGTGCGCAGGCTTTCTGCTGGTGCTGCAGTTGCTGCGCGTGCTGGCCGGCAGGCTCAGCGAGACCGAACTGGTGATGGTCAAGGAATCCGAAGAGCAGGCCGAGCTGGAGGCCCTGCAGGCCGAACTCGCACGCGAGAACGCCACCCCCGGAAAACCGGAGACAAGAACATGACCGTGCTGATTTTTCTCGGCGGCCTGCTGGGCGCCATGGCCCTGGGCATCCCCATCGCCTATGCGCTGCTGGCTTCAGGCGTCGGCCTGATGTGGCACCTCGATCTGTTCGACTCCCAGATCCTGGCGCAGAACTTCATCAACGGCGCGGACAGCTTTCCACTGCTGGCCGTGCCCTTCTTCATGCTGGCGGGCGAGATCATGAACGTGGGGGGCCTGTCGCAGCGCATCGTGAACTTCGCGCTGGCGCTGGTCGGCCACGTCAAGGGCGGCCTGGGTTATGTGGTGATCCTGGCGGCATGCCTGCTGTCCTCGCTGTCGGGCTCGGCCGTGGCGGACGCCGCGGCATTGACGGCGCTGCTGCTGCCCATGATGGTCAAGGCCGGGCACAAGAAGGAGGTGTCGGGCGGGCTGATCGCAGCCTCGGGCGTCATCGGTCCCATCATCCCGCCGAGCATCGGCTTCGTGATCTTCGGCGTGGCGGCCAACGTCTCCATCAGCAAGCTGTTCATCGCCGGCATCTTTCCCGGCATCATGATCGGCCTGGGCTTGGCGGCCACCTGGTGGTGGGTGGGGCGCAAGGAGGTGCTGGCATTGCCCGACAAGAAGAGCACGGCAGAGATCTGGCGCGCGGCACGCGAATCGGTCTGGGCCTTGACGCTGCCGGTGTTCATCCTGGTGGGCCTGCGCATGGGCGTCTTCACGCCGACCGAAGCCGCCGTGGTGGCCGCTGTGTACTCGCTGTTCGTGGCCAGCGTCATCTACCGCGAGCTGCCGCTGTCCGCACTGCTGCCGATCTTCACCACCGCCGCCAAGACCACCGCCGTGGTGATGTTCCTTGTGGCCGCAGCCATGGTGTCGTCGTGGCTGATCACGGTGGCCAACCTGCCGACCCAGATGGTCGAGCTGCTCAAGCCCCTGATGGGCAACCAGACGCTGCTGCTGATCGCGATCATGGTGCTGGTGATGCTGGTGGGCACCGCGATGGACATGACGCCCACCATCCTGATCCTGACCCCGGTGCTGATGCCCGTGATCAAGGCCGCCGGGATCGACCCGGTCTACTTCGGCGTGCTGTTCATCATCAACAACTCGATCGGCCTGGTCACCCCGCCGGTGGGCACCATCCTGAACGTGGTGGCCGGCGTGGGGCGCATGAAGATGGACGAGGTGACCCGGGGCGTGCTGCCCTTCATGGCGGCCCAGTTCGCCGTGATGTTCATCATGGTGCTGTTTCCGCAGACGGTTCTGGCGCCGCTGCGCTGGCTCACGGGCTGATCCGGCAGCCGCGTGCTCCGGGCAGGGGGTTGCCAGAATTTTCTGGAATGACGCCGGCTTTTGGCTTGCAATTGCTTCACCCGCCACAGCCACCCCACCTGGAGATATGCGCCATGCCCGATTTCTACATGCCCTTGTCTGGCCCCGTGAACCAGGCCTTCCAGTACTGGACGAAGATGACGATGGGCCAGGTGGGCCTCATCAACATCAACATGGGCAAGTCTTCGGACCCCGCGCTGGAGCAGAAGATCATCGAGGACGTGGGCAGCTACGGCCGCCAGATCGGGCAGTTGAGCGACGCGCTTCTGGCCGTGCTGCAGCACATGAAGACCGACACCTGGGACGCGGAATCGAAGGCGGCCGTGGAGGCCTTCCGGCAGCAGGTGAAGGAAGTGGCAAAGCTCAAGGAACGCCATCAACGCGCCAGCCAATGACACCAGGCCCCTGCCAAGGAGCAGTCGCAGCGCCCGGCATTGAGGGGTGTTGCAAGCGCAGGACACCCGGCTTGGAAGCACACCGCAGTGGCGCTACAGTCGGTCGATGACTCTACTTCGACCCTTTCTGCATGCCCCCTGACCCCCAGTGCGACAAGAACTGGAAACTTCTGTACCGCCAGGCCGTACAACGCGCCAGGGCGCCAGACTCCAACCAACTCGCCACCTCTGGTGATCCGCTGCCAGGCCAGCCGTTGAGAGACCGCCCTGATCGGCCTGCGCTCCAGTCCGAACAACGGCTTCAGGTACTGTTCATCTGCAGCCGTAACCAGTGGCGCAGCCCTACCGCCGAAAAAGTCTGGCGCAGCCATCCCCAGCTGTCCGTGCGTTCTGCGGGCACCAGCCCCAGCGCGCGGCACCATGTATCCGAAGAGGACTTGCGCTGGGCCCAGGCCATCTTCGTGATGGAAGAAAAGCACAAATCCCGCCTCCTGGCGGAGTTCGGTCGCATCCTGGAGCACAAACCCATTCACGTACTCGATATCCCCGACGAGTACCAGTACATGGACCCGGATCTGGTGGCGGAACTGGAGCGCTCGGTCGGTTCCGTGCTGGGAATCGATGGCGACACCACGCCTTGATCACTCCCACGTGAGCGGCTGATCAGTCCGCCGAGCGAAAAGCCAGCACCTTGAGCGAGCGCTCCTGCGACACATCGGCGAACACCGCCGGATTGGCCACGCGTTCGACAAATTCCAGCTCGGGCGCGATCTCGCGCATCTGGTCCTGCAAAAAGGCCGTGTCCAATTCGGGCGCATTCAGGCACAACAGGGCATGGCCGCCTGGGGCCAACAGGTCCGGCAGGCGGCGCATCAGGCGCGCATAGTCCTTGGTGGCGACAAAACTGCCGCGCTGAAAGCTCGGCGGGTCCACGATGACCAGGCCATAGGGGCCACCGCGCGTGATCTTGCCCCAGGTGGAGAAGATGTCGTGTGCGAGGAAGCTCGCGCCGGTGGTGAGGCCGTTGAGCTGGTGGTTCTGCTGGCCGATGGCGATGGCGCCCTGGGCCATGTCCACGTTGACTACCTGTTTCGCGCCGGCCTGCAGGGCCACCACCGAGAAGGCGCAGGTGTAGGCGAACAGGTTGAGCACCTTGAGGCCGTAGCGGTCGGCGCTGCGCGCAGCGGCATAGTCGCGCACCCAGCGGCGGCCCTCTGCCATGTCGAGGAACAGGCCGTGGTTCTGGCCCCGGGCCACGTGCACGCGGTAGCGGGCGCCCTGCTCGGTGACGACATGCGGGTCGGGCACGCTGCCGGCCATCAGCCGCGTTTCGCTGCGGCCCTCGTGCCGGGTCTGGAAGACCCAGTTCAGCGGCTCGCCCGGGTGCAATTGCTCCCAGCGCGCGCTCAGGGCGGCGCTGATGGTGTCCAGTTGCTCTTCGGCCACGGGCTGGAAGCTGGTGAGCACCCACACGGGCGGAAACACGTCCAGCACCCAGTGCTCAGAGCCCGGATACAGGCCGCCACGGCCGTGGAACACGCGCTGGGCGTCGGTGGGCATGGGGGCCATCGTGGCGATGGCGTTCAACAGGGCTTGCATCAAAAGGAAGGGGGAATGCGGAGCAGGGAGTGTATGCACTGTGCGCCACGCAAAGCGCCCGGCGATGCCGGGCGCTTTTCAATTCGGTCCCTCTATTTCCGCATATTAATGTCGTAAACCCTAGGCAAGCGTTTATGCCGCTTTGCCGCGAGAGAATTTCATTGAAGCAGACTGTAGAGTCGTAAACCTGGGATCTCAAACGCCCTGCTTCAAATACATCGAGCCTGGGTAAAGCTCTCGGAGGTGCGAAGAAAAGTGAGGAACATGCTCAGCGAGTGTTTGCACCATTAGTGCTTCTAGCTTCTGGTCTGGACAAGATCTAGCCCAAGACCTCAGCCAGACTCGGCACAGGTGGGCCCAAACTTGTGCATCTTCTTTGCCTACGCTTTCGGCGAAACAAATCACAAGTTGCCCTAAGGCATCTACGTGTGCAGAAGCAGCGACATCGTGAAGCGCTTCAGAAGCCCACCAAGCGCCAGAACGAAAGAAATCCCGAGCCTCATAAGCGTCAAAGGCAAACAAGAAAGCCTGCCCATCCAGTGCGCGCCAATCGCACCTCGCCCTCAGGACGGCGAAAGTATGTGAATCGTACGTTTGACAGAAACGCTTAGAACGTCTTGCCCAGTTCAGTCGAACGAATCCTGCGCCTGCCTGTGGAACCGTGCCCTCCGAGTACTTTTTGAAATGATCTGGCACGCGATCTAAAGCTTTGGATGCTTCGGGACCGCCTTCTTCGATGCATCTCTTGCTTATTTGGTAGTAGGAACAGCCAAGCTCCTGCTGGAGGGCACGGAAGGCCAAAGCAGACCGAAGTCTTTCGCAGAGCGGTGTTTGGCCTCTTCCCATGCTTTCTGTCCAGTTTCCTTCTACGCAAAAGTGGCGAATCCGGCATCTTTTTTCGCATTTTGAACGCTACCGCTTTTTTGTAACCCGGATAAGGATAGCAAAGATATCACCCAACCACGCCGCGCCTAGCACGGCCTAGCTCCTCTGCGATTCGCTCGCTTTATGTACGACTTTTCGTGGCAACCGACATGACACAAAAAAGCTTCGGCGCGCTGATCTACGAATTGCGCCAGAAACTCGTTGTGAGTCAACGATGGTTGGCAAGCCGCGTATGCCAACCTCACTCAATCATTTGCGATCTCGAAAACTCACGGCGGCGGCCTCCACGTGAAGACGCGGTACGTGCGATAGCGCAAGCGCTAGATGCAACGCCTGCCGAGGCGGAAGAATTACTGGAAGCAGCCTTGCGCGAACGGGCTGGTATTGGCCTGAAGGTTGCGAAAGCCACGCCACCTCACGTAGCCCACCTGCTCAGGGAGATCGCCGCACTGAGTCATGAACTCTCGCAGACACAAACACGCGCACTACGCCAAGCCCTTGAGGAGGTATCTATGAAATAAAAAACGGCAGGACCCCCGCTAGGAAGCCCCCGCCGCCCGGAGCTCAGACCTAAGTCTTCACGATTTGCACCCTGAGACTATCAGATCTGACGTGCCGGTGGTGGATCGTTCGCGCCACACAGGCGAACACACATCAGGGTCAGATCTATGAAAACGCTAAATCGCCGCTCCCCGTTGAGGTCGAAGGATAGATCGCGTCTCCGTGGAAGCACGCGCAATGAGGCCGCATATCACGCGCAATTCACCCGGCACCCGAAGCATCGCGGTTCACCAACTGAACACCGCACGCAAGCCATCCACATAACTCTCGAACAATCGCGTTCGATTTTGATCCATCTCGCTAGGTCATCATCTTGGTCTCCTCCGCCTTTGATCGCAGATTACTACTCCCGCAAGCTCGAAGTAGTCCTTACGCCGGCTTCAGTTTGGCTAATGTGGATGGAGAGTTCGATCTACGGATGGCCAGAACTACAGTGGCCTAGCACGACCCGCGAAGACGGCACTCGTCTTCACGAGCCGTCGCACCGATTTCGCGAGTCCTTGCGCCGCGCAGCGCTCCATGAATTTACCTATCTTTCGCGGATGGTCACTACGGCTCCACGAACGAATCGTTTAGAAGGCAACCGCGGAAAGTCGAGCTCCCCAAGTTGGCAGCCACTGCAGCGAATGCTTCTGACTCAGTTGACCCATGTATTCGGAGGCTCTGGGTTTCCTCCGGTCTGTTCCGCGGCCGGAGTCTATGAAGAATCATCTCTCACTGGTCTGCGAGCACAACTCAAAAAAAGAGTAGCCAGGAGGTTGAAGTGAGAACCGAAAAGCGCTTCACACCTAAGCTGCTAGATCGGTTTCTTCGCGAGGGGCGAGGAACTGGGACATATGAGTCGTACATCCCGCATCACCGTGTCTCCCGCAGCGATCCTGCCAGCATGGGGAGATCTCATTTGATGAATTGGCGAGGCCGCCAACGCGAGCTGCTTTCCGACGGTGAATGGTCAGGCCTGACGTTTGCTAGCCACTTGAAGAATCTCCTCGACCTAGTCGAGCAGTTTCCATTGAGTATCAGACCTGCGAAATTCGAGCTCTGCCGGTGGGATGTTCGGGCCAGAGAAACAGAATATCCAGGCACCGAAGCACTAGCGAAAAAACTCGGCATCAGGCACCCAATGGTCCATGACAAGGACGACCATGCCATCTGGATCCCAACCACCGATCTACTCTTGGTATTGCTCAACGGTGGGGGTTTCTTGGAGCTGTTGGCCGTCTCCTGGAAACCAGGATCATTTTCCGACTTGAGCAAGAGAGCTGTTGATCTACTGCGGCTCGAGAAAACTTACTGGGAAGTACGTGGAGTCAGGTGGTTACTGATCACCTCAGAGACATACGCAAAATCAGTGGCTTTGACTCTGCTCCGGACATCCAGTTGGGGGCTCGCCGACGAATCCCCCGATAGTCACATTCAACTCGCATGCACAGTCGCACGCGCCATGTGCGATTCTTCCCAGACTCTAGTCACCAGCCAACTCGCGCATGAGCTTGGCGGGGATCAGTACCCAGCCCAAAAGGCGCTGTGGCAAGCAATCTGGCGAGGTGAACTTCCCATTGATTTGCATAGAGGTTGGCGACCTCACCAGCCGCTGAGTCACATCAGTTCAGCGGAGTTTGTCTCGCTCAACCCTATCGCATCCGGGAGGACTGCATGGATCTAGCGCACAACCAAGCATTTCACTTGCTCGTCTCTGAGTGCGGCTTAAACGCCGGCCTGTACCGCGTCATCCTCACTGGCCCCTACGAGCACACGGTCATTGTCTTGATGAAGCCGGACGACCCTAACTTCAGGAAGCCGGGTGGTCGTCCAAAGTCTAAAAATCCTAAACGCTTAAACCGTCCAAAGCAGCCCCAACTGATGGGCCAACTGAAGTGGGTTCGAAAGACAGATTTGATGCAGTTGCTTGCAGATCACAGTGTTGTCCCAATCGAACTGAAACTGCCCTCAAAATACCATGAGCAGGATCAACCGCTTAAACACAACGAAGAGTATCAGCATCGATGCGATGTCATGGCGAACTTCCTGGACTACGAGCGCTTGGAAGAGTCGCTCCTTGTGCATCGTGGCCTTGGAGGGCTCATAAAAGATGCGATGGATAGGCACGGTGTTAGTGAAAGACACGTCCGAGATCTTTGGTCACTCCTGTGCGTTCTAGGCCTCACTACGACTAGCCTGCGACTTGGATACGACAGATGCGGCGCACCAGGTGAAAAGCGCTACGTCGACGAAGGCGGCTCTCGAAAAAAATCCGGGCGCAAAACACTGGCGCAACGCATTCACAAAAAGTATTTCGGATGCTGGGGCGAACCTGTGCAACCGGGCATGAGCAAGGCATGGAGCGACATCATCATTGCGATCGACAAACGGCAGCCAACGCCGAAGAAGTCGCTGAGTGAAAGATATGTCCGAATCGTCAAGGATGGCTTTAGTAAAAAGTACTGCCTCAACGAAAAAGGGGACATCGAGGTGGTGCCGCCGTTGCCGGGGGAGTATCCAAGCAAAACCCAAGTCAAGCGCGTTCTCACCGAAGAAGTGCCATGGCTGGAGAAAATTCTCCAACAGACGAGCGCTGGCCACTTCCAGCGCAGTCTGCGGGGATTGCCCGGGGTCAGTTGGCAGGACGCCGCCGGACCTGGCCATGTCTATGCGATCGACTCGACGATTGGCGACATCTACCTCCGCTCCTCAATCAACCCCGCCTGGATCATTGGCAGACCGATTGTCTATGTCATCGTAGACGTATGGTCAACGGCTGTGGTTGGCTTCTACGTCTGCCTCTCCGGCCCTAGCTGGACGACTGCCCGTATTAGCCTGCTGAACATTGTCGCCCCCACGCAGGTCATGGCAACACTGTGGAATTACGCGATGCGACAGTCGCTGGATCCACTCCCGACCATTCCCTACAGGCTGATGTGCGACCGCGGTGAATACCTATCGATAGCAGCCAAGGCGACGGGGGCAGATGTGACGATGAATTTGAGCTACGCCCCTCCGTTCCGGCCAGATCTAAAAGGCGTCGTAGAGGTCATGCATCGAATCATGAAGGACGTTCAATACAACTTCATGCCTGGAGCGATGGATGCACGGCGCAAAGAGTACGACCTCAGAAGGTCGAACCCTTCTGAGGCAACCATGACCGTTCAGCACTACATGCACTTTCTCTCCGAGTGCTTCTTCCGCTACAACTTGACTGCTGATCGAAAGAAGCGTGTTGACGCACACATGATTGCCGATGGCGTCTACCCTTCGCCGGCCGGACTATGGCGGTGGGGTCATGCGGTCGGCATCGGCTACCGAAAAGTGGTGCCGTTCGTCGAATCGGTTTCGCGCCTGCTCCCAGCAGAAGCCGCATGGATAACGAAGCGTGGCGTTTGCTTTGACGGGGACTACTACTCATGCCCAGAGGCCGAGCACGAGCAATGGTCAACGTATGCGCGCAACCATGGCGTGCAACGTATCACGGCCTATCCCTATCCCGGCTCCAACTCACTAATTTGGACACCAAACCGGTCGGGGGATGGGATGCTTGAACTCGCCATCTCGGATCACTCGCGGGCAGCGCCAGGACTAACCCGCGATGAGAAGGCTGATGCGTTCGCCTATCAGCTGCTGCAGTCCGCAGATGTCAACCATCAAAACGTTATGGAAGGCGTAAAAGCCTTGCAGCGGATGGACAACATCAAAGCTCGTGCGGCCAAACAAACACAAGATGCGCTCGCCAATGCCAAAGGTCCTGTGCCAACGATCAAGGAAGCTCGGGCTATGGAAAAAGGCATCGCCGCCACGTCCGATCTTGGCTCAGCGGGCATCTGTGGTACCCCTGAGATTCGCTCCGAAGCTCAGCAATGCCACGAGGAAATGATGACCGACATCTATTCCCAAATGAATGCGGCGCCACATGAAATCACATCCTAGCTCATACGATCCCTATGCAGGGAACATGCTGATCAAAGGTTTGGGGCCAATTCTTTCTCCTGAGGAAGCAAGCAGAAAGCTTGTTGACATGCCAATGCGTCCGCCTAGCGACATTGGATCTATCCCCCGGCACATACGCTTGCACATGCTGCAGGATCTACGAAGACTTCATCTGCCTAGTCTGGAGGGTATACAGACGCATCAGACCATGGATTTGATGATACGGCAGAACTACAAGCATATCGATCCAACCCTTCCAAGCACGTGGACCCTCAAGGGCGGCGAAACGTCGCAGATATGGAAGCGAAGTGGGTCCCCAGCGTTCGGCGCAGCTGTGGAAGGCATCTCAGGCGCTGGAAAAACAGAGGCTATCACGCGAGCTCTGCATCTCTTCCCTAGGATCATTGAACACGATTCTTTCCCCAAAATGGCCGGTGCTCATACCCAGGTGACCTGGATATCCACTGATGTTCCTCCAGGAGGAAAGTCAATAGACTTGGCGGTGGCTTTGATGAACGCATGGATGCGTACAACAGGAAGCAATCGATTCGAGGACTCACTGAAAAGAAAAAGCCCGCGCGTAGGAATGGCGATGCTTGAAGAATGGCGCCAAGTGGCAAGCTCCCATTTCCTGGGCTTCCTGCATCTCGATGAAGTCCAAAATTTCTTCAAGCTTTCGCCGTTGGAACTTCGCAGAGGGCGCAAAGAGCGGGACGCAACTCAAGAACTCAGCGTCCAAGAGGATCAGTCTCTAAGATGGCTCTTGAACCTAATGAATGTCTGGCAAATTCCGCTCCTTGTGTCAGGTACGCCTGATGGCATCGGAGCGCTGACAAAACGCCTGAGCACAACTGAGCGGTTTGTCACATCAGGATTTCATGCTTTCAAGCACTTCGCCGATCCGGCAAGCACGGGTTTCAGGAATACTTTCCTGACTCCACTTTCCGCCTATCAGTATGTAGCCAATCCTCTGAAGATGACTGACGATCTTGCGACCCTCATAGTGGAGAAAACAGGGGGCGTGCAAAGGCTCATCATCGCTCTGTGGGTGGCAGCGCACCGCGTAGCTTTCGAGCGCAAAGACGATGACCTTCGCATTCAAGATTTTGCGGACGCTGCTGACACACTTTTATCGCCGATAGGGCCCGCAGTCATCGCACTGAGAAGCAACAATCCCATGATGATGGCCCGATACGAAGATCTCACTGCCAGGGATCACAATTTTTGGCAAAATTTCTGGAGCAATCGTCCATAGTCGGTTGGGCGGTCAGCCGTTATTCTTTTGCTATCAAAGGCCTCTTGGCTGCGCTCTCCAGCTTCGACTGGTGGCCGCGCGTTTTCTTGATATCGCCTCTCCATAGTGCGATGCGACACTTTTGTTCATTGACATCAGTACCTCTAACATGTTCGGTGCGCAACTTCGGACCAAGTCTTCCATTACTAGCACCGATACACCGGCTATCTCTGCACTGTCCTCGATCGAACCTCGTTCTAGAAAAAATCGCTCTAGTCCCCGTAACACCATATATGCCGCTACACCATCCATCTCAAGATCTGGAAGTCCCATCCTCTTGAGACTTTGTGCATCTGGAAGTCCGTCGCTATTACGCGAGATCGCGCTATAGAGACCCGAAGCGTTCCGATACGCAGCGAGCACGTGGTGGGGTTGCTCTTCGGCAAACCTAGTGCTCACCCAGCCAGCGGCCAGTTCACTAGCCGCACTTTCCATTTGAGCAATCATCGCGTATATCTGTTCATTTGATTCGAATAACGCCACCAGAATTACCAGCGTAGAATGTACCTGCGCAGGACCAAGCTTTATCCAAGCGCCTAAGTCTCGATTGGATATGTCACCAAAAACAGTAGTTAGCCATGCTGATGGAAATTGATCCCTTATGCGGTCGTCAATATATACGCGCGCCATATTTATTTTTCGCATGCCCAACTCGAGATCACCAACTCTTTCGTTGATTGCACTGCGTACCTTATGCCCGTCCAAAGGCTTTTTCCGCTCGTAGAGCGCTTCGACCAGCAAGAGGTATCGCTGTACAGCAGCGTTATGCAGGGATTCTACTACCAGATCGTTGGACACGCTGACGCTTTGATTAATATAGAAACTTGGCGAACGCAATCCAGCCTCCGCCGTTCTAACGAGTCGAAGCGGGTTTCTGTGTTTCTCGCACCAAAGGTGTCCAGGTGTCTGATGTTCTCGCCGCCAGTAGCTGACCCCGTGAAAGTCGATGTCAGCCAACATGCACTGTTCACAAAAATGAGTGGTTATCTTGTCTCTTTTAGAACTGCGGCCAGGCTTCAATCTAGTTTCAGGAAATTTTTCTATCCCCTGAAACATCGATATGCCATCGGTCAGCGGCACCGTTGTATGCCGTAACCCGAACTGCTGCGACTCCATTTGAGCTGAGCGACTTAACAGATAATGCGGGGTCCGTGATCCGCGCTCTATGTCAAATTGCCTTTCGATCAGCGTAAACGCCGACCATGTGTCGGTACACCCATTGGCCATCATCAAGCGCCCAAGATAGCCACGGTCCAGTTCCTCTGGAAATGGTGAAAGTTGGACAAGTGTGCGCATAGTGCCCTCCAGATGGTTCTATCAACGAGGCGACGGCCTTAGAACCGCCAACGAGCGAATGACGGATGCAAGTGCCCTTGAGTGAGCCGCAGAGCCATCCCATGTGCCTTGCAGCGCGTCAATCAACTCTTGGTTCGAACGCACGACCTCGGCCGTAACGCCTCCCTCGAATCTTTCAGCAAAAAGGCAAACGTCTTCAAAAAGTCGCGACGTTCTTGTGTTCTCGCCGCTCAGAATCCGGCTTACCTGAGACTGGCTTGCTCCAACATGGGCAGCGATCTCGGCTTGAGAGATGCCATGCAACTGGCAGATGCGACGGGCGTTTTCAGCTCGGGCCTTGAGCTCAAATGAATCCATGCGTTAAGCATAACTCAATGCATATCTGCATATCAAGAGCCTGGTTCGACAGTTCGGGTTTTTGATCAAGTGAAGAGGTCACCTGCTCCAGGAGGTCGCGCAACAAGAGCCCGCTCTATCGCCCTCCTCGTCAGAGGCAACTTGTCCAGCTGTCTGCGCTTGGAGTGCAGTTGGGGAATCAGTGGATACAGCTGGTTGGCATGCTTGAGGCGCTCACCATGCTCGGACAGCAGCGTGAGACACGCCTTCTCTACCGCAACGCACAACAGCTCGTCTCTTGCCTTCCAGTCGACAGAGGCTGCATTCTGACGGCGCTGAGGACTCTGACACGGCCTATGTTCATTCAGCCATGCGCGATCATTACGATACAGCCAAGAGTAGACGGCCGGTTCCATCGCACGCATCCATTTGACGCCCACACCACCGGATGTCTTAAGCAGCTTGGTCCAGATTTTCCTCGCTCGGCCACGTGCCCTCTCGTGCCTCACATCCATCCAAGTTCGGTGCAGACCGACTTCTGCCAACAACAGTCGCGCTATGGTCTGTACGGAAACGCCCGCTTCGGAGGCGACCACAGATTTATCTGCACCACTACGCAGCCGACGAATCACTTGCTCGCGCACATCTGGATGCAAGATCTTTGGCCGCCGATGTATGGCGAGGCCCATCGTCGCTGCCCATGCCAACGCGGTTTGCGTATCGACCCCAATGCGGGAAGCAGCAGCCCTCAACGAAACATTTTTGTTGCGTAACAAAAGATAGAGTTCCTCCTTGCGAATGTCTACTACCTCGTCGCTGCGCGACTGAGCCTGTTCTACCGTCGGGGCAACCCGTCCGACGGGTTGGAAGCGCGAGAACTGTTCCCATGTTCCAAACAACCAGTGGATCATCACAAGATGGCGCAATGGATGAGTTTTGTTTTGCGGACTGCTCAGCAAGCGGCTCAGTTGTGGAGAGGCTTGCTGGACTGTCCTCGGAAAGCCTGCTAGCTCATCAAGGGCCGGAAAGAAACGCAGGTGGTCCACGAATGAAGCTGAAATCGCTTTTAGACGCAATTGGCCACCCTCCGACACCCATCCGCGGTTCATGAACTCCGCGCGATAGCGTTCATGAAAACGATCCACCTCAAGTTTCGACCGAGTGCCCTCTGAAACTGCCGCTTCAACCAGATCCGCGAAGCCAGCGAATACCTCAAGGTGATGAGTGGCCGATAGTCCGGCGTTAGCGATGCAATCGTGAAGATCATCCAACCGGGGCAGCACCCAGTGAAACCGTCCGACTCCGATTGACTTGGATTGCTGGAGCGGCATTCCGTGCTTAGTGCAAATCCAGACACCTGGATACTGATGCTTCATGTGCCAGTAAGTCCAACCACAGCTATGCATGTCTTCTTGCATGCAACCGACACAAGCCTTAAGAGGATGGTTGGCACGGAATCCGCTCGTATGGATTCCAAGCCGGAGTCGGAGGAGCGCTATCCTGCCATGCGAGAGGTATTCGACAGCATTGCTCACCTCTTCTTGGGATAGAAATGGTTGATAGAACTTCAGTAGAGTGAGATTGATTGCTACATGCCGCACGTCGCCATAGACCGCACCCGTGCGCTCGACAAAACTTTGGAGCCAATTGAGGAAGTCATGGTGAGCAGCACTTCGCGCATGTGAGAAGAACTGTCTGCTGGTTGTAGACGCGACTGAGTTTCCCCAGAGAAAATGATGGCGACTCACCAAGCTAAAGAGAGACTCATCTGGCAACCGAAGCAACAGTGGCGCAGCCGGGAAAAGGTCGAGACACTCCGTCATGGATGAGCTCCTTGAAAGACATCATGGCACTGCAGATCAGCGTAGGCCTCCCGAGCGGTTCGTGGTATTTAATCCTGTTGGTGACGTGTGCTTTCGCTCGCGCAATTCAAGGGGCGCCTTCAGCGCAAGCGCATCAGCTTCCGGCAGATGTATGTTCTAGCCACCTGGGTCGTTTGAAGCTTGAGCCTCTTTCAATCTCTCCATGTGCGCACCAGCCTCGGTTCGGTCCATGGCAACCTCTCCGCAGTTGGAGCAGAACCTGCCGAACACGTCTTTGATCAGCAGGGTCACGACTCAATGCTCACGCTCTACATCCCGTGTTTCGTGAACGAGATGTTCGCCGCCACAAGCTCCGCATTTCATAGTCCCTGCTTCTCAAACGAAACTGTTGATGATCCATGGCGTCCAACATTTTTCCATGGCTGATCGGAGGCGCGTTTCGTTCGATCCTGCCTTCCCAGATCTCCTGCCAGCGATGTACCGCCGCCCTTCTTATGGGACCTCATTGAACTGATGGGGCATAGCTGGGGAGGTCGTGCCTCCAACGGCACACCTAACGCAACTTAGTTGTTATTAGCTGTTTTGGCCATGTTAGCTGTACAGCTAACATGGCCAAGTTCGCTCACGTAGATGTCGCGTTCGACGCATTGCGTCTGGCTTTGGGCTTCGGCGGAGTGCCCAGTCCCAAGGTGAAACGGTCACCAGCTACGCCCGTATCAAAGGTTCCTGTGTCCAGCTTGAGGAAACAGACAACGCCTGCTGACAACAGCGCCTTTGGGCAGTGCTTTATCGGCCACGGCTTGCACCGCAGCTATCTGTGCTGGCGAAAGCGGTCCATCGTCGGGTTCGTAGCCCCGAAGCACTTCGGTTGGCAACCCGCCTTGGATATCACTACGCCCAGGAGGTTCTTGAACATTGAAACAGCTACTGGAAGATGTTTGGGCCATGTCGTTCCAATCAATACGAGGACATATGGGCAGGTGGTCTAACGAATTGCTGCTGCGCACGCTTGAATGCGCCTGACTTTGCCCGTGATGCCTGAGAACCTCTCAAGTGCTACAGATGAGCCAGAGATGTTGCCATTCCGTCTTCACCCTGCACCTGCATGGCCGGATGCCCTACCGGCGCGAGGCACCCAACGCTTGCACGCTCACCATCCGGGCACAGATTGAAGACCTACGCGCGGTAGATTTTCATCGGCATGATCGCACGCTGCAAGTGGCGGTGCTTGCTCCGAGGTGCTCTGTAGCCGCAGTGTGCATCAGCTACCACCCTACAGCCATGTTGGTCGACAGAAGTTTCGTTGGCATGCAGCTCCTTGCGCAGTACTCTGACGCCATGCAAACGCTGTTTCTCGACTTCGATGGGGTGCTACACCCGGAGTTCTGCCACGAGTCCAAGCACTTCTGTTGCCTCCCGTTTTTTGAAGAGGCTGTGCGCCAGGCTCCAGAAGTTGAGATCGTCATCGCAAGCACTTGGCGGCATCAGCAACGACTTGAGGATCTTGCTCGGCGGTTTTCTGCGGACGTTTCGCATCGGGTCATCGGAGTGACACCCTACTTTCCGGCGCTCGACGACGTTCCGGATACGTTGGTGAGTTTCGAGCGGGAGGCTGAATGCAATGCGTGGCTTCGCGCCAATGGGCGGGTTGCAAGCCCTTGGCTGGCTGTGGATGACAGGTCTTGGCTGTACAGGCCCTTCAATCGCTCTCTGTTTCTGGTCAACGGGAAAACCGGCTTGACGGCTCAGGCTTCTAGAGAACTGGTGCAGCGACTGCTGACCCTCTGATCAATTGCATGATGCTTGCGCCGCCACTCACTTCATGAACATGGGCCTGGACCTCACACGAGTATTCCCATTGCGCGCACCGGGTCCAACGTCGTTTGTGGGGACAGGTCCAGGTGCAGGTCGGAGTACACGAGCAGTTTCATGGCCAACTCCGGCGGGGATTCTTGCGCACTTTGGCAGACTGCGTAAATCCGATGCGCTGAATTCGACTTGAGAGCATCCGCCCGTTCAGTAGCGGCCCTGGTTTGATGCTGACCATGAACCCCTTGCCAGCCTCCATCCGCGAGAAATACACGCGGGCGCCAACCTTCCACCCCATCTCCGGTAAGGGGACGCGGTAGCGACTATCGATGCATGCTCGTCCAGAGTTGTGGGATCGCCGTTTAACGATCTTGGGATTCAGAGGCATACCGTCCTTGCGTGACGTCCCAGTCCACATTTACGAAGTGGGTGGTCTTGGTTTGGGCACCACCTGCCGGTGCAAGTGCCCGTGGGAGTTCAAGATTCGGGTGATGAAGCAGTCCACCTTCGCCGGGTGGTGGCTCACAAGGACATTCTGCCCCAGGGTTTCCTGCCTGACTAGAGAAGCCTCCAATGCCTCGAACAGCGACGTCGCCTGCCCTCGGCTCTCTCGGTCAGGTTGCGCCGGCACAAGAGCGGATAGGGACCATTGCCTGACGCGAGTCAGGTCCTGCAACCAACAGGGACAAGAGAACCTCGCATGGGTCTTCCCTTGGGCAGACCCAGAGAAGGCCGGCCCTTTGTCTTTGGTGCGCGGCCAATCTGGCGCATTTGGGACAATCCCTTCATTCTTGCCACCCAACGATGAAACACTTCCAATTCAAATGGGTCCTGCGCGACCAACAGTACGAGTTCTCCGCCCTGGCCCAAACCAGCCGCGGTCAGCAGCCAGAGGTCGAAGCCGAGCTTGTAGAAATCTGGACCTGGCTGCAGCGCCAGAAGCTGCGCCCCGGTCAGTTCGGTTGGGATGCAACCCGCAAGACGCTGACCAGCAAGATCGAGACTCTCTCGGTCAGCCAAGGCGCTGTTGATAGCGATGGCGAGACCATCTTCCATCCCCAGGAAACCCGGCTGGTGTTGACGCTACCCGACACGGTCGCGGTCAATTTCAGGTTCGAGTTCAACGTCGTGGATGATCGTGGGTAGTACTGCAGGCATGGAACCCGTTTCCCCATCACCCAAGAACTGTTGCGGCATCTGTAGCGCGACCAGCTACCGCAAGGTGATCGCACGCGATGCCAGCGGTGCCATGCGCACAACACAGCGACTGCGCTGCACCGGCTGCGAGCGGGAGTTTCTGGACGTTCAGTCATGGCGCCAGGGCGAGCCGTGGGTTCCAGTTCCGCCCGAGACCGATAGATGACCTGCACCTACCTCGTCTCATCGAGCAATGACAACGACCAGCAGTTGGCACTAGCCTTACTCAACTCGTAACATGGCCGTGTTAGCAAACATGGCCATGATTGGTCGTTTGAGGAACACCCGGAAGTGACACGGCTCCAATTCCCAGACTTCCTACAGGAGCACTGATATGAGCGTCAAACCAATCATCGCCCTGGACGCGGATGGGGTGCTCCTCGACTACGGCTTGGCCTATGCTTCTGTCTGGGAGCGCGCGTTTGGCCGTCGACCTCTGGAGCGGGACAAGGATGCTTACTCTCCCCTCGACCGGTGGGCCGTCGAATTTCTTGAAGGAGAGCGCCTCGCCGCTCTGCGGGCCTGCATGGACGAGCAATTTTGGTCTTCTGTTCCACCTCTGAAGCTGGCGGTTGAAGCCTGCCATCGGCTTCACGACACGGGGTATGACTTGGTCTGCGTCTCGGCGCTTGCTCGGCAGTTTGAAGGGGCCCGCCTCAGGAATCTGAGGGACATGGGTTTTCCCATTGAGCGTGTGATCGCGACAGGACGCACGGCAGGTGACCGAAGCCCGAAGGCCGACGCCATTGAGCGGCTTGCGCCACTGGCTTTCGTTGACGATTTCCTACCGTACTTCCGAGGGATCGCGCCGAGTGTTCATCGCGCACTGATATGTAGAGGCCTCAATGGGACGCCCAACGTCGGGCCGGAACTCGACGAGATTCATTCCTCACACGGTGATTTGTGGAAGTTCAGCGAGTGGATGCTCGATCCTAGTCGCACGTTGCGTTCGGGGGCAGCGTAAGTCTGCACGGCGCCTCTAATCGCGGACGCTGCTGAGATGCTGGGCTGGATGAAGTGCGTAATCAGACGCCTTCTCGATCGGGAACCCAATCCAGCTAGGCCCCGTTTTTGACTAGACTGAACGGTTGAGGAACATTCTGGTGGCCAGCAAGCCCACCGGTGTCCAGTGCAGGGCAGGCGACATGGCCTGCACAAGCAAGTCGCGCTTTTCGGCCGTGCCGAGCGTGGGGTAGCGCTGCTCAAAGATTTCCAGGTCCGTGTCCAGCCCCGCCACAGCGGGCTCGGACCGCCCACCCTTGGCGGCCTTGAGCCGCTCGGCCACGCGAAAGCTCATCTGCCGCTTGCCCGTACCGGGCGTGGCGCCTGTCTCGAAGGGCGCACCATCGGCACTGGCCGGGCCGCAGATCCAGTCGTGGATCACCTGCAGTTCGTAGGGCGAGAACACGCCGAACATCTCGGCACGCTCGCCCTGCAGCAGGTGCCAGAAGCGGCTGTCGGTCACCGGTTGATTGCGCTTGATCCAGCCGGCTTGCTCCAGTGCGGCCAGAAACTGCGGCAGGTCGTCGGCGCTGGAGAGCCAGTCGTTCACGCTGCGGCCCGCCACCTTGCAGAAGTCGGAGTGCGCACCATGGCCCGATGGCGCCTTGCGCGCGAGGATGGCGACCACCTCGCTGTCGATGTCGAAACCGTTGATCACGTCCAGTGTGCTGACGCCCACGTTGCCCAGCTTGGCGCCGGCACGCACCCGGCGCCAGTAGTCGCCGCCATCGTCGATGCGCGGTGCGGCTTCCAGCGCCGCCACGCAGGCGCGCTTGGCATGCCCGGTGTCGGCGTTGTCGACCGTGACGTGCAGGGTGAAGTAGTAGGGGTCGATGCCCAGTTCATTGAGCTCGTAAGCGGTGATCAGCAGGTGCAAGGGCAGCTGTTCGTAGCCGAGGTTGAAGCCCACGATCTCGGGCAGAAACTCCTGCGCATTCCAGCCCAGTGCCACCTGCACTAGACCTTGCTGGTACAGCGCGTCGGGCAAGTCGTCGACCGGGTCGAGCCCATAGTTGGCCAGCAGAGCGCGGTAGAGCTTCACATGGTTCTTGTCGGCCAGGCCATCGCCCAGTTCTTCCACATAGGTCGTGACCAGGTCGGACAGGCGGGAATTGTCGGCGTGGGCGCACAGCCCATACAGCCAGGAGCCATCGACCAGCTTGGTGGGCGCGACATTGCGCAGAAAGTACAGGGCATGCGCGCGGTTCGTGAAATAGCGGCGCGGCGAACCGGCCTTGCGCTCGTCCAGATAGGCCTGGTACTGGCCGTGCACCTTCTGGATATTGGCCTCCATCCAGGCCGTCAGGTTGGCGGGGTTCTCAGGGAGATCGTCCGCGTGCGCAGCCACGTCCTGCAGGGTGCGGCGCAGAAAATCGGCTGCCGCTTCGCGCTCCGGTGGCGTCGGAATGTGGTTCGCCAGACGGTCGTACAGCGGCGCATGGAGCGCAGCCGGGGCGGATGCCATGGGAGCAAAAGGGGCGATGGTCGGTTCGGAACGAAGGCGTTCCTGAAGATGGAGGTACATGGCGTGTTGTGGGTAGGTATGCCCTCAAGGGTGGGCCATTGCCGCCTCCGCCACCATCGGGCCAGCGCTCCGATCCGCGTGAGCGGCCTCCTACGGCCGGCCTCTGGTGCCTACAAATAGCCCCACCGGTGCAGGTTGCCAAGGGCCTCGTCCGACACCCGCACACCGATGTCTTCGCGGTAGCGCAGGTTGGGCACGTAGACCTTGCGCGCCAGCGCTAGCGCGCTGGCGCTGGCCGCCGCCACGGTAGGCGCGCAGCCCGTTGCCACGCCCACATAGCCGCTGGTGCCGCTGGTGATGAGCGCGCCCTGGCGCAGTTCCACCTCGGCAAAGGCGATGGCCGCGCGCTCCGCCATCGACAGGCCCTCGTCCAGGATCACGGGAATGCCCTTGGAGATTTCTTCGTATCCCTGGGTGTAGGGGAACGGCGGCACCGTCAGCACGATGCCCACGGCAAAATCCTCCGCCGTCTCGAAATGGGTGGCAGAGCGGTGGAGCATCTTCTGGAAGATGGCTTCCCAGGGCTCCCGGTGCAGGCGCTCGCAGATGGCGTAGCCAGGGTAGCCGAAGCGGCTGGTGAACTCCAACGGCCAGAGGCCGTCTGCATTGGCCATCAGGTTCACGTTGATGTAGCCGCAGTAGCCGCCATCGCGCAACACGCCCGCCAGGGGCTTGAGCACCTGGTCACGCAGCCTGCCGCTGCCGGCATAGCTGACCACGGTGCCCATCTCGCCTGTCAGCTCGCCCAACTCACCCGGAAAGAATCGCTTGTGCTCGAAGTCGATGCACGCAGTTTCCAGGAAATCCGTGCCGTTGAAATACCCGCCGACACCGATCTCGATGCCGTCGATGTACTCCATGAGCACGAAGTCCGGGCGCGGTAAAGGTGCCTCGTGCGCGCTGTAGAAATGGAGCAGCGCGGCCAGGTCGCTGCTGTCGCCCTTCTGGGCGATGTAGTTGCGCGTGCGCGGACTGTTGGCGCCGTTGAACTTGAGCACGTAGCGCTGCCGCCGCGAGACGAGGAAGTCCGAGGCCTCACGGTAGCTGGTGAACGAGTGGCTGGCCGCGGTGCACAGGCCCGCCTCGCGCAGCACGGCCTGGCCATACTCGCGCTCGGCCTCCAGCCGGTCGCCCAGGGCGCTGCCGCCGATAACCTGAAAGCCGTCCCTGCGCAGCGCATCCTGCTGAGCGCCTTGGTCCGCCGTCTCGAAGAGGATCAGGCCCTCGGGCCCAGCCTCCCTGATCCAGCCCAGCTCCTTTTGCCAATCATGGGTGCGCGTGAGCATGCCGGCAAACACACCGTGGCTGGCCGGGTCGCGCACGAACACCCGCACCTCGTGGCCGCGCGCCTGCATGCCGCCGTACATGGCAGCCAGGTCGTTGCAGTCACCGATGCCCAGAATCCTCACGCCGGTGGCCTTTGCACCACGAGCCCGATGGCGGCGATGCGGTCCACCCCTGCGTACTCGGGCCGGTCGAGTTCTTCGCCAAAGACGTCGGGGTCAATCTCGCGGCGCGTGAACGCGCAGCCCGTGCGTTCTGCAATGCCGGCGGCCCATACGGAAAACGGGTCTACCCCCTGCACCACGGCACTGCCGGTGTAGAGGATCAGGCGGCCGCCAGGCCTGAGGTGGGCGATGGATTGCTCCAGGATGCGCTGCGACAGCCCTTCGCCGTAGTCGCCGCCGCCATGCCGGTACGTGCGCCGCTCTGCGTCGACCAGGTACGGCGGGTTGGAGACGATCAAATCGAAGTCGCCCGTGATGCCTTGGAACAGGTCAGATTGGACGAAGGTGCAGAACTCCACCTGTGCAAGGCGTGCGTTGGCTTTGGCCAGGGCCAAAGCCTTAGGGTTGATGTCGGCAAGCACCACTTCATGGACACGGCCCCCTGCAGAGCGCGTCGCAACAATGCCGCCCGGCCCGCCACCGCAGCCCATGTCCAGGATGCGACCATGCGCTCCCAACGGTTGGGTAGCCAACTCTTGAGCAATCAGTGCCGCAAAACGGTAGGTGTCAGGGCCAAAGAAAACGGCGTCCTCCTCCGACGTGGGGAACCGCGAATGGACGTAAAGCTCATCTCCCAAGCTACTGACGCGCACCGTGCTTTGGTACACGCCCGTATCCTGCAATTGAGTGAGTCCTTCCCTGGCAAGCTGGTCACGCAATGGCAATGGCAGCAACGCGCCATCGAACGGCAAATTCCAGCCGAAAATGTCGCGCAAATCCCGTCCCGCTTTTTCCACGCGATTGCGCAATACGCGATGGTGGGTCAACGGCGTGGGAGTAGTGAATTCGTAATGCCTTGACTTCAGGAAATTGCCCAGGTCTACCAACCGGGCAACGCAGTGATCATTCATGATGCTGATCGTTATTTAGGGCTGGTCGACGTCGCCGGTGCGGTGCAATTGTTCAGCATCCTTTGAATAAGTGGACCTCCAGCCGGTGCCCGAGGCATTGGGCTAAGTCGCCTTCAGGCCCAACTTTGATCGGTTGTGCCTCAGACGGCGCCTCCTCCCCAGCAATCATTGTCTCTGCTGGCTCAATCAGTCCGACGGAAGCCGATGCGCCGTAGGCGACCATGGACAAGCCGGCACCGATGATGGTCGCCGCGCGGAAAGTGGAATGCGGGGACAGGAACATGAAGCACCTCCATACAGAATCCATCATGGAACTGGGGCTTGCGCAGATGTGTAGGAGAAACGGCAAATCTGATGCCCGCTGCGTAGGAGGCTTACCACCCGCTTTCAACGCTGACACTGACAGCCACACCAAAAGCATGGCCGGAAGATTGAAAAGCTCCTGAACACAAGAAGAGAGTTCAAATGCCCCTGCAGCAAGAAAGCAATGACATTCGCCGGCGGAAGGACGCTCACTCCCGGACTGCCGGGGCGCCATGGCCCGCATTAGGTGCGGGCCTTCTGGAATGCGCCGCCGCAGTCCAAGATGCGCCCTCCTGCGTGGCGCGCACTTTTGACGAGCGCATTGCCTTGCATTTGCGCTTGCTTTCCGCGACCTGCTGCAGGTAGAGGCCCGTGCAGACACAATGGCCCCATAAGCTCTGGATCGTTCGCCACGGTCAGAGCGCAGGCAACGTAGCGCGGGATGCGGCCGAGTCGGCCGGGCTTGAAATGATCGACTTGGCCTGGCGCGACATCGACGTACCACTATCCGACCTTGGCGAGCAGCAATCCATCGCATTAGGCCAGTGGTTTGGCCGGCAGCCTGGCGATTTCCAGCCTGAAGTAGTGCTGTGTTCTCCATATGTGCGTGCCGTGCAGACCGCGCGTCTGTTGGTGGAGCACAGCGGTTTGCAGGACTGTAGCCTTCGCCTTGACGAGCGGTTGCGCGAGAAGGAATTCGGTGTCTTGGACCGGCTGACCAGGTACGGGATTAAGCAGAAGCATCCTGCACTCGACGAGCAACGCACACACGTGGGCAAGTTCTACTTTCGCCCGCCTGGCGGCGAAAGCTGGTGCGACGTGATCCTGCGCCTGCGCAGCCTGCAGGAAATGGTCACACGCGAATACGCTGGGCAACGCGTGCTGGTAGTGGCGCACCAGGTCATCGTCAACTGCATGCGCTACCTGATCGAGCAAATGGACGAGCGCCAGATCCTCGACATTGATCGCCAAGGCGATGTTCCGAACTGCGCCGTCACCATCTACCGGCTGCAAAGCCCGGATGACCCGGCGCAGGCAGTAGGGATGAAGTTGATCCAAGCCAACTTCCTTGCGCCGCTGCAGGAGGCTGCCACGCCAGTCACGGTTGCGGCTGACATTCCCACAGGACCCAAACCGTGAGCGACGACAAGGTCTCTCGAAGTACAAACCGCCCACGCCCGCTGACAGCGTCGCACCTAGCGCGCTGGCCGCTTCCCGCGACTGCCTCCGAAGCGGACAAGGAGCTGCGAGGGCACGTACTTGTCGTCGGCGGCAGTGCAGAAATACCGGGGGCGGCGCTCCTCGCAGCCACCGCAGCACTCAGGGCGGGCGCCGGGAAACTGACGATGGCGGTGCCCCAATGCGTGGCCCAGGGCTTGGCGCTTGCCATGCCGGAAGCGAGGGTCATTGGCCTGGGCGAAGTAAGGAGTGGGGCGATCTCGCCCAGCGAAGCCGGACGCCTCGCCAGTCTGGGCGACGAAGTCAGCGCAGTGGTGATCGGTCCCGGCATGGTCGGCGAGGCACAAACAGTGCAGTTCGTGCGCGAGCTGTTACCGCACTTTCAAAACAGCGTGATCGTCTTGGACGCGTATGCGATGTCAGCTGCACAGGGAATGCGCTTCGCACAGCCGATTGCGATGACGCCTCACTGCGGCGAAATGGCGCATCTCACTGGCGACTCAAAGGAACAGGTTGTCGCCAACCCTCTTGAATTTGCGCGATCCGCTGCTGATCTTTGGGGAGCATGCATCGCGCTCAAAGGGGCAGACACATACTTGGCTGAGCCACGCGGCGCTGCATACCGATACAAAGGAGGCACGCCAGGCTTGGCAATTTCTGGGTCAGGTGACACTCTCGCTGGCATCATCGCAGGCCTTGCGGCCCGTGGTACTCCTACTCTGCAAGCATGCGCATGGGGCGTAGTGCTTCACGCACTGGCTGGTCGGACGCTCGCGCGCCGTCAAGGCCCGCTGGGATTCTTGGCGCGAGAGCTCGCAGATCAAATACCGCGACTGCTGGCCGCACACAGTTGTCCGCGTCCGCACAGTGCTAACGGTGGAACGCGAGCTGCGAGGTCCTATGGCTCTGGGCGCGACGTGTGAAAGATGCACCTCCTAGCTACGAAAGGGAGAGGCTGTGTCTTACCACTGCGCTGCCGCCCTTCACAAAAAATGGCGGGTCCTGGCGACCATTCTGCGCTGGGTAGGAGAAACAAATGACGATCAGTATCCAATCCTCGCTTTCGTCCTGGCCATTTCCGGTCATCGGTCAGTTCCGCCTTTCCCCCGGCTCAGGCGAAAAAATGGACCATGACACTACTCCAGACGAAGAGCAACCCGACCTTGTGGAGAAGGAGCTTGTGGAAGAGCAACTTGAACGAGACCGCAAGGCAAGCAAAGCCGTCGATTCGAATTTGAAAAGCAAGGACCGTCACTAAACCGTGCTCCTTGAGATGCGGCGCCTCCTCTCCGTCAAGGAGGCCCGAATGCAAGTCCCATCCTGGCGGCTTCGTCATGATGGGCGTCGGAATCGGTGACTTAGGAATTACTCCCCGGTGAGGTGCTCAGAGCTCCTCTATGCACTGCGGGAGGCTTTTTGGCATGCACGTCAACAAGAACCGTTTGTAGGCAAACGCCTACTGCAACAGTGCTGGAGTTCTGGCAAATCCATATTGCACTGCAGCAGAACATGGAGGCCAACCACCCCTCCGCCATGAACGCCGCAGCGCACTCAACCTCTCTTGCAGCCCCTGAGGCTGCGGCTTTCTCCCACTTCCGGCAGTACGAAGTCCTGGGTGCCCATGCGGACTCCACAGGCACTCATTTCGTAGTGTGGGCCCCCAACGCCAAGCAGTTGGAACTCATCGGCACGTTCAGCAATTGGGTGCCCGTGGCGATGCAACGCGCACAGGACGGTTCCGGCCGCTGGAGCGCGCGCGTCGAAGGGGCCGGCCATGGCGACCTGTACAAGTACCGCATCGAAGATGCCCACGGCCAATGGACCGAAAAGGCCGATCCCTACGCCACCCGGCAGGAACATCCTCCTGGCACAGCCTCCCAGATCTGGAAGCTCGACTACGAATGGAACGACCGCGCCTGGATGGCCGCACGCGCCGACCGACAGGCGCTGGGCGCGCCGATGTCCATCTATGAGGTGCATCTGGGATCCTGGCAGCGCCAGGAAGGCGGGCGTTTTCTCAACTACCGTGATATCGCGCAACGCCTGGCTGCCCATTGCAACGCCCTGGGCTTCACGCACGTGGAGCTGATGCCCATCACAGAACATCCTTTCTATGGATCGTGGGGCTACCAGACCACTGGCTACTTCGCACCCACGGCGCGCTATGGCGATCCGCAGGACCTGATGGTGCTGGTGGATACCCTGCACCAGCACGGCATCGGCGTGTTGCTGGACTGGGTGGTGTCGCACTTTCCATCGGATGCGCATGGCCTGGCCCGCTTCGACGGCACGGCTCTGTATGAGCATGAAGACCTGCGCAAGGGCTTTCACCCCGAGTGGAACAGCCTGATCTTCAACTACGGCCGCTACGAGGTACGCGACTTCCTCATCGGCAACGCGCTGTTCTGGCTCGGCAAGTACCACTTCGACGGCATTCGCGTGGATGCGGTGTCATCCATGCTCTACCTGGACTTCGCGCGCAAGCCCGGTGAATGGGTACCCAACGCCGATGGTGGGCACCAGAACTGGGAAGCCGTGCGGTTTTTGCAGGACCTCAACTGCGCCGTCTACGCCGAGTTCCCCGACGTGCACGTGATCGCCGAAGAGTCCACGGCCTGGGCCGGGGTATCGCGCCCCGTGCATGCCAACGGCCTGGGCTTCGGCATGAAGTGGAACATGGGCTGGATGAACGACACGCTGCGCTACATGCAGCGTGACCACGGGCATCGCCATTGGCACGAAGGCGATATCCGCTTCTCGATGGTTTACGCCTTCGACGAGAACTTCGTGCTGGCGCTCTCGCACGACGAAGTGGTGTATGGCAAGCGCAGCCTGCTGTCGCGCCAGCCCGGCGACCAGTGGCAGCGCTTTTCCGGCCTGCGCACGCTGTACGGAATGATGTGGTCGCACCCTGGCAAGAAGCTGTTGTTCATGGGCGGCGAATTCGGCCAGGTCGACGAGTGGCACCACGAGCGCACTCTCGACTGGCACCTGTGGGCCAAGGCCCGCCACAGCGGCATGGCGCGCTGGGTTGCCGACCTCAATCGCATCTACCGCGAGCGCCCTGCCCTGCACGCGCACGACTTCGACGCCGAAGGCTTTGCCTGGGCTCCCGTGGCGCCGCACCAGTCCACGGTGCTGGCCTTCGTCCGCCGTGCGGGTGACGACATCGTGCTGGCCGTGCACAACCTCACGCCACAACCGGTAGCCGCATTGCGGGTAGGCGTGCCGGTGGCAGGCCGCTGGCATGAATTGCTCAACAGCGATGCCGAGCCTTATGGCGGCAGCGGCATGGGCAACTTTGGCGGAGTGGATGCAACGCCCACGCCGCTCGAAGGCCAACCGGCCCATCTGCACCTGACCGTGCCCCCCCTTTCGACCGTCTTTCTTTCAAACCGCCCCACAAGGGCCTGACTCTTCACTGGAGCTAATGCTATGTCGCGTACCCGAAATGTGTTGGCGATCGTGATGGCCGGGGGCGAAGGCTCCCGCCTGCATCCCCTGACGGACGAGCGCTGCAAACCTGCAGTACCCTTCAACGGCAAGCACCGCATCGTGGACTTCGTGCTGTCCAACCTGGTGAACTCGGAGATCTATTCGATCTACCTGCTGGTGCAGTACAAGTCGCAGTCGCTGATCGAGCACATTCGCAGTTCCTGGACCATGACGCGCTTCATCCCCCAGCACTTCGTGACGGTGGTGCCGCCGCAGATGCGCAACGGCCCTGAGTGGTTCCAGGGCACGGCCGATTCGGTCTACCAGAACATCCACCTGATCGAGTCTTTCCAACCTGACATCGTGGCCGTGTTCGGCGCTGACCACATCTACCGCATGGACGTGCGCCAGATGGTGGATTTTCACCGCGCCAGCGAGGCCCACGTGAGCGTGGCCACGCTGCCTGTGCCCTTGTCGCAGTGCAACCAGTTCGGTATCGTGGAGGTGGACGCCCACCACCGCATTGCCAACTTCGTCGAGAAGCCCAAGAACACGCGCCCGATGCCTGGCAGCAGCACGCACGCCCTGGCCTCCATGGGCAATTACCTGTTCAATGCCGACGTGCTGCTCGATGCGCTGAAGAAAGCGCACGCCACCGGCCACAGCGACTTTGGCCGCGACATCCTGCCCACCATGCTGCAATCGCACCGGCTCATGGCGTACGACTTCACCCAGAACGAGATCCCGGGCACAGCCTCGTATGAAGAACACGCATACTGGCGTGACGTGGGCACCATTGACGCGTACTTCGACGCACACTTCGACACCCTCGGCGCCACGCCGCGCTTTCGCATGACCAATCGCGACTGGCCCATCTACGCCAGCCCCGACCAGGCGGAATCGGCCCAGATCGAGAATGGCGTGATCCACCGCTCGGTCGTGGGCTCGGGCAGCATCGTCGATGGCGCTGCGCTCGACCACGCCATGTTGCGCCGCTCTGTGCTGGTGGAGCGCGATGCACGGCTTGAACACTGCATCGTCATGGAGCGCTCGCGCATCGGCCGGGGTGCCCATTTGCGCCGCGCGATCATCGACCAGGACAATGACATTCCGCCCGGCGAACGCATCGGCTTCGATCAAGAAGAGGACCGTCGGCGCTTCCATGTGACGGAAAGCGGCATTGTGGTCGTGCCGCGGCAGTTCTTTCCGGTGCGCAGCAGCATCGTGAGCAACACGCTCAAGGTGGACCGGGTGCGCCAACCCGTGCCAGCATCCCTGGGCAGCGACTACAAAGCTGCTGCATGAAGCCCGAGGTACATGCTACGGGCCCCTTGCCTACCACCCAGCCCAAGCGAGCGCGTCCCACAAGGCAAGTCGACCCCGGCCGCCCCTGGCCCCTGGGGGCGACCGTGGACCGGATGGGCGTGAACTTCGCTGTGTATTCCTCGGTGGCTACGCGCGTGGAAGTCTGCCTCTTCTCCGAGAATGACAGGGAGATGGAGCGCATCGCCCTGCCCTGCTTGACCGACGATGTGTGGCATGGGCATGTCGCGGGCCTCAAGGCCGGCCAGAAGTACGGCCTGCGCGTGCACGGCCCCTATGAACCCGATGCCGGGCAGCGGTGCAACAGCGCCAAGCTGCTGATGGACCCGTTCGCCAAAGCGCTGGACAGGCCCGTGCGAGGCGCTGCCGACCAGTTCGGCTACGAACTCGCGCAGGCCGATGAAGACCTGGTGCCCAGCACCCGGGACAATGGCCGCACGGCCGCCAAATCCCGTGTCGTGCGCTCGCGCTTCGACTGGGGCGAAGACCGGCCGCCACGCGTGCCGGCGCGCGACACGGTTTTCTACGAAGTGCATGCCAAGGGTTTCACCCAGACCCATCCGGGCGTCCCGGAGAACCTGCGGGGCACCTATGCGGGCCTGGCATCGCCGGCTGCCATCGCACACTTCAAGCAACTGGGCGTGACCAGCATCGAGCTGCTGCCCGTGCAGGCCTTCATCGACGACCACCGGCTGGTCGAGATGCAACTGGCCAACTACTGGGGCTACAACACGGTGGCTTTCTTCGCACCCGAGCCGCGCTACGCGGCGCGCGCGGGCGCCGACGGCGGGGTCGATGAATTCAAGGCCATGGTCAAGGCACTGCACGCGGCAGGCCTGGAGGTGATCCTCGACGTGGTCTACAACCACACCGGCGAAGGCAACCACCTGGGGCCCACGCTCAGCCTCAAGGGCATAGACCACGCCGCCTATTACCGCCTGACCGAAGACCGGCGCATGTGCATGGACTACACCGGCACCGGCAACACGGTGGACAGCAGCAGCCCGCCCGCCCTGCAACTGGTGATGGACAGCCTGCGCTATTGGGTGCAGGAGATGCATGTGGATGGCTTTCGCTTCGACCTGGCTTCGGCCTTGGGGCGCGATGCCGCAGGTGCCTACACCTTGCGCGCGCCGTTCTTCGCAGCGATGGCGCAGGACCCGGTGCTCTCGCGCACCAAGCTCATCGCCGAGCCCTGGGACCTGGGGCCCTATGGCTACCAGCTGGGCGGCTTTCCCGTTGGCTGGATGGAGTGGAACGGCCGCTACCGCGATGCCGTGCGTGATTACTGGATCAACGCGGACGGCAGCCTGCCGGCGTTTGCGGCCTGCCTGTGCGGCTCGGCCGACATGTACCAGCCCCGGCGGCGCCGGCCCACGGCCAGCGTGAACATGGTCACCGTGCACGACGGCTTCACCCTGGCCGACCTGGTGAGCTACAACGAAAAGCACAACGAGGCCAACGGCGAAGGCGGGCAGGACGGCGAATCGCACAACCGCAGCTGGAACTGCGGGGCCGAAGGCGAGACCGAGGAAGGCGAGGTGCTCGCCCTGCGCGCGCGGCAGGTGCGCAACTTCCTGGTCACCCTGTTCATGTCCCATGGAACACCGCTGCTGCTGGGTGGCGACGAGCTGGGCCGCACCCAGCAGGGCAACAACAATGGCTATTGTCAGGACAGCGCACTGTCGTGGTACGACTGGGAGCGCGCGGGCCGGCACAGCGAATTGCAGTCTTTTACGCAGGCGCTGACGGCCTTGCGCCGGGCACTGCCCGTGGTGCGGCCCCACACCTGGCCCGTGGACGAGGCAGGTCTGCCGCAACTCGTCACCGTGGCCTGGCACAGCGTATGGGGCATGGACATGACACCGGAGGAATGGGACGACCCCGCCGTGCGCTGCGTGGGCGCGGTCATGGAAAGCGTGGCCGAGGAGGAGCTGTCCGTGATGCTGCTGTTCAACGCCAGCGATGCCGATGCCGTCTTCACCCTGCCCGGGGATGGATCGGGCCGCAGCTGGACACTGCGCCTGGACACGCGCGATGCCCGCGTGGTGGCCATCGGCGAGGAAGCCGGTGCGCCCATGGTGGCGGCCGGTGGGCAGCACACCTTGCTGGCACGTTCGATGGCGTTGCTGACGGCACCCTTCGCACCCAGCCCCGCTGCCACCGCATGAGGCGCACGCACACCATGCCCTTCGGCGCCCGGCTGCTGGCCGGTGGCGGTGCCAGGTTCTCGCTGTGGGCACCTGCGGCGCATGAGGCAGCCCTGTGGTACCGCCCAACGCCCAACGCTGCGGCCCGCACCCTGCCCGCCAACCAGGCCGACGGCGGCTGGTGGCAGGCTAGTGCTGCCGATGCTGGCGCGGGCACCCCGTACCGCTGGCTCATCGACGGCAAGCTCACCGTGCCCGACCCTGCTTCGCGCAGCAATCCCTGGGGGCCGCATGAGCCCAGTGTCGTCACCGATCCCGCCAGCTATGAATGGAAGACGGACTGGGCCGGCCGCCCCTGGAACGAACTGGTCTTCTACGAGCTGCATGTGGGCAGCTTCAGCCCGCTGGGTACCTATGACGGCGCCATTCGTAAGCTGCCAGAGTTGGCGGCGCTGGGTTTCACGGCGCTCGAGCTGATGCCGCTGGCCAGCTTCGGCGGGCAGTGGGGCTGGGGATACGACGGCGTGCAGCCTTTCGCGCCGCACGCGGCCTATGGCAGCCCACAAGACCTCAAGCGCCTGGTCGACGAGGCGCATGCGCTGGGAATGTGCGTCTTCCTCGACGTGGTCTATAACCACTTCGGGCCTGACGGCAACTACCTGCATGCGTACGCGCCCCAGTTCTTTTCGAGCAGCCATGCCAGCCCCTGGGGCGCAGCCATCAACTTCGACCAGGAGGGCAGCGCCGTGGTGCGCGACTTCTTCGTGCACAACGCGCTGTACTGGATCGATGAGTTCGGCATGGACGGCCTGCGCCTGGACGCGGTGCACGCCATCGCCGACGACAGCCGGCCCGACATCCTGCAGGAATTGAGCGCACGCGTGCGCGAGCTCGCCACGGCCAGCGGACGCCTGGTGCACCTGGTGCTGGAGAACGAGAAGAACCAGCCCGCGCGCCTGTCCTCCTCGCCCGAGCCCGGCCTGTACGATGCCCAGTGGAACGACGATTTTCACCATGCAGTGCATGTGGCTCTAACGGAAGAATCCCAGGGCTACTATGCCAAGTTTGCGCGCCACCCGCTGGCCTTGCTGGCGCGGGTGTTGACCCATGGCTTCGCCTTTCCCGAGGCGGCCAACGTGGCCGGCGGCGATCCGGTGCCGCTGTCCTGCATGGTCAACTTCATCGGCAACCACGACCAGATCGGCAACCGCGCCTTCGGCGAGCGGCTGGGGCAACTGGCGCCTGCCGGGGGGGCAGAGCTGGCGCTGCTGCTGGCCCTGCTGACCCCGGCCGCGCCCATGGTCTTCATGGGTGATGAATTTGCAGCCTCCACGCCGTTCCTGTACTTTGCCAACTGGGACGGGAGCCTGCGCGATGCAGTGCGCGAAGGGCGCGCACGCGAGTTCGGTCATGCGGTGACCGGCGATGCCGTGCTGCCCGACCCCTGCGACGTGGCCACCCTTCGGGCCAGCCGACTGCAATGGGACGAATCGGACACCTCAACCGGGCAGACTCGCCGGGCCTTGGTGCAGCGATCATTGGAGGCACGGCGCACCTGGTTGCAGCCCCGTGCGCGGCTGTTGTGCGCAGGAGGCCACACGGCGGAGTTCGTGGGAGAGCGCGGCCTGCGAGTGGTCTGGCACTATAGGGACGGAGCAACACTGAGCATGGAAGTGAACCTGGGACCTGACGCGTTGGACGCCACGCCGTCCGCGACTGCCGACGACACCGCTGCCGTTGAGGTGTTCAACCACCGCTGGACGGGTGACGAGCGGCGGTGGGCCCCGTGGTCGGCCCGGTGGACCTGCACCGAAGGTGCGGCATGAGCCAACTGCCCCCTTCCCATGAACCGCTCGGCCCAGGCCTGCACCAGCGCGCCGAGCGCGCCGGCATCGCCACTGAGTACTCAAGCTTCTGGGGCGAAACCCTGACAGTGAGCCCCGCGGTCCTGGCCAGGGCTCTGGCCGCCATGGGCGCGCATGCCGATGGGAAAGCGCCGCAACCCATCGTGGTGGAACAGGGCCAGGCGGCGCAGGTGCCCCTTGAAGCGGATGGCGCATGGCAACTCCTGTCCGAAGAGCCCGGCGCGGCGGCTCTGCTGGAGGGGACCGGCAGCGTCGCCCATCTGCCCGTCACGCTGGGTTCAGGCTACTACCTCCTGCACTCGCCCGGTGCCGAGCGGCTGCTCATCGTCGCTCCCCGACGCTGCTGGCTGCCCGAGGGCCTGGAGGCCGGCGAGCGTTGGTGGGGTATCACCGCGCAGATGTACGCCCTGCGTTCGGAGCGCAACTGGGGCATCGGCGACTTTTCCGACCTGGGCACCCTGGTGAGAATCGCGGCGGCACGCGGCGCGGCCTTCGTCGGGGTGAGCCCGCTGCATGCGCTGCGCACGGAGCACCCTGAACAGGCCAGCCCTTACAGCCCCAGCAGCCGCCTGGCACTGAATATATTGCACATCGACGCCACGGCGGTGCCGGAGTTTGCGCACTGCGCGGCGGCGCAGGCCCTGGTGGCGGACAACAGCTTTCAGCGGCGCCTGCTCGAAGTGCGGGCCAGCGCGACCGTGCGGTATGGCGAGGTGGCTGCGCTCAAGGAGCCGGTGCTGGCCCTGCTTTGGCAGGACTTCCTGGGCCGGCATTGGCGCGCCGCCACGGAGCGGGGCCGCGCGTTCGACGCATTCATGGCCGAGCACCAGGCGACCCTGGGCCTGCATGCGCTTTTCGAAGCCATCCAACTGAAACTGGGCGCCAGCGACCCCTCCATATGGGGCTGGCCGGCTTGGCCGCAGGAGCTGCATGACCCGCACGGCGCGGCGGCCCAGGCCTTCGCCCGCGAGCATGCCGATGCCGTGGCCTACCGCTACTGGCTGCAGTGGCTGGCGCATGGGCAACTGGCCGGTGCGTTCGAGCAGGCGCGCGCCTGCATGGCGCTGGGCCTGTACTGCGACTTGGCCGTGGGCGCCAGTGACGGCGGCTCCGAAACCTGGATGTCCCCCGGCCTCTATGCCCGGGGCATGAACGTGGGCGCCCCGCCCGACCCGCTGAGCACCCAGGGGCAGGACTGGGGCCTGCCGCCGGTCAATCCAGTGGCACTCACCGATGCTCGCTTCCTGCCGTTTCGGCAGTTGCTGGCCAGCGTGATGCGACACGCTGGCGCGCTGCGCATGGACCATGCCATGGCGCTGATGCGGCTGTACTGGAACAGCCCCGAGGGAGGCACCTACGTCCGTTACCCGCTGGAGGCCTTGGTTGCGGTGATGGCCATCGAGAGCCATCGCCACCAGTGCATGGTGATCGGCGAAGACCTGGGCAATGTGGCGCCGCGCATGCGCGAGGCCATGGCCGAGCATGCGCTGCTGTCGTACCGCCCGCTGATCTTCGAACGTCTGGAGGGCGGCGCCTTCCGCCCCCCGGCCGAGTGGCAGCCGCAAGCGCTGGCCGTGGTCAGCACGCACGACCTGCCTACGCTCAAGGGTTTCTGGGGTGGCGACGACATTGCCATCCAGCAGTCGCTGGGCTGGCTGGGCGACAGCGAAGCCCAGGTGCGCGCCCAGCTGGCTCGTGCGCAGGACCGCACCCACCTGCTGGCCGCGCTCCATGCGCAGGAGCTGCTGCCGCCGGGTGTTAGCCTGGATGCCCAGTCCGCGCCCGAGATGACACCCGCGCTCGCGGCCGCCGTGCATGCCTTCCTGGCGCGCACGCCCTGCCAGTTGCTGGGCGTGCAACTGGAGGACCTGACGGGACAGCGCGAGCAGCTCAACGTGCCGGGCACCACCGAAGACCGCTACCCCAACTGGCGCCAGCGCCTGGCCGTGCCGCTGGAACTGCTGGGCAGCGAGCCGTACTTCGAAGCCATCAGCCAGGCCGTGGGTGGTGCGCGCCGACCGACCGGGCCAGCCCAGGCAACGGAACTGCCGCCGCTGGCCTCGGCCGACGTGCCGGGCGCCACCTACCGGATGCAGCTCAACCGCAGCTTCACCTTCGCGCAGGCCACTGCGGTCGTTCCCTACCTGCACGCGCTGGGCATAAGCCATCTGTACACCTCACCCTACCTCAAGGCCGCCGCCGGCAGCATGCACGGCTACGACGTGGTGGACCCCACGGTGCTCAACCCCGAGATCGGCACCGAGGCCGAGCATGCCGCGATGTGCCAGGCGCTGGCCGAACGCGGCATGGGCCATGTGCTGGACATCGTACCCAACCATATGGGCGTGGAGGACCCGGCCAACCGCTGGTGGCAGGACATGCTCGAGCACGGCGAGGCCTCGCCATACGCCGCCACTTTCGACATCGAATGGCAACCCCCCAATCCCCAGACCGGCCGGCGCGTGCTGCTGCCGGTGCTGGGCGACCACTATGGCAAGCTGCTGGAGGCGGGCGAGCTGCAGCTGCGCTTCGATGCCGCCCAGGGCCGCCTGCAGGTGGGTTACTGGGACCATGCGTTTCCGCTCGATCCGCGCAGCTATGCCCAGGTGCTGGGGGCCGTGGCCATGCCGGCCGCCGCACCGGCCGTTGAGCTGGCCGAAATGGCTTCGCTCGTGGACGCCTTCGGCCAACTGCCGGTGCAGGGCAGCGACGACCCGCAGCAGCGCGCAGCCCGCCTGCGCGATGCCCCCCTGTACCAGCGACGGCTGGCCGACCTGGCGCAGGCCCACGCCTGGGTGCCCGACTGGGTGCAGGCCTGCCTGGCCCGCGCCAACGGGCACAAAGGGGACGCGGCGAGCTTCGACCTGCTCGACGCAGTGCTGCAGGCCCAGGCCTACCGGTTGGCGGACTGGCGCGTGGCAGGCGACGACATCAATTACAGGCGCTTCTTCGACATCAATGCCCTGGCGGCGATCCGCATGGAAGCGCCTGAGGTCTTCGAGGCCGTGCACGCCCTGCCCCTGCGCTGGCTGGCAGAGGGCAAGGTCACGGGCCTGCGCATCGACCACCCCGACGGCCTGGCCGACCCGGCCCGCTACTTCGAGCGACTGCAGCAATGCCATGCCGCGCAACGCCAGGCCCGAGGGCAGCCGCCGCAGGCGCTGTACTTGGTGGTCGAGAAGATCATGGCCGACCACGAACCGCTGCCCGCCGACTGGCTGGTGCATGGCGGCACCGGCTACCGCTTCAGCACCCTGGTCAATGGCCTGTTCATTGCAGCCGACGCGCATGAGCGCTTCGACACCATCTATGGCGTGTTCACCGGGGACACGAAACCCTTCGAGGAAGCCACCTACGAATGCAAGCGCCTGATCATCGAGACGGCGCTGTTCAGCGACATGGCCTGGCTGGTGGCCACGCTGAGCAAGATCACGCAGGCCGATCGCGCGGTGTGCGACTTCACGCGCAACCAGCTGCGCGTGGCGCTGGTGGAGGTGGCCGCCCAGTTCCCCGTGTACCGCACCTACGTGGTACCCGGCGGCGCGCTGCCCAGCGAGGCAGACCGGCAGCACATCGCCTGGGCCATCAGCGCCGCGCGCAGGCGTTTGGGCTCGGCCGAAGGCGGCGTGCTGGCCTACCTGCAGGCAGTGCTGCAGGGCGAGCCAGGTGCCGAGCCCGCTCTGCGCGAGCGCTTCATCCGCCGCTGGCAGCAGTTCACGGCGCCGGTGATGGCCAAGTCGGTCGAGGACACACTGTTCTACCGCTACGTGCGGCTGGTCTCGCTCAACGACGTGGGCGCAGAGCCGCGGCGCTTTGGCGTCTCGGTGGCGGCATTCCACCAGGGCAACCTGCAGCGGGCGCGGCACCTGCCGCACGAACTGCTGGCCACCTCCACGCACGACAGCAAACGCTCGGAGGATGTTCGGGCGCGCCTCAACGTGCTGTCGGAAATGCCCGATGCCTGGCAGGAAACGGTGCAGACACTGCAAGCGGCCGGCCAGCGCTTCGAAGTGCAAATCGATGGCCAGGCAGCGCCGCTGCCGCATGACCTGTGGGGTCTGTACCAGGCCATGGTGGGCATCTGGCCGGCGCACGCCACACAGGCCCATGAGCGCCAGGAACTGGTGCAGCGCATCCAGCGCTACAAGGAAAAGGCCATGCGCGAGGCCAAGCTGATGAGCAACTGGCTGTTCCCCAACGAGGCATATGAAGCCGCCGCGCGCGACTACATCGAAAAGACCTTGTCCACCGAGCGCTTCGTCGCGGTGCTCGAGGACTTCGTGCAGCGCATCGCTCCGCATGGCTTTCGCAACAGCCTCGCCCAGTTGGCGCTCAAACTCACGGCTCCGGGTGTGCCGGACATCTACCAGGGCTGCGAGGTCTGGAACTTTTCGCTGGTGGACCCCGACAACCGCCGTCCGGTGGACCTGGCGGAACTGGCCGCTTCGCTGCAGCCGCTGCGCTCGCTGTACAAGGGCGAGGGGCAGTTTCCGAGCCCTGCCGACTGGCATGCGCTGTTGGGCGACGGCCCCGCCATGCCCCCAGGCGCCAAGCAACTGGTCACCTGGCGCCTGTTGCAGCTGCGCCGGCAGATGCCTGCGCTGTACCGCGATGCACTGTACCTGCCGCTGACCGTGGAGGGCGCGTCGCAGGCCCACGCACTGGCCTTTGCCCGCATTGGCGGGGACCAGGCCGTGGTGGTGGTTTGCGCCCGCCTGCTGCTGGGCCTTGGCGAGAGCGGATGGGGTGACACCCGTGTTGCCCTGGCCTCGGCCCACCCGGCCCTGGCGCGCCCAGGCCGCTGGCTCGACTGGATGACCGGTCAAACGCTGGCCAATGCAGCGGAACATTCCCTGAACGACGTGCTGGGCGATGTCGGCCCTGGCGGCGCCCGCCTGCCCTTTGCCATTTTGGTGGCGCAAGATACCCCTTTATGAAGATCCTGTTCGCCACGCCCGAATGCGCCCCCCTGGTCAAGACCGGAGGGCTCGGGGACGTCAGTGCCGCCCTGCCCCGTGCTCTCAAGGCGCTGGGTCATGAGGTGGTCATCCTCATGCCGGCCTACGGCGGCATGGCCATCGACGGCACGCTCGACGCCATCGTGCCCGTGCCCGCCTACGGCCCCTGGCCGGCTGCGCAGCTGCTGCAGGTGATGTCGCCAGACGGGATGCCCTTTTTGCTGTTGTCGTGCCCGGCCCTGTACGCGAGTGCCGGCACGCCGTACGGCGATCCGGCCCACACGCCCATGCACGAGCAGGCCTTGCGCTTTGGCCTGCTCAGCCGCGTGGCGGCATTGATCGGCACGGAGCACAGCCCCTGCGACTGGCGTGCCGACATCGTGCACGCCAATGACTGGCCCTGCGGGCTGGCGCCCCTGTACCTGCACCAGGCGCGGGCTGCCGGGCAGCAGGATGTTGCCCGGAGCCTGATCACCATCCACAACCTGGCGTTCCAGGGTGTGTTCCCCATGGATGCCTGCGGGGTGCTGGACATCTCACCGGTAAACCGGGGCATGGAGGGCGTGGAGTTCTGGGGTCAGCTGTCCATGCTCAAGGCGGCGCTGCAATTTGCCGATGCGATCAGCACGGTGAGCCCGACCTATGCGCGCGAGATACAGCAGCCGGCCCTGGGCTTCGGGCTCGACGGGGTGCTGCGCGCCCAGGCCGGCCGGCTGCACGGGCTGCTCAACGGCATCGACACGGGGGTATGGAACCCCGCAACCGACCCATTGATTGCCGCCCACTACGATGCGGACCGCCTGCAGGCCAAGGCCTTCAACAAGGCGGCACTGCGCCAGCGCTGCAACCTGGCCGAGGTGCCCGGCCCGCTGCTGGGCCTGGTGGGGCGGCTCACCTCCCAAAAGGGGGTGGACTTGGTGCTGGCGGGAGCCCCTGCACTGCTCGCGCGCGGGGCCCAACTGGTGGTGTTGGGACGGGGCGAAGAGCCGCTGGAGGCCGGGCTGCGCGCGCTGGCCCAGGCGCACCCGGGCCAGGTGCATGCCACGCTGGGATTCGACGAGGCGCTGGCCCACCAGATCGAGGCCGGTGCCGACTGCTTTCTCATGCCCTCGCGCTTCGAGCCCTGCGGCCTCAACCAGATGTACAGCCAGGCCTATGGCACGCCGCCAGTGGTCACGGCGACCGGCGGCCTGGCCGACACGGTGAGCGATGCCGGCCCCGGGCTGGATGAAGGGACCGGCTTCATGATGGCCGCCCCCACGCAGGCCGAATTCGACCGGGCGCTGGACCGCGTCCTTAAGGCTTGGGCGCAGCCCGCGCTCTGGAAGGGCCTGCAGCGCCGGGGCATGGCGCGGCCCTTCGGCTGGGAAGCGGCGGCGCGGCAGTACGTGCAGCTGTATGCGTATTTGCTCGGACAGACGCAGCCACCACCGGCCACGCCGATGCAGAACGTTTTCAGCCCGGCAACCAAGCGCTGAGCGCCTAACGCGCCTGACTATTCAGGGCCTACCGTCACCAGTGACTTCGGGTCAGACAGGTTTCGGTAACGCGGAAGTTCGCGTGCACAAGATCATGCGCCAGCACCTAAAGGTTCGGCGTGTAGCCCAGTGGCGTGATGCGGACTTCTGCCTTGAAATCTGGTCAAGCGCGCGGCAGAGCGTAGCCCAACGAGAGGGACGTCGAGAGTAGTAGTAAGTCATCCTGCACGGTGCCTTGCCCGGGTGGTTTACGTGGCGATTTTCCATATCCCGTGATGGCTGATGGCACTCACTCGTGCGCGCTTTTCATCGGCATTTTCGCTTTGTCCTTTTTGCTACCATGCGATGCCTAAGAACTCTGGGGGGGTGGATGGTATGCCGCTGGAATACTTGCGCGAAATCTCTCGTGGGTCGCTCCCGCTGGAAGTGAGCGGCGTGACACAAATCGACAAGCTGAGGGTGCTGGCAGCGGCGGACATGGTCATTGCAGATCTACCCGAAGTGGGCAAGGCAGGCTCAGCGATCGTTCGCGAGATCACCGGATATGGCCGCGCCGCGCTTTCTGCGCCAAGCCCGAACAAACTTGCGTAACCGATGGGGTGGAGTCAAGGGCTTGGCATTGATTCACTGACCACTTACTGCACCCGCAACCTTCGGCGCAAGGCACCGTCCTTGAATTCCTCACGCCCGGCGGCCGAAATGTCGTGACGGGTTCACAGGAAGTGCCGGCTAGACCTCGTCATCTTTTTCGTCCTCGGTTTTGAACAGTCCCCGGATGTTCATAAAAGCCAGACACACCTGTAGCGCAATGAGCGCCATGGCATGGGTAGACAGGCCCCAAGCCATCCACAGGACATTGCTCGCAAGGAACACCCAGAACCCGAAGTTGCGGCGACTGGCGTCGTTGGAACCGACCAGCCAAGCAGCCAGCACAGATGCCACGAAAGCGGGCCACTGTACCCAGTCTACCCAGTCATCCATAGTTGAGGTCTCCGCTAAGGTTCAGGATGCCGAAGAGGCCACCAGTGCTCCGCTCAGTTGCATCAGCGTGGCGCCAAAGCCTCCAGGTGCCCGAAAATGCTTTCGAGGGCTGGTGGTCACGCGCGCTGCGGCCGTCCACGCGATCAACGGCCCTCGCTCCAGCAGGCGGTGTACGAGGGCTACATCCTCGCCCGTAGCCAGCGGCAGGAAACCGCCGGACAGCAGATAAGCATCGGCCGTGATGCCTAGATTGGCGCCGTGTATATGTCGATGGCCGTCGCAGTCTTGGTAGAACGATTGGAAACGTGCACGCACCTCATCGCCGTGTGCGCCCCAGTCGCGCACCTGTACCGTTCCGCAAACCGCGTCTGCCTGCAAGCCGCGCTGCTGACTGATCCAATCGGGCGCCACTTCACTGTCCGCATCGGTGAATGCAAGCCATCGCGCCTCGGCAGCCAGTGCCGCTTGCGCTCCGATTGCACGAGCCGCGCCAACATTGCGAGCCCGACTCTGTACGGTTCGAACACGCCCGAACCCTCGGGCAATGCGCGCAGTGCCATCAGAGCAGTCGTTGGGCACTACGATGACGATCACAGATTCGCCCGCCAAGGCGGGACACCGAGCTTCCACAGCAAGGGAGCGCAGACACTGCGCGATGTGTCTTCTTCGTTGTGGGCGGGAACGGCAACCCCAATCATTGCCGGGCACCTCGCGATTTGAGCAAACGGTCAAAACCGGTCAAGGTTTCGCCTCGGTTGTGGCGACTGACACAGACATTGCCGATGGCGCTGTCTGCGCCCGGGCTCCTGCCTCGCCCCGGGCAATCTCCTCAGGAGCCAACCCACCTACGAGCAGCCATACGGCAAAAGTTACCGTCGCCAGCACTTCGGCCCAAAGGAGCCCACGGCTTTCCCATGGAGAGACAGGTTGTGGAAAGTCGCCGGGCAAGTTCCGGGGAATAGTGGCATGGTTCTGTTCGGTCGACATTTTGGCCTCCGTGTCTGTGATGGAAGCAACGCTAACGTTTCCCGTCTGGGCGTCATGTCGGACGGCTTCTTCAGCACACGTCATGGTAGGGCGTATGCCTTGGTGACTGCGCTGATAAAGAATACGCAGAGAACCCCTCCCAGGCAGCCGCCTCATTGACCAACGACAGCCGTGCTTCTCACAGAAGGATTGAAATCAACAACGCTGCCGCGCCGCAGGCCAGCAATGAGGCCACCACCATCAGCGCGCCATCACGCACCAACAGTGCCAGGCCAATGAGTGCGATAGCCCCCATGGGGGCCGAGGCGGCGAACGGAATCATCTCCAGCGGCGGCACCATGCAAGCCAGCGCGATGCAGGCCAATGCCGCCAGGCGAATCCCCAGGCCCGAGGTCAGCCAGCGCAGCCGGCCATGGAACCAGCGGTCCATGCGTGTGGCCATGGGGCGCGCGCCCGCCACCAGCCGCTTCATCCTGGCCGCGGCCACCCCGCGCCGCGCCACCCACCCGGGCATCCACAGGCGCTTGCGGCCGCTGAGCATCTGCGCGGCGAACAGCACCACGACGGCAGCCAGGGCCGTGGCCATACCCGGCACACCGCCCAGGGGCGATATCTCGATCAGCGCCGGCACGAGCAGAAACGGTCCGTAGCTGCGCGGGCCCATGGCGTCGACCATGTCGGCCACCGTCACACGCCCGTGGGTCTGCGCCAGGCCGTCGAATTCGTCAAGGATCTCGCCGAGGGTGTCGGGGCTGGAGGACGCAGCAGCCCCTCCATCGGTAGCGGCAGCAGCCATGTCAGCAGTTCGGGATGCAGTCATGCGCCCAGCATGGAGACCTGCCCCGCTGCGGGCTGCCAGACAGCACCCCGTGCGCGCGTGGGAAGCCGGTGAAGCGGCCACCCATGCGTGGCACCGGTCACATCAGCGATGGGAGCACCTGCACCACCAGCGCCCCCACGATGCCCTGCACCGTCACGTAGTGCCAGAACAGCACCGTGTTGTCGAGCGTGGCGCGGGCGCCTTGCTGCAGGTGCCCGGCCAGCGAGCGGGCCAGCAGGTAGGCGCCCATGATGAGCAGAATGCCCACGTGCATCACCTGCCAGCCCAGCAGCGCGGCGACGGTGGCGCTCCACGCATCGGCACGAGGGTTCAGGCCCGCCTGCACATGGCCCATGAATTCGAGCGCCATGGCCCCGCAGGCGCAGGCCGTCGCCAGCACCGTGGCCACGCGCAGCCAGAACTGCGCGGACGAAGCCAGGGCGAAGGCCCGCGGGGCCGCCCACAGCAGCCCCGAGCCCAGCAGCCACAGCGCCGCCGACGACGCCGGCCATACCACCTGCGGCAAGGCCGCGCCCGGTGGCGGGCAGACATCGGCCGCCATGGAGACATGCAGGTGCGCAAAGGTGGCCGATACGAACACGCTGGCATCGACGCTCAGCAGCACCACCACCGCCCACCACGAGTGCGAGTGCCGGCCCACCAGGCGCGTGGGCAGGAAGACGCCGGCCACTACCTCGGCCGTTGCCGCAGGCACGACCCGGTCGGACTGCCAGAGCCAGACCACCATGGCCACCAGCGCGATCACGCCGCACAGCACGGCCGGCACCACCATCGAGACCGTGAGCAGCAGGAAGAACCCGGCCGTGCCCGCCGCCGCGATGAAGGGCGACCAGCCGTCGCCCGGCAGCAGCAGCAGCTGGCGCGGCGTGGCATCCACAGCGCTGGTGATCAGCGACTCGCGCCCGCCAAAGACGGTGCGCGGCAGCCAGTAGGCGCCCTGCTCCGCCGCTTCGCGCAGGCCCGGGTGCTGCCACAGCGGCTCGCGCGAGCTGACGGGCGGGATGCTGCGCAGCCCGTACTCGCCGCCCGAGGCCCATTCCAGTGTGGGGGCGTTCCAGGGGTTGGCGGGCGGCCCTTTACCGCGCAGGAAGGCGCGGACCAGGTCGCCGAAGCACAGCGCCACCCCGAGCGCGAAGACGAATGCTCCGAAGCTGGACAGCAGGTTGGGCCACTCCCAGCCCAGACCCGCGTCGTAGGTGTAGACCCGGCGCGGCATGCCCATGAGCCCGGCGATGTGCATCGGAAAGAAGGCCAGGTTGAAGCCCCCGAACATGAGCCCGAACACCCAGCGCCCCAGCCGCTCGGACATGCGGTGGCCATTGATCAGCGGCAGCCAGTAGTACAGCCCCGCGAACACCGGGAACACCATGCCCCCGATCAGCACATAGTGCAGGTGCGCCACGATGAAGTAGGTGTCGTGCACCTGCCAGTCGAACGGCAGCACCGCCACCATGATGCCCGTGAGCCCGCCCAGCACGAAGATGGCATGGAAGCCCACGAGGAACAGCGTGGGCGCATTGGCCTCGACGCGCCCGCGCCAGAAGGTGGCGATCCACGAGAACACCTGCACAGCACTGGGCACGGCCACGGCAAAGCTGGCGGCCGACACCAGGTGCATCGTGAACGAGCCCAGCCCGGCGGTGAACATGTGGTGCACCCACAGCGCAAAGCTGAGCAAGCCCACGCCCAGCAGCGCCGCCACCACCCAGCGGTAACCCACGATGGGCGTGCGTGCCAGCGCGGGCACCATCATCGACACCATGCCCGCGGCGGGCAAGAAGATGATGTACACCTCGGGGTGGCCGAAGAACCAAAACAGGTGCTGCCACAGCACCGGGTCGCCCCCGCGCGCGGGGATGAAGAAAGGCCAGTCGAACGCGCGCTCCATCTCCAGCAGCAGCGTGCCGGCGATGATGGCCGGAAACGCGAACACGATCATCAGCGCCGTGACCAGCATGGCCCAGGCGTAGATGGGCATGCGCGCGAGCGACATGCCGGGCGCGCGCGTGAAGAGGATGCCGATGATGATCTCGATGGCCCCGGCAATCGCCGAGATCTCGATGAAGCCGATGCCCAGCAGCCACCAGTCGGCCCCCACCCCGGGCGAATGCTCCTTGCCCGTGAGCGGCGGGTACATGAACCAGCCGCCGTCGGGCGAAGCGCCGAAGAAGATGGTGCCAAAAAACACGATGCCGCCGATGGCGTAGGCCCAGAAGCCATAGGCCGACAGGCGCGGGAACGGCATGTCGCGCGTGCCGAGCATGCCCGGCAGCAGGTACACGGCCATGGCTTCGACCACGGGCACGGCGAACAGGAACATCATCACCGTGCCGTGCATGGTGAAGATCTGGTTGTAGGTGGCGGCCGATACCAGGTCGGCCTGGGGCACGGCCAGCTGGGCGCGCATGATCAGGCCCAGCACGCCGGCCAGGACGAAGAAGAGCAGTGCTGTGCCGATGTAGAAGAGGCCTACCTGGGTGTTGTTGACGGCGGAGAGGAGGCGCCAGCCGGATGGGGGTTGCCAGGCGCGTTCGAGGGCTTCTCGTTCGCCGGTTGGGCGGGGCAAGGGGTTGAGGGCTGGTGGAGCTGCGGGGTCGTGTCTCATGGCGGGCCCCTGCGGCGGTTTGGCGTCTGTGCTGATGCGATGCCTGCTGTATTGAGGGCGGGTGCCAAGCGCACATCCTGGCCACCGACCTCGGGACTGGTGCCATCACGATCAGAACAATGCCAGCGAATCATTTCGACGCCCCCAACCACTGCACCAACGCATCCAGATCCCCTTCCGACAACCGCGCATAAGAAGGCATCCGCGCCCCCGGCTTGACCTCATGCACCTGCGCCAGCCACTGCTTCATCTCCAAAGGCCCATTCTTCAAGGTCCCCGAAGCAATGAACAACCGACTCCCCACATGCGTCAGGTCCGGCCCCAACTTCGAGCCTTCGGCCACCCCCCGCACCGTATGGCACACAGCACATTTCTGCCCCTCAAAAACCGCCCTGCCCGCCTGCAGCGACACAGCAGACGACGAAGAAACTACCGCAGGCCTGGCCTGCCCCGCCAGCCACGCATCGAACTCCCCAGCCTCCATCGCCACCGCATGCAAGGCCATCCGCGCATGCGCCTCGCCACAAAATTCAGCACACTGCCCCCGGTACACCCCCGCCCGCGACGCCTGCAGCAACAAATGGTTCACCCGCCCCGGCACCATGTCCATCTTGCCCCCGAGCTCCGGGATCCACAGGCTGTGGATCACCTCCGCGCTCGACAGGCCCAGGTACACCGGCCGCCCCACGGGCATGCGCAGCTCATTGGCGGTGGTGATGGTCGCGCCGCTCACCGGGTCGCGGTAGCGGATCTCCCACCACCACATGCGGCCCGTGACGGAGATGACCAGCGCATCGGCCGGCGGCACGGCCTTCCAGGGCGGGGCGCGGTGCAGGCTGTAGAAGAACAAGGCGGTCAGCACCACCAGCGGCAACACCAGCCCGCCACCGGCCAGCCACCACAACGACCGTACTTCGCCCCCGCGCCGTTTGCGAAACAGCGCCCAGGCCAGCAGCGCCATGGTGCCCACGAAGAGCAGCGTGGCACCGGTGATCAGCACCCAGCTGACCTCGGCAATGGCCTGCGCGGCCGGGCCGGCGGGCGACAGCACAGGGACCAGGGTGGACGCCGAGCTCATGCCATGCCTCAACGCTGCTCGCTCAACCAGGCCGCCATGTCGCGCGCGTCCTGCTCGGGCACACCCATGTCGGGCATGGTTGTCAATGGCACCAGGGCCGATGGCTGCGCGATCCAGCGCGCCAGCAAATCGGGGCGGTTGGGCACGCGGCCGGCGATGTAGCTGCGCAGGCCATACACCGCCAGCGGCGGGCCCTCGGTGCCACGCGCGCTGGCGATGCCCGGGATGGCATGGCAGGCGCCGCACTGGTACTGGGCGATCAGCAGGGCACCGCGCTGCGCATCGCCCAGGGTCCGGCCGGTGGGAGGTGAATCACCGCCCCAGGCCGCCACGGGCCATGCCAATGCACCAGCCAACTCAAGCGCCAGGATCTGTAGCAACCGCCTCATGCGCATCCCCGCGTCCTACAGCCCTGCGCATGGCACAACCACATAATGATCCGATGCCCCACCGACGACGGACCGTCTACGCCACCCTCTTCGCCACGCTGCTCGGCGTGGCGGTGCTGGCAGCCGCAGCCGGCCTCGCCACGGTCTACCTGGGCCTGTACAACGTGGCCGCGAGCGAGCAGCACTTCAAGCCGGTGTACCAGTTGCTCGAAAGCGCCATGCACCAGTCGGTGAAGCTGCGCGCGCGCAGCAGCGTGGACGAACCGCCCCCCTTCAACGAGACCATGGTGCTGCGCGGCGCGCGCTGCTACCGCGACCAGTGCCTGCAGTGCCATGGCGGCCCCGGCGTGGCGCAGGGCGACATCGGCAAGAGCATGCAGCCCGTGCCCGGCCCGCTGGTGGATGCGGCGCGGCGCTGGAGCACCAAGGAGATGTACTGGCTGACCCGCCACGGCATCCGCATGAGCGGCATGCCCGCCTGGGAGCACCGTCTGGACGACGAGGAGCTGTGGTCCACCGTGGCCTTTCTGCAGCGCCTGCCCGACCTGGATGTGGCGGCGTTCCAGGCCATCACGCTGGAGCAGGTGGACGGCGCGCGCAGCGCGGGCACGATTGCAACCTGCGGCGCGGCGCGCATGGCCGCTGCGCCGCCCGCCACGGGCAATGCCGTGCTGGGCCGCCAGGCCCTGTACCAGCATGCCTGCAACGCCTGCCACAGGATCCCCGGCGTGACCGGGCCCGAGACGCATGTGGGCCCCTCGCTCGCAGGCTTTGCATTGCGCAGCAACATCGCAGGCGTGCTGCCGCACACCCCCGAGAACCTGGAGCGCTGGCTGCGCGAGCCGCAGGCGGTGAAACCCGGCACCGCGATGCCGGCCATGGGCGTGAGCCCGGCCGACGCGCGCCACATCGCCGCCTACCTGGCGCAGATGAAATAGCCCCGGCTTCATGGCTGCGGCGCCGCCGACACGCCGAATTTCTGGGCCGATCCCGGGTCTGCTGCGGCCGCGTTGTAGGTGTGGCCGACTTGCAATGCCATAGCATAGGCGCGGCGGCGCACGCGCATGATGGAGCCCAGCGGCCGGTGCTCCGCCAGGCCGTGCCAGGGGCTGAACGACAGGGCGTTGTCCTCGGCGGGTGACTGGCCCTCGTCCCACGACGCCTGCGCCGGCACCGTGATGCGCGCTACTGTCACAGACAGATCCTCGGGCCACTGCACCGAGGCATCTTCGATGGGCATCTTCGTAAGGTCTGTACACAGCTGGGCCTTGAGCTCCCACACGCCCCCGGCCTGGGCAAAGTGGGCGGACACGGCCTCGCGCAGGGCGAGCGGCTTGTCCGCCAGGTCCAGCGGCGCGCCGTGCAGGGCCACCAGTTCGGGCGACACGGGCACCAGCGACAGCTTGGCCATGTACGGCCCGAACAGCACCGGCAGCTGGGTGAAAAAGCTCCCGCCCAGCGGGTGCGTCGCCGGGTGCCCGCCCAGAGCCTTGAGCGTCGCGCTTTCGCCGCCGGACTTCTCCACCACGGCTTCGAGGCCGCGCAGCGCGGCCGACGGCAGTGCCTTGTCGGTCGTGGCGGCCAGCAGCTTCAGGCTTTTGAGAAACCTGCGCGCCTTGAGCGCGCTGAACACCGGGCCATTGACCATCAGGAAGTCCTGGCTGCGCGCGCCGTCGGCCGGGTCCAGCGGCACACCGTCGACCTCTTGCACCTTGAAGTCCAGGCCGCGCGGGGTCGATATTGCATCGTCGAGCAGGTCGCAGGGCGTGCTCGACAGGCGCATCCCCACCGGGTGGCTGCCCGGTGTGGCGAACAGGCCATGGACCAGCACGGGCGGCAGCGTGTGTATGTCGATAGAGTCATGCAGGATGCCGTGGCTCTTGGACCTTCTCGCTGATGTTACGCAACGTCTCCACCAGCTCAGCGGTGGTCTGCGCCTCGTCCTCCTCCTGGAATTCGCAATCCGGCGTGTAAGCCATAGGCGTGGCGAGCATGGGGCGGGCGGGGGCATGTACTCCACTGTCCGCGCCCAATGAAAAGTAGCACGTCAGCCGCTAGCCTACATAGGTGTAGGAATGGGCCGGCACACATGCCCGTCAGGTTACAAGAGAGAAATCAACCTTGCCCTCCCCCCGTAACGAGCGCTTCGCAATTTCCTCAACTAGCGGATGCGGTGCTGTTTCGCCCGAGCGCCATCGATTGCCTACTTGAATTGTCTGGTGGCTTTCCAATAACCTTGCCAAGTGCCGTCATTTTGAAAGTTCAAATACGCACGTGCGGTTGAGATAGTCCATTGGGCTCCACCTCTCAATTCTCCCGGTTTTCCCCACACTATCGGTACCGAACCACCTATGCTTTGCCATGACGCTGAGCACCGTAAGGATGGCGTTTAATGACTGTCGGGCCGCCCGGCGCCAGCCTTAGCGTCCGGTGAAATCGTGTCGGGCTGCCTACCCTGCGGCGTGGAGGCGGAGGCGGCGGAGGGCGTACGGTCACGCAGCCCCTGCACGCCATCGTGCCGCGCGCAATGGGCACAGCAGAACCAGCGCCCGCTTGCCTCGACACCGTGGCCGATGACCCGCACACCGCAGTGCTCACAGGTCGGCGCGAGCCGCTGGATGGCGCACTCGAAGCTGTCAAAAGTATGGGTCTTGCCCTCGGCAAGCACTTGGAAAGCTTTGTCGTAGTCGTTACCGCACTGGTCGCACTTGGCCATGATCAACTCCTTGAAAATGTACTGGACCGGTTCAGATCCATGGGGTCAGCTTCCTCGCCAGGATGAGCACAACCAGCACCGCAATAGCAGCCGTCAGCAGGCCTGGCAGTGATGACCTGGGGGGACGCTCCTTCCTGGGGAGTGGGTAGTTGGGTACCGGCATGGGTGGACTCACTGGCTCAGCTGCTTTGTGCAGAACCTGGTTCGGCCATCTTGCGGTGCTGCTCAGCCAGCACTTGCGAAGGCGTGAGCTTCGACATGATGGCCTGCAGCTTGTTCTTGAATCCCGCAACCACGTCCGCCTCGCCATCCATCATGGCCTGGAAGCCAACCTTGGCGACGTCTGCGGGGTCAGCCTTACCCTCGTCGGCACCCACTTGCGTGTCCAGCATGTCAGCGCGGGCGAAGAACTCGGTGTCCGTTGCGCCTGGCATGAGGCAGCTCACCGTGACGCCTGAGTCCTTGAGCTCGTTGCGCAACGCCGCTGCAAATGAATCGATGAAGGCTTTGGTGCCGTTGTAGACAGCCTGAAAACTACCCGGCATGAGCCCAGCGATGGAGCCCGTGATTAGGATGCGGCCCTTGCCGCGTCGGCGCATGGGATGGCCTACCTTGTGCAGCAGGTACAGCGTACCCGTGATGTTGGTGTCGATCACGTGCTGAATGTCCACAAACTCCTGCTCCAGAAATCCCTTGCCCAGGCCGTGTCCCGCGTTTGCCAGAAGCGCGTCCACCGGCCGCTCCCCAATGGCTTCGAACAGATCGTCGACCCCCTGGCGCGTTGCAAGGTCCGCTTGCACGATAGCGACCTGGGCCCCCAGCACGCGCAAATCGCCTGCCGCCGCGTCCAGCGGCGTATCGGCTGCGATCAGCAAATCGAACCCGTTTTCGGCGCAGCAGCGCGCCAAGTGGTAACCAATGCCGGAAGAGGCTCCGGTAACGACCGCGAAGGGGCGGATGGCAGCTTGCATAGACGGCTCCTGAAAATCGCCATTCTCAAAGTGCAAGCATGGCACTCCTGTCAGAAATCAGCCCTGCGCCTGGGGGAAAAATCCTACAAGGTGGACTGTCCAAGAGAGACCAGAGTTGAGGGCGAGGAGCAATGTGATTTGCTGGCCCCCTCATTCCACAAACACCAAGGAGCAACATGCGAGCTTTGACTTACCAAGGCGCTAAGGACGTGCGCATAGAAACCGTGCCTGATCCCGTGATGGTCGCCGACGACGACCTTCTGCTTCGAGTAACAGCCACCGCCATCTGCGGCTCCGACCTTCATATCTACCGAGGCAAGATTCCTGGCATGAAGGATGGGGACATCCTCGGCCATGAGTTCATGGGTGTGGTTGAGGAAGTTGGAACCGGGGTGACAGATCTGCGCCAGGGTGATCGCGTTGTCATTCCCTTCGTAATAGCGTGCGGATCGTGTTTCTACTGCGATAAGACACTTTTCGCAGCGTGCGAAACGACAAACCCAGGGCGGGGCGCCATCCTCAACAAAAAGACTTCCACTGCAGGGGCAGGCCTGTTCGGCTATAGCCATCTGTACGGCGGCTACCCGGGCGGCCAAGCCGAGTATGTCCGCGTTCCACGCGCCAACGTGGGCCCCCTGAAGATTCCCAACGTGCTGAGCGACGAGCAGGTGCTCTTTCTCTCTGACATTCTTCCCACAGGATATCAAGCAGCAGTGAACGCGCAAATTGGCCCTGGCTCCACTGTCGCGATCTTCGGCGCTGGCCCTGTCGGATTGATGAGTGCACTTTCTGCGCGGTTCCTCGGAGCGGAGCAAATTTTCATGATCGACCACAACGCTTACCGACTGGAGTTCGCCCGTGAAACCTACGGCGTGATTCCCATAAACTTCGACAGAGAAGAAGATCCGGCAGAAATCATCCTCAATGCCACCAACGGACACGGGGTAGATGCCACGATCGAAGCCGTGGGCTTCGAGGCCAAGGGCAGCGCTCTAGAGACCGCCCTCACCGCCATCAAGCTGGAAGGCTCCAGCGGGAAAGCGTTGCGCCAGTGTATTGCGGCCACCCGACGTGGCGGCGTTGTCAGCGTGCCCGGGGTATATGCTGGCTTCATTCATGGATTTCTCTTCGGTGACGCCTTCGAGAAGGGTTTGACCTTCAAGATGGGCCAGACCCATGCGCAGAAGTACATGCCAGAGCTGCTGGAGCATATTGCAAACGGGAGGATGAAGCCCGAGGTGATCATCTCGCACCGCATGAAGCTCGAAGAGGCTGCACGAGGCTACGAGATTTTCGAGAAAAGGGAAGACGACTGCCGCAAGGTAGTGCTCACGCCATAAACAATACGGGATCGGCCTCCTCTTTGCCCCACAAAGGGAACGCTATTTTTTGATGCGGCCTGAGGCAGAGAGCCGGCTCCCGGCCCACATACCTATGGCCAATCCCAAAAGTCCCAAGCCAATTGTCCTGCTGGCGGTTGCATTGCGCTCGCGCTGACCGCCGTCAATGGCCGTCCCCTGAGACGGCGCGAAGAGGTTTCCGTCGGACTTCCCGGCCGGTTTTGCGCTGCGCAGCGCCCACCGCGTCATACGTTCCATGGCAGCGGCGAGCCACTGCGGAGCAAGTGCATGGGCCAGCCGGCCAGGTCGAGCGCCGGCCCCGAGCCAAGTCACCGCGCGTGGCCGGTCTATCAATCCAACGATTGCATCGGCCACACGGCGCGGGTCTACCAAGGGTATGCGAGGCTGAATATTGCTGCCGGTGTAGTTGGCACCGTGCGACAGACCCGGTGAATCCACAAAAGTCGGCGCAACATCGCATACATGCACATCGGGCAGGTCAGAGACTTCGGCGCGCAAGGCCTCGGACAGGCCGCGCAGCCCAAACTTGCTGGCCGTGTAAGCGGCAGCGTAAGGGGCTGGAATCCAACCGCCAACGGAGATCATATTGATGAGGGTACCCCGTCCACGCTCACGGAAGTGGCGCAACGCCACATATGCGCCGTGCATGTGGCCAACGAGATTGGACTCAACCACGCGCCGGTGGGAGGCCAGGGGCGTCTTGTCGAAACGACCAATCGCCCCTACCCCCACGCCGTTGACCCAGACATCGATACACCCGAAATGGCGGATCGCCGTATCTGCCAGCTTTTCGACTGCATCGGCATTGGTCACGTCCATGGGAACGCCGAGTGCCGCTGCAGCGCCAGCCCCCTGGCACGACATCGCTACAGGCGCCAGCGTGTCTTGGTTGCGGGCTGCAAGCACAAGACGAGCTCCGCGACGTGCAAATGCCAAGGCGGTCGCGTGACCAATGCCGCTGGAGGCTCCAGTGATGACCACCACTGGGCCAGCGCCCGCTGAACTGATGGGGTGGCTCAGCATGGAGGCTGCGAAATTGGGTGTGCCTGATTGGGACATGTCGCGAAACCGGTAGAAATGGCGAAGACGAAATCTTGGGTCGACTGCGTTGCTGCAAAACGACCACCGTTTTTGTATGCGGCATGCAATTGCGATGGTGTAGGACAGCGTCGGGAAATCAGTGCATCAACCACCATCGTGCGCCCGCTTCGCTTGGGGTTGATTTCCTACAAATTGAAAGTTTGCACTTCCCGAATATGGCTACCGAACAGGAGCCGCCATGAAAAGCCCGCATATACGTTTCACCATCGCATTGCTCTTCATGACTTGCAGCGCCGCGGCAGTTGGCCAGCTTCCGCCCGGAGATGGCCCGGTCTCAGTTGTGGTCAATGTCATCGAGGCCTCGCCCACGAAATTCGACGAAGCCATGCTGCCCCGGCTGAAAGTGCCGGTGGGCTTCCGGATCTCGCTGTACGCCAGGGACGTGGCGAATGTCCGTTGGCTGCAGCCCATGCCCAACGGCGATGTGTACGCAAGCCGGCGCGACCAGGGTGACGTACTGCTGCTGCGCGATACGAACGGCGATGGAATGGCGGATGAAAAGAAGATCGTCGCGCAGAACCTGAAGTTCGCGCACGGTTTGGCTCACCGCCAGGGCAAGCTCTACATCACTTCCGACAAAAAGGTGCTGGTGGCCGATATTCAATCCGATGGCTCGTTGTCCAACCCACGGGTCATCATTGACGACCTTCCCGACGCGGGGCAGCACCCCAACCGGACGATCGCCTTCGGCCCCGATGGCATGCTGTACATCACTGCCGGCTCCACGTGCAACGACTGCCGCGACTCTAATCCGGAAAGCGCCACCATGCTCCGAGCCCTACCCGACGGCAGCGCGCGCAGTGTCTTTGCGCGTGGCCTGCGCAACACCATCGGCTTCGGGTGGCATCCGGTAAGCGGCATGCTCTACGGCTTCGACAATGGATCGGACTACCACGGCGACGAACTTCCGCCTGAGGAACTCAATGCCATACAGGCCAACAAGCACTATGGTTGGCCTTTTTGCTATGCCGAACGGCAGGTGGATACCCAGGTCTTCAACGATCCGCCCAACACCACCAAAGGCGACTTCTGCCCTAGCACCGAGGCATCGGTGCTCACCTATGCCGCGCACGCAGCCCCTATCGGTTTCACGTTCTATACGGGTGGCCACTTTCCGCCCGAGTACCGCAACGATGCGTTCGTGGCCTTTCGCGGATCGTGGAACCGCGCGAAACCCAGTGGCTTTCGCGTGGTGCGCGTGCGTTTCGATCTCGACGGCAAACCCCTGGCCACCGACGACTTCGCCACCGGCTGGTTGATGGAGACGCCGCCGGCCTCGCCGACCCAGCCTGGGCCGGCAGCACCGGCCTCCGAACAAGGCAAGGCCAGGCGGCCAGCCCAATTTGGTCGGCTGGCAGGCCTTGCGGTTGCGGCCGATGGATCTCTGCTGGTTGCTGAAGACCAGAACGGCGTGATCTATCGCATCACTTACAACGGCCGCTGAGCAGCGGGAGTTAACACCATGCACGCCCCAAAAACACCAAACGTTCTATCGCTGCTCGCGGCTTTGCTGGCCGGGTTGCTGAGTGCTTGCTCCGCACCGGGGCCCTCCAACCTCGATCCTGCGCCGGCTACTTCACCACTGCCTGTGCAAACACCGAGCGGTGCGGCAACAGCGCTATTGATTACGCCGTCAGGCCAGCAGGCGGGGCGGGCAGATTTCACGCAGACCGCGGCGGGAGTGGAAATCATCATCCGCGTGAGCGGCATTGCGGCCGGAGCACACGGGTTCCATGTGCATGCCAACGGCGCGTGCACGCCAGGGCCGGACGCGGCAACAGGGCAGATCGTGGCGTTCGGCGCCGCCGGCGGCCATTTCGATCCCGGCAACTCGGGGAACCACGGCCAGCCCGGGCAGGCGGCGCACGAGGCGCATGCCGGCGAACTACCCAACATTCCGGTGGCGGCCGATGGCTCGGGGACGCTGCGCTACATCAACAGCCAGATCAGCCTGAGGCCTGGCACGACGTCAGTGATTGGCCGCACTCTCGTTGTGCATGAAAACGCGGACGATTTCGAGACCGACCCGGCCGGCAATTCTGGCGGGCGCGCGCTGTGCGGCCTGATCGAGCCGATAGCGCGAGGTCCTTTTGTCGCGCGCGCAATCATCGAAGGCAGCAACGCCTACCCAGAGGGCATTGCCATCGATGGCCGCGATGGCACCGTCTATGTAGGCTCTGCGAGCGAAGGCCATGTCTGGCGCATCGCGCCGGGTGGCAAGAGCGCCGAGGTGCTTCAGGCGGGCGGCGCGTCGGGGCGCCAGGCAGCCTATGGAATGAAATTGGATCCCACGGGCCGGCAGCTCTGGGTGGCAGGTGGTCCCACGGGCACGGTGGCGGTCATTGACGTGGCCAGCGCGGCAACCGTTGCGGTGCTCAAAAGCCCAGAGGACTCCCACCCCTTTCTCAACGATCTGGTGCTGGCCGGCGATGGCCATGCCTACGTAACGGACTCGTTCCGCCCGATGCTGTTCCGCGCCCGCCAGACACAAGGCACGCCGGCGGTATTGGAGCCTTGGCTGGACCTGACCGGCACCCCCATCCGCTACCAACCCAACCAATTCAATCTGAACGGTATTGTCGCGTCGCCCGATGGGCGCGTGCTCTTGGCGATTCAGTTGGTCACGGGGCAGCTGTGGCGCATCGACACTTCCAACAAGGCCGTGACTGAAGTGCGTGTAGATGGAGGTGATCTCAAGAACGGCGACGGCCTGGTACTCAAGGGCAACGACCTCTTCGTGCTGCGCAACGAAAACAACGAGATCGTGCGTCTGGCCCTGGCCAGTGGCTGGGCCAGCGCCCGGGTTACCCAGCGCATCGCAGACCCGCGCCTGAAATATCCCACTACCGCAGTGGCGACGCGAGACGGCCTGATGATCGTCAATGGCCAACTCAACCGAATGAAGGCGCCGCCGCCGCTGCTGCCGTTCGACGTCGTGTCGATCAGCCTTCCCGAGCGGTGACCACAGGCAAACAGGCATTGCATTGGCCGCGCTCCTTGTGCACAGAGGTCATGCACCACCATGGAAAATTCCCGCCCATGAGCATCGTCGTCTATTGGCTGCAGGAGCCCGGCGTTCCTGCCATGCGGCCGTTTGCTGCTACCCAGCTTACGGCAGCGCTGCAGTATTGCGAAGACAGGCGCAAGGAAGGCAAACGCCACGTGAGCCTATCCAGCGAACTGCCCGAGAGCGTAGGTCGCCCGGGCGTCAATACTGTGCAGGCCAGGCTACTACCCGATGGCCAGCCATATGACTGGACGAAGGCACACAGAGGTGCTGGTCCAGAGCGATCTTCTGGGACTGGTTGAGGCGAAAGAGCCGCGCGGCAATGCAATGTTGGCAAACCGCGGTTCACACTCCCGAAGGGAAGGTTTCAGGAGCATCCCCGCTGTGCCAAGTCTCTGTAGGGTTGAGTGGCTCAAGTGCGGTGGTTTTGTCGATGTGAATCAATGCATCAAACTGCTGCGCCAGGCGGGTGTAGAAGTAGTGGCTTTGGCGCTCAGTCTCGGTTCGGTAGATCACGCCGATGGCGCGCTGTAGATGGACCTGGGTGGCCACGGCACGCAGGCGCTCATTGCGGCGCAGATCGAGCAGAAAGCGCGCGCTGCCCGCTTGATGCAGCAATTCTTCCCAGCTCCCTGGGAGGCCGTTGCGCACGCGCATGCGCCGGGGCGGTTCATCCCATTCTGACGCGGCGGTGACCCAGCCGTGGGAGGTGCTGAAGCCGACCAGCACAGCATCGTCGCCGCGGCGGTCGCGCACCAGCTGGCCCAGGTTCCACTCGCCCTGCTTGCCCATCTCGGTGGCGCTAGCATCTCCCAGGTGAGAGTTGTGGGCCCAGACTGCGATTCGCGCGCTGCTATCACCGCTGCCCCCGCCGACATCGCCCAGGTGGCGAACCAGGGCCTGCAGCGTTTCGTCCATATGGCTGTCGCGCAGGTTCCACGACGACACACGGCCCCGGAACATGGTGCGGTAGTACTCCTCGGCGTTTTGCACCAGGCGCGCGTTCTGCTGGGCGAAGAAGGCCTCGTCACGCTCCACCCCAGGGGTCGCGGGCGCATCGGCATACCGCCGGTTCATCTCGTGCAGTTGCTGGACCACCTCGTCTTCGCACTGGCGCGACAGGCCGAAGGTGGCGCCGTAGCCATAGGCTTGGCTGTCTTCGCCCGCATGGTCGAAACAGGCGAAGCGCGCGCGCGCACGCCGGGCAGCATCAGGGTCTGTTCGGTCCAGGTAGGCCAGCACCTCGCGCATGGAGGTGAACATGCTGTACAGGTCGAGCCCATAAAAGCCCACCTGCTGCGCAGGCGCCAGACCCTGGTTGTGCCTGCGCAGCCATTGCACGAAATCGAGCATGGCGGTGTTGCGCCACATCCATCCCGGAAAGCGCTGAAACCCCGAGAGTGCGGCCTGTGCATCGGCATCGTCCGGCAGGCCGCGCACGTAGCGGTTCACACGCAAGGCGTCGGGCCAGTCGGCTTCGACGGCAATGGCGCCAAACCGCTTTTCCAGGATCAGCCGCTTCGTGATCTCGGCGCGTTCGCGGTAGAACTCCTCGGTGCCATGGGAGGCCTCGCCCAACAGCACGAAATGGGCAGTGCCGATCAAGTCCAGCAGGTCATCGTAGTCGCCGGGTCCACCACGAAGCGGCTGCAGGTGCTCGCGCACCGTGTCCAGCATTTCGCTGTCCACCAGCGCGGTCTTGGGGGGTGCGGTCATAGCTTACTCCTCATAGTCTGGCCTGGGCTTGCGGCGCAAAAACTGCCCATGCTCGCGGCGTGAGTCGTCCAGCAGGGTCTGAACCTCCTCGTCATCAACCTGGGTGAAATCCTCGTACCACTGGCTGACCGATCGCAGCGGATCGGGCATTAGGACACACGCCACAGCGTCTGCCCTCTCGCGCAGTGCCCGGCAGGTGGCGAGGGCTGCGACCGGCACGGCCACGGCCAAGTGCGCCGGGCGCTTCTGGCGAATGCCGATGACTGCGGCCATCATGCTGGCGCCGGTGGCCAGACCATCGTCCACCACGAGCACCGTCTGGCCTTGGATGCGGATCGCCGGCCGGCTCCCACGGTAGGCCGCCTCGCGCCGTTCAAGCTCCACTTGCTCGCGAGCCACCACCTCGGTGATGGCCTCCGGCGAAATCGGGGTTTCAGGCATCGGGTTCATCACCCGCACACCGCCACTGGCAAGGGCGCCCATGGCCACTTCCTCCTGGCCCGGAAAGCCGAGCTTTCGCACGAGAAAGATGTCCAGCAGCGCGCCCAGCGCATGCGCCACCTCAAAGGCCACAGGCACACCGCCGCGCGGCAACGCCAGCACGAGGAGGTTGGGCCGGTGGCAGTAGTGCTCTAGTTGTTCAGCGAGCATGCGGCCGGCGTGGCGCCGGTCATGGAACTTTCGGGGCGGTGAAGTCATGGGTCTTTTTCGGCTAAAGACTGTCTCTCAGTCGGTAGTACATCATCCCAAGCACTAGCGCAGGAGTGCGCAGCAAAGCCCCGCCAGGAAACGACAGGTGCTTGAGCCGCGCAAACAGGTCGAAGCGTTCGGCTTGGCCCGCAATGGCCTCGGCGGCCAATTTGCCGGCCATGCCCGCCATGGCCACGCCGTGCCCCGAAAACCCCTGCAGGTAGTACACGTTGTGGCCGAGGCGACCGAAGTCCGGTGCCTTGTTCATGGTGATGTCCACGAAGCCTCCCCAGGCGAAGGGTATGGCCAAGTCCGCCAGCTGCGGGAACACATCGAGCATGCCCGAGCGGATCTTGGCCACCAGGTTGCGTGGCGTCTTGGCGCTGTAGCTGTCGCCGGCACCGAAGAGCAGCCGGTGGTCCGCGCTCAGGCGGAAATAATCGAGCACGAAGTTGGTGTTGGAAGCTGCGGGGCGGTGCCGCATCAGCGCATCGGCGCGCTCCATGCCCATGGGCTCCGTGGCCACCATGTATGTTCCCACCGGCATAATGCGCGCAGACACTTCGGGCGCTACGTCGCTGCCGTATTCCGCCAGGTAGACATTGCCGGCCAACACTGCGAAATCGCAGTGCACTTCACCCTGCGCAGTCTTGGCGACCACCGTGCCGCCCCGTTCGATGCGCAGCACGGGCGAGTTCTCGCAGATCGTGACGCCTGCCTGCTGGGCGGCAACGGCCAGCCCCAGACAGTACTTCAATGGGTGCAGATGACCGGAGCCTGGGTCGAGCACGCCGGCATCGAAACGCTCGCTGGCCACCTGCGCGTGCACGTCCTCACGGTCCAGCCACTGTAAGGGGTAGCCATACACCTCTGTCACATGGTCCGCCCACGCACGCAGGGCGTGTGTCTTGGATGGCTTGACCGACAGGCTCAGGTAGCCCGCCTGCCAATCGCAATCGATGGAGTGCTGGCGCATGCGCTGCTGGATCAAATTCACGCCTTCGAGTGCAACGTCCCAGGTGCGCCGCGCATCCTCACCTGCAAACTGCTTTTCGATGGCCGCTTCGCCATCGCCGCCAAACCCCACGATGACCTGGCCGCCGTTGCGGCCCGAGGCGCCCCAGCCGATGCGCTGCGCTTCCAGCAGCGTGACTGCGTAGCCGCGCTGCGCCAGCTCCAGCGCCGCTGACAGCCCGGCATAGCCGCCGCCCACGACACACACATCGGCTCGGCGCGTCTCGGCAAGTGGCGGCAACGCTGGCTTCCGCACCACACTGGCCTCGTAGTAGGAATTCTCGGTAACGCTGAGTTCCTTTTCGAGCAGCATCAGTTCACCCTGAAGTTGAGAAACTGCCAGGGATCCCCGTCGTCCGTGCTATCGGGAAACAGCGGGCTGCGGTCCTTCAATGGGGTCCAGTCACCCCACACTCCGGCCACCTCGCCCAGGTAGGGCGATGCGGCCTTGAGCACCACTTCATGGTCCAGGTCATCGGGCTCCACCAACCCTGCCGAGGGGTTGCGCAGCGCCCAGACCATGCCGCCGAGGATGCCGGCCACCACCTGCAGGCTGGTGGCACTGTTGTGCGGGGCCAGGGCACGCGCTTCCTCGATGGTCAGGCGCGAACCCAGCCAGTAGACACCGCGGGCATTGCCCATCAGCAGCACACCCAGTTCATCCCGGCCGGCTTCGATGTCGCCGGCCAGGATGCGGCGCCTGGGTTGCAATTGCCAGTTCTTGCCCGCCAGCTCGTGCAGCGACAGCACCGCATCGTCGCAGGGATGGTAGGCATAGTGCACCGTGGGCCGATAGACTACCTCGCCGTTGTCGCGCAAGGTCAGGTGGTCGGCGATGGAGATGGATTCGGCGTGGGTGACCAGAAAGCCATGGTAGGGGCCCTCCAGCGGTGTCCAACTGCGCACGCGCGTGGCGATGCCTGGCCGCGCCAAGTAGATCGCGGCGTCGCTTCCGAAGCCGTGCCGGTGTGCATCGGCTGGCCAGTGCTTCTCGTGCGAACCCCAGCCCAGCTCCGCAGGCTGCAGCCCCTCGTCCACGAAGCCGTCCACCGACCAAGTGTTGACGAACTCGCCTGCCTGCCTGCGCTCGCTGCCATGCTGCGTGTCGCGCTCGGCGATGTGGATCACCTTGACACCCAGCTTGCGCGCGAGAGTGGCCCATTCTTCGTAGGCCTGCGGCACCTCGATCTCCAGCAGGCAGTCGGCTGCCATGTTCACAAGCGCCTGCTTCACCAGCGATGACACCAGACCCGGGTTGGCCCCCTGCGTCAGCACCGCTGTGGGACCTGATCGCTTGTCCAGGCGCCAGGCCAGCACCTCTTCGCGCAGGCTGTAGTTGGAGCGGCGCGACAGGGGCTTGGACGGGTCGTCGTACCGGCCCTTCCAGGGCTCGTTGCAGGTGTCGAGGTAGAAGGCGCCGCGCGACCGGCACAGCCGGATCAGGTCCAGGCTCGACACATCGACCGACAGGTTGAGCAGGAAGTCACCAGCCCCCAGCAGGGGCCCGAGCACGGCCTCGATATTGCCTTCCTCCAGTCGCGCAACGACAACTTCCACGCCAAGTTCCGAGGCGATGCCGCTCGAATCTTCGCGTGTCTTGACCACTGTGGTGCGTTGGGGGCTGATGCCCAGTTCCTTGAATAGGACCGGCAGTACGGCTTGGCCAACGCATCCAAAGCCAAGCATCAACAGCTTGCCCTGGAAGCGGATGGAGTCTTGTTTGCGCATAGGGTGGATGCCTTGGAAGGGATGCCCATAGGGACACCAGCCTCGCACCGTTGCAGCGCATTCGTTGTAGGACACTTCCACCAGAGTGCCGTTGAGCAGCGCTGCGACTCTGACCGTACTTCAAGGAGTTTTCCTACGTTGCTTCCGTCCAGAAATCTTGAGATTGGATCTCCGGCCGATGGCAAAAAAGGAGACTCCGTTTGGTCCAAGTCAACGACACTGTGGAGAGAGTAACTGCACAGAACATAGAAGACATCTTGTGCGCGGAGGAGGAGCGCCGCACCCGCGTACCGGCCCTGTACCGGGCTATCGCCAGGGTGACCCACTGGTGCGGAACGCCACGTTTCCTCGCAGTAAATGCTGCCATCTTCGCGGGCTGGGTCGTGGTCAACCTGTCCGCCGATGCGTTCGACCCGTATCCCTTCACGCTCCTGCTCTTCGGGGTGTCTCTGGAAGCCATTTTCCTGTCGATCCTGATACTCATCAGCCAGAACATGGCTGCTGCGGAAAGCGAGCGCCGCCACCATCTGGACCTGCAGACCAACCTGCTGGCAGAGCGGGAACTCACGGCCCTGATGCGGCTTGTGGTGGACATTGCAGAACGGGTAGGCGTGCCGGAGCGCGAGACTGCAGAAGTGCGCTCTTTCGCCCATGAGACCGATCCCTCCGGCGTATTGGCCCAGATCGTGCGCGCCGAGCACCGCCACCACGTTCCCAACCAAGCCGAGGACTGCTAGCGGCACCTGGGCAAATCGGCATGCCCTCCGCGCGCTCGCTGTTACAGGAATGGCTTGCTGTGCCCTTAACGCTGCGTACCATGGGTCTTGCCAAACACCTTTATTCCCGCGCCGCTTTGTGGCCCATATCGAAAGGCAAACCCTGCATGACTACCGTGTTCGAACAGCTCCAAGCCAAGGCCGTCGCATGGTGCCGTGACTTCGAGGCCTACAAGGACGAATGCCGGGTTTTTGCCGAGCGCCTGCGCATCGAGTTCATCTCTTACCTCGGCGCCAAGTCGACGGACGTCGAGTTCCATGAACTCAACGAACACTTGGAGCGCATCAAAGATGGTGAGACCCAACTGTCACCGCGCCTGAAGGTCGGGGATGACGGCTTTCTGTACTTTGGACTGACAGTCTTTTTTGCGACCGAAAAGCACTGTGTCGATGAGCACATCCGGGTAGGCATTCAGCGCAGCAAAAACCAGTGGAAGCTGCGCTGGAACAGGACCGAACTGGCGTACCACATACAAAGTGACAACGGACCCATGTTCGAGAAAGCCACGGCCCTCATCATCGACAAGTTCTCAACACCCTTTCGCAAGACGCGCGGCCAGCTGGGATTCGTGCCAATCTTGACTAGAGATCACTTGGCGCTGGTGCCGGTCGAGGAGACTCGTATCGCGGCGGAGAGCGCTCGTATCGAGCCGACGGGGCAAGCACCCGTTGCTGAGTGATCAGGCCCGCGAACGGCCGGTCGACTGAGGTGCATGGATTCCGTGCAGCGAATTGATTCTGCTTGCCACCATGGCGGGATCGACGCGCATCTCGGATACGCCAATCGTGCCGATGCAAACATGCTCATACCAGACGAGAAAGCTCGAAATGTCGGTTTCTGCCTGATTCGTGCATTTGCTCAAAATGGCTTCGATATTTTCCCCGGTGAAATTCCACACTACTTCACCCGGCAGGGATACCACGGCTTGGTAAGGCTGCGCAAACGGCTTTTCGATACACAGAGTGAAAATCATGCTCGCTCCTGCCAGAAAAACTATCGAACAAACAAGCCCCCACGAAGGGGGCTCAGGAAGTGCAGAGGTAGTCAATCGGCGACTACTCAGCGGTTTTTGTGGCTCTGGCGGCCTGCCTCGGCATGCTGTTCGCTAGAACCGCCTCGGGAGCCGCTCCCGGAGGCGCTGTTGGTGTTGCGGTCTGCGCTACTGGCAGTGCGGTTGCCGGCATTGGTACCCGTACTGCCCGTACTGCCACCGCCGTGGCTTTGCGAGCCGGCAGCACGGGCTTCGTCCGAGGAAAATTCGTGTGCATTGCCGCTCGCATGCGAGGCCCGGCCCCCTTCTGCCGCAATTTCGCGCTGGCGATTGGGGTCCATGGACGCAAAGCCACGGCCCGATTGACCGCTGGAGTTCTGATTGCTGCTTGACTGATTGCCAGAAGGCTGGTTTTGATTCTTGCTGGATTGGTTGCCGGTATTTTGGTTGGCCATTATTTGCTCCAAAGGTAGTTGATAAGCACGACCATTTCGTGCATCAGCAGCTTGCGAGCGTAGAAATGGCGCCTTCGTAGGAAAAAGTCCACCCCGATGTCAGATCCTCTCCAGTGCGGGTAATGACCCGTGCGAGGCCGTTTCTGTCTGTCGCTGATGTTCCTGCACAGTGCCCGTTTGGTCGGGAGCAAAGCCAGCGCCAGTCGTGCAGGAAAGCGTTGAACCCCTCCTCACGGTCGTTGCAGGGGCGCCGCGGCGCCGAGGGTGCAAGGAGACAACATTCGCGCCCCGTCGGGTCGGCCCCACCCGTTGGCCCCACTGCGCGAGTGCTGCGGCGAGGAGCCACTAGCGAAGGCGCGGCATGCGTACCCGCGCCGCGAAGTTGCCATGGGAATTCCGCGCAACTGGGACGTGGAAATGATTGGCCGCATTGGCAACGAACATCTCGCTGGGGTGATGGGCCTCAGCCGGAGCCCCGGTCGACCAAGTGCGCGGAGGGGCCGATGCAGGGGATGCCATTCGCGCTCCGCCCGAGTTCCCGGGCTGCTCGCGCCGCATGCGCCATGCGCCGATTGGGGTCCGTCCACGACCACGGGGGGTTCCTCGCAGGCCGACAGGATGTTCGCAGCAGGCCGCGGCAGTGGCACCGTGATGGGCAGGTGGCGCAAGGCCGTGGGAGAAATGCTCTCTCAGACGCCGAAGCCCACACGCTTGGAATATTTGAGGGGAGGATGGGCTTTCTTACTCCCATGGAACTGTCCTACAGACGCGGTTAAAACCTGGGCGCAGCTTCTGGCGATGAACAGCGATTCAAAATCCATGGCGGCCAGGAAGCACGCGCTATTTGCGAGTTTGGTGAAGGACACCGTTGGCGGATGGCAGGACATGGTCCTGCAAGGCACGCTCGACCAATGCCTGGCTTCGGGCGACGAGCTGGATGCGGATTGGGCCCACATCGTCAACCTTGAGACGGGCGAAGCCGTCCGCTCTCGCAGCCGCAAACCGGGCGGCCCGCCGCTGCGTGAAGTCCCATGGTCCCTGACAGGCGGGCCGCTCGATATGCCTGAAACGTTTCACATGCTTCTTTCGTTCGAAGAATCCGCCAAACTTATGCTGCTTGGGGGCGAGCACTGGGTCCGGGCAAAGCTGGCCCATACCGATTCGCCCAGCCCGCTGGGCGGCGTGCGAACGGCGATGGAATTTCTGTCCGCCATCGCCGGCCGGGAGCTTCCGCTGCTGGTGGTGGGCGAGCAAGCCGGGTGGGCAGAGCAGCTCAGGTGCGATGGCCTGGTGTTGGCGGAATTCACCATGGAAGCGACGCCCGATGGCGACTGGGCCGTGGTGCTGGATATCACAGACAAAGGCCATGAACTGCTCAGTGGATTCACCAGCGTCGGCAAGGCGGAGTCGAACAGATGACGCTGCGTTCCTCGCCGGATGCAGGCTTGGCAAAGGACGTTTGCCAGCCAGGAGCTCCGAGTGCGGCGCGGGGCCCTGCACGAGCTTGGTCATCCACCGGCAACCCGGTGTCTACGCCCGGTGCAGCCCTAATCAAGGTGGGAATCGCCGACGACCACGATGTTGTGCGCAGAGGCTTGCGGCAGTACCTCTCGGACCACGATGACATGCAGGTAGTGGCAGAGGTATGCAATGGCCGCGAAGCACTGGAGATGGTCCGAAAGCATGCGCTGGATGTCGTCACCCTCGACTTGGCAATGCCTGGCTACGGTGGGCTCGATGTGCTGAGCAATCTCAAGATCAGAGCACCGCAAACGGGCGTGCTGGTGCTGTCAGGGCTCCCCGAAGAGCGGTACGCATTGCTGGTGTTGGAGAAAGGGGCGAGCGCCTACCTCAACAAGAATTGTGATCCAGAGGAGATCGTCCAGGCGATCCGAACCATCGCCGGTGGCAAACGGTATTTCTCCAGCGCCGTCGCCAATTTGCTCGCCGATCAGTTCACCGGTGTATCCCCCAATTTGCCCCACCAGAACCTGTCGGACCGACAACTCCAGGTATTTTTGCGGCTGGCAAGAGGCCACACCATCGACGAAATTGCCACGGAGCTGTCTATCAGCGCCAAGTCAGCACACAAACTGCGACTTGGCGTCAAGCGCATACTGCAGGCAACTTCCAACAGCGACATGACCTACTACGCGCTCAAGCACCGGCTTATCCAGTAACCAGGTCCCCGGGGGCCTTCAGTCCGACACGCGCTCAATGCCGTGAAATGATCTCCAGCAATAACACGACCGTCACCGCCACCATGGCAACGATCCAGAAGACATGGGGGTCATAGTCGCCAGCGTCGATGCTGTCAGTGGCTTCGACTTGGTCGGCGTCAGACTGCTGCTGTTTGGGAAAGGCGCTCAGATTATTCATGGGGAGCTCCGCGTAAAAATGTGAGCGCGAAGCTAAGGGGGCGGGACAGGAGGCCTCGTAGGACAAAAGCCCAATGCATGGTTGCCCAGTTGCTCGCTTCACTCAGCCGTTGTCGCCTGAGTTGCCATAGTCGAACGGATGCGTGAGTTTTCGCCACAAGGAGGTGGGCCGCTTTTGCTCGAGCGCCTCCTGCAGGCTGCGGTCGTTGTCGCCGGGGTGTCGGGCCGTTCCCGGCGTGACGGGGGTTGCCTGGGCACGCGAGCGGCGCGCCTTCAATGCGCAGTGCGGGCCCAGCGATGGGAAGAGTTCGGTTTTCACGATGGCAAGCCTCCTGCTTTACACGATGAAGAGCGGCCCCGTACAAACCCTGCAAAACCGGGTAAGGGCTCCCTGTGGCGCCGGACCTCAGTGCTGTTTAGCCTCGGCGTTGCGCTTGCGTGTGGCGGCGGCCTTCTTTGCCGAATCAGAGCGGGCTTGCGCCGAGCGCGCAGCCGATGCGGCGCCGCCGGCATGGCCGCCCTTGCGCGATGATGCATGGCTCTCTGGCTTACCGCGGCCAGCGCCAGACTTTTCGCCCCCGCCGGACTCCTTGTTGACAGTGGCCCAGGCACGGCGTTCCGCCTCGCCTTCGCTCACTCCGCGCTTCTCATACCCTTTTTCGATATGTTCTGCCTTGCGCTTTTGCTTTTCCGAGTAGGCGGATTTGTCGCCTTGTGGCATGGGTCTCTCCCTAGTGACTATTGACGATGCGACCAAGCTGAGTGAAAAAGGGCGAGCTCTTGAATCGCCCTTCTTCCCCGCCTGATCAGGACTGGTCCTTGGCCTTGGAACTCGAAGACGTGCTGGACGTGTTGGAACCCGATGAGCTGCCCGACACGCCAGGTGTGGAGCCGCCACCGCTGGTACCGCGCCCCTGCTGGGTGCTGCCGCCGCTGTTTCCGTTTCCGCTGTTTTCACTGCCGCTGTTTTGATTGCGGTTGCTGCGCCAGGTGTTGAACTCATCCGAGAACTTTTTGTAGCGCTCGCCGCGCCAGCTCTGGTAATCGTCGTCAAGGTTGCGCAACTGTTCATTGCGCCACTGGTCATAGTCGGGATCGGAGTGGCGGCCTTGCGATCCGCTGCCCTGGCCCAGTCCGCCGCTGGCGTAGCGGTTCGCATCGCCGTAGAAGCCTTCGCCGTATCGGTCGCGGTTGCCGTAGCCCTCGCGGTCGGCGAACTGCCGATTACCGTAGTCAGAGCCATATTGCCGGTTGCCATATTCAGACGAATACCGGTCGCTGCCATAGCCGTAGTCGCTGCCTTGCTGGCGCGATCCGCTGCCATAGTCGCGGCCCTGCTGCTGGCGGTCCCAGGCCGAGCGGTCGTTTTGGTACTGCTGCCCGCCGCCGTATGCGCCAGAGGCCGAAGCGCCGGGCCCGCCAAAGCGGCTGGAACCATAGTCGGAGCCGTAGTCGTTGCCACGGCCCTGGTTGCCATAACGGTTGAAATCACTTTGCTGGGATTGCTGGCCATACGCCCGTTCAGGGTAGCCGCCCTGTTCGCGGGAGCCGCCGTACTTGCTGCCCCAATTTTCGCTCTGGCGGTCGTTGCCGCTGTCGTCATCGCGGCTGTAGCGGCGTTGGTGGTCTTCATTGAAATCGCGAGCCATGGAAGTCTCCAAAAAAGTAGATGAAGTGGATCAGTCCTCTCAAGCAGGGCGGTTTCCCTGCGGGAGAGCCACAAAGCTGCTACGTCATATGCGTCTGGCATGTAGGTTTTTGCCCACGGGCCTGTAAGACATCCGCCAGTGCAAGTTACCGGCTTTGACAGCGGAAATTGGATGCAACAGCCCCGCGCGCGCATACGGGTTACCGGCACGACGCATCGGCGACAAGGTCCTACATCCTCACCCCCACCGGCTTTGCAAGCTCCACCTTCGCCGCAGCGTGGCGCATTTGAACCTCGCCGCCTGCACCCTTCGATTCTTGGAAAAGGAGTGAAAGATGCCGCAAGTTTCCGATGTGATGACGCGGGGCGTACGTACGCTGTCGCCCAACGATTCCTGCCTGCTGGCAGCGCAGGCCATGAAAGAACTCGACATCGGCTCGCTGCCGGTGTGCGATGCCGACCGGCTGGTCGGTATCGTTACCGACCGTGACATAGTTGTGCGTGCCGTGGCGCAAGAGCGGCCAAAGGCCAGCCTGCGCGAGGTGATGTCGCTCGAGCCGCTGTACTGCTACGCCGACGAGTCTGTGGACCAAGCGCTTCAGACCATGCGGGGCGAGCAAGTGCGCCGCCTGCCCGTGGTGGACCGCGACAAGCGCCTGGTGGGCATGATCGCCCTGGGCGACGTGGCCACCGGCCAGGGGGATGAGGACGCGGCAGGAGCAGCCATCCGCGACATCTCTGAACCCTCGCGGCCCGATCGCTCCGGCCAGTCGGCGGCCAGCGGCAGCGCTGGCGGCGGGCAGACCCGATAGGAGGCGCGACATGGTCAACCAGACTGATTCACCTGACGGCAAGCCGCACAAGGACGCTGATCGACCGAGCCCCGCCTTCGTCGAAACCGATCCAGGCATGCGGCCCGTGCCCGCCACGGTGCCGGACGGGCCGCATGAGATCAAGCCCTCTTCGCCGGGCGCTTACCCGGCACCAGGCGAGCCCAGTTGAGGCACGCGTAGCGCAGGCCTCGGCAGATGCCGCAGCCTGCGCCCTTTATGCCTCCAGCTCCTTCAGAAAGTACGAGTCGCTGCCGACCGCGTTGCAGCTGCCATCGCCACCAATGCAAAAGTGGGCGCAAGGGCCGGAGACCAGTTGCAGGTAGGCCGCAAACAGCGAGGCGGGCAGAGTCATGGTGCCCACCGCATGGTCCGCATTCAGAGAAAACGTGGCTGCGGGCGCATCGGGCCCTAGCGTAAAGCCGATGAACAGCGAGGTGAAGACGGACCCGGCTTTTGAGCCGGTCAGTTCGATGCAGCCTACCGCCTGCTCCAGGCTGAATGCCTGCAAGCTCAAGCGGCCGGTCCCGGCCAATGCGACCGTTCGGACCGATTTCACCCGGAACGTCTGGGGCTTGCTCCAGTTCACTGAAAGCTCAAGGGGAGAGTACTGCTGCAAGAGGCCGCGGCGCCTCGGATCGTCCTTGGAGTAAGACATGGTTTCTGCTACTTTCCTGCGTAGGTCAAATTGATCGCGGTGATCGCTTGGCCGTACCGGAACGCAAATTCGGTGCCTATGCCCGTGTAGATTTGTATGGATTTGTGAGGGTATGGAAATTGCACCGCAGGCGGTAGAAAGGTACCCGCCATGAGCCCTCGAAAAGCCAAGCGCAGAAGCTATCTGACCCTTGTTCTTGCTGTGATGATGGCCGCACTGGGCGTGATCGCTCTCGCCTGCTTCACCCTTTTGATCCAAGGCCCCCACTGACAAACGGGGACTCTATCCAGAAGAAATTGCGGCAAATCTTACCGATGCACTGTAGCGTCGGTCAGGGTTCCATACCGTAGCTCTTGAGACGGTTGTACAGCGTCTTTAGGCTTATACCCAGCGCAGCTGCCGTGCGCTCCTTGTGGTGGTCAAAATGCGCCAGCGTAGCCAGCACCAGCAACCGCTCCGCCTGCGCAAGCGTGCTGCCCAAGGGGACGCAGACCTCGCCTCCATGATGTCCGGATACAGATTGTTCGGAATCGGCCGAGCGCGGCAACCAGGCATCGGTGATCTCTGGGCCTGTTTCCATGACGAATGCGCGCTGGATGGCATGCTTGAGCTCGCGAACGTTGCCAGGCCAGCCATAGGCATGTAACGCTGCTGTTGCGCCTGCGGAAAGGCGGCGCTCGGTCTTCTGGACGCGGGCCATCTCCTGCAGAAAATGGTCGGCCAGCAAGGGAATATCTTCTCGGCGCTGGCGCAGCGAGGGGGCGTCGATGGGGAAGGCGTTGAGCCGGTACCACAGGTCTTCACGCAGTTTCCCCTCTTTCACCGCGCGCAGCGGGTCGCGGTTGGTGGCGGCAATCACCCGCACGTCCGCTTCGAGCAGGCGCGCCGAACCTACGCGCATGTAGACACGGGTTTCGAGAATGCGCAGCAGCTTGGCCTGCAGCTCGATCGGCATCTCCGTGATCTCATCGAGGAACAGCGTGCCCCCGTGGGCCCTCTCGAAGATGCCCTCGTGCTGGCGCAGCGCGCCGGTGAAGCTGCCCTTCTCATGCCCGAATATCTCACTCTCGAAGAGGTGGGGCGATATGGCGCTGCAGTTGATCGCCAGGTACGGTGCTGCCTTGCGTCGGCTCAGGTCGTGCAATGTGCGTGCGATGAGCTCCTTGCCGGTGCCGCTTTCCCCCACCACCATGACCGTGAGGGCGGTGCCCGCAACGCGGGCGATCTGCTCGTACAGCGCCGCCATGGGCGCCGAAACGCCGATCAGTTGTCCGAACTTGCCAGAGCTCTTCCACTCGGCCTGTACATGGGCCAGCTCTGCTTGGGGCGTCCCTGCGGGCGCCACGCGCGACAGCACACCCTGCAACTGCTGGGAGGACACCGGTTTGATGAGGTAGTCCACCGCTCCCAGGCGCATGGCCTCGATGGAGGTGTCGAGTGTGGCGTAGCCGGTAATCAGCACCACATCGCATGCAGGCGCGGCGTCGGGCTCGCGCAGCAGGCCCAGGCCGCTGCCGTCGGGCAAGTGCAGGTCCAGCAGCACCAGGTCGGGCGTCTGCATGGCCAGGTGCGCGCGCGCTTCCTGCAGGCTGCCGGCCTGGGACACGGTATGCCCTTGCGTCGCGATATAGGCGGCCAGCATCGTGCGGGTATCGCGCTCATCCTCCACGATCAGAACATGGCTCACCAGTGCGCTCCCATTTCTTGCTGTTCCTTCTTATATCGCCGCATGGGCGTTGTGCTCCTGGCGCTCACGACGGTTGCTTGCGGTGGTCCGTGATCAAGGCCACCAACTCTTCGATGTCCAGCGGCTTGACCAGGTGGGCGTCGAAGCCTGCCAGTTTGGCCTGGTGGCGTTCGCCGTCCTGCCCCCAGCCGGTGGCCGCCACCAGCAGCACGTCGCCCCCCCAGGGCTCGCGGCGGATGGCGCGCGCCACGTCCTTGCCATTCATGTCGGGCAGACCGAGGTCGAGCAGCACCACGTCCACCCGGTGGTCCTGCAGGTAGGCCAGGGCCTCGGCGCCTGTGCTGGCAGCAGCCACGTCGAAGCCGTCCAGCAACTGCGTCACCGACCATCGCACATCGGGATTGTCGTCCACGACGAGGACCTTACCCGAAGGTGGTTGCCGCAAGGGCGGCTTGGGCGCCGGCTTGGGTTGGGACTCAGCGCCCAACAGGGGCAGCTCCACGATGAAGCGGCTCCCTTGGCCCAGCCCATCGCTTTCGCCTCGCACGCGGCCCTGGTGCAGCTCGACGATGTTGCGCACCAGAGCCAGACCGATGCCCAAGCCGCTCTGGCCACGTTCACCCGTGCCCTTGTCTTGCGAGAACATCTCGAACATGGATTCGACACGCGCCGGGTCCATGCCGATGCCGCTGTCGGCCACGCTCAGGCTCAGCCACTCCCCTTGGGTCGACGCCTGCAGCACGATGCGACCGCTATCGGGGGTGTATTTGGTCGCATTGATGAGCAGGTTGGAGACTACCTGCGCCATGCGCACCGGGTCCGCATGCAGCAGCACAGGCTGGCCAGGCAGCGCCACCTCTAACTGGTGCCGCGCTGCCTGGATCAGAGCGCGGGTGGATTCAAGGGCCGAGTCGACGATCTCGGCCAGCGTCACCTGGATCGGGTTCAGCACCAGCTTGCCCAGCCGCAGCCGCGATACATCGAGCAGGTCGTCGAGCAGCACCTTCATGACTTGCGCCTGCCGCTGAACGATCTCTGCGGCGCGGGCCTGATCCTCGCCCTCCAGCCGCCCGGTGCCCATGGCCATCGATGCACTGCTGATCGACGCGAGCGGGTTGCGCAGCTCGTGCGACAGCACGGCCAGGAAGCGATCCTTGGCTTCGTCCGCGGCCTGCAACTCGGCACGCGCAATCTCGTTCTGCTGCAGTGCCGCCAGCAGCTCAGCGCGGCTGCGCTCCAAGGCTTCCTGCGACGCCCTCTGCTCGCTCTGGTCACGCAGAATTTTCACCAAACCTACGGCTTTGCCAGCACTGTCGCGCATCGGCATCATCGCGCCACTGGCCCAGAACCGGCTGCCGTCTTTGCGCTGGTGCTGACGGTCATCGTTGGCCCCCCCTTCTGCCAGCGCCGTTGCCGCCTCCCGGCGGGGGGCATCCAGCATTCGGTCCTCGTCGGTAAAGATCATGTCCGCCGACTGGCCCAGCGCCTCCTTCTCGGTGTATCCCAGCAGGCGCTCAGCGCCGCTGTTCCAGGTGGTGATGTTCCGGTCGAGGTCGGTTGAGAAAATACCGTATTCCACCGCGTTCTCAACCATCAGGCGCAGCCACTCCGTGCTCTCGCGCAGCGCTGCTTCTGTTCGCCTGCGTTCGGTGATATCGGTGCACACGAGGATGGCCGACCTGGGCACGCCACGAGCATCGGCGAGGTAGCCCACGCTGTTGTGCAGCCAGACTGCGCTTCCGTCCTTTCTCAGGCAGCGCTTTTCGATCTGAAATTGCTCGCGCTCCTTGCCCAGTCGCTCGAACTTTGCGCTGCTTCGCTCCCGGTCCTCTGGATGGACCAGATCGAGCAATTGCCGGCCCTCCATCTCAGCCATGCTGTATCCAAGAAGCTGGAGAAAGTGCTGGTTGGCGAAGGTGATTTTTCCGTCCAGCTCCGCCTGCACTACCCCCACTGTGGCCTGGGTGACTATGGCGGTAAACCGGTCTTCGGACTGGCGCAGCGCCTCCGCACCCTGCAGCCGTTCGGTAATGTCCACAAAGGTCAGCACGACGCCTGCGATGTGGTCGTCCACGGTGCGGTACGGCAGCAACCGCGCCAGGTAGTAGCGGCCCGCAAGGGTGCCGATCTGCCGCTCAGCCGGCGCAAGCCGCTCGAGCACCGAATTGGCATCATCCACCAGTTGGGGATAGTGGAGCTGCGTGTGCAAATGTGCCAGCGGCCTTCCGATGTCGCTCGCGATGAAATTGAACAGCGTGATGGCCGAGGGTGTGTATCGCGTGATGCGCAGTTGCCGGTCCAAAAACACGGTGGCGATGGCGGTGGCGTCCATCAGGTTCTGCATGTCGCTGTTGGCATGCCCGAGTTCATCCACCTTGCTCTTGAGCTCGTGGTTGACTGTGGTGAGTTCTTCATTGATGGACTGCAGCTCCTCGCGGCTGGTCTCCAGCTCCTCGGTGGCCGAGCGCAGCTCTTCGTTCATGGCCTGCAGTTCCTCGTTGCTGGCCTTGAGCTCCTCGGTCGAGGTTTCGTACTGCTCCACCGTGTCGCGCAGATGGGATTTGAGCCGCTCCACCTCGCGGTCGAGCTGGTCGGCCACCTGGTCGGCACCCGGGCGCACCCACTCGGCCGGCTGCATTGCCACGGCTTCGGGAGCCGCTGGCACCTGGGTGTTGATGATGATGAGCGTGAGGCCCGGAGCGACTTCCGACACGGCGTACACGTCGATCCCCAGCATCAGGGTATCGCCGCCGATCTCCAGCGCCGAGGGCGGCACGCTGGCACGCGCCCCCGTGCTGGCGGCCTTGTACAGCGCGGCGCGCAGTTCGATGCGCAGGGCGGGGTGGATCAGCCGCAGCAGGTTGCGCGTGGGCTCGCCTCCCGCCATGGCCAGAAAGCGCCCGGCTGTCGGCGACATGTGGACAATCTCGTGTTCCGAATCGACCAGGATGGATGGCGGGCTCAGGTGCTCCAGCAGTTTAAGGTGCAGCTCCGCCCATGACACGGTGCGCCCACCCAGCTCCAGAGCCGCGCGGGCGGCATCCGCGCCTGGCCGGGCAATGGCTGCATGGGTCACCACTGGGCCAGCCAGTGCCGCGCTCTGCGCCTGCAACGCCAGCGTCACCGCATTCGATCCACCGGGCACCGGAAGCCCAATGCGTGGCGAATGCCGCTGGCTGAACAACCGGTGTTTCTTGTCGATCACCGAAAAATGCTGGCTCCCCTCGTCAATGGATTCCGAGGATCCAAGAAACAAAGTGCCGCCCGGCAGCAGTGAAAAATGGAAGATGTCCAGGACGCGGGCCTGGGCTTCACGGTTCAGGTAGATCAGCAGATTGCGGCACGACAGCAGGTCAACACGTGAAAACGGAGAATCGCGCAGTACATCGTGTACGGCAAACAGCACACATTCGCGCAGCTCCCGTCGAACGCGAAAACCTCGGGGGTCTTTCACAAAAAAGCGGCGCAGCCGGTCCTCCGACACATCGCCGGCTATAGCGGCTGGGTAGATGCCCTCGCGCGCGACACGGATCGCGTTGTCGTCGAGATCCGAGGCAAACACCTGCAGCGCGGGCGGCATGTCCAACATGCGCGCATGCTCGGTGAGCAGCATGGCGATGGAGTAAGCCTCCTCGCCCGTTGCGCAACCCGCGACCCACACCCGCACCGTATCGGCCCCGGACTTGCCTTCAAACATGCGGGGAATCTCGGCAGCCAGAGCCTCGAAACACTGGGCGTCCCGAAAGAAGTTGGTGACGCTGATAAGCATGTCCTGCAACAGGGCCCCCGCCTCGCCGGGGCGCGTGCGCAGGCAATCCAGGTAACCGGCCAGGTCGCCAATGTTGTTGACCTGCATGCGCCGGCCGATGCGGCGCACTACCGTGGCCCGCTTGTAGTTGGCGAAATCGCGTCCCGTGCGGCTTCGCAGAAAAGTGAGCACCTCACGCAGAGCCAGTTCGTCACTCTCGGCGAGCGCGCGCTGGCTCAGGCTGGCGGGGAGGGATTCGGGCGGCAGGCGTACCGCGCGCTCCATGCTCAGATACTGTTCTACTCGCGCGGACATCTGCGCGACCGGCAGTGTCCAGTCCACCATGCCGGTGGCGATGGCCGCCAGGGGCATGCTGCTGACTTGCGCCTCCTCTGGATCCTGCGCAATGGTCAGGCCGCCGCGCTCCTTGATGCGCTTGATGCCGATGGCCCCATCGCCGTCGGCGCCCGACAGTACGATCGCTGCAGCATGCGGGCCGTGCGTGTCCGCCAAGGTGCGAAAGAAAATGTCAACGGTGATATGGCGATGCCGTTCCAACGGCAGGTCGCCCAGCTGCAGGTAACCATCTATGGTTTGAATGGTCTTGCCCGGCGGGATGACGTAGACGGTATCGGCCTCGACCTTGATCGTGTCCTTCACCTGCAGCACCCGCATCGGCGTGCAACGCTGCAGCACGTCGGCCAGCACGCTCTCATGCTCAGGTGAAAGATGCATCACCACCACGAAGGCCACGCCGGGGTTGGCGCTGGTGCTGGAGAAAAATCCCTTCAGCGACTCAAGCCCTCCCGCCGACCCGCCCAAGCCCACCACTGGCAGCAACTGGTAGCCGCGGCTGGGTACGACGTTGTCGAGTGTGTCGCCCAGCGCTTCCTCGGCATGGTCGGGCGTCAAATTTTGCATGCTGCTTCCTTGTGGTCTGTCTTACCTGGATATCTTGCAGCATGCGCTCCTCAATATCGGAAAATCATCCAGGCGCCGGAAGACCGGGTGGATGTTCGCAGAGGTGAGAAAGGTCAGTAGCTTCACCAATCACTCTGCGGGACCGCAGCATATTAGCCATTTCGGTTTAGCCACCCGTCCAAGACTCCATTGCGCTGTTGCCTCTCGCTACCATTCGCGCTTATGGCAACCTATCTGGCACCTGCCTAGATAAGGGGCACCCCGCCCGTCACCGCGAGCGTCGCACCAGACATGTAACTGGCTTGATCGCTTGCAAGCAGAACAAATGCAGGAGCCACCTCTTTGGGCTGGGCTGGTCTTTCAAAAGGTACCTGCTTGCCAAACTCCCGGGCCTTTTCAATGGGCATCGTGGAGGGGATCAATGGAGTCCAGACCGGCCCAGGGGCGACACAGTTGACCCGAATACCCTTCTCGGCCAAGAGTTGCGCAAGCCCTCCCGTGAGATTCTGCAGGGCTCCTTTGGTTGCTGCATACGCCACCAGTGTCTTGTTGGGCTTGTCGCTGTTGATAGAGACGGTATTGATGATGGCACTGCCAGGCGGCATGCAGCGGGCGGCGGCCTTGCTGAGGTAGAACGTCGCAAAGACGTTGGTGCGAAAAGTCTTGTCGAACTCTTCTGCCGTAATGTCCTCAAGATTCTCGTGGGCCATCTGATAGGCGGCATTGTTGACGAGAATGTCGACTCCTCCGAGTTCCTTTGTCGCCATGTCGATGATTCGGTTGCAATGCTGTTCATCGCGGATGTCGCCCGCAACACCGACGCCCTTGCGCCCCTCCGCGCGGATCAACTGAAGGGTGGTATCGGCATCTCCGGCCTCTTCATCCAGGTACGCAATCAAGACATCAGCACCCTCTCTGGCAAACGCCAAGGCAACTGCTCGGCCAATGCCGCTGTCGCCACCCGTGATCACCGCTTTGCGCCCTGTGAGCTTTCCGGATCCCGTGTAGGAAGATTCTCCATGGTCAGGCGCAGGGCGCATACGTTCTGTGCTGCCAGGCGGAGTCATGGCCTCCTGATCAGGAAAAGGTGGGCGTGGACCGGCAGTACGGGGATCAAGAGGCATTACAACTCCTTCAAACACACATCGGGCTGGAAGGTGGCAGACTGCTTTTGAACAATCACAAAACGTGTAGGACAGCGCGCGCCAATGCTGACGAGCGACTTTTTCCTGGAAAGCGTCGGCCCTGCTTTGAGCGGGCGGAAAAACGGCCGGGGGCACGCTTCGCTTTCGCGATGAAGGGGATACTGCGCAGCCGCTTGACGCTGCAATGGGGCCTTGGGCGCGTCTGCGTAGGACTGGGATGACAACCAAAAGACGGAATTTCCTGCTCTGCCGTCTTCGCCGGAGTCGGAGCTTATGGGCTTTCATTTTGGAGGACTCAGTTATGAAACCCTTCCTTTTCAACGTCGCAGGTATCGCGCTCCTTCTCGCCAGCAATGTCCACGCAGAAATGAGCAAGAGTGATCAGGAATTCCTTTCCAAGGCTGCAGGTGGAGGCCTCTATGAGGTCGAGGCAGGGAAGCTTGCACAGCAAAAGGGCAGCACTGAAAGTGTCAAGTCATTCGGTGCGATGCTTGTGAAGGACCACGGGGCTGCCAACGATGAACTCAAAGCGCTTGCATCCCGCAAAGGTGCCCAGTTGCCAACGACTGTCCCGGCAGACAAGCAAAAGAAGCTTGAAAAGATTTCCAGCGCCAAGAACTTCGATGCGGAATTCATGAAGGAGGTAGGCGTGGACGATCACAAAACCGATATCGCTCTTTTTGAAAAGGCCAGCAAGGGCGCCGATGACCCCGACGTCAAGGCCTTCGCCGCAAAAACACTGCCCACCCTAAAAGCACACAAAGACCACGCGGAAGGCCTACGGAAATCCAACAAGCACTGAAAACGCGGGCTCAGCTTCGCAAAGCGGGATCTGCCCAGGGCAATCCGGTCGCAGACAGATTGTCGTTCGTTGAACATCTTCAGGATCGCTATGGAAAATTGCGCAATCAAGGACAGCCCGGCACCTGCTTCTATCGCTCGGTTGGAGGAGGCTCTGCTGCGCCAATCAAGGCTTCTGGCAGCGCTTTCCGACGATGCACGAAAGAATCACTCGGCCATCACCGCACTGATCGCATTGGCCCAGGCCCTGGTCGAATCCCACCCCTACCCAGCAGCTCTGGCAAAGAATTTTCTCGACCAAATCGACAAGGTGGGTAGCGCGGTGAGCTCCGAACACGCAGAGCGCTATCGCGCGGATCTGCAACAGATCAATTCGTACATTCTCGATGTGGTCAACAGAAGGCCATCCCAATAGGCGTGAAGAACACTCATTTTTGAACTTGAGTGACCTCTCTACAGGGAATGCTTTCTGGGGTAGTTGAAGCCTCATCCAAAGGATCGATCACATGTTTGACCTGCAAGTGCCGTGGTGGGAGCTGGTTGTTCGCGCCGTTGTAATTTATAGCTTGCTGCTTGTCCTGGTCAGGGTGTCGGGCCGGCGAACGGTAGGCCAGTTCACGCCTTTCGATCTCCTGGTGATCATGCTGCTTTCCGAAAGCGTCTCGGACGCTCTATCTGGCGGCGAGCAATCCGTGACAGGCGGCCTCATTTCAGCCGCGACACTTGTCGGCTTGAATATCCTGGTAGCTTTGGTGACAGCCCGGAGCGCGACGGTGCAGGCTGCGGTTGAAGGCAACGCCGTCCTTATAGGCAAGGACGGCAAGATATTCGAAGACGTGCTCAGGCGTGAGCATGTTCCCTTTTCAGACGTGGCGCAGGCACTTCGCGAGGCCGATTGCGACCTCGCGGACATGCGCCGCGCCTTTCTGGAAGCGGATGGGCAAATCAGCATCCTTCAGAAGCGCTAGTCCCGACCAATCGCCGTACTTCTTCCAACCCGGCACTTGAGCACCACAGAAAGCTGCCGGAGCGCAACCGCCTTGTTCTCTTCGCTCTCGGCAGCCGTGCAGTCGCTCGGCACCCACACCTTGAAGCCTCGCATGTATGCGTCCATCGAAGTGAGGTGCACACACATGTCGGTGGCCAAGCCAACGACAATCAATTCGCGTGTTTTCAGCTGCTTGAGCAGATGCTCAAGGGGTGTGGAGTGGAACGCAGAGTGAAGTGGCTTCAGGATCGTCAGGTCACGGCTATCAGGCGCCAGCAATGAAGCGATTTCTCCCCTAGCGCCTGGAAGCTTCTTGCAAGCGGCAAGCAGATCCTTGAATTCTGAGCGCCAAATGCCGTAGTTATCGTTGGCGTAGATGGCGGTCACGCCCTTTTTGGCCAAGCGCTCTTTCAAACGCGCCGTCGCACGGGCCGCCTTCAACGCACGCGGCACCAGGTCCTCGGCCCCTGGAAACCGCATTGGATTGATAAAGTCGACCAAAACCAAGACAGTCGGGCTTGCCCGAAGGCTATCCTTCCGAGCCCGTCCAACGATAGAAAAATCTTTGGGCATGGCTGTCATCTTTCAACCCTTCGGGGCACCAAGCGAAGTCGAGCCCAATCAAATCACTCCTGCCACCAACCCATACTCTTTCGCCTGTTGGGCAGCGAGATACCAATCTTTTTCGAGGACCTGGTTCACAACCTCTTCAACGGACAAATCGGAGCCCTCTACCAATTTTGCAAAACCCTCGTCCTGTAAGCGTTGGCCAGACTCTATCTCCGCAAGAACATCGTTGATCTTGGCCCGGCATGCGCGCAATGACCCGTCAAGAATAATTTGACGTGTCATTTTTCGCTCGTGGATGAGCAGTTCGCAGTCTCTGGTGAGGAACCGCCGCTTGGGTGGAATAGAGGGCATGACGGTAACGCCCGCTGAAAAAAGATAGGTCTTACCGAGGAAAAAAACATCTCGCCCTGCGTCTTGCCACAGGCGCAATTCCTCGGCAATTCTCCTCGCGGTTTCAGCGTCACCTCCCGAACTGCTGAGCTCCAACACGATCGGTCCCTCAGCCCGGGCTTCCGACTGTTGCCGGAAGAATTCGGACAACATGCCTTCGTTGACGTCGCCGAAGAGCCGAATGTCGGGCTCACGCGATGGCAGGCCGTCCGAGACCTGCTGCTCCAATTTCGACTCGTCGCCACTGCCGGTGGGATGCGTATTCATGGTTATCGATTCCAAAGCGGGAAGTGCAGCCTATGACACTGCCGCAGAAAATCTGTAGGACCAATTCTCCTCTTGCGAGAGCATAGGTGTCGGGTGGTGCACGCCCGTCCTGGGAAGCTTTGATGTCAGAATTTCCCGGCAGGCCTCCGACCAGTTTTCCCACATCCGCTTTTGCCCTCCCTCATGAGGATTGGGCTTTTCAACAGGAGAGAAAACCATGGCTGTGAAAACCGTTTCCGACCTCTTTTTGCATGAGCTTTCTGACACTTACAGTGCGGAAAAGCAGATGACCCGCTCCCTTCCAAGGATGGCCCGTGCTGCCGCCGACCCCCAGCTCGCGCAAGCATTTCTGGATCACTTGGAGGAAACGAGAGGCCAGGTCGAGCGCATTGATCAAATCGTAGAGTTGCTCAATCTGAAGCTCAAGCGCATTAAATGTGCTGCGATGGAGGGCTTGGTTGAAGAGGGGAAGGATTTGATTGATGAAATCGACAAGGGCCCGGTGCTTGATGTTGCGCTGATTGGCGCCGCCCAGAAGGTCGAACACTACGAGATCGCAAGCTACACCACCCTTCTCGCCCTCGCCATCAAACTGGGATATAGCCCTGCCGTGCCGTTGCTCCATGCGTCTCTTGCCGAAGAGAAGGCCACTGATGAAAAGCTGGGCAAGCTTGGGCAGGCAGTGGCCATTGAAGAGGCGAGCGAGATCAAAAGCTAGTAGGCTGCCGGAGAGGGCTTGTCGGCATTGGCGGGCCAGGGGGGATAGGCGCACTGGCGCACCCTCCGGCAGCACAGTATCTATGGCCCTGTGCATAAGGACTCACTGAAAACCGTCGTCCATCTTTACCATCCTTCTTGCAGGTCGATGCCATGTATGCACACATTCAATTGGGTGTCAGAGACATCAAGACGATGACGGCCTTCTACGATGTGGTGCTTTTGGAGCTTGGCCTGTCAAGAGTCACCGACTTGGGACATATCGGTCCTGCGGGTGTGATTTGGCGCCGACCTGATAGGCGCTGGCCGCAATTTGTATTGAATGAGCCAGTTGACGGAAATCCCTCTACCAGGGCCAACGGCTCGCAAGTTAGCTTCCTTTGCATCACAAGAAGCAAGGTGGCCGCGGTATGGAACCTCGCAATTTCCCACTCCGCAGTCAACCTCGGTTGTCCTGGGTTGAGACCGAGATATGCTGATGACTTTTATGCTGCCTATTGCTTGGATCCAGAAGGCAATAAGCTCTGCTTTGTCCACACACCAATTGCTGATGTAGGCGCAGCCCGTAGCTGAGAAAGCGCCAGATAGGACTCGCCGGCACGCTTCCTGCAGAACCCGAACAGTGACCACCTGCCGCAGCAAACCTGCCGAGTTGCTGAGCTTTTACATATGACACCCTCATTCAGCGACTGAGGGATGGCGAGCGGAGCGGCTGCTCAAGCCTCCGCTCTGACGAAGTACGAAAGCAACGCTGTGAGGCGTGGCTGAGCGGAGGAAGGGCCGGTCCCCCGCGGACATCCCGGAGCTTCAGGGTTGCCCTTCCCAAGCCAGTAACGGCTTTTACCGTTGCCACACCAGCCAGCTGTGGATCGGGCAAGTCGGCTACCAACATTCCCGAAGCCGCCAAGACTCGCAGCTTGTCGATGGTACTTTCATCGGAAACGCTGAGCGGAAGGTCGGCTGCAGCGATCTCGCGAAGGAGTTCTAAAGGCATTGCAATTCCTCCGTTAATTCATGCTCGTGAAATTGAGGCGCGATCGACCAAATCAAGGCCCCCACAAGTCTTCGACACGCGCTGGTCTGACAGAACGGTGCGTGGCTGTCCTACTGAAATTTTTGGCGCATGGCTTCTAAATGCCTGCCGTGGCGCTTTGCCATGACAAGTTTGGAAACTCTCATGCTCAACCACCTTTCTCGAGTCGGCCGCAGAAAGGTTCGTGCAGGCGTGTCCTATCAAATCCAACTCCATGACGCAGCCCCAGTTCAAACTGCCTAACAGCCGTGTTTCCGACTTCACACGTGAATGCGATATCCACAAGGAGCCGAGGAACATCCAGGGTGGTTGCGAAATTCGCCCATCGGTTTGGATCTGCGCCGAGTGTTGGCACATCAAGCTGAACTCTATCAAAGGACGAGGCCGGCCAAAGACCTCCCATCAGTGACAAGGAACTGAATATGAAGACCGATTCAAGTGCAAACGCCAGAGCTGGCGCGAAGCCGTTCCAGAGTGTACGAACGCCCACGACCTTGAAGTACGGGGCTGCTGTGGCAATCGTTCTGTTTTTTGCGTTCATCGCCTTCTATTACTTCGGCCCCAAAGGTGAAGACCGCTGGGGGGCAGCCTCCAGACCCGTTGGGGGCGACAAGGTTGAAGCGCCGCTCGCGCCCGCTTCAGCCTCAGCTGGAAGGGCGGGCGTGCAACAGCAATGAAGCGCGCAAGTCCTACATCGCCATGAAAATTCGTCTTTAGGCTTACGGCTCGCTTCAACCCACGGAAAGTAGCCAATGCCAAAATCTGCAAAGTCTCCCGTCCCGACATCCCCCAAGTCCACCGCTGCAGCCGCTGCTGCACGGAACACAGACAGCGGCCCGTCCCAGATTGCCGATGGCGCAGATCAGGCCTCTGCGAGAGCACTGGAAGCCAATGCGCTGGCGGCAGCGCTACCTTCAAATCCCACCAAGGCCAAGGAGCATGGCTTCATGAATGGGGTGAACCCGTCGCCTGGCGCCACGGTCAATGCGACTTCGCGCCTGCCCAGTGCCAGCACCTTGTCTGAATCAAATACCAGCGCCAAGACCGGCGCTATTGCGGCCGACGGCATCAATGCCACCATTGGGCCACTTGACCGGGTGCGGGTCGATTCGAATGGTCAAATGCTCACCACCAATCAGGGCGTCCCAATCGCCGACAACCAGAACTCGCTCAAGTACGGCGAGCGTGGTCCGGTGCTGCTCGAAGACTTCATCCTGCGTGAGAAGATCACGCACTTCGACCATGAGCGCATTCCGGAGCGCATCGTGCACGCCCGCGGCTCCGGCGCCCATGGCTTTTTCGAGTGCTACGAACCCCTGACCGACCTGACGCGCGCCGCACCGTTCAAGGAAGCCGGAAAAGTCACCCCGGTGTTCGCGCGCTTCTCCACCGTGCAGGGCGAGCGCGGCTCCAAGGACACGGCGCGCGACGTGCGCGGCTTTGCTGTCAAGTTCTACACCGACGAAGGTAACTGGGACTTGGTGGGCAACAACATCCCTGTCTTCTTCATCCAGGACGCAATGAAGTTCCCGGACCTGGTGCATGCCGTCAAGCCCGAGCCGCACCACCAGATGCCTCAGGCCGCCAGCGCCCACGACACTTTCTGGGATTTCGTTTCGCTCATGCCCGAGTCCACGCACATGCTGATGTGGGTGATGTCCGATCGCGGAATTCCGCGCAGCTACGCCACCATGCAGGGCTTTGGCGTGCACAGCTTCCGCTTCGTGAATGCTGCGGGCGAGTCAGTGTTCGTCAAGTTCCATTGGGCGCCCAAGGCGGGTACCCATTCGCTTGTGTGGGATGAGGCTGTCAAGATCTCGGGCGCCGACCCGGACTACCACCGCCGCGATCTGTGGGAACGTATCGAGGCAGGTGCCTACCCGGAGTACGAACTGGGCGTCCAGGTGTTCACCGAAGAGCAGGCACACCAGTTTAGCTTCGACATCCTGGACGCCACCAAGCTGGTCCCCGAAGAATTGGTGCCCATCCGCCCCATCGGCCGCATGGTGCTCAACCGCAACCCCGACAACTTCTTTGCCGAAACCGAGCAGGTGGCGTTCTGCACCGCACATGTGGTGCCGGGGATCGATTTCTCAAACGACCCGCTGCTGACCGGGCGCATCCACTCGTATGTGGACACACAAATCTCGCGCCTGGGTGGGCCCAACTTCCACGAGCTGCCCATCAACTCGCCCATCGCTCCGGTGCACAACAACCAGCGCGACGGCATGCATCGCCAGGCCATCCACCGCGGCAAGGTTTCCTACGAGCCCAATTCGCTGGGTGGCGGCTGTCCGTTCCAGGCGGGGGCAGCGCAGGGCTTTGTCTCGGTGCCCGCCCGCATCGAGGCCAAGGAAGCCCAAGGCAAGGTGCGCGCCAAGCCCGAAAAGTTTGCCGATCACTACACGCAGGCAAAGCTCTTCTTCGAAAGCCAGACTGCCGTGGAGCAGGCGCACATAGCGGCAGCTTTCCGCTTCGAGTTGAGCAAGGTCACTGTGCCCGCTATCCGCGAGCGTATGGTTTCCTCGTTGCGCAATGTGTCGGACGAGCTTGCCCAGCAGGTTGCCAGCGGTATCGGCATGGCAGCCTTGCCAGACGCCATGCCACGCGCATTGGTCAAACCGCCCAAGCCCGAGGTGGCCAGTTCGCCGGCGCTGTCGCTGTTGGCTCGCCCAGGCGACGGCAGCATCAAGGGACGCAAGGTCGCCATCCTTGTCGCCGACGGCATTGTCGGTGAAAGCGCAGTGGCTCTGCACGGCCTGTTGTTTGCCCAAGGTGCCGTGCCCCGCTTCGTCGCGCCTCGCATCGGACCCGTCAATACCAGCGACGGTGTGAAAATCAACGCGGACGCTTCCCTGGAGAATGAGCCTGGCTTCCTTTTTGACGCGCTGGCTCTGCCTGACGGCGACGCAGGCGTACAAGTGTTGGCGGCAGATGGGCATACGGCCGAGTTCATCAAGGACCAACATCGCCATTGCAAAACCATCCTGGTGATGCCTGCGTCGGCAGCTCTAATGCTCAAGGCACAGATCCCGGCCACCCTTCCATCTGGAGACCCGGATCCGGGAATGGTCCTGGGGGCTTCCGCAGCCGACTTCAACGCCTTCATCCAAGGCATTGCGCGCCATCGGCACCCCGAGCGGGAAACTGACCCGCCTACGGTTTGAATGATCGAGGGGCCGTAGGGCCCCTCGTACCTATCTGCTGTGGATCGTTCCTCAACTTGTGGAATCCCTTCCAAACCCGACCTCACTTGCCAACAGCAGATCGAATCCACGGGAACCATCGTTTCCGATGAGAACGCCGATTTCCACCTTTGTTTAAGTATTGGTAGCGCCGTACAACAGCTGGCAATTTTTGCAGAAATAACTTTGCCGCATGGTCCTTCCGAGTTTGGTTTTAGTCAAAGGGAGGTCGCAGCGCATGCATGTGGATTTACGATGTGCCAGCCAGTGCTGCTTGAGCACAAAAGCCTTTTTCCATTCGAGAAAATCGAAACTGTAGTTCCTCGCCTCGTCAACCATTGAGCGCAGCTTGGCCGCAGGCAGTGCGCCCACCAATGACAAGGGATGCACGCGGATTCGATATAGCACCTCATTCTTGATGATGTTGCCCACCCCGGCGAACACATCTTGGTCAAGAAGCGCATCGCAGGCGAGTGCTTCTGGTGCAGCACGCAAACGCTTACGCGCCAGCAGCGGGTCCCAGGCGTCCGCCATTACGTCCGCCTTCCAGTCGTAAACGCTGTCCAGCGGTTCTTCGACAAACTTCACGGAGCACGTGTAGAAGTTCAGTTCACCTTCGTCGAACTTCAAGCTCAACCGCTGCACGGCCCCCTTGCGTTCGTTGATTCGGTAGCTTCCAAATAGCAGGAAGTGGATACGCAACGAGAAGGTCGGCATCTCAATCAAGAAATGCTTACCCCAAGAGCGCAGGGCAACGACGCGCTGGCCCACCAAACGCTGCTTGTCTTCCGAAGTGTTTCCGTCAACACCCACAATAGTTTTTCCAGCGAAGGGGGCGGCTTGCTCACGTAGGATTACAAGGGAAGGACCTTCAGGCATGGCGATGGCGTTGCAGGTGAGAGCTTTCGGCGACTGCAGGACGCACTTGAAAGCCCGAAAAAGTCTGGAGCAGTTTTCAGGGGATCAAAAAACGGGATAGGCAATATTGTTATGGCTAGCCCTGACCCGCCGACGGCGCCTGGCTGATGGCCAGCAGACAGTCTTCAGACGATCACGCTGTCACGATGCTATGTAGCCCCGCAGGCCATGCTGGGCACTTAAAACGGTTCTGCAGGGACGCCATCTGTCACGGGCAGGCCAGGATTCGGCGGATCCACAACGGTCCGCTCGCGCTCCGACACCAATGGCCGGGACCCCTGGCCTGTGAAGAACCTGCGCGGCACTACCACGATGCCGCTGTCGGTGACCAGGAACCGTTGCCGGTCCTGCGCTGGATCCAGGCCAATACGTTCTCCGGGTGGAATGTCGTTGTCCTGGTCGATGATGGCGCGGCGCACATGGGCACCCCGGCCGATGCGCGAGCGCTCCATGACGATGCAGTGCTCCAACGTCGCATCGCGCTCCACCATCACCGAGCGCCGCAGCATGGCATGGTCCAACGTCGCACCATCAACCACGCAGCCCGAGCCCACGATGGAGCGTCGGACCCTTCCCTCTTCGATCTGCGCAGACTCGGCCTGCTCAGAGCTGGCATAGATAGGCCATTCGCGGTTTGTCATGCGAAAGCGCGGTGTGGCACCCATCGTGTCGAAGTGTGCATCGAAGTACGCGTCGATGGTACCTACGTCTCGCCAATAGGCATGCTCCTCGTACGCCGCCGTGCCGGGAACCTCGTTTCTGGTGAAGTCGTACGCCATGAGCCGGTGCGATTGCAGCATGGTGGGCAGGATATCGCGGCCAAAGTCGCTGTGGCCGGTGGCGTGCGCTTTCTTCAGCGCATCGAGCAGCACGTCGGCGTTGAACAGATAGTTGCCCATGGAGGCCAGGGCATGCGTGCTGCTGCCAGGCATCGGGCGCGTGTTCTTGGGCTTCTCGACGAAGTTGGCAATGCGGTGGTGGGCGTCCACCTCCACGATACCGAACTGGTTGCACTGCGACAAGGGCACAGGGAGCGTGGCCACGCTCACGTGGGCCTCGCTGGCGCGGTGAAAATCCACCATCTGGCGCACGTCCATGCGGTAGATGTGGTCAGCGCCGAACACGGCCACGATGTCGGGTTGGAAAGACTCGATCAGGTGGATGTTCTGGTAGACCGAATCGGCCGTGCCCTGGAACCACTCAGGGCCGTTACGCATCTGCGGCGGCACCACCGTCACGAAGTGCTGGGGGATGAAGCGCGTCATGGTCCAGGAACTGCGGATGTGCTCGATCAGCGACTGCGACTTGTACTGCACCAGCAGGTAGATCGAATAGATCTCCGAGTTCACCAGGTTGGACAGCACGAAGTCCACGATGCGGTGCTTGCCGTTGAAGGGTACTGCCGGTTTACAGCGCTCGTCCGTCAGGGGATGCAGGCGGGAGCCTTCGCCCCCGGCCATGACGACTGCCAATATTCGGTTTTTGGTATGGGACATGGGAAAGATCGGAGGTGTTTGGACGCTGTACCGGATTGATACTGCGACGCAAACGGCCGATCCCGGAAAGATTGCAGCCCGATTTGATGTAGGCGTTTGCTCACGCCGCTGCACCTTCGCAGCCCTGCACGTAGCCCGGAAAGCGCGAGGTGCCACGCCTACAGGGCTGTGAGTTTTCTCGGGAGATGGTGCTCCACAGCCATGGCTCCGGCAAGGATCAGTCAGGCCTCCGGGACTGCGGGATCAAGGCCTCAGAGCCCAAGGGCTAGCGCCTCGGCTTCTCCTGTTCACGGTGCCCATGTTCTCCATCGATCTGGACCACCCGCCCACGCTGCCAAGCGTCTGCTCCAGGGTCGATGGCGGGCACGGGAATGTCGCTGCGCTGCTTTCGCTTGTCGGCACTTTGCGTGCCAAAGCGCTGGTCACGAGCCGCCACCATGCCGGGGTCGGCTTGGCCGTCCGCAGTGAATCCCATCATCAGTTGCGGCATGCCTATCGGCAACTGCTTGTCCATGTCGGTATGCCAAGTGTGCCAGGTCTTGCCATAGGTGGTGACGAGCTTCTTCATCAGCTCCTTCTCGGCCAGGGCCGGAATACCCGGCGCGATCAACTGACCGGACTTCACCTCGTGTACATGGCTGTGCCAGAGCGCTTTTTCTCCAGGCGCAAGGCCTGCGAAGAGTTTCGCGCTGATGATGTATTCCACCCCCATGAGCTTGGCGTCTTTGACGTTGCCGTCGAAGATCATGCACTGCGTCACGTCTTCGTTGAGAATGGTGCAATAGTGGTGCGCCTCCATCTGTTCAGAAGGGCGGCCGTTGTAGAAGTGAAACCCGTCCAGGTAGGCGTTGATGGCCTCGATCGGCGCTTTGTGCTGCAGGGCCGCTGCGCCGGCTTCCAGCAGTTGGGTCTTCGGTGTCTCAGGCGCCCCCGGCAGTTTCACGGGCGACGCGGTATTGTCTTCTCGACCACAGCTCGCAAGGAGCAGAGACGACAGAGCCAGCGTCCCCAGCAAATAGTAGCGCACGGTGGAGTTGCACTTCTTCATCACACCTCCTACCTCGGCCTGACGCGCCGCCCGACCACCGTGGCGATGGTGCCGATGGCCAGCCCGACCGCGAAAGCCAAATAGGTCACCGCCAGGGCAGGCCGGGATACCCGGTGTTCGTACCCCGGCGTGAACCGGTGTGGCGTGAGCCGAAAGTCCACGAAACAAGCGATAGCACTGGTTCCAACACTTGCTGCCAGCAGGTATCCCTTCGTCTGCTTTTGGGGCCGTCCGTGCAGGAAAGCGCACAGCAGGCCGGCCCAGAATAGCGAAGCCCCGTGGTGGGTGGCGTAGCCGAGCAGCGTGTGCCGTCCATCTGTGCGGTGCCGCCCCAATGCCTCGTCCCCCCAATACCAGTGGCTCACGGCATTGATGGGCGCGGCCGCGCTGCGGTTCTCGCGCCGGCCGTACCAGGCAAGCGCGAGGGCGGAAAGAGCGCTGGCACAGCTGCCGGCAACGAGAGCACGCCGAAATATGGTGAGAACTGTCATGCCCTCACTTTTCGCCTGAAAAATGGCTTTGTCTGTAGGCTGACAGCCCAGCCTCAATTGCACTTTGTCCTGCAACTTGGGCCTGAAGGGCTCCTTAGGCTGCGCCTATGCTGATACTGATCGCCGGCGCTTCGGGCTTCGTCGGATACGCTCTGGCCACCCGCCTTTTGCACGACGGGCACGCGCTTGTGTGCGCCTCCCGGCGACCCGGTAACCTGCCTGACAGGGCGAGGCATTTGCGCGTGGATTTCAGCAGTCCGCCCGGCAGGGACTGGTGGGCACCGCATCTGGACGGTGTTGACGTCGTGGTCAACGCCGTGGGCATCTTTCGCGAAGGTCAGGGGCAGACCTTCGACGCGCTGCACACGCGCGCGCCCGTGGAACTGTTTGAGGCAGCCGCGAACGCGGGCGTGAGGCTGGTGGTGCAGCTGTCGGCGCTAGGCGCGGACGATGAGGCAGCCACTGCCTTTCATGCCAGCAAGTACCGCGCGGACGAGGCGCTCAGGCGTCTACCGGTGCGCTCGGTGGTCGTGCAGCCTTCTCTGGTGTACGCATCCCGAGGCACCAGCGCAACCCTGTTCAACCAGTTGGCCTTGTTGCCGCTGGTGCCGCTGCCGGCCATCGATGCCCGGGTGCAGCCGGTGCACCTCGACGATGTGGTGGAGGCCCTTGTTCACCTGATCCACTCACCTCCGGCCCGCTCGTGCACCATCGCCGCCGTGGGCCCTCAGGCCGTCACCCTGAAGGAGTACTTGGCGGTCCTACGGCAGGCGCTGGGCTCCCGTCGCGCGCAGTGGGTGCTGTCCATCCCCATGGGCTTGGCTGCCATGGCAGTGCATCTGATGGCGCTACTTCGCCCGGGCTTGGTGGATGCCAGCGCGCTTGACATGCTGGCACGTGGTAATCAGGCCCCGGCGGCCGACTTTGCCCGCTGCCTGGGCCGTGCGCCACGGCCTATTGCACAGTTCCTCGGGGCCGATGATAAGGAGCCAGCCCGCGAACACGCGCAGCTGCACACCTGGCTTGGGGTGATGAAGGCCGCACTCGCCGCGGTGTGGATCGTCACGGGGCTGCTCTCTCTGGGACTCTATCCAGTGGAACGCAGCCTCGCACTCCTCCAGGATTTCGGCCTGCGCGGCGCGCCGGCCGTGGTGGCACTGTATGCGGGCGCCGTGCTCGATTTAGCCCTTGGCCTGGCTTTGGCGCTGGCACCGCCGCGCCAGGTCCGCTGGGTGCTTTGCGCCCAGTTTGCGACGATGGCCGGATACACCATCCTGATCACGCTGCGGATATCCGATTGGTGGCTGCACCCCTTCGGGCCCATTCTCAAGAACCTGCCGATGCTTGCCGCCACCGCCATGCTCATGGCACTGCACAGGAGACACTGATGGAATACCTGCTGGTCAAATGGGTCCACATCCTGTCCGCCACCGTGCTTTTCGGCACGGGCATCGGATCGGCGTTCTACCTTCTCACCGCCGTGGTGAGCCGCAGACCGGCCATTGTGGCGCACGTCGCGGGCTGGGTAGTGCGTGCAGACTGGATTTTCACCGCCACCACCGCAGTGGTGCAGCCGGCCACGGGCTGGTGGATGATGCACCTCGCGGGCCTGCCCGCAGGCGCGGGGTGGATCGCCTGGTCCATCGCGCTGTACGCGGTCGCTATGGCGTGCTGGTTGCCAGTGGTGTGGCTGCAAATACAAATGCGCAATCTCGCGCAACAGGCCGACGCTGCGGGGAGCGCACTTCCTGCTGCATTCTGGCGCTGCTTCAGGTGGTGGTTCGGCCTGGGCGTTCCCGCACTCGCCGGCTTCCTTGCCATATTCTGGTTGATGGTGGCAAAGCCGACGATGGGCTAGCGCTGCATCGAGAGGTGTCCGGGCCGCGCGATCAAGCCGATGGCCACGGTGAAGTTCTATTCCCGGCTGCGGAAATATGGAGTACGCAGGTTCAACATCGACGTTGGCATAGAGCGGGACGCCGGCCCCCGTCCTCCATCCTTTGCAGCTTCAGCCGGTATCGCCAGAGCTGCCGAAGTCGAAGGCATGTTTGATCTTCTCCCAAAGCGTGTGGGGCCGCTTGTGCTGAGGTGCCTCCTGAAGGCCGCGCTCCTGCATCGGATCCGGATGTTCTGACGTGTGAGAGTTATCGGACGTTGCTACACCTGGCTCGGGGCGGTGTGCCGACAAGGGGGTGGTAAAGGGCATGGCCATTGGGAGCCTTTCATGAGTTAGTCGTTGCATCGCCGAGCTGCCTGTGCTCCAGAGCGAGCAGACGGTGCGCGGGGAGTATTGAGTGCGCGCACGGATGGACCCGCAGTCACTTTTGCTTCTGGTAGGCGTTGTGCGCAGGCAGGCCGCGGTCTGTGTCCTGCAAGCCGCGCTCGATGTCTTCGAAGGCCTGCTCTATCTCCGGGTGCCGAGCGCCCCCGGTCATGTCGGTGGCCTCGTCGCGCTCGTGCGGCAGTCTGGCTTCTGGCCCGCTCAAGTCTTCGGGCCCGCTGCCAGGCGCGGAGCCCATGCGGGTGGTGTCCGTGCGCCGCTCGGTGCGGGCGGGAACGGGGGCCGAGGGATCGACCTCTTCTTCAGCGGGATAGTGCATGTTGCCTCCGTTAGCAGATGGTTGGGCGATTGCGCAAGCCGCGCGGCAATACAGGGCGTTGCGCTACCGTGATGCCGCGCCCCGATGCGGAGCACTCGCGCTTGGCATTGGCTCCGTCAGGGCGCCGTTTGCGCCCGAGCCTCTGGAAGGCTGCGAACGCTGGTCGCCGTGCGGCCTGTCGTTGTGAAACAGCAATACACCGAGCAACGCCAACACCGCGAGCAGGATCAGGTAGGCCCTGATGCGGTCGAATGCGTCAGACGGTTCTTCATCGGGGCGGAGCATGGCGGCTTCGGTTTGTGGAGCCACGAAGCTAAGGACGCGCGCAGCGCGGCCTCGTAGGACAACAGCGCTCTTGGAGCGCTGGGCCGCACACGGCGAGGCGGCAAAGCGCTGGAAGCCCGGGGGTCGCTAGGCGCGCTGTCCTACGCCTGCCGCTCCTTGCCAAGCGCAACTTATGCGCCAGAGGGAGCCTCTCCAGAGCCATCTTCGCGAGTCCGCCCGGCCCCTTCCCTATCCACTCTCGAAAGGACACAGCAATGAATGATCACTCCGACTCCACAGCCCCCGTCTCGATTCGGCCAGACGAAGTCCGATCGCACATGCCAGATGGTCCCAATGTAGGGCCCAGCCCGCAGGAGCATCTTGCAGCGCAGGGGGTGTTGCAACCACCGGCTGCACAAAGCGAAGGCATGCAGACCATCAAGCCGACGGAGGCGCAGCTGGACGATGCCATCGAAAACAGCTTTCCGGCGAGTGATCCGATTGCGACAACATCGCAAAAATCCACCACTTCCTAAACCGGCCGAAGGCCACATTTTCTGGAGGCAGCGCCTTCAATTTTTTGGAGACTCCCTGTGATTCCACAGACATCGAAACCATTGCACACCCCACCAGGGACACCGCCCAAGCCCACCAGCGGACGCGAAAACAACCATGTGGTTATGTGGTTCATCGCAGTAACGCTGCTCATCCTGTCCATCGTGCTGGGCTTTAACCTGCTGGGCCCTGAAGGCGCCTCGCGCAGCGGGGTGGCTGATGGGCCGGCACGCTCGTCGGCGGGCGCAACGACCGGGGGCCCAAGCCCCGGCGGGGCCACACAACAGCCCCGAAACGGCGAACCCTCTCCCACGGCAGCCTGGCAGACCAGCCCCGATGCCAGGAACGTGGCGGTGCCGCAAGCGCCGGACAGCGCAACCCCACCGGGCAGGGAGGGCATGGGAGCGCCCCGCGGCGCGGCACCCCCGTCGCCAAACCAGGATCGGGCCGCTGCCGAAGGCCAGCAGCGTGAAGCAGTACCCAGGGCCGCGACAACCCCTGCATCGGCCACACCAGCAGCACCGCCAGCCTCGCGCTGACCACCGCTGGCCCCCAGGGCCAACGGCGTTACATGGCTGGGCGGGCGGGGCTGTTTAGGCGCCGCCCGGTGCAGTTCTAGCTAGCCCGTGAGTAGCCCACAGGCCTTCCCGCTATGCGCTCGAACTCCACGGGGTCGTGGGCGCTCAGCACCTGGATCTCGGCGCGATGCTCCCGTTTGAGCGTGCGCAGCCTGGCTTGGTTGGCCAGGCGCTCGTGGCGGTTTTTTTCCATCAACGTTTGGTACATGCGAAGGCCCGGTGTGCAGTACGGTGCCTCGGTGTCCATTTCCGCATGGTAGAAATACGCGTCGCCGGCCATCAGCAGCCAGCCGGGGTCGGTGCGCAACGCCACGCCGGCATGCCCTAGCGTGTGTCCCTGTAGAGGCACAAGCAGTACGTCGTCGCCTATGCCTTCGAGCGGGCGCACGCAGCGAAAGCCGTGCCAAAGCTCGCCGGCGGAGCAATCATGGGCCTGCCAGCGTGGGCGGCTCGACCACTGCTGGGGCCGGTAACGCTGGCGGTCCAGCCAAGTGTCCTGTCGGGCCGCCGACTCCTGTTCGCCGCGCATGAGATGCACGCGGGCGAGCGGAAAGTCGTCGAGCCCGCCTGCATGATCGAAGTCCAGGTGCGTGAGCACGATGTGGCGCACTTCCTGCGCGCGAAACCCCAAGCGCTCGATCTGCCGCACGGCAGTCATCTCCTCTCGGAAGTCGGGGGACATCAACCATAGGAACATGCTGCTCAGGCGGCTCGCGGGTGCACGCACGTCGCGCAGCCCGTAACCGGTGTCCACCAGAACGAGGCCGGCATCGGTCTCGGCAAGCAGGCAGTGGCAGCACAGGCAACCGCGTTGCCATACCGACGGCGTGCGCCCGTCCATCAGCCGCCCGCCCAGAGGGCAGGCTGATACGCAATTAAGGTGGTGGACTTTCATCAGGTTCTTTTTGCGGTTTCGGAGTCGATGAAACGCTGCGGGAGCGCCGCACTACGGGCGGCCAGGGGTCTGGTGCTGCGGGTGGCGGGTGATGCCGTGCTCGCCTTCTTCGCGCCGCATGAGTTCGCCCGTCGCCACCACCCTGAACAGCGATTCGTTTACCCGCTCCACCGCACCGCCGCCCTGCAGCTGATAGGCGACGCCAGGGCCAGACCATTCCAGCCCGCCCAGATCGTTCTCGCGGGGCGCAGTCCGCAGTTTCTCGACTGCGACGAGTCGACCGGCGCCATCGCGCAGGTCGAAGCGCTCGGCGGTGCCGGCGCTTTCGGGACTATGGTCCGCCGAAAAAGGATCAGCGGTTGGCATTGCCGGTGCTGCTGTTGGGCGTGCTGTTCGTCGATCCCGACGTGGTGCCACCCGCACCGGGCGTGGACGCACCGCTGCTAGCTGGCGAACCGGGGTTGCCCGAGGTTCCCGATGTGCCCGTTCCTGTGGCGCCACTGGAGCCGTTCGTGCCCGGAGCAGCCGAGGTGCCAGTACCCGATGCATTGCCCTGTCCTGTGGAGCCGGACGGTTGGCCACTGGCGCCCGATGTACCCGAAGGTGTGGTCGCCGCGCCCGGTTGCCCTGCAGCGGAGTTGCCCACGGAACTCGAGGTGCCGCTCGCGTCGGCGCCAGCGTTGCCACTACCGGCTCCCATTGTGGCGGAGCCCGGGGCCCCCGTGCCCGCACCCGAAGTGGTGCTTTGGGAGGTGGAACCGGGCGCAGTCCCGGACGGCGATGAACTTTCGCTCTTGTTGCGATCACAGGCGGCCAGAGCGATGACAGCAAGCGAGACGGCGATTACCGTGAGAGCGGTGCGTTCGAAACGATGATGGCTTAGGCTATGCATGGAATTCTCCTCGGTGGCATGGGTTAGTCACATTGGGTACGTTGAAGAAATAGTGATGGGGAGTGCGGCGGTTAAGGCCTCGCTGGTCGGCGCGCATACCTCAGGCGGCCTGCGCATCGGGTGAATCCCTCGCGCTAGTTCAGCACAGGCCCCGCCCGAAGAGGCGGCGCGCGAGGGCGGCCCCCTGGCTTTCACAGCCTCGCGAGAGGGGTGTTCGGGATAACTCAAGTTACTCCTTGTGCAGGCCATCTACTCAGTAGTGCCTTCAATGGTCTCGGCCGCTTCCTTGAAGCACCTCACAATCAACTGGTCGAAGGCGTTGTAGTTGAACGGCTTGAGAACCACATAATCGGCGCCAGACCAATCGGCCACCTGATCCATCGTGACGTCGCCTCTGACCGCGACAGTGACGCATTTTTTGCCGCCCCATGTGACTCGCGCTGCAGCCTTGAGGCGATACGACAATTCAGTACCTGTGAAATCGGGAAGATCCTCATCAATCAACACGACGGGTGCGTACTGCGCGAACATGTGATCGAGAGCCTGCTGGCCGGTAGAGGCCCGGCGTACGACGTAGCCAGATAGCTCCAGCAACTCCGTCATGAGTTGCTGGAACTCTAGCGAGTCATCCACCAAAAGAATGCCGTTCACTGTGGCTCCAAGAGTCGGATCATTGCGCCCGTCGTGATGTTCCAGAGCTCAAGCCACACGCTGTATGCGGTCCATGCCCTGGGCCAGTTCGGTGCCGGGCGTCCAGACCCATCCCGAAGAGGCGGCGCGCGAGGGCGATCCCGTGGCGTTCACGGCCTCGCGGTACGCCAGCGATGAAGCGCCTTCCTCGGTCTGGCCGACGAAGCGGGTGCCGTCCTTGCGCAGGGGAATCTCTTGCTCCACGACGTGGCGGATGAACCCGCGCTGGCTCTTGAACTCGATGAAGCGTGGCAGGTTGCCGCTGCCCAGCACTTCAGCGGGGTCGCGCTTCTCGTGCTCCTTGAACAGCGATATCGCCACCTGCAGGTGGCCCAGTTCGTAGTCCAGGAAGCGCTCCCAAAGCGCTTTGATGCGAGGATTGGTTTCCTGCGCGGCGCAGCCGGCGTAGTTCCACACCTCGCATGCCTCGCTGACGAGGAGCTTTTCAAGCGGCGTCTCCAGAGGGTTGAGCATGGATCCGTAGTGCGTGATGTGCTGTGACTCCACAGAGGCTATCTCTGCGTAGAGTTGCCGTGCGATGGGGTCAGCGAACAGGGGTCCGATGTTCATGTAGTAGTCATGCGTCTGGTACTCGCCGCCGGTCAAGGTCAGGGCATGCAGCTTGGTGCTCAGCTCGGCATTGGGCCCGTAGGGTTCGAGCAGATCGTGTTCAGGCGCGCGGTGGTGCTCCCATGTTGGGCGTGCCGGCACGATGTCGGTATAGCCCTGGGTGATGTTGTTGGCGTCCTTGCCTTCCAGCCGGTCCAGCAGCGCGCTGTAGCGATACAGATGGTCGAAGTCCTCCAGCAATGCATACCGGTAGCCCTGCGCCATGTAGGAATCGGGCTCGAGCTGCGCGATGGCTGCCGTGACCTCGATGGCGGTCTGTTCGTAGCCAATGGTGGTCTCTAGCGGCGAGTGGTCGGCACCGATCAGCCAGTTGATGGTGGTGGCCTGGTGCTGCTCCACCCGCATGAGCTGCGCGAGCGCGACCCGCGCATCTGCATTGGTTCGAAGCGCCATCTGTTTGGTGCGAAGCGAATCGAGTTCCAGCCCGTTCATGAGGATTGAGCGAACCCGCGTAAACGCATCGTCGTCTAGCTTGCTGATGGGCTTGCCAACCATGTCTTTCCACGCCATCGTCTGGCGATCCAGGGCCACACCCTTGTCCTGCAGCAGGTTGATCATGATGGGCTCCTTCAGGTAGCGGGGGTTTCTGCAGGTGACAGTGCGAGGGCCTTGACCCACGCCCGAATCGTGACCAGGTGTTGCTCCTCCTCCACCATCGCCACTCTGAAGCGGTCCGTGATGTCGTCCTCACCCGCCTGTTCGGCCAGCGCAATGAGCAATTCCCACCCCGCGTTGTCAGTCAGCTCGGCGGTGAGCACGGCGCTTAACGACTGCGCAAGCGTGGTGCGAGGGTCGCTCACCACCTGCAGCAGGCCCAGCGATGCCGTGGCCACCACGTCAGCGCAAGGTGTCTGGGCGGTAGGGTCGCCACCTAGCGACTTCATCGCCTCGCTCAGCATCAGGAAATGTTCATGCTCTTCGTCGCGTATGCGGACCATGGTGGTGTAGACGTTGTCACCACTGGCATCGAGCGGCATGGGCATGGAACCTGCGGCACCAATTTCCTCCAGCACCTCGTACTTTCGAATCAGGGCCTCGTACAGGCGTGTTCCGCCGCGCTCGAACGCGATGCGCTCGCCGATCTTGTCCATCAACATCTCCGGTCGCTCGCCCAGGAGCTTGTTGATGCCGCTTTTAAGCGTCCCCTGGATCGTCGCAGGCGGCGGAATGGAGCCTACAGACTCCGCTTCGATGATGTAGATCTGACGATCCTTATCGCTGAGCGTCAAGTCGGGGTTCTCATCCGGCGCCCAGAGCGTGTTGGCTTCGAGCATTTCAGCAACACCGTCCTTTGACGTCGCTGTTCCGGTGCGGTTGTTGCCAGTTGTGGTGGCTTGCATGGCTATCCTTTCAACGGGGGGAGGGAATAAGTAAGCAAGTGAGCGTTTGGCTCATCGCACAGCCGTGCGCTCTAGCTTTGGCCAAGCGGCTCTCGGGTCGGTCGATCCGAAGCGTTGGATATAAGGTCCTGGATGCGTTGGTAGATCCGTGACTTTCTGGATTGGGCGTCCAAATACTCGATGCTCTTGGCAAGTTCGGTCGCCTCGCGATATGCCGCAGCGGCCTCAGGCAAAAGGTCCGGGTATTGCAGCGACTCTTTGAGCATGTCAACTCCTCCAGGCTTCAGGACATCGCCTAGCGCCGCGAGTTTCAGTGCTGTGTATGCTTGCTTGTGCATGGCTGTGAATACATCAGGTTGATCAGATAACGTTCACAGGTTCCGAGCCGGAGGGGCACAAAGGTGCTCCGGCTTGAAGCCGTTTCAAGCAAAGCTGCGCCTGCATAATTTCGATTTATGTAGGACGATCACGCCACGTGACTGCAAGGTGTGTCGGGCAGTGGCTTGGCGTGAATAACATCGCAACCTCTGAGCCAGCGCACGCCGCCTCGATGCTTGTGTCCCACACGCGCCCGACGGTGAGTGCCATCATTTGCCAGGCGGTCATTCCATCGGAACTGTGGGCTGCGGTCCTGCATGGAGCTTGCACGGAGATGGCCACCGTGAAGCCGGGCGGCTCCTTGCCGTTGAGCGCGTCGAACTTCGAAGCCGGTGGGCAGGATGCTGTTGAGTATGGTCAGCGCCTCTTCGTCTGCGCCGTCGGGGATGGTACAGGCTGGTGCTGGTATGCGATGCGCACGAGTTCTGCCTGGGCGGTTCGGTTCCTTTCGACGCAGGAAACTCCTCGGTCTTGGTCACCCGGAGCCATGGGACCGGGGTCCGGCGGACTTACGTCGGCGGAAGGGCTTGCGTCGAGGGCGGTCGATGCCGCTGCAGGCCCCGCAGCGGTCGCTGGAGCCTCGCTGGAGATCTGCTTTGCGTCCGGCTTGCAGAGTGGGACATTGCGCTAGGTTCTAGGACTGTGCCCATGCCTCAGTGCAGCTTGATGCGCGGTTGGTACGTGCGCTGGAGCTTTTCGACAAGGAGACGCGCTGCCGCCCGGCCCCACCCATGCACGGCTACTTCGTGGCGACGCAGAAGCAGACCGTATACCCATTTCGCGCTCAGCCCCTGGATCAGCGCCCCCTTGCTATCTTGTCCAAAGCGAGTGGTGAGATTACCCACCGCCCCGTCCTCGCCGAGTGAGACAACCGAGCCTTTGCTCGCGAACCGGAATGGCGGGATGTTCGGGCCACCCGGATTGCCACGTGCCAGTAGGGCTGCAAGGTAGCGCGCTTGCGCCGATGCCACCTGGGCCGTATAGGGAGCTGGCTGCCCAGTCCTCGGGTCCGTCCATTGTGCGCAGTCGCCCAAGGCGAATACGCCAGGACAATGCACGCATTGCAGATGGCCGTCCACCAGAACCCTGCCGGTGGACGACAGAGGCAGACCAAGTAGCGAAGAAAGCAGCGCCGGGCCCCGCACGCCCGCCGCCCAGACCACGAGATCTGCTGCAACGGTCTGTCCATCGTCAAGGTGCAGCCCCGCTGCATCGGCTCTGCGCACGCGGCTCCCCGTCATCAGTCGGATGCCACGCGCCAGCAGCGTGCCGGTTGCGTATTCGGACTGCTCGGGCGGGCTTGCGCCCAGCACGCGCTGGCCCGCTTCCAACACGGTCAAATTCATCTGCTCAGGCCGGATCTGCGGCTCCAGGGTGCGTACCGAATCCAGGCTGTGGTAAATCTCTGCCGCCAGTTCGATACCGGTCGCACCACCACCCACGATAGCAATTGACACGTCGTCTTGAACGCCGCGCGCCACGCGCATGAGCAAGGCCAGCAGGCGCTGGCGGATGCGCTCCGCGTCGGCCGTGGAGTTTAGGAAATGGCAGTGTTCGCGCACGCCCGGTGTGCCGAAGTCATTGGCATCGCTGCCCAGTGCGAGTACCAATCGGCCATAGGATATTTCACGACGAGGTAGAACGGGCTTTCCGTCAGGACCGGATACCGGCGCAAGAGTGATGCTGGACCCAGCCAGGTCCAGGGCCTCGAGTTTGCCCAATTCGAAGTGGTAGCCGTGTGCGAGGGAATGGCTGAGGAAAGAGGTTTCTGCGGACACCACATCATGCACGGCGGTGGCAATCTCGTGCAGCCGGGGCTTCCATACGTGTCCCAATTCCTGATCGACAAGCACCAACGGAAACAACGCCCGCATACGACGGGTGAGCCGAGTCAGCGAGGTGACCAACTCGAGCCCTGCAGCACCGCCCCCGACAACGACGACAGGAAGCCTGCCATTGGCGCCGGAGGTGGTGTTGCGTGGGCCGAAACGGCCAGGTCCCGGGAGACCCGGCACGGTTCTCTCACTCATGAACGGTCAGTGCTCAGCGATCATTCTTGTGGCTCTGGCGGCCCGCTTCGGCATGTTGTTCGCTGCTGCCGCCTCGGGTTCCGCCGGACGAGCCGCCCTGGTTTGCCTGACTGCGGGTGCCCTGGCCGCCTTGGTTGTTGTTGCCGCCTTGGCCGCCCTGACCGCCATGACTCTTGGAGCCTGCTTCGCGAGCTTCTTCGGAGTCAAACTCGTGGGCGTTGCCGCTGGCATGAGCTGCACGACCGCCTTCGCTGGCGATCTCACGCTGACGTTCGCTGTCCATGCTGGCGAAGCCGCGGCCGGACTGTCCACCCGACTGCTGTTGCTTGTCTTGTCCGCCTTGATTGTTGTTGCTAGCCATGAATATCTCCTTTGAGTTGATCCAGGGGAACCATTCCCCCGGCAGCTCAAAGTTGCGGCCATGCAATCGGATCGGATGTAGGAATTCCCCCCTTCGGGAGTGCGACCATCAGGACAAATGTGTAGTACCTTGAGAGCCAACCACCTAGGTATGCATCGGATCTGCGGGGTTGTCTATCGCCCCCTTTCGCTTCTCGCTGCAGCAGTTGCTGGGGTACTTTATGGACCGAGCCTGCGTTCTCGCATAGATCGTCGGAAGGGCCTAGCGTGCGACGACTGCGCGGCCGCCTTGAGCAGCTTGAAGCGCAGGGTGTCTAGCTGTGCCGTTGCCAACTCAGTGCCTTGCAAAGCCAGCGCGGCAGCCGCTCGATCACCGTGGCCCAATGCAGCCGGCGGCCGCGCGCTGGGCTTGACACTGTTCCACGAGCAAGTCATACGGGTGTCAATGACCGCTCCCGGCTTCACTGCCGGCGAGGGCGACGACCTTCTCCGGGCCATGGCAGCCTGGAAGAAGCACGGGGGCCTGGAAAAGTACCAGACCAAGCTCATCAAGGGCATGAGGGCGCGGGGATATGACGAGCCATTGCCCAATCGATCCATCGGCAGATCAAGGGCTTCCCCGAGAGCCATGCGGCGTCATTCGCGTTGCTGGTCTATGCCAGCTACTGGCTCTGGTACCTGGGACTTTTCAACACGCGCGGGCTCACGCTGCCCATGTCGGCAACCAACATTCGAGCGTGCCAGATGCGCTATAAAGTGCCTTCCAACTCACTCTTAAAAGCCTATGAACCGCGCTGATCTCGTTGAAGTCCTGGCCGCAAAACACGACCTGTCCAAGGTCGCCGCTGGTGCCATCCTCGAAACCCTGATCGATACCATCCAGACCGCCGTCAAGAAGGGCGATACCGTCCAATTGGTCGGCTTCGGTAGTTTCAAGTCGGCAAAGCGTGCGGCACGCACCGGCAAGAATCCGTCCACCGGAGCTGCATTGAAGATTCCGGCATCGACCGTGCCGAAATTTGTGGCTGGTGCAAAGTTCAAGGCTGTAGTCGATCCCAAGGCTGCGAGGCGCAAGGCAGACAAGGCCGGCAAGTAATTTCTCTGGCTAGCAAAGCCAAACAATTCAAGAGACCGCCAAGGCTTGCGGCCTTTGGCGGTTTTTCACTACTGGTGCCACTTTCAAGTGTCGTAGCAGATTCATACACAATGCGTCCATGAATACTTTCTCGAATGCATTCCGCGCCGAAGTTGTGCGCATGGCCCGCAAGGAACTCAAGCCAGAGATCCAGGGTATGCGAAAGGCACTGGCGTCCCATCGCTCCGAGATAGCCGCGCTGAAGCGTGATGTGAAGGCGCTGACGTCGCAGCTCAAAGCCGCACAGCGACAGGTCAAGGCTACTGCGAAGGCGGCGGTGGAAGAAGAGACACCCGCGCGCAAAAGCGGCCGCAAATGGGTTTTCAAACCAGAGGCGCTGGCAGCCAAGCGCGCCGAACTGGGCCTCACGGCCAAGGAAATGGGCAAGTTGCTTCAGGCAGGCCACCTATCGGTTTACCGATGGGAAACCGGCAAGGCATATCCTCGCGCAGCGCAACTGGAACGGATCCGCGAGGTTCTCAACCTGGGAAAGCGCAAGGCTCTGGCCTTGCTGGCCGAGGCCCAGTAGCAGTTTTTGCGCGGCTTCAGCGGCCTCAGGCCGTCTCGCCGGCCTCCAGCACCTTCGCCCCAGAGAAGATGCACTCCAACTTCTCGTTGATGTAGTTCGACATCACGGGATGAAGCGGCAGTGCCTGCCCGTTGTGGACATTGCACTGCGTGAAATCAATGCCCTTGGCGTGCGCGGCGCGGCAGGCCGTGATGTACTCATTCATGAGCCCTGCAAACTCGATGAATGGATGGTTGCCGATGGAGACCGCGCTGCGATAAAACGCATCCGACGTCTCCTGCATGCGGCTCAAAGCCACCAGGCGTTCATTGGCATCCATTCTTTCTCTCCGCTTCAAAATGCTGATGAAGAAAGCATAGCAGGCAGACTTTGCAACTCGGCTTGTTCCGTCAGAGCGTCACCACATTGAGCTCGTCACCAAGCACCTCCCTGGCCAGGGGTACCAGGTGATCATGGTGGGTCAGGAAGATCACCTGCATCTTCCTCGCCAGCTCACCCAGAACTTGAAGCCCGGCCGCGGTGCGCCGGTCATCGAAGTTGATAAACAGGTCATCCGCGATCAGCGGCATGTTGAGGCCCTGCTCGATCTGCAGTTCCAGGTCCGCGAGGCGCAGTGCTAGATACAACTGGTCCCGGGATCCTTCGCTCATCCCCGATACCTCAACCTGGGCGCCGTTGGCACGAATCCCGAAGAGCTTGGGTTTCTCGTCAGCGGAGTCAACGAGCAGGCGCTCGAACGAGCCCAGGGTCAGGGTGTTGAACGTTGCTGAAGCCTTGGCCAGCATCGGGCCTTGCCTCGTCTCGCGGAATTTCTCCATCGACCATTTCAGCAGGCGCGCTGCCGTGTGCAGCTTGAGGTAGCGCTCGGCCGCATCCGCCATGGATGCCACTGCTTCCTGGCGGCGTGCATCGGCCCTCGCTGCGGCGTCTGTCCCGTCCAGAGCTTCAAAGGCTTTGCGCTGTGTTCCGTGCTGGCTGCTCAACTGGGCGATCTCTTCCACCAGTTGGGCAGACTGCGTGCCCAGTCGCTCGATCTCGGCCATCAGCTCGTCGGGGGCGACGCCTTGCGCCTCCTGGCGGAGTTGGTCCAGGCCCAGTCCATCCCCGCCTTGCACCAGGTCGGACTGGGCTGCACTGACTTTGGCTTCAAAGGCTCGGCGCTGTTCGGACTGCTCGGCTGCCGCGGCGAGCGCGTTGATATCGTCCACACCTGCCGTGGCCATCAATGGCGCCAGGCGCGCGGTTTGAGTTGCTTGGCGCTGCTGGACCTCGGCGATCTCGGCCTCGACCTGGGATTGTCTGGCCCGCAGTTCGCGTTGCGTCTTCTCGGACTGCTTGGTGGTCGTGAGGCGCGCGAAGAGCTCCTGGGCGATCACGTCGGCATCCTGCTCGACCAAGTCCGCGGCGGCACGCTGAGCAAGGGCCTCTGCGGACGCTTTCAGGTCGGAGAGATCCATCTGCATGGGTTCAATGCGCTCACTGCGAATACTGCGGATCAGGGTCAGCAACCGCTCAACCTCCTGGATAGCTTCGAACTCCGCTTCGATCTGACCAGCTGTCGCCGCACTCTCGTAGCCTGCGGCTTTCACGGCCGCCTGCCAGGCGGTCTCCCACTCACTCCAAGCTGACTGCGCTTGCTGCACCAAGCTCTGCAGTCTGGGAACGCTGTTCTGGGCGTCGGCCACCTGCTGCTCCAGCGCGCTGCGTTGGCCTTGCGCCTGGTCGACGGCAGCCAGCAGCTTGCGTGCTCGCTGCAGGCCGTCGTGAAGAGTGGGCATCTCGACTTCTTCCGTGACGCCGCCCAGCATCGACCAGAGGGCAGTTGCGAGATCGACACCGGCGGCCACCAAGTCCTTGTGCTGCTGGTCGAGTTGGCCCAGCTCGGCACCAATCTCCAGAACTGTCCTGCGCTGGCGCAGCCACGCCGGCGCCATCTCTAGCGGCAGCTGTGGCAGTCCACTCGCCTCCGCCAGAGTTTGCCATTGGCGCGTTCGGGCCTCGATCCGGTCATTTGCGGCCTGCAGCCGTGTCTGCTGTCCCTGCAGCTCCAGACGCACATGCTCGATGCGTTCGGCCCTGGACCGGTGGGTCGCTTCATGTTGGACGCGATCAAGCCTGGTGTCTGCCAGCCCATCGGCCTTGCCCACCCATTGCTCATAGGCATTGGCCTTGGCGGTCAGTTCGCTTGGCGCGGCCTTGATCGCCCGCCACTCCTGGTCTCTTGACCGGCGGGCCTCGTCGACCTGCTCTCGGGTCACTGGTTGGAAGTCCTGGACGAACTGCTGCAGTTCCAACTCCAGCCGTTGCAACTCATCTGCTTTCGTCGCTGCCGCGTCTTGCAGCGTCTGGGCCTCTGCGACTCCAGTGCGGCTCTCATCCAGCAGGCCCTGCACAACAGTGTCGTCGGGCACGAGCATGCCTGCGAGAGCGTCCGGTTCGGTTCGCCACTTTCCAAGGCCGGCCAGGGCAGTCGCAAGGGATGTCCTCTGTGCATCCGCCTTCTGAGCCAGCTGGGAGACTGCTCCGGCATGGTCGCCAAGCTTCAGGGCCTTCTCGACAGTGCCTGCCAGCCCTGGATGTACCTCGCGCGCCACCAGGCGCTCCAGCGCTTGCTCCGCCTGCTCTATCTGCTGCTCGCGATCGGTCAGCGCGGATTGGGCGCTGCGCAGTTGCTGGTTCAGTGCGCCCCGCTCTTTGAGCAGGCGCACCAGGCGGCTGCGCGTGGTCATGACCGGCAGGCGTTTGCGTACGGCGTCTTCGGTGTCGGTCGTCCAACCCAAACTGCCAGCGAGCTCTTTCACCCGAGTCCAGTGGGTCTGGATCTCTTCGGTGCGCTTGACGATGTCCGTTCTGTGGCTGCGGTACTGCAGCCTGCGTTCGTTGAGGTCGGTGATATCCGCGGCCAGAGTCAGCAGAGCCTGGTCAACTTGGATGCCCTCGAGTTGGGTGCGCAGCGCAGAGCTCTCCTGTTCGAGGCGCTGGATCTCTACGTGCGCCAGGGCCATCGTCTGGGCCGCATCTCGAATGGTGGAGGATGCGCTCTCTGGCAGTAGCGGAACGTCGTCAGTGAGGCCCAGTGCTTCCCTTTGGGCCTGCGCAGCATCCAGCGCTTGCAGCATGGGCCGCACGCGGCGAATGCGTTCCAGTTGGTTCAGCTGCTGGCGGGTGTCCCTGTCGCGCTGGCGTGTGTCGGCGAGGGCCTGCTCGGTTGCGAGCAAGGCGTCATGCTGGGTTTTCCAATCCTTGGTCTTGAGCACCGCCTGCTTGAACTGGGTGCCAGCCGCTTCGTACGCTTCATGCGCCTGGTGGTAGACCCGATGGCCGGCCTTTCGGGCTCCCCAGAGGCTGTCTGCTTCGGCTTCCAGCTTCTGCAGAACATCGGCAAGCCCTTCAATCCCTGCGGCCGACTGAAACAGCAGCCGTCCGACATCATCCGACGCCGACAGGATGCCGGCGCCGCCTTCGACGAGTGTGGAGTGGTCCAGCGCATACATGCGCGTAAAGGCCTGCAGCTGCATACCGCCCAGCCAGGGCTGCAGCACAGCGTCCTGCAGTACCGCGTCTTCGGGCGAGCGCACGGTGTTCTTGGTGGCCTTGGTTCGGTCAAAGGCAAGCTGCTGGTCCTCTGCTGTGCCCGAGGCCATGCGCTCCAGCAGGCCGCCGATCCGCAGCTCGGACATCGGGTGCAGAAAACCCAAGGACGTCCGGACCGGGATGCCGAACAGCCAGTCTCCGATGGCCGAGCGGACAGTGGACTTGCCGGCTTCGTTGGGCCCTACGATGAGGTGGATGTCCCTGGGCTGCTGGGGCAGCGACACGTGGCGGTCGGTGAATTTTCCGTACCGGATCAGCTTGAGTTCGCGGATGCGCATGGGGGTCGAGCTGGGTAGGTGGTCAGGCTGCGGTGCTGGCACCGGCGACGCGGGCCATGAGCACGGGGGTGGCCTGGCGGACGCGGTCGGCAATGAGCGATGGATCCGCCTGGCGAAGCTCTGCGAGTTCGAGGGATGCCTGGAGCACATCGTGCGGTAGTTTCTCCAGCATGGCCTGCCAGTCGGCCTGGAGCGACTGCAGGAACTCTGGATCGGTGTGGGCAGAGGCGGCCAGCTCTTGAAGTGCGTTCAGTGCGTCCTGCGATTCGCCCTCCAGGGCGACAGCTTGTGTCGCAGGCGCCGTTGTGGCGACGCGCACCTTCTCGATCCAGATGCGGTCCGGGTCCAGCGCGACGGCCTGGGCGATCATCTCCTGCCGCAGTTGCCCCTCGTCGCTGGCCAGCGCCGCGTGGGCCTCGGATTGGCCCGAGAAGCTCACGCGGACCGCCAAGGGCAGGCCAGCGGGTGAGTTGGTGAGCAGGACCTCCATGGCCTGGCCCGCGCACCGGACGGCGCTGCGCAGGTCATCGCAGGCACTGACATCGACAGCCAGCGTATGCCAGCGCAGCACGTCGACTTCGATCCGTTCGACCTCGGTGATCTCACCCCCTTCGGCGCTGACCAGAAGGGCTCCGCGCGGGCCAGCCTCCTTGATATGACGGCCCTGCAGGTTACCTGGGTAGGCGATGGTGGTGTCACCGCGCTCGATCCGCTGCTCATGCACATGGCCCAGGGCCCAGTACTGGTAGCCCTTGGCCTGGAGCTCGGGCACGGAGCATGGGGCGTACTTGGGATGCTCGGTGAGGCCTTCAAGCGCGGTGTGCAGCACACCGACGTTGAGCCAGCCGGCAACGGGCATGGGGTAGCCGGGGAGCAGATTCTCCGTGGTGGCTGCCACCTTGAAGCTGCGCCCATGCAGGGCAACCTTGAGCGGTTCGATGCGGAAGGTCTCGGCCTTGCGCGAGGCGAAGGCGTGGACGTTGTCCGGGAGCTCCAGGCCCTTGGTCATTTCGCTGTCGGCATCGTGGTTGCCGTAGAGCAGGTACACCGGGATGCCGGCCTGGCGCAGGCGCCCCATCTGGCGCACGAAGAACAGGCCGGTGTTGAAGTCCTTCCAATCGCCGTCGTAGACATCGCCGGCGATGACCATGAAGTCCACCTTCTCGTCGATGGCCACGGTGACAAGGCGCTCGAAGGCATCGCGCGTTGCGGTGCGCAGCCGCTCGGCGGGGGCATCAGGATAGGAGGACAGGCCGCGCAGGGGGCTGTCCAGGTGCAGGTCTGCGGTGTGGATGAATTTCACGAGCGAGTCTCCTGTTGAGTGCCCACGGACGGACCTTGCGACGGCCTCACTTGCGGGGGACGATCTGGATGGTTCCGACGCCAGATACGGGCGGCGGAGCGATCCAGTGGACCCAGACGCCACGCATCCATGCGCCTAGATAGATCACGCTCACGAGGAAGATGCCCCATTGGTCAGCCTTCCATGCGGCGTAGAACCAGGCGGGTTGGCCGAGCATGCCGAAGATGCAGGCCCAACGCCGCAGTTTCTCGCTGCGGGCCTGGGACAGCCAAGCTGCGAGTGCACCGAACAGGGCGATGGCGATCTGGTCGAGTTCCATGCAGTGATTGTGCATGACTGGATGGAATTACAGCACTGAAATCCTTCGTGCAGCGCCCCCAATTTGCAGGTTTGTGCGGGGGCGATTTCCATAGGCACGATTGAAAACTTGACCTCGATCAAGTGCAGATCCGGCATGCCAAAACTATGTTGCAACTTCTTGCAAATGCCGCAATAGTGACAGCGCGCGCTGGAAGACAAATCCATCTGCGACTTAGGTAAACCCATCTAGCAGTTCAGGGTAGGTTTGAGAATCAATGTATCTATCACAGCTCGCAATCAAGAACTTTCGTCAGTTTGGCGGGGACGCCGCTGACTTCAAAGTCGAATTTCACAAAGGCGTGACGGCATTGGTGGGCGAGAACGATGCTGGGAAAACAGCGGTCATTGATGCGATCAGGTACGCACTGACGACCAGAGACCAAGAGTACCTGCGCTTGCAGCCGGAGGATTTCCATATTGCCGCGGATGGCCGCCAAGCCAACGAAATCACCTTGCGCGTGCGTATATCAGGATTGGATGAAAGCGAGAAGGGCGCTTTTGCCGAGTACCTCACTTTCGAGAGCAGCAGGGATCGCGGCTATCGGGAAGTCGGCGGGGATTCCGCTATAGATGGAACGGTCGATTGACATGGTCGCTCCTTGCAATGGGAGCAACATACCCCCAATGAGCCGGGCCTTCAAGGGCAGTAAGGAATCAAGGCCTCGGTGTTCGTTCCTTGCTTTGGTTCAGCCCCTGCACCCTCCCACAGAAGAATGTCCACTCAGGCCGTGGATGAACCTGTGGATATCCCCGTGGTATGTCCTGCAGAGCCTGCACCGGCGCGGGTCCTGACGGAGTGCCTAATTCATAGGCAAGACAGAGCGCGGGGTGCAGGTCCTACCTGGTGAAGTGCGACCAACGCTGCCCAATCAAGGCTTTCGAGGGACACCTTGGGTGCACGCAGTGGCTTTGCTATCCTGCTTGTCTCTAGACGAACGAGGTTCATCATGGAGCTTCACCTTGTCAACGAACGTCCGGCGCCGGATGTCCTTTCGCAGCCCGAGGTCCAACTGCACCACTGGCGCATTCTGCGGAGGGGCAATGGAACTCTGCACATTGCCGCCCAACTTGATTCGGGGTCACTGCGTATCACCTCCTTACTGCAAGCCATAGACTTGCCCAGGGCAATAGTCAAAACGGAGTCAGGGCGGAGCTACCAGCTGTGCAATCCACCTGAGGACGACCAGTTGCTGAGGTCGCTCATGGTGCTGAACGCAGCCCGAGGCCTGGTTCAGGTCTCGGAGGATGTGAGTGACGCCATCTGGGCCGCGATCACCACTGGCGCTTGGCCCTATGAAGGCTCCAGCTTGCTGCCTTCGGTGCAATAGCTCCGGTCAAGCCGTTTGGACCGTCGACCTCATGCCATGAGGGCAGCAGGAGCCCCGCTGATTTCCACAATGCAGGAAATGCCCGACGGACCTTCCTTTCATCCGACGGACTTTATTTGCAGTAGTCAGTTGCTGCGGTTACGGCACCCGACCAAACAACCGTAACGCTATTAGCAAGATCGCAGAATTTATCAACAAGCTTGCCGCGCAGGATCAATCTGGCGCAAAAATTCGATGCCGTTGGCATCCTGCCTGAAGGGTGAGTCACGTATGACCTGTCCCCTACCGTCCGGGCTGGGAGCGGTTTACGACATTCGCCAATCGCCCCTCCCCCGCTAAAAGCCGCGCCAGTGCTCGACGAGGGTTTACGACACTATTTGCGGGTTTACGACTTTATTTGGCAGGAATACCCTCGCGGGGATCAACTGGCCACGGTGAAACGCTGCTTCACGTGGCGCGGGTTCTCCAGTTCGTCCACGATGGCCACGGCCATGTCGGCCACGCTGATGCCGCCGGGGGCTTCGCCGTTCATCAGCGGCGCATCGGTACCCAGGCGGTATTGGCCGGTGCGTTCACCGGGAGCCAGCAGGATGGGGGGCGACAGGAAGGTCCAGTCCAGCGTGGTTTCATGGCGGATCAGATTCAGCGCCTCGCGCGCGGCCAGGGCGCCTGCCTTGTACTCGGCCGGAAAGTTGGGCGTATCCACCAGCTGCACGCCGGGTGCCACGAACAGGCTGCCCGCGCCGCCCACCACGAGCAGGCGCTTGACGCCGGCCTGCTTGACGCCTGCATAGATGGCGCGCGTGCCGACGAGGAACTGGTCGTGGATGTCGGGCACGGTCCAGCCGGGGTTGTAGGCGTTGACCACGGCGTCCTGGCCGGCCACGGCCTTGGCGACCTGGGTGGCGTCCTGGGCATCGGCATGCACCACGGTGAGGCCGTCGCGCGCAGCCAGTTTGCCGGGGTTGCGGGCCAGGGCGGTCACCTTGTGCTGGCGGCGCAGCAGTTCTTCGAGCACGGCCGAGCCGACGAAGCCGGTGGCGCCAATCAATGCGATGTTCATGTCATTTCCTTGGGTTGAAGTCGATGCAGTGAGAATAGGGGCTTGTCAAACAAGCCGGTAGAGGGCAAAAATCGCCTTCACCTTGAAGTACAGCTTCACAAAAGCCCTATGGACGATCTGAAACGCATGGCAGTGTTCGCCGCCGTGGTGCAGCACGGCTCAATGAGCGGAGCCGCACGTGCCCTGGGCATGAGCACCTCGGCCGTGAGCCAGCAGGTGCGCAAGCTCGAGAGCGATGGCGGCGTCACGCTGCTGCACCGCTCCACCCGCCAGCTGGCGTTGACCGAGGCGGGCCAGCGCTACCACGCGCGCTGTGCGGCCATGTGCGCGGCGGCCGACCAGGCGCGCGCCGAGCTGGCCGCCTCGCGCGATGCACCCAGTGGCGAGCTGCGCCTGTCGGCCACGGTGGGCTTTGCGCGCCACATCGCACCGGCACTGGGCGAGATGCTGGCGGCCAACCCGGCCCTCAGGCTGCGGCTGCTGGTGGACGACTCGCCCATTGACCTCATCAACGCGCGCATCGACCTGGCCGTGCGCTTTGGCCGGCTGCAGGACTCCACCTGGGCGGCAAGGCGCCTGTGCGCGATGAATGTCTACCTGTGCGCCTCGGCCGACTGGGTGGCGCGGCACGGCATGCCTGCGCACCCCGATGCGCTGCTATCGCACAGCTGGCTCGGGCTGGTGCGCGACGGCGAAGCCATGTTCGCCGAACTGCGCAACACCCTGGGCGAGGCGCGCGCGCTGCGCATGGAGCCGCGCATCGCCAGCAACAACCAGCTCTCGTTGCAGCAGATGTGCGAGGCCGGCCTGGGCGTGGCCATGCTGGGCAGCAGCGATGTGCACGACGCCCTGCGGACCGGGCGCCTGGTGCGCCTGCTGCCGCAGTGGGACCTGGGCACGTTCGACGTGTGGGCCGTGACGCCCCAGCGCGATGCCCAGCCCGCCAAGGTGCGCCAGGCGATCGCGGCGCTGCACTCCTACCTGCGCCAGGTGCCTGGCATGTTGGAATGAATGAGGCCTGGGGATCCATCGATTTTTTATCGGTGCGGACCATAAATTCCATCGTTGTGCCGGCGCAGTGGCCTGCCTACAGTCGCGGCTTCTTTCTTTCCCCCAGGAGCCTTGCCATGACGACGAACCCCGCCACCCCCACCTACCCCATCGACCAGGTGATCGCCGCCTTTGCCAACGGCGACGTGCCCACGCTGCTGGGCCATGTGGCCGACGACGTGGACCTGCGCATCGACCACTACCGCGATGGCGCGGACACCCGTTGGCAGGTGGCCAGCGACAAGCAGGGCCTGATCGCCATGCTGCAGCGCCTGGCGGTGGAGGTGTTCCCCCGGGGCACGCAGATCCTGCACACCCACAGCCAGCCGCTGGGCAACGAGTGGGTGCTCACGCAGTTCCACCAGCGCTTCTTTTATGCGGTACAACAGCGGGAGGTGGAAAGCCTGACCTGGATCGTGAGCCACTCGGTGGCGGGCCAGGTGGACTATTTCCGAGAAACCGTCACCACCATCACCCCGGTCTGAAACCGCCTTTGAAGCATGCTGTTTGACCTGCGCGCGCTCGGCTACTTCGTGGCCGCCTACGAGGAACGCTCGGTGACGGCGGCCGCGCGGCGCTGCTTTGTGGCGCAGCCGTCCATCAGCATGGCGATCAAGGGGCTGGAAGATGCGCTCGATGCCGTGCTGTTCGAGCGCAGCCGCAGCGGCCTGGCACCCACGCCCGAAGGGCACCGCCTGTACCCACGCGCCTGCAGTCTGCTGGCAGATGCGAACGCCATGGTGCGCGACTTCCGCGAGGCGCCGCGCGAGACCCTGCGCGTGTTCCTGCAGGACACCCTGCTCGTGGGCCCGGCTGCGCCGCTGCTGGCGCAACTGGAGCAGCACCTGCCTCACGCCCTGGTCCGCCTGACCGCCAGCGCCGAGGAATCCCGGCTGCGCCTGGTGGCCGAGCATTGCAAGGCGCCCGGGGATACCTTTTGCCCGCTGTGGCGCGAGCCCTATGTGATGCTGGTGCCCGCGCAGCACCCGCTGCGCTTCAAGAAACGCTTTGGCGTCGCAGACCTCAAGGGCCTGCCGCTGATCGAATGGCCCCACTGCCCGCTGCACCAGTCGTTCATCCGCCTGCTGGCCGAGCGTGGCATTGCGCTCGCGGTGCGCGCCAGCGCAGAGCGCGAAGAACTGCTGCTGCACATGGTGGACGCCGGCATCGGCCTGGCGGTGGTACCGCAATCGCACGCTGCCCATGCGCGCCACGCGGTGGTACGGCCGCTGGACGGGGCACTGGCCTTCGACCGGCACATGGGCCTGGCCTGCGATGCGTCCGACGCGCCCATGCTGGCCCTGCTCGGTGTTCTGGCCGCAGGGGCGGTCGCACCGGCCCCATTGTCGAGCGTGGCGTAGAAAGCCCTGGCACCGGTGCCCGTTGCGGTACAACCGGGGCTGCATCCACACCAACAGGCCCCCCGATGATCCTGGAAATTGCCCAATTGACCATCCGCCCCGGCCAGACCGGCGCCTTCGAGCAGGCCTTTGCCCAGGCACAGCGCATCATTGCCTCGATGCCCGGCTACCAATCGCACGAATTGCAGCGCTGCATCGAGCGCCGGGATGACTATGTGCTGCTGGTGCGCTGGGCCACGCTGGAGGACCATGAGGTGGGTTTTCGCCAATCTGCGCAGTACCAGGAGTGGAAAGCCTTGCTGCACCACTTCTATGACCCTTTCCCCACCGTGCTGCACTACGGCCCGGTGGCAGGCCTGTAGCACAATGCGAGGAGCCTCTGCGCCACGCCGGGCGGGGGCTGGCATGGGGCGTGCATGGGCAGATGTCTCGGCGCCGCGACGCTTGGGGGCGGGCAGACCCCATTCGGGTACGACCTGACAATTTAACGTGCTGCGCACACCGTTCTGATCCTAGAATTTGTAAACGCGCGTATCCGCGCAAAGGACATCCCCATGAAAGCAGTGCAGCAGGACATCGACGAGCGGACCAACCTCACCAGCACGAACAAATTCGAGCTGCTGCTGTTTCGCCTGGGCACCGACAGTGCCCTGGGCAAGTCCGAGCTCTTCGGCATCAACGTGTTCAAGATCCGCGAGATCGTGGCCATGCCCAGCATCACCCCCATCGCGGGCACCACGGCCCACTCGCTGGGCGTGGTCAACCTTCGCGGCCAGGTGATCCCCGTGCTGGACCTGCCCTCCATCGTGGGCTGCAAGCCCCAGACGGGCCTGAACATCATGCTGGTGACGGAATACGCCCGCACCACCCAGGCCTTCGCCGTGGAGTCGGTGGAAGACATCGTGCGCCTGGACTGGAAGCAGGTGCTCTCGGCCGAAACCAGCGGCGCCGCCGGCAAGCTGGTGACCAGCATTGCCCGCCTGGACGGCAACACCGACGAATCGCGCCTGGCCCAGGTGCTGGACGTGGAAGCCATCCTGCAGATGGTGTCCCCTTCGGACGGCCACGAGGTCACCGAAGAGAAGGTGGGCGCAAAACTCAAGCTCAAGCCCGGCAGCATCATCCTGGCGGCGGACGACTCCTTCGTGGCGCGCTCGCTCATCGAGCAAGAGCTCAAGGTGCTGCACGCACCCTATGAGATGGTGAAGTCCGGCAAGGAGGCCTGGGACCGCTTGAACGCGATCGCCAAGAGCGCCGAGGCCGAAGGCAAGACGGTGCTGGACCGTGTGGCCATGGTGCTGACTGATCTGGAAATGCCCGAGATGGACGGCTTCACGCTGACCCGCAACATCAAGCAGGATGCGCGCTTCCACGGCCTGCCGGTGGTCATCCACTCCTCGCTCTCGGGCTCGGCCAACGAAGACCATGTGCGCAGCGTGGGCGCCGATGGCTACGTGGCCAAGTTCGTGGCGGAAGACCTGGCAGAGACCATCCGCCGCGTGCTGCCGAAATAAAGCCACCCAGCGGCGGCCGAGGCCGCCACCGCTTCTTTTGCGTGAACGATTTCACGCCACCTACCCGGCAAGTAGCCTTTGGCCTACCCGGGAGGGCTATCGCTGCGCGCCCGTCTGCGGCAAACTGGGTGCCGGTCAACCAAATACAGGGCTCAAACGTCAAGTTGCAATCTGCCTGTGCGATGTAACACCTGCTTGGTGTTGTTTTCGTGGGCTTTACCTGCAACGCGGAACGCGCCTTGTGCGCCGGGAGTCTGAATCCACATGACAAATACCTTAGCCCGCGTTCTCTCCGCCACGGTTCTGGGCGCCGTACTGACAGGCTGTGCCACGGTACCGGGCGACCCGTACTACGCGCCAGCCCCTGCCTACTACCCGCCGAGCTCGTCGACGATCATCTACGACTCGCCGCCGGTCTACCGTTCCGCGCCACCCGTGTACGTGGCACCCCCACCGGTGTACTACGGCAACACCCGCCGCGACGAGCGCGACTGGGCACGTGAGCGGGAACGCGAACGTGCGCAGCAGCAATGGCGCGAGCAAGCCGAGCGCGAACGCCGCGACCGGGACCGTGATCGCGACCGTGACAACGCCCGCCGGGACCAGGATCGCCGCAACCAGGCCAATCAGGAGCAGGCTCGCCGCGAGCAAGCCGAGCGTGACCGGCGTGCGGCCGCCGACCGGGCCCGTGGCGACAACCGCCAGTACGGCCCCGGCCCGGCACCGATGGATTGGCGTGCCCGCCAGCAGTCGAACAGCCCTGAGAAACCCTGATCGACCACTGCCCGCAGGCTGCGAAGCGCCATGGTCCGCGTCCTCAGACCCACCCTCCACGGCCTGTTTCTGGCAGGCCTGTGCCTGGGTGCGCAGGCCCAGGTCACGCGCTGTACCGATGCACGTACCGGCAAGGTGACGTACACCGACGGCGCCTGCAGCAGCAGCGAAGCCGCCCGGGAGGTGGAGCCACGCCGCACCGCTGAGGAGGTGTTGCTTGACCGGCAGCTGTCTGCCGAGGCGCTGGAGCGCAAACAGCAGCGCCAGCAGGCCGAGAACGAAGCAGCGGAGGCACAAGCCCGGCTGGCGGACGAACGCAGCCGTGCACGCGCCGCCAACGCCCCGTTGCCGCAAGACTATGCGCGCTCACCCGAGTGCGCACGCTCGCGCCGCAACTACGACATGCAGGCCAGCGAGGGCCCCCGCTCGACGCAGGAACAGGGGCAGCGCCTGGAAGCTGCCCAGCGGCAGATGGACCTCGATTGCCTGGGCCCCCAGGGCTATGCCGAGGTGGAGCGTGCCCGCGCCGCACAACCGCGCGTGGTGGTGGTGCCGCCACGCTATGGCATCGGCTACCCCGCGCCTTACCCACCCCCTGCGGTCTTCCCCCAGCCCTTTCCCACCACGCCCCAGCAGCCCCCGCCACGGCTCACGCAGTGCTCGGACTACCGCTGCACGGACAACCAGGGCAATACCTACCCACGCAATGGGCCGGGGCGCTTCCCTGGCAGTGGCGGTGTGTGCCGCTCGAACGGCGGGCAGGCGCCCTGCTGAGGAGGCCAGCGGGGCAGCACTGCCCTGCGCTCCACGTTCCCCTACAGGCACACCTTCAGCATGGCGCGCTGCGGCCTGGGCACCTCCCCCAAATACCGCAGCCGCTGTCGTCAACCGCCCACCCCCATCGCGCGTCTAGAACGGACACCGCCGCGGTTTGGCGGTTGCCCAAGGAGCCCCATGACCCCTTTGCCTGTGCGCCTGGCATGCCTGTCACTGATCGGTGCAGCGTTGACCGCCTGTGCCCCACGCGGCACTTACCCTGCACACCCTCTCGGCCTGCAGCACGTGCATCTGGCCAGCTATCCCTCCCCCGTACAGCCACCGCCAACCCCGGCGCCTTCGCCCAACTTCGCTGCCGCCCCCATGCAGGATGCAGGCACAGGATCCACAGCGGCCGCCCCCGTGCCCCCGACCATGGGCCCCGCAGGCGCGCATCGCCCATCGGGCCTGCCAGGTCTGCAGCACGTCGACCTGGCCAGCTACCCCTCGCCCATTCCACCCGGCTCCGCCGCAGCGGGCACCTCGCCGAAGACGGTGAAGGCCTCGGCAGCGACCCCACCGCCCTCGACCGTCCGGCCCCATTCCGGCAGCACGCCTCCTGCGATAGCGCGCCCCACCTATGCGCAAAACATGGACCGCATGCGCCGCATCGAGGACGAGGCGCGGCGCGACAATGAATTGCGCCTGGACGCCATGGCACGCGAGATGGAGCGCGACCGCCAGGATCGCGAGCGCCAGCGCGAGCAGGACCGCCTGGAGCAGGAGTACCGCGAGGCGGCCCTGCGCGACCAGATGGAACGCGACCGCCGCTACCACCAGGAGCGTGAGCAGGAACGCGAGCGTGAACGTGCACGGGAAAAGGAGCGCGAGCGCGACCGGCAACGCGAAGAGGCCCGCCGGGACCAGGAGCGGCACGACCATGCGCGCAACCGCGAGCAGGTGCAGCGGGAACAGGCGCAGCGTGACCAGGCCGACCGCGAGCGCCGTGAACGGGAGCGCGACAACGCCCGGCGCGACCAGGAACGCCGCGACCAGCAGGCAGAGCGGGAACGCGAGCAGGCGCGGCGTGACCAGATGGAACGCGACCGCAAGGCTGCCGCAGATCGGGCACGCAACGAGCGCCCGATGCAGTATGGCCCCGGCCCGGCCCCCACCGACTGGCGTGCCCGCCAGCAGTCGAACAGCCTTGAAAGGCCCTGAGAACCTGTTTTTCTAAGTGCGCAGACCCTCGGCCACCGTGGGATAGCGCAGCCGCAGGCCGAGCTCCTGCAGCATGCGCCGGTTGTCCAGCCGGCGCGACTCGCTCATGAAGCTCAGCAGCACCACGGGCAGTTCGTTCTGCGCCGTGCTGCGCGGCAGGCGCGGCGGGCGCGGCAGGCCATAGAGGTCGGCCGCCAGGTCGAAATAGTCGCCCATCTTCAGGTGGCTTTGGTCGCTGACGTTGTAGATGCGCTGCGGGCGCCCCTTCCACAGGGCGCGCAGGCAGGCGCGGGCCAGGTCGTCGGCATGGATGTGGTTGGTGTACACATCGTCCTCGGCCACCAGCACCGGCGTGCCCTTGCGCAGCCGCGCCTCGGGCGTGCCGCCTGCGCGGTCGGGGGCGTAGATGCCGGGGATGCGCAATATGCTGGCGCGCACTCCCGCACGGCCCAGGTGGCGCACGGCGCGCTCGGCATTCACACGGCGCTGCGCGCGCGGGGTGGCGGGCGCGAGAGCCCGGGTCTCGGGCACCAGGGCGCCCTGGCAGTCGCCATACACACCGCTGGTGGAGGCGTATACCAGCGACACGGGCAGGCTGCGCAGCCGCAGCGCCCGAGCGAGCGCCACGGTGCGCGGGTCGCGCCACCAGCTATCGCTGCCAGCGCCTTCACCCGGGGGCGGCGCCAGGTGCATCACCCGGGTCGCCACACCCGACAGGCGCCGCAGTGTGGCCGCGTTGTCCAGGTTGCCCAAAAGCGGGGTGATGCCCTGTGCACGCAGGCCCTCCACGCGGTCAGGGCTGGAGGTGAGCGCCAGCACGCGCAGGCGTGGGGCCGCGGCACCGGGCGCCTGCAGCTGGCGCGCCACGCGCTGGCCCACGTCGCCACAGCCGACGATCAACAGGCGCTCACGGCGAAAGCGCGCCGGCAGGGCGCCAAGGGGGCTTTGGTTTGAGGGCAAAATCGGGTCCGCGAAGAAGACAAGTTCCAAGGATACCCACAACATGACCAGCGCCGAGGCGGCCCCCGCGTCCAGTTTCCAGATTTCCGTGCAGCCCAGCGGCCGCGCCTTTGCCGCACAGGGCGATGAATCCATCCTGTCCGCCGCCATCCGCAGCGGCGTGGGCCTGCCCTATGGCTGCAAGGACGGTGCCTGCGGCTCCTGCAAGTGCAAGAAGCTCAGCGGCGCGGTGTTCCACGCCAACCACCAGTCCAAGGCGCTCACGGCCGACGAGGAGGCCGCCGGCTTCGTGCTGACCTGCTGCGCCAAGCCCTTGACCGACGTGGTGCTCGAATCGCGCCAGGTCACGGACGAGAGCGCCTACCCGGTCAAGAAGATGCCGGTGCGCGTGTCCACCCTCACCAAGAAGTCGCACGACGTGATGCAGCTGCGACTGCAGCTGCCGGCGGCCGACACCTTCCGCTACCACGCGGGGCAGTACATGGAATTCATCCTGCGCGATGGCGCGCGCCGCGCATACTCCATGGCCAATGCACCGCACACCCAGGGCGAAGCGCCGGGGGTGGAGCTGCACATCCGCCACATGGCGGGCGGGCGCTTCACCGACCATGTGTTCGGCGCCATGAAGGAAAAGGAAATCCTGCGCGTGGAAGGCCCGTTCGGCAGCTTCTTCCTGCGCGAGGACTCGGACAAGCCCATCGTGCTGCTGGCCTCGGGCACGGGCTTTGCCCCCACCAAGGCACTGATCGAGCACCTGCAGTTCAAGGGCAGCAACCGACCCACGGTGCTCTACTGGGGCGGCCGCCGCCCGCAGGACCTGTACATGGCCGATTGGGTGCAGGAGCGCGTGGCCGAGATGCCGAACCTGCGCTACGTGCCCGTGGTCTCCGACGCGCAGCCCGAAGACGGCTGGACGGGCCGCACGGGCTTCGTACACCAGGCCGTGATGGACGATTTCGCCGACCTCTCGGGCCACCAGGTCTATGCCTGCGGCGCCCCCATCGTGGTCGAGTCGGCACGCGACGCCTACAGCGCCCAGCGCGGCCTGCCGCCCGAGGAGTTCTTTGCCGACGCCTTCACCTCCGAGGCCGACAAGCACGGCTGAGGTGGAGACAACACCCCGGGCGATGGGGGTATTTCCCGATGGCTGGCCCTTTTTTTTGTAGTGGCCGCTCCATTTTTTGCACAATGGCACCATGAACCGCAGAAACCTCACTACCCTTCTCGCCAGCGCTGCCGTCATGGCCGCTGCCCTTCCACACGCCGCGATGGCCCAGGACTCGGGCCAGCCGATCCGCCTGATCGTGCCCTACGCGCCGGGCGGCCCCATCGACGTGACGGCGCGCGCGCTGGCCGAGCGGGTGCGCGACTCGCTGGGTACCGTGATCATCGACAACAAGGGCGGCGCGGGCGGCAATATCGGTGCCGACGCGATCGCCAAGGCGGCGCCGGACGGCCTGACCATCGGCATCTCGGCCACCGCCACGCACGCCGTGAACCCCTGGCTGTACAGCCGCATGCCCTATGACGCGGCCAAGGATTTTGCGGCCATCACGCAGATGGTGCGCGTGCCCAATGTGCTGGTGATCAATGCCGCAAAGGCCGAGCAGCTCAAGATCCGCAACCTGGCCGACCTGATCGCCTACGCCAAGGCCAACCCGGCCAAGCTCAACTACGGCAGTGGCGGCAACGGCAGCGCCGGCCATCTGGCGGGCGAGATGTTCAAGCAGCGCGCCGGCATCTTCGCGCTGCACATTCCCTACCGCGGCGCCAACCCTGCGCAACTGGCCCTGCTGGCCGGCGAGGTGGATTTCAACATCGACAATCTGGCGGCTGCGGCCCCCAACATCCGTGCCGGCAAGCTCAAGGCCCTGGCCGTGACCTCGCTGGCCGCCAGCCCCAACCTGCCGGGCGTGCCGCCGCTGTCGGACACCTTCAAGGGCTTTTCCATCGACACCTGGTGGGGCCTGGTGGCCCCGGCTGCCACGCCCAAGCCGGTGATCGACAAGCTCAACAAGGCCTTCGTGGCGGCCCTGAATGCGCCCGAGACCAAGACGCGCTTCGGCCTGCTGCTGGCCGAACCTGTGGCCACCACGCCAGCGCAATTCGAGGCCTTCATGGCCAGCGAGCGCGCCAAGTACCAGCAGGTGGTGAAGGCCTCTGGGGCAAAGGTCGACTGACCGCCTCGCCGCCCCCTTCTTCAGCGCCCCACGGGGCGCTTTTTCATGCCCGGGCCGGCAGCACGTTGCGGTGCCTTGCCACCACGGCCTCCAGCGCGGCCACCATGGCATCGCACTCGGCATCGCCCACGGGCAGCGACAGGGCGATCAGCCCGCGCCGGGCCATGAACACCCCTTCTTCCAGCAGGCCGAAGAACACCAGGTCCTTCGCGCGACCGTCGGTGCCCTGCAGGTCGGCGGGTGAGTGCACGGGCGCGGCCGTGGCGTGCAGCGTCATCAGCGAGCCGGTGCCGGTGAAGGCCATGTCCACGCCATGGCGCTCCAGCACGGCGTTGAAGCGTGCGCGCAGGTGCTCGCCGCGTGCGTTGAGTGCCTGCACCACCTCGGCGGTCAGCACCTGCGCGAGGCCCGCATGCCCGGCGGCCATGGTGAGCACGTTGTTGTTGAAGGTGCCGGCGTGGGCTAGCGCGTCAGGGCGGCGCGGGTCAAAGCGCTCCATCACCTCGCGGCGCCCACCGAACACCCCGAACGACATGCCCCCGCCCAGGTACTTGCCCGCCGTGGTGAGGTCCGGCCGGATGGACAGCAGCGCCTGCCGCCCGCCGAAAGACAGGCGCGAGGTCATCACCTCGTCGAACACCAGCAGCGCGCCGCAATCGTCGGCCAGATCACGCAGCGCCTGCAGGAAGGCCGGCTCGCCAGGAATACAGCCGCCCGCGCCCAGCATGGGCTCGACCAGGATGGCCGCGATGTTCGCCCCGTGCGCGGCCACCAGCGCGCGCACGCTGTCGGCATCGTTGTAGCGCGCCACCAGGAAGGCGTGCGGCACGTTCATCGGCGAGCCCCCGCCTGCAAAGGTGAGCACGCCGCCGTGGTAGGCCTCATCGAACACGACCACCTTGCTGCGCCCCGTGTGGGCCTGGGCGGCGGCCAGGGCCAGCAAGTTGGCCTCGGTGCCCGAATTGGCAAAGCGCATCAGCTCCATGGAGGGAAAGCGCCGCTGTATCTCGTGCGCCAGCAGGCCCTCGCGTGCCGTGTGGGACGAGAGGTTGATGCCGCCGGCCAGCGCCTCCTGGATGGCGCCCATGATCACAGGGTGGGAGTGGCCATAGAGCCCCGCCGTGAACTCGCCCAGCGCATCGATGTATTCATGCCCGTCGGCATCCCACACCCTGCAGCCAGCGCCGCGCGCCATGCTGAGCGGAAAGGGGCCGTGGAACAGCACGCTGCGGGTGTTGCCGCCGGGCAGCGCCGTTTCCGCTTCGGCCAGCAGGGCGGCGCTGCGTGGGTTGCGTGCGCGGTAGTTCTCCACGGCCTGGAACAGGGCGTGGTCCACGGGGGACTGGGTAGCGTTCATACGATCTCCTGTACGGTGTACAAGAAATTATGGATGCCGGAGGGCGATCTGGCAAGCGGCAGCGTTCGGCGCTGCCGGATGCCCGACAATCCGGCAACTGTCTCCGCCCTTTCCCGATGCCCCGCGCCCGCTCCAAAGCCCCCGTTACCCCTGATGCCGCAGCCGGCATGCCCCTGTCGCGTGAGAGCGTGCTGGCAGCCGCCCTGGCGCTGATCGACCAGCAGGGGGTGGAGGGTTTCAGCGTGCGCGACCTGGCCCGCTCGCTGGGCGTGTACCCCACGGCGCTGTACTGGCATGTGCCAGGTGGGCGCAACGCGCTGATCGCCGGTGCGGTGACGGCCGCCGTGGGCGCGCTGGAACCACCCGATGCGGCAGGCGACTGGCGCACGGAACTGCGCGCCCTGTTCGCGCGCTATCGGCGGGCCGTGCACCGGCACCCGCGCATTGCCCCGGTGCTGGGTGCGCAGCTGGTCTCCAACGCCAGCCTGGACCCGCTGCTGCTGGACCGCATCCTGGCGCTGCTGGAATCGGCCGGGTTCGTGGGCCAGGGCCTGTTCGACGCCTACAACGTGGTGGTTGCCGCCATGGTCAGCTTCGTGACCCTGGAGCTGGCGCCGCAGCCCGATGACGACCCCGACGGCTGGGCCGCAGGCCACCAGGAGCGCCTGGCGCAGATCGATGGCGATGCCTGCCCCACCCTGGCGCGCCACCTGCCGCAGATGGCCAACCGAGCCTTCGTGGTGCGCTGGAGCAGCGGCAGTACGCACCCGCTGGATGCGGGCTTCGATGCCTGGACGGAGGTGGTGGTGCAGGGGCTGGCCGCGCGGCTGCCCCGCAATACTTAGCTACCAGAGCCTGCCACTGGCCAGAGCAAGGTTTCAGTGCGCTCAATGCGCTGACTGGCCACGCCCGCCAACTGGCCTGGGGTGACACGCGCAGGCGCCAGCTCGGACAAGGGCAGCAGCACGAAGGCCCGTTCCCCCATGCGCGGATGCGGCACGGTGAGATCGGGGGTGGTGATGGCCTCGTCGCCATAGAGCAGGATGTCGAGATCCAGCGTGCGCGGCGCATTGCGGTACAGGCGTTCGCGGCCCGCTGCCAGTTCGATGGCCTGAAGGGCCTGCAGCAGGGCCTTGGGGGTCAGCTCCGTGGCCAGCTCGGCCACGGCGTTCAGGTAGTCGGGGCCATCGGCATCCACCGGCGCGCTGCGGTACAGCGAGGAGACCTGGCGCACCTCTGTCTGCGGCAGGGCCGCCAGGGAGGCCAGCGCCTGCTGCAGGGCGGCACCCCGGTCACCGAGGTTGGCGCCCAGGCCGATGAAGACCGCTGTGGTGGCGCCCATGCCGGCGGCCTGGCTCACTCTGCCGCAGGCGCGGCAGAGCCTTCACCGCCACCACCGCCCGTGGGCTTGCGGCGACGGCGGCGGCGCTTCTTGGGGGCGCTGCCGTCCGGTGGAATGGCGTCGCCACCCTGGTCGGGCGCGAAGTCGTCAGCATCGTCCTGCCCGCCATCGGCAGCGGCAGCGCGGGGCGCACGTGGCTTGGGTTGCGGGGCCGCCGGGGCCTGGCCCTCGCCGTCCGGCGATGCCTTGGGCACGCGGCGCGCCGTGGGCTGGCTCACGCGCTGGCGCGCCTTCTGTTCTTCGCGGGCCTGGTCCATCAGGTCTTCGCGGCGGTCATCGTCGGCGGCCTGGAAGTCCTGCCACCACTCAGCCAGTGCCTCGCCGATCTCGCCCACGTCGGCACGCAGGCGCAGGAAGTCGAAGCCGGCGCGAAAGCGCGGCTGCATGACCATGCCGAAGGGCGTGCTGCCCACGCGCTTTTCAAAGCGCGGCTGCATCACCCAGATCTCGCGCATGTCGGCCGCCAGCTTGCCGCGTCCCGACACATCGCCGATGCGCTTGTCGAACACCTCGTCGATGGCCTCCTGCAGTGCCGGCAGCGCATGCTGGCGCTGGTTGGTCATGCGCTCGTTCCAGCCGTTGCGCACGTCTTCCCACAGCACGCAGGCGAGCAGGAAGCTCGGCGCCACGGGCTTGCCCTCGCCCACGCGGCGGTCGGTGTCGGCCAGCGCGGCGCTCACGAAGGGGGTCTCGGCGCGTTCCACCGCCACGTCCAGCAGTGGGTAGATGCCCTTGGACATACCGAGCTTCTTGAGCTGGGCGATGGTGGCGATGGCATGGCCGGTCTGCAAGAGCTTGAGCATCTCGTCGAACATGCGGCTTTGCGGCACGTCGGCGAGCAGCGTCTGCGACTGCACCAGGGGCGCGGCCGTCTTGGCCTCGATGGTGAAGCCCAGGGCGCTGAGCTTGGCGGCAAAGCGCACGGCGCGGATGATGCGCACCGGGTCTTCGCGGTAGCGCGTGGCGGGGTCGCCAATCATGCGCAACGTCTTCTTCTTGGCGTCCTGGATGCCCTTGTGGTAGTCCACCACGATCTGGCTGACCGGGTCGTAGTACATGGCGTTGACGGTGAAGTCGCGGCGCGTGGCATCCTCGTCCTGCGGGCCCCAGACGTTGTCGCGCAGCACGCGTCCGCTGGCGTCCACGGCATGCTGCATGCCCGACAGCTGCTGCTTGCTGGTCTTTTCGTTGCCCGCGACCTGGCCGGCGGCGGCGTTGTCCAGGTAGGCGCGGAAGGTGGAGACCTCGATCACCTCGTGTTCGCGGCCGCGGCCATGCACCACGTGCACGATGCGAAAGCGCTTGCCGATGATGAAGGCCCGGCGGAACAGCCCCTTGACCTGCTCGGGCGTGGCATTGGTGGCCACGTCGAAGTCCTTGGGGCGCAGGCCCAGCAGCAGGTCGCGCACGGCGCCACCGACGATGTAGGCCTCGTAGCCGGCCTGCTTGAGCGTGGCCACAACCTCGGCCGCCCGGCGGTCCACCAGCTCGGGGTTGATGCCGTGCACGGTGGCGGGCACCTCTTCGCGCTTGCCGAAATGCGGCTTGCCGCCCGAGGTGCCAGGCGTCGATTTGCCCAGCAGTTTGTCGATGAACTTCTTGATCATGGGTGTGCAGTAAACAGGTCCAGTATGCGCCAGCCGCGCTCCTGGGCCAGCGCCCGCAGGCGCGGGTCGGGGTTGGTGGCGACCGGGTGGTCGACCTTTTCGAGCAGGGGCACGTCGTTCATAGAGTCGCTGTAGAACGTGCTCTCGACATCACCCCAGGTGAGCTGGCGCTGGGCCAGCCATTGTTCCATGCGCGTCACCTTGCCTTCGCGCATGGTGGGCACGCCGTCGATCTCGCCGGTGTACCAGCCAGCCGCATCGCGCACCAGTTGCACGGCCAGCAGCTCGCCCACCCCCAGCGCCTTGGCAATCGGGGTGGTCACGAACTCGTTGGTGGCGGTGACGATCAGCACCTCGTCCCCCGCGTCCAGGTGCTGCTGCACCAAGGCCAGGGCCTGGGGTTGTATCGCCGGGGTGATGACCTCGCGCATGAACCGTTCATGGGCGGCGGCCGCAGCATCGGGCCCGCGCAAACGCACGGCCTCGGTGGCAAAGCGCACGTAATCGTGCACGTCGAGTGTACCTGCCTGGTAGTGGGCATAGAACTCGCCGTTGCGGCGCGCGAACTCGACGGGGTCGTTCCAGCCGATGCGGATGGTGAATTCACCCCATTCGTAGTCGGAGTCGAGCGGCAGCAGCGTGTGGTCCAGGTCGAACAGGGCAAGCCGGGGACGGGCGGCCAGGGAATCAGGAGAGGTCATTCGGTCAGGCACCGGAGCGCCGGCAGGTGGATGCGCTGGCTCATTCGGACTCGAGCATCGTCTTGAGCAGCGGGATGGTGATGGCGCGCTGGGTGCGCAGGGCAAAGGCGTCGAGTTGGTCGAGCAGTTGCATGAGGCTGCCCAGGTCGCGCGAGAAACGGTTGAGCATGTAGTCCATGACTTCATCGCCCAGGAACACGCCGCGCGCGTCGGCCTCCTGGCGCAGCACGGCGCGCCGCTCGGGCTCGCCCAGCAGTTGCAGCTGGAACACATGGCCCCAGCCCAGGCGGCTGCGCAGGTCGTCACGCAAAGGCAGGTCTGCCGGCGGCAGGCTGCCGGCGGCCAGCACCCAGCGCTGGCTGCCGCTGGCCGGGCTGATGGCGTTGACAAACCAGTTGAAGGCCGTGGCCTGCTGGGCCGTGCTGTACAGGTGCACGTCGTCCATGAGCACGGCGGACCAGCCCTCGTCGAACTCGGGCGGCTCGGCCACGGCAGGGTCGAGCCAGCCCACGCTGTCGCCCTGGTCGCGCAGCGCCTGGCGCACGGCCTTGAGCAAGTGCGACTTGCCGCTGCCGGATTCGCCCCACAGGTAGGTGGGCACCGGCGAACGGGTGGCCTGGCTGCTGCCGACCCCGGCCGCCAAGCGCAGGTGTTGCAAAGAGGCCTCATTCGGGCCGGGGAAGAAGCGGGAAAGCGTGGGCCCCGTGGCCAGGCCGATGTCGAGCGCCAGTTGCTTCATGCGCGGCACCCAGGCAGCAGGGGCCGGCCCGTGGCGGTGGGCGCGAAAGCGGCGGGCAGGGAGAAGATCAGCAGCGGCATCACAGGTGGCATTGAAAGATGTCTGGCCGTAGGTGACTGCGGCGGAACGCGGCAAAAGTGGCGGCACAGGGGCCGTTGCATCGCCCCGGGACGCCTCTTGCGAAAGATCCCGGCAGCGACAATATGGCCGATTTTAGTCTCCTGCCAGCGCCATGATGCAAGCACACCGCGCTGCTCGCCTGGGGCCTGGTGGTGCTGATCGCCGCCAACGCGCTGCCGGCCCTGCGTTAGCAGGGCATCGCCGCCTGGCTGGGCGCCAGCGGCGTGGCGGGCAAACCTGTCGCGCCGCCCTCCAAAGCCCCCGGTTCGACAGGGCTGAGAGCCAGCGGCGGAGCATGCCCCTTAAAATCCCTGGATTCCAGCCCGCCGTGCGGGCCTACCAGCACCACACCATCCATGAGCTCCTCCGCCACCCCCACCCCCCTTTCCTACAAAGACGCCGGCGTTGACATCGACGCGGGCGACGCACTGGTCGAACGCATCAAGCCCCTGGCCAAGAAAACCATGCGCGAAGGCGTGCTGGCCGGTATCGGCGGCTTTGGCGCGCTGTTCGAGGTGCCCAAGCGCTACAAGGAGCCCGTGCTGGTCTCCGGTACCGATGGCGTGGGCACCAAGCTCAAGCTGGCCTTCGAGTGGAATATGCACGATACCGTGGGCATCGACCTGGTGGCCATGAGCGTCAACGACGTGCTGGTGCAGGGCGCCGAGCCCCTGTTCTTCCTCGATTACTTTGCCTGCGGCAAGCTCGACGTGGACACGGCAGCGGCTGTGGTGGGCGGCATCGCCCGGGGCTGCGAGCTGAGCGGCTGCGCGCTGATCGGCGGCGAAACCGCTGAAATGCCCGGCATGTACCCCACAGGCGAATACGACCTGGCCGGCTTTGCCGTGGGCGCGGTCGAAAAATCCAAGATCCTCACCGGCAAGGACGTGCAGCCCGGGGACGTGGTGCTGGGCCTGGCCAGCCACGGCGTGCATTCCAACGGTTTCAGCCTGGTGCGCAAGTGCATCGAGCGCGCAGGCGCCGACACCCCCGCCACGCTGGACGGCAAGCCCTTCAAGCAGGCCATCATGGAACCCACCCGCCTGTACGTGAAGAACGTGCTGGCTGCGCTGGCCGCCCACCCCATCAAGGCGCTGGCCCACATCACCGGCGGCGGCCTGCTCGAGAACATCCCGCGCGTGCTGCCAGAAGGCACCGCCGCCCACCTCACCAAGGGCAGCTGGCCCCAGACCGAGCTGTTCGCCTGGCTGCAGAAGACGGCCGGCATCGACGACATCGAGATGAACCGCACCTTCAACAACGGCATCGGCATGGTGGTGGTGGTGGATGCCGCCAACGCCGCCGCCACGGCTGCCACGCTGGCGGCTGCGGGCGAGAAGGTGTACACCATTGGCGCCATTGCACCACGCGGTGACGGCGCCGCCGTGGTCGTCGCCTGAGTCGGCCGCGCGCCATGGCGCAGCCACCACTGGAACCGCCTGAAGCGGGCACGGGCATCGTGCCTGCCCATTCCCCCGGCACGCCCGCCGTGCCCTTCAAGGGGGCAGGTATCAACGCCCCTGCCCCTTTCGGCCCGCTGCCGCGCGGCGTGGCACTGGCCAGCTACCTGCTGATGGCCGGTGCGCTGCTGCTGGTGATGTGGCGCAATCTGCTGCCCGGCCTGCTGTGCGTATGCCTGGGCTTCCTGGCCACGCGGGCGCTCGCGCAGTGGCTGGCGCAGCTGGCCCGGCGCCGCAGCGCATCGCCCTCCAGTGTGCTGCCGCGCCTGGCCGAGCTGGCTGCGGCCGCCGTGGTCATGCTCTCGCCGCTGGTGCTGCTGGCGATAGGGGTCACGCATTCGCGCGGCTACCTGGTGGAGGCCCCCCAACAATACCGCGAACTGCTCGACTACATGGCGCGCACGGTGCTGGAGCTGCGGCTGAAGCTGCCGACCGACATGGCCAGCCACCTGCCCGAAGGTGCGGCCGAGATCCAGCGCATCATCGCCAGCTACCTGGGGGCCAAGGCCGGCGCGCTGGCCATGGCCGGGCGTGCCTGGCTGGCGGGGCTGCTGTTCGCCTACGTGGGCCTGCTGATCGGCTCGCTCGCGGCGGTGCGGCCGCCGGCGCCGCCGCGCGGGCCCCTGGCCGCTGCCCTGCAGCAGCGCATCACGCTGCTGGGCGAGGCCTTCCGCCAGATCGTGGCCGCGCAGTTCTGGATCGCAAGCTTCAACACCCTGCTCACGGCCCTGTTCCTGCTGTTCATCCTGCCGCTGTGGGGGCTGGAGCTGCCCTACACCCCCGTGCTGATCACACTGACCTTCGTGGCCGGGCTGGTGCCCATCGTGGGCAACCTGCTGTGCAATGCGGTGATCACCATCGTCGGCCTCTCGGTGTCGCCCATGGCGGCTGCGGCCTGCCTGGGCTTCCTGATCCTGATCCACAAAGCCGAGTACGTGATCAACGCCAAGGTCGTGGGCCGGCGCACGCACATGGGCGTGTGGGAGCTGCTGAGCGTGATGTTCGTGGCCGAGGCCGTGTTCGGCCCCGCCGGACTGGTGGCGGCCCCGCTGTTCTACGCCTACCTGAAGAAGGAATTGGTCGCCGCGCGATTGGTATGAGCCAGCCGGCGCGGCCCGGTCATTTGCGCGCGAACTGCTTTTCCACGAAGGCCCACACCAGGGTGGATGCGTCCGGTCCTTGCGGGTCGCTGTAGGGCAGGCTGGGGGTACCGCCGCTCCAGGCATGGCCCAGGCCCACGATTTCGCGCAGCGCCACCACCGAGCGGGCGCGTGCCCGGTATTCAGTCACCCGCGTCGCATGGCGCTTGCCGCGCTGCAGCATGCGCGCCGTGCCGGCGCGTGCGCCCAGCGACTCGGCCCACAGCGTGGCCGTGGCCACCGCATTGCGCACGGACACCACGCCGTCGGCATCACCGTGCAGGATCAGTAGCGGGGGCAGCGGTGGCAGCGGCGTGCCGTCGATGCGCAGGCCCGGTACCAGGGCGCTGGCGCCCGGCGGCTCGGGCAGGTGCGCCTCGCGCTTGCCGTGCATGGCAGCCATGGCCGTGGCGGCCGACTCGGCCGTGCCCGGCGCCACGCCGGAATGCATGGCCACGGCGCAAAAGCGCTCCGGGTACGTAGCGCCCAGCAGGGCTGCCATGCTGGCGCCGGCCGACAGGCCTGCCACCGCCACGCGATTGAGGTCCACCGGATGCCGGCGCGCCACCTGGTCCACGGCCGCCAGCAGGGTGGCGGCTTCGGCAGCGGCCTTGCCATTGCGCCGCTCGAACCAGTTCCAGCAACCATGGGCATTGGCCAGCCGCTCCTGCTCGGGGTAGAGCACCAGGAAGCGCTTGCGCGCCGCCAGCCGGTTCATGCGCGAACTGGCGGCCAGGTCGCGCCCGGTCTGCCCGCAGCCATGCAGCATGACCAGCAGCGGCAGTGTCTCGCCCTTCTTGAGCGCCAGCGCGGGCGGAATGTACAGATGGAAGCGCCGCGCTCCCGCCGGCCCCGGCGCAATGCCTGCCAGCCACTCGCCACTGACGGGCTGGGGCTTGCGCGGGCGCGGCGCCACAGAGCGGATGGGCTGTGGCCTGGCCGCCTTCTTGGCCAGCTTGGGCACGGCCCGCAGCGCCGTCACCGCCTGCGCACGCATGGGTTTGGCCGCCTTTTCAAAGGCCTTGAGGTTGCGCTGGTAGGCGCGGGTGAGCGCTGACAGCGAGAAGAGACGGGAACGGCGTGCCATGGGCAGATGTGCTGGTGCTATTCATATATAGGGAAAACCCTATGCACCATAGCAGCTTATGGCTTCACGCGCCTGACGCTATGCAATCAATAGCATCCAGGCCATGCCAACAAGGGCTGATGCCGGCTGCATTCAAAGACCAAGGGTATTTGGCACAACCAGGTCTCCACAATAGTGGACCAGCACGAAAATTATGGCTGAAATTGATCGATAGATGTCCAGGGCCGGCGGGATTTCGTCGCAACACTCATGAAAAATAACGCCATTCCAACCCGAACCCGAAGGCCTTGACCATGAAAACCTGTCTGATTGTGATTGATGTGCAGGAATCCTTCCGCCAGCGCCCCTACTTCACGGCCAACGACCTGCCGGCCTACCTGGCGGCGCAGAACGCGCTGATCGAGGGCAGCGTGGCGCAGGGCGTGCCCGTGGTACGCATCTTCCACAGCGAAGGCCCGGCCGATGCCAGCAACGCTTTCGCCGTCGAATCCGGCCATGTGCGGGCGCTCGACGGCCTGGCCGCCTTCGACGCCGCCGCCACCTTCACCAAGTCGCGCCACAGTGCACTGGTGGGCACCGGCCTGGATGTCTGGCTTACCCGCCACGGCATCCAGCGCCTGATCGTGAGCGGCATCCGCACCGAGCAATGCTGCGAGACCACCACGCGCCACGCCTCGGACCTGGGCTGGGAGGTGGACTTCGTGACCGACGCCACGCTCACCTGGGACATGGTGCAGCCCGATGGCCGCACACTGCCCGCCGCCGACATCAAGGCCCGCACCGCCACCGTGCTGGCAGGCCGCTTTGCCACGCTGCGCACGGTGGACGAGGCCCTGGCCGCCGCAGCGGCAGGTTGAGCGCGGGAGACCACCATGCGCGCCACCGTCTGTGAACTGCCCTACCAGCCAGCGCTGCTGGAACCGGCGTGGAAATCCCTGGCAGCCCATGTGCGCAGCGAACGCTCGGAGCTGGTGCTGCTGCCCGAATTCGCCTTCGCGGAACCGGTCTGGGAATCCACGCCATTCGACCCGGCCCGGTGGGCGGCGGCCGTTGCGCTCAGCGATGCCTGGACGGCGAGGCTGCACGAACTGGGCGCCACCTGGGTAGTAGGCGCCCGCCCGGTCACCGTGGACGGGCGCCACTACAACGAGGGCTTTGCCTGGTCAGCCCAGGGTGGCTACCAGCCACTGAGGCGCAAGTTCCACCTGCCCGATGAGCCCGGGGGCTGGGAGGCCACCTGGTTCGAGCGCGGCGATGCCGAGTTTGCGCGCTTCTCCACCGGCCCCCTGGCGTTCGGCCTGAGTATCTGCACCGAACTCTGGGCGCTGGACACCTACGCCGGCTATGCCGCCCTGGGCGTGGAGGCAATCCTCACGCCGCGCGCCACGGCAGCGGCAACCACCGCCAAGTGGTTGGCCGTGGGCACCGTTGCGGCGGTGCGAACCGGAGCCTACAGCCTCTCGTCGAACCGGGTTGATACAGGTGCAGGCACCTACGGCGGCGTTGGCTGGGCGATCAGTCCCGATGGCGCCCTGCTCGCGCAGACCAGCGAGAACCGACCCTTCTGCACGGTGGACATGGACCCGGCGCTGGCTGCAGGCGCCCGCAGCACCTATCCGCGCTATGTGTTCGCCCGGCCGGCCCCTTGACCTTTTAACCTTTGTTCACTCCATGACCACTGTTTCCGCCTCCCCACGCCCCCTGCAGGTTGCCATCCTGGTGTTCGACGATGTCGAGGCCCTGGACCTGGGCGGCCCCTATGAAGTCTTCACCACCGCCTGCCGCATGCAGCAGCGCCTGCAGCCCGGCACGCCCACGCCCTTTGCCGTGCAGTGCGTGGCGCGCAGCCTGCAGCCGGTGCAGGCGCGGGCCGGCCTGCGCGTGCTGCCCGACGCGGACTTCACCACGGCGGCCGCACCGGACGTGCTTATCGTGCCCGGCGGGGTGGTCGATACCGCGGCCGCCTGCGCCGAGACGCGCACCTGGGTGGCCCAGGCCGCCGCGGGTGCGCAGATCACGGCCTCGGTCTGCACGGGCGCCTTCATCCTGGCGGCGGCCGGCGTGCTGACCGAGGGGCCGGCCACCACGCACTGGGAGGACATCGCCGACCTGCGTGCGCAGTTCCCGGCGCTCGATGTGCTGGAGAATGTGCGCTGGGTCGACTGCGGCGCGCTGGTCACGTCGGCCGGCATCAGCGCCGGCATCGACATGAGCCTGCATTTGGTCACGCGCCTGGCCGGCTCCGCCCTCTCCGAGCGCACCGCCCGCCAGATGGACACGCCATGGAACCCGAACCCCTGACACCGCACGCTCCCATCCACGTCTACTTCGCCCTGCTGCCCGGCAGCCTGGTGCTGGACTGGGCCGGACCGGCCGAGGCGCTGCGCATCGCCAACCAGTTGCTGCGCGCCCAGGGCCAGCCCGAGCGCTTCGTGCAGCACTTCACCAGCCCCACGCCCGAGGCGGTGACCTCGGTGGGCGCCATGCTGACCGGGCTGGAACCCCTTCCCGCCACCCTGCCCCAGCCGGCCTGGGTGGTGCTGGTGGGTCTGCCGGGCAAGGCCATCGCGGTAGACAACAGCGAGGCCCGAGACCTGCTGCACTGGCTGCGCGGCATGCGCCTGGCTGCGGGCCGGCTGGAGCTGGTCACCATCTGCGCGGGCGCGGTGCTGGCGGCACACGCCGGGCTGCTGACCGGCCGGCGCGCCACCACGCACCACCAGCACCTGGGCGAGCTGGCCATGGTAGACCCGCACTGCGACGTGGTGTCCAACCGGGTCTTCGTGCACGACGGCGCGCTGCACAGCAGTGCCGGGGTGACCACCGGCATCGACCTGGTGCTGTACCGCATTGCCGACACCTGCGGCCCGGCGATGGCCGCCCAGGTGGCACAGACCATGGTGGTGGCATTGCGCCGCGGCCCACAGGACCCGGAGTTCTCGCCCTTTCTGCACCACCGCAACCACCTGCACGGCCCCCTGCACCGCGTGCAGGACGCCGTAGGCCAGCAGCCCCAGGCCCCCTGGAACGTGACCGCCATGGCCGAGGTGGCCCATACCTCGCCGCGGCACCTGAATCGGCTGTTCCTGGAGCATGCGGGCATTGCGCCGCTGCAGTACCTGCGCCGCATCCGCCTGGCCGCCGCCGAGGCGGCGCTGCAGTCGGGCCACAACGTGACGCAGGCGGCAGCGCTCGCGGGGTTCAGCTCGGATACGCAGTTGCGCCGCGCCTGGCACCAGTTCGGCCGACCCGGCACCCCGGCCCGGGACGCGGCAACCCACCACTGACCGCAGGCTTGCGCTATCGCGGAACATAATGGCATTCCGTGCATTTGGAATGCCTGATCGACATGCAAGAGCCGCCCACCCCTGCCAACGAAGACGACCGCCTGCAGGCCCTGCGCCAGCTGCTGATCTTGGACACGCCGCCGGAGGAGCGGTTCGACCGCATCGTGGCCTTTGCGGCGCAGGAGTTCGACATGCCCATCGCGCTGATCTCGCTGATCGACGCCGAGCGCCAATGGTTCAAGGCGAAGGTGGGGCTGGATGCCCCTGAAACGGCACGCGACATCTCGTTCTGCGCCCACGCCATCCTCAAGGACGAGACCATGGTCGTGCCCGACACCGCGCAGGACCAGCGCTTTGCCGACAACCCGCTGGTGACGGGTGGCCCGGGCATACAGTTCTATGCGGGCGCCCCGCTCAAACTGCCCAGCGGCGAGAGCATCGGCACGCTGTGCATCATCGACCAACAGCCGCGCGACCTGGACCGGGTGGACCTGGCCATTCTGGCTTCGCTGCGCGACCTGGCAGTGGAGGAGCTCATGCGGCGCCATGCCGAGCCAGCGCCTGGCAACGGGGATCGGAATCCATGAGCGGCGCAGCGAAGGGCATCCTGCTGGTGGAGCCCAGCATGTTGACTGGCAGCATCATCGTTTCCACCGCACGGCAGCTGTCGCTGCCCGAGGTGCGGCAGGTGGCGAGCGTGCGCACCGCGCAGCAGCAGCTGGCGCAGCGGGATTTTGCAGGCGTCATCGTGTCGCTGGAAGAACTGCAGGAAGCCGTGCAGTTGCTGGAAAGCGTGCGCGCCTCGCAGCTGGCCGTGGCCTCGTCCGTGCCGGTGGCCGTGACCACCTCGGAGGTGGACGCCACCACCGCAGAGCAGATGAAGGCGCTGCGCGTGCGCCGCGTGCTGCTCAAGCCCTTCAAGGTCAAGGACGTGATCTCCACCATCGAGCTGCTGAAGAAGGCCTGACACGGATTTGCCGCATGGGCCGGATTCCCCCAGCCCGGCACCGCCTCAATAGACTTCGGGTACGTACATGCCTGCAGGCACCGGCTGGCGCAGGTACTCGGGGTTGCGCACGCGGTCGGGCAGCACCACGGGCGGGTGCGGCACATCCTGGTACGGCAGCTGCGACAGCAGGTGCGCGATGCAGTTCAGGCGCGCCTTCTTCTTGTCCACGGCCTGCACCACCCACCACGGGGCTTCGGGGATGTGGGTGCGTTCGAGCATGGTCTCTTTGGCCTTGGTGTAGGCCTCCCAGCGCACACGGCTTTCCAGGTCCATGGGACTCAGCTTCCACTGCTTGAGCGGGTCGTGGATGCGGCCCAGGAAGCGCAGATGCTGCTCTTCGTCGGTGATGGAGAACCAGTATTTGACCAGCGTGATGCCCGAGCGCACCAACATCTTCTCGAAATCGGGCACGGTACGGAAGAACTCCTCGTACTCGTCGTCCGAGCAAAAGCCCATGACGCGCTCGACACCGGCGCGGTTGTACCAGCTGCGGTCGAACAGCACCATTTCACCGGCGGCGGGCAGGTGCGCCACATAGCGCTGGAAATACCACTGCGTGCGTTCGCGGTCGTTGGGTGCGGGCAGCGCCGCCACGCGGGCCACGCGCGGGTTCAGGCGCTGGGTGATGCGCTTGATGACGCCGCCCTTGCCGGCCGCGTCGCGTCCCTCGAACAGGATCACCACCTTCTGGCGGCTGTGCTGCACCCAGTCCTGCAGCTTGACCAGCTCGCCCTGCAGGCGGAACAGCTCCTTAAAATACTGCTGGCGCGCATGCCTGTCGGTCGGAACGAGGTCGCCGGCATCGTCCACGTTGCGGTCCTCGATCTCCAGCTCCAGCTCTTCGTCGTAGCTGTCGATCAGGTCGTTGGCGATGCGCTGCATCAGGTCCTGGGCATCGATGGGTGCGTTTTGGAACATGGCTTCGAAGGAGCAAATAGGGTTCCCCATGATGCGCCCTTCCGGTGACAAATGCATGACACCCGCATGAAGTGTCACATCGCTGTCATGTCGTAACGGCAGCATTCCCGACCATGCCTTTGTTGTTGCGCCGCCCTTGCCCATGAACACACCTGCCGCCGGCACTGCCGGCCAGAACTACGGGGGCGATGCGGCAGGCCTGATCTGCGGCTACCGCATGGACGCCAGCGGCGGCCCTGCACAGGCCATCGACTCGGTGGAGGCCGCGCAATGGCTGCAGTTGCTTGCCGATGCCCAGGCACAGGAAGGCCACACGCCCGCCGACCCGGCCGAGGAGGCAGAGCCCCAGCCCTTCGTCTGGCTGCACTTCAACCTGAGCCACACCCAGGCGGTGCGCTGGATGGAGCGCCATGCCGGGCTACCCGACGCCTTTTTCGAGGCGCTCAAGGACGGCTCGCACTCCACCCGCATCGAGCGCGACGACGACACCCTGATCGCGGTGCTCAACGACGCGCATTTCGACTTCGCCTTCGAGCCCTTCGACATCGCCACGCTGTGGATCAGCGTGGCGCCGCAGTTGGTGGTGACGGCCCGCGCCCACCCCCTGCGCTCGGTGGACGCGCTGCGCACAGCGGTGCGCGACGGGCAATCGCCGCGCTCCAGCGTGGCCCTGCTGGAGCAGCTCATGCGCACCCAGGCCGGGGGGCTAGTGGACATCGTGCGCGGCGTCACGCAGCGCATCGACCGCATCGAGGACGAGCTGCTGGCCGGCCGGCTGGACCACAAGCGCGCGCGCCTGGGTGTGCTGCGCCGGCTGCTGGTGCGGCTGCAGCGCCTGCTGGCGCCCGAGCCGGCGGCCCTGTTCCGCCTGCTGCAGAACCCACCGGCCTGGATGGGCGCCGAGGACGCGCAGGAGCTGCGCGACTCGACCGAAGAATTCTCGGTGGTGCTGCGCGACATGCAGGGCCTGCAAGAGCGCATCAAGCTCCTGCAGGAAGAGGTGGCGGCCAACGTGCAGGAGGCCAACAGCCGCAGCCTGTTCGTGCTGACCGTGGTGACGGTGCTGGCCCTGCCCATCAACATCATGACCGGCCTCCTGGGCATGAACGTGGGCGGCGTGCCGCTGGCGGACAGCCCGCACGGCTTCTGGATCATCGTGGGCATCCTCGTGGTGTTCACGGCCGTGGCGGCATGGATCGCCCTGCGGGGCACCCGGGACCGGTAGGAAGCGCCACTGGGCGGGCCATTACAATCCCGCCCCTTGCCTCGCTCCCCGGATTTCGCGCCACCATGAACATCGTCGTCAACGAAGAACTCAAAGCCTACATCGATCCCCTGACCCGCGACGAACACGACGCCCTGGAACGCAGCCTGCTGGCCGAGGGCTGCCGCGATGCCCTCGTGCTCTGGGGCGACGTCCTGGTGGACGGCCACAACCGCTACGGCATCTGCCAGAAGCACGGCCTGCCCTTCCAGACGGTGCAGAACACGCATTTCCAGAGCATGGAGGACGTGCACCTGTGGATGATCGACCAGCACCTGGGCCGGCGCAGCGTCTCGGACTTCCAGCGCGGCGTGCTCGCCCTGCGCAAGCGCGAGATCGTGGCCGCCCGCCGCAGCCGTGCGGCCGCCATCCCGCCCGAGCCGGTGGACGAGGCCGACCTGCCCTGGTCGTCCGACGGCCCGGTGGCAGCGCCGCCGCCGCCCGCCCCCGAACCGGACGTGCCCTCCGAGACCCTGAGCAGCCGCGAGGCCATTGCCAAGGCGGCGCGCCTGAGCAGCAGCCAGGTGGTGGCCATCGAAAAGATCCAGAAACAGGCGGCGCCCGAGCTGGTGGCGGCCGTCAAGTCCGGCACCATCTCGCTGAACACCGCCGCCGCTGTGGCGACGCTGCCGGCCGAAGAGCAGGTGGCCGCCGCCAAGGGCGGCAAGGACGAGCTCAAGCAGGCCGCCAAGCGCGTGCGCGATGCCAAGCAGCGCAAGCCGCGCGAAGAGAAGGAAGAAGCGGCGCCCGATAACGAGGCATCCGATGCAGGCGGCGAACTGCAGGCGCTGCGCCTGCGCGTGGCCGAACTGACCGCCGAGAATGAGGCGCTGCGCGCAGAACTGACCCGGCTGCAGGGCTGATTGGCGCCCAGGAAAGCGCGAATGCGCTTTCGCAGCCTACTCGTTGGCGCTGCGCAGGGCGCTCAGTCGGTCGGCCACATGGTCCAGGTCCAGGCCGTCGTCCGCATGGTGGAGGTAGGTCTCCAGGTCGGAAATGGCCTCGGTCAGGTTGCCCCGCTCGGCGTGCGCGAGCCCGCGATCGCGCCACTCGCCCCAGGCTTCGGGCTGCAGCACAATCAGGCGGTCCTGCACCGCGATCAGCCGCTGCCAGTCCTGCTGGGTGCGGTGCACCTCCTTGAGGTTGCGCAGCATGCGCGCGATGATGTCGCGCGGCGTGGCTGCCTGCAGGTACAGGCCCAGGGGCACGTCGTAGTCGTCCACCAGGCCGTTGCGGCGCTTGTAGGGCTCCAGCCGCTCACCCAGCTCTTCGCGGCTCAGGGACTGGCCAGAGATCGGGTCCAGCACCACCTGCCCCTTCGGCAGCAGCACCTTGACCATGAAATGCCCCGGGAAGGCAATGCCGCGCGCATGCAGGCCCAGGCCCTGGGCAAGTTCCATCCACAGCACGGCCAGGCTGATGGGAATGCCCCGGCGCGTGCGCAGCACGGCATTGAGGTAGCTGTTCTCGGGGTCGTAGTAATTGTTGACGTTGCCGGCAAACCCCATGTCGGCAAAGAAGAACTGGTTGAGCGTGCGCAGGCGCTGCAGCGCGGGTGCATCGGCCGGCAGGCGGCGCTTGATGCGCGCCAGCAGCTGGTCCACGTCGCCCAGCAGCAATTGGACGTCGAATTCGGGGTACTCGTCCTGCGCCAGACTGGCGGCGGCCTCCAGCAAGGGGAAGTGGTCGTCGCTTTGCACCAGCGACGCAAAGTATTCCAGCGAGGTGGGAATGGTCAGGCTCAGTGGCATGGCAAGGTTGTACGGTTCTGCCCCCGCCGCGTCAAGCTGCAAAAGTCACGCGGTACAGGGTTATTTCGCGGGGCCACGGGTCTGCCGGTTCAGCGCCGCAGCATCTTGCGCAGCTTGAGCCCCGCCGCCCACAGGGCGCCAAAATACAGCGCAGCTGAAGCCGCCATCAGCGCCGCCAGCAGTCCGATGCGCTGCCATTTGGCGGCACGCAGGGCCACCCAATCGAAATGGTACGACGACCACACCAGCAGGGTGGCCAGCAAGGCACTTGCCGCCACCACCTGGAGGATGAAACGACCCCAGCCCGGCAGCGGTTGGTAACTGCCGCGCCGCAGCAAACCGATGAGCAGCCACAGCGCATTGATGAGGGCCCCCAGGCCGATGGACAGGGCCAGGCCGGCGTGCGCAATCCAAGGCACCAGCGCCACGTTGAGCAACTGCGTGATGACCAGCACCGAGATGGCGATCTTCACCGGCGTGCGCACGTCCTGGCTGGCGTAGTAGCCCGGTGCCAGCACCTTGATGGCCACCAGGCCCAAGAGGCCCGCGCCATAGCCCGACAGGGCCATCGCGATCTGGCCCACGTCACCGTCCGCCAGCTTGCCGTAGTGGAACAGCGTAGCCACCAGCGGCTTGGAAAACGTGAGCAAGGCCACGGCGCAGGGCACGGCCAGCAGCACCACGATGCGCAGGCCCCAGTCGAGCATGGCGGAGTACCTGCCGGCATCGCCCGCAGCCTTGGCCGCCGTGAGCTGCGGGGTGAGTACCACGCCCAGGGCCACGCCCAGCAGCGCCGTGGGGAACTCCATCAACCGGTCGGCATAGAACAGCCAGGTAACGCTGCCCGGCGCCAGGTAGGACGCTATCTGGGTGTTGATCATCAGCGAGATCTGCGCCACCCCCACGCCCAACAGGATGGGGCCCATGAGCGACAGCACCTTGCGCACGCCCGGATCGGCCCAGGCCATGCGGATGGCGCGCCAGGTCACGCCGATGCGCGGCAACAGGCCCATGCGTGCCAGCACCGGAATCTGCACCGCCAACTGCAGCACACCGCCCAGCAGCACGCCGCCGGCCATGGAGTAGATGGGTTCGATGCCGCGCGCCTCCAGCTGGGGCGCGCCAAGCAGGGCCGCGCCGATCATCGACAGGTTGAGCAGCACCGGCGAGGCCGCCGGCACGGTGAAATGCTTCCAGGTGTTGAGCACGCCGGCCGACAGCGCGACCAGGGACATGAAGCCGATGTAGGGGAACATCCAGCGCGTCATGAGCACGGCGGCGTCGTAGGCCTCGGGGCTCTGGCGCATGCCGCTGGCCAGGGCCCAGACCAGCACCGGTGCCCCCACCACGCCGAGCACGCAGGTCAGCAGCAGCACCCAGGTCAGGGCCGTGGCCACGTTGGCGATGAGTACGCGCGTGGCGTCTTCCCCCTGCTGCGCCTTGCTGGTGGCCAGCACCGGGATGAAGGCCTGGCTGAACGCGCCCTCGGCGAAGAAGCGGCGAAACAGGTTGGGGATGCGGAAGGCGACGTTGAAGGCGTCCGTCAGGGCATTGGCCCCGAAGAAGGAGGCCATCAGAAGATCGCGCGCCAGGCCCGTCACACGGGAGGCCAGGGTCAGCAGGGAGACAGTGGAAGCGGCTTTGAGCAATGACACCGCCGGGAGTGTATGCGCTGGCGGGTGACCGGCGGCGGCAGCCACCGCCGGAGGGTTGGGCAAAAGGGGGGCCAAGAGAGTCTCCGCGTGGAATGGACGAGGCAGTCTTGGCGGCGACCGTGAAGCGACGATGAAGTCTGCGAGGCGGGTGTGAAGTGGCGCCCACTGTTTCACCCACTTACCCAAAGCCCTGTTTCGGGCGTTCATATGCCGCCCTCTGGGCCCGGTTGGCCGACTGGGCTATAATCGCGGGCTTTGCTGGCATCATCCTCAGACCTTAAGGAAACACATCAATGGCATCCGCTAAACCCAAGAAGAAGAACCCGCGCCTGGCGTCGGGCCGCAAGCGCGTCCGTCAGGACACGAAACTCAACGCCGCGAACACCTCGCTGCGCTCCAAATACCGTACCGCTGTGAAGAACGTCGAAAAGGCTGTTCTGACCGGTGACAAGACCAAGGCGTCCGAACTGTTCGCCAAGATGCAAGCCGTGGTGGACTCCGTGGCCGACAAGGGCATCTTCCACAAGAACAAGGCCGCTCGCGACAAGAGCCGTCTGTCTGCCAAGGTGAAAGCCTTGGCCCTGGCCGCCTGACCCTCTTCAGGCAAACAGCCCGAACGGCCCGCGCCGTTCGCCGTTTGTAACGGGTGCGCTGCCAGCAAAAAAACGAACGAACCGCCCTCTGGGCGGTTTTTTCGTTTCCGGGGCGCGAATGCGGCAGATGCCATGCCCCGTCCAGGCACAAAAAAAGCCCCGAGGGGCCTTCATGCTTGCAATGCGGGCGCCCTTTCAGGGCTTGACGGGAGGGGGCAGCACCGGAGCATCCGGCACCAGGCAGGCTTCGGCCACCTGCAGGTTGTTGTCGCGCGCGAAGTTGACGACGAAATCCCAGGCCATGGGCTCGTGGTCGCGCAGGTCGCGGTGCACCACCACGCACTTGATGCCATTGAGGGTGGTGGGAATGCACCAGGGCGAATAGCTCAGGTGGCTACCCGGCCGCGCGCCCCCGGGGCGAAAACTGCTCATCACCCCCGCCAGACGCTCAGCCCAGTCGCTGGGACGGAAGGTTTTCCCGTCGTGGGTGACGCCTTGGATGAAGATCTCTTTGGAGGTGGGGGAAACCATCGGGTCGAAGTGTAATGGACAGCCGGCAGCACAGGATCACTGCATGCTGCACTGCAGCGTAGCATTCTAACTCTTATATAAGAGCTACCTCCCTATTTCCTACCGGCGCACAAGGCATCGCCGGCCACGCGCATTGCAGTGATGCGCAATCGTCAACAGCGGGTCATCGCATGGCACCTAGAATCGTGCTTCGTTTTCGGGGTGGACAAGCCCACCCTCTCACCGCACCGCCAGGAGATTTCTGCATGACCGCTTTCATTGAGGCCGCCTCGCCCCACGTGATGAACACCTATGGCCGCGTGCCGATTGCACTGGCCCGCGGTCAAGGCTGCCGCGTGTGGGACGTGAACGGCAAGGAATACCTCGATGGCCTGGGCGGCATCGCCGTGAACACGCTGGGCCACAACCACCCCCAGCTGGTGCCCGCGCTGCAGCACCAGATCAGCCAGATCATGCATTCGTCCAACTACTACCACGTGCCCCTGCAGGAGACCCTGGCGGCCAAGCTGGTGGAGCTGTCGGGCATGACCAACGTGTTCTTCTGCAACTCGGGCCTGGAGGCCAACGAGGCGGCCCTGAAGATCGCGCGCAAGTACGGCGTGGACAAGGGCATAGCCAAGCCCGAGATCGTGGTCTACGAGAAGGCCTTCCACGGCCGCTCCATCGCCACCATGTCGGCCACCGGCAACCCCAAGATCCACAACGGCTTCGGCCCGCTGGTGGAAGGCTTCGTGCGCGTGCCGCTGAACGACATCGAGGCCATCAAGCAGGCCACCGAGGGCAACCCCAACGTGGTGGCAGTGTTCTTCGAGACCATCCAGGGCGAAGGCGGCATCAACCCGATGCGGGTGGAGTACCTGCAGCAGCTGCGCAAGCTGTGCGACGAGCGCGGCTGGCTGATGATGATCGACGAAGTGCAGTGCGGCATGGGCCGCACCGGCAAGTGGTTCGCCCACCAGTGGGCCGCCATTGTGCCGGACGTGATGCCCCTGGCCAAGGGCCTGGGCTCGGGCGTGCCGATCGGCGCCGTGGTGGCCGGCCCCAAGGCCGCCAACGTGCTGCAGCCGGGCAACCATGGCACCACCTTCGGCGGCAACCCGCTGGCCATGCGCGCCGGTGTGGAGACCATTCGCATCATGGAAGAAGACGGTCTGCTGCACAATGCTGCCACCGTGGGAGAGCACCTGAAGGCCGCGCTCGTGCGCGAACTGGGCAGCCTGCCCGGGGTCAAGGAAGTGCGCGGCCAGGGCCTGATGCTGGGCGTGGAACTGGACAAGCCCTGCGGCGTGCTGGTGGCCCAGGCGGCCGAAGCCGGCCTGCTGCTGAGCGTTACGGCCGACAAGGTGATCCGCCTCGTGCCCGCACTGATCCTGTCCACCGCCGAGGCCGACGAGATCGTCGCCAAGCTGGTCCCGCTGGTCAAAGCCCTGCTGGCCGAATAAACCCTGGGCGCGCATGCAGCGCGCCGCAATGCCATGAAACATTACCTGCAGTTCAACGATCTCAGCGCCGACGAGTACACCTACCTGTTCGAGCGTGCCGCGCTCATCAAGAAGAAGTTCAAGGCCTACGAAAAGCACCACCCCCTGGTGGACCGCACGCTGGCCATGATCTTCGAGAAGGCCAGCACCCGAACGCGCGTGAGTTTCGAGGCCGGCATGTACCAGTTGGGCGGCAGCGTGGTGCACCTGACCACGGGCGACAGCCAGCTCGGCCGCGCCGAGCCCATCGAGGACAGCGCCAAGGTCATCAGCCGCATGGTGGACCTGGTGATGATCCGCACCTACGAGCAGACCAAGATAGAAAGCTTCGCGGCGCACTCGCGCGTGCCCGTGATCAACGGCCTGACCAACGAGTTCCACCCCTGCCAGATATTGGCCGACATCTTCACCTTCATCGAGCACCGCGGCTCGATACAGGGCAAGACGGTGGCCTGGGTGGGCGACGGCAACAACATGGCCAACACCTGGCTGCAGGCGGCGGCGCTGCTGGGCTTCAAGGTGCATGTGAGCACGCCGCGCGGCTACGAGGTGGACGAGAAGCTGGCCGGTGCCACCGCCGGCAGCTACCAATTCTTCAGCGACCCGCTCGAAGCCTGCAAGGGCGCCGACCTGGTGACCACCGACGTGTGGACCAGCATGGGCTACGAGGCCGAGAACGAAGAGCGCAAGAAGGCCTTCGCCGACTGGTGCGTGGACGCCGAGATGATGGCCGCCGCCAAACCCGATGCGCTGTTCATGCACTGCCTGCCTGCGCACCGGGGGGAAGAGGTGGAAGCCGATGTGATCGACGGGCCGCAATCGGTTGTCTGGGATGAAGCCGAGAACCGGATGCATGCGCAGAAGGCGTTGATGGAGTACCTGCTTTTGGGCAAAGTGGCCTGAGTCTCTTCACCATGCCCTGGCGCCGCCAGCCCGCCCATTGCGCCGAACTGCTGGCGCACTGGCAATCGCTGGGCCAGGCCCTGGGCCAGGATACGCCCGCCTGGCGCAGCGAAGGCCGGCGCCTGGTACTGGCCTGGGCGCGCTGGCCACGCGCCTACCATGACACCACGCACCTGTGGGCCTGCCTGCGCCACCTGCAGGCGGTGCAAGCCGCCCTGCCCGATGTGCTGCGCCAGCCCCATGCCGTGGCGCTGGCGCTGTGGTTCCACGACGCCGTCTACCGGCCCTGGGGCCGCCTGAACGAGGAGAGGAGCGCCGACTGGGCCAGCCGCTTCATGAGCACGCAGGGCCTGCCGCCTTCGCTGGTGCAGGCCGTGCACCAGTTCATCCTGGACACACGCCACAACCCCGGCCCGCTCACGGACGATGCGCAGTGGGTCGTCGATATCGACCTGGCCGTGCTGGGCCAGAGCGATAAGGTGTACCGGCAGTTCGAGCGCAATGTGCGGCGCGAGTATTTCTTCGTGCGCTGGCCACGCTATGTGGCGGGCCGCAGCGCGGTGCTGCGGGGTTTTCTGGAGCGGCCGCGCATCTATGGCACCGACTGGTTCCATGGGCGGTATGAAGCCCAGGCCCGCACCAACCTCGCCAACGCCCTGACCGCCCTGAAAAACGGCACGCTCTACGCGTGAGGAGCGCCGACGCTGGCGCTTCAATCACAGGGCTGAAAGCGCTTGCACTCCTCGGCGATTTGGATGGACGTCAGCGTGTTCTCGCCCTCCACGCTCTTGGTGGTGAACTTGACCCAGGCCCCTTCGGCAATACCGGCCAGCAGCGTGCGGTCGACCACCGTGAAGCGCTGCGTCGTGAAGGGCAGCTTGGAGCGGGGCAGCAGCTTCAGGCGCACGTACAGCGGCCCTCCCGGCTCCTGCTGGACAGAGACGACCCGCGCCCGCGTGAGCACCGGCCCAGCCTGACCATCCGCCTGCGCCGGCACTGCGGGCTGGGCCAGCGCACTGCCGACCACCAGGGCGGCGGCAGCCACGCCGGCCAGGGCCAGGCACCGGGCCCGCTGAACCATGGCCATTCTCCGTCGATCCATACATCCTCCTTCAGAAAGCCCAGGAAGCCAGCTGGTAGTAATCGAACCCGCCCGTGCGCCCGCCCAGGCAACTGGCCAGGAAGTCCTCGGTCTTGCGGTACATGGTGAGGTTGTTGCTCCACTTCTGGTTGCCGTGGCCGTCGCCCTGGAAGGTGACGTAGTCCACCGGCCGCCCGGCGCGGCGCAGGGCGGCCACCATCAACTCCGACTGCTCCAGCTTCACACGCGGGTCGTTCACGCCGTGCATGATGAGCAAGGGGCTGGTGGCGGGACCGACCTTGAACAGGGGCGACTTGGCATCCATCAAGCGCCGGTCTTCGGGCTTGGCGGGGTCGCCGATGTAGCGCCGCCAGCCGACCATGCCCATCTCCCAATAAGGCGGCACGGTTTCCATGAAGCGTGCCAGGTGCGACAGGCCCACCACGTCCACCGCGCAGGCGAACACCTCGGGCGTGAAGGTGGCGCCCACCAGGGCGGCATAGCCGCCGTAGCTCGCACCGTAGATGGCCACGCGCCGCGGGTCGGCTACGCCGGTCTGCACGGCCCACTGCACGCCGTCGACCAGGTCATCGTGCATCTTGCCGGCAAACTCGCCGATGGCCTTTTCCATGAAGGCGCGGCCATAGCCCGACGAGCCCCGGTAGTTGACCTGCAGCACGGCATACCCCCGGTTGGCCAGAAAGTGCTGCAGGCTGCGGCTGGCGGCGCTGTCGCCCCAGCGGTCGCGCGCCCAGGGGCCGCCGTGCACCAGCAGCACCATGGGCAGATTCTTCGCGGCCACGCCGGCGGGCAGGGTCAGGTAGCCGTGCAGGGTGAGCCCGTCGCGGCTGGCAAAAGAGACGGGCTCCGTGGCGGTCAGCGCCGAGGCCAGTTGGGCCATGCGGCTTTCGCCCAGGAACACAGGCTTTCCCCCTTCGCCGGGCAGCAGGTAGCTCCTGGTGCTGCGCTCCGTGGTGACGGCCACCGTCAGCGTGCGCTCCTGGTCGTCGCTGCTGGTCACGGCGATCTCGGCGTTCTGGCCCTTGTCCAGCACGGCCAGGCGCTGGCGCAGCGCGGCGTCGAACACCTCGCGCCGGGGGTAGCCGGGCATGGAATAGGCAATCAGCGGCTGCTGTGTGGTGCGGCTGATGAGCACGTAGTCCAGGTCCACCTCGGGCGTGGCATGGACCAGCGTCTCGGCGCCGGTGGCCAGGTCCATGCGCACCAGCGCCACCTTGTCGCGCCCGCGGTTGGACAGTGCCCACATGGCTTGGCCGCTGGCATCGGGCTCCAGCAGGCGCAGGCCCTCGAAGCGGCCCCATTCGGCGATGGAGGTCCAGGCACTGTCTGGCGCCGCGCCGGGGCGCTGCAGCTGGCTGGCCGTGTCCGACACGATGAGCCGTGTGCGCAGGCGCCCCTGCCGGTCCACGCCCCAGGAGGCCGCGTTGCCCGGGTTGGTGGCCACCACGGTGTGGGCACCGGTGCGCGGGTCCACACGGTGCAGGTCGAACACCTTCTTGTCGCGGCGGTTGGTCGTGACCATCAGGTCGGGCCCGCCCTCCACCGTCTGCAGCAGGTGGGACGCGGTCTTGTCGAACGGCGTAAGGTCCACCCAGGCTGCGCCCTGGCGGTGCACGGCCACCGCATGCACATGCGTGTTCTCGTCGCCCGAGCCATCGACCACGGCCGCCAGGTACTGGCTGTCCGCTGTCCAGCGGAAGAAGCGCGCGCGGATCGGGAACGCTCGGGCATCATCCTTGCCGAGCGTGCGCACCCAGATGGCGGGGCTCACGCCCTCGGTCCCCGTCCAGGCCAGGTGTTTGCCATCGGGCGAGACGCGGTAGCTGCCCGTGGCCTGGCGGTTGGCAACGAAGTCATGCACGGGAATCAGCTCGGGCAGGGGCGCGCCGGCCAAGGACGGGTGCGTGGGCCCCGTGGCGCAGCCCGCCAGGGACGCCAGCAGGGCCAGACAACTCAGCGATCGAATCAGCAGCATGCGGGGCTCCCCAGGATGCCACCGATTGTGCGGGGCCTTTGCTTAAGCCCAGCCAAAGGCGCTGCTCGGCAGCACCGCACCAGCGCCTGGGCCATGCTCGCGGACCGGCGGCGGCAGCCAGGGGGCGGTGCGGCCCTGCCGGGTCCAGTGGTCGGTGGACGACCAGGCCAGCGGGGCAAGGGCCGGCCCTGCGGGGGCGCTGCCCAGAGGGGCGCACGCCAGCCAGGGCAGTGCCAGCAACGCATGGAAGTGGGTAAGTGTCATGCGGTGGATTCTGTCCAGCCCATGCTGTGGCAATGCCAAAGCCCGCTGCCGCCGCCTTTGGCCGGCCTTAAGCCCGCAGGCGCCACAATCGCGCGATGCACATCCTGCTGATCGAGGACGATTTGGACCTGGGCCGCGCCCTGCAGTCTGCCCTGAAGGTGGAGGGGCTGAGCAGCGAGTGGCTGCGCCGCGCGGTGGACGCCCCCACCACGGTGGACGCCACCACCATCGACTGCGTGCTGCTGGACCTGACCCTGCCCGACGGCAGCGGCTTCGATCTGCTGGCGCGCTGGCGCGGCCAGGGCGAGCAGGTGCCCATCATCGTCATCACTGCGCGCTCGGCGGTGGAGGACCGGCTGGCCGGGCTCGATGGTGGGGCCGACGACTTCGTGGTCAAGCCCTTCGCCACGGCCGAGCTGATGTCGCGCATCCGCGCCGTGCTGCGGCGCAGCGCACGCCAGGCCAGCGACTGCTGGACGCTCGGTGACCTGGTGATCGAGCCCCGGCGCCACACCGTGCAGCGCGGTGGCGTGCCGCTGGACCTGTCACCGCGCGAGTTCCAGTTGCTGCTGGAGCTGGCGCGCGAGCCCGGCGCCGTGGTGCCCAAGGGCGTGCTGGCGCAGCGGCTCGACCCACTGGGCGAGCCGATGGACTTTGGCGCCATCGAGGTGCATGTGTCCAACCTGCGCCGCAAGATCGGCGCGGAGCTGATACGCACCGTGCGCGGCGTGGGCTACCTGCTGCAGCCATGAGCAGCGTGGCGCCACACCACTCCCGGCGGTTGCGCGTGCTGTGGCAGCGGCTGTCAGAGCCCACGCTGGTACGCCGCAGCGTGGCCTCGGTCATGGTGGCCTTCGTGCTGGTGTGGGCCGTGCTGCTGGGCTACAACTACCTGAAGTACAAGCAGGCCATCACCTACGACCCGGGCATGCTCAAGTACGGCGACGCCGTGCTGGAGTCGCTGGCCGACCTGCCGGATGCGTCACACGCGGCCGCCGCCCTGGCCTCGACAGACCACTGGACCAATGTGCGCCGCCGCCAGACCGGCCTGCTGCCCGGCGCCTTGATGCACGAGTTGCGCGATGGTGCCTCGGGCCGGCTGGTCTATGCGGCCAGCGGGCTGCAGGGCATGGACCTGCAGCCACCCCGCGACCACGCAGGCTCGTCGCTCACGGAGACCACCGTGCAGGGCCAGCCCTACCGCATCTACGCCGGCCGCAATGCACGCTGGACCTTGCGCATCCTGGAACCCAAGCGTCCCGATGCGGACTACCTGCACTACAACGGCCGCACCCTCGTGCCCTACCTGCTGCTGGCGGCCCCCTTTGTGCTGCTGCCCGTATGGCTGTCCGTGCGCAACGGCCTGCGCCCCCTGCAGCAACTGGCCCAGCGCATTGCCCAGCGCAGCAGCGACGAGTTGCAGCCCGTGGGCTTTCATGCCCGGCACCGCGAGCTCAAGCCCCTGGAGCAGTCGCTCGATGCCCTGCTCGCCCGCCTGCGCCAGAAGGTGGAGCGCGAGCGCGCCTTCGTGCAGGACGCGGCCCACGAGATCCGCACGCCGCTGGCCGTGATCACCGCGCAGGCCCATGTGATGGCGCGATCAGAGAGCGCAGCCGAGCGCACCGAGGCCCAGGCGCACCTGGAGCAGGCCATCGCGCGCACCTCGCATCTGGCGCAGCAGTTGCTGGACCTGGCCGCGCTCGACGAAGCCCAGCGCCCGGCCCCGCGCGACATGGACGTGGCGCAATGGCTGCGTGCCGCGCTGGCGCTGGCGGCGCCCCGCGCCATGGCGCAACAGATCGAGCTGTCGCTGGATGCGCCGGACAGCCTGCCGGCGCGGCTCGACGCGACGGCCCTGGAATCGGTGGCGCACAACCTGATCGACAACGCGGTGCGCTATGCCCAGGCAGGCGGTTCGGTGGCCGTGGGCCTGCGCCGCGAATCCGGCATGCTGCACCTGTCGGTGCAGGACGACGGCCCCGGCATTGCGCTGGCCGAGCGCGGCAAGGTGTTCGAGCGCTTCTACCGTGGCACAGGGCATGCCGCCAATGGCTCGGGCCTGGGCCTGGCCATCGTGCGGCAGGCGGCGCGGCGCATGGGCGGGCAGGTGCAGATTGGCGATGGGCTGAACGGCCAGGGCGTGGGATTTTTCGTTAGCATTCCTCTCCCGCGCCCTGCCTGACCCCTCCCCCTCCACATGCCCGACGAGTCCATCCACCCCTGCCTGACCTGCGGCGCCTGCTGCGCCAGCTTTCGCGTGGACTTTGCGGTGGAGGAGACGCAGGCCATGGGCGGCACTGTGCCCAACGGGCTGGCGGTCGAGGTCACCAGCAGCACCTGCCGCATGCGCGGCACCGACCATGTGCCCGCGCGCTGCGCCGCCCTGACCGGCAAGGTGGGCGACAAGGCGGCCTGCGGCATCTACGAGTGGCGCCCCTCGCCTTGCCGCGAGTTCGAGGCCGGCGACCATGCGTGCAACCGGGCACGCATGCGCCACGGCATGCAGCCGCTGCAGGATGGCATCATTTTCTGAAGGCCGCGCCAGGGCAGCACAGGCCAGGTAGTTGAGGCTTCAACAAAAATCCCCCTGCTGTTGGAATTAACCGACACCACGGGTTTTGCGGGACATGCAAACTTTGTCCCATGCAAGCCAGCCACACCCCCACCGCCCGCCAGCTCTGGGACATCTCGCCACCCGTGCATGCGGGCAGCCCGGTGTTTCCCGGCGACACGGCCTATTCGCAGCAGTGGTGCGCCACCATCGGGCCGGGCTGCCCGGTGAACGTGAGCGCCATCACCCTGTCGCCCCACGTGGGCGCGCATGCCGATGCGCCGCTGCACTACGACGCCGATGGCGCCACCATCGGCGATGTTTCGCTGGAGCCTTTTCTCGGCCCCTGCCGCGTGATCCACGCCATCGGCTGCGGTCCGCTGATCGAGTGGCAGCACATTGCCCACGCCGTGGATGCCACCCTGCCCCAGCGCGTGCTGGTGCGCACCTACGAACACATGCCGGTGGACCGCTGGGACGGAGCCCTGGCCGCCTATGCCCCCGCCACCATCGCGCGCCTGGCCGACCTGGGGGTGCTGCTGGTGGGCATCGACACGGCCAGCATCGACCCGGCCGACAGCAAGACGCTGGACAGCCACCAGGTCATCCGCCAGCGCGGCCTGCGCGTGCTCGAGAACCTGGTGCTCGACGAGGTGCCCGAGGGCGACTACGAGCTGATCGCCCTGCCCCTGAAGCTCACCACGGCCGATGCCTCCCCAGTGCGCGCCGTACTGCGCGCACTGGCCTGATTCCAAGACTTATCCCACGACTCCCATGACGACACTGCAAGACTGCCGCGCGCTCGACGCGCAAGACCCCCTGGCCCCGCTGCGCGGGCACTTCAGCCTGCCCGAGGGCGTGATCTACCTGGACGGCAATTCCCTGGGCGTGCTGCCCAAGGCCGCCGCGGCCCGCGTGGCCGACGTGGTGACGCGCGAATGGGGTACCGACCTCATCCGCTCGTGGAACACCGCCAGCTGGTTCGACCTGCCGCAGCGCCTGGGCAACCAGCTCGCACCCTTCATCGGCGCGGGCAAGGACGAGGTGGTGTGCACTGACAGCACCTCCATCAACCTGTACAAGGTGCTGAGCGCCGCGCTCAACATCGCCCGGGAGGACAGCCCCGCGCGCAAGCGTGTGGTCAGCGAGCGCAGCAACTTCCCGACCGACCTGTACATCGCCGAAGGCCTGTGCAGGGAGCGCGGGCTGGAGCTGGTGCTGGTGGAGCCCGAGGAGATCACCGCCGCACTGACCGCCGACGTGGCGGTGCTGATGCTGACGCACGTGAACTACCGCACCGGGGCCATGCACGACATGGCGGCCACCACGGCGGCTGCGCATGCGGCCGGCATCCTCACCGTGTGGGACCTGGCGCACAGCGCAGGCGCCGTGCCGGTGGACCTGAACGGCGCGGGCGCCGATTTCTCCATCGGCTGCGGCTACAAGTACCTCAACGGCGGCCCGGGCGCACCGGCCTTCGCCTGGGTGCACCCGCGCCACGCCAACCGCTTCTGGCAGCCGCTGTCGGGCTGGTGGGGCCATGCCGCGCCGTTCCAGTTCACCCCCAACTACCAGCCCGCGCCCGGCATCACGCGCTACCTGTGCGGCACGCAGCCCATCATCAGCCTGTCGGCCCTGCAGTGCGGCCTGGATGTGTTCGACGCGGCCCAGCCCCTGGGCGGCATGGCCGCGCTGCGCGCCAAGTCGCTGGCGCTGACCGACCTGTTCATCGCGCTGGTGCAAGAGCGCTGCGCCGGCCACGGCCTTGGCCTGGCGACGCCACGCGAGCACGCGCAGCGCGGCTCGCAGGTGTGCCTGACGCGCGACGAGGGCCAGGGCCTCAATGGCCAGGGCAGTGGCGCCTACGCCATCGTGCAGGCGCTGATCGCGCGCGGTGTGATCGGCGACTTCCGCAAGGGCGACGGCGGGCAGGGCCCGCACAAGGACATCCTGCGCTTTGGCTTCACGCCGCTGTACATCGGCTACGAAGACGTGTGGAACGCGGTGGAGCACCTCCGCCAGGTGCTCGACGCGGCCGAGTGGCAGCGCCCCGAGTTCAACCAGATCCACGCGGTGACCTGAGCCATGTGCCCCTTCTCCAACACCCCTGCAGAGCCTGGTGCAGCAGCCCCCGCCAGCGGCGTGCCCGAATCCATCGTGCACGAAGAGCGCGCCCAGCTCGACTTCAGCCAAAGCATGAGCTATGGCGACTACCTGCAGCTCGATGCCATCCTGACGGCGCAAAAGCCCTTGTCCCCCGCGCACGACGAGATGCTGTTCATCGTGCAGCACCAGACCAGCGAGCTGTGGATGAAGCTCATGCTGCACGAGCTGCGCGCCGCCATCGGCCACATTGCCCGGGATGAACTGCAGATGGCCTTCAAGATGCTGGCCCGGGTCTCCAAGATCATGGAGCAGCTGGTGCACGCCTGGGACGTGCTGGCCACCATGACGCCGCCCGAGTACAGCGCCATGCGGCCCTACCTGGGCCAGTCCAGTGGCTTTCAGAGCTACCAGTACCGCAGCATCGAGTTCTCGCTGGGCAACAAGAACCGCGCCATGCTCAAGCCGCACGAGCACCGCGCCGACCTGCTGGCCCAGGTGCAGGCCGCCTACGAGGCGCCGTCGCTGTATGACGAAGCCTTGCGCCTGCTGGCGCGCCGCGGCATCGCCGTGCCCACCAGCCACACCCAGCGCGACTGGACCCTGCCCTACGCCGAGAGCGATGGCGTGGAGCAGGCCTGGCTCACCGTGTACCGCGCGCCGCAGCAGTACTGGGACCTGTACCAGTTGGGCGAGGAACTGACCGACCTGGAAGATGCCTTTCGCCTGTGGCGCTTTCGCCATGTGACCACGGTGGAGCGCGTGATCGGCTTCAAACGCGGCACCGGTGGCACGGGCGGCGTGAGCTACCTGCGCAAGATGCTGGACGTGGTGCTCTTCCCCGAGATCTGGAAGCTGCGCACCGATCTGTGAGTGCCCGCGGCCTGCGCAGCAGCGACAGCAGCCTGTCGCCACAGCGTGTAACCTCGGCAAGGGCGGCGCAACCGTGCACGCCCTCCCGGAGACACCGCCTTGCCGCCCCAGCCACCCGAGTCCGCCCCCTCCTCTTCGCCACACTCCCCGCTCGCACCGCGTGTCGCCTGGGTCATGCTGCTGGCCCTGATTTCGGGCTTCGCGCTGAGCCAGGCATTTCGCACCATCACGGCCATCATCGCCACCGGGCTGCGCGCGGAGTTCGGCCTGTCGGCGCAGGCGCTGGGCGCGTTCGCCGGTGCCTTTGCTTTTGCCTTCGGCGGCATGCAGCTGTTCATGGGCGTAGGCATCGACCTGTATGGCCTGCGGCGCACGCTGCTGGTGGCCTTCCCGCTCACGATTGCCGGTTCGCTGCTGTCGGCGCTGGCGCCGGGCTACGGCATGGTGCTGCTGGGGCAGGTGTTGATCGGCGTGGGCTGCGCGCCGGCCTTCCTGGTGTGCACGGTGTTCATCGCACGCTACTTTCCCCCGGGGCGCTTTGCCATGGTCTCGGGCGTGGCCATGGGGGTCGGTGGCCTGGGCATGCTGTTCACCGGCACGCCGCTGGCCTGGCTGGTGCAGCACTCCTCCTGGCGCGCGGGTTTCGGCGTGCTGGCCGGGCTGGCGGCGCTGGCCTGGCTGCTGATCTGGTGGCAGGTGCACGAGCCCGCGCAGCCGCAGCACGCCGCAGATGTGCCACGCGAATCGATAGCCTCGGCCGTACGCGGTTTCGGCGCGCTGTTCCTGCTGCCCCACACCGTGGGCATCATGCTGCTGGCGCTGACCACCTATGCCTCATTCCTGACCCTGCGCGGGCTGTGGCTGGGGCCGCTGTTGATCGAGCGGCACGGCTATTCGCTGGTGGCCAGCGGCAACGTGGCCATGCTGTCCTCGCTGGTGTCGCTGTTCACCCCGGCCTGGTTCGGGCGCATGGACCCTGGGCCTGCGCACCGCCGGCGCTGGATCATGGGTTTCACCGCCATCCTGTGCGGCCTGTTCCTGGCCATCGGCGTGCTGCACCAGGAATGGCTGGACGTGGGCGGCGCCATCGCCGTGGGCCTGCTCTCGGGCTACATGGTGCTGCAGTACGCGGACGTGCGCTCGGCCTACCCGGCGGCCATGACCGGGCGCGCCATGGCGGTGTTCACCATGGCGCTGTTCCTCGGGGTGGCGCTGATGCAGTGGCTTACGGGGCTGGCGGCCTCGCTGGCTTCTGCGCACGGCGTCGATCCGTATGTGGCCGTGATGCTGGCCATCTCGGCGCTGCTTGCGGCCGGGGTGCTGTCGTTCAGGCTGCTGCCTGCGCCCGCGCATTGATCTGCGGCGGGCATACCGTCCCCTGCTCCGCCACGCGCCACCACTGCAGCACGCCGAACAGCAACTCGAATGCGGTGAATCCGAGGACGATGGCGCTGGCACCATGGGCTACCGCGTAGATCTGCCAGGCGGCAAACAGCAAGCGTGCCAGCCCATCGAGCCGGCCCAGCAGCATGCTGGGTGCCGCAATGCGCGCAATGGACCAGACCACCACCACCGAGCCGAGCAGATTGGCCAGCAGCATGTGCGTGCCATCGAGCGGGTGCAGGGTACCGGGCAGGCCCAGTGTGGTGGACACCGAGGTCAGCAGGCCATAGAGCCAGGCAAAGGTCCACGGCAGCGCAAAGGGCCAGGTGACGAACAGGTCGTACCAGCCGCCGGCGCGCACGATGGTCAGGTAGCGGGGCGAGGAAAAGGCAGGGATGTGCATGGTGCAAAAAAGATCGGAGTGAAGAAGGCTCCGAGCTTCCACCTTGAAGTACGCTTCAGGGTCAAGCACTTTTTTTTGGGAAAGACGCGCCCCATGCTGATCGGAGAACTCGCCACCGCCGCCGGCCTGAGCCGCGAGGCCTTGCGCTTCTATGAGCAGCAGGGGCTGATCCGCGCACGCCGCCTGCCCAATGGCTACCGCGACTACCCCGAGGAGGTGCTGATGCTGGTGCAGTACATCCGCACGGCGCAGCAACTGGGCTTCACGCTGGCCGAAATCGGCGACCGCCTGCCCGCGATCTGGGATGCACCCGATCCGGCGCCCGCCGTTACCGAAGTGCTGTCCGCCAAGCTGCTCGAAATCGACGCACGCATCGCCGCGCTGCAGGCCTTGCGCCAGACGCTGGCGGAGCGGGTGCTGGCGGACTGCCCGTTGGCGGCTTCTTAAAGCGAACTGGCCACCGAGCCGTCGCCCCGGTAGAGCCAGGGCAGGTCCAGCACGCGCGCGCCCAGCAGGCGCAGCGAGGCATCGCGCCCCCAGCGCACCGGCCCCATGGCGTGGAAGATGCGGCCATTGCGCGTGGCACGGGCCTGCACGCGGGCATTGCGCTGCCAGCGGTTCAGGGCATAGCGGGTCAGGCGCAGCGGCACCTCCAGGTCGTGCATGGACAGGGCCCGCTGCAGTTCGGCCGCATCCTCGATGGCCATGCCGGCGCCCTGGGCCAGGTAGGGCACCATGGGGTGGGCGGCGTCACCCAGCAGCGCCACCAGGCCCTGTGCCATATCGCCGGGGCCGCGCACCGGCGGGCGGTCGCACAGCGGCCACAGGCGCCAGCCACCCCCTGCCGCCGCCACGCCGTACACCACATGCTGCAACGCAGGGCAGGCGCCCTGCAGGGCCAGCTCCAGGTCGGCGGCATTGGCGGCATGGTCCCAGCCCTGCATGTCTTCGGGCGCCCGGCCTTCGATGATGACCACCAGGTTCTGCAGCTCGCCGCGCCGCACGGGGTACTGCACCACATGCAGGCGCGGGCCCAGCCAGGCGGTGATCTGCTGGGTGCGCAGGGCGTTGGGCAGGGCGTCCTGCGGGACCAGGGCGCGGTAGGCCAGGTGGCCCGTGGCGCGCGGCGGCACATCGCCCAGCAACTGCAGGCGCGTGCCGCTCCACAAGCCGTCGGCCCCTATCAGCGCATCGCCCTCCACCTCCCTGCCCCGGCTGGTGTGCACCGTGACGACGGTCTCGGCGCCAGGCACTGCGGTGCCGCAGGTGCTGCCGTCGCTGAAACCCTCGATGGCATGCTCCAGGTTCAACTGGGTGTCGGTGTACTTGGTGACGGCCGCCAGCAGCAGCCCATGCAGGTCGGCGCGGTGGATGGTGGCGTAGGCGGCGCCATAGCGCTCAATGGCGGTGGTGCCCAACGGCAGCTCGGCCAGTGCGCGCCCCGAGAGCGCGCTGCGCACCTGCAGCCGGGCCGGGAAAGCGGCCACGGCCTGCAGCGGCTTCTGCAGGCCCCAGGCCTGCAGGCGGCGCACCACGTTGGGCCCCAGTTGCACGCCCGCCCCCACTTCGCTGAAGGCGGCGGCGCGCTCGTACAGCCGCACATCCCATCCGGCACGCGATGCGCCCAGGGCCGCTGCCAGCCCGCCTATGCCACCACCCGCCACCAGCACCTGTTTCTTCATGCGCCGATTGTCGCCCCCTCGGTGCGCCCTGCGTTTGTCATTGCGCAGGAAGCAGCGCGCGCTCCAGCATCTCGGCCGGCATGGGGCGCGCGAACAGGTAGCCCTGGAAGGCCTGGCAGCCATGGCGCTGCAGGAACTCGAACTGGCCCGGAGTCTCCACCCCCTCGGCCACCACGGAGAGGTCCAGGCTGCGCGCCAGCGCCAGGATGGTGCGCACGATGGCGGCATCGTTGGGATCGGTCTGCAGGTCGCGCACGAAGCTCTGGTCGATCTTGAGCTGGTCCAGCGGCAGGCGCTTGAGGTAGGACAGGGACGAGTAGCCGGTGCCGAAGTCGTCCATCGAAAAACCCACCCCATGGCGGCGCAACTGCTCCATGCGGGCAATGCTGTCCTCCACGTCGGTGAGCAGCAGGCTTTCGGTCAGCTCGAAGCGCAGGCGCTCGGGGTTGGCGCCGCTGGCCTGCAGCACACCCAGCACCTGGGCCACGAAGTCGGGCTGGCGGAACTGCCGCACGCTGACGTTGACCGACAGGAAGAAGGGCCGCGTGAGCGCGCTGTGCGACCACTGCACCAGCTGTGCGCAGGCAGACTCCAGCACCCACTGGCCCAGCGGCAGGATGAGCCCCGTCTGCTCGGCCAGCGCAATGAACTCGCCCGGCAGCACCAGCCCCCGGCGCGGGTGGTTCCAGCGCACCAGGGCCTCGGCACCGAGCAGCTTGCCGGTTCCATCCACCACGGGCTGGCAATACAGCAGCAGCTCCTGCTGGTTCAGGCCGCGGCGCAGGTCGGCCTCCAGCGCCGCGCGCGCGCTCACGGCGGCCTGCATGTCCGGGTCGAAGAAGCGCTGGGTGTTGCGCCCCGCCGCCTTGGCCTGGTACATGGCCAGGTCAGCGTGCTTGAGCAGCTCATCCGGCGTGCTCGGGTGCTGCCCGAACAGCGCGATGCCGATGCTGGGCGTGCTGTGGTGGCTGACGCCCTCCATGTCGTAGGGCCGGCCGAGGGCCGTCAGTATCTGCTGCGAAATGGCAGCGGCCTCGCTGCTGGCATGCGCCACGTCGGTGTGCAGGCCGTCGAGCAGCACCACGAATTCATCGCCGCCGAAGCGGGCCACGGTGTCGCTCTCGCGCACGCTCTCCAGCAGGCGCCTAGCCACGCGCACCAGCAACTGGTCGCCGGTGTCATGGCCCAGCGTATCGTTGAGGTCCTTGAAATTGTCGAGGTCGATGAACAGCAGCGCACCGTGCGCATGGCTGCGTCCGGCTGCCACGGTGGCGCGCTGCAGGCGGTCCATCAGCAGGCGGCGGTTGGGCAGACCGGTGAGCGCGTCGAAGAAGGCCAGCCGCTCGATCTGCAGCTCTGCCTCCTTGCGCTCGGTGATGTCCCGCCCCACGCCCCGGTAGCCGCGCAGCACACCCTCTGCGTCGATCACCGGCACGCCACTGACCGAGATCCAGTGCATGCTGCCGTCGGGGCGCTGGCGCTGCAGCTCCAGGTCCCGAAACGGCTGCTGCGCCGCGAGCACCGCGCGGTGGGCGTCCCACTCGACATCGGTCATGTTCAGCGCGCCGATCTCCCAGCGGGTGCGGCCCATCACGCTCGACAGGGGGATGCCGTTGACGCTGAGGTCACCGGCCAGCTGCACGAAGCGGCCGTCCGCATCGTGCTCCCAGTACCAGTCGGACGACAGGTCGCTCAGACCGCGAAAGCGCGCCTCGCTCTCGCGCAACTCGTTCTGCACGCGCACGTAGTCGCTCACATCGGTGAAGGTGCGCACCAGGCCGCCATCGGGCAGCCGGGTGGTGCGCACCTCGAAGGTACGGCCATCGCTCGTGGTGCGCCAATACACCTCGGGCGAGGGGTCCACCACGGAGCGTGCGATGTAGTCGCGGCCCCGGTGGTCCACCAGGCCATAGCCCGCGCCGAAGTCGCCGCGCTGGGCCTGCAGCTGCGTCAGCTCGGCCAGGGTGGGCCGGGCGGCCATCAGCGATTCGGGCAGGTCCAGCAGCTCCAGCACGCGCTGGTTGTAGATGCTGATGCGCCCGTCCGGCCCGGTCCTGAAGATGCCCTGGCTCATGCTGGCCAGGGTGACCTGCAGGCCCAGGCGCTGCTCCTGCAGCAGCGTGAGTGCCTCGTGCCAGATGCGCGCATCCACCATGCGCATGGGCTGCACCGCCCCGGGGACGGCCGCCGTGCCCTGCCGGCCCACCAGCGCGCACAGGCGGTGCACCAGCTCCGGGAGATGGCCACCGTCCGCAGCGCGCAGGGCATAGTCCCCCAGGCCGCAGCGAAAACCGCGCGCGGCCAGGGCTTCCTGCGCCCCATCGAGGCACAGCAGCACGGGGCGCCCCGCGCACAGCTCCAGCAGGCTGGGCAGCTCCTGGATCTGCGGATCCAGGCAGAGCACCAGCGCATCCCAGGTCTGCGCAGCCAGCAGCAGGGAGGCTGCGTCGGCCGAGGGGCTGTGCACCACGTGCCAGCCCGGGCAGCGCTGGGCCAGCACGGCGATGGCCGCCCGTGCGTGCAGCGCATCGCCGTCCACCCACAGCACGCTGGCGACGGAGGTGGATGCTGCGAGGTTGGGTCCCGGTACGGCAGTCATGGGGCTTGGGCGGCAGGGGCTGGCACCGGGGGCTCGGGCAGGTGCTCGCGCTCGAACATGTCCACCGGCACAGGCCTGCCAAACAGATAGCCCTGGAACCCCTCGCAGCCATGCAGCCTGAGGAACCCCAGTTGCCCCGTCGTCTCCACCCCCTCGGCCACCACCTGCAAGTCCAGGCTCTTGGCCAGCGCCAAAATGGTGCGCACGATGGCCGCGTCGTTGGGGTCGCTCAGCACATCGCGCACAAAGCTCTGGTCGATCTTGATCTGGTCCAGCGGCAGCCGCTTGAGGTAGCTCAATGAGGAGTAGCCGGTGCCGAAGTCGTCCAGCGCGAACCCGACCCCTTCGCTCTTGAGCTGTTCCATGCGCACGATGGTGTCTTCGATGTCCCCCAGCAGCAGGCTTTCGGTGAGTTCGAGCTTGAGCAGCCGGGGGTTGGCCTGGCAGTCCTTCAGGGTGCCCAGCACTTCGGCGACGAAGCCCGGTTGCCGGAACTGGCGGGCGCTGACGTTCACGGAGATGCTCAGGTGGGCGGTGGTGGGCGATTGGCTCCAGCGGTGCAGTTGCCTGCAGGCGGTCTCCAGCACGTACTGGCCCAGGGGGAGGATGAGTCCGGTCTGCTCAGCCAGGGGGATGAAGTCGCCGGGGCTGATCATGCCGCGCTGGGGGTGGCGCCAGCGCACCAGGGCTTCGGCTCCGACCAGGCGGGCCTGGTGGTCGACGACGGGCTGGTAGTGCACGAGCAGTTCGTTGCGGGCCAGGCCCTGGCGCAGGTCGGCTTCCAGGTTGGAGCGGGCGTTGACGGCGGCCTGCATGTCGGGGTCGAAGAAGCGCTGGGTGTTGCGCCCTGCGGCCTTGGCCTGGTACATGGCCAGGTCCGCCCTTTTGAGGAGTTCGTCCACCGACAGGCGTTCGTCGCCGAACAGGGTGATGCCGATGCTGGGGGTGCTGTAGTGCTGCTGGCCGCCCAGGGCGAAGGGCTGGTTCAGGCTGGCCAGGAGTTTTTCGGCGACGGTTTCGGCCTGGGCGGCGGCTTCGGCCAGTTCGGGGTTCAGGTTGTCCAGCATGACGACGAATTCGTCACCGCCGAAGCGCGCCACGGTGTCGGCTTCGCGCACGCTGCCCACCAGGCGGGTGGCGACCTGGGACAGGAGCTGGTCGCCCATGTCGTGGCCCAGGGTGTCGTTCAAGTCCTTGAAGTTATCCAGGTCGATGAACAGCAGGGCCCCGAGGTTCTTGCTGCGCTGGCAGGCGGCCAGGGAGCGTTGCAGGCGGTCCAGCAGCAGGCGCCGGTTGGGCAGGCCCGTGAGGGCGTCGTAGAACGCCAGGCGCTCGATCTCCTGCTCTGCGCGCTTGCGGTCGGTGATGTCACGGCACACGCCCAGGATGCCCGTCACGCGGCCATGCAGGTCGCGGATGGGCGTCTTGATGGTCTCGAAATACCCCTGGTAACCGTCTTCCGCAAAGGTCAGCTGCTCTTCGTACACCAGGGGCTGCCAGGCCTGCATGGCACGCCGGTCATACGCGCGGAACTGCTCGGCCGCCGATGCAGGGGACAGATCGTAGTCGGTGCAGCCGATGATCTCGCGCTCGGGCTTGCCCGCAAAGCGCTCGAACACCGGGTTGCAGGACAGGTAGACACCCTGCGCGTCCTTGAGGAAGACCATGTCGGGCATGGCGTTCACCACCCGGGCCAGGTGGGCCTTCTGCTGGGCCAGCTCGGTCTCGATGCGCTTGAGCTCGGTCAGGTCGTAGGCGAAGACCACCACGGCCACCACCCCCTGCTCCGTGATGGATTCGGGCACCAGGGTGGTGTGGCGGTACTGCGGGCCGTCCAGTGCGTCGATGCGGTTTTCAAAGACGGCCGTCTCTCCGGCAAATGCCTTGTGCAACTGGGGCTGCATGCGCGCCATGACCGCTGCGGGGATCACGTCCGGGAGCAGTTGCCCCTGCAACTGCTCGGGTGTGCGGTGCAGCCACCGGGCCTGTTGCTCGTTCACATAGAGCACGCGGTACTCGCGGTCCAGCCGTGCCACGCCGCCGGGCACCTGGCGCAGCATGTTGGCCATCTGCACCTCGTGCGCGTGGGCCGCCTGCTCGGCCTCGCGCTCGGCGGTGATGTCGCTTTGCACGCCATCCCAGATCACGCGCCCGCCATCCAGCGGTCGGGGCGAGGAACTCAGGTGTATCCAGCGCACCGCCCCCGAAGACACACGCATGCGAAAGGTGGCCTCCATGGGCCCCATGCTGCGCAGCGACTGGTCCCTGGCCTCCTCGAGCGCGGGGAGGTCTTCTGGGAGGATCTGCTGGTACAGCACGCCGGGATCACGCAGCACATCCTCAGGGCGCAGGCCGTTCAGGCGCTCGATGGCATCGCCGATGTGCACGAAGTGCATGCGGCCATCGGCCTCGCGCACCACCTGGTAGAGCACACTCAGCGGCAGGTTGCGGCCCAGCAGCTGCAGGCGCGTTTCGCTTTCACGCAACTGGGCTTCGGCCTCGTACAGCCGATCGAAGGGCTGGCGCATGCCCGCCACGAACACGGCTTGGTACAGCAGGGCATAGCCCACCACACGCACGCCAATGGCCAGCAGGCTGGCCCAGCCGACCTGCGCCACGCCGGAGAGCCCCACCATGAGTTCCGCGACCGCGAAAGTGGCAGCAGCCCATGCCAGCAGGCGTCCCCGCGTGCGGTTGTCGCCCTTCGCATCGCCGTGCAGCCGCACGGCAGCCCCTACCAGGCCTGCGCACAGCAATCCGGCCATCAACGCCGGCAACATGCCGCCCGAGGCCGCAGAAAACCACTGCGGCAGCGGCCCCGCAGCCGCCCACACCAGCACCAGCGAAAACGCACCCGCAGCCACGGCCCACACCTTGGCAGGCCCGGGCAGGGAGACGCGCAGTGCCGTGAGCACCAGCGCGGCGCACTCGGCCACGCGCACCCAGGAGCCAAGCCACAGCGCCATGTCCGCCGCCAGGGTCGAAGCTGGTTGCGGCGTGGCATGGGCCAGCACGCCATGCAGGAAATTGCAGACCGCCGCCACCCCGAAACCGGCGACCAGCACATTCGCATGGCCCTGGCCATGCGCGTCGAGCGTGTGCAGGGACACCGACACCACCAACAACGCCAGCAGGATGGCCACCAGCTCCATGAAGGGCTCCAGCCCGTGCTGCAGACCCACACCCTCTCCCAGGATGCCGCTCAGTGACACCATCACCAGCGCCAGCACCGCCACGGCCAGCACCACCGTGACGGCGGGAGCCTCCGAGACGAGCGTCCGCGGGGAACGGTGGACTGGGGAGTTCATAGGAGCTGTGGGGGGTAGGGCGTCCGCTGCACCTCACCAGTGTATCGGCCTGTAAGCGCCAGCGACGATTTCTGCCGCAACGCGCGGTATGCGCGCCACAACCGTGACCTGGCACCGGTCATACCCACCTGCCCCATGCCCGGGCGATGCGAACACCTCCGCCCAGGTGCCATCAGCCCTCAGCCTTCGAGCAGCTGGCGCAGCACGAATGGCAAGATACCGCCCGCCTGGTAGTAGTCCACCTCGATGGGGGTGTCGATGCGCAGCGTGACCACCACCTCCTGACTGCTGCCGTCAGCCCGGCGAATCACCAGGGTGGCGTCGCTTTGGGGCGTGAGCGCGGGGTCGGGCAGCACGTTGATGGTTTCGTTGCCGGTCAGGCCCAGCGACTCCCACGAATCCGTGCCCTTGAACTGCAGGGGCAGCACGCCCATGCCCACCAGGTTGGAGCGGTGGATGCGCTCGAAGCTGCGCGCCACCACGGCCTTGATGCCCAAGAGCTGCGTGCCCTTGGCGGCCCAGTCGCGGCTCGATCCGGTGCCGTACTCCTCGCCCGCGAAGATCACCGTGGGCGTCTTTTGCGCCATGTACTGCATGGCTGCGTCGAAGATGAACATCTTCTCGCCCTGCAGCGGCCCCTCGCTCTGGAACACGGTCACGCCGCCTTCCTCGCGCGAGCCATCGGCCGTGGGCGGGAGCATGAGGTTCTTGATGCGCACGTTGGCGAAGGTGCCGCGCATCATCACGTCGTGGTTGCCGCGGCGTGCGCCGTAGCTGTTGAAGTCGGCCTTCTGCACACCGTTGAGCTGCAGCCACTGGCCGGCGGGCGAGGTGGCCTTGATGGAGCCCGCAGGAGAGATGTGGTCGGTGGTGATGGAGTCGCCGAACAACGCCATGATGCGCGCGCCGTGCACAGCGGAGGCCGTCGCGGCACCCTGCTCGAGCGTGAATTGGGCGAAGAACGGCGGCTCGGCGATGTAGGTGCTGGCCGGCCAGGTGTACGAGTTTCCGCTCACGCCCTTGATCTTTTCCCAGAGCTTGCCGGGGTCTGTGGCAACCTTGGCGTAGTTCTCGCGGAAGGCCTTGCCGTTCATCGCGAACTTCATGAGCTTGTGCACTTCCTCGCTCGTCGGCCAGATGTCGCCCAGGTAGATGTCGCGGCCACCCTTGCCCTTGCCCACGGGCTCGGTCATCAGGTCCTTGAGCACCGTGCCGGCGATGGCATAGGCCACCACCAGCGGCGGGCTGGCCAGGAAGTTGGCCTTGAGGTTGGGGTGGATGCGCGCCTCGAAATTGCGGTTGCCCGAGAGCACGGCCGCGCAGATGAGGTCATTGCTGGTGATGGCTTCGTTGAGCTCGGGCGTGAGGTCGCCCGCATTGCCGATGCAGGTGGTGCAGCCGTAGCCCGCCAGCGCAAAGCCCAGCTTCTCCAGGTAGGGCAGCAGGCCGGTCTCGGTGAGGTAGTCGGTGACGATGCGCGAGCCGGGGGCCAGCGAGGTCTTGATGTGCGGCTGGACCTTGAGCCCCGCCTCCACCGCCTTCTTGGCCAGCAGGCCGGCGGCCAGCAGCACGCTGGGGTTGGAGGTGTTGGTGCAGCTGGTGATGGCGGCGATCAGCACGTCGCCATTGCCCACCGTGGGGTCGGCGCCCTTGGTGGGCATGGTGGCCGCTGCGTCGGCATGGGCCGTGGCCAGCGCGGGCTTGTTGCCCTCCATCTCGGCCAGGGAGCGCGGCGCGCCTGCGGGAGCAGGTTTGTCCTTGGGCGCCAGCTCTTGAACCATATCCTGCCCACGGTGGATGTGGTGGCGGGTGAGCAGCAGTTCGGCCGGGCGGTTGAAGCCGTTCTCAGCATTGGACTTGCTGAACAGGTCGGCGAACTGGCTGCTGACCTTGCCCAGCTCGATCCGGTCCTGCGGGCGCTTGGGGCCGGCCAGGCTGGGGGTCACGCTGCCCAGGTCGAGCTTGACGATCTGCGAGTAGTCGATCTCGCCGGCCAGCGGCACGCCGAACAGGCCCTGGGCCTTGAAGTAGGCCTCGAAGGCCTCGATCTCGGCCTTGGTGCGGCCCGTGCCCTGGAAGTAGTCGATGGTCTTCTCATCCACCGGGAAGAAGCCCATGGTGGCACCGTACTCGGGTGCCATGTTGCCGATGGTGGCCCGGTCGGGCAGCGCCAGGGTGCGCGTGCCCTCGCCGAAGAACTCGACGAACTTGCCCACCACCTTGTGCTGGCGCAGCAGCTCGGTCACGGTGAGCACCAGGTCGGTGGCGGTCACGCCCTCGCGCAGCTGGCCGGTCATCTCGAAGCCCACCACGTCGGGCGTGAGGAAGTACACGGGCTGGCCCAGCATGGCGGCCTCGGCCTCGATGCCGCCCACGCCCCAGCCGACCACGCCGATGCCGTTGATCATGGTGGTGTGGCTGTCGGTTCCCACCAGGGTGTCGGGGTAGTGCACACCTGCCTTGGTCTTGTGCACGCCGCGCGCCAGGTACTCCAGGTTCACCTGGTGCACGATGCCGAAGCCCGGCGGCACCACGCCGAAGGTGCTGAAGGCCTGCATGCCCCACTTCATGAACTCGTAGCGCTCACGGTTGCGCTGGAACTCGAGCTTCATGTTCAGGTCGAGCGAATTCTTCTTGCCGTAATAGTCGACCATGATGGAGTGGTCCACCACCAGATCGACTGGCACCAGGGGTTCGATCTTCTTGGGGTTCTTGCCCAGCCTGGCAGCCACGCTGCGCATGGCGGCCAGGTCGGCCAGCAGCGGCACGCCGGTGAAGTCCTGCAGCACCACGCGCGATACGACGAAGGGGATCTCGTCCTTGCGCTCGGCCTTGGGCGCCCAGTGCGCGAGCTGGTGCACATGCTCGGCCGTGACCTTGCGGCCGTCGCAGTTGCGCAGCACCGATTCGAGCACGATGCGGATGGACACCGGCAGGCGGTTGATCTGCGGAAACTGCTTGGCCAGGGCTGGCAGGGAATAGAACTGTCCGGTCTTGCCGGACGCGGTCTTGAAACTCTTGAGCGTGTTGGCAAACGCGTGGCGGGCGGGCTGGGGCGACGACTTGGTCGATGTGGCCATGGCTGACTCCTGTGTAAGCGACAAGGCCTATTCTGTCAGTCCCACGCGGCGGAGCCAACGTTGGGGGTATGCAGGGAGGCGGCAACTGCCGCCCATCGCCATGGAAAAGGGCCTCACAGGGCCCCTCCGGTACACGCGCAAGAGCGCAGAGTGCTATTCAATAGAGAGCATTCAAGCCATTGCAGGCAACGGCATACGGCGCATGCCAAACCATTGCAGCTCGGCCAGCAGGCCCACCGAAACCACATGCATGACCAGATAGGCCTGGCCCCACATGCTGGGCGCGATGGCCGATGACAGCAGCAGTGCCAGGCTGGCGAGGGCCCAGGCGGCATTGCCCACGATCAACAGCCACAGCAGGCTGCGGGGGGTGTTGCGCTGGCTTGCAATCGCCATGGCCAGAACCGCATAGGCAAGGAGCGCCAGGCCACTGGCCGAGACCAGCCCCACCGGCAGCCCGAGCCACTCGGCAAGCGCGTCGGTCAGCGCCAGGTGCAGGGCGGCCAGCAGCACGCCCGTGGCGGCATCGAACCAGACCACGGCACGCAGGAACGAGGGAGAGGACAGAACGGACATGGTGGACTCCTTGGGATCTTTTCGGGTTGAAGGAGCCTCCATGGTCACGGCCGGGCTGCACCGCGTCGATGACATGCCAGGTAATGGCCGGCATGCCAACTGGCCCTAGGATGGAGGGCATGACCAGCACCCACCGCCCCCCACGCCCCACCCTGCCCCACCGGCCTGCGGCCGGGGGCCACCGCAGCCTTCCGGGGCCTGCCTCGTTCGGCGACCATCTGCGCACCTGGCGCCAGCAGCGCCACCTGAGCCAGCTGGAGCTGGCCGACGAAGCAGACATCTCCACCCGCCACGTGAGCTTCATGGAGACAGGCCGCACCAACCCCAGCCGCGAGATGGTGCTGCGGCTGTGCGAGCGCCTGGCCATCCCCCTGCGCGAGCGCAATGCCCTGCTGGTGGCGGCCGGCTATGCGCCCATGTACCGCGAGCGCGCGCTGGACGACCCGGCCCTGGCTGCCGCGCGCAAGGCGGTGGAACTGGTGCTCAAGGGCCACGAACCCTGCCCCGCGATTGCACTGGATCGCTGCTGGAACATCGTGGCCACCAACCGCGCTGCCCAGGCGCTGCTGGCCAACCACGTGAGCCCTGAACTGCTGGAGGGGCCGGTGAATGTGTTCCGCCTCAGCCTGCACCCCAAGGGCCTGGCACCGCACATCGCCAACCTGGCCCAGTGGCGGGCCCACCTGTTCGAGCGCCTGCGCCAGCAAATACAGGCCACGGCGGACCCCGTGCTCATCGCACTGCAGGCCGAGTTGCTGGAATACCCCGCGCCCGAGGAATCGAGCTCCCTGGTGCTCGACGGGGAATTGCTGGGTGTGGTAATGCCCTTCTGCTTTCAAAGCGCCCGGGGAACACTTTCGTTTATCAGCACCACCACCATATTTGGAACCCCGGTGGATGTGACCCTGCAGGAACTGGCCGTGGAATCATTCTTTCCGGCCGACGAATTCACGGCCCAGGTATTGCGCGAGATCGCTGCCGCCCCCATCTGATCAGGCGCCAGCCACGGGCGCCCCCACACAGCCAGCCGGATCGCACGTTTATGGTGCATACCACGCAAAAAGCCCGCAGATGCGGGCTTTTTTATGCAACGCGGCCATGGGCCGCTGTCCAACGGATTCAATCGCTCAAATGGCGAATTTTTCGCGGCTCTCGTTTTGAATCCACTTGGGTGCCTTGCCACGGCCCGTCCAGGTCTGGCCTGTGGATGGATCGCGGTACTTGGGAGCCACCTTGGTGCCAGCGCTTGCGCTGCGTGCACGGCCACTGGGGAACACGTCCTGTGCGGTCAGGCCGAACTCCGCCACCAGCGCACGCACCTGCGATACGGCATCCGACAACTCGCGCTTGCGGGCTTCACCGATTTGCTGTTCCAGGGCGTCGCGTTGCTTGAGGAGTTCTTTGTAGCTGGTTGTCATGGTATGTGTGGCTGCTAGGTGGACAAGGAAGGCCCCATTATAGGAATAATGGGCAAAATTTTCAGGGTTTGCGAAAAAATTCGTGACAAACCGTTGAAACCCCTCACCAGTGAAAATCGTTTCGCTTGCCCAGGTAATCAGCCGGACCGATCAGCCAGGTCCATTTGCGCCAATACGCGGTCGATTCTCTTGCCCTCCAGGCCAAGCACCTCGAATATCCACCCGGCACAGGCAATGCGTTCGCCCACTGCCGGCAAATGGCCTGTTTCAGCCATCAGCAATCCCGCCAGTGTGTTGTAACGGCCGCGCTCCTCTCCCGGTAAATCGCGAATATCGAGCCGCGCCTTGAGTTCGCTGACGGGCATCAGGCCGTCGAGCAGCCACATGCCGTCCTCTTGCTGGGTGGCCCAGGCATCCGTCGCAGCCCCGGGCTGCAGTTCTCCGGTAATCGCCTCCAGCAGATCGCGTGGTGTCATGATGCCCTGCACCACGCCATATTCGTCCACCACGAAGACCATGCGGCCCGAGCGTGCACGGAACTGCTCCAGCAGCTCCATGCCGCTCAGGGTTTCGGGCAGAAAGGCGGCCGGCAGGGCGTACTGCTCGATGGCGCCTGGGGCCTCCACGCCCAGCTCCAGCAGGCGGGCCACGCTGATCAGGCCCACCACCTCATCGAGCGAGCCCCGGCAGACGGGGTACCAGGAATGGGCACCATGGTCACCACCGGTGCCGGCCATGCGCAGGCCCTCGGCCACGGTCAGCCGGGCATCGAGCCACTGCATGTCCGTGCGGGGCACCATCAGCGAGGTCAGCGGCCGGTCATCGAGGCGGAACACATTGCGCACCATCTGGTGCTCGTGGTGCTCGATCACCCCGGCATCGCGCCCTTCTTCCAGGCTGGCCACGATCTCTTCCTCCGTCACGGCGCGGCCGGCGTTGTTGTCGATGCGCAGCAGGCCGAGCACGCCCTGGGTGGACAGCGACAGCAGCCGCACGAAGGGCTTGGCCACCAGGGCCACCCAGGTCATGGGCCGAGCCACCAGGCGGGCCACGGTTTCGGGGTAGAGCTGGCCGATGCGCTTGGGCACCAGCTCACCGAAGACGATGGTGATGAAGGTGATCACCGTGACCACCAGCGCCGTGGCCGTGATGCCGGAGGCGCGCTCGGGCATGCCCAGCGCCAGCAGCCAGCGCGCCAGGTCATCGCTGAACGCGGCTTCGCCGATGATGCCGTTGAGCATGCCGATGGAGGTGATGCCCACCTGCACGGAGGACAGGAACTGGGTGGGGTTCTCCAGCAGCGTGAGCGAGGCCTGCGCCCCCTTGTCGCCGCCCTCGGCCATGGCGACCAGGCGCGACTTGCGGCTCGATGCCAGCGCCAGCTCGGACATGGCAAATACGCCATTGAGCAGCGTGAGCAGCGCAATCAGCAGAAAATCCATGATTCAAGGCATAGGAACACGATGGCACTTTACTGTATTGGCGATATCCAGGGTTGCGACAGCGCGCTCGGGCGCCTTCTGGACGAGATCGGCTTTTCCGCGAGCCGCGACACGGTCTACCTGCTGGGCGACCTGGTGAACCGGGGCCCGGAGTCGGCTGCCGTGCTGCGCCGCTGCATGCAGCAGGGCGATGCGCTGCGCCCGCTGCTGGGCAACCACGATCTGCACCTGCTGGCCGCCGCCCATGGGGCACGCAAGCCCTCGCGCAAGGACACGCTGGAGCAGGTGCTCAAAGCCGATGACCGTGACGCCATGCTGGACTGGCTGCGCCGGCAGCCGCTGATGCGCACGCACCTGCATGCCGGCGAGCGGTTGGCGATGGTGCACGCCGGCCTGCTGCCCGCCTGGACGGTGGACGAGGCCCTGGCCCTGGCGAGCGAAGTGCAGCAGGTGCTGCGCGGCCCGGGGCTGTCGGACTTTCTGCACCAGATGTACGGCAACGGCCCCGACCGGTGGGACCCCGCGCTCACGGGCATGGACCGCCTGCGCACCATCGTCAACGCCATGACGCGGCTGCGCTTTTGCTCGGCCGATGGGGTGATGGATTTCGAAAGCACCGAGGGTGCGCAAAAGGCCCCAGAGGGCCTGATGCCCTGGTTCGACGTGCCGGGCAGGCGGGCGGTAGGTGCGCTGGTGGCCTTCGGGCACTGGTCCACGCTGGGTTTGCTGGACCGCCCGGACACCCTGGCGCTGGACACGGGCTGCGTGTGGGGCGGCTGCCTGAGCGCCATGCGCTTTGGCGCCACGCTGGCCGAACGCGAGCTGCTGCAGGTGCACTGCGAGCAGTCGCAGCAGCCGGGCTGATGGCGTGACAAGGGCTGCCGAAGCAGCCCTTGAAACGTCCATCCACCCGCCCGGCCTGCGCTTCAGTCGGTGGTGACGGCCTGTGCCTGGTCTTCAGTGACAGGAGCTACCGCCTTGAACAGCGCCGCCACCTTGCGCTTGGGCTTGATGTTGGCCGACACGCTGCTGCGTGGCGCCGATTTGGCGGACTCCCAGGCAGGAGCTGCATCTGCTGCTGCATTGGATTCGTAGGGCTTTTCGAAGAACGGGTCGCGCGATGCCACCGCAGGACGGAAGCCCCGGTGCTGTTCGCGCGGCTCGCGGGTTTCACGGCCCGGACGGTGCTCGCGCTCCCGCTCGCGGCGCGGAGCGGCGGAGGCAATGGCATCGCGCCCGTCACCGGTCTCGCCCGCTTCGCGCCAGGCACGGCGGCCGTCGTTGATGCGGCCGCGCGGCTGGTCTTCTTCGTACTCGACGGCTTCAAGCTCGATCTTTTTCTTGATGAGCTTTTCGATGTCGGCCACCAGGCGGGCATCGCTGCCCGACACCAGCGTGACCGCCAGACCCGACGCGCCAGCACGGCCCGTGCGGCCGATGCGGTGCACGTAGTCTTCGGCGTTGAAGGGCACGTCGAAGTTGAACACCGCCGGCACGTCCTTGATGTCGAGGCCGCGGGCGGCCACGTCGGTACACACCAGCAGGTCGACTTCGCCCTTCTTGAAGGCCTCCAGGGCTTTCAGGCGCTCGTCCTGGCTCTTGTCGCCGTGCAGCGCGGTGGTCTTGAGGCCTTCGCGCTCCAGGCTGCGCGCCAGGCGGGCGCAACCGAGCTTGCTGTTGACGAAGATGAAGGCCTGCTTGATGCCCCGGGTCTTGAGCACCTGGTGGATGGCACGGCGCTTGTCATCGTCGTTGGCGCTGTAGAAGCGCTGCTCCACCGTGGAGGCCGTCTCGTTCGGGCGGGCCACTTCGATGGTGATGGGGTTTTGCAGGTAGCTGCTGGCCAGGCGCTTGATCTCGGGCGAGAACGTGGCCGAGAACAGCAGCGTGGTGCGCTGCTTGGGCAGGTAGGACAGGATGCGCTGCAGGTCGGGCAGGAAACCGATGTCCAGCATGCGGTCGGCCTCGTCGAGCACCACGTACTCGACCTGGTTGAGCACCGCGTTCTTGGCTTCGATGTGGTCCAGCAGGCGGCCGGGGGTGGCCACCAGCACCTCGACACCCTTCTTGAGCTCAAGGGTCTGGGGCTTCATGTCCATGCCGCCGAAGACCACGGTGCTGCGCAGCTTGGTGTACTTGGCGTACAGCGCGATCTGCTGGGCGACCTGGTCGGCCAGTTCGCGCGTGGGCAGCAGCACCAGCGCACGCACGGGGTGGCGGGCCGGGGAGGTGGAGCTGCTCTCGTGCTTGAGCAGGCGCTGCAGCAGTGGCAGCGAGAACGCCGCCGTCTTGCCGGTGCCGGTCTGGGCTGCGCCCATCACGTCCTGGCCGGTTAGCACGACCGGAATGGCCTGCTCCTGGATAGGCGTCATGGACTCGTAGCCCATTTCGGCCACGGCGCGCGAGAGCGGCTCGGCCAGCGATAGATTGGAAAAAGAACTTGTCATTTAGCCCTCTATTGTCGCACCGGTGGCCCAAACACACCATGGGGGTGGTAAGCAAGGGTGTATTCACCGAGCCATGCCGCCAGAGGACTGGCTTTGATGCTTTTAATTCGATAGCACCAAAACAATAACCATCAATTCACAGATGGCAATTTTCAGGAATTCACTCCAGCACCGCGCGCAGCTGGCGCGTGGTCACCGCCAGGCGGCGGGCACCGATCTGGGCGATGTTGTTCATCACCGTGAGCGCCGCTTCGGGGTAGCGGTGCGCCCAGGCGTCGAAGTGCGCGCGCGACAGCCGCGCCAGTTGCGCAGGCCCCAATTCGGCCCCGGCGCTGGCCGTGCGGGCCGCGCCGTTGAGAAAAGCCATCTCCCCGAAGGCCATGCCCGGCCCCACGGTGGCCAGGCGCAGGCCGCGCTCGGGCGGCCACTGGGTCACGAGCGTGATGTGGCCCGACTGCACCACCAGCAGGTCGCGGTCGGTGTCACCGGCGTTGAACACCACCCCATGGGCCGCCATGGGCAGTGGCTCCAGCAGGGCCTCCAGCGCCAGCCGGGCCTCGGCGTCCATGCCTTCACCGATCTCGCCGAGCACATCCTGCTCGGGATAAACAGGCCGCTCGTGCTCGGGCCGCTCGGCCAGGATGGCGGCTTCCGCCCATTCCAGGGCCCGGTCGCCATCGGCGAAGGTGCGCACCCCGTCACCCACATGCTCGGCCGCCACGCGGTCGAGCGCCGCCACGGCGCAGGCCACGCCTTGCTGCGAGAGGTCGCGCACCAGCGCACGCAGCTGGGCCAGGGCCGTGCTGTCCCAGGCCGGCACGCGGCTGGCATCCAGCACCACCCAGCGGTGGCGCGGCTGCAGCATCAGGCGCACCTGCTCGGCCAGGTGCGCGGCGACGCCGAAGGACATGACGCCCTGCAGCTCGAACACCGCCACCTGGTTCATGCGCGGCGCCAGCCAGGTGTCGGAGCCCGCGCGGCGCAGGCGCCGCGAGCGCAACTGCCCATCCAGCCGCACGTGGCGCAGCACCTTGGACGCCGAGTCGCGCAGCAGCACGAAGGTGGCCACCACCAGCCCCGCCACGAGGGCACCCACGCCGCCCAGCACGGCGAACACCAGCGCCACCAGCCAGCTTTGCGCCCAGGTCACGCTGGAGCGGCGCGCGTAGCCAGGCGACCACAGCAGCCCGGGCACCTGCATCAGCCCCGCCAGCACCAGTCCGCCGGCCAGGCAGGCCATGGGCACCCAGTGCAGCCACCAGGCACCCGTGAAGGCCACCACCAGCATGATGCCGGCATGCCAGCGCGGGGCGCTGGCCGAGGCACCGGCCTGCGCCAGCACGATGCGCGAGCGCGAGGCACTGGTGGACGCGGGGATCATGCCCACCAGGCCACACAGCACGCCCAGCAGGCTCTCGCGCCGCAGCGCCTGGTTGGGGTTGCCGCGCAGGCCGTGGTCGAGCTCCAGCTCCTGGTTGAAGACCAGGATCTCCAGGCTGTTGACCAGCGCCATCAGCAGGGCCAGCACCACCAGCGCAGAGCCGTGCCGGTGCGCCAGTTCCAGCCAGGGAATGCCCGTCCAGTCGGGCCACAGCGGCCCGGCAAAGGCACTCTGGCTGACGGCCGGTGCGAACACGTTGCCCATGCCTACACCCCACAGGCCCGCCACGGCCACGGCCAGTGCCACCAGCACCACGGCCGTGAGCAGGCCCGGCATGCGCGGCCAGCGCAGGCGCAGCAGCACCGCCAGGCCCACTACCGCGAGGGCGGCCACGGCGTGCCAAAAGGTACGCAGGTCCCAACCCCACCCGGCGCCCGCACCCAGGCCATTGCGCAGTTGCCCCACCACCATGGACAGGCCCACGCCCGCCGCAAAGCCATGGGTCACCGAAATCGGCAGGAAGCGCGCCACCGAGGCCAGGCGCAGCACCCCCAGCAGCCACTGAAAGCCAAACGCCAGCGCCACGGTGGCACCGCTGACGGCAAGCACCTGGCGCGCCGTCAGGCCCAGGGTGCCGGCCGCGCCGTAGGCGGTGGCCACCACGGCGGCGAACAGCAGGGCCACCACGGTGGTCGGCGCATAGACGACCCCCGGGCGTGGCGCCAGCACGGTGAGCAGCAATCCGGGCAAGGCGGCCGACCACAGGGCCAGGGCCGCCAGCGAGTAGCCGCCTGCCAGCGGCGCGAAGGCCAACAAGCCCAGGCCCACCGCATGGGGCACCGTGACAGCCGCAGCAGACCATGCCGCCACCGCGCCCGAGGGCGGCTGGCTGGCAGCGCCCGGTGAGGGCCCCTGCCCGGCTACAGGCGGATGGGACAGCGACTCGGGGGGCATGGCGTGCGCAAAAAGGAGGGAGGGACCGCGTTCAGCCCCCGCGAACCTCACCGCAGGCCTGTGCAGCGATGTCCATCACAGATTGCGGGCGGCAAAGGTGTCGCAACCCTTGACGCTGCCGTTCTGCAGTCCGGCGTTGAACCAGCGCTGGCGCTGCGCGCTGCTGCCGTGGGTGAAGCTCTCAGGCACCACGCGGCCACCGCCGGCACCTTGCAGGGCGTCGTCGCCGATCTTGGCGGCCGCGTTCATGGCCTCTTCCACATCGCCCTGCTCCAGGATCTTGCGGGCAGCCTGCGCGTGGTGCGCCCACACGCCGGCAAAGCAGTCGGCCTGCAGCTCCAGCCGCACGGACATGGCGTTGTACTCGGTCTTGCTCACGCGGCCGCGCATCTGGTCCATCTTGCCGCTGATGCCCAGCAGGTTCTGCACGTGGTGGCCGACCTCGTGCGCGATCACGTAGGCCTGCGCGAAATCGCCGGGCGCGCCCAGGCGGTTCTTGAGGGTCTCGTAAAAACCCAGATCGATGTACACCTTCTGGTCGGCCGGACAGTAGAACGGCCCCATCGCCGCCTGGCCCGCGCCGCAGGCTGTGGGCGTGGAGCCGCGGAACAGCACCAGCCGGGGCTCCTGGTAGGTGCCGCCGCCCTGGCGGAACACGCCCTGCCAAACGTCCTCGGTATCGGCCAGCACGGTGGAGACGAAGCGCGCCATGGTGTCGTCGGCCGGGGGGCGGTGCGCCGGGCCCTGCTGTTGCTGCTGCACCTGCGCGGGCGGACCACCGCCGCTGAGCAGGCCCAGGATGGTCAGCGGGTTGATGCCCAGCACCCAGCCGCCCACCAGGGCGATGACGATGGTGCCGATGCCGATGCTGCGCCCGCCAAAGATGGGCGAGCCGCCCCCACCGCCACCGCCCTCGTCCCGGCGGTCCTCTACGTTGTCGGACTCGCGATTGCCTTCCCATTTCATCGTTGTTCTCCAGCGCCCCCACCGGACGGAGGCATGGACAGCATGTTACGCGCGGCGCGCCCTCCTCGGGAGCCAGCACAAGTAGGAGAGCAGCGCGCTACCATGCAGTCTGTTTCTCGTACGTGAGCGCCCCACCCCATGCTGCACCACCCCCACAACCCCCACGGCGCAAGCAACCCCGTCATCCTGCTGACGGGATTCGATCCCTTCGGTGGGGATGCCATCAACCCCAGCTGGCTGCTGGCACAGGCACTGCAGGGCCAGCGCATCGGCGGGCACACCGTGGTGGCCGCGCAACTGCCCACCGTGTTCGGGCTGGCGCTGCAGCGGCTGACGGCACTGCACCGGCAGCTGCAGCCGGCGCTCACCGTATGCCTGGGGCAGGCGGGCGGACGGGCGGCCCTGTCGATCGAGCGCATCGGCATCAATGTGGACGATGCGCGCATCCCCGACAACCAGGGCGCGCAGCCCATCGACGCGGCCGTGGCCCCCGGTGGCCCGGCCGCCTACTTTGCCAGCCTGCCCGTCAAGGCCATGCTGCGCGCGGTGCAGCAGACCGGCGTGCCCTGCGAGGTATCGCAGACGGCCGGCACCTTCGTCTGCAACCATGTGCTCTACGGGCTGATGCACCACCTGGCGCGCGAAGGCGTGGCCGGCATGCGCGGTGGCTTCGTGCATGTGCCCTGGCTACCGGGACAGGGCACGCCCCATCTGGCGCTGCGTGACATGGTGCGCGGCCTGCATGCCGCGCTGTGGGCGGCCGTCCTCGCCCGGCAGGACATCGTCCTGGGCGCGGGCGCCACCCACTGACCGCCGGGTACGCCCTGTGCCACCGGCCGCGCATGCTGTGTACAGTCCCGGTATGTGCCCCGCCCCGCTTTCTGAACCCTCTTCCACCCTGGGGCCCCAGGCCACCGCCGACCTGCTGGACTGGACAGCGCTGGCCGATGAAATAGCCGCCCTGCTGGTGGACGACGGCATCCAGGTGCCGCCCCGCAGCGTGCTGGCGCTGGCAGGCGGCGCCAGCCTGTTCGTGATGCCGGCCAGCGACCGCACGGTCGCCATGGCCAAGCTGATCACCCTCACCCCCGGCAATGCGGCGCGCGGCCAGCCCACCATCCAGGGCGATGTGGTGGTGTTCGACGTAGCCACCGGCCAGCGCCGCGTGGTGCTGGACGGCCCCACCGTCACGGCGCGCCGCACGGCCGCCGTCTCGCTGCTGGCGGCGCAGCGCCTGACGCCGGTGCCGCAGGGCCCGCTGCTGGTGGTGGGTGCCGGCGTGCAAGGCCTGGCCCATGTGCAGGCCTTTGTGGAAGTGCTGGGTGTGCGCGAGGTCTGGGTGGCATCGCGCAGCGCGGCCAGTGCCGAGGCCCTGGCGCAGGCGGCCCGCGCCCTGGGCGCCCAGGCCCGGGTCGTGCAGGACGCCGACGCGGCCATGGCCCACTGCCCTCTGGTGGCCGCATGCACCCCTGGCACGGCCGTGGTCCTGAGCGCCCAGCCCCGGCCCGATGCCTTCATCGCGGCGGTCGGCGCCTACACCCCCACCATGGCAGAGCTGTCGCCCGGGCTGTGCCGATGGATGGCGCAGCATGGCACGGTGGTGGTGGACACGGCCGATGCCGGGCACGAGGCCGGCGACCTGCTGCAGGCCGGGCTGGACGTGGCGCGCCTGCCTACGCTGCAGGACATGGTGCGGCAAGGCGCGCGCCCCCGCACCGGGCCCGTGCTGTTCAAGAGCTGCGGCTGGGCCGGCTGGGACCTGGCGGCTGCCCGCCTGGTGCTGCGCGCCACCCGCACCGCGCGTTCGGACATCGGCGCAAACACGGGATCAGGAGCACATTCCCAGCCGGGGAGCGGCAGCCCATGAGCCCCCCCACCCGTTTTCGCGGCCAGAGCCTGCGCACGCAGATCTCATTGGTGTTTGCGCTGCTGGTGATCGGGCTGGCCGTGCTGCTGTCCCTGGGTTTCGGCGAACTGCTCAAGCGGCGCGTGCAAAGCGATGCCGGCCATGCCTTGCGCACCGTGGCCGATAACGCCAGCCGCCAGCTTGCCAACGGGTTACTGGAGCGCAGCCGGGCCGTGCAGGTACTGGCCGATGCACCCGGCATATGGCAAAAGGGGCTCGATTCGCCCGAAGTGCACCAACTGCTGGCGCGCACCCAGGCCATCGACCCTTACAGCCTGTGGATCGGCGTGGCAGACGCCCAGGGCGTGGTAAGGGCCGCCACGAAGGGACTTCTGGAAGGCCAGAGCGTGCGCGAGCGCCCCTGGTTCATCGCCGGCCTGCAGGAGCTGCACGTGGGCGACGTGCACCCGGCCAAGCTGCTGGAGCAGTTGCTGCCGCCCAACGCCTCGGGCGAGCCCTACCGCTTCGTGGACTTCGCTGCCCCCATCCACGCGGGGCGGGCCACCTTGGGTGTGCTGGGAATGCACGGCAGTTGGGAGTGGACCCGCGAGGTACTTGAAAGCTTGGCCCCCGTCGGTATCCAGGGTGCCTCGGTGGACCTGTTCGTCTTTGACCGCGCCGGCAAACTCATTTTCTCGCCCCAGGAATACCGCAGCCAGCTCGAAGCCGGCGGCCAGCATCTGCCCGTGCCGCTGACCGTGGCCACGCGGGAATCAGGCGCCCTGTCTGCGACCGTGGTGCCCTGGGCCGATGGCAAGAACTACCTTACCGCCAGTGTGCGCATGGAAGCGCGCAACGCGGCAAGCGACCTGGGCTGGCACATCGTGGCCCGGGAACCGGTGGAAATCGCGTTTGCCGACGCCGACCGCGCGGTGCACATGGCCCTGGCAATCGGCCTGCTGGCGGCGGTGCTGGCCGCAGCCATCGCCTGGATCGCGGCCCGCCGCCTGAGCGAAGACCTCTACGCCCTGGCCGATGCCGCCAGCCTCGTGGAATCGGGCAAGCCCGGCGCCACCATTCCCCTGGTCACCCACAACCGTGACGTGCACCAGCTGTCCGCCGCGCTCAGCAGCATGACGCAGCGCCTCATGGCGGCGCACGAAGCCATGGAGGACCAGGTGCGCCTGCGCACCCTGGAGCTGGAAACCGCCAACCGCGCGCTGGACCTGCAGGCACGCACCGACGCACTCACCGGCCTGCTCAACCGCCGGGGCTTCGACAGCAAGATGGAGTTTGCGCTGGCGCTGGCGCGCCGCAGCGGCCGGCCCCTGAGCCTGGTCAGCGTCGATGTGGACCATTTCAAGCGCGTGAACGACAGCTTCGGGCACGACGCAGGCGACGAGGTGCTGCGCCGGCTGGCACAGACGCTGCAGCAGCGCCTGCGCGCGTCGGACGTGATTGCGCGGCTCGGTGGCGAGGAGTTTGCCGTGGTACTGCCCGACACCGCCGTGGAAGGCGCACGCGCGATCGCCCAGTCGATCGTGGACGGCATGGCGGCGCAGGAAGATCCTCTGGTGGGGCGGATCACGGTGAGCGCTGGCATATCCAGCCTGCGCGAGGGGCCCGACAATGCCCACGAGATGCTGCGCCGCAGCGACGCGGCGCTTTACGAAGCCAAGGGCCAGGGACGCAACAGGGTGTGCGTGGAGCCCGAGGCCGGGCAGGCGCTGAAATAGCCCCCCAGCCGGTCGGCAAGCCCATCGAGTTCGCCGTCATGGTGCTGGCGTGCGATGTTCAACTGCTCCTGCGCATAGGGCGGGTGGCCCAGCATCATGGCCGTGTTCACGCAGTGGCCACGCTTGGCCATGTGCAGGATGAACGCATCCAGCACCTCACAAGGCCAGTAATGGATATCGGCCTCACCCAGGTCGGCATGGCGGGCTTTCGGAAGATCGGGCAGGCTGGGCAGGTCAACACCCGCCGTGGCGCGGGGTGCGGACGGTTCAACAAAGTCAATCATGTTGGACTCCTTCACACGGACCCTGCGAACATCCGCAGGCATGCATCCATGCTATGGAACTTACCAACGCTTGCACTTCAGCCGAAGTGCCCTACCCCTGTAGGACGGGACCACCGGGCGGTACGCCCGACCTTGCAGGCGATCAGGCCTTGGGCAAGGTCACGCCCACTTGGCCCTGGTACTTGCCGCCCCGGTCCTTGTAGGAGACTTCGCAGACGTCGTCTGGATCGCTCTCGAAGAACAGCACCTGCGCACAGCCTTCGCCCGCGTAGATGCGTGCGGGCAGCGGCGTGGTGTTGGAGAACTCCAGCGTCACATAGCCTTCCCACTCGGGCTCGAACGGCGTGACATTGACAATGATGCCGCAGCGCGCATAGGTGCTCTTGCCCAGGCAGATGGTGAGCACGTTGCGCGGGATGCGAAAGTACTCCATGGTGCGCGCCAGCGCAAAGCTGTTGGGCGGGATGATGCAGCTGTCGCCGTGGAAATCGACAAAGCTCTTCTCGTCGAAGTTCTTCGGGTCCACCACCGTGCTGTGGATATTGGTGAACACCTTGAATTCGGGCGCACAGCGGATGTCGTAGCCATAGCTGCTGGTGCCATAGCTGATGATCTTGCGGCCTTCGGCCTCGCGCACCTGGCCGGGCGCGAAGGGTTCGATCATGCCGTGCTCGGCCGCCATTCGGCGGATCCATTTGTCGCTTTTGATGCTCATTGGGTTAACTCCTGCGCCGTATTCTAGGCAGGACGCCCTTGCGGGCCCTGCACGTCACCCTGTGGACACGGCTTTTTTGCATGCTTCCTGCCAGGAAGCACACCCCCACTGCCCGGCGCGCCGGGCACTTCACCCCAGCTTTTTCTCGCGGATGTGGCGCGCCAGGCCGCAGTAGCCTTCCTTGAAGAGGATTTCACTCTCCAGCTTGGCGGGCAGCAGCTTCTCCTTGAGGTCCGCTGCCGCCTGGTTGCCCTGTGAGCGGCGAATGAAACCGATGGCCTCCTCGAACTTCGACACCTCGGAGCGGCAGGCTTCCTGCGCCCGCTGTGCAGCGGTGCTGTCGCTCGCCAACTGGGCCCAGGCAGCTCCGCTGGCCAGCAGGCCCGCCGCCAGTACAAGAAAGGAAACGGTGCAGGACAGGTTATGCAACATGGTCCCAGACGCTGGGCCGCCGATCAGGTGCCTGCAGCCTGCACATCCGGCAACGACTGGCTGATCACCGTGCGCTCGACCAGCCGTTCATCGCCCAGCACGATCATCGCGAACAGCAGCTCGTCCAGATTGTTCGCATGGGAGGTCTTGCGCGCCAGCAGCGGGGTGGCGGCGGGGTTGATGACCACGAAGTCGCCCTCGCAGCCCGGCTGCAGGTTGCCCACCACGCCAGCCAGGCCCAGCGCTGCCGCAGCGCCTGCGGTGTGCTGCCACCACAGCTGCTGGGGCGACAGGCTCAGGCCGGGCTTGGTCTGCCCTTCACGGCCCACGTAGTAGGCGGCCAGCATGGTGCGAAACGGGCTGAAGCTGGTGCCCCCGCCCACATCGCTGGCCAGGCCGTAGCCAAAGCCGACGCGGTCGGCGCCTGCATAGTCGAAGAAGCCGCTGCCCAGGAACAGGTTGCTGGTGGGGCTGACGGCGGCCACCGTGCCGGTGTCGCGCATCAGCGCCCGGTCGTCGTCGTCGAAATGGATGCAGTGGGCATACACGGCGCGCTCGCGCATCAGCCCGTAGTCGCCGTACACCGCAAGGTAGCTGCGCGAGGCCGGGAACAGCTCGCGCGCCCAGCGCACCTCATCGAGGTTCTCGGCCACGTGCGACTGGATCCACACGTCGGGGTGGCGCGCCGCCAGCTCGCCCGCGCCCTGGAGCTGCTCGTTCGTACTGGTGGGCGCAAAGCGCGGCGTGATGGCATAGCCCAGCCGGTCCACACCATGCCAGCGCCGGATCAGCGCCTCGGTGTCGATCAGGCTTTGCTCCGTCAGGTCGCGCACGCCGTCGGGCGAGTGGCGGTCCTGCAGCACCTTGCCGGTGATCAGGCGCAGTTGCTGGCGCTGCGCCTCGGTGAACAGTGCGTCCACGCTGGCGGGGTGCGAAGTGGCGAAGGTCAGGGCGGTGGTCACGCCGTTGCGCAGCAGCTCTTCGACGAAGAAGCCTGCGACCTGCGCGCCATAGGCCGGGTCGATGAAGCGCGACTCGTGCGGAAAGGTGTAGTTCTCCAGCCAGGGCAGCAGCCCATCGGCCGGCGCGCCGATCACGTCGGTCTGGGGGAAGTGGATGTGCATGTCCACGAAGCCCGGCGCGATGATGCGGCCCGGCAGGTGCTCGACCGCGCCCTGCCCGTAGGCGGACGCCAGGGCCTGCCAGGGGCCGGCAGCCACGACACGCTGGCGGCCCTCCCCATCGGGGGCAATGGCCAGCAGGCCGTCCTCGTCGTACAGGGCCGAGCCATCGTCGGCAAAACGCAAAAGGGCAGAACGGTAGACACGCATGGGCGCAAGCTTAGCGGCAGAGGGGGGCCGTTGCATATGCTGCCGCCTATATTGGATATGCGCCCTCGGGCAAGGCGGGTTCAGTGGGCCAGCTTGCCCTGCACGCCTTCGACCAGCCAGTTCATCTTGAGGATCTGCGCATCGCCGAGCACCTGGCCGGCGGCGATCACCTCGTTGCCCTCGTTGTCGCGCACCGGCGCCTTGCCGGCACGGAAAGGGTGCAAGGTACCGGCGCCCACGGCCTTCTGCGCGGCCAGCACCTCCTGCTGCACGGCGGCAGGCACCTTGGGGCCGAAGTCGCCCACGCGGATCATGCCCTCGCGCACGCCACCCCAGACGGTGCCGCTCTTCCAGGTGCCGGCCTGCACGGCGCGCACGCGCTCGGTGTAGTACCGGCCCCACTGGTGGGTGACGGCGATGATCTGCGCGTCGGGCCCCGCGCCGCGCATGTCGGAATGGTAGGCCACGGCCATCTTGCCGCGCTCCTGCGCGGCGGCCATCACGGCGGTGGAGCCGGTGTGGAAGGCGATCACGTCCACATCCTGGTTGAACAGCACCATGGCTGCGTCGCGCTCCTTGGGCGGGTCGAACCAGACGTTGAGCCAGACCACCTTGACCGTGGCCTTGGGGTTCACCGAGCGCATGCCGAGCGTGAAGGCATTGATGCCCTGCAGCACCTCGGGAATGGGAAAGCCCGCCACATAGCCGGCCACGCCGGTCTTGCTCATGCGGCCCGCCGCGATGCCGGCCAGGTAGCGGCCCTCGTAGTAGCGCGCATTGGCCACCGCCACGTTGGCAGCGGTCTTGTAGCCGGTGATGGACTCGAACTTCACGTTCGGATAGTCCTGCGCGACCTTGAGCGTGGGCTCCATGTAGCCGAAGCTAGGCGTGAAGATGATCTGGTGGCCCGTGGCCGCCAGGTCGCGGATCACGCGCTCAGCGTCGGCCCCCTCGGCCACGTTCTCGACGAAAGTGGTCTTGACCTGGTTGCCCAGCGCGGCCTCCACCGCCTTGCGGCCATCGTCGTGCTGCTTCGTCCAGCCTGCTGCGGTGATGGGCGAGACATAGACGAAGCCGGCCTTGATCGGCTCGGTTTTGGGCGCTGCGGCCGCTGGCTGGCCAGGGGATTGAGAAAAGGCGGGGGAGATGGAAACGGCGCTGAAAAGCGCACTCACACAGACCGCACGCAATGCGGTGGCGAGGTTTTTGTACATGGTAGTCCTCTACATGGTCCCGATGACAGAAAAAGCAAAAGGCTGCCGGGACAGCAGCCTTTGCAAGGGCGGTATTGTAGCCAGCGGGCCGCGCCGGCGCTGGCGCGGCGCTTTCTCAGCGCAGTCGCAGCGCGCCCGATGGCGCACCCAGGCGGAAGGCGCCCACCACCTCGGCCAGGCGCGCGGCCTGGTCCTTGAGGCTCTCGGCGGCGGCGGTGGATTCCTCCACCAGCGCCGCGTTCTGCTGCGTCATCTGGTCGAGCTGGCTGACGGCCACGTTCACCTGGCTGATGCCCTGGCTCTGCTCCGATGCGGCGGCGCTGATCTCGCCGATGATGTCGGTCACGCGGCGCACGGAGCTCACGATCTCGCCCATGGTGCTGCCGGCGTTCTGCACCAGCGCAGCGCCCGACTCCACCTTCTCGACCGACTGGCCGATCAGGGTCTTGATCTCCTTGGCCGCTTCGGCACTGCGCTGGGCGAGGCTGCGCACTTCGCTGGCCACCACGGCAAAGCCACGGCCCTGCTCGCCGGCCCGGGCGGCTTCCACGGCGGCGTTGAGCGCCAGGATGTTGGTCTGGAAGGCGATGCCGTCGATGGTGCCGATGATGTCGGCGATCTTCTTGCTGCTGGCGTTGATCGCGTCCATGGTGCTCACCACCTGGGCCACGACCTCGCCGCCGCGCTGCGCCACCTGGGCAGCCGAGGCGGCCATCTGGTTGGCCTGCACGGCCGAGTCGGCGCTCTGGCGCACGGTGCTGGTGAGCTCTTCCATGGAGCTGGCCGTCTCCTCCAGGTTGGCGGCCGTCTGCTCGGTGCGCGCGCTCAGGTCCTGGTTGCCAATGGCGATCTGTGAGCTGGCGGTGGAGATGCTGTCCACCACGCCACGCACCTGCTGCAGCGAGCCGTTCAGCGCACTGCGCATGGCGTCCAGCGCGCGCAGCAGGTGGCCGGTCTCGTCATTGGCGTAGCCGGCCTGGGGTGCACCGGTCAGGTCCATGCCGGCGATGGATTCGGCTATGGCTTCGGCCTGGCGCAAGGGGCGAGTGATGCTGATGGCCAGCAGCCAGGCCAGCAAGGCGCCGAGCAGCAGCGAGATGGCGGTGCACACCTGCAGCAGCAGGGTGGTCTGCGCGCGCAGTCCCTCGGCGCGCTTGCCTGCGGCATCCAGTTGGGCGCGTTGCGCGTCCACCATCTGCTGCACGCCGGCCAGGTAGTCGCGTGAGGTGGGCTCGAAGCGCTCGGTGAACACCTTGCTGGCGTTCTCCGCATCGCCGGCCTGCTTGAACTTGCTCACCTCTTCACGCGCGGCCAGGTAGCTCTTGCGCAGCTCGCCGACCTTGGTGAAGAGCTGCTTTTCCTCGGCCGTGTCCATCTGCGCCTCGATGATCTTCTGAAGCTCGTTGGTCTCACGGATGGAGGTGGCCGTGGCCGGCGCGAAGTAGGGGATCAGCGCAGCATCGCTGCTCTTGGCGATGGCTGCGGCACGCTGCACACCCGAGGTGGTGTGGCGCAGCCAGTCGGCCCCGGCACGCTCGGTCTTGATGTTGTCGTTGACCATGGTGTCGATCTCTGTGCCAAGCTGGCCCAGACGGACGACGGCCACGATGGAGCTGAGCAGGAACAGCGCGAGGATCGCCCCAAGCACCAGCGCGAGGCGCTTGCCGATGGACAACTGATTGAGAAACATGGAGAGACTCCGTTATGGAAAGGCGCAGGGGTAGGCACAAAAGAGATGCGGTCTCCCAAAGGCCGCATTCTGGGCAGTTGCCGACCCCGGAGGGGGCCAACAAATGCTTACAAAAACCTGTAATTCTAGGGTTTACCCGAAATCCATGTGCAACTGATGCGCCAGACCCAACAGCAGCGTTGTTGTTCTGCACACAAACAGTGCACAAAAAATGCGGCCTGCACTGCCTTGGATACTCCTGCCATTCCTGGATCAGTAGTCGTGTTCCATGAAGCGTTCGAAGCGCTCCTTGAGCTTGTGCTCCCACACGCGCTTGTCGGCGTTGCCCGCAAAGCTGGCCTCGAAGCTGTTGAACGCCAGCTGGTAGGCCTGGCGCACCGTCATGCCGGTGGCAGCGAACACCTGGGTGAAGTTGTCGTTGATGTAGCCGCCGAAGTAGGCCGGGTCGTCCGAGTTGACCGTGGCGGCCAGGCCAGCATCGAGCAGCTTCGCCAGGTTGTGGTCGGCCAGGTTGGGGAAGACGCACAGCTTCTGGTTGGACAGCGGGCACACGGTGAGCGCGATGCGGTCCTGGGCCAGGCGCTGCATCAGCGCGGCGTCGTGGACGGCCTGCACGCCGTGGTCGATGCGCTCGACCTTGAGCACGTCGAGCGCACTCCAGATATAGGCCGGCGGCCCCTCCTCGCCCGCATGGGCCACCAGGTGCAAACCCAACTCGCGGCAGCGGGCAAACACACGCGCGAACTTCTCGGGCGGGTTGCCGACCTCGCTGCTGTCGAGGCCCACGCTGACGATCTTGTCCAGAAACGGCTGCGCCTGCTCCAGCGTCTCGAAGGCCGACTCCTCGCTCAGGTGGCGCAGGAAGCACAGGATCAGCGTGGCGCTGATGCCCAGGTCCTTGCGCGCATCCACGCAGGCGCGGTGCAGGCCGTTGATCACCGTTTCCATCGCCACGCCGCGCTCGGTGTGCGTCTGCGGGTCGAAAAACAGCTCGGTGTGCAGCACGTTGTCGGCCGCGGCACGCACCAGGTAGGCGCGCGCCATGTCGTAAAAATCCTGCTCGTGCAGCAGCACGCTGGCGCCGGCGTAGTAGATGTCCAGAAAGCTCTGCAGGTTGGTGAAGGCATAGGCGCTGCGCAGCGCCTCCACATCGGCGTAGGGCAACGTGAGGCCGTTGCGCTGCGCCAGCGCGAAGATCAGCTCGGGCTCCAGCGAGCCCTCGATGTGGATGTGCAGCTCGGCCTTGGGCATGGCGCGCAGCAGCTCGGGGATGCGCGCGGCGGGGATGGGGGGAACCTTGAACATCAGCAAACTCCAAAGGTGATGCCGCTCGCGCGCAGGTAGCGGCGGTAGGCGGATGATGCCTTGTCGGCGGCGGTATGCAACTCGGCACGCAGGTCCAGCGGCAGGCGTTGCGGGTTCTGGGACTCCAGCACCGGCTGGTCCTGGGTGAAGATGGTGTGCTGGAAGGCCTGCAGCTTCTCGTCGGGCGATTCGAAATCGGCCACGGCCAGGCGGAACCACACGCGGCTGGTCTCGGGCGTGAGCGGGCACACGAACAGCGCGATGGACTCGCGCCAGCCGGCCACTGCGGTGGTACCGGCCTCGGGCACCTTGGTCAGCACTGCGGTGTAGGGGCCCGTGACCTCGTAGGTGTACTCCACCTGGGCTGGCGCCGTCGAGTGCAGGTTGGACTGCGGCTGCCAGGCCTTGCAGCCCGTGGCGCGCAGGCCCGTGGGCGTGGGCTCGACGCGGTAGTCGTCGATGGCCGTGGCCTCGCGCGTACCCAGCCAGCCGTCATGCACGAAGCCAAAGTGCGCCATATCCAGGAAGTTCTCGACGATGCGCGGGGCGCTGGTGGCCACGTCGTAGGTGCCGCAGTTGAGCTTGCGCAGGCGGGCATCGCCCTCGGCCTCGAAGGCGGGCGGCACGGCATCGCCCGCTTCGAGCTGCACCCACACCAGGCCGTTGGCTTCGACCACGCCATGGCGCCGGGCGCAGTGCGTGGCGGGCGGGGTGAACTGCGGCAGCGCCGGCACGTGCACGCACTGCCCGCCAGCCGCGAACTGCCAGCCGTGGTAGGGGCACTCCAGGCGGCCACCCTGTACCCGGCCCAGGGACAGGCGCGCACCCCGGTGAGGACAGCGGTCCGTGAAGGCCTGAACCTGGCCCTGTCCATCGCGCCAGAGCACGAGGGCGTGCTGCAGCAACTGCACTGCCAGCGGAGCCTGCTCCACCGCGTGCGACAGGGCCACCGGGTGCCAGAGGGTGGTTTCGATCATGGGAATGGTTCTTGTTGTTCGAGGGCCCGCGTACAGCCCTTTTGGACATTCTGTACGGCCCCAACGAAAAAGGGAACGTGCCGCGCACGTTCCCTTTCCTGGACCAGGCCGCCAGGGCCTGGTGACGGGGCTGCTTACTTCTTGTCGCCGCCGGGGATCTTGCCTTCCACGCCCTTGACGTAGAAGTTCACGCCGCTCAGGAACTTGTCGTCGGCGACGGCGTCCTTGGCGACCACTTCCTTGCCATCCTGGCCCACGATGGGGCCCTTCCAGATCTGGAAGCTGCCGTCGGCCAGGCCCTTCTTGACCGCTTCGACCTTGGCCTTGGTGTCGGCAGGCACGTCTTCGGCGATGGAGACGATGTCGATCGCGCCTTCCTTCACGCCCCACCAGCTCTGGCCCGTGGCCCACTTGCCTTCCAGCGCGTCCTTGGTGGCCTTGATGTAGTACGGGCCCCAGTTGATCACGGCCGATGCCAGGTGGGCCTTGGGGCCGTAGGCGGTCATGTCGCTGTCCCAGCCGAAGGCGCGCTTGCCCTTTTCCTGGGCGGTCTTGAGCACGGCAGGCGAGTCGGTGTTCTGGAACAGCACGTCGGCGCCGCCATTGATCAGCGAGGTGGCGGCTTCGGTTTCCTTGGGTGGGCTGAACCATTCGTTCACCCACACCACCTTGGTCTTGACCTTGGGGTTGACCGACTGCGCACCCAGCGTGAAGCTGTTGATGTTGCGGATCACTTCGGGGATTGGCACCGAGCCCACCACACCCAGCGTGTTGGTCTTGGTCATGGCGCCGGCGATCACGCCGGCCATGTAGGCGCCTTCGTAGGTGCGGCTGTCGTAGGTGCGCACGTTGTCGGCGGTCTTGTAGCCGGTGGCGTGCTCGAACTTCACGTCCTTGAAGTCGGGGGCGATCTTCTGGATCGACTCCATGTAGCCGAAGGTGGTGCCGAAGATCAGCTTGTTGCCCTGGCCGGCCAGATCGCGCAGCACGCGCTCGGCATCGGCCGATTCGGGCACGCTCTCGACGAAGCTCGTGACCACCTTGTCGCCGAATTCCTTCTCGATGGCCTTGCGGCCGTTGTCATGGGCAAACGACCAGCCGCCGTCACCGACGGGGCCGACATAGGCGAACGCGATCTTCAGCGGCTCGGGCTTGGGCGCGGGCGCAGAGGCCACGGGCGCCGGGGCGGGCGCAGGCGCCGCAGCGGCCGGCTCTTCCTTCTTGCCACAGCCCACCAGTGCGGCAGCGGCTACAGCGGAGAGTGCAGCCACCTTGAGCAGGGAGCGTTTCTGCAGATCAGTCATGTCGGTTCCTTATAAGAAAGAAGGAGGGTTGCAAGGTTGGGGACGAAAACGGTGATTATGGGGTGATCTACCGAGCGGTAACCAAAGGTTTTTGGGGGAGACGCGGCCCGCAAGGCTCCAGCACCCGGCAGGATGCAAGATCCAAGCCGAGGCCGTGCGCCACGAGAAGGCATCCGCCCATCTTCACGAGCCAGGGTAGAAAGGTTTGCCCAGCGAGGCCGGCATGTTGATGCGGATCCACGCCGGGTTGCGCGAGATCAGGGCCAGCACCACGATGGTGGCCACGTAGGGCAGCATGCTCAGCAACTGGCTGGCCACCTGCACGCCCGTGGCCTGCAGGTGGAACTGCAGCATGGTCACGCCGCCGAACAGGTAGGCCCCGAGCAGCACGCGCGCCGGCCGCCAGGTGGCGAAGGTGGTGAGCGCCAGCGCGATCCAGCCGCGGCCCGCCACCATGCCCTCCACCCACAGGGGGGTGTAGACCGTGGAGATGTAGGCCCCCGACAGGCCGCACAGCGCGCCGCCGGCCACCACGGCCGCCAGGCGGATGCGGCGCACCGGGTAGCCCAGCGCATGGGCCGACTCGGGCGACTCGCCCACAGAGCGCAGCACCAGGCCGGCGCGCGAGCGGTACAGGAACCAGATGAGGGCTGCCACCAGCAGCATGGTGAGATAGACCACCGGGTGCTGCTGGAACAGCGCGGGCCCGAGCAACGGCACCTCGGACAGGCCGGGGATGGCGTACTTGGGCATCTCGGGCAGCTTGGCCTGTACGTAGCTGATGCCCAGGAAGGCCGAGAAGCCCACGCCGAACAGGCTCAGTGCCAGCCCCGTGGCGTACTGGTTGGTATTGAGCCAGATCACCAGCACGCCGAAGATGGCGGCCAGCACGGCACCGGCGGCCATGCCGGCCGCGAAGCCCAGCCAGCTGTTGCCGGTGTGCACCACGGTGGCGAAGCCGGCAATGGCGGCGCACAGCATCATGCCCTCGGCGCCGAGGTTGACGATGCCGGCCTTCTCGTTGATCAACAGGCCCAGCGCCGCGATGGCCAGGACGGTGCCCGCACTCAGCGTGGCGCCTATGAGCAGTGCATAGGATTCCATATCAAGCTTCCTTCCTGGCCGAGAGATTCACGCAGAGGCTGTGGTGGTGGTTCATGCCTTCACCCCTTTCGTACCGACCCTGCGCACGCGGTAGGCGATCAGCGTGTCGCAGGCCAGCAGCGTGAACAGCAGCAGGCCCTGGAACACGCCCGTGAGCGACTTGGGCAAGCCCATACGCGACTGCGCCAGCTCGCCGCCGATGTAGAACATGCTCATCAAAATCGCCGAGAGGATCATGCCCACCGGGTGCAGCCGCCCGACGAAGGCGACGATGATGGCCGCGAAGCCGTAGCCCGCCGGTACATAGGGCGTGAGCTGGCCAATGGGGCCGGCCACCTCCAGCGCGCCGGCCAGGCCGGCAGCGCCACCCGAGATGAGGAGCGCCACCCACAGCGCACGGCGCGACGAGAAGCCCGCGTAGCGCGCCGCCGCCGGCGCCAGCCCGCCCACCTGCTGGGCAAAACCGGCGCGGGTGCGGAACAGAAACACCCACAGCGCCGCCGCGCCGGCCAGGGCCAGCAGCAGGCCGATGGACATGCGCGAGCCCTGCATCAGGCGCGGTATCTGCGTCACGCGCTCGAAGGTCTTGGTCTGCGGGAAGTTGTAGCCCATCGGGTCCTTCCACGGGCCATAGACCAGGTAGCCCAGCACCAGCGTGGCCACGTAGACCAGCATCAGGCTGACCAGGATCTCGCTGGCGTTGAACTTGTCGCGCAGCAGTGCCGTGAGCCCGGCCCAGGCCATGCCGCCCAGCACGCCGGCCAGCAAAATGGCCGGCACGATCCAGGGGCCGGTGGTCTTGTCGGCCAGCAGCGCCATGCCGCCGGCCGCCACGGCGCCGATGACGAACTGGCCCTCGGCGCCGATGTTCCAGACGTTGGAGCGAAAGCACACGGCCAGGCCGAGCGCGATGAGCAGCAGCGGCGTGGCCTTGACCATGAGTTCGCCGATGGCGTAGGGCGTCTTGATCGGCTCCCAGAAGAATATCTGCAGCGCACGCACGGGGTCCTTGCCCAGTGCAGCGAAGAGGATGATGCCGATCAGCACGGTGAAGGCCAGCGCCAGCAGCGGCGAGCCGAAGGTCCACAGCCGCGAGGCCTGGGGGCGTGGTTCGAGCTTAAGCATGGTGGTGCTCCCCGCCAGCGGCCACTGCGGCCTGCGCCAGGTGGCCCTGCACGTCGGCATGCCACAGCCCGCTCATCCACTCGCCGATGCGCTCCACGGTGGCCTCGGCGCGCGGCACCGAGGGCGAGAGGTGGCCCTTGGCCACGACATGCAGGCGGTCACAGATTTCAAACAATTCGTCCAGCTCCTCACTGACCACGAGCACGGCGCAACCGGCATCGCGCAGCGCCAGGATTTCGCCGCGGATCTGCGCGGCGGCGCCCACGTCCACGCCCCAGGTGGGTTGCGAGACGATGAGCAGGCGGGGCTTGGCGTCGATCTCGCGGCCCACGATGAATTTCTGCAGGTTACCGCCCGACAGCGACTTGGCCGCCGCATGCGGCCCGCCCGCCTTGACGTGGAAGCGCTCGATGATGGCGCGCGCATGCGATTCGAGTGCACCCACCTTGATCCAGCCGCTGCCCGCCACCGAATTGGTGCGCGTGAGCAGCAGGTTGTGCGCCAGGCCCATGGTGGGCACGGCGCCGCGGCCCAGGCGCTCCTCGGGCACGAAATGCAGGCCCAGCGCGCGGCGGCGGCTGGGGCCCATGCGGCCGGCGTTCTGGCCGGACACCTGGATGCTGCCCGGCGCGGCGCGCTGGTCTTCACCCGACAGCGCGTAGAGTAACTCCTTCTGGCCGTTGCCCGAGACCCCGGCGATGCCGACCACCTCACCGGCCTTGACCTCAAAGGACAGATCCACCAAGTCCACGCCGAATTGGTCGGCACGCGGCAGCGACAGGCCCTGCACGTTGAGCACAGTGGCACCGGTCTGCACGTCGCGGTGCTCGAGCGCTGGCGGCTCGGCGCCGATCATCAGGCGCGAGAGCGAGGCATTCGACTCCTCGGCCGGGTTGCACACTCCCGTGACCTTGCCGCCGCGCAGCACGGTGCAGGCGGTGCACAGGGCACGGATCTCGTGCAGCTTGTGGCTGATGTAGAGGATGCTGCAGCCCTCGGCCGCAAGCTTGCGCAGCACCACGAAGAGCTTTTCCACCGCCTGGGGCGTGAGCACCGAGGTGGGCTCATCGAGGATCAGCACCTTGGGGTTGGTGAGCAGCGCGCGGATGATCTCCACGCGCTGCATTTCGCCCACGCTCAGCGTGTGCACCGGGCGCAGGGGGTCGATGTCGAGGCCGTACTCGGCCGCCTTGGCGGTGATGCGCTGCGTGACCTCGGCCAGGTCCTGGCTCTTGTCCAGGCCCAGCCAGACGTTCTCGGCCACGGTCAGTGTATCGAACAGGCTGAAGTGCTGGAACACCATGGCGATGCCCAGGGCCCGCGCCTCCTGCGGGTTGCGCACCTGCACGGCCTGGCCGTTGAAGTGCACGCTGCCTTCGTCGGGTTTGACCGAGCCGTAGATGATCTTCATCAGCGTGGACTTGCCCGCGCCGTTTTCGCCCAGCACCGCGTGGATCTCTCCCGGCTGCACCGTGAGGGAGACACCGCTGTTGGCCACCACGGCGGGATAGCGCTTGGTGATGCCCGTGAGCTGCAGCCGGGGCGCCAAGCCCGGGGCATTGGAAAGAGGTGGTGAACTCATGCGGTGGATTGTCTCTCAGTTTGGTGGGTCGTTATAGGGATAAAACTGCCTGCCATCGCTTGTTCAGCATGACCTTAAAGCTATTCTTTTCGTAGCGATGCAGCCACCGCCTTCACGCAGTCGCGCAGCCACACGGCGGCTGCGGAATGGTGCGTGCGGGCATGCCATAGCTGGTAGTACATGAGGCGTGGAAACTCCACGGGGGCCGGCAAAATGGCCAGCGGCAGGTGGTCCACATAGCGCTCGCAGTACTGGCGCCCGGTGGTCAGCACAAGCAAGCTCGATGCCACGATGGGCGGTATGGCGCTGAAGTGCGCGCAGCGCGCCGTGATGTTGCGCGCCAGGCCCAGGCCATCGAGGTGCACGTCGATCACGCCGCGTGCGCCGGGGTGGGTGGGCGTGGGGGCGATGTGTTCGGCGGCCAGCCAGCTCTCGGCGTCCCAGCCGCGGCGCACCGCAGGGTGGTCGCGGCTGACCAGGCACACCACCTCGTCGCCGAACAGGCGGCCCATGTGCAGGTCGTCCGGGGGCTGGGGCCAGTTGCCGATGACCACGTCCACGTCGCCCTGCGCCAGGTGGGCGTGGTAGTGCGTGTCGCCCGAGAGCGGCAGGATCTCGATGGGGCACATCGGCGCCTCGACCTTGATGCGCGCCACGAGCTGGGGCAGGAACAGCGGGTCCAGGTAGTCGCTGGCGGCAACGCGGAAGGTGCGGGTGGCGGTGCGCGGATCGAAGCCGCGGGCATCGGAGAACAGCGCCTCGGCCGAGCGCAGGATGGCGCCCGCAGGCTCCACCATGCGCAGCGCCGCGTCGGTAGGCATCATGCTGGCGCCCGACCGCACCAGCAGCGGATCGCCCGCCAAGTCGCGCAGCCGCTTGAGCGCGGCCGACACCGCCGGCTGGTGCATGCCCAGGCGGACGGCGGCCCTCGATACGCTGCGTTCAGTCAACACGGTGTGCAAGACCCTTATGAGATGGAGGTCTATCTTGTCGAAAAGGGCGTGGTCTCGCATACAGGGGCCTGCATTCTTGTCATACGCCATCACGTATGCCGCTGCGCGCGTTGGATGCGCTGCGCTGCGCGGTGTGGGGAGTGGAGGCGTTGTGGGGTGGGCAAAAAGTGTCGGCGCACTGTACACCGCACAGCCCCTGCACCGTGCCCCTGGAAATCCCTGTGCGGCCGCGAGAGGCCCGGGTCAGGCCCCGCGCAATGCGGCCGCAGCTTCTTCGCGCAGCAGGCCGTGCTCCACCGCGACTGGAGGACGCGCCTGTGCCAGCAATTGAGCACAAGGCGTTGCCAGTTGCGGCCCACCCAAGGCCTGGGCGATGTCGTCCTGGCTGGCCGCATAGACCACGCGCGCAATACCGGCCCAGAACATGGCACCGGCGCACATCGCACAGGGCTCGCCGCTCGCGAACACGGTCGCACCGCGCAGGACATCGGGGCCGAGCGCCGCAGAGGCCTCGCGCACCAGCACCATTTCGGCATGGCCGGTGCAGTCGCGCGTGGTGTTCTGGTTGTTGCGGGCAGTGAACAGCACCGCGCCCTCGGCCGACGCCAGCGTGCCGCCGAAGGGGTTGTCGCCCGCCGCAAGCGCAGCGCGCGAAGCCTCGATGGCCAGCCGCATGGCGGCGTGGTCCTGCGCGCTGAAGGCGGATGCATCCATGGCGCTCAGATCTCGTCGATGGCGGTGCTGCGCGCCTGCGCTGGCGTGTCCGCGCCGATGGCGAAGCGCTCGCCGGTCTTCACGTAGAAGCTCGCGCCAAAGCGCCCCACGGGATGGAAGTCCTGCAGGCGCACGCGCCAGCGTTCGGTGTCCACCAGGCCTTCGCGCACGCCCAGCCACTGCACGCGGCCGATGAAGACGTAGCGGCTGGCGGTCTCCAGGGTTTCGTGCAGCACGCACTCGAAGGCCACGGGTGCCTCGGCGATGCGCGGCGGGGCCACGCTGCGCGAAGGCACGGGTGTGAGGCCGGCGTGCACCAGTTCGCTCTGGTGCGGCGGCAGGCTGTCGCCGCAGGCATGCATCTGCGCAGCCATGGCCTCGTCGGTGATGTGCACCACGAACTCGCCGGTGCGCAGGATATTGGCCGCCGTGTCCTTGAGCAGGCCGTCCTTCAAGCGGTTGATGCTGACCATGACCACCGGCGGGTCCTCGCCCAGCATGTTGAACATGCTGAACGGCGCCGCATTGACCGTGCCGTCCTCGCCCAGCGTGGTGATCAGCGCGATGGGGCGCGGCACGATCAGGCTGGCCATGAGCTTGTAGCGCTGGTAGGCGTCTATCTGCGAAAAGTCGATGTCCATGGCACGGCGCTTCAATAAATCGTATACGAAATTTTAAACCATTTGACTTGCTTTCAATGATTTTCAAAAAATCGTATACGATTTCCCAAATCAGCCCGGCGGCACCTCGTCTGGCAGGGACAGGCGCGCCTCCAGCGCCAACAGGTGGCGGTCCATGGCGTCGGCGGCGGCAGCGGCATCGCGCAGGGCCAGGTGCTCGACGAGCTGCTCGTGCTCCTCGTGCTCGCAGGTGGACTCGCCGGGCGCCTCGTACAGCGCCACGATCAGCGAGCAGCGCGTCATGAGTTCGGTCAGGATGCGCTGCAGCTCGGCATTGCCCGACAGCTCCGCCAGCGCCAGGTGAAAGCCCCCCGCCAGCGCCACCCAGCGCGCATGGTCCTGCTGGTGCAGGGCCTCGTGCTCGGCGCGCATGCGCTGCTTGAGGCGCTGCACCTCGCCGTGCGTGATGCGCGCGGCCACCATGCGCACGATGCCGGCCTCGACCACGCGGCGCGCGGCAAAGATGTCGCGCGTCTCCTTCGGGCCGGGGCGGGCCACCGTCGCCCCCTTGTTGGGCACGATGTCCAGGATGCGCAGTTCGGCCAACCGGTGCAGGGCCTGGCGCACCACCGTGCGGCTCACGCCGAAGCGCTCGCACAGTGCAGGCTCGCCCAGGCGCTCGCCAGGGCGCAGCCGGCCGTGCATGACGGCGTCGAGCACGGCCTCGTACACCGGCTGGTCAAGGGTTGCGGCAGGTGGGCGGGGAGGCGTTGCAGCGGGCATGGGCAGAAAGGGTGCGCGGTGGTGTGCAGTGATGCGGGGGGAGGCGCAGCAGTGTAGCCAGCAGCCACTGTGCCACGGCAGCCGGCCGGTGCCCACGGGGTGTGGCGGTAGCCGCCTTTTTTTGCCCCCGATGGGCGCGCAGTCATAGCGCGGCAGGCATCCTCGTTATACGCTCTGGCATATGCGGTCCCTGGCAGGCGCGCATACGCTCTGCTTCTGACCGATTTGCCCGTTTTTGAGCACCCACGCATGACGATGACCCACCGACCTCTTCGCTTCATCCGCCGCGGCCAGCCCGCGGCGCTGCACGACGTACCACCCGACCGCACCTTGCTGGAGGTGCTGCGCGAGGACCTGGGCTGCACCGGCACCAAGGAAGGCTGCGGCGAAGGCGACTGCGGCGCCTGCACCGTGGTGCTGGGCGAAGAACGACATGGCAAGCTGCACTACAGCGCCGTGAACAGCTGCATCCGCCTGGCCCATTCGGTGGACGGCATGGCGCTGTGGACGGTGGAAGACCTGGCCGAGGACCCGCTGATCCGCCCCGCCGGCCCGGCCCCGTCGGCCGAGAAAGCCATCACCCTGCACCCAGCGCAAGAGGCCATGGTGCAGTGCCACGGCTCGCAGTGCGGCTTTTGCACGCCGGGCTTCGTGATGAGCCTGTTCGGCATGTACCAGAACCATGTCTGCCACGGCCAGCCGATCACGCGCGAGCTGGCGCAGGAAGAACTCTCGGGCAACCTGTGCCGCTGCACGGGCTACCGCCCCATCCTCGACGCGGCCCAGCAGATGGCCTCCCTGCCCCCCGTGGCCGTCGATGAGGCGCAGGTGTTGCGACAACTGGCCCAGTTGCAGGCACCAGCGGCCGACGGCACGGCTTACCTGGCCCCCACCACCCTGCCCGCCCTGCTGGCCGCACGCGCCGCGCACCCCGGTGCCCAGGTGGTGGCCGGCTGCACCGACGTAGGCCTGTGGGTCACCAAGATGCACAAGCAGTACGCGCAGATCCTGGACGTGACGCGCACTGCCGAGCTGCTGCAACTCGATGAAGACACGCAACGCATCACCATCGGCGCAGCGGTATCGCTGACCGATGCCTTTGCCGCCCTCACGCGCCAGTGGCCGCAGCTGCATACCTTTGCCACACGCTTCGCAGGCCTGCCGGTGCGCAACTCGGGCACGCTGGGCGGCAACGTGGCCAACGGCTCGCCCATCGGCGACTCCATGCCGCTGCTGATCGCGCTGCGTGCGCAGATCGTGCTGGCCAGCACGCGCGGCGAGCGCATGCTGGCGTTGGAAGACCTGTACACCGGCTACCGGCAGAACGTCATGGTGGCCGATGAGCTGCTGGTGCGCATCGTGGTGCCGCGGCCGGGTGTGACCGAGGCGCTGCGCGCGTACAAGATATCGAAGCGCTTCGACGATGACATCTCGGCGGTCTGCCTGGTCATCAACCTCGACATCGAGGCCGGCGTGGTGCGCCGCGCCAGCATCGGTGCGGGCGGCGTGGCAGCCACCCCGGCGCGCGCGCAGCAGACCGAAGCCGCCCTCACCGGCCAGCCCTGGAGCGCCGAGACGGTGAAGCACGCCGCCGCTGCCCTGCAGGCCGAGTTCAGCCCCATCTCCGACATGCGCGCCAGCGGCGCCTACCGGCGCACCGTGCTGGCCAGCCTGCTGCAGCGCTTCTGGCTCGAAAGCCAGGGCCAGGACGCGGTGAGCGTGGAAAACTTCCGACTGGAGGCCAGCGTATGAACCAGCGTGACCCCTCTCCCGTGAGCCGCGACGCTGTGGACGACCCCGTGGTGGCAGCCGCCGACGCACACGCTGACCAGCCCGTGGCTGCGCCCCTGGCACCCACGCCCCCCGCCACGCTGCGGGCCATGGGCCATTCGCACATCCATGAAAGCGCCCGCGCCCAGGTGGCGGGTGCGGCCCACTACATCGACGACCTGCCCGAGATCAAGGGCACGCTCTACGCCTCGCCCATTCTCTCCACCGTGGCCCACGGGCGCCTGAACGGCGTGGACACCAGCGCCGCCCTGGCCCTGCCCGGCGTGCGCGGCGTGGTGCTGTCGGCCGACGTGCCGGGCGACAAGATGCTGGCCGCCTTCGCGCACGACGAGCCGGTGTTTGCCATGGATACGGTGCAACACATCGGCCAGGTCATCGGCCTGGTGGTGGCCGACACGGTGATGCAGGCGCGCCGCGCCGTGCGCGCCGTGAAGCTCGACATCACGCCGCTGCCGGCCGTGCTCACGGTGCAGGACGCGCTGGCGGCAGAAAGCTATGTGCTGCCGCCGGTGTTCGTGCGCCGGGGCGATGCGGCGGCCGGCCTGGCCGGCGCAGAGCACCGCCTCTCGGGCACCTTCGAAGTCGGCGGGCAGGAGCACTTCTACCTCGAAGGCCAGATCGCCTACGCCATGCCGCTGGAGCAAAAGCAGTGGTGGGTCTATTCAAGCACCCAGCACCCGGGCGAGGTGCAGCATTGGGTGGCGCACGCCCTGGGCATTGACAACCACGCGGTGCGCGTGGAGTGCCGGCGCATGGGCGGGGGCTTTGGCGGCAAGGAGACCCAGGCCGGCCACCTGGCCGTGTGGGCCGCCGTGGCCGCGCACAAGCTGGGCCGCCCGATCAAGCTGCGCCTGGACCGGGACGAGGACTTCATGGTCACCGGCAAGCGCCACCCGTTCGCCTACCGCTACGACGTGGGCTTTGACGGCACGGGCCGCATCACGGGGCTGAACCTGCACATGGCGGCCAACTGCGGCTTCTCGGCCGACCTCTCGGGCCCGGTGGCCGACCGCGCCGTGTTCCACAGCGACAACGCCTACTACCTGAGCGACGTGGAGATCGCCTCCTACCGCTGCAAGACCAACACCCAGAGCCACACCGCCTTCCGCGGCTTCGGCGGCCCGCAGGGCGTGATCGTGATCGAGGCCATCCTGGGCGACATCGCGCGCGCCCTGGGTCTGGACGCACAGGACGTGCGCCTGCGCAACCTCTACGGCCGCGATGCGGCCGAGGGCCGCAACGTGACCCACTACCAGATGACCGTGGAGGACAACATCCTGCACGAGCTCATGCCCCAGCTGGAGCGCGACGCCAACTACCGCCAGCGGCAGGCAGCGATTGCGGCATGGAACGCCACCAACCCGGTGCTCAAGCGCGGGCTGGCGATCACGCCGGTGAAGTTCGGCATCAGCTTCACGGCCACCTTGTTCAACCAGGCCGGCGCGCTGGTGCACGTGTACACCGACGGCAGCGTGCAGGTGAACCACGGCGGCACCGAAATGGGCCAGGGCCTGCACACCAAGGTGGCGCAGATCGTGGCCGACGAGCTGGGCGTGCCCCTGCACCGCGTGCTGGTCACGGCCAGCGACACCAGCAAGGTGCCCAACGCCAGCGCCACCGCCGCATCGAGCGGCACCGACCTGAACGGCCGCGCGGCCCAGTTCGCCGCGCGCCATGTGCGCGACAACCTGGCGGCCTATGTCTGCGGGCTCGATGGCTGCGGCGCGGGCGCCATCCAGTTTGCGGGCGGGCAGGTGATCTCGCCCAAGAAGGTGCGTGCCTTCGACGACGTGGTCAAGGAGGCGTATGCCAACCGCATCCAGCTGTGGAGCGACGGCTTCTACCGCACGCCCAAGATCCACTACGACAAGACCACGCTCACGGGCCGGCCGTTCTACTACTTCTCGTACGGCGCGGCCTGCACCGAGGTGGTGATCGACACGCTGACCGGCGAGAGCCGCGTGATCGCCGTGGACATATTGCACGACGTGGGCCACAGCATCAACCCGGCCATCGACATCGGGCAGATCGAGGGCGGCTTCGTGCAGGGCATGGGCTGGCTCACCACCGAGCAACTGGTGTGGAACGACAAGGGCTACCTGGCCACGCACGCCCCCAGCACCTACAAGATCCCGGCCACGGGCGACATCCCGGCGCATTTTCGCGTGAACCTGTGGCCCGAGGCCAACCGCGAGGACAACGTGGGCGGCAGCAAGGCCGTGGGCGAGCCGCCCTTCATGCTGGCCATCAGCGTCTACGAGGCGCTGCGCAACGCCGTGGCGGCTGCGCGCGGCGCGGGCGATAACGACCGTGCGCCGGTGCAACTGACCGCGCCCGCCACAGCCGAGAACGTGCTGCGGGCGCTGGGCAAGGTCAGCGACTGACGGGCTTCAATACGGCCCCAGCGCCATGCGACCGGAGGAAGTCATGTCGCGCGCATGGCGCGTCTCCACCCGGTTGCGCCCAGCGCGCTTGGCGTCGTAGCAGGCCATGTCGGCTGCATTCAGCACCGAGGCCACGTCGTGCAGGTGGGCGTCGAGCACCACCAGGCCGATGCTCACACCCAGCGTAAAGCTGCGCCCCTGGTAGGACGGCTCCCAGGCCTGCACCGTGGCGCGCAGCTGTTCGGCCACGGCCTGGCCGCGCGCCAGCGGGCAGCCGGGCAGCACCACGGCGAACTCGTCGCCGCCCAGCCGTGCAGACCAGCCCACCTGGCGCACCTGGGTCTCGATGAGCCGGGCCACATGGCGCAGCACGTCGTCGCCCGCATCGTGGCCCGCCACATCATTGACCAGCGTGAAATGGTCAAGGTCCAGGAACAGCATCACCCCGTCGTCGGGCGCATCGGCCACCGGGGCCCCTGGTGCACCGAGGGTTCGCGTGCGTGCCGAGCGCTCGGCCAGCAGCAGGGCCAGTCGGTGGTCGAAGGCCGAGCGGTTGTGCAACTGGGTGAGGGCATCGTGCGTGAGCTCCCAGGCCTGCTGGTACTGGGCTTCGCGCGCGGCGGTGATGTCCTCCAGCATCCACACCGTGCCTCCGCCCAGGGCCTCCGAATTCACCTTGCGGCCCTGCACCCGCGCCCAGACGGGGCTACCGTCCTTGCGCACGAAGCACACGTCGCCATCGAAGGTGCCATGCGCCGCGAAGGCGGACTGCACGCGCTCGCCCAGGCGGGCATAGTCGGCGTCGGAGCCATACAGCGTGCGTGCCGGCCGGCCCTGCAGTTCACCCTCGGCGTAGCCCAGCGTCAGGCAGGCCTGCCGCCCCACCACTTCCAGCACGCCATGGCGCGTGATGACAATGCCCACCGAGGCGTTCTGCAGGATGGCCTGGAACTGCCCGTGCAGCAGGGCGTGCAGGTGGTCCTGCTGCCGCTTTTGCTGCGCCAGCCCGTCGAACACCCGCACCAGCGCACCCACCTCGCCCCGGCCACCGGGCCAATCGATGGCGCCCCGAGCATCGTGGCGCAGCAGCTGCTGCGCGCCCCGGCACAGCTGGGCCAGGGGCTGGGCCATCCAGGCCATGGCCGTGGCCAGCAGCAGCACGCCCAGGGCAATCACTGCGGCGGCCAGCCACCAGGCATCGCGCTGGGCACCCTGCAACGGCGCCAGCAGCGCCTGCGAATTGCTGACCCGGGCCACGAACCACTGCGGCAGCGGCATGCCGGCCACGCTCACGATGTGGTCGGGCTGCACCTCGGTGACCCCGCGCCCGACCACGGGCTGCGCGCGGCGCAGCCATTCGGCGAACACGGGGGCCAGGCCCGGCTCGTCGCTCACCTGGCCCATGATGCGCGCGGGGTCGGTGTGCGAGAGGATGGTGCCGTCGCGGGTGAAGACCACCAGGCGCGAGTCATCGCGCGCCGGCAGCGCCATGGACTGCGGCAGCAGGCCCTGCGACTGCAGCCTGAGCGCCCCCGCGACCACGCCCAACACGGCGCCCTCCTCGCTGTGCAACGGCAGCGTGAACAGGATGCGCGCATTGCTGGTGCGCCCGGCAATCAGCTCCGACACCTGGGGTTTGCCGTCGATCAGCGTGCGGCGCAGGGCATCGCGCTCCGCCGGGTCCAGGTCGGCGGCCTTGACCAGTTGGCCCGCGCGGATGTTGAGTCGGAGCTCGCCATCCTTGCGGGCCACCTGCAGGGCATCAAAGAACCCCACCGCAGGCAGGCCCTGCTGCAGCAGCCAGTCCAGCGACGAGGGCGATTCGAGCATGGCCGGCGTGATGCCCTGTGCCACCGTGCGCAACACCTTCTGGCTCTGCTCGATCTTGCTGGCCAACAGCCGCGCCACCACCTCCACCTCGTCGGTCTGCTGGCCGACCACGCGGCGCATGGCCTCCTGGCCTGCGGCACGCGAGACCAGCCACACCGACGCTGCGCTCGCCAGCACCACCACCAGCGCAGCCACCGCCATCAGCCGCAGCACCAGGGAGCCCGGCAGGCTCAAGGCAGGCTCTTGCGCGGCAGCGACGGGGTTCGCGGGTGGCGTCATGCGCTGTCCCGGTGGGGAGTGCTGCAGGTGCGGACGATGAGGGAGGCGGGCATGGGAACTGTGGGAAACAACAGGGCTTCCAACGAATATACGCAGCACCCGCCCGCAGGGGCTTGGGTGGAACCCTCACATGCCCCCAAGGAAAAACCCTGAGAGAAAACACCCCCTGAGTCGCTTCGCGCCTTCACCCCTCTCTCGACTCGCTGCGCGAGTCGGGAGGGGGACGCTCCCGGTGCGGCGGGGCGGCCCTTGCACGGGAGCACTGGTTTTGCGGCGCGCCAGTTTCATGGACTGCGCCGCCAGCAGGGGGTTAGCGGTCCTGGCTCAGCCGCCTGCAACCGACTGCAGCGCCATCGGCTGGGGCAGCCTGAGCACGTTGCCGGTGCCGGCCACCAGGCCGTGCTCGCGCAGGTGGCGCATCACGCGCGAGAAGGTCTCGGGGGCGATGCCCAGTTGCGCGGCAATGAGCCGCTTGCGCTGGTGCAGGGTGACGCTCATGGCGCCGCCCGTGTCCGGCTCGGCGTTCTGCAGCAGCCACTGCGCGCAGCGCGCCTGGGCGTCCTGCGCGAGGCGGCTCACCGCCAGGCCCGACTGCTGCAGGTAGCCGGTGGCCATGTCGCGCAGCAAGGCCTGCGCCGCAGGCGGTAGCGCCTCGCAGTGGCTGCGAAACACCTCCACCGGCAGATGGCGCAGCTGCACCTGGGTCTGCGCCACCATGTCCACCGCACAGGGCTCACCCAGCAGCGCCGAGGCGGCGTCGAGCCAGAACGGCGCCTCCACCACGCCCAGCTGGTGGCGCATCTGGCCGCGCTCGCACACCCCGAGCAGTACACGCCCGCGCTCCAGGTGCACTGCGGTGTCCAGCGTCTGGTGGCGGTGCCGCAGCACGTCACCGGCCGCAGCGACCTGGAACTGTGCAGGCAGGGAAAGAAGCGAAGAGGGCAGCATGGCCCGAACTGTGCCGCGCCGGGGCAGCGGGCACATTGAGCAAGATCAAACCGGCGCCATGCATGCCGCATGCCTGGTCCCTGCCCGCCAGGGGGCTGTCCGTATTCTGTAAGCACTTGTTCATCAGGGGCATGGAACTTGCGAAGTCCCCGCCGCTGCTCCCGCCCGTGCACCAAGGTGCACCCACGGCAGGACTGCATCCGAAGCACCGCCTACCCGGTGCCCCCTCACCCCAGGAGTACACAATGAAAACAAACCTGATTGCCCTCTCGCTCGGTGGCGCCCTGCTGTGCGCCACTGCTGCCACCCACGCCCAGAGCTCAGTGCAACTCATGGGCCTGACCGACGTGTTCGTCGGCTCCCTGCGCAACGCGGGCGATGCCGGCCGCGCCACGGTGCTCAACAGCGGTGGCATGACCACCTCGTGGTTTGGCGTCAAGGGCACCGAAGACCTCGGCGGCGGCCTCAAGGCCAACTTCGCACTGACCTCGTTCATCAAGGTGGACAGCGGAGTGCAGGGCCGCTTCGTGAACGACACCTTCTTCTCGCGCGATGCCAACGTGGGCCTGTCGGGCGGCTTCGGCACGGTGACCGTGGGCCGGGGCCTGGCGCCCAACTTCCTGCCCTCGATCCTGTCGAACCCCATGGGCGATTCGTTCACCTTCGCGCCGCTGATCCTGCACATGAACGTGCCGCTGTTCAACGGCACCGGCTGGACGGCCACCACGCCCTCGGACACGGGCTGGTCCAACGAAATCATCTACAGCACGCCGAGCATGGGCGGGCTCACCGTGAACGCGCACTACCAGGTGGGTGAGGTCGCCAATGACAACGGCAAGAAGAACATTGGCCTGAACGCGCTGTACTTCAACGGCCCGCTCACGCTGACCGGCTTCTATGAGCGCGACCAGGTCAGCAACCCCGCCGTGCCCAACACCTACCTGGGCACCACCAAGGCCGACTGGATGCTGGGTGGCGCCTACGACTTCACCGTGGTCAAGGCATTCGCCAGCTACGGCCAGGCCAAAGCCGACAACACCACCAACAAGGCCAAGACCCTGCAGCTGGGCGTGGCCGTACCGGTGTTCAGCACTGGCAAGGTGCTGGCCTCGTGGGCCCAAACCGAGATGACGGCCACCGATGTGTCGCGCAAGACCTTCTCGCTGCGCTACGACCACTTCCTTTCCAAGCGCACCGACCTGTATGCGATGCTGATGAACGACCGCATCACGGCGCGTACGACAGGCAACAGCTTCGGCCTCGGAATCCGCCACAGGTTCTGATGCCAGCGCCGCCCGGGCAGCCTGGCGGTTGACTACAGCACCAGGATGGCCCGGAAGTCGTTGACGTTGGTGTGCGTGGGCCCGGTGACCAGCAGGTCGCCCAGGGCCGCAAAGTAGCCCCAGGCGTCGTTGCGCTGCAGGGCGTCTTCGATGTCGGCGCCCGCCGCGTGGGCGCGGTGCAGGGTGTCGGGCACCACGAAGGCCCCCGCGTTGTTCTCGACGCCGTCGATGCCGTCGGTGTCGGCAGCCAGCGCCCACACCGACGCTTCGCCCTGCAGCGCCTTGGCCAGCCCCAGGCAGAACTCGCCGCCGCGGCCGCCGCGGCCACGCGGGGCATCGGGCGCGCGCGGGCGCACCGTGACCGTGGTTTCGCCACCCGAGAGGATGACGCAGGGCTTGGTGAACGGCTGGCCCCGGCGCGCCACCGAGCGCGCCATGGCCGCATGCACCTTGCCCACATCACGCGACTCGCCTTCGATCTCGTCCGAGAGGATGACGGCATCCACGCCTGCCGCACGCGCCGCTGCAGCGGCCGCCTCCAGCGCCTGCCAGGGCGTGGCCACCAAATGCACTGCGTGGCCTTCGAACACGGCGTCGCCGGGCTTGGGTGTTTCCAGCGCACCGTCGCGCAGGGCCTGCAGGGCCTGGTGCGGCACCTCGATGCCGTAGCGCACCAGGATGGCCAGCGCATCGGCGCAGGTCGTGGCATCGGGCACGGTGGGGCCGCTGGCGATGACCGAAGGGTCGTCGCCCGGCACGTCGCTGATGGTCAGCGTGACCACGCGCGCCGGCCCGCAGGCCGCCGCCAGCCGCCCGCCCTTGATGCGCGAGAGGTGCTTGCGCACGCAGTTCATCTCGGCGATGTCGGCCCCGCTCTCGAGCAGCGCGCGGTTGATGCGCTGCTTGTCATCGAGCGTCAGGCCCTCGCCCGGCAGGGTGAGCAGCGAGGAGCCCCCGCCCGAGATCAGGCACAGCACCAGGTCGTCGGCGGTCAGGCCTTCGGTCAACGCCAGCAGGCGCTCTGCGGCGGCTTCGCCGGCGGCGTCGGGCACGGGGTGCGCGGCCTCGACCACCTCGATGCGCTGCACCAGGCCCTCGGGCCGGGGTGGAACGTGCCCGTAGCGGGTGACCACCAGGCCAGACAGCGGCGCATTCTCGGGCCACAGAGCTTCGAGCGCCTGGGCCATGGCGCCACCGGCCTTGCCGCCCCCCAGCACCAGGGTGCGCCCGCGCGGGGGCGCGGGCAGCCAGGCGCGCATGCCGTGCAGGGGCTGGGCGCTGCGCACGGCAACGTCGAACAGGCCCCGCAGAAAGCCGCGCGGATCGGTGTGGAAATCAGGCAACAGGCCAGGTTGGGGAAGAGAGATATCGGGCATGGTGCACATTGTGCGTGGCCTCAGGCGGGCTGGTGTAAACCCGGGGCCGCTGTAACGCAACTGTCACACCTGCCCGGTATGGTGAACCCCCTAGAAGTGACAAATTGCAACCATGGCGCATCCCAAGCAAGAACGTCTCGACCGCATGCTCGCGCTGCTGTCGCCCGCCGCACGGCTGGGGTCGGGACCGCTGGCGCGGCTGATTCGCGGTGGTGGCCTGTACTGCGTGTTCCAGCCGCTCGGGGACCTGCGCGAAGGCAGCATCTTTGCCCATGAGGCCCTGATCCGCGGCCCCGAGGGCTCGGCCCTGCACACGCCCGACGTGCTGCTGGACCTGGCGCGGCGCGAGGGCCTGCTGCTGGATTTCGAGCTGGTGTGCGTTTTCACGGCGCTGCGCGACTGGGGCGACCATGGTGCGCCCGGACGGCTGTTCGTGAACATCAGCGCCGATGCATTGGTGCATGCCGTGGCCCTTTGTGGCGAGCGCCGCCTGGGCGAGACGGTGCGCGCCTTCGGCGTGAGCGCACGCATGCTGGTGTTCGAGATCACCGAGCACGAGCGCGTGACCGACATGCCCGCGCTGCGCGAGGCCATCCGCGAGGTGCATGCCTGCGGCGCGCGCCTGGCGCTCGACGATTTTGGCGACGGGCGCTCCAGCCTGCGCCTGTGGTCCGAGGTCAAGCCCGACTTCGTGAAGATCGACCGCTATTTCATCCACGACATCAGCGAGCACCCCGAGAACCTGCAGATGCTGCAAGCCATCAAGGGCATCGCCGACGTGTTCGGCACCACGCTGATCGCCGAGGGCATCGAGACGCGCGACGACCTGCGCGCCCTGCGCGACCTGGCCATCCCCTACGGCCAGGGCTGGGTGCTGGGGCGCCCGGCGCGCACCCCGCGCGAGGCCATCGACGGCCCCGCGCTCGACGTGCTGCAGGACCGCCGCGTCGCCGTGCTGCCACACCTGGGCCAGACAGCGCGCCCGGGCATCCTGCGCAGCCTGATGGTGCTGCAGGCGCCCACTGTGACACCGGCCACCAGCAACGACGAGGTGGCCGCCCTGCTGCAGGAGCGCGTGGACCTGCATGCGCTGGCAGTGGTGGACGGCACGCGCCCCGTGGCGCTGATCAACCGCCAGCAGTTCATGAACCACTACGCCACGCTGTACTTTCGCGAAGTGCACGGCCGCAAGCCCTGCATCGTCTTTGCCAACAACACGCCGCGCGTGGTGGAGCTCGACTGCGACGTGGACCAGCTGGTGGGCATCCTCACCTCGCAGGACCAGCGCTACCTGAGCGATGGCTACATCGTCACCGACAACGGCCGCTACGTGGGCCTGGGCACCGGCGACCAGCTGGTGCGCGCGGTGACCGAGACACGCATCGAGGCCGCACGCCACGCCAACCCGCTGACCTTTCTGCCCGGCAACATCCCCATCAGCATGCACATGCAGCGCCTGCTGGAAAGCGGCACCGAGTTCGTGGCCTGCTATGCGGACCTGAACAACTTCAAGCCGTTCAACGACCACTACGGCTACTGGCGCGGCGACCAGATGATCCGCCTGGTGGCGCGCCTGGCCACCACGCACTGCGACGCGCGGCGCGACTTCGTGGGCCATGTGGGCGGCGATGATTTCATGCTGATCTTCCAGAGCAGCAACTGGCTGCAGCGCTGCAAGAACATCGTGGACGAGTTCGCGCGCGAGGCGCTGACCCTGTTCGACGACGGCGCGCGTGCCATGGGCGGCATCCACTCCGAAGACCGCCACGGCGTGCGCCGCTTCTTTCCGTGCACCACGCTGGCCATTGGCGCCGTGCGCATACAGCCCGGCACCTACCGCCATGCCGAAGAGGTGGCCAACCTGGCCGCCGTGGCCAAGCACGAGGCCAAGCTCGCATCCACCGGCGTGGTGCTGCACGGCGGCGAGCTGCCCGGGCCGCCGCACAACGCCCTGCGCGCTCTGCAAAGCGTTCTGGCGGCCTGAACTCAGCGCAGCATCAGGGCACCTTCGCGCCGTCCTGGAACCAGCGGCCGATCAGCGCGCGCTCGGCGTCGGTCATCTGCGTGGCATTGTTCATGGGCATGAGCTTTTGCACCACGGCCTGCTGGTAGACCGCCTGGGCGTGCTGCTTGACCAGGGCCGGTGAATCCAGGCGCATGTTCTTCATCTGCACCTGGGCGCCATGGCACAAATAGCAGCGTTGTTCGAGCACCGTCTGCACGGCAGCGAAGTCGCTGCCCCCGCCGGCCGCAGCGGGTGCCGCAGGAGCAGGCGCAGCCTGCGAAGCCGTGGAGGCGCTGGAGGCCGCAGGGGCCGCCACCGCCGCCGGCTTGGCGGCAGCCACGGGCGCGGGCGCTGGTACCGGCGCGGGCCGCATCCAGACAATCGCGCCGACCAGGGCCACCACGCCCACCAGCGCATAGGGCAGCGGGTTCGGGTTGCGGCCGAGCTTGTAGCCGTGGCGCATCACGAAGAACTGGCGGATGGCGGCGCCCGCAAACATCATGATGATCAGCACCAGCCAGTTCTGTGGGTGGCTCCAGGTAAAGCTGTAGTGGTTGCTCAGCATCGCAAAGATCACCGGCAGCGTGAAATAGGTGTTGTGCACGCTGCGCTGCTTGCCGCGCTTGCCGTGGATCGGGTCCACGTTCTGCCCGGTGCGGATCTGGCGCACCACGGTGCGCTGGCCAGGGATGATCCAGAAGAACACGTTGGCGCTCATCGAGGTGGCGATCATCGCCCCCACCAGCAAAAAGGCCGCACGCCCGGCGAACAGGTGGCAGGCCAGCCACGAGGCGATGCACACCAGCACCAGCACCAGCCCGCCGACGATGGCGTCGCCGTTCTTCTTTTGCCCGAAGATGCGGCAGATGCCGTCGTACAGCAGCCAGAACACCACCAAAAAGGCCAGCGCCGCGCCAATGGCCGCGGGCGGAGCCCAGTCCATGCGCGACTTGTCGATCAGGTAGGTGCCCGCGCTCCACAGGTAGGACAGGGTAAACAGCGCAAAGCCGCTGAGCCAGGTGCTGTAGCTTTCCCAATAGAACCAGTGCAGGTGCTTGGGCAGCTCGGGCGGGGAGACGGCGAACTTGACCGGGTGGTAGAACCCGCCGCCGTGCACGGCCCAGAGCTCGCCGCTCACGCCCTGCTTCTTGAGGTCCTCGTCTTCGGGCGGCGTGAGGCTGCTGTCCAGAAAGACGAAGTAGAACGACGAGCCAACCCAGGCGATGGCGGTGATGACATGGACCCAGCGCAGCAGCAGGTTGGCCCAGTCGAGAAGGTAGTTTTCCATTTTTTCTCAACCTTGGCGGCGTGGGGGGACACACCGCTGTACAACCTGCTCACCACTGCGGGCGCTCTGAGCAGAATAGGGGGTCGCGCACCTTGGCAATGTCTGCCGGGGCACCGCTGCGACCCAAAGGCCCCGAACCACGCCAAAACGGCCGGTTCAGATCCTGTGTGAAAGTGTATGCAGGAATTGTTCCCGATTCCAGTCCTGTCGCCGGCCTTTCAGGCCTGTGAATACCCTTGCAGCGGATTTGCGACAGCCTGGGCTGCGGCAACCGACTGCAACAGCTGTGCCGCCACGGCCACGGCAATCACCTCGGGCTCCTTGCCGGGGATGCCCGGCACGCCGATGGGGCAGGTCACCTGCGCCAGCTCGCGCGGGCTGAAGCCCCGCGCCGTGAGCCGGCTGGTGAAGGTGGCCCACTTGGTCTTGCTGCCGATGAGCCCGATGAACGGCAGGTCGCCGCGCTCACGCTGGCGCTTGAGGCAGGCGGCCACCACGTCCAGGTCTTCGGCGTGGCTGAAGCTCATGATGAGCACGCGCGAGCCGGGTGCCAGCGCGGGCACGGCCATCTGCACGGGCTCGGAATGTTCGCAGTGCACGTTGGGCGGCAGCGCGGCGGGGAAAATCCCGTCACGGCTGTCGATCCAGGTCAGCGCAAAGGGCAGCGGCGCCAGCGTGCGCGCCAGGGCATGGCCCACATGGCCGCCGCCGAACAGCGCCACCGGGTGCAAATCGGCCGTCAGGCGCCGGGCCAGGACCGGTGCGTCCTGCGCGGCCACACATTCGAATTCGAGGTACACCACGCCACCGCAGCACTGGCCGAGCGCCGGGCCCAGGGCAAAGCGCATCGGTGCCGGGTCGTTCGCGGCGCTGGGGTCCGCCAGGCGGCGGCGCGCCTCGGCGATGGCCTGGTGCTCCAGGTGGCCGCCGCCGATGGTGCCCACCAACCTGCCTGCGAACACGGCCATCCACGCGCCCGATTCACGCGGCACGGAGCCTTGGGTAGACTCCACTGTCACCAGACACGCCGGTTCGGCCGCAAGGCCTTCCAGCAACAAAAGCAAGTTCTCCACTGCCGCCGTCCTTTCGTTACACCACCAGCCCACCATGCCCGATACCCCGCCCAATCAACGCCCCGGCAAAGGCCGCCACTGGCTGCTGGCGGGCATCATGGCCGCTGTTGGCGCCTTGGTCGCTTCCTGCAAGTCTGCGCCCGAATCCACACCCGCACCAGCCACGCCAGAGAGCCGCCCTCCCACCAGTACCGACATCCAGGGCGTGAAGGGCCCGGTGCCGGCCACCGCGGGCTCGGCCCGCCCCTCGGCGGCCGCCACGCCCCGCGCCTACCGGCAGGACGGCGCCACCCACCTCTACGGCCTGAACGCCGAGCGCATCTTCAAGGGCAAGCTGCAACCCCAGCTGTACGCCATCGGCGTGATCGAGGTGGACATCGATCGCACCGGCAAGGTCACGCGGGTGAACTGGCTGCGCGCCCCGCGCCATGCCCCCGAGGTGGTCAAGGAGATCGAGCGCACCATCCGCGCCGCCGCCCCCTTCCCGGTGCCCACCCGCATGGGCAAGGTGACCTACACCGAGACCTGGCTGTGGGACAAGAGCGGCAAGTTCCAACTCGATACCCTCACCGAAGGCCAGCTCTAAGAGCCCCTGTACGTCGAGTAGCTCCACGGGCTCACCAGCAGCGGCACGTGGTAGTGCTGGTCTTCGTGCGCAATGCCGAAGTCCAGGCTCACCTGGTTCAGAAAGTTCGGCTCGGGCAAAGTGACGCCTTTGGCCTTGAAGTACCCCGCCACGTCAAAGCGCAGCCGGTAGGTGCCGGCACGCACGCTGGCGTTGTCGAACAGCGGCGCATCGGTGCGGCCATCGTGGTTGAGCACCAGGCGCTGCAGCAAGGTGGCGGCGTCGCCATGGGTGGAATACAGGGCCACTTCCATGCCAGCGGCGGGGCAGCCGTGCATCGTGTCCAGAACATGTGTGCTCAAGCCCATAGGGAATCTCCTGAAGGATGGAGGCCGTAAAAATGCGACCTGTAGACTAAAAGTGTATACACTTTTGGCCAATCCTCCTATCATGTCGCCATGGAATCTTCATCCACCAGTGCCATCGTCGAGGCGTTGACCCGCGCCATCGTTGAACACCGCCTGCAGCCGGGCACCAAGCTCGCCGAGCAGAAGCTTGCCGACCATTTTGGCGTCTCTCGCACGCTGGTGCGCCAGGCGCTGTTCCAGATGGCGCAGAACAAGCTCGTCACGCTGGAGCCTGCGCGCGGCGCCTTCGTCTCCACCCCCTCGGTCGAAGAAGCGCGCCAGGTGTTCGCCGTGCGCCGCATGCTGGAGACCGAGATGACCCGCGCCTTCGTGCGCAGCGTCACCCCCGCCAAGATCAAGGCCCTGCGCGCCCACGTCGCCAGCGAGAAGGCGGCCATGGGCACGGCCGACGCCAGCAGCCGCACCGAACTGCTGGGCGACTTCCACGTGCGCATGGCCGAGCTCATGGGCAATGAGGTGCTGGCCCACCTGCTGGGCGACCTGATCTCGCGCTGCGCGCTGATCACGCTGATGTACCAGTCGGCCAGCGCCGCCGAGCACTCGCACGAAGAGCATGGCGAAATCGTGACGGCCCTGGCCGCGCGCAATGAAGACCATGCCGTGGCCCTCATGCAGTCGCACCTCGAACATGTCGAGGCCAGCCTGACCTTCGACCGCAAGCGCCCCGCCAGCGACCTGGCCATGGCGCTCGCCCCCGTCACCGCTTCGCAAGTCCACTGACACCATGACCTACGACTCCACCCTGCCCTACCCCCGCGACCTCGTCGGCTACGACCGCAACCCGCCCCATGCCCAGTGGCCCGGCCAGGCACGCATTGCCGTGCAGTTCGTGCTCAACTACGAAGAGGGCGGAGAAAACGCCACCCTGCATGGCGACGCGGGCTCCGAGCAGTTCCTGTCGGAAATGTTCAACCCCGCCAGCTACCCCGAGCGGCATATGAGCATGGAGGGCATCTACGAATACGGCTCGCGTGCCGGCGTTTGGCGCATCCTGCGCGAGTTCGACAAGCGCGGCCTGCCGCTCACCGTGTTCGGCGTGTCGAGCGCGCTGCAGCGCCACCCCGAGCTGACCCAGGCCTTCGTGCAGGCCGGCCACGAGATCGCCTGCCACGGCCTCAAGTGGATCCACTACCAGCACATCCCCGAAGAGGTGGAGCGCGCTCACATGGCCGAGGCCATGGCCATCATCGAGCGCATGACCGGCCAGCGCGCCACCGGCTGGTACACCGGGCGCGACAGCCCCAACACCCACCGCCTGGTGGCCGACTTCGGCGGCTTCGAATACGACAGCGACTACTACGGCGACGACCTGCCCTTCTGGATGAAGGTGCAGCGCACCGACGGCAGCGTGGCACCCCAGCTCATCGTGCCCTACACGCTGGACTGCAACGACATGCGCTTTGCCCTGCCCCAGGGCTTCTCGCACGCCGACCCGTTCTACCAGTACCTCAAGGACACCTTCGACGCCCTGTACGCCGAAGGCGACCCCGCCGGCGACAACGCGCCCAAGATGATGAGCATCGGCATGCACTGCCGCCTGCTCGGCCGCCCCGGCCGCATCACGGCGCTGCAGCGCTTCCTGGACCACATCGCCCAGCACGACAAGGTGTGGGTGGCACGCCGCGTGGACATCGCGCGCCACTGGGCCCAGGTGCACCCCTTCAACGACGACACCACTGTCACCACCAAGGCCTGACCACCATGGCACTCACCCTTGACCAACTCAACGCCGCCACCCCAGCCGATGCCCTGCAATGGCTGGACGGCGTGTACGAGCACTCGCCGTGGATTGCCGAGCAGGCGCTGGCCCAGCGCCCCTTTCGCTCGCTGGCACACCTGCGCCACGCGCTGGCCCACGCCGTGCGCACCGCGCCGCAGGCGGCACAGCTGGCGCTGATCCGCGCCCACCCCGAACTCGCCGGCAAGGCCATGGTGGCCAACAGCCTTACGGCCGAGTCGACCAACGAGCAGAGCAAGGCCGGCCTGGCCCAGTGCACGCCCGAGGAGTTCGCGCGCATACAGCAGCTCAATGCGGACTACAACACGCGCTTCGGCTTCCCCTTCATCCTGGCGGTGCGCGGGCCGCGCGGCGCGGGCCTGCCACGGCAGGAGATCATCGCCACCTTTGCGCGCCGGCTCGACAACCACCCCGACTTCGAGCTGGCCGAGGCGCTGCGCAACATCCACCGCATCGCCGAGATCCGCCTGAACGACAAGTTCGATGCCGAGCCCGCGCTGGGCAACGACGTGTGGGACTGGCAAGAGACCCTGGCCCAGCACTCGGACCCCGGCTTTGCCGAAAAGGGCCAGCTCACCGTCACCTACCTGACCGACGCGCACCGCGCCTGCGCCCAGCGCATCAGCCACTGGATGCGCGACTGCGGGTTCGACGAGGTCGAGGTCGACGCCGTGGGCAACGTGGTGGGCCGCTACCACCCTGCCCCCGGTGCAGCGCAAGGCAAGTACCTGATGACCGGCTCGCACTACGACACGGTGCGCAACGGCGGCAAGTACGACGGGCGCCTGGGCATCTTCGTGCCCATGGCCTGCGTGCGCGAGTTGCACCGCGCCGGCAGGCGCCTGCCCTTCGGCATCGAGGTCATCGGCTTCGCAGAAGAAGAGGGCCAGCGCTACAAGGCCACCTTCCTCGGCTCGGGCGCGCTCATCGGCCATTTCAACCCCGCCTGGCTGGACCAGAAGGACGCCGACGGCGTGACCATGCGCGCTGCCATGGAGCATGCCGGCCTGTGCATCGCCGATATCCCCAAGCTGCAGCGCGACGCCGCGCAGTACCTCGGCTTCATCGAGGTGCACATCGAACAGGGCCCGGTGCTCAACGAGCTGGACCTGCCGCTGGGCGTGGTCACCTCCATCAACGGCGGCGTGCGCTATGTGGGCGAGATGATCGGCATGGCCAGCCACGCCGGCACCACCCCCATGGACCGCCGCCGCGACGCCGCCGTGGCCGTGGCCGAGCTGGCCCTGTACATCGAGCAGCGCGCCGCCAAGGACGGCGACTCGGTGGGCACCATCGGCCTGCTGAACGTGCCCGGCGGCTCCATCAACGTGGTGCCGGGCCGCTGCCAGTTCAGCCTGGACCTGCGCGCCCCCACCGACCCGCAGCGCGATGCGCTGGTGAAAGACGTGCTCGACCAGCTGGGCCAGATCGCCGCGCGCCGCGGCATGCGCTATACGCTGGAAGAATCCATGCGCGCCGCCGCCGCCCCCAGCGCCGCCGCCTGGCAGCACCGCTGGGAGCGCGCCGTGGACGCCCTGGGCGTGCCCGTGTTCCGCATGCCCAGCGGCGCCGGGCATGATGCGATGAAACTGCACGAAATCATGCCGCAGGCCATGCTCTTCGTGCGCGGGCTCAACGCCGGCATCAGCCACAACCCGCTCGAATCCACCACCAACAACGACATGCAGCTGGCCGTGGACGCCTTCACGCATGTCCTGAACCAGATCGCCGAGGAAACCCCCGCATGACCGCCACCACCGCTCCACTGACCTCCACCTACAGCGCCCTGGATGCGTGGATCGACCAGCACTTCGACGAGGAAGTGCGCTTCATGCAGGCGCTGGTGCGCGTGCCCACCGACACGCCGCCCGGCAACAACGCGCCCCACGCCGAGCGCACGGCCGAGCTGCTCAAGGACTTTGGCTACGAGGCCGAAAAGCACGCCGTGCCGCCCGGCGAGGTGCTGGCCTACGGCATGGAGTCCATCACCAACCTGATCGTGCGCCGCAAGTTCGGCACTGAGGGCAAGGGCCCGACCATCGCCCTCAACGCCCACGGCGACGTGGTGCCCCCCGGCGAAGGCTGGACGCACGACCCCTACGGCGCAGAGATCGTGGACGGCAAGATGTACGGCCGCGCCACCGCCGTGAGCAAGAGCGACTTCGCCAGCTTCACCTTCGCGCTGCGCGCGCTCGAAGCCGTGGCCAAGCCAACGCATGGCGCGGTGGAACTGCACTTCACCTACGACGAAGAGTTTGGTGGCGAACTCGGCCCGGGCTGGCTGCTCAAGAACAACCTGACAAAGCCCGACCTGATGATCGCGGCCGGCTTCTCGTACGAAGTGGTCACCGCCCACAACGGCTGCCTGCAGATGGAAGTGACGGTGCACGGCAAGATGGCCCATGCCGCCGTGCCCCACACCGGCGTGGACGCACTGCAGGGCGCCGTGCACATCCTGAACGCGCTGTACGCGCAGAACCAGGAATACCTAAAGGTGACGTCCAACGTGGCTGGCATCAAGCACCCCTACCTCAACGTAGGCCGCATCGAGGGTGGCACCAACACCAACGTGGTGCCCGGCAAGGTCACGTTCAAGCTCGACCGCCGCATGATCCCCGAAGAGAACCCGGTGGAGGTGGAAGCCAACATCCGCCGCGTGATCGAGCAGGCAGCGGCTGAGCGCGCCGGCATCTCGGTGGACATCCGCCGCCTGCTGCTGGCCAACGCCATGACGCCGCTGGCCGGCAACAAGCCCCTGGTCGATGCCATCCAGAAGCACGCGCAAGAGCTGCTGGGCGAGCCAGTGCCCGCCCTGGGCACGCCCCTGTACACCGACGTGCGCCTGTACGTGGAGCGCGGCATCCCCGGCGTGATCTACGGCGCCGGCCCGCGCACCGTGCTCGAATCGCACGCCAAGCGCGCCGACGAGCGCCTGGACCTGGAAGACCTGCGCCGCGCCACCAAGGTGATTGCACGCACGCTGAAAGACTTGCTGGCCTGAGCCACCGATACCTGCCTTGCATGGCGTGAGTATCTGATTGGCATAAGCCAGTACAGGCGCGCCATGCGTGCCAGTCCTACACTTGCTGCGGGCGCATTCCAAAAGGAGTGCGCCCGTTTGTCATTCCAAGACCCGGATAGACATAAAGATCAATAACAGAGGAGCACCTACCAATGAGCATCCGCCACACCTTGCTGGCCAGCAGCGTCGCACTGGCCCTGGCCAGCCTGACCGCCTGCGGCAGCACCACCCCAGCCGTTACGGCTTCGGCCCCGCCAGTGGCCGCCGTGCAGCAGACCGCAGCGGCACAGGCCGCCAGCGCCGCCTATGACTTCGACATGGACGTGTTCCACCCCGTGGTGGCGCGCAACGGCATGGTTGCCACCGAGCAGGAGCTGGCCTCGCAGATCGGCCTGGACATCCTCAAGGCAGGCGGCAACGCGGTGGACGCGGCCGTGGCCGTCGGCTTCGCGCTGGCCGTGGCCCTGCCCAATGCGGGTAACCTGGGCGGCGGCGGTTTCATGATGGTGCACGACGCCAAGACCGGCAAGAGCGTGGCCCTGGACTTCCGCGAAGTGGCGCCCAACAAGGCCACGCGCGACATGTACCTCGACGCCAAGGGCAATGTGGTGGACGGCAAGTCGCTGTTCACCCACTACGCCGTGGGCGTGCCCGGCACCGTGGCCGGCATGGAGCATGCGCTCAAGACCTGGGGCACCCTGCCACTATCGCGCGTGATTGCCCCCGCCATCGAGCTGGCCGACAAGGGCTTCCCGGTGAGCGAGACCCTGGCCAAGATACTGGACCAGGAAAAGAAGAACATGGGCAAGTGGCCCGCCACCCAGGCCATCTTCTGGAAGAACGGCGCGCCCCTGAAGGTGGGCGACGCGCTGGTGCAGAAAGACCTGGCCCAGTCCATGCGCCTGATCGGCCAGCAGGGCGCCAAGGCGTTTTATGAAGGCGAAATCGCCCAGAAGATCGCCGCCGAGATGGCACCGCACGCCGGCGCCCTCACGCTGCAAGACCTGCGCGAATACAAGGTGGCCGAGCGCGTGCCCACCCGCGGGACCTACCGCGGCTACGAGATCGTGACCATGCCGCCACCCTCTTCCGGCGGCCCGCACCTGGTGCAGATCTTGAACATGCTGGAGCCCCTGCCCCTGGCCCAGTGGGGCCCCAACAGCGCCCAGACCATCCACTACATGGCCGAGAGCATGAAGCTGGCGTACGCCGACCGCTCCGAGTACCTGGGCGACCCGGACTTCGTGAAGATCCCGCTCAAGGGCCTGACCTCCAAGCGCTACGCCGAGTCGCTGGCCAAGGGCATTGATGGCAACACCGCACGCAGCGGCAAGAGCATCAAGCCCGGCCAGCCCCAGCCGTACGAAAGCGACCAGACCACCCACTACTCGGTGGTGGACAAGGCCGGCAACGCCGTGGCCGTGACCTACACGCTGAACACCAACTTCGGCAGCGGCATCGTCGCCAAGGGCACGGGCATCATGCTCAACAACGAGATGGACGACTTCTCGGCCAAGCCCGGCGTGGCCAATGCCTACGGCCTGGTCGGCGGCGACGCCAACGCCGTGGCCGCCAAGAAGCGCCCCCTGTCGTCCATGACCCCCACCCTGGTCTTGAAGGACGGCAAGCCCACCCTGGTAACCGGCAGCCCCGGCGGCGCGCGCATCATCACCACGGTGCTGCAAACGGTGGTGAACACGATTGACTTCGGCATGAACCCCGCCGAAGCCGCTGCTGCACCGCGCGTGCACCACCAGTGGACACCCGATGAGCTGCGCGTGGAAAAGGGTCTGTCGCCCGACACGCTGGCACTGCTCAAGCAGCGCGGCCACAACATCGCGGTGAAGCCGTCGATGGGGCGTACGCAGACGATTCAGTTGCGTGGCGGGGCGTTGTATGGGTACTCGGATCCGCGCAATCCGGATGGGAAGACGTTGGGGTATTGATGCACGGCCTGACTTGCCCGCTCCGCAGGCCCGTCATGGTTGATCCATAGCTCAGCCAACAAGGCACCAACGAACAAAGGCCGCGCCCTGTGAGGGGCGTGGCCTTTGTCATTGTTGTGCCTGTGCCGGGTCTATCGCCTCAACACACTGGCCCAAAAATCATCGCCGTAGCGGACTGCGCAGAACGCAAACACCAGGCAGAAGCCCATGGTGATGGCCAGCATCGGCAAAAAGCCGGAGAGCTTCAGGTTTATGGCACGAGCCTGCCCAAAACCCCTGCCATACTTGGATCTGGTGTGGTTGATTATCCTATCCGTTGGTTTCACCTGACTCCCTTTGCGACAGCCCCGCATGCCTGCCACTCTCACGCCGTCCGCAAAACTGCTGCAACTGCTACCCGAGGCGGTGGTGCAGACCAATGCGCTGTGGGAGATCACTTACCTGAATCCGGCGTGGACAACGCTCACCGGCCATTCGGTGGAGGCAGCGCTCGGCAGGTCTCTGCTTGAATTTGTGCATCCCGGCGACATTGGCACCATGCGCTCGGGCATGCCGGTGTTCCGGTTGCGATTTGCCGACGCGAACTATCGCTGGGTGCGTCTGAAACTCCACCCGGAGACGGATGCAGCGGAGCGGGTGATCAGCCGCCAGGGTGTCCTGATCGAGATCACCGAGGTCACCGAGCAGGTGCTGGTTGAGATTCGCCAGCGCTTTTTGCGCTTGCTGGAAACCATTGATGGCGTAGTTTGGGAGGCTGAAATCGGCGTGGGCAATACTTTCCTTAGCCCGCAGGTCGAACGCTTGTTCGGTTTCTCCGTGGAGGAGTGGCGGTCTGACCCGGGCTTTTGGCGGGCGCATGTGCATCCCGATGATCTAGCGCAGGCCGTGCTTATCGATGATGCCGCCTACAACGCGACGCACAGCTATGCCTACGAGATGAGCTATCGGCTGATTGCAAAATCCGGCAAGGTGGTGTGGGTGCGCGATCTGTGCCGCGCAGTGGTCGAGCCGGGGCGGCCGAACCGCATGATCGGCCTGATGATCGACGTCACCCAGCAGAAGAACACCGAACTTGAGTTGTTGCGCTCCGAAAACCGCTATTTGCTGGCGACCCTTGGATCCAATGACGGCATCTGGTACTGGGACTTGCGAACTGACGCCCTGCATGTGTCCGGGCGCTTTCACCAGATCGTCGGGCTGGGTAGCGGCGATCTTGTACACGACGGCGGCTGGAGCTTTCTGGGGCAACTCATCGATCCCGAAGATCGCGCGCGCGTGCAGGCGGCCTACCGCAGGCATCTGTTGGGGAACAGCCCGAACTTTTCGGTGGATTTCCGCGCGTTCCACGCGGATGGACGGCTGGTGTGGGTCAATTGGCGCGGGCTCGCCGAGTTTGAAGACGGCGTTGCGGTGCGCATGGCGGGCTCGTTGAGCGATCTGGCGGACCGTGGCAGTTCCTACGATGCGCTGACCAGCCTGCCCGGCCGGCCGTTGTTCCGCGATCGCCTCGCGAATCTCATGGCGCTGCACCAGAACGAGGCTGCGAATGGTGATGGCGTGCCAACACGCGATGGAGCCACCATGTTCGCCGTGCTGCTGCTGGATCTCAACGGGTTCAAAGCCGTCAATGACAACTACGGGCACCATGTGGGCGACCGGCTGTTGCAGCAGGTGGCGCGGCGGCTCGAATCCTGCGTGCGGGCGGTTGATCTGGTCGCCCGCATGGGTGGCGACGAATTCAATGTGCTGTTGGAGTCCATTGATCCCGCCGAAGCCAGCAACCGCGCTCAACAGATCGCCGCCGCCCTCGCAGCGCCTTATGTGGTCGGCGAACACACCGTGATCAGTGGCGCGAGTATTGGACTTGTCAGCAGTGCATCCAGGCTGGCGACGGTGGACGAATACCTGCGCGCCGCAGACACCGCAATGTACCAGGCCAAAAGCCAGTCATCGGGCGTGTGCGTGTTTCAACAAAAGGTGCCTAGAGACGACTTCCTGCGCGGCTGACCAGCAGCGACCGAAATACGCGCCATAGGGTCACCGCACAGCATTGGCGTGGCAAGCCTGCTCCACATCGAACCAGCCCGGCGGGTCATCGGCTTCGGAATGCAGGTACTCCTGCCATTTGGAAGGATCGGCCTGGAAGCGCAGAGGGCCTTCAGGGGATACCAAGGCAAACAGGTGGCCATTCCCATGGAGGTTTTTCTTTCCTTTGTTGCATGAAGGCCTGGGCGGGCTTGCAAGCCAGCCCCAGCGCCTGCCCATCATTGTGGCCAAAGCGGCTGCCGTACCCCAACGTTTACGTCACTGTGGTGCTGCAGACGTTGGTGAACACGATTGACTTCGGAATGAACCCGCCGAAGCTGCTGCCGCACCGCGCGTCCACCCCCAGTGGACGCCTGACGAGCTGCGCGTAGAAAAGGGCTTGTCGCCCGACACCCTGGCACTGCTCAAGCAGCGCGGCCACAACATCGCGGTGAAGCCGTCGATGGGGCGGACGCAGACGATCCAGCTGCGGGGTGGAGCGCTGTATGGGTACTCGGATCCACGGAATCCGGATGGGAAGACGTTGGGGTATTGATGCTTAGAGAATGGCCTGCCTCGGCAGGTCACTACCCCGCCAGCAAAGGCCGCGCCCCTCACTGGGAGCGGCCATTTTCTTTGCAGCGCCTGTGCCAGTGTCATCGCCTCAACAGGCCAGCCCAAAAGCCATCACCATAGCGCACTGCGCAGAACGCGAACACCAGGCAAAAGCCCATGGTGATGGCCAGCATCGGCAAAAAGCCGGAGAGCTTCAAGCGAAAGACCATCCAGAAGCCCACGAGTGCACCAGCCAATGCGCCGCAGACGAAGCGCACCACGGTTTCAAGCGGGTCATGTTTTTTCTCGCCGCAGGACATTCGGATCACCCTCGCCCTTTAAAAGCATGGCCGTATTGCGACCACGCCTGAGCGGGTGGACTCGCACAAATCCGAGGAAATCAGGAGCTCATCAGTGCTCAGTTCTCAGCAAGAGGTAGGGACTGCTCTTTTCCTGCTCCAGCGCTTCGATGTAATCACTGCCACTGATCCTCCGTGTACGCAAGTAGTCAATCAGAAAAGGCTTGCTCGCCGCTGCGTCGCTCGCATCACGCAAAATTTTTACAGCAGCCAGCCCTTGGTCGACTGCGGGTCCAAACGACAAGGGGGTCAGATGGGTGAAGAGGTGGTTGTAATCGGTCGATACAGCGTCCGCAACGGCCAACGCGTGACGCAGTTCGTTGGTTCGAATTCTGCAGTCGATTCGCACACTGTTACAGAGCATCAGCATCTGAGCCAGCTGCCAGAACACCTCGGGACTGATCGGTCCCTCAGCTTTGACCATGAACGCGATTTCACCCTCAAAGTATGCCGCTTGGTCAGCCAGCCCCGCAGCAACTTCAGAATACTCGGGCCGCGGGTCAGAGAGTGCTTGCGCTTGCTGCGCCCGCTGCAACAGGCTTTTCGTGAGATGCAATTGTTTACGCAAATCCCGGTGACTCAGGCTCTCAAACTCAGACCGTAGCGTTTCACCAAGGCGATCCATGCGAATTTCCAATGCATTGAATCGCTTGTGCATGTAGTAGAAGCCCGCTACGCTGACACCCACTCCTGCAAGAGAGACCCCAAGGGTGGCCACTTGCAGCAACTGCAGATTTTCCATCATGGCCTTCAGCTGGCTGATTTGAATGCCGGTATACATGCTGGCTCCAGCATTCACCACATCAGCCACCATTGACAAAGGTGCGAAAGGACCCGCAGCGAGACTGGATAGAACGGATTGCGCGGCCCCAGTCTCCTGAACATGTCGAACGATTTGTCCGGTCACCGAATCCTTCAGAAGAGTTCCATACCGTACCACCTCGCCAGACGCTAGCCGACCCAGCAGTTCTGCGGGTATCTCAAAGGGAATGGTGCTCAGCATGATTCTTTGACCTCCATCAGTTTTCGGGAAAGCTGCGACCCTTGGTCACAAAAGTGCATGGCAAACCCCTCGGGGCCCAACAACAAGGTCTGTACTCGCGCCTCGATCAAGCTCCTGTTGCCAGGCTTGAAGCCGATGCCATAGAGGCTCGCGCATTCTGAGTTCAGCATGCGCATGTGGATAGCCAGATCGGCCTTGCCAAACAAAGCCCACTTCCGTGCGCAGGCATTCAGATTGGCCTCCTCTTTTCGCAGAGCGGTGATCAACGGCATCCGAACTATCCGAACAAAGCTGTCCTGAAGCACCTCATTTGCCGGGCGCGTGATCAGCTTTCGGAACACGCTGGTATCCCTAAGCTCTGCATCCACTTGATAAAAAAATGCCTGTTGCAACTCGGTGATGATGTTCGTAACGTTGGCGTGGAAGTTGTCTCTCCAATCGAGCACTTCGCGCCTGAAGGCCATGTCAGGCAGCTTTCCAAAATCGACAAGGGATTCGATGGGATGCTCGCTCTGACCGAGTGCGTCAGGTGCAGCGGCGGTGTCCGGCAAATTCGCCGTTTCGTCTTTGCCCTCTTCGCTTGGGAAGAACGAACGGATGTCTCTTTGCAGGAAGGCAACTGTCTTGTCCCACCGTCCTTCAGGCTTCGCCAGGTTTTCGGGGGAGCGAGACAACGCCGCTTGGGTTGAAATATTATTCATTTGGGTTCGTCAATTGAGCTATGGTCAGTTCTTACTTCGTTCTGCATTCGCGGCAAGCAGCCAGATATTCCTCAAGTTCTCGCTCAAGGCTCTCTTGCCAAGGTGCGGGATTGACAATCCGAATGTGCGGTAGCCAATATCGAATGATCGGAAGAATTTGCGTTGGGTGTCCAACGGTAGTGCTGATCTGCAAAGACCCATCACTGCTTTCCAATTTGACTATTTGATTCGGCACTAACTGCCTGCGCTTGAAGTAACTGGCCACAGGGGCGGCGACTGAAAGCATGACCTCATGGCTGTCTTCGGAATGCCAAGCCCCCTCCTGTTTCGCGATGGTGATTTCCAAGGCCGGGTCTTTGTGGAAAGAGCTTTCGGTGACCAACACGTGCAGCATCTTGCCGATCCCAAAAGTCTTGTACTTTCCTTGGTCAACGGCTGCGAGGTACCAAATGCCTTTGAGATTGAGCAGGCGGTAGGGCGCAACGGCCTTGTAGGCCTTCGGCACTCCGGCCACCGCCATCTCGAAGTCGAGCAAGCGGGACTCCATCACTGCGGCTTCAAGCTGCCGAAAGATTGGCTGGCTCTCACTCAGATCTTCATAGTGATGGCCTTTGACAAGCCAAGGTACAGCAATCGCCTTGTCAAAGATACTTCTGAGAGATTCTGCCGACAGGGACGGGAAAAGTCCTTTCACCCCAGCCAGGGCCGCGAAGCGCTCGATGTCGTTGTAGTTGAGTTTTCCCAAGTAAGCTGGGCTGAGCTGGTACCGGCCCTGAATCTTGGTGAGAGGCAGGTATGCAAGTCGTACGCGCAGGTCGCGTTGGATGGTCCTTACATGGACACCGAACTCCTGTGCGAGATCCTCAGGATCAAGCTTTTCAGCCTGATTGAGCTTGATCAGTATCTGCGACAAACGATACGCGATCGTGTCATGTTGGCCGTTTGCCATTCCGCCCCATTCCTTGTTTTAGAAGCCACCTGATCCATTGCGGAAATTTTGCCTCGGTCTGCTGCCAACGTGCCGCGCACGATACACGAACAGCGCGTCTACCACCCGAATGAAATTTGCACTCTATGCCTTGCTGCGAAGCCGTGTCCAACTCCAGACCAAGACCGCCCCAACCACCAGAACAAGCAGCAGCTTCAATGCCAAGCTCAGAAAGCCCACAGTTGCTGACATCACGCCGAGTTTGATCAGCATCCAGGAAAGGGTAGCGCCCAAAGCAGCAATCCAAAACATTTGATGTCTCTATTGAAATTAAGGAGACCTCACTTTGAAACATCGTTTGGACAGGTGGTGTCGCAAATCTGGCAAGGCATTCAAATTCAGAAAATTGCTCGGAGTTTGGCAGCAAGATTCCGCTGCACCTCACAGGGGATCAGCTACGGGCATACCCTGATACGCCCAGCTCCCAACTTGCCTACATTTCTTGTATGCAAGATTTGCTTTCAAGACACAACTGAAGGAGACGGGGCATGCTGCGGTTTTTCAAATCCCTTTTTGGCCAGGTGATCCTGGCCCTCATAGCCGGCGTGGTGGTGGGCCTGGTGTGGCCCGATACCGCCGTGGCCCTGAAGCCCCTGGGCGACGGGTTCATCAAGCTGATCAAGATGCTGATCCCACTGATCGTGTTCTGCGTGGTGGTGCATGGCATCGCGGGCACGGGGGACCTGAAGCGGGTGGGCCGGGTGGGCATCAAGGCGCTGGTCTACTTCGAGGTGGTGACCAGCATTGCGCTGGTGCTGGGCCTGGTGCTGGCCTTTGTGTTCGAGCCTGGGGTGGGCATGAACATCGATCCCAAGGCGCTGGACCCCAAGGCCATGGGCGCCTATGTGGAGAACGCGGGCAAGCTCACGGGGGGCGGGTTCACGGACTTTCTGCTCAAGCTGATACCCAACACGGCGGTCAGCGCGTTTGCCAATGGTGATGTGCTGCAGGTGCTGCTGTTCTCCATCGTGTTCGGCTGTGCGCTGGCGATGCTGGGTGAGCGCGGGGCGCGGGTCACGGTGCTGATCGAGGACCTGTCGCACGTGCTGTTCAAGACCATGGGCATCATCATCAAGCTGGCACCGCTGGGTGTGCTGGGTGCGATTGCCTTCACGGTGGGCAAGTACGGCATTGGCTCGCTCAAGCAGTTGGGCATGCTGGTGGTGCTGTTCTATGCGGCGGTGGCGATCTTCGTGGTGGTGGTGCTGGGCACCATCATGCGGGTGTCGGGCTTCAGCCTGTTCAAGCTGCTGCGCTACCTGCGTGAAGAATTGGCGGTGGTGTTTGCCACCACCTCGTCGGACAGCGTACTGCCGCAGATCATGGCCAAGCTCAAGCACATGGGCATTCGCGATTCGACGGTGGGGCTGGTGATCCCTACGGGGTATTCGTTCAACCTGGATGCGTTTTCGATCTACATCACGCTGGCGGCGGTGTTCATTGCGCAGGCGACCAACACGCCGATCTCGATGGCGGACCTGCTGACCATTCTGGCGATCTCGCTGGTCACCTCGAAGGGCGCGCACGGGGTGCCGGGCTCGGCCATTGTGGTGCTGGCGGCCACGCTGCAGGCGATACCCGCCATTCCGGCCATCGGCTTGGTGCTGGTGCTGTCGGTGGACTGGTTCATGGGCATCGCCCGCGCTTTAGGCAACCTGATCGGCAACTGCGTGGCCACTGTGGCCGTGGCCGCGTGGGAGGGCGACATCGACCGCGAGCGCGCGCATGCGGTGCTGGACGGCAAGCCCGTCGAATCGCTCAAGGAGTGAGCGTGCAGCCGCGCCACCACTCCCTGAACCGCCGCCAGCTGGTGCTCACAGGCGCTACCGCTACCGGCCTGGGCAGCCTGGGCTGGGGCAGTGCGGCCCTGGCACAGGGCACCGCCGCACCGGCGGACCAGCTCGACCGCATCTTGCGCAGCAAGGTGCTGCGCGTGGCGGTGCCGCAGGATTTTCCGCCGTTCGGCTTTACGCGCAATGGTGTACTCGACGGCTTCGACATTGCCGTGGCGCGCATGCTGGCAGCCGACCTGCGGGTGACTTTGAAGACTTTGCCCGTGGCCAGCGGCGAGCGCATGGCGGCCCTGCTGGAAGACCGGGTGGACATCATCATCGCCAGCCTGGGCAAGACGGCCGAGCGCGAGCGCGATATCGATTTTTCATCAGCCTACGCGCCGACCTACATCGGCGTGTTCGGCGAAGCCGCTGCCCCGGGCGCGGCCGATGCCGCCGCTGCGCTCAAGGGCCGGCGCGTGGGCGTGGTGCGCGGCAGCCTGGAGGAAGCGGAGCTCAAGGCCCAGGTGCCGCAGGCCACGCCCGTGCTGTTCGACAGCTCGGCCCCGCTGCTCGAAGCCTATGTGCGCCACGCCGTCGACGCCTTTGCGGCCGGCAACGTGGTGGCCGAATCGATACCCGACACGGCCCTGCGCGAGCGCATACGCCGCCTGGCCGTGCTGCGGCAAAGCCCCTGCCACATAGGGGTGCGCAAGCGCGAGCCGCGCCTGCTGGCGCGGGTGGATGCCTTTTTGGTGCAGGCCCGGTCGTCGCAGGCGCTGATGGTGAATGCCATGCAGTGGTTCAAGCACAGTCTGTCGCCAGACATGTTCCGCGACACCAAGGGCTGATACGGATTTGCCTTCAACCGTATAGCGTCGTTGGGTCGCCTTGCCGTGCCACAGCACTGTCTGCGGCTCCCCGCCTAGCTATCCGGTTGAATCCAAATCCGTATGCGCCCCCTCTTTCACCTGGCCTGAGTCAAGGCACGCCTCCCATCCACCGCCAGCAGCACTCCCCATGATCACCTCGCTTCGCACCCGCATCCTGCTCATCACCACGGCCGCCGTCACTGCCGCCCTGGCGCTGACGGGGGCGGCCACTTATTCCATCGTGCGCTCGGCCACGCTGCAGACCATCGAGGACAACCTGGCGGCCATTGCCTCGGGCAACACGCTGGCCATCGAGAAATGGGTGGCTGCCAAGGCCATGGCCGTGCAGGCCACCGCCGCTGCCGTGGAGCCCGGCGACCCCCGGGGCATCGTGCTGCACATGAACAAGGCGGGCGGCTTCCCGGTCACCACGGCGGGCTGGCAGGACAAGCGCTGGGTGTCCAGCAGCGCCACCACGCCTCCCACCTACGACCCCACGGCACGCCCCTGGTACAAAAGCGCAGTGGCGGCCGGCAAGCTGGTGGTCACCAAGCCCTATGGCGATGCCTCAACGGGCGAACCCTTCGTGTCGTTCGCGGCGCCCATCGTGCGCGATGGGGCGGCGCAGGGCGCGGTGAGCGGGGCCGTGCCACTCAAGGGCGTGCAGGAGGTGGTGGCTGCCGTGCACCCCACGCCCAGCAGCCTGGGTATGGTGATCGACAAGGACGGGCTGGTGCTGGCCCACCCCGATGCGCAGCGCATGCTCAAGCCTGCGTCGGAGCTGTCGCCCGCCCTCACCCCCGCAGTGGTGGCGGCGCTGCCGGGCGCCGCCCATGCGCTGGAGGTGGACCTGGGGGGTGCGGCCAAGCTGCTGCGCGCCCTGCCCGTGCCGGGCACGGACTGGTTTTTGGTGGTGGCGCTGGACAAGGCCGAGGCCACGGCGGGGCTGGCCAGCGTGCTGCGCGCATCGGCCATTGCCACGGTGCTGCTGGCGCTGCTGGCGGCCGGGGCGTGCGCGCTGCTCACGGCGCAGTCGTTTCGGCGCCTGTCGCAGGTGCGCGATGCGATGGACGAGATCGGCTCCGGCGGCGGCGACCTGACCCACCGCCTGCCTGTGACCGGGCGCGACGAGGTGGCGCAGATCGCCTCGTCGTTCAACGCCTTCGTGGACAAGATCGGTGCGGTGCTGCTGGACGTGCGCCAGGGCGTGGAGTCGATGAAGACGGCCACCGACGAGATCAAGGCCGGCAACCACGACCTGTCGCACCGAACCGAGACCTCGGCCAGCAACCTGCAGGAGACGTCGGCCTCGCTGTCGCAACTGACGGCCACCGTGCAGCAGTCGGCCGATGCCGCCGCGCAGGCGGCGCAGCTGGCGCGCGCGGCCAGTGCCGCCGCCACGCGCGGTGGCGAGGTGGTGGCCGGCGCGGTGAGCACCATGGACGAGATCTCCAGCGCATCCGCCCGCATTGGCGAGATCATCGGCGTGATCGACTCCATCGCCTTTCAGACCAACATTCTGGCGCTGAACGCTGCGGTGGAGGCAGCGCGCGCCGGCGAGAACGGCCGGGGCTTTGCCGTGGTGGCCAGCGAGGTGCGCAGCCTGGCGCACCGCAGCGCCACGGCGGCGCAGGAGGTGCGCGCGCTGATCAACACCTCGGGCGCCAGCGTGGCCACGGGCACGCAGCGTGTGCGCGCGGCAGGCCAGACCATGGACGAGATCGTGCACAGCATCCAGCGCGTGGCGCAGATCGTGGGCGAAATCAATGGATCCATGACCGAGCAGAGTGCCGGCATCGGCCAGATCAACCAGGCGGTTGCAGAGATGGACCGCGCGACACAGCAAAATGCAGCCTTGGTCGAAGAATCCACCGCCGCATCGGCAGTGCTCAACGACCAGGCCCACCACCTGTCGCGCACGGTGGCGGGCTTCACCCTCGAAGCCTCCCCCGCGCCCAACCGGGCCCGCCTGCCGGCCTCGCCCTACTGACGACCACCACGCCCATGAGCATCAGCCAGACCCAGATCGCACAACAGGTGGTGGAATCCATCCTGGCCCAGAAGCTCGCCCCCGGCGAGCGCCTGGGCGAGCAGGAGCTGGCCGACCTGTTCGGCGTGAGCCGCACCCTGGTGCGCGAGGCGCTGATGCAGTTGCAGGCGCGCGGTTTTGTGGAGGTGCGCCCGCGCCGGGGCTGGTACGTGGTGGAGCCCACGGTGGAGGACGCGCGCGACGCGTTCTCGGCTCGGCGCATCATCGAGTCGGGCATATTGGCCGACGCGGGGCGGCCGCTGCAGTCGGTGACGCCGCGGCTGCGCGCCCACATTGCCGAGGAGCAACTGGCCATCGAAGGGGCGGACGCGGCGACGCGCGCCTTTTTGCTGGCCGACTTTCACGTCTGCCTGGCCGAGAGCATGGGCCACCGCAGCCTGAGCGACATACTGCGCGACCTGACGGCTCGCACCACGCTGGCGGCATCGCTCTACCAGTCGCGGCACGAGGCCAGCCAGTCGTGCGCCGAGCACGAGTCCATCGTCGAGGCGCTGGAAGCCGGCGACACGGCCCTGGCGCGCGAGCGGCTGCTGGCGCACATCGGCCATGTGGAAGCGGCCCTGAACCCAGGGCAGCCGCTGGTACGCGACCGGCTGCGCGATTCGCTGACACCGCTGGCGGGCCCTCGGGCTGGCACGGACGGCTGAACCGCCCTCTCGCCTTTTCCCCTTCTCTCATTGCCGCCCCGGCCGCCAAGGCCCGGGCGGCTTTGTTTTGGGCGCTGCGAAACACCCACGGGTAAACCCCAGGCATTTCCCGTTCAGACGGTGTTTTATTGCATCCATTTTTTGTATACAAATATAGGGTGCAACTTTCAACCAGGCCGCAGATGTCTGGAACCCGTCCTTTTCCACATGAGGAGACACCCGTGAACACAGCCGTCAGCAGCACCCCTCTGGCCGGGGGCACAGCGCCCGCCGGGCCGCACCATGACAACGCCCTGATCAAGCCGGGCTACGACCCGCGCCTGACTAATGAAGACCTGGCGCCCCTGAAGCGCCAGACCTGGGGGCAGTACAACATTTTCGCGTTCTGGATGTCCGACGTGCACAGCGTGGGCGGCTACATCACGGCGGGCAGCCTGTTCGCGCTGGGCCTGTCGAGCTGGCAGGTGCTGGTGGCACTGCTGGTGGGCATCGTGATCGTGCAGTTCTTCTGCAACCTGGTAGCCAAGCCCAGCCAGGTGACGGGCACGCCCTACCCGGTGATCTGCCGGGCATCGTTCGGGGTGCTGGGCGCCAATATCCCCGCCATCATCCGCGGGCTGATCGCGGTGGCGTGGTATGGCATTCAGACCTATCTGGCGTCGGGCGCCTTCTTGCTGTTGGCGCTGCACTTTTTCCCGAACCTGGCGCCGTATGCCGATGTGGCGCAGCACGGGTTTGCCGGGCTGTCGAGCCTGGGCTGGCTGGCGTTCATGGTGATGTGGGTGCTGCAGGCGCTGGTGTTCTGGCACGGCATGGAGGCGATCCGCAAGTTCATCGACTGGGCAGGACCTGCCGTGTACGTGGTGATGGCGGTGCTGTGCGGCTGGCTGGTATGGAAGGCGGGCTGGAAGAACATCGACCTGAACCTGGGGGGCGTGAAGTTCCAGGGCTGGGATGCGCTGCCGGTGATGTTGTCGGCGATTGCCCTGGTGGTGAGCTATTTCAGCGGGCCGATGCTCAACTTTGGCGATTTCTCGCGCTATGGCAAGAGCTTTGATGCAGTGAAGAAGGGCAACTTCTGGGGCCTGCCCATCAACTTCGTGTTCTTCTCGCTGCTGACGGTGGTGACCACGGCGGCCACGCTGCCGGTGTTTGGCGAGCTGATCACCGACCCGGTGCACACCGTGAGCAAGATCGACAGCACCACGGCCGTGGTGCTGGGCGCGCTGACCTTCATGATCGCCACGGTGGGCATCAACATCGTGGCCAACTTCGTGTCGCCGGCGTTCGACTTCTCGAACGTGGCGCCGCAGCACATCAGCTGGCGCACGGGCGGCATGATCGCCGCGGTGGGCTCGATCTTCATCACGCCGTGGAACCTGTACGCCAACCCCGAGGTGATCCACTACACGCTGGATGTGCTGGGCTCGTTCATCGGGCCGCTGTTCGGCATCCTCATCGCCGACTACTACTTCGTGCGGCGCCAGCAGGTGCTGGTGGACGAGCTGTACACCATGAACAGCCGCGGCGCCTACTGGTACAGCAAGGGCTACAACCCGCGCGCCATCTGGACGCTGATCCCATCGGCCCTGGTGCCCATCCTGTGCGTCATGGTGCCCGTGCTGCGGCCGGCCGCCAACTACGCCTGGTTCATCGGCATGGGCCTGGGCTTCGTCATCTACCTTGCATTGAACCGAAAGAGCTGAGCCCGTGCGCATCAAGATCATCAACCCCAACACCACCTGGAGCATGACCGAGAAGATCGGTGCCTGCGCGCGCGCCGTGGCGCGACCGGGCACCGAGGTGGTGGCGGTGAGCCCCGCCATGGGCCCGGCCTCCATCGAAAGCCACTACGATGAGGCGCTGGCCGTGCCCGGCCTGCTGCAGGAGATTGCGGCGGGCGAGCGCGAGGGGATGGACGGCTATGTGATCGCCTGCTTTGGCGACCCGGGCCTGAAGCCCGCGCGCGAGCTGGCGCGCGGCCCGGTGGTGGGCATTGCCGAGGCGGCCATGCACCTGGCCAGCATGGTGGGCTCTCGCTTTTCAGTGGTGACCACGCTGGGCCGCACCATGGGCCAGGCCTGGCACCTGGCCGAGATCTATGGCATGCAGCGCTTTTGCGCCAATGTGCGCGCCTGCGAGCTGCCGGTGCTGGAGCTGGAGGTGCCCGGCTCGAACGCGCGCGAACGCATCACCGACGAATGCCGCCGCGCGCTGGCCGAGGACGGCTGCGACACCCTGGTGCTGGGCTGCGCGGGCATGGCCGATCTGTGCGAGCACATCAGCCACACGCTGGGCGTGCCGGTGATCGACGGCGTGGCGGCTGCCACGTCGATGGTCGAATCATTGGTGCTGCTGGGCCTGCGCACGAGCAAGCACGGCGAGCTGGCGCGGCCGCTGCCCAAGGCCATGGCCGGGGCATTGGCGGGGTTTGCGCTGGCGCCCATGGCGGCGGTGCCGCCAGCCCGCATATCCCGCGCCGCCTGAGGCCTGCTGCACTGCAGCCCGGCCAATCAGGCCACAATCGGCCACCATGCCCCGCGCCCGTACGAGCCCCACAGCCCTTCCCGCCGACCTGACGCCTGCTGCCGAACCAGCGCCCGAAGCGGCAGCGGCGGACGGGCGCCTGGCCTCCACCGAGAGCATTGCGCAGGACCTGGCCACCGCCATCGTCGAAAAGCGCCTGCCCCCGGGCACCTGGCTGCGCGAGGAGGCGCTGGGCCGCGTGTACACCGTGAGCCGCACCAAGATACGTGCGGCGCTGGTGATGCTGTCCAAGGACAAGCTGATCGAGATCATCCCCGACAAGGGCGCCTTTGTGAGCCGGCCCAGCGTGCAGGAGGCGCGCGAGGTGTTCAGCGTGCGCCGCGTGCTCGAGGCCGAGGTGGTGCGCCTGTTCATCGCCAGCGCCACGCCGGCCGACTACCAGATGCTGGAGCAGCACATCCGCTTTGAGCGGGCGGCGCTGCGCGAGAGCACGACCACCGGCCGGGTGCGCGAAAAGCTGCTGGGCGACTTCCACGTGGTGCTGGCCGAGGCGGCTGGCAACCAGACCCTGGCGCAGCTGGTGCGCGACCTGGTGGCCCGCAGCTCGCTGATCGCCATGCTGTACGACTCGTCGAACGACCCGCACTGCTCGTCCGAGGAGCATGCGGACTTTCTGGCGCTGTGCAAAGGCGGCAACGTGCAGGCCGCCGTAGCCAGCATGACCGAGCACCTGCAGCGCATCGAGGCGAATCTGGCGCTGGACACCGGGCGGCCGGACCGGCAGCTCGACCTCGTCAAGGCCTTGCTGGCCTGATCTTCCCCCAACGACTGCAGAGTCTGCGACTTCCTCGGGCAGCGCAAAGCCGAGTCTTTGCGATGGTGCGTGCGCTGATTTGAGATGGGCTGCCAGGCGCAAAGCGCAGCCCTAGTGGAGCTATGGCGAGCATTTGCAACAACGCAGACCGCTCAACGCAGCGTGCGCGGTGCGCAATGGGCTTGGCTTTGCGCTGCCCTAGGGTTTACCGGGATAAGGTTGCCGCCATATCGTGTATACACTTTTTGTATGGATGGCTGTACACGTTATGGCGTGCGCCGTCCGCATTCCAACGACACCCGACAGACCGACCCACCCGAAGGAGCTTTGCCATGCAACCGTCCGTGCACCCTGTGGATGAACAACTGCCCATAGGGCGCCTGGGGGCGCTGGGGCTGCAGCATGTGCTGGTGATGTATGCCGGGGCGGTGGCGGTGCCGCTGATCGTGGGCCGGGCGCTGAACCTCACGCCCGACCAGGTGGCCAAGCTGATTTCGGCCGATCTGTTCGTCTGTGGCCTGGTCACGCTGATCCAGGCGCTGGGGGCCACGCGCTGGTTCGGCATCCAGCTGCCGGTGATGATGGGGGTGACCTTTGCCTCTGTGGCGCCGATGGTGTCCATGGCGCAGAGCACCAGCGGCACGGCGGGGGCGGGGCTGATCTTTGGCTCGGTGATCGGGGCGGGGGTGATATCGATCCTCATCGCGCCCATGGTTAGCCGCATGCTGCGGTTTTTTCCGCCAGTGGTCACGGGCACCATCATCGCGGTCATCGGCATCAGCCTGATGCGCGTGGGCATCAACTGGATCTTCGGCAACCCGGTGGGCCCCACGGCGCCCAACGTGGTGAACCCCGACCACATCAAATGGCTGACCGAGGCGCAGTCGGCCGCGGGGGCGCCCGGCTCGTCGCTGCCGCCCGTGCCCAAGGGCTTTGCGGTGGTGCCCACGGTGCCCAACCCGCGCTATGCAGACCTGACGGGCGTGGGCATTTCGGCGCTGGTGCTGGTGTCCATCTTGCTGATCGCCAAGTTTGCCAAGGGCTTCATCGCCAACATCTCGGTGCTGCTGGGCATTGTGATCGGGGCGGTGGCCGCTGCCGCCATGGGCATGATGTCGTTCGAGAAGGTGGGCAAGGCCGACTGGTTCGACCTGGTGCTGCCGTTCGAGATCGCGTTGCCGGTGTTCGACCCCATCCTGATTTTGACCATGACGCTGGTGATGGTGGTGGTGATGATCGAGTCGACCGGCATGTTTTTGGCGCTGGGCGAGATGACCGACCGCAAGATCGACCAGGCCGCCCTGACGCGGGGCCTGCGCACCGATGGCCTGGGCACGTTGCTGGGCGGTGTGTTCAACACCTTCCCGTACACCAGCTTCTCGCAGAACGTGGGGCTGGTGGCGGTGACGGGCGTGAAGAGCCGCTTTGTCTGCGTGGCCGGCGGCGTGATCTTGATCATCCTGGGCGTGCTGCCCAAGATGGCGGCGCTGGTGGAGTCGCTGCCCACCATGGTGCTGGGCGGCGCGGGGCTGGTGATGTTCGGCATGGTGGCGGCCACGGGCATCCGCATCCTGGGCGGGGTGGATTTCAAGACCAACCGCTTCAACGCGATGATCGTCGCCGTATCCATCGGCGTGGGCATGATCCCGCTGATCGCGCCGAGCTTCCGCCAGTGGATGCCGCATGCCATCCATCCGCTGATCGAATCGGGCATTTTGCTGGCCTCGATCACGGCCGTGGCGCTGAATGTATTTTTCAACGGCGCCAGCAAGGACACCAGCGCTGCCGTGAACGCAGCGCGCCAGGCAGAAGCCCACTGATCCGGCTCGCCCCAATCAACCAAGCCCCCGGCTGACCACCGGGGGCTTTTTTGTTTCCAGGGCCCGGTGTGGACCGCTTGGCAAGAGAAACCCATGCAACACCGATGGAAAAGGGGGACAGTCCGCCGGCGAGCATTTTCCCTCTGGGGCGGGTTGTGCTTCGGCCACACAAGTTCGCAACTTGCACCCGTGCAACCTGACGTACAGTGCGGTACGTTACATTGATCCTTTGCAAGGAATCCAATGCGCACAAAATTCAGCAAAATGTTGGCGGCCACCGGTCTTGTGACGCTCGACCCGGAGGAAGACACCACCCGGTACACGCCCGCCGAAGCCTACCCCGAGCCCGAGGCGGAGCCCGAACCTGCGCCCGCGCCCGCCGCGCAGCAGCCACAACCCGCGCTGGCGCCCGAGCAGAGTGTGGTGGCCGAGCAAAAGGATTTTGCCGACCTGTACCGCGAGGCCAACGTGCCCACCGTGTCCTACAGCGCCGAAAAGCTGCTCAAGCTGATGGCGGGGCTGGAGAGCATGCCGATGGAGGTGCGCAAGCAGGCCATCAAGGCCATGGACGACGCCGACGAGACCTGGACGGTGGACGATTCCGTGCTGGACGCGCAACGCAAGGTCAAGGCGCTGGCCATCGCCAAGCAAAAGATTGCGCAGCAAGTGGCTTCCGCACTGCAAAATGCGGACCGCGAGATCGCGGCCATCCACGCCGAAGAGCAGGACAAGAGCGCCCAGGTGCGCAAGCAGATTGCCGAGCTGACGGCGCTGCTGGACCGGGGCGTGGCGCGCGCCGCGCAGCAGACGGCCGATGTGCGAGCGGCGGCCAGGACAAATCAGGAGGCCGGGGAGAGGGAATCCGCCCGGCTGGATGCAGAAATGAACCGCCTGGGGCAGATCGTGATCACGTTCTCGGGCCAATCACAGGTTCAAAAATAAAGTAGGAGTTGGCAATGCAATTGACTGGCATGGGTAAGGCGCTGATCGCGGTCATCGTCGTGGGGGCTGCGGGATCCGTCCTGTGGAACATGGGCGGCAAGATGTGGGTGCAGGACAAGCTGGGCAACACCGAGGCGTCGGCCCCGGCCGGCAGCAGCAGCCCGCAGGGCAGCACGGCCGCGCCTGCGGTGGTGGCCGGCAACACGCCGTCCGCCCCTGCCGTGGCGGCGCCCAAGGGCGGCGCCCTGGGCTCGGCCGGCAACCCGCTCAAGGTCAGCATCGTGAGCTTTCACGGCTATGCGCCGGCCCTGGTGGCCAACGGCAACAGCCTGAAGACGCAGCCCGGCTCGATCTTTCAGAAGGCCGGGGTGAACGTGGAGTTCATCATCCAGGACGACATCCCGACGCTGACCACCATCTTCGAGAGCAACACGGCGCAGTGCGCCTGGCGCACCTCGGACTTCTGGGCGCAGGAGCAGCCCAACCTGATCAACACCAAGCTCGATGGCCGCGCCATCATGATCGTGGACAACACCCAGGGCGCCGACGCCGTGATCGCCCGCGACCCGGACATCAAGCGCATCGAGGACCTGGTGGGCAAGAAGGTGGCGCTGCTCAAGTACACGCCTTCGCACGGCCTGTTCATCAACGCCATCAACAACTCCAGCCTGAGCGCCAAGCAAAAGGCCAACGTGCTCGACCGCGTGGTCTACATCAACGCCGACGAGGGCACGCCCGGCGTGCGCGCCGCGTTTGCCGCCGGCAGCGTGGACGCCGCCGTGCTGTGGGACCCGGACCTGTCGCTGGCCGTCAAGGCAACGCCCGGTGCGCGCGTGGTGTACTCCACCAAGGTGGCCACCAACCTGATCTACGACGTGATGGTCTGCAACCAGAAGTTCCTGCAGGACCCTGCCAGCCAGCAGGCCTTCCAGGGCTTCGTCAAGGGCTGGATGGATGGCGTAACCGCCGCCCGCGCCAACCCGGCCGGCGCCGCCGAGGCGCTGGTGCGCACCGAGCCCTTCTTCGACCAACTGGCCAAGAAGGAGGGGATGCCCTTCATCTCGAGCCTGTTCTCCAACCTGGTATGGACGGGGCTGGACGACAACGCCCGCATCCTGGGCCTGGCGGGCGACACCAACCACTACGAGCGCGTGTACCGCGAGTTCGACGCGATCTACCGCGCCGCCGGCTCGCTGGCCAACCCGAACTCGCCCGTGGTCTCGCCGCAGAACTCGTTCGACTACCGCTTCATCAACGCCCTGCTCAAGGACAACCAGGCCGCGCGCGCCGCCGCCGCCAAGCCCGAGTTCACCTTCGACACGGCCGGCATGCAAAAGGCCGAGACCCGCCCCGCCGCGCTGACCAAGCCGGTGAGCGTGAACTTCCCCGTGGGCCAGGCCGAGCTGACCAAGAAGGCGCAGGAGGTGATCGACACCCAGGTGGTGCCCTTCATCAACAGCAATGGTTCGGCGTACTTCGAGATCTCGGGCAACACCGATTCGACCGGCAGCGCGCAGGCCAACCAGCGCCTGTCGAAGGCGCGGGCCGATGCGGTGACCAAGTACGTGGTGACGCAGTGGGAGATTCCGGCCGCGCGCTTCAAGGTGGTGGGCAATGGCTCGAACAACCCCATCTGCAACGAAGCAAACCCCGCCGCGCTGGAGGTGGACCTGGACACCTGCCGCCAGATGAACCGCGCCACCCGCATCGCCGTGCTGGCACGCTGAGGGGCCGGCGATGGCCCAATTCTGGAACCCCAGCCATCCGATCTCGCCCCAGACCCAGCGCATGCTGGGCGTGGGCGCCGTGGTGGTGGTGCTGGTGGCCTGGGCGCTGGTGAGCGCATCGGGCCTGGTCAACTCGAACCGGTTGCCTGCACCGTGGGAGGTGGCCATGGCCTTCTCGCGCCTGGCGTGGGACCCCGTGCGCCAGGAGAGCCTGCTGCTGACCTCGGTGCTGTGGTCGGGCGGGCGGCTGGTGGTGGCCGGCATTCTGGTGATCCTGATCGGCCTGCCCATCGGCATTCTGATGGGGGCATCGCCGCGCATCAATGCCACGCTGTCGCCGCTGATCGACCCGTTCCGCTCGGCGCCCATCGTGGCGCTGCTGCCCATCATGGTGATGTGGTTCGGCATTGGCGAGGAGATGAAGATCGTCTTCCTGTTCTCGGGCGCGGTGGTCTACCTGATACCGCTGGTGCGCGACGCGATCCGCTCGGTGCCGCAGTCGTACTGGATCAGCGCACGCGACCTGGGCGCCACGCCGTGGGAATGCATCCGCCGCGCGGTGATCCCGATGGCCATGCCGCGCATCGTGGACGGCATCATCATCGCCATCTCGGTGATGTGGACCTACATCACCGTGGCCGAGTACGTGAACGCCAAGGAGGGCCTGGGCCAGTTGATCCAGAACGCGCGCCGCTTCTCGGCCATGGACCAGGTGTTCGCGGGCATCATCACCATCATCGCGCTGGCGCTGATCACGCACCGCCTGATGACCTGGGCCAAGCGAAAAATGTTCCCATGGGAACAGAGCGTTTGACGGCCCAGGCATGCACCCTCAATAAGAACTGATACAACAAAGCCAAGCATGACATCGACCCCGAGCGCTGCAAGCATTTCCATCCACATGAGCGGCATCGTGCAGGAGTACCCTGCCGCCAACGGCAAGGGCGTGCTGCGCGTGATCGACGGCATCGACCTGCAACTGGAGAACCCCAGCATCAACATGCTGCTGGGCCCCTCGGGTTGCGGCAAGTCCACGCTGATGCGCATGATGGGCGGGGTGCGCCCGTTCAACGTGAAGACGCCGACCCAGGGCCGGGTGGACATCGACGGCCAGGAGTGCCTGGACCAGCACGACGATGCGGTGACGGTGTTCCAGCAGTACGCCAACCGGCCCGACCTGACGGTGTGGGACAACGTGGCCTTTCCGTTCACGCTCAAGCTGTGGAAGGGGCGCATCAGCCAGGCCGAGATCAAGGAGCGGGTGGACACCATGCTCGCCGCCGTGGGCCTGGCCGACAAGAAGGCCATGCGCCCGGCGCAGCTGTCGGGCGGGCAGAACCAGCGCGTGGCGCTGGCGCGTGCCCTGGTGCTGCGCCCGCGCATTTTGCTGATGGACGAGCCCTTTGGCGCGCTGGACCCGCAGACCCGCGAGGAGATGCAGCGCCTGCTGCTGTCGCTGTGCAAGGCCAACCCCTGCCTGGTGGTGTTCGTCACGCACGACGTGAGCGAGGCCCTGGCCCTGGGCGACCGGGTGATCGTGCTCTCGCCCCAGCCCGCGAAGATTGCCGATGACTTTGCCATCCACGCCGAGCACCCGCGCTCGGAGGCCTGGTCACGCTCGACCGAGACCCTGCGCATGCAGGACCGCATCCTCACGTCGCTGCGCGACGCGAAGGGCCATGGCCAGATCACGCTGAGCGTATGAAATTCGACCCGGGCGAACGGGAAGAGCCCCCGTACATCCAGGAGTTTTTGACCAGCAAGTGGAACGTCACGGCATCGCTGGGCGCTGCCGCGCTGGCGGTGCTGATGTCCTTCCCGTACGGGCTGCCGGGCTTTGTCTTCGTGGGCACGGCGTATGCGGCCGTGGAGGGGCTGGCCCTGCTGTACGTGCCGGGCATGTCGACCTTCCGCTACGCGGTGCGCCGCAAGTACGCCACGCTGCGCTACCAGGCGCAGGTGGACAGCCTGCTCAAGGAACTGGGCGACCGCAATGAATGCGACCCCAGCTCCAAGCGCATGCGCGTGTACCTGCAGACGCTGGACCGCATCGACGCACTGGAGCGCATGGTCAAGAGCCAGACCTGCGCTCTGAGCGTGGAGGACATCGACCGCCTGAAGGACGTGACGCGCGACTACCTGGCGCGCTGGCTGGCCATCGTGAGCGCCAACGAGCGCCAGAGCCAGCTGAGCAAGAAGGAGATCGCCGACCGCCTGCGCAGCGTGGAAGAGCAGCTGGAAGCGACCACCGGCGAGCGCGAACGCCGCCAGTTGCTGCAGGCACGCAAGGACTACCAGCGGCTGATGGAAAGCAGCAGCCGCCTGAGCAGCCGCATGTTCGCCATCGAGGCGGCCATGGTCTCCATGCCGGACATCATCGAGGAGGTCTTTCAGCAAGCCGTGTCGATGCCCATGGCCACCGATGCATCGGCCCGGCTGCGCGAGAGCGTGGACCGCCTGGCGATCGAAGAGAACCTGGAGGCCGACATCAGCGAAGAGCTGGACACCATCGGCGTCCATGTGCCGAGCCCCGCCGTGGCAAAAGCTGCTGCCGCTCCCCTGCCCCGCCCCACGGCACAAGCCATGAAATGACCCCTTCCATGACGACCACCACCGTACAGAAATCGCACCTGCAGACCCTCGTCGATTTCGACGAGTACACGCGCTTGATGGAGGCCACGCTCAAGGCCGCCATCGTCTCCGGCGAGCCGGACCGGCTGGTGCGCTTCTTCGCGCGCTACATCGCCTGGAATGGCTACTTCGGCTGCAGCGTGGCGTCGCTGGCGGGCAAGATCGGCTGCGCGCGCCATTTGTTCACCGACCCGGCCGAGCCCTTTTTGCCGGCGGCCGACCGCAACGTGCTGGTGGCCAGCTACATCTTCGACGCGGCGCGCGACGAGTTCGACGACCACTCCACCCGCGCGCGCGACCCGCACCGCAGCCTGGCGCAGGCCTTCCTCAAGGGCATCGTGCAGACCACCATGCCGGGGGCCGACATGGCCACGCTGAACGCGCTGGCAGCCGAGCCGGCCTGGCTCAAGGCGCTCAACCAGGGCGTGATGCGTGGCTACGGCGGCGGGCAGGACGATTCGCTCGCATCCATCTTCCACGCCATGGGCTACCACCTGGGCAGCGAGCTGCTGGCCGACCGCGAGTTCACCGTGATCGGCGCCACCTTGCGCGAGGCCGGCGGCGGCCTGGCCGAGCGCCTGTTCCACGCCGAGGTGGACATCGGCGGCACGAAGCACAAGGCCCTGTCCTGGGTGGGCATCCACTCGGGCGAGGGCGGCGCCGTGGAGGCCGACCACTTCGAGTGGGCCACCCAGGGCGTGAACGCCGCCTTCGACTTCATCGACCCCGCGCAGCGCGCGGCCATGCTGGCACAGGTCGAGCAGGGCTTTGCCGCGTTCGCCCAGGACCACCGCATCTTCTTCGACAACGTCAACAACAGCTAAGCAAGGAACCTGCACCATGGCTTCTTCCAACTTCCTCGGCCGCCTGAGCAACCTGTTCACGGGCTTTCTCTCGCTGTTCGTCTCGGGCATCGAGAAAAACAACCCCGAGATCGCGTACGAGAACTCGATCAACAGCATGAAGGCCAACTACGACCGCCTGAAGAAGGCGGCGGGCGCCATCATTCGCCAGCGTGACGACGTGACCACACGCCTGCACAACGCCAAGCAAAAGCAGGCCCAGCTCGAAGCCAACCTGCAGCAGGCCATGGACACCAACCAGGACGACCTGGCGGTGAGCATCCTGCAGATGAAGAACGACAACGACCAGTCGGTGACCGAGCTCACGGCCGAGGCCGAGACGGCCATGGCCGAGGCCGAGAAGATCAAGGACGCCCTCCTCGAGATGAAGAGCGAGATCAAGCGCGTGGAGGACGAGCGCGACCGCAACCTGGCCAAGTTGGCCGGCGCCAAGGCCAAGATCCAGATCCACAGCCAGCTCGAAGGCCTGTCGGTGGACGCCGAGATCCGCGCGCTGGACAACGTGCGCGGCCACATCGCCAACGTCATCTCCGAAGCCAACCTGGGCGACGAGCTGCGCGGCGCCGACCTGGACGTGCGCATGAAGGGCCTGCAAAAGGGTGCCTCGCGCGCCACGGCCGAAGCGCAGCTGGCGCAGCTCAAGGCCGCCCGCGCCCAAGGCGCTGGCGCCAAGCAGATGTAAAGCGCTCTTCAGCCGCCACCGCAGTCCACCGCGCGCTGCCCTGGGGCGGCGCGCCCGCCACGCCCAAGGAATCCTGTGAGCACACCCTCCTCCCCCGCCACGACCGCGACGCCCGCCACGCCGGCCTGGGTCGACACCGTGCGCCGGCGCTACCTGAGTGGCGATGCCTCGGTCTTCGTGCTGTACCGCAACATCTACGACCGCATCCTGCTCGATGGCAAGTTCGTCGAACTGGAGCAGTACCTGTTCCGCTCGCTGCTGGAGGGCAAGAAAAAACGCGTGCTCTCGCACAGCATCGCCTCGGGCACGCAGGCGCTGGCGGGCCGTGCGTTCGACGCCGAGGCCGAGCCGCTGGAAGGCATCGAGGCCGCGCTGATGCATGAGAGCGGTACGGCGGTGGTGATCCACTACGCGGGCTCGCTGTTCCCGGCGGGCGACCCGTCGATGATGACCATGCAGGACCGGCAGGCGATTGCCAAGCTGCACCGCTGGTCACTCAACCCACAGATCGGCGACAGCGACAACGTGGTGTTTTTGCTGGTGGAATCGCTGGCCGAGCTGAACGCGCAGATCCTGTCGAACCCGCGCATCGCCACCGTCGAGATACCGATGCCCGGCCAGGCCGAGCGCGAAACCACCATCCGCATGGCCGACAGCTCGCTCGATGCCGGTCAGGTCACGCGGCTGGCGCAGCAGGCCTCGGGCCTGCGCCTGGTACAGCTGTTCGGCCTGCTGGGCAACGACGCCAATGCGCAAGCCCCCAACGATGCCGAGCGCGAGGCCCTGATCAAGGAGCTGATCGCTGGCACTGAGGACGCCGAGGCGCGCGCCAAGCAGTTGACCAAGCTGACCAGCGGGCAGACCAACGAGCAGATACGCCACCTGCTGCAGCCGGGCAGCAAGGCGCCAGCCAAGGGCAACGCCTTCGAGGAGATCGCGGCGCTGCTGCGCACGCGCAAGCGCGAGCTGGTGACGCAGGAGTGCTTTGGCCTGATCGAGTTCGTCGAGCCGAAATTCGGTCTCGAAGGCGTGGGCGGCATGACCATGGTGAAGGCCGAGCTGGCGGCCATTGCCGCCGCCATCCGCTCGGGCAACGTGGCGCGCATCCCCATGGGCATTCTGGTGGTGGGGCCCATGGGCTCGGGCAAGACCTTCGTGACCAAGGCCTTCGTGCGCGAGGCCGGCATACCGGCGGTGATGCTCAAGAACATCCGCTCCAAGTGGGTGGGCGCGACCGAGAGCAACCTGGAGAAGGTGCTGGCCATGGTGAAGGCCATGGGGCCCATCGCGCTGATCATCGACGAGGGCGACCGCAGCCTGGGCGGCGAAGGCGACGAGGACGGCGGCACCTCGTCGCGCGTCACGGCGCGGCTCAAGGAGTTCATGTCGGACACCGACAACCGGGGCCAGGTGCTGTTCATCATGATGACCAACCGGCCCGACAAGCTTGATGCCGACATGAAGCGGCCCGGCCGCTTCGACACCAAGATACCGCTGTTCTTCCCCGAGAACGGGGCCGAGCGCGCGAACATCGTGCGCGTGATCCTGAAGCGCTTTGGCAAGGCGATCGAAGAGCCGCCGCAGGACGATGACGAAGATGATGGCGCCGGCGCAGGCTGGATGGAGGCCGCGCTGGAAGACACCGAGTTCTCGAACGCCGAACTCGAAGCGCTGACGCTGCTGTCCATCGACTTGGCCGAGCGCGCCGATGGCCGACTGACGCGCGAGGTGTTTTTGCAGGCTGCGGTGGACTACATGCCCACGCGCGACACGCTGATGATCGAGTACATGGAGCTTTTGGCCATCTCCGAGGCATCGCGCCGCAGCCTGCTGCCCGAGAAGTTCAAGCACCGCACCACCGACGAACTGCACGCCGAAATGAAGCGCGTGCGCAGCCAGTTGCGCCTATGAGCAGCGACAGCGACCATGTCCACACCCTCGCCAAGGAGCAGGTGCGCAAGGCCCTGACCGCCGCGAAGAACGACAAGCGCTGGGGCTGGCAGGAGGTGTCGGAGCTGCTCACCGAGCTGGGCATCGAGCAAACCCCGAACAACCTCACCACGCGCCAGAGCCGGGGTGCGTTCAAGGCGTCTGACTTTCTGCTGCTGCTGCGCAGCATGGGCGTGACGCACCTGGACCTGAGCACCCTGGAAATCCCCGGCCTGGCGCCGGCCACCCGCAAGGTGGAGGCCAACAAAAAGGCACGGCTGTCCAAACCTGGATAAGCCTATTGGCTTTCTGAAAAGGAAGACAATCCGATTTTTGCCATGCACCGGGGCCCACCGCCCCCGCCGCCTCACCTGCCCCACCCGGGCAAGGTCAGGCCTTCAACCTTCGACCATTTCATCGATGGAACCTGGGTTGGACTCCATGCAATCAACGCATTAACCCTCACTCTCATCGCACTCGCCATGGAGTAAGCTCATTTTTGGCATTTGCTGAGAATCTCCTCCAGGATTTCCGTATGACACAGAACCTTTCCGCTGCTGAAGCGGCACTGCGCGACGCCGCTCGCGAATACCACCGCAACCCCAGCCGGGGCAAGATCGCGGTCACCCCCACCAAGCCCCTGTCCAACCAGCGCGACCTGTCGCTGGCCTACTCGCCGGGCGTGGCCTACCCCTGCCTCGACATCGAGGCCGACCCGTCCAAGGCGTTCGACTACACCTCGCGCGGCAACCTTGTGGGTGTGATCACCAACGGCACCGCCGTGCTGGGCCTGGGCGATATCGGCCCGCTGGCCAGCAAACCGGTGATGGAAGGCAAGGGCTGCCTGTTCAAGAAGTTCGCTGGCGTGGATGTGTTCGACATCGAGCTGGCCGAGCGCGACCCGGACAAGCTGGTCGAGATCATCGCGGCGCTGGAGCCCACGCTGGGCGGCATCAACCTCGAGGACATCAAGGCACCCGAGTGCTTCTACATCGAAAAGAAGCTGTCGGACCGGCTGAACATTCCCGTCTTCCACGACGACCAGCATGGCACGGCCATCATCTCCAGCGCTGCGCTGCTCAACGGCCTGGAGCTGGTGGGCAAGGAGATCGGCGCGGTGAAGATCGCCGTCTCGGGAGCGGGTGCCGCCGCCATTGCCTGCGTGGACGTGATGGTGGGCCTGGGCGTGAAGCGCGAGAACGTCTTCATGGTGGACTCCAAGGGCGTGATTTACGAAGGCCGCCCCGGCGGGCTCGACGCCTCCAAGCAGCGCTATGCGCAGAAGACCGAGGCCCGCACCCTGGCCGACGTGGTCGACGGTGCCGACGTGTTCCTGGGCTGCTCGGCCCCTGGCGTGCTGACGGCCGAGATGGTCAAGACCATGGGCAGCAAGCCCATCATCCTGGCGCTGGCCAACCCCGAGCCCGAGATCCGCCCCGAGCTGGCCAAGGCCGTGCGCCCCGACTGCATCATCGCCACGGGCCGCTCGGACTACCCGAACCAGGTCAACAACGTCCTGTGCTTCCCCTACATCTTCCGCGGCGCACTGGACTGCGGCGCCACCAAGATCACCGAGGCCATGAAGCTGGCCTGCGTGCGCGAGATCGCCGACCTGGCCAAGGCCGAGATGAGCGACGAGGTGGCCGCAGCCTATGCGGGCCAGGAGCTGTCTTTCGGGCCTGACTACCTGATCCCCACGCCGTTCGACGCACGCCTGATCCTGCGCATCGCACCTGCCGTGGCCAAGGCTGCCGAAGAATCGGGTGTGGCCGCGCGCCCCATCACCGACTACGCGGCTTACCGCGAGAGCCTGACGCGCTTCGTCTACCAGACCAGCATGTTCATGCGCCCCGTGTTCGCGGCCGCCAAGGCCAACCCGCAGCGCGTGGCCTATGCCGAAGGCGAAGACGACCGCGTGCTGCGCGCCGCCCAGGTGGCCGTGGACGAAGGCCTGGCCAAGCCCATCCTGATCGGGCGCCCGGCCGTGATCGCCACGCGCATCGCCAAGGCCGGTCTGCGCCTGCAGCCAGGCAAGGATGTGGAGATCTGCGACCCCGAGGACGACCCGCGCTTTCGCCAGTACTGGGAGACCTACCACCAGCTCATGGGGCGCCGGGGCGCCACGCCCGAGGCGTCCAAGGCCGCGGTGCGCCGCTCCAACACGCTGATCGCCGCGCTGATGGTCAAACTCGGCGATGCCGACGCGATGATCTGCGGCATGGTGGGCAAGTTCGACAGCCACCTGGAGCACATCCGCGACATCATCGGCGTGAAGAAGGGTGCACCCGGCTTTGCCACGGTGAACGCGCTGATGCTGCCCGAGCACACGCTGTTCATCGCCGACACCTACATCAACGAAGACCCTGACGCCGAGCACCTGGCCGCCATTGCCCAGATGGCTGCGGACGAGGTACAGCGCTTTGGCCTGCCACCCAAGGTGGCCTTCCTGTCGCACTCCAACTACGGTTCGTCCAACCGGCCCTCGGCGCGCAAGATGCGCTTGGCGCGCGACCTGTTCGCGCAGGCCGCGCCGCACATCGAGTGCGATGGCGAAATGCACGGGGACGCCGCGCTGTCCGAAAGCGTGCGCCACAGCAGCCTGCTGGAGACCACGCTGCAGGGTTCGGCCAATGTGCTGATCTGCCCCAACCTGGACGCCGCGAACATTCTGTTCAACGTGCTCAAGACCACCAGCGGCCAGGGCACGACCATCGGGCCCATCCTGCTGGGTGCCGCGGCTTCGGCCCACGTGCTGACCCCTTCGGCCACCGTGCGCCGCGTGGTCAACATGACGGCGCTGGCCGCGGCCAACGCAGGCGCGCGCACGACCAAGTAGGCGAAAGCCCGCCCCGCGCCCAAAAGCCCCAAGGACCACGCCCTGGGGCTTTTTTTTGTCTAACGGATGGATACGTCCACGTAGCCGGCCACGGGCGGCAGGTGCTCCACCAGCCAGTCAGGGTCGAGCTGCAGGGCCTTGGTCACCTCGGCCGGCAGGCTGGCGATGGTGTCGGCGGGCGACTTGGGTTCTTCGAGCCCGATCTCGGCCAGCAGGGTGGCCACGTGCAGGATGCCGCCCAGGCGGCAGAACGGCACGGAGGCCACGGGGTCTTCGGCCGTCTCCAGCGCCCGCACGATGGTGTCCGGAAAGCGCCAGCGGCGCGCGAGCTCTCCCGTCACCTGCGCCTCGGTAAAGCCCAGCAGCGAGCGCTCACGCTCCCAGCGCCCGCCCGCATGGTGCGGCAACTGCTCGATGGCGGGAATCTGCTCGGGCATCTTCTGCGCAATGATGAGTTCGCCCAGGCGCACCAGAAAGCCGGCCAGCCACGACTCCTGCACGTCCGAGCCCAGGGTGCGCGCCAGCCACTGCGCGTAGCCGGCGGTGGCCATGCTCTCCTTCCAGAACGCTTCGGCGTCCACGCCCGAGGCGTCCTTGAACACGCCGGACATGCACGACGCCAGGGCCAGGGTGCGCACCTGGTTCAGGCCCACCATGGTGATGGCATCGTCGAGCGATGCCACCTGGCGCGGCAGGCCGAAACGCGCGCTGTTGGCCAGGCGGATCAGCTTGGCCGTGAGGGCCGGGTCCTTGGAGATCGCCGCGCGCACCTTCTCGAAGGGGATGTCGTCGTCCTTCATGGTGGCGATCAGCTCGCGCGCCACGTCAGGAATGGTCGGCAACTGCACGTTCTCGAAAAAATCCTGGATATTTGCCATGAGGGGCCTCCCAAAGCCGTTCACTGAGAATGGACTTTCGTTGTACCACCGGCGCGCCCATGTGGCGTGCGCGTTTGCACCAATGCGCGTGCTGGAGCGGGCTGTAGGCGATACCCATTCACGGCGTGCACCATTTCGGGAAAGCCTGTAGGGCCACATGCACCAATCTGGCGAACAATAGGCCACACCCCGGCCCCGCTCCCCTGAAAGCGGGCATCGTTTTTGCTGTTTGCTCTGCATCGCACACCAGCGGTGCACACCGGCCGCCAGCGCGTTTCGCCTATTTTTATTTCTCTGCCACTCTCGACAGGAACCCTCCCCATGAACAAACGCTCCCTCCTGCAAGCCGCCGTGCTGCTGGTCGCCGCCGGCAGCTTCTCCCTGGCCCATGCGCAGGCCACCACGCCCATCAAGTTCCAGCTCGACTGGCGCTTCGAGGGCCCGGCCGCCCTGTTCCTGCAGCCCGTGGCCAAGGGCTACTTCAAGGCGGCGGGCCTGGACGTGACGGTGGATGCCGGCAACGGTTCGGGCGGCGCCGTGCAGCGCGTGGCCTCGGGCACCTACGACATGGGCTTTGCCGACCTGGCTGCGGTGATGGAGTTCCACGCCAACAACCCCGACGCGCAGAACAAGCCCGTGGCGGTGATGATGGTCTACAACAACACCCCGGCCTCGGTCATGGCGCTCAAGAAGAGCGGCATCACCAAGCCGGCCGACCTGGCGGGCAAGAAGCTCGGTGCCCCGGTGTTCGACGCCGGCCGCCGCGCGTTCCCGATCTTCCAGAAGGCCAACGGCGTGGGCAGCGTGCAGTGGACCGCCATGGACCCGCCGCTGCGCGAGACCATGCTGGTGCGCGGCGACGTGGACGCCATCACCGGCTTCACCTTCACCTCGCTGCTGAACCTGGAGGCGCGCGGCGCCAAGGCCGCCGACGTGGTGGTGCTGCCCTATGCCGACTTCGGCGTGAAGCTCTACGGCAACGTGATCATCGCCTCGCCCAAGCTCATCAAGGAGAACCCCGAGGCGATCAAGGCTTTCCTCAAGGCCTTCACCAAGGGCGCCAAGGAAGTCATGGCCAACCCGGCCGCCGCCATCGAGCACGTGAAGGCCCGTGACGGCATCGTCAACGTGCCGCTGGAAACGCGCCGCCTGCAACTGGCCATCGACACCGTGATCAACAGCCCCGACGCACGCAGCGAAGGCTTCGGCAAGGCCGTGCCCGGCCGCCTGTCGCTGATGGCCTCGCAGGTGTCCGATGCCTTCAACACCAAGACCCGTGTGAAGGCCGACGACGTGTGGAACGACAGCTTCCTGCCTCCTGCGGCCGAACTGAACATCCTGCCGAAGAAGTGATCGCTGCGGCCAGTGGCGGCAAGCCGCTGGCCGAACCCTTTTCCCAGAACCGCTCGTCCTGCCAGCCTTGACGGATGGGTGGGCCAGCCCACAAGAACACAACCCAATGACGGCTGCCGATTCCTATTTCGTGGATTTCCGTGACGTCTGGCTCGCCTACAACGACGAGCTGCGCGCGCAGAACCACTTTGCTGTCGAGGCCATCGACCTGCAGATCCGCCAGGGCGAGTTCATCGCCATCGTCGGGCCTTCGGGTTGCGGCAAGTCGACCTTCATGAAGCTGGCCACGGGCCTGAAGATGCCGTCGATGGGCAAGATCCTGATCGACGGCCAGCCGGTGACCGGGCCGCTGAAGATCTCGGGCATGGCCTTCCAGGCGCCTTCGCTGCTGCCCTGGCGCACCACGGTGGACAACGTGCTGCTGCCGCTGGAGATCGTGGAGCCCTACCGCAGCCACTTCAAGCAAAAGCGCAAGGAGTACGAGGAGCGTGCGCGCAAGCTGCTGCAGAAGGTGGGCCTGGGCGGCTACGAGGACAAATTCCCCTGGCAGCTGTCGGGCGGCATGCAGCAGCGCGCCAGCATCTGCCGCGCGCTGATCCACGAACCCAAGATGCTGCTGCTGGACGAGCCCTTCGGCGCGCTCGACGCGTTCACGCGCGAAGAGCTGTGGTGCATTCTGCGCGACCTGTGGACCGAGCAGAAATTCAACGTCATTCTGGTGACGCACGACCTGCGCGAGTCGGTCTTCCTGGCCGACACGGTGTACGTGATGAGCAAGAGCCCCGGCCGCTTTGTGGTGCGCCGCGAGATCGAGCTGCCGCGCCCGCGCGACCTGGAGCTGACCTACACCAAGGAGTTCAGCGACATCGTGCACGAGCTGCGCGGCCATATCGGCGCCATACGCCAGGGTGCAGGCAAGCCTGCCGCCCCCATCCCGCAATAGGCCTCCTTTCCCATGCACAACAAGAACCTCGAACGCTGGTCGCCCTGGATCCTGCTGGCGGCCACCATCATCCTGTGGCAGATCATCTGCTCGGCCTTCAACGTCTCGGAATTCATCTTCCCCAGCCCCTGGGCCATCGCCACGCAGCTGGTGGAGTTCGCCAGCGTCATCGCCGGCCATGCCTGGCGCACCTACTGGGTCACCATGGCGGGCTTTGGCATCGCCATCGTGGTGGGCGTGCTGCTGGGCTTCGTGATTGGCTCCTCGCGCCTGGCGTATGCCGCCGTGTACCCGTTGATGACGGCCTTCAACGCCCTGCCGAAGGCGGCTTTCGTGCCCATCCTGGTGGTGTGGTTCGGCATCGGCGTGGGGCCGGCCATCCTCACAGCCTTTCTGATCAGCTTCTTCCCGATCATGGTGAACATCGCCACCGGCCTGGCCACGCTGGAACCCGAGCTGGAAGACGTGCTGCGCGTGCTGGGCGCCAAGCGCTGGGACGTGCTCACCAAGGTGGGCCTGCCACGCTCCATGCCCTACTTCTTCGGCTCGCTCAAGGTGGCCATTACCCTGGCCTTCGTGGGCACCACCGTCTCGGAGATGACCGCTGCCAACGAGGGTATCGGCTACCTGCTGATCAGCGCCGGCTCGTCCATGCAGATGGGCTTGGCCTTTGCCGGCCTGATGGTGGTGGGCGCCATGGCCATGGTGATGTACGAGCTGTTCAGCTGGATCGAAAAGCGCACCACCGGCTGGGCCCACCGGGGCTCGCAGGGTGAGTAACCTGACGGCGTTGAGCGACGCCCAGGCGGCCACGCTGCTGCGCCGCGCCAACACCGTGGCGCAGCGCGCCATGGACATGGGCCGCCACCCCTTCGGCGCCCTGCTGGTCGCGCCCGATGGCCAGACCGTGCTGGCCGAGCAGGGCAACATCGATACCGTGAACCATGCCGAGAGCACGCTGGCGCGCACGGCAGCGGCCAATTACCCCGGCGCCTACCTGGCGCAGTGCACCAGAGTCCACTGAAACCGAGAAATCAGCTGTGCGTGAGGGGCTGGCGGGGCCGCAATCTAGGCGGCGGGCGCAGCCGGGTTGTACACCCGGCGAGCACGGCAACGACGAGTGCGGCCCCGCCAGCCCCTCACCCTTCGGGCCGGGGTATCAGCGGGCGCATCGCGGCGTTGCGGGCTTTGCCAAGGCGGCCAGCCTTGGCCGCAGCCCGCGCCTTGCGCTGCATCCCGCCGCTACCCCGGCGCACAGCTGATTTCTCGGTTTCAGTGGACTCGTAACCACTTTCGAGCCCTGCGCCATGTGCGCCGGCACCATCTACTGGGCCGGCATCGGGCGCGTGCTCTACGGTGCCGAAGAATCCGCCCTCAAGGCGCTGACCGGCGACCACCCCGAGAACCCGACGCTGGATCTACCCTGTCGCTCGGTCTTCGCCGCCGGCCAGCGCGCCACCGAGGTCGTGGGGCCGGTGCCTGCGCTTGAAGAAGAGATCACGGCGCTGCACCGCGACTTCTGGCGCTGACCCTTCTGCGACCCTGACAGCGACTGCGGAAAGAGGCTGTCGATATACTCGCCGCCCTGTCGACCACAGGATCTTTCGCATGCGCCTGGACTTCTTTTTCCGCCCCCTGGCGCTCGCACTGGCCGTGGCAGGCCTGGCCGCATGCGGTGGCGGTACCGCCCCGAGCCAGCCGGCAGCTGCCGCGCCAGCGCCTGCCATCCAGGCCACCGGCCCGGCCCCCATCAAGGTCGGCATCGCCCTGGGCGGTGGCGCGGCCAAGGGCTTTGCCCACATCGGCGTGATCAAGATGCTGGAGGCCAATGGCTTCGCACCCGCCTACATTGCCGGCACCAGCGCGGGCAGCGTGGTCGGCGCGCTGTATGCCAGCGGCATGAACGCCTTCGAGATGCAGGAGAAGGCCGTGGCCCTCGACGAAGCCAAGATCCGCGACCTGCAGTTTTCCACCGGCGGGCTGGTGCTGGGCAAGAAGCTCGAAGACTATGTGAACGAGCAGGTCGGCCGCAAGCCGCTGGAGCAACTGGCCAAGCCCTTCGCGGTGGTCGCCACGCGCCTGGAGGATGGCGAACGCACCGTGTTCGCCCGCGGCAACACCGGCCAGGCGGTGCGCGCATCGAGCAGCGTGCCCGGCGTGTTCCAGCCCGTGACCATCGGCAAGTACCACTTCGTGGACGGCGGCATCGTCAGCCCCGTGCCTGTGGACGCCGCACGCCAGCTGGGCGCCGACGTGGTGGTGGCGGTGGACATTTCGAACAAGGCGCGCGGCAAGTCGCCCGGCGACATGCTGGGCACGCTGGGCCAGTCCATCGCCATCATGGGCCAGAAGCTGGGCGAGGCCGAACTGGCCCGCGCCGACGTGGTCATCCGCCCGCTGGTGCTGGACATCGGCGCGGCAGACTTCAGCCAGCGCGCCAGCGCCATCCTCGAAGGCGAAAAGGCAGCCCTGGCCGCCATGCCGCAGTTGCGTGAGCGGATTGCCCAGCTGCAGGCCGAGCGCGCCCGCGCCGCGCAGCAGGCCCGCCAGCAGGTGATCGAGGCCGAGCACAAGGCCTGCCTGGACAACCGCTCGCGCCTGCAGCGGCTGGCGGGCATGGCGGGGATGGGCGAGGGGTGCCCGGCGCCGAAGTAGGCCATCCCACCCTCCGCCCCGGCACATGCCGTGGCACAGAAGTTGCACCTAACTCCGCAAGAGTAGAAGCGTTCACCGCCACGGCTCGCGCCTGCACCGCCACGGTGCCGCGCACGGCCCGGGCGTCCGGAAATTGCTCTTGAAGACCGCTGCCCATGCACCGCATGGGCGCCGGCTGTGTCTTCAAGCGCGCGGGTGCACCGGCTTCGTTCATCTCTCCCATGCACCCGCCTTGCTGGCACCGCCGGTGGTTCCGACCCACCTGTGACGGAGTGCCCTCATGATGAAACGTCGTTCCCTGCTTCAAGCCGCCGGCGCCGCCGCCTTTGTCGGCACCGCTTCTCCCCTGGCATTCGCCCAGGGCAACCTGCAGAAGTTCAAGTTCAACCTGGGCTGGAAGATCGAGGCCTCGGGCGCGGGCTTTCTGCTCGCGCACCAGCGCGGCTACTACAAGGATGCGGGGCTGGACGTGGCCATCGACACCGGCAACGGCTCGGCGTCGGCCATCAGCCTGGTGGCGGGCGGGGCGTACGACGTGGCCTCGGCCGACCTGTCGACCATGATCGAGTTCAACACCGCCAACCCGAGCGCCAAGCTGGCCGCCGTGGCGATCCAGTACGACCTGAACCCCAACGCAGTGATGGTGCGCAAGGACGGCCCCATCAAGAAGCCCACCGACCTGGCGGGCAAGACCATCCTCGGCCAGCCGTTCAATGCGTCGCGCAAGCTGTTTCCGGTGTTCGCCAAGGCCCAGGGCTTCGACACGGGCGGCGTGAACTGGGAGAACGTGGCGCCCGACATCGGCGACACGCGCTTCGTCAAGGGCGACTTCGACGCGGCGGCCTATTTCTTCTTCACCGGGCTGCTCAACCTCAAGGCGCGCGGCATGGGGCCCGAACAGCTCACGGTGTTCCGCTTCTCGGACTTCGGCATGCAGTCGTACGGCAACGGCCTGGTGGCCAGCCCCAGGACCATGCAGGAGTCGCCCGATGCGATGAAGGCCTTTGTGAAGGCCACCACGCGCGGCTGGATCGAGGCCATTGCCGACCCCAAGGCGGGCGCCGCAGCCATCAAGGCGCGCGAGCCGCTGGCCAACGAGGCCATCGAGCTCGAACGCCTGCAGCTCATCGTGGACGGCACCATGAAGACGGCCGAGACCCGCGCCAACGGCTGGGGCGCCGCCACCCCGGCGCGCCTGCAGGCCACCATCGACGAGACGGTGGCGGCCTTTGGCCTCAAATCGAGCCTGGCCGTGGCCGACATCTGGACCGAGCGCTTTTTGCCCACGGCAGCAGACCGCAAGCTCAAGAGCTGACCGAGGCATTGCCATGGGCATCCCCCTCATCGACCTCACAGGGGCGCTGCACACCGGTGCCCAGCGCGGCGCCGAAGTGGCTGCTGCGCTGCGCCAGGCCTGCATGGGGCCGGGCTTCTTCTACGTGGTGAACCACGGTGTGCCGCAGGAACTCATCGCACGCCAGCTCGCGCTGGTGCAGCAGTTTTTCGATCTGCCCCTGGCCGAGAAGGAGGCCATCTCGCTGCACCACTCGCCGTCGATGCGCGGCTACGAAAGCCTGGGCGGGCAGACGCTGGATGCGGGTGCACGCCCCGACCTCAAGGAGAGCTTTTACTGCGGGCTCGACTACGCGGCCGACCACCCCTATGTGCAGCGCGGCTACCACTCGTACGGCAGCAACCAGTGGCCCGCGCAGTTGCCCGCACTCGGCGACCAGTGCCGCAGCTACATTGCCGCCATGCAGCAACTGGCGCTGCGGCTCATGCAGCTCATGGCGCTGTCGCTGGATTTGCCCGAGGACTACTTCGACCACACGCACGCCAACCCCATGCTCACGCTGCGGCTGCTGCGCTACCCGCCGCACCCCGAGGGGGCGGATGCGCTGACCTTTGGCGCCGGCGAGCACACCGACTGGGGCGCCATCACATTGCTCGCGCAGGACCGCCATGGCGGGCTGGAAGTGAAGCTGCCCAGCGGCGAGTGGGCCGCCGCCACGCCGGTGGAAGGCGCGCTCGTGGTGAACCTGGGCGACATGATTCCGCGATGGACCAACGGGCTGTACCGCTCCAACCCGCACCGCGTGCGCAACGTGCACAGCGGCGGTGCTGCGCGCCATTCCATCCCTTTTTTCTACACGCCCGACTACGAAGCGCGCGTGGCCCCGGTCGCCACCTGTGTGCCCGAGGGCGAGGCGCCGCGCTTTGAGCCCTGCACGGTGGGCGAGCACCTGCAGGCCATGTACCGCAAGACCTATGGTCTGGCGGACAGCAAGGCTGCGGTGGCAATGGCATGAAGCTCTGGTTCAACCTGTTCTGCCGCGACATCGAGGCCCAGTTGCAGTTCTACCAGGCGCTGCTGCAGCTGCCCGAGGCCGCGGGCACGCGCTCGCCCATCTACCGTGCGGTGGAGACGGAGCACTTTCAGCTCGGCTTCAACGCACATGCTGCCTATGCGCTGCTCGGGCTGGCCGATCGCGAGCGGTCCGCTGGCTCGGCCGACCCGGTCACGGGCTATGCCACCTTCATGCTCGACTCACCCGATGCCGTCACTGCGGCCAGCGCCATGGCCGTGCAACTGGGCGGGCACATGGTCAAGCCACCCTATGCCACCTACTACGGCCAGTGGCAGGCGGTGCTGGCCGACCCTGAGGACCATGTGTTCCGGCTCAGCGCCTTCGGCCTGCCCGACGGCACGGTCGCACGGGCACCTTGACGCGCAACTGCACGGGGCTTGCACAGTGGGCGTGGTACAACGGTCCGAGTGCCACGGACTGGAGCCCCCATGCCTTCGACCGGATTCCTTCTACCGCCCGATGTGCAGGCCCTGCTCGACGCGGGCCGCACCATCGACGCCATCAAGCAACTGCGCGTGGTGCAAGGCCTGGGGCTCAAGGAAGCCAAGGACCTCATCGACGCGCACCAGCAGGGTCACCATGCGACGCCCCCGGCGCACTCCACGGGCTTTGCCTCGGACGCGAGCAGCCACGTGCCCGACTCCGTGCGCCAGGCACTGGCTGCGGGCAACAAGATCGAAGCCATTCGCCTGCTGCGCGCGCATGCAGGCATTGGCCTCAAGGAGGCCAAGGACCGGGTCGACGCACTGGCCGCATCCACCGGCAACGGCAACCCTCACGGCCTTTCTCCCGGGGAGCAGCCGCGCGGCGGCAGCGAGGGCGTTGTCTGGATCGTGGCGGCGCTGGTGGTCGCCCTGGCCGCCTTCTACCTGCTGCGCCCCTGAGACTGACCGACCCGCTCAATACGCCTTGAAGTTCGCGGCCACGCGCTGGTTCAAATAGTCGCCGGCCGCAATCGCCGGGTACTTGCGGCCCGGGCCTTCGATGGTGGCGTCGCGGTTGGCCTGCGCGAAGAAGGCGATGCTGTAGCGCGGGCCCATGTACTCGCCGGGCAGCGGGTTCTTCACGCGGTGGAAGTTCGACGGCAGTTGGTCATCGCTCCAGCGCATCAGCATGTCGCCGATGTTGCAGGTGATGGCCTCTTCGTCGGGCGTCACCGAGGTCCAGGCCTGGCTGTCCATTTCCTTGCCGGGGCACACCTGCAGGCCGCCCTGCCCCTGGCGCTGGAACAGCAAGGTCAGGCAGTCGAAGTCGGTGTGCGCGCCGGCGCGCCACAGGCCCAGGTGGGCCTGCTGCTCGGGTGGCGTGGCAAAGTAGTGCAGCAGGCGCAGCGTGCTCTGGTAGCTGGCTTTCGAGGGGTCGTGCGCGTGGGCGAAGAAGTCCGGCGCGAAGCCGAGCTTGCGCGCAAAGCACGACAGCACCTGCATCGCCACCTGCCAGCACTGCCCCTCGAAGGCCAGCATGGTGGCCTGAAAGCCCGCCAGCTCCTCATCGGTGGGCCACAGGCCCTCCATGTGCGGGCGCGTGATCTGGTACGACTCCTTCTGGTCCGGCGTGCCGGTGGAGGGGCGCACCTGGGCGCGGCTCTCCCAGCCCACGTTGAGCGCCTTGCGCAGCGGGTACTGGGCTTTCACACCCTCGGGCAGCGCGAAGAAGCGCTCGGTCATTGCGAAAGCCTTGCGCACCTCGGCCAGGTCGATGCCGTGGCCCACCACCTGGAAGAAGCCGACATCGACCGCAGCGTCCCACAGTTCATCGGCGATGGCGTCCTGGCGGTGGGCGAAGTCGGAAAGGTCGATGCGGCGGATCTCGCGCGCGCCGGTCTCGCAGCCCAGGGCGCCCATGCGGGTTTCCTTGTCGAGCTCGGCGAGGGCGTAGGTGTCGGTGGCCGTAATGGCAGTGGTCGCAGTGGTGGCAGTCGTCGTCATGGCAGTTCTCCTGAAGTGGGATGGATAGAAAATCCACCCGCCCCCACGGCATCGAAAGACTGGCCTGCGCCTGCGCGCGCAGCACAACCGGTCTCTTGAAGCCTTGGCACGCCATGCGCTGGCATGCCACTGGGGCGGGCTTCAAGAGCAATTTCCGGCCGCTGGCATGGCGGGACAACATCCCGACCCGCCGCGCAGTGAACGCTTCTACTCTTGCCCGCACAGTATGCAATAACGATGCCTGCGGGCATACGCCAAATGGGGGATCACCCCTGCCAAACGCCCGCTGCACGGGGCCTGGCGAAGCAATGCATGCTTGTCACACAATGTTCTTGGCATGCCAAATGCATAGCGGTGGCAACCCCCTGATGGAGACAACCCATGCACGCCCTGATGTCCGCCGCCCCCCATGAGCTCGACGACCCTGCGGTGATTGATGCCACCGACGGCACCTACCTGCGCCAGGCCATCGCCTGGTCCTGCACCGCACGTGCACGCGGCAACCGGCCCTTCGGCGCGGTGGTGATCGGTGCCGACGGCACCTTGCTGGCCGAGGCCTACTGCAACACCACCGAAACCGGCGACTGCACCGGCCACGCCGAGACCAACGCCGTGCGCCAGCTGAGCCCGCGCTTCAGCCGCGAGATGCTGGCCCAGGCCACCATCTACTCCTCGGCAGAGCCCTGCGTGATGTGCGCGGGCGCCATCTTCTGGTCGGGCATCGGCCGCGTGGTGTTCGGCATCGACGCGGTGCGGCTGCGCGAGTTTCGCGGCGAGCGGGCCGAGCAGCGCGACGCCGAGCTCTCGTGCCGCGACGTGTTCGCCGCATCGCCACATTCCATCGAGTGCATCGGCCCGGCATTGATCGACGAGGCCAGCGCACCCCATGTGGGCTTCTGGAAGTGACCAGCGACAATCGCCCACCATGCCGACCAACGCCCCGCCCGTGACCGAAGCCGATATCGAGACCGGCAGCAATGTCGTCTCGGGCACCCTGCTCAGCCGCTCCAAGCAGGGGCGCGAGCGCATCATGGGCGCGATCCGCGAAGCGGCGATCGCCGAGTTCAGCCGGCACGGGTTCAAAGGTGCGTCCACCAAGGCGATTGCCGAGCGCGCGGGGCTGACCAAGCCGCAGCTGCACTACTACATCGCCAGCAAGGAAGAGCTGTACGAAGAGCTGCTGTACTCGGTGCTCAACGGCTGGTCAGGCGCTTTCCAGTTTGACAGCCAGAGCGACAACCCCAAGAAGGTGCTGAGCAGCTACGTGCGCAAGAAGCTCGACTACGCGCTGGACAACCCGGGCCTGTCGCGCATCTTCACCACCGAGGTGCTGGGCGGTGGGCGCAACCTGGGCAAGTACTGGCCCGTGGCCGTCAAGTCGACCCAGCAGAAGGTGGAGCTGATCGACCGCTGGATCGCCGAGGGCCGCATGCGCCCGCTGGACGCGCGCCTCTTGCTCATGCAGATATGGGGCATGACCCAGCACTACGCCGACTACGGCGTGCAGGTGCACATCATGCTGGGCCTGGCGCCCGACGAAGCCATCGACCGCGAGCCCATCGTGCGCGAACTCACCAACTTTGTGCTGCTGGGCTGCGGCCTCGCGCCCGATCCGCACCAGAGTGAATAGGTCTGCACGCTTGCGGGCGTAGCAGAACCCCGACACAGCGCCTTGACCCTGGGCAAAGCAGGCAACCGCCCGAAAGCCCTGCTGGCACAGCATTTGCAATAGTTTGACCAATCGATCAAATCAAATGGTCAAACATGCACAACCCAGCCATGGCAGCAACGCTGCCCGCCACGGAACCGGCTTTTGAACTGGTGCTCGCGCGCAGCCATCTGCGGCTGCCCGTGGAGCCCGGCGAGAGCATGGCCGACGTGCTGCAGCTCGCCGGCATCGCCATCGACACGTTGTGCGAACAGGGCGTATGCGGCACCTGCGCCACGCGCTGGCTGGCCGGCGCGCCCGACCACCGCGACAGCTGCCTGAGCCCCGAAGAGCAGGCCACCCATGTGGCCGTGTGCTGCGCGCGCAGCCACGGCCCCTCGCTCACGCTCGACCTCTGAACAAGGACACCCCGCCATGCGCATCCTCGTGATCTATTGCCACCCGGTGGAAACCAGCTACAACGCCGCCCTGCACGACGAGGTGGTGCGCAACCTGCGCGCGGCCGGTCACGAGGTGGACGACTGCGACCTGTATGCCGAGGACTTCAACCCCGTGCTCAGCCGCGAGGAGCGCCTGGGCTACCACGAGGTGCCCAGCAACCGCCTGCCGGTGCAGGGCTATGTGGACCGGCTGCTCCAGGCCGAGGCCGTGGTGTTCTGCTTTCCCACCTGGTGCTTCGGCATGCCGGCCATGCTCAAGGGCTTTTTCGACCGGGTACTGATGCCCGGCGTGGCCTTCGACATCAGCGACCCGCACAACGTCAAGCCCTCGCTCACGCACATCAAGCGCATCTCGGCCGTGGTGACCTATGGCCGCCCGCGCTGGACGGCGCTGCTCATGGGCGACCCGCCGCGCAAGTCCGTCACGCGCTACATGCGCCTGCTCACGGGCGGCAAGGCGCGGGTGGACTACCACGCCTACTACCACATGAACGTGGCCACGCCGCCGCGGCTGGAGGCCTTCAAGGCCCGTGTAGGCCAGGCCATGGCGCGCTTCGCATAAGGGGGACAGCATGCACGCCTCCAACGCCCCCGACCACATCCTGAACGCCCGCCTGCCGCGCTGGCTGCTGCCCCACGCCTGGCCCGCCAGCGCCGGCCAGCCCGCCCTGGCCGACCTGCACCTGGCCCAGGGCCGCGTGGCATCCATCGCCCCGCACGATCCAACCCGCACCCTGCCCGAGGGCAGCACCTGGGACCTGGCCGGCGCGCTGGTGCTGCCCGGCCTGGCGGATGCCCACACCCATCTGGACAAGGCCTTCACCCTGCCGCGCATGGGCACCGTCAAACCCGGCCTGCTGGGCGCCATCGAGGCCATGATGGTCGACCGCCAGGGCTGGAGCGAGGCCGACATACGCCAGCGCGCCAGCCGCGCCCTGCAATGGGCCTACGAGGCCGGCACGGTGCACGTGCGAACCCACTGCGACTGGTGGGAGCCCGAGGCCCAGCCCCTGGCCTGGGGCGTGCTGCGCGAGCTGGCGCAGGAATGGGCCGGCCGCATCACGCTGGAGCGCGTAGGCCTGATCCCCCTGCACCTGTACACCGAGCGCGCCACCGCCATGCAGCTGGCCGCCACTGTGGCCGCCAGCGGACCGGGCGCGCTGCTGGGCGGCTTCGTGCATTCGACCAACTGGAACCCGCAGGCCCTGCGCCACCTGTTCGAGGCCGCGCAGCACCACGGCCTCAACGTGGACCTGCATGTGGATGAAGAACTGCACCCCGGCGCACTGGGCCTGGCCACCACGGCCGCGCTGCTCAAGGAGTTGCGCTTCGAAGGCCATGTGGTCTGCGGCCACACCTGCGCCCTGGCCGCGCAGGACGAGGCTACCGCCCTGGCCACGCTCGACGCCGTGGCGGCAAGCCCCATCACCCTGGTCACGCTGCCCATCACCAACCTGCTGCTGCAGGACGCCACCACCGGCCGCACGCCGCGCCAGCGCGGCTTGACCCTGGTGAAGGAAGCCCATGCGCGCGGCATCCCCGTGCTGGTGGCCAGCGACAACGTGCAGGACCCGTTCTGCCCCGTGGGCAGCTTCGACCCACTGGAGGCCCTGGCCACCGGCGTGTTGGCCGCGCAGCTCGATGCGCCGTTCGACCGCTGGTCCGAAGCGTTGTGCCGCACCGACTGGCTGCGCCGCGGGCCCGCCGCGCTGCCGCTGCAACCAGGCAGCGCAGCCGACCTGATCGTCTTTCAGCAGGCCGACCGCTGGGGCTTTCCCTCGCGCACCCAGCCTCGCGTGGTGCTGCGCCAGGGCCGCGTCACCAGCGGCCACGCCAGCGCGGCATGGCACCTGGCGAATGCCACCCCAGCCCCATCCACCCCCATCCCTGCACGGAGCCTTGCATGAGCGACAACGCACCCAACACCCCAGGCATCGCCCAGCCCCTGGCCCGCTATGCCGCCTGGCGCCGCGCGGGCGACCTGGTGTTCCTCTCCGGGATCATCGCGGTCGACCCTGCCGCCAGCCGCATCGTGCGCGGCTATGCCGACATCCCCGACGAGGCGGCCACGCTGATCGGCCGCACGGGCGAGTTCAGCAGCGACACCAAGGAGGGCCCCATCCTCGCGCAGAGCTGGTATGTGCTCGACCGCATCCGCCTGACCATCGAGGCCGCGGGCGGGCAGATGTCGGACGTGTTCAAGCTGGTGCAGTACTTCAAGAACCTGGACCACTTTCCCCAGTACAGCCGCGTGCGCAAGCTGTTCTTCCCGGGCGAGCCACCGGCCTCGACTGTGATCGAGGTCAGCGGCATGCTGCCGACCCCGGACATCCTGATCGAAGTCGAAGCCACGGCGTACCTGCCGCTGCGCTGACCCCTCGCCCCCCACACCCTCCTCACGAAAGCCCACCCATGCTGCACGGCTACAACCCGCCCCATCGCTACCTGCCCTATCTGAGCTGGACCGAAATCGTCGACCTGCCGGACAAGGAGAACACCGTCATCGTGCTGCCCACGGGCGCCACCGAGCAGCACGGCCCGCACCTGCCCTGCGCGGTGGACACGGTGATCAGCGCCGGCGTGGTGGGCCATGCCCTGGCGCGCCTGCCGGCTGAAGTGCCGGCGTTTGCCATGGCGCCCATCACCTACGGCAAATCGGAGGAGCACCTGCACTTCCCCGGCACCGTCACCTTGAGCGGCGAGACCCTGCTGGCCACCATGAACGAGGTGGGCGAGTCGGTCTACCGCGCGGGCTTTCGCAAGCTGCTGTTCGTCAACGGCCACGGCGGCCAGCCGCAGGTGATGGAGATGTGCGCGCGCGAGCTGCGCCTGCGCCATGGCGACTTCATCGTGGTGCCCAGCTTCACCTGGCGCGTGCCGCACGTGGCGGGCAAATATTTGTCGGACAAGGAAAAGCGCCTGGCCATGCACGCCGGCCATGCCGAGACGGCGCTGATGCTGGCCCTGGCCCCCGACACCGTGCACATGGAGCGCGCGGTGGTGAACTACCCGCCCGTGTTCGACTCGCCCCTGCTGTCGCCCGATGGCCGCCCCGCCTGCGCCTGGAGCGCGCGCGACTTCGGGCCCAGCGGCATCATCGGCGACCCGCTGCCGGCCACGGCCGAGCAGGGCCACGCCATCCTCGACTCGCTGGCCGTGAGCTGGGCCGCCGCCATCACCGAGCTGCACCACCTGCAGTGGGCCGCCCGCCCCGAGCCCACCTGGGGCCGCGCCAACCACACCGGCCATGTGGAGAACTCCTCCGCACTGGCCTGAAACCTGCGAAGCCCGCACACCGCCATCCCCTACCCCGTCCCTGCCCCCGTTCCATCCCCGCCTATCACCCTACCGGAGAACTGCCATGATGAAGACCGCCTCCCGCCTTTCCAAACTTGGTGCAGCCGCGCTGCTCGCTGTTGGTGCCGTCGGCACCATGTCGGGCACTGCGCACGCGCAGGAAAAGTTCACCTACATGACCAACTGGTACGCGCAGGCCGAGCACGGCGGCTTCTACCAGGCGGTAGCCACGGGCCTGTACAAGAAGTACGGCCTGGACGTGAGCATCAAGATGGGTGGCCCGCAGGTCAACATCGTGCAGATGATGGCGGCCGGCCAGGCCGAGTGCGTGATGGGATCGAGCGACCTGCAGATGATCCAGATGCGCGAGGGCGGCGTGCCCGTGACCACGGTGGCAGCGGTGTTCCAGAAAGACCCGCAGGTGCTCATCGCCCATGACGACGTGAAGAAGTTCGAGGACCTGAAGGGCAAGACCATCCTCATCGCCTCGTCGGCCCAGCGCGGCTACTGGCCCTGGCTGAAGGCCAAGTACGGCTTCACCGATTCGCAGACGCGCCCCTACACCTTCAACATCCAGCCCTTCGTGGCCGACAAGAACACCGCCCAGCAGGGCTACCTGACGTCGGAGCCGTTTGCCATCGCCAAGGCCGGTGTCAAGGCCAACACCCTGATGTTCAGCGACCAGGGCTACCCCGCCTACGCCACCACCGTGAGCTGCATGGACAAGACGCTCAAGGAGCGCAGCGCCGCCGTGGCCTCGTTCGTGAAGGCGTCGATGGAAGGCTGGAAGAGCTACCTGGCCGACCCCGCCCCCGGCAACGCCCTGATCAAGAAGGACAACCCCAACATGACCGACGAACAGCTGGCCTACAGCGTGGCCAAGCTCAAGGAGATGGGCATGGTGACGGGCGGTGACGCGGCCAGCATGGGCATCGGCACCATGACCGACGCACGCGCCAAGGCGAGCTACGACTTCCTGGTCGAGTCCAAGCTCATCGACCCCGCCAAGGTGAAGCTGGCCGACACGTACAGCACCAGCTTCGTCAAGGACCTCAAGGTTCTGCCCTAAGCCCACCCTGCCCTGAAACAGCGGCCGCGCCCTGATCCATGTGACAGGCCAGCCGCATCCATCGAAAGGCCACCCCATGCATTCCGCCGAGCCCACCCCTTCTGCCCCGACAACGGCCCACCGCCCCACGCCCGCCGTGCAGGTGCTGTCGGCCGAGAAGACCTACCCCAACGGCACGCAGGCCCTGCTGCCGGTGGACCTGACCATCGAAGAGGGCGAGTTCGTCACCCTGCTCGGCCCCTCGGGCTGCGGCAAGAGCACGCTGCTGAAGATGGTGGCCGGCCTGCTGGAGCCCACCGACGGCCGGCTGCAGCTGTGGCACAAGCCCGTGGCGCAGCTGGGCGAAAGCGGCAAGAAGATGGCCTTCGTCTTCCAGTCGCCCACGCTCATGCCCTGGGCCAGCGTGCAGACCAATGTGCGCCTGCCGCTGGACCTGGCCGGCGTGCCCCGCCAGGAGGCCGATGGCCGCGTGGCCGAGGCCCTGGCCCTGGTGGGCCTGTCGAAATTTGCCAGCGCGCTGCCGCGCGCCCTGTCGGGCGGCATGCAGATGCGCGTGTCCATCGCGCGCGGCCTGGTCACCCAGCCCGACCTGCTGCTGATGGACGAGCCCTTTGGCGCGCTCGACGAGATCACGCGCCACAAGCTCGACGCCGACCTGCTGGACCTGTGGCGCAAGAAAAAGCTCACGGTGATCTTCGTGACCCACTCGATCCACGAGGCGGTGTTCCTGTCGAGCCGCGTGGTGATGATGGCCGCGCGCCCCGGGCGTGTGGTGGAGCAGTTCACCATCGACGCGCCCTACCCGCGCACCGCCGACTTCATGGTGTCGCCCGAGTTCAGCCGCTACGCCAAACAACTGCAGGACAGCCTGCTGCGCGCCAGCGCCGACACCGAGGAGACCGCAGCATGAGCACCCCTTTCCCTGCCGCATCCGTTGCGGCCCCCGAGGAACGCAGTGCGCAGACCATGCGCGCACCGTCCCCTTCCAAGGCACCCAAGCCCGCCGCCCCGCGCATTCCCCTCATGGCCCAGCCGCGCGTGCAGCGCGTGGTCTACCCGCTGCTGGTGGGCCTGGTGCTCATCGCACTGTGGCAGGGCCTGGTCACGGCGCTGGAGCTGCCGCCCTACCTGGTGCCGTCGCCCCTGCTCATGCTCAAGACGCTGTTCACCGACTGGGCGGCCCTGGGCGGCTCGCTGTGGGTCACCGTCAAGATCACGGTGCTGGCCTTTGGCGTGGCCACCGTGGCCGGGGTGCTGATCTCGTTTTTGTTCGTGCAGAGCAAGCGCATCGAGACGGCCCTGTTCCCTTACGCCGTGCTGCTGCAGGTCACGCCCATCGTGGCCGTGGCGCCGCTGATCATCATCTGGGTGAAGGACCCGACCGCGTCGATGGTGATCTGCGCCGCGCTGGTGGCGCTGTTCCCCATCATCAGCAACACCACGCTGGGCCTGCGCAGCGTGGAGCCCGACCTGCAAAGCTACTTCCAGCTCAACCGCGCCACGCGCATGCAGACCCTGCTGCGCCTGCGCATACCGAGCGCGCTGCCCTACTTCTTTGGCGGGCTGCGCATCTCCAGCGGGCTGGCGCTGATCGGCGCCGTGGTGGCCGAGTTCGTGGCCGGCACCGGCGGCCAGGGCGCGGGCCTGGCGTACCAGATCCTGCAGGCAGGCTTTCAGCTCAACATCCCGCGCATGTTCGCCGCGCTGCTGCTGATCTCGTTGACCGGGGTCGCACTGTTCGCCCTGATGGCCTGGGGCACGAGGGTTGCCCTCGGCAGCTGGCACGCCAGCGAAAACTCGCACGACTGACCCCAGTACCCACCCGGACCGCACCCATTTTTTGACACCGCGCATGCGTGGTGGGGGCGCCGCTTTGCCCGCCACACACCACCCACTGCACCGACAGGAGAGACAGACATGACCACCACTACGGCCCACCAACTGCCCGAACAACTGCCCGGCCTGGACTGGATTGCCGACCCGCTGCGCGTGGGCCGCCTGTCGCAGGACTTTGCCTGGTTCAGCCCCGTGCTCAAGCGCGACCTGGCCGGCAAGCGCGGCGACGTGGCCGTGCGCCCGCGCACCGAGGACGAGATCCGCCAGGTGGTGGCGGCCTGTGCCAAGGCGCAGATCCCCCTCACCGTGCGCGGCAGCGGCACCGGCAACTATGGGCAGAGCACGCCGCTGCATGGCGGGGTGATCCTGGACCTGTCGGGCTACAACGGCTTTGGCTGGGTGCGCGGCGGCGTGGGCCGGGCGCAGGCGGGCATCCGCCTGTCGGAGTTTGACGCGCAGGCCAAGCCCCTGGGGCAGGAGCTGCGCTGGCTGCCCTCCACCTACCGCAGCGCCACGCTGGGCGGGCTGTTCGGCGGCGGCTTCGGCGGGGCCGGGTCGATCAACCACGGCCCGCTGGCCGCGCCTGGCAACGTGCTGGCCGTGCGCGCCATGACGGTGGAGCCCGAGCCCCAGGTCATCGAGCTGCGCGGCCCCGAGGCCATGCTGCTGCACCACACCTACGGCACCAACGGCATCGTGCTGGAGCTGGAAGTGGCGCTGACCCCCACGGTGGCGTGGACGGAGTGCATCGTCACCTTCACCGAGTTCGACGCCGCGCTGGAGTTTGCCGACCGCTTCGGCGCCGCACCGGGGCTGGAGAAGAAAGAGGTGTGCTTTCTGGCCGCGCCCATTCCCGACTACTTCACCAGCCTGGCCGAGCACCTGCCCAAGGGCTGCCACGCGGTGATGCTGCTGGTGGCCCCGCATTCGGAAGACGGCATGCGCGACATGGCGGCCAAGCATGGCGGCACCGTCAGCTACCGCAAGACCGCCGACGAAGTGGAAAAGAGCCACAAGACCCTGCTCGAATACACTTGGAACCACACCACCCTGCACGCGCTGAAGGTGGACAAGTCGCTCACCTACATCCAGAGCGGCTTCACCCCCGCCACGCGCATCGAGCAGGTCAAGGCGCTCGAAAAGGCGCTGGGCGGCGAGGTGATGATGCACCTGGAGTTCCTGCGCACCAAGGAAGGCGCCTTCAACTGCAGCGGGCTGCAGATCATCCGCTACAGCACCGAAGAGCGGCTGAACCAGATCATGCAGATCTACCGCGACCACGGCGTGCAGATCAACAACCCGCACGTCTACATCGTGGAAGACGGCAAGCAGAACAACCTGGACCCGGCCGTGGTGGGGATCAAGCAGCGCTTTGATCCGCAGGGTTTACTGAACCCCGGCAAACTGCGCAGCTGGGTGCCACCGGTGGCCAAAGCCGCATAGTCCCTGGCGCAGCGGCCGCAGGCAAGCGCAAAGGCATAATCAGCTATTCATTTAATAGCAGCTCCCATCCATGTCCTGGCACGCGCGCCTGCAGCTCGACTACACCGTTGAAAACGCCCGCACCGTGGCGCGCTACCAGCACGACGGGCCGCTGCGCATTCTGCAAAGCCTGTACCCCGAAGGCGACGGCATCTGCCACAACGTGTTGGTGCACCCGCCCGGCGGCCTGGTGGGCGGCGATACGCTGGACATCACCGCCACCGTGGGCCCGGGCGCCCACGGCCTGGTCACCACGCCAGGGGCCACGCGCTTTTACCGCTCCACCGGCCCGCTGGCGCTGCAGCGCAGCCACCTCACGCTGGCCGAAGGGGCGCGCCTCGAATGGCTGCCGCTGGAGGCCCTGTGCTATAGCGCCTGCAATGCCGAGAACCACCTCACGCTGAACCTGGCCCCTGGCGCCGAATGCATGGGCTGGGACGTGACCGCCCTGGGCCTGCCCCATGCCGACCAGCCTTTTGTGCAGGGCCGCTTTGTGCAGCACCTGACCGTGCCCGGCCTGTGGCTGGAGCGCGGCGTGATCGACGCGGCCGACGAGCGCCTGCTGCGAAGCCCCCTGGGCCTGGCCGGCCAGCGCTGCATGGCCAGCATGTTCTTTGCCGCCGGCACCGCGCTGGAGCGCAACCGGCGCGATGCGGCGCTGGATGCGGCGCGCGCGGTGATGGATGCACACCCCACACTGACCGCCACCGCAGGCGCCACGAGCCCCAACGCGCAGATGGTGGTGGTGCGCGTGCTGGCCCCGCAGGTGGAGCCGGCGATGAAGCTGCTCAAGGCCGTGCGCGTGGCCTGGCGCCAGCAGATGTGGGCACTGCAAGGGGAGGCGCCGCGGATCTGGGCGATGTAGCCAGCAGCCCCCTCGCGATGGGCTGCGAAGCGGAGGCCGCACGTCCCCCGTTCCTGCTTGCAAGCCATGGAGAACGCGGCAGAATGCAGCCCACAGAGGGACGCGCATTGGCGGAGCCACGAATGCGCGAGGACTGCATACAACAACAGGGAAGAAGCCATGTTCATCGTCTGGGGGCGGAAGATTGTCCGTCGCAAATTGGGCTACATCGCGGATTTTTGCCCCATATGCCGCAAGCCGGCGACTTTCGAGTTGCAGCGCGTCGGTTCTGCCGGCCACATCTACTACATCAGCGCAGGGCAAGGCGCACTGGTGGGTTTCGAAAAGCAGTGCACCAAGTGCCACACCTCGCTCAACGCAGAACCCACCCACTACACCTCGGTCGCCGATAAAAAGCTGGCATTCCCGGCACTCGTTGCCCAGACGTTTCCCAAGCTCCATGAGGCACTGAAGGCCCGGCTCGATCTGGAAGAGCAGATCCGGCTGGCACCTGCCACGATCTCGCCAGAGGACAGGCATGCACTCATCCGCCACCCGTTTCTGCTGCTGTCGCCCAAAGTAGAGCAGCGTTATGCGGCCACCCACCTTGATCTTGAAATAGTGCTGGCTTTTGTCGGCGCGATTTTCCTGATGATCATTGGAGTGGCGGTCGCAAAGAAGGTGGCCCTGGACTACGAAGGGCCCGCCCTTCTGGTCTTTATCGTGATCGGGATAGTGATGGTCGGCTGGCAACTGGCCCTGTCTGGTCGCCGCTACATGCGCAAGCACATCATTCCTGTGCTGGCGGGCTCACTCAAGCCGCTCAAACCCACCAGCAGGGAACTGCAGACGACCATCGATGAACTCAATCGGCTGGGGCACAAGATGGGGAGCAAGCTCAAGGCAGCCGATCTGTCCCGGCATTTGAGCCAACCGGCTCCTTGAGAAGCCCACGCACGCCACCAGCCGCGCCTTGTGCGGCAAGGCATGGCGCGGCACCACACAACGCCAGTGTGCGCGAACCCGCCCTGGCCAACCTGCCTGCGGCTACCCCGGCAGCGGCAGCCCCGACCGCGGCTTGATTTCTTCCAGGCACACGCTCGACTTGACGAAGTTGACGCCCGGCAACGCCACCAGCCGCTCAGTGAGAAACACGTTGAGCCCCTCCAGATCCCGCGCGATGACCTTGAGGACATAGTCCACATCGCCGGTGACCGAGTGGCATTCGAGCACCTCGGGCATACCGGCCAGGGTCTGGCGGAACAGTTTGAGGTCGCGCATGTGGCCCCGCTCCATGCCGATGTGCACAAAGGCCGTCACCTGCAAGCCCAGAGCGGCGGGGCGCAGGCGCGCCTCGTACCGGGCGATCACCCCGCCCTCTTCCAGGCGGTGGTGGCGCCGGCTGCACTGCGCAGGCGACAGCCCTATCGCCTCCGCCAACTCGAGGTTGGACATGCGGCCGTTCTCTTGCAGCAGGGCCAGGATGCGCACGTCGATGCGGTCGAGTTTGAGCATATGCAACAGGTTCTCACTTATGCGGCAAATCGTACAACATTCCCTCTTTTTTCAACCAAGAGCGAGTGAATACGAAAGCCCATTTCCTGCCCGTACGAGAACAATTTGATCGTTGTTCACAACAACAAGCGTTGCGCAGCCCATCGGCGCAATGCCGTTTTTCTGCAATTTTTCCTCATTGTTGGAACCAACGATCATGAAACGCATACCCGAGCCCTTCCGCATCAAGACCATAGAGCGCATCGCAATGACGACGCGCGAGCACCGCGAGCAGGCGTTGCACGATGCTGGCCTGAACCCCTTTCTGCTGCGCAGCGACGATGTGTACATCGACCTGCTCACCGACAGCGGCAGCGGTGCCATGAGCGACCGCCAGTGGAGCGCCATGATGGCCGCCGACGAGGCCTATGCGGGCAGCCGCAGCTACTACCGGCTGGTGGACACCATCGACAAGGTGTTCGGCTACCCCTACCTCGTGCCCGCCCACCAGGGGCGCGGTGCGGAGCAGATCCTCTACCCCGAGCTGGTCAAGCGGCGCGGCTCCCAGCGGCCGGTGTTCCTGTCGAACTTCCACTTCGACACCACCAAGGTGCATATCGAGCTGGCCGGGGCGCGCGCGCTCAATGCGCTCAACAAGGAAGCGCTCGATACCCGGGAGTACCACGACTGGAAGGGCAACTTCGACCTGGCCGAGCTGGCCCGGTTGATCGAGACCGAAGGGGCTGCCAATGTGGCGGCCATCGTGGCCACGGTGACCTGCAACACCACCGGCGGCCAGCCCGTGGCGCTGGGCAACCTGCGGGCCGCATCGCACATGGCGCGGCAGGCGGGCATTCCGGTGGTGATCGACGCGACCCGCTTTGCCGAAAACGCCTGGTTCATACAACAACGCGAGGCGGAATACGCGCAGCACAGCATCCCTGAAATCGTGCGCGAGATGATGGCCTGCGCCGACATCGCCGTCATGTCGTCCAAGAAGGACGGACTGGTCAACATCGGAGGGTTCTGCGCGTTCCGCGACGACCAGGACCTGTTCCGTGCCGTGCAGGAGCGCTGCGTGGTGAGCGAAGGCTTCATCACCTACGGAGGCCTGGCGGGCCGCGACATGGAGGCGCTGGCGGTGGGCCTGGAAGAGGCGATGGACCCAGACTACCTCGCCTACCGCATCGGGCAGGTCGCCTACCTGGGCGAGCGACTGCGGGCAGAGGGCGTGCCCATCCAGTACCCCACCGGGGGGCACGCCGTGTTCGTGGATGCCGCAGCGCTGCTGCCGCACATACCCTCCGGGCAGTTTCCCGCGCATGCACTGGCGTGTGAGCTGTACATCGAGTCCGGCGTGCGGGCCGTGGAAATCGGGTCGCTGCTGCTGGGACGCGATCCGCTCACCGGCAAGCAGGAAAAAGCCCCGCTCGAATCGATGCGGCTGACCATCCCGCGCAGGGTCTATACCAACGACCACATGGACTACGTGGCAGACGCACTGGCCGCCGTGGCCAGGCGCGCGCACGCCATCCGAGGGATGGACTTCACCTACGAGCCTGAGCTGCTGCGCAACTTCACCGCACGGTTTCGCACGGTTTCGCTGGGCGCCTGAGCGCACAGGCTGAGGCTCGCTGCAACGCAGCACGAGGCTGGTGAAGGCTGCAGGCAGCAAGCCCGTGCCGGCCTGGTGGAATGGCGTTAATCTTGCTGCTCGGATTGCACCCGCCGTGCCCCTGTGCCGGCCACAACATCCATCCGACGTGCGCATGCAAGTACGCCACGGGTTGATCACAATCCTTTTGTTCAAGACCGTCTTCTTCAAAGCCCAGGCCCCCACACCATGCCAACACAACCCAGCGCCGCCACGCGGTATTTCTCGGGCACGTACGCTGAAGCCCGCGCCAAGTTTCTTGATGCCGCCGCCCACAGCGGCGCGGCCGTCGAATCCTTTGTGCACCCGGATCACCGAGGCGCGCTGGGCGAAGAGCTGGCCACCGACGTGGCGCTGATCGGCGCCATCGATGCAAAAAAGATCCTGCTCGTCACCTCGGGCACGCACGGGCCCGAGGGCTTTTGCGGGTCGGGCACGCAGGTGGCCACGCTCCACGATGCCGACCTGCTCGCACGGCTGCAGCAGGCCGGCGTGGCGCTGCTGCTGGTGCATGCGGTCAACCCGCATGGGTTTTCGCACCTTCACCGCACGAACGAAGACAACATCGACCTGAACCGCAACCACATCGACTTCAGCGCGCCGTTGCCAGTGAACGCGGCGTATGCCGACGTGGAACCGCTGATGCTGCCCGCCGCCTGGCCGCCGACGCCGGCCGACGATGCGGCTGTGGACGCCTACGTTGCCCAGCATGGCCTCGCCGCCTTCCGCAATGCCGTGTTCAAGGGCCAGTACACCTCGCCCGACGGCTTGTTCTACGGCGGCACCGCACCGTCGTGGAGCAACCAAACCATTCGCGCCATATTGCGCAAGTACGCTGCTGCCGCCACGCACCTGGGCTGGATCGACGTGCACACGGGCCTGGGCCCCTACGGCCACGGCGAGAAGATCTACCCCGGCCGCAACACGCCCGAAGACCTGGCGCTGGCCCAGTCATGGTGGGGCGCCGACGTGTTCTCGCCCTTCTCCGGCGATTCGGCCTCGGCCGACGTGTCGGGCCCGGTGGTCACCACCGCCTTCGACGAATGCCCGAACGCCCGCATCGCCCCCATGGGCCTGGAGTTCGGCACCCTGCCCGAGGCAGACATGCTGCTGCGACTGCGTGCGGACACCTGGCTGCGCAGCCACCCCGAGGCACCGGCCGCGCAGCAGCGCGAGATCCGCACCCAGTTGCGCGATGCGTTCTATTGCGACAACGAGGAGTGGAAGGGCATGGTGCTGGGGCAGACGCGGGTGGTGTTGTTGCAGACGCTGCAGGGGTTGCGGAAGGGTTGACGTGACGACCTAGCTAAATATTGTTTGACTACCAGATTGTTCCTATTTAAATTGCCTATGTTTTAGATCTCATACTTGCACCACCCACAGCTCAGCACGCTGAGTAAATCATCAAAAAACTGCTTGACTTTATTTTAGAAATATGTATAATGGTGAGCCATTTTTAAAATCACAGAGTAGTTCTATGCCAACATTTGAAGACCTTCTTGCCTCTATGAGTTTGGATAGTCAATTGTTGGCGGATGTGCAGCAAGAGATGGAAGAGGCTAACAGGGAAATGGATCAAGAAACCTATCGTAGCGCTCTTACTAATGAAGAGTTATCCAGGACCTATAGCCTGTAATTTCATTCCTGAAATATTTAGCAGCCAACTGGCTGCTATTTTTTTATCTAAAAAATGATCCCCTTTCTTGTTTGCCAATTTGGCAAATCTGCTTTGAGCAACATCATTAAGGAGTGCTTTCATTCGGATTTCCCAGACATATATCACAAAAAACAAATAGACTACATATATCGATATCTGAATGACATTAAGGCAAAGTCAATTGTCTTAGAATTTAACTACATCGACAAAGACTACCTTGATGACTTTTCAAAATTCTATGTTCGTCGATTTAGTGGTGATGGGCACAAGTGCGCAAGGATACATTTTTTCTCAGAAGAGCTCAACCATTCAGAGTTAAATGAAATCATTGATGATTCCAGCCTTCACGATCGGTTAAAAAATATACAGGAAGCATATTTAGGCTTTATGGTGATAAAACCATTGCCAAAAACATTTATTGGAAAAACATGTTTGCGCAGATATGATGATGCTCCAGGCACCATTTCTCGTAAGGTGCTTTCACGTACATACAAGGTAAACCTTTTTGGCTTAGACCTCCAAGTTAATTCAATTGCTTTCCAGGAACAAGATAAAATTGTTTCCGCATGCGCAACCACAGCCATCTGGTCTTCTCTTCACGCCTTAAATTGGCGACCGATACGCGATATTTCTTCCTGCAGTCAGATCACAACTAACGCAATCAATTTTATTGAGGGATCAAGCAATAGTTTCCCCAGCAAAGAGCTTTCGAACAAGCAAATTCTACGCGCGTTAGATGTAGAAGGAATCAAGCATCACAGCGACTCGTTAAAAACGACTTTACAGGAAAGTTTTTTTCAAATCGTTCAATTTTACGTAGACAGTGAAATACCACTGATACTTGGAGCAACAGTTTATAAAATTGAAGATGATGGAAAAAGTCTTTCAAAATTAGCTGGTCACGCAGTAACAGTCTTGGGATACAAAGTATCGTCTGATAGAGAGGCTATTTATCTACATGATGATCGCCTAGGACCTTTTTCACGTGCATCTTTCACCAAATTAGATGACTACTCGTTGTCAAACGAAATAACCCAGAAGTTTGGCCTAATTTTACAAGAAAAGAATGACCAGAATGAATGGCAGAAACCTCATGAAATTTTAATTCCTGAGATTATTATCGCTGCCACGGAACAAAAAGTTCGAATTCCTCTATCCGACGTAAGAAACACTTGCAGAAGAATACAAGCGGCGTTTTCCTCGGTTTGCAATGTATTAAAAGAAGCAGAGCAGCTTAAAGAATTTTTACAAAACAGAGATTTAACTTATAAAATCCGACTGGCAGAAATTGGGGAGATAAAAAGAGATTTTAGAGCCTATCAGCCACTAAAATACCATCCTGATTTAGAAGAAAAATACTCTGTTAACAGTGTTACTATATCAATAGACGCGCAAAAAAAGCGTTTCCTAACCCAAAGTCTTGCACGACTGCAATGGGTTGCCGAATTCTATTGGGGAGGAGCGCCAGCTTTTGCCATGCTGGTAGATGCCACGGACATTCCTCAAGGAAACGCCGTTTCAGCCATACTTCCACGCGGCATTTTTGAAACCAAGCTCATTCTACTCATAATGAGAAAATTCGAAGAAGTTTATCAAAAAAACAGAGGCGCCGTTGAAAGCAGTCACTATTTTCTTGCTTCATTTTTCAAAAAGCTCCGAGAACAAGACCTCGGCCTCAGTGATCATTTAAATAAAAAGTATGGTGACTTGAGGGCGCCAAAATATATTAAAGAAGAAGAAGTAAAAAATGGATTTATTCAAAAAAATGAGCATCAGAAAATATATTACGACTCGGTAGACGGAGAGTTGTCAGTAGATTTTCAAGAAATATCAGAAAGTACCTCATCGCTAATATGGGTAATAACCCATGATGGAGCACTTCAAATTGGAAAAGAGACAAACAAAATGGGGCACCCCTGCTTAACGGGTTTTAAACCAGCACGCATAGCAGGAGAAATTCATAAAATTGGCGGGAAATTCTTCATAAACGCCAAATCCGGACGCTATAGTAGCACATACGACAACGCCGATTTACTTCTAGAAAATGCCCTTAGCAAGTTTAAGAGCATTTTTTGGAAATCACGCGATCAAATATTCATCTTGGAAAATCAAATATCCGGATAATTTCAACAAACTTTTTCTAATATAAAAAGCGAGCGTCTCTCAACGACCAAGCAGTAAAATATATAGATGTCGCTAGCGCGAGTATTTCAGGCTAAGACCACAGGAATGATCAGGCATTTTTGACTGTTTTGATGCCGGCGCCGGGCTTCGCAATGACAAGAGTTTCATACAAGTAGCCGTAGCAGCCATTCGGGCACCCAATCGATGTCGTATATGGCGTGTTCAATGGCATAGCACTGATGTAAGACCTTAGCGAATGGCCCCAATAGCTGAGTCAAGTCGGCGACTCCACCGGCTTCGGCGACAGCTTCTCCCCCAACAAATTCGCCGTATGCCGTAGCCGATCAATGTCCGCATCCGCCTGCACACCCCGGCTGAAGCAGCACAGGGTGCCATACACCTCGCCGCCAGCCAGGCGCACGGGCGTGCTCAGGTGGGTGCCGATGGGAAAGCCAGGGTCGGGTGCCTGGCCTGCCTTGATGTAGGGCGCGGCGTTCTCGATCTTCTCGGGCAGCCGGCCTTCCACCACGCGCTGGCACCAGCTTTCTTCCACGGGGTCGGACATGCCGGGCTCCAGGGGCGAGAAGTCGGGCGCGCTGTCCACCGCCTGGATGGCGCGGCGGCCGTCTACAAATTGGGAGACAAAGGCGACGTCCATGCCCAGGCGCTTGCGCAGCAGTTGCAGCACCGCAAGCACTACGGCGGGGAGTTCGTGGTCGGCTTCGTCACTGGTGGCGACCAGGAGCTCGGTGATGGTGACGTCGAGGTCGTCGGGGTGGTAGTCGAACATGTGCATACCCACCAGTCTAAACCGCGACCTGGCAGTACAGCCGTAAGCAAGGTCGAGTTTCGGTATCGAATCGCACACCGGTTGCGGGCGCCTGGCCAACGCCGCTTTTGCAGAACTATGTTGGCAGGTCTGGCTACCGGGGCAAGCGTGGGGAGGGGCGCGCCCCCCTCTCCATGTGCCTTTTCGCCTGCCACCCCTGGGCAGGCTGGGCAGGCGGGCTCAGACCGGCGCCGCCGCCGCTGGCACCTTCAACAACCCATCGGCCTTGAACATGGCCCGAATCCCGCGCACGGCCTGCCGGATGCGGGCTTCGTTCTCGATCAGCGCAAACCGCACGTACTCATCCCCCTGGTCGCCAAAGCCGATACCGGGCGAGACGCAGACCTTGGCCTTGTCGAGCAGTTGGCGCGCGAATTCGAGCGAGCCCAGGGCGCGGTAGGGTTCGGGGATGCGGGCCCATATGTACATGCTGGCCTTGGGGCAGTCCACGGCCCAGCCGGATTCTGTCAAGCCTTTGTACAGCACGTCGCGGCGGCGCTGGTACTGGGCGGCGATGTCTTTCACGCACTGCTGGTCACCCTCGAGCGCGGCAATGGCCGCGACCTGCAGGGGGGTGAAGGTGCCGTAGTCGTGGTAGCTCTTGATGCGTGCCAGTGCGGCCACGAGGTCGGGGTTGCCGACCATGAAGCCCACGCGCCAGCCGGCCATGTTGTAGCTTTTGGAGAGGGTGAAGAACTCCACGGCCACGTCCTTGGCGCCGGGCACTTCCATGATGCTGGGGGCGCGGTAGCCGTCGTAGACGATGTCGGCATACGCCAGGTCGTGCACCACCAGGATGTCGTGCTTCTTGGCCAGGGCGATCACGCGCTCAAAGAACGACAGTTCCACGCACTGCGCAGTGGGGTTGCTGGGGAAGCCGAAGATCATCATCTTGGGCTTGGGGTAGCTGCCGCGGATGGCTTTTTCGAGCTCGGCAAAGAAGTCGACGTCGGGTGCCACGGGCACGCTGCGGATGTCGGCCCCGGCGATGACGGCACCGTAGATGTGGATGGGGTAGCTCGGGTCGGGCACGAGCACGGTGTCGCCCCGGTCCAGCGTGGCCAGCATGAGGTGGGCCAGCCCTTCCTTGGAGCCGATGGTGACGATGGCCTCGGTGTCGGGGTCGATGTCCACGGCATAGCGGTCCTTGTACCAGTGGCTGATGGCGCGGCGCAGGCGGGGGATGCCCTTGCTGGCGGAGTAGCCGTGGGTGTCGGGCCGCTGGGCCACCTCGGTGAGCTTGGCCACGATGTGCGGCGGGGTCGCGCCATCGGGGTTGCCCATGCTCATGTCGATGATGTCCTCGCCACGGCGGCGGGCCGCGAGTTTGAGCTCGGCCGTGATGTTGAAGACGTAGGGGGGTAGGCGATCAATGCGCGCAAAGCGGCGCTTGCCCTGAGAAGCAGACATGCTGGTGAACTTTCACGTAAGCGCCCGGAACCGTCCGAGCGACGTGGCTGGCAGAAAGGCCGGCCCGCATTCAATGTACATCAAACGCTGTGTTCGTTCCTCACATTGCGGCGGTGTCGCACCGCCGCTACGCTCAGGCTTTCAGGCCTGCGCTGGCGCGTGTGGTGGCCTTTTCGCTCGACATGGACCACGCGAAGATGCCCACGCCGCAGATGCCCAGCACCACGCCCACCCAGCCAGTGGAGGTCCACCCCAGGCCGGCCGCAATGGACATGCCGCCCAGCCAGGCGCCCAGGGCGTTGGCGGCGTTGAAGGCCGAGTGGTTGAGCGCGGCAGCCAGGGTCTGCGCGTGGCCCGCCACATCCATCAGGCGGATCTGCAGTGCGGGGCCGATGGCGACCAACGTGCCCAGGAAGAAGGTGGAGAGCGCGGCCGTGACGGGATGGTGGGCCGCAGGCACGGACAGCGCCAGCACCACGATGGACCACAGCAAGACTTTGCCCACGGTGGGCATGAGGGCCTTGTCGGCCATGCGCGAGCCGACGATGTTGCCCACCACCATGCCCAGGCCGAACAGCGCGAGCACGAAGGGCATGAGCGCAGGCGGCATGCCGGCCACTTCGAGCAGGGTGGGCTTGATGTAGCTGAACACAGCGAACATGCCGCCAAAGCCGATGGCGCCGATGCCCAGGGTGAACCACACCTGTTTGCGCGCCAGGGCGCCCAGTTCGCGCAGCGGGCTGGCGCCGTGCGATGCGGGCATGTCGGGCACCCACAGGCGCACCATGACCACGGCGGCCACGGCGATGAGCCCCACGAAGACGAAGGCCGCGCGCCAGCCGAAATGCTCGCCCAGCGCGGCGGCAATGGGCACGCCCACCAGCGTGGCGGTGGTCAGCCCCAGCATGACCCAGCCCACGGCGCGCGCGCGGCGCCCCGGGGGTGCCAGCGCGGCGGCCACCAGGGCCGCCACGCCGAAGTAGGTGCCGTGCGGCAGACCGGTGAACAGGCGCATGGCGCTGAGCGATGCGTAGCCCGGCGCCAGGGCCGATGCGAAGTTGCCCAGCGCGTACACCACCATCAATGCCATGAGCAGAGCACGCCGGCCCCAGTTGGCGCACAGCACGGCCAGCACCGGCGCGCCCACCACCACGCCCAGCGCGTAGGCGCTGATGACGTGGCCGGCCTGCGGAATGCTCACGTTGATGTCGCGCGCCACCTCGGGCAGCAGGCCCATGATGACGAATTCACCCGTGCCGATGGAAAATCCGCCCACCCCCAGGGCCAGCACGGCGCGCACCAGGGTGCGGTCGTCGGTGGGGGTGTGGGCGATGGGCGACGACGTGGGTGACAGGGGCGCGGTCATGGCGGCAACAACAACAGGGCAGCACTGCACCGCACTCCATGGTGCAACGCAGGACATACGGGGGTGGAGAAGAAACTGAGTTACAGGGGTAAACCCGAACCCTGTAACCATAGCACGCCCGGCCAAAACGCGCTGGCTCCGGGCCTGCTACGCTGGAGCCTTCGTTCCCAACCAAGGCCAGCGAATGACCGCACCCCAGAGCACCGCAGACGAACTTGCCAGTACCGTACAGGTGCTGGCCTTCGACATCTTTGGCACCGTGGTGGACTGGCATGGCAGCATCGTGCGCGAGATGCAGGCGCTGTACCCGGCCATCGACGGCGATGCCTTTGCCATTGCCTGGCGCAGCGGCTACCAGCCGGCCATGGCGCGGGTGATGCGCGGCGAGCAGGGCTGGACGCGCATCGACGAGCTGCACCGCATGATTCTGGACGAGATGCTGCCGCGCTTTGGCCTCACGCACCTGACGGAGGCCGAGCGCTGGCACCTGAACCGCGTGTGGCACCGGCTGGACCCCTGGGCCGACAGCGTGGCCGGGCTCACGCGGCTAAAAACCAGGTTCACCATCACCACGCTGTCGAACGGCAACATCGGCCTGCTCACCAACATGGCCAAGCGCGCGGGCCTGCCATGGGATTGCATACTGAGCGCCGAGGTGTTCCGCGCTTACAAGCCCAGCCCCGACACCTACCTGGGCGTGGCGCGCACCTTTGACCTGGAGCCCGCGCAGGTGGCGCTGGTGGCGGCGCACCACGACGACCTGGCGGCGGCACGCGGCTGTGGGCTGCGCACCATGTATGTGGAGCGGCCGCTGGAGTTTGGGGCGGCGCACCCGAAGGACATTTCGGCACAGGCAGGGAACGATCTGCACAGCACCCGCCTGACCGACCTTGCAACCCAATTGAGCTGCTGACAAGGCCTATCGCGCAGCCACCAGCAGCTGCACGAACATCTGCACCTTGGCATGGCACTCGGGGCTGATGGAGGTGAACTCCAGCCCCGCCAGCCACTGGCCACCCTCGGGCTTCAAGGTGATGACGCGGGCATACACGTCGGTGGCGTGGTATTCGACCAGGGTCAAATCGAATTCGAGCTTGAGCTCGCTGTGCAGGGCCAGCTCTTCGGTCATCTCCACCAACAGGCCGTGGTAGCCGATGTCGCGGATGGCGGCGTGCACGATCTGCGGCACGATGATCTTGTCCTGAATGCGTTGGCACAGGCAGGGCAGGCGCGTGTCCACGCGGTGGCTGCGGCGAAACTCCTGGCGCGGCACCTTGAGCTTGCGCGAGGGGATGGCCACCAGCTCGCGCAGGCCCACAGGCTGCTGGCGCCCCTTGACGTAGACCTGCATGGGGGCCGACGCCGACACCAGCCCCCAGCAGCGCTGGTAGGTGGCCTCGCTGATGAGCACCTGCCCGCGCAGGCTGAAGGCCTCGATGCGCGAAGCGAGGTTGACCTCTTCGCCGATGACGGTGTATTCGGAGTACACATCCGACCCGAAGCGCCCGGCCATCACCGTGCCGGTGTTCACGCCGATGCCCAGGAAGACTTCGGGCAGGCGTTCGCGCATGTGGGCCAGGTTCAGGTCGCGCATGGCCATCTGCATCTCTACCGCGCACATCAGGGCGCGGTCCACGTCGTCCTCGCGCGCCACGGGTGCGCCGAAGAGCACCATGATGGAGTCGCCCATGAACTTGTCGATGGCGCCGCCATGCTTGAAGACCACCTCGCTGAGCATGGCGAGGCACCGGTTGAGCGCAGGGATCACCACGCCCGCAGGCAGCGATGCCGACAGCGCCGTGAAGCCGCGCAGGTCGGCCAGCAGGATGGTGACCTCGCGCGGAGCCACCGACAGGCCTTCATTGAGCACGCCATCGGGCCCCTCGCTGCCGCGCAGGATGGCGGCCATCTCGGCCGTGGCCGACTCACTCAGCGTGGCGCCGGTTTCGCGGGCAATCAGCGCCTGCAGGCGGCGCAGGGCATCGTGGTTGAATTCTTTGTGCATGGGCGGCAAGCGCAAGGGTTCCAATGAGAAGGGCCGGGGCCATGGAGGCACCCGCCAGCCAGAATAGGGGCGCGCCGGGCCATCGGTCAAGCCGCCCGCGGGAAAACGACCAGGAAAAACAACCAGCGAGTGGGCGCGGCGGGCCTGGCACAGCAGCACAGCAGCTCGTGCGCGTGCGCACTGTGCGGGCATTCAAACTGCCAAAGCCCCTGTCGGGTCATCCACCCACTGGCGCTGCACACAGTGGAAGGCAGCGCGCGCGGGGTCGTAGTCCCAGCGCGCAGCCCAGCGCAGCACCTTGTCGGGGTCGTGCGCGTCGGCCTCGTGGCTCAGGATGACCAGGCTGTTGGGGTAGCCATGGCGCAGGCGGTGCGATACGGCCGTGCCGGCCTGGCTGACCCACAGGCCGGGCAGCGGCTGCAGCAGGCCGGCGGCGTGGGCGTGGCCGGACAGCAGCATCTGTGCACCGGCGTCGCGCCAGCGCAGCAGAGCCTCTTCGGCGCGCGCAGGCCGGTGTTCCTTGTCCTGCGCATTGCGCGCGGTGAGCGGGTGGTGGGCGACGACGATGCGCCAGGGCTCTTCGTAGGCTTCGGCCAGCTGTTTCTCGACCCGCGCGATCTGCGCGCTGGAGAGGCTGCCGCGCTCATGCCGCCAGGGCCGGGTGGTGTTCACGCCGACGATGAAGAAGCGGCCCAGGTGCCGCACGGGCTCCAGGTCCTTGCCGAACTCGTGCTCGAAGCGCTTGTAGGCCCGGCCCCAGCGCAGCCACCATGCGAACAGCGGCAAATCATGGTTGCCGGGCAGCACCACCGTGGCGCCGGCATCGAGCCCACGGATGAAGCTGGCCGCCTGCGCGAACTGGGGGGCGGTGGCGCGCTGCGTGACGTCGCCCGAGACCACCACCACCGACACCCCGAGCTGGCGCGCCAGGGCCTGCACCGCCCGGCAGACGACGGGCTCGTGCGCGCCGAAGTGCAGGTCGGACAGGTGCATCAGAACGGACATGGGGCGTAGGGTACAGGCGCTGCAGAAGATCAGGAAGCCGCCACGGCTGCTGCTGCACCCAGCGCAGGCAGAGGGACGACAGCGGGAGCAGCGGGTTCGACGGCCACCTGCTCATGCTGCGCAGCGGCGGCGCCATCCCGGTCGAGCGTGGTGCGCGTGACCAGCCACAGGGGTTGGTCGTGTACCCGAAAGCGCAGCGGCGGCGCCATCCATTCGCGCTCGCCGTCAAACGCCACCTTCACCTGCGCGGGGCGCCAGCTGGCGGGGGCCACCGTCATCTCGGCGCAGGCGATGCTGGTCACGGCGTTGTCGCGCGCCAGCTGGCCGGTGGCCGCGTGCCATACCGTGCGGGCCACGGCCCAGCGGTCCTGCGGTTGCAGCAGCACGACGCCGAGCTGCCCGCCATCGGCCACGGATTGGGCTTGCTCCAGCCCCATTCGGTCCAGTTGGAGCGGGTTGTTGCCGACGAACAGGGTGGTGACCAGGTGCTCCTCCTGCTGGGCCTGGGCACCTTCGTGCGTGCGCATGATCACGCGCCAGCGCCGCCCGCCGGCGGGGCGGAACATGCTCCACACTGCGGACAGGATGGCCACCATGCGCGAGCGGCCAAAGCGCTTGGAGGCCATCTCGCGCTCGGCCAGCAGGCGCGGGTACAGGCCCACGGCGGCGTTCACCACGAACATGCGCTCGTTGACGAAGCCGACCTGCACGGGGCGCATGTCGCTGCGCTCCATGGCGTGCAGCATGTCCTGCACGGCCACCTCGGGGTCGAGCGCCAGGCCATGCTCGCGGCTGAAGTAGTTGAACGTGCCCATGGGTATCACGCCCATGGGCACAGCCTCGCGCAGGGCCGCCGCAGCTACTGCGTTTATGGTGCCGTCGCCCCCGGCAGCCACGACCAGCCCGCCATCGGCCTGCGCATCGCGCACGGCCTTGTAGGCCAGGTCGACGATGTCGCCACGCTCGTCAGGCACATGCCACACCACGTCATGCGCATGGGCGGCAAAGGCCCCTTCGAGCTTGGCACGCACCAGGTCGAAATCAGCACCCGGGCGCTTGGGCACCACGAGGTGGATGCGCCCATGGGGGTGGACGGCAGGGGGGCGAGGGGCAGTGGTCATGGATGAAAGGCGGGCTCCGATAAGACGGCATGGCGCCGCTGCACCCATGGTGCCCTGGCCACCGGCGCGCCACTGTCAGCCACGGCGCTGTGAAGCTGTCGGCGCCTTGTCCTACATTCACGCCCGGCGCGAAGGGGTGATGCGCGCTGCGGTACAACAGGCAGCATCGACCCGACACCCACCTACAACTGCTGCTGTTGCCAACCGATCCCATGCAAGCCACCGCCATCGGCACCCTGATCTCCAACCACCCTCTGGGCTGGTGGCTGGCCGGCCTGGTGCTGGCCAGCCTGGCCGGGCCCCTGGCCCTGTGGGGCCTGCGCGCCGTGCGCCAGCGCGGGGGGCCGCTGCTGCAGCGCACGCTGCCCATGGCCATCGATCCGCGCTGGGCCCTGCTGGCGGGCATGCTGGGCACCGCCTGTGCCATGGTGCTGGCCGGCAGCGTGATCGCCGAGCTGGCCGAAAGCGGCAGCGAGCAGGGCGGCGACTGGGGTGCGGTGGACGACGCCATTGCCAACGCCCTGCGCCTGCATGCCGCCACCGGGGTGCTGCGTTTCTTTGCCACCCTCACCCACCTGGGCGACACCGCCGTGCTCACCGCGCTCACGGCCCTGGTGGCAGCCGCCCTGTGGTGGCGCGGCCACCGCCTGCTGGCCACGGGCTGGCTGGCGGCCCTGGCGGGCAATGGGGCGCTGACGCGCATTTTGAAAAGCATTTTTGAACGCGCCCGGCCCGAGCACCTGCACCATGGCGTGGCGCAGGCCGATGGCTACAGCTTCCCCAGCGGGCACAGCAGCGCCTCGATGGTGGCCTACACCCTGCTGGCCTACCTGGCCACGCGCCTGCTGCCACCGCGCTGGCATGTGCCCTGCGTGGTGCTGGCAGGCATGCTGGTCTTCACCACCGGCTGGAGCCGCATGGTGCTGCAGGTGCACTATGCCAGCGACGTGCTGGCCGGCTGGCTGCTGGGCGGCACCTGGATGGTGTGCACGGTGCTGGTGATCGAGAGCGTGGCGCGCTGGCGGCACCGGGGGGATGCAGCCTGCACGACCGCAGCCTGATCAGATGGCCACCAGGTTGCGGATGCCCTTGGCTTCCATCTCGTTGCCTGGCCCGCGCGCGATGACTTCGCCGCGCTCCATGACAAGGTACTGGTCGGCGAGTTCCTGCGCGAAGTCGTAGTACTGCTCGCACAGCAGGATGGCCATCTCGCCCTTGTCGGCGAGCATACGGATGACGCGGCCGATGTCCTTGATGATGCTCGGCTGGATGCCTTCGGTGGGCTCGTCCAGGATCAACAGGCGTGGCCCCGGTGCGAGGGCGCGCGCAATGGCCAGTTGCTGCTGCTGCCCGCCCGAGAGGTCGCCGCCACGGCGGCGCAGCATCTGCTTGAGCACCGGAAACAGCTCGTACAGGTGCGGCGGCACGGGGGTGGAGCCGCTCTTGTAGGCCAGGCCCATGCGCAGGTTTTCTTCCACCGTGAGGCGGCCGAAGATCTCGCGGCCCTGCGGCACGAAGCCGATGCCTGCGCGGGCGCGGTCGTAGGGGGTGGCCTTGTCGATGGGTTTGCCATCGAAGCTGATGGCGCCGCTCTTGATGGGGACGAGGCCCATGAGGCTTTTGAGCAGGGTGGTCTTGCCGACGCCGTTGCGGCCGAGCAGGACGGTGACCTTGCCGGGTTCGGCGGTGAGGCTCACGTCGCGCAGGATGTGGGAGCCGCCGTAGTACTGGTTGATGTTTTGGACGGTGAGCATGTTGGTTGGCCTATGTCTGGTGCCTATGGTTACTTCTGCTCTTGTGCAGAGGGCGGAGGCCGGGTCTCGGCCCGGCGGCCGAGGTACTTGTTCTTTGCTTCGCCAAAGAAAAGTACCCAAAAGAAAGGCGACCCCGCTGCCCGTGTCCCCACTCGCCCGGTGGGCGAGTGGGGCAGCCTGCGATGCTCGGTCCTGGGGTGCGCCGAAGAACTCCCTGCGCTGCCTCTGCGAGGCAGCTCCGGTCAGACAGCTTCGGCGAGCCAGACAACGATGCGCGTGTCCTTCGGCACGCGCTCACCCCAGGCCCTGCGCTTTTCGGCACGGTCAGAAGGGGGTGGGGGCGGGCTCCATACGGGCCATTGCTTCGCTCGGCCTCAACTGCCTCGCTGCGCTTGGCCTGGTCAGAGCGATCGCGCCAGTTGCGTCGGCAGCGCGCAGCGCGTACCCGACACCCGGCGCAGCTGCGAAAGCAGCAGCCGTGCGGTACCCGCTGCCCACCCCTGCTGGCTGCGCCGAGAAGCGCAGGGCCTGGGGTGGGTGCGTGTGCCGAAGGACACACGCACTTCGTCATCTGGCTTGCCGCAGCTGTTTGAACGGAGTTCGCCCGAAGGGGGAACGCAGTGAGTTCTGCGGCACCACCCCAGGTCCGAGCATCGCAGGTTGCCCCCTTCGCCCAACGGGCGAAGGGGGACGCAGACTGGGGGTCGCCTTTTCTTTGCCTACTTTCTTTTGGCGACGCAAAAGAAAGTAGGTGCGCCGCCGGGCGCACACCCCGGCCTCCGACCTCAACCAAAGCACAGAAGAACGAAGAGCAGCAACCCATCACCGCCCCAGATAAACCTCAATCACCCGCTCATCCGCCTGCACCTGGTCCAGCGTCCCCTGCGCCAACACAGACCCATCGCACAAGACCGTAACGATCTCAGAAATAGTGCGAATGAACCCCATGTCATGCTCCACCACCATCAGAGAGTGCTTGCCCTTCAGGGTCAGGAACAACTCGGCCGTGCGCGCCGTCTCGTCATCCGTCATCCCCGCAACCGGCTCGTCGAGCAGCAACAACTTCGGGTCCTGCATCAGCAGCATGCCGATCTCCAGCCACTGCTTTTGCCCGTGGCTCAAATTCCCAGCCATGCGCGCCACGCTGCCCGCCAGGTGAATCGTGTGCAGGATCTCGGCCAGGCGGTCCGACTGGGCGGAGTCGAGCTTGAAGAACAGGCTCGACGACACGCCCTTGTGGGTCTTGAGCGCCAGTTCGAGGTTCTCGAACACGGTGAGCTGTTCGAACACCGTGGGCTTCTGGAACTTGCGGCCTATCCCCAGGCTGGCGATCTCGGGCTCGCTGTGGCGCAGCAGGTCGATGGTGCTGCCGAAGTACACCGTGCCGCTGTCGGGCCGCGTCTTGCCGGTGATGATGTCCATCATCGTCGTCTTGCCGGCGCCGTTGGGGCCGATGATGCAGCGCAGCTCGCCGGGGGCGATGTCGAGGCTCAGGTTGTTGATGGCCTTGAAGCCGTCGAAGCTCACGTTCACGTCTTCAAGGTACAAAATGCGGCCGTGCGTGATGTCCACCTCGCCGGGCGTGGCGATGCGCGAGAAGCCGGCGGCGCGGCCGCCCGATTCGGTCTGGCCCGGGGCCACCGGTGCGGCCTTGGCCGCAATGCGGCGTGCGCCCTCTTCCATCAGGTCCGGGGTCATTGCGTGCCTCCCTTCTTGTCGTCGCTCTTGTTCTTGCTGCCGAAACCGAATTTCTTCACCAGGCCCACCACGCCGTTGGGCAGGAACAGCGTGACCGCAATGAACAGCGCGCCCAGGAAATACAGCCAGAACTCCGGCGCCGTCACGGTGAGCCAGCTCTTGGCACCGTTGACGATGAAGGCGCCGACGATGGGCCCGATCAGCGTGGCGCGGCCGCCCACGGCCGCCCACACGGCGATCTCGATGGAGTTGGCGGCGCTCATCTCGCCGGGGTTGATGATGCCGACCTGGGGCACGTACAGGGCCCCGGCCACGCCGCACATCATGGCGCTGATGGTCCAGATGGTGAGCTTGTAGGGCAGCGGCGAGTAGCCCGAGAACATGACGCGCGTCTCGGCGTCGCGCACGGCCTGCAGCACACGGCCGAACTTGCTGCGCACCAGCCAGCGCGCCATGAGGAAGAAGCCGAGCAGGGTGAGCCCCGTGAGCACGAACAGCAGCATGCGCATGTTCTGCGTGGCAATCGGCTGGCCCAGGATGCGCTTGAAGTCCGTAAAGCCGTTGTTGCCGCCAAAACCCGTCTCGTTGCGAAAGAACAGCAGCATGGCCGCATACGTCATGGCCTGGGTGATGATGGAAAAGTACACGCCCTTGATGCGCGAGCGGAAGGCGAAGTAGCCGAACACGAAGGCAACCAGGCCGGGAACGGCCACCACCAGGATGAGCGTGGCGAGGAAGCTGTCGGACAGCATCCAGTGCCAGGGCAGTTCCTTCCAGTCGAGAAACACCATGAAATCGGGCAGCTCGCTCTTGTAGTTGCCGTCGCGGCCGATCTGGCGCATGAGGTACATGCCCATCACGTAGCCGCCGAGCGCGAAGAACAGGCCGTGGCCCAGGCTCAGGATGCCGGTGTAGCCCCAGATCAGGTCCATGGCCAGCGCGCAGATGGCGTAGCACATGATCTTGCCGAGCAACGCCACGGCGTAGTCGCTCATGTGGAACACGCTGCCGGCGGGCACCACCAGGTTGAGCAGCGGCGCCAGGGCGCACACCACGATGAGCGCGACGATGAAGGCCGACCAGCCGGTGCGCGTGAGCAGCGGGGCTGGTGCGGGGAGTTGTAGAGAAGGCGTTGAGGTGGTCATGGTATTGCTTGCCCGCTCAGTCGGCTGTGCGGCCCTTCACCGCGAAGATGCCCTGCGGCCGCTTCTGGATGAAGATGATGATGAACACGAGCACGGCGATCTTGGCCAGCACGGCGCCGGCCCAGCCTTCGAGGAACTTGTTGAGCACACCGAGGCCCAGTGCCGCGTACACGGTGCCGGCCAACTGGCCCACGCCGCCCAGCACCACGACCATGAAGGCGTCGACGATGTAGCTCTGGCCCAGGTCGGGGCCGACGTTGCCCACCTGGCTCAAGGCACAGCCGGCCAGGCCGGCGATGCCCGAGCCCAACGCGAAGGCCATGGTGTCCACGCGCGCGGTGTTCACGCCCATGCACGAGGCGATGGGCCGGTTCTGCGTGACGCCACGCACGAACAAGCCCAGGCGCGTGCGCCCGATCAGCCAGCCCATGGACAGCAGCACCGCAATCGCAAAGCCGATGATCACGAGGCGGTTGTAGGGCAGCGTGAGGTTGGAGAGCACCTGCACGCCGCCACTCATCCAGGCGGGGTTTTCCACGCCCACGTTCTGCGCGCCGAAGATCGTGCGCACCAGTTGCATCAGCACCAGGCTGATGCCCCAGGTGGCCAGCAGCGTCTCCAGCGGGCGGCCGTACAAAAAGCGCAGCACGCTGCGTTCGAGCACCGCGCCCACCAGGGCCGAGGCACCGAAGGCCAGCGGCACCGCGGCCACCAGGTACCAGTCGAAGGCGCCGGGCAGGTACTTCTGGAACAGGCCCTGCACAACATAGGTGGCGTAGGCACCGATCATCATCAGCTCGCCGTGGGCCATGTTGATCACGCCCATCAGGCCGTAGGTGATGGCCAGGCCCAGCGCCACCAGCAGCAAGATGGACCCCAGGCTGATGCCCGAGAACGCAGCGCCCAGGCGCTCGCCCCAGGCCAGTTCGCCGTCGATGGCTTTCAGGGCGGCCTGCAGCGCAGCCTTGACCTTGGCGTCCTCTTCCACCGTGACGCGCTCGTTGAGCAAGAGGCGCGTGTCGGGCGTGGCGCTCAGCGACAGGGCCTGCGCGGCGGCGATGCGCTGGGCGGCGTCTTCGCTGCCCAGCAGGGTGGCGGAGCGGGCCAGTTCCAGCTGGGCCTTGATGGCAGGCTGCGTCTCTTGCGCCAGGGCCTTGTCCAGCAGCGGCAGGCGGCCAGCGTCGGGCTCGCGGGTAAGGGCCTTGGCAGCAGCCAGGCGCTTGGCGTCGTCCTTGCCGAACAGGGCCAAGCCGGCCATGGCGGTGTCGATCTCACCGCGCATACGGTTGTTGTTGATGACGTCTTCGGCGTCGTCGGGCACGGGCATGTCGGTGCCGGTGGCGGGGTCGATGCCCTTGCCATCACGCACGATGATGGCGGCCTTGCCCGCGCCGACGACTTTCACCTCGTCATCGGCCAAGGCCTTGAGGAAGGCGGCGATGCGCTCGTCGGGCTGCACGATGGCCTGCTGCACGGCGGCCACGCGGTCGTCGGTGTCGCCGGCGGCCATGGCCAGCGCCTGCTCGGCCGTGAGTGCCTGCGCGGGGCCGGCCCACGCCAGCAGGCACAGCCATGCCATCGAAAGAAATCTGAACATAGTGCGTCAGTCAATGCCTGTGGAGGCACCCCGCGAGGCGGGGCGCGCCCGGAAAGAAAAAAGGGAGGGGCACGGCAGCGCCCCTCCCCTTGCAAGGCGCCTGTCCGCCTTGGGCGATGCCGTTACTTCTTGGCAGGTTCGTCAGGCTTCTTGTCGTTGCCTTCGATGTAGGGGCTCCATGGCTTGGCCTTGACCGGGCCAGGCGTCTTCCACACCACGTTGAACTGGCCGTCGGCCTTGATCTCGCCGATGAACACGCTCTTGTGCAGGTGGTGGTTCTTTTCGTCCATCTTGGAGACGATGCCCGACGGTGCCTTGAAGGTCTGGCCGGCCATGGCGGCGATGACCTTGTCGACATCGGTGCTCTTGGCCTTTTCGACAGCCTGCTTCCACATGTTGATGCCGATGTAGGTGGCTTCCATCGGGTCGTTGGTGAGCGGCTTGTCCTTGTGGCCGGCGATGCCCTTGGCCTTGGCGTAGTCGCCCCACTTCTTGATGAACTCGGTGTTGGCCGGGCTCTTGATGGACTGGAAGTAGTTCCAGGCGGCCAGGTGGCCCACCAGCGGCTTGGTGTCCACGCCGCGCAGTTCTTCCTCGCCCACCGAGAAAGCGACCACAGGCACGTCCTTGGCCTTCAGGCCGGCGTTGCCCAGTTCCTTGTAGAAGGGCACGTTGGAGTCACCGTTGATGGTGGAGACCACGGCCGTCTTGCCGCCCTGGCTGAACTTCTTGATGTCGGCGACGATAGTCTGGTAATCGGCGTGGCCGAAGGGGGTGTACTTCTCATCGATGTCGCTGTCCTTCACGCCCTTGGACTTGAGGTAGGCGCGCAGGATCTTGTTGGTGGTGCGGGGGTACACGTAGTCGGTGCCCAGCAGCACCCAGCGCTTGGCGCTGCCGCCGTCCTTGCTCATCAGGTAGTCCACTGCGGGGATGGCCTGCTGGTTGGGCGCGGCGCCGGTGTAGAACACGTTCTTGGAGAGCTCTTCACCCTCGTACTGCACGGGGTAGAACAACAGGCCGTTCATTTCCTCGACCACGGGCAGCACGGACTTGCGGCTCACAGAGGTCCAGCAGCCGAAGATGACCGAGACCTTGTCCTGGCCGAGCAGCTGCTTGGTCTTTTCGGCGAACAGGGGCCAGTTGGAGGCCGGGTCGACGACCACGGGTTCGAGCTTCTTGCCGAGCACGCCGCCCTTGGCGTTGATCTCGTCGATGGCCATCAGCACGGTGTCCTTGAGCACGGTTTCCGAGATGGCCATGGTGCCCGACAGGCTGTGCAGAATGCCGACCTTGATGGTGTCCTGGGCATGGGCTGGCAGGGCAGACAGGCCAGCGAGCGCAGCGACGGCCGCGAGGGCCTTGAGGGAATAACGACGTTGCATGTGTGCTTCTCCAGTAGAGGGGTTCAAACCGCTTCGCCCGATGGCCCTGTGGGGCTGATGGATCGGTCGATGGAATGGATTCTGGAGACAGGCCCCCGGATCGGAAATACGCCGGGTGGCGTACACGGCCGGTTACATGCAGGCCAAGGAACGCCTCCCGACCCATGCGATGCGGTCGATATCAGCTATCAAAAAGTGAGTGAAATTCGTATCCACCGCATACGCCACAGGCGGCGCGCGGCCACCAGCTCAGCGCGCCGGCCGCTTGAGCGCGTGCACGGTGGTGGTCTTGCGCACCGGGCTGGAGAGCACCAGCGAGGTGGTCACGCCGCCGTGGCGGGCCAGCGCATCGACCACGCGCTGCAGGTCTTCGGGCTCGGCGATGGCGCAGCGCACGATGAAGCAGTCCTCACCGGTCACGCGGTCGGCTTCGAGCACCTCGGGCATGGTCTCGAACAGCTTCACATAGGGCGTGATGCCGGCGTGCGTGGTCTGTATGCGGATGAGGGCCTGCAGGCGCACGCCGATGGCGCGCAGGTTGACGCGGGCGCCGTAGCCCTCGATCACACCGGCATCTTCGAGCTTGCGCACGCGCTCGCTCATGGCCGGCTGCGACAGGCCGATGCGCTTGCCCAGGGCGGCCAGGCTCTGGCGGGCGTCGGCCTGCAGGGCTTCGAGGATGAGCCAGTCTTTCTTGTCGAGTTGCATGGTGCTGCGTGTGGAAAAGGGGTTGCGCCGGGGCCGATCATCCATCGGTTTGGTGCCCATTGTTCCGATGCCCTGCCCTTCCCGTGCAGCGCGTGGGGGGCTATCGTCTGGAGCGTGTTCACGGTCTTTTCAGGAAACAAAACCATGCTGCAGTTGGTTGGAATGCTCGATTCGCCCTATGTCCGCCGCGTCGCCATCGCGCTCACGGTGCTCGACGTGCCGTTCACGCACCTGCCGCTGTCGGTGTTCAGCACCTTCGATGCGTTCGGCCGCATCAACCCGGTGGTCAAGGCCCCCACCCTGGTCTGCGACGACGGCGGCGTGCTCATGGATTCGACGCTGATACTGCAGTGGGCGGCCACGCTGTCCTTGCACCGGCTGCAGCCCGCAGGCGGCCCGGCGCTGCGGCGCGCGCTGCACCTCACAGGCCTGGCACTGGCCGCATGCGAAAAGGCGGTGCAGATCGTCTACGAGCACCAGCTGCGGCCCGCCGAGAAGCTGCACACGCCCTGGCTGCAGCGCGTGACCGGCCAGTTGCTGGCCGCTTGCGCGCTGCTGGAGGCAGAACTGGCGCGCGAGCCCTTGCCCGCGCCCGCGCAGGAAATCGGCGACGCGGGCATCACCAGCGCCGTGGCCTGGGGTTTCATGCAGATGATGGTGCCCGACACCGTGGCGGCGGCTGGCTACCCGGCGCTGGCGGCCTATGCCGAGCAGGCGGAGCGGTTGCCGGCCTTTGCGGCACTGCCTGCGCGCTGAATCGGACCCTTGTGTCGCCTGGGCGCGTCGCGCCGGGACCCCTGCCGGTATACGATGGCCCCCTACCCATCGCTCCGACGAGAGGCAGGCAACAACCATGGTGAAACGACGCACAGTGCTCTGGGGAGGCGCCGCCACGGCCGGCGCGCTGGTGATCGGCTGGGGCGCGCTGCCCCCGCGCCAGCGCCTGCGCACGGGCGCGCCCCTGCCCACGGCGGGCGGCCAGGCAGCGCTCAACGGCTGGCTCAAGATCGGGGCCGACAACACCGTCACGGTGATGATGGCCAAGGCCGAGATGGGCCAGGGCACGCACACCGGGCTGGCCGCCATCCTGGCCGAGGAGCTCGATGCCGACTGGCCCCAGGTGCGGCTGGAGATGGCGCCCATCGACGACATCTACAACAACCTGGCCACCGTGGTCGATGGTCTGCCCTTCCATCCCGACAACGATGGGTCGATGAAGGCGGTGGCCGGCTGGCTCACCGCCAAGACCATGCGCGAGGTGGGTGTGATGATGACCGGCGGCTCCTCCAGCATCAAGGATCTGTGGCAGCCCATGCGCGAGGCCGGGGCCAGCGCCCGGGCCATGCTGGTGCGCGCGGCGGCCGCGCAATGGAACGTGCAGGCCACCGAATGCAGCGTGCAGGCAGGCGTGGTGGAACACGCCTCGGGCCAGCGCGCCAGCTTTGGCGAGCTGGCGGCCCTGGCCGCGCAGCAGCCGCTGCCGGGCAAGGTGGCGCTCAAGGAGGCGGCGCAGTTTCGCCTGATCGGCAAGCCGCTCACGCGCATCGAGGCACGCGGCAAGCTCGACGGCACGGCTGTTTTCGGCATCGACGCCAACCCGCCCGGTCTGCTGCATGCCGCCGTGGTGATGTGCCCCACGCGCGGCGGCAAGGTGGCGCGCATGGACGGCGCCGCCGCCGAACAGCTGCCCGGCGTGAAGAAGGTGCTGACCGTGGACGCCCTGAACGGCGGCACCGGCGCGGTGGCCGTGATCGCCGATACGCCCTGGCATGCGCGCAAGGCCGTGGCCGCAATCACGGTGGAATGGGACCACGGCCCGGCGGCCGCCCTGTCGAGCGCGGCGGTGTACACGCAACTGGCCCAGGCGCTGGACCAGGCCAAGGGCTTTGGCTACCACCAGAGCGGTGATGCCGAGGTGGCCATGCAGGGTGCGGCGCGCACCGTCACGGCCGACTACCGCGCCCCCTACCTGGCCCATGCGGCACTGGAGCCCATCAACTGCACGGTGCAGTTCAAGGACGGCGCGGCCACGGTGTGGACCTCCACCCAGGTGCCCGACCTGGCGCGCACCGCCGCCGCCAAGGTGCTGGGCATTGCCGAGGACAAGGTGGACGTGCAGCAGTTGCTGCTGGGCGGCGGCTTCGGCCGCCGGCTGGAAGTGGACTACGTGGCCCAGGCCGCCGCCATTGCCCGCGCCGCCGGTGGCGCGCCGGTCCAGACGCTGTGGACGCGCGAGCAGGACACGCAGCACGACTTCTACCGCCCCGCATGCATGGCCCGCTTCAAGGCCGGCTTTGATGGCCAGGGCCGGCTGGTGGCCTGGGACAACCTCTCGGTGGGCCAGGCCATCGTGCCGCAGGTGCTCGGCCGCATCTTCGGCCTGCCCGGGGGCGGGCCGGACAAGACCACCTCGGAAGGCGCCTTCGACCAGCCCTACGAATGGCCCAACGCACGCATTGCGCACGAGATCATCGCGCTGCCGCTGCCGGTGGGCTTCTGGCGCTCGGTCGGGCATTCGCACCAGGCCTTCTTCAAGGAAAGCTTCATGGACGAGGCGGCCGCTGCGACTAGGCAGGACCCGGTGGCCTTTCGCGCCGGCCTGTTAAAAAAGCATCCGCGCCATCTGCATGTGCTCACAAGGGCGGCCGAGCTGGCAGGCTGGGCCCAGCCGCTGGCAGCCGATGCTTCGGGAGCGAAACGCGCCCGGGGCATTGCGCTGCACCAGTCCTTCGGCTCCATCGTGGCGCAGGTGGCCGAGGTGTCGGTGGCAGCAGACAGCAAGGCCATCCGCGTGCACCGCGTGGTCTGCGTGATCGACTGCGGCGCGGCCATCAACCCCAACCTCATCACCCAGCAGATGGAGAGCGCCGTGGTCTTCGGCCTCACGGCCGCGCTGCATGGCGAGATCACCGTGGACAAGGGCCAGGTGCAGCAGGCCAACTTCCACGACTACCCGCTGCTGCGCATGGCCGAGTGCCCGCGCATCGAGGTGCACATCGTGCCAAGCACCGAGCCGCCCGAGGGCGTGGGCGAGCCGGGCGTGCCGCCCATCGCTCCCGCCGTGGCCAACGCCCTCTTCGCGCTGAACGGCCAGCGCCTGCGCAGCCTGCCGCTGCGCCTGGCCTGAACCAACCCGGAGCCTCTTCCATGCCCACCACCCTTCGCATCAACGGCAAGGCCGTCGCCGTCAACGCCGAGCCCGATACCCCCCTGCTGTGGGTGCTGCGCGGCGAACTGCACATGAACGGCACCAAGTTCGGCTGCGGCATGGCGCTGTGCGGCGCCTGCACCGTGCACCTGAACGGCGAGCCCACGCGCGCCTGCGTCACACCGCTGTCGGCGGTGGGCGAGGCCGACGTGACCACCATCGAAGGCCTGGTCGGCCCCCAGGCCGAGGCCCTGCGCAACGCCTGGATTGCGCTGGATGTGGCCCAGTGCGGCTACTGCCAGAGCGGCCAGCTCATGTCGGCCTGCGCGCTGCTGGGCAAAACCGCGCGCCCCACGGATGCGGACATCGACGCTGCCATGTCGGGCAATGCCTGCCGCTGCGGCACCTACCCGCGCATCCGCGCAGCGATCCACCAGGCCGCTGGCGGCAAGGCGGGCTAGCTGGCTAGCGCCCGGCCCTGGGCGGGGTCTGGATCGGGTTCGGGTTCGGGTTCGAGCACGATGAGCATGTCGGCGCGGGCTGGGGGCGACGGTGCAGCCACCTGCACGTTGTTGCGGCCCGCCTGCTTGGCCCGGTAGAGCGCCTTGTCGGCGGTGTTGACCAGCTCCTCGAAGCCAGCGCCAGGCTCGGCGTACAGGGTGGCCAAGCCGATGCTCACCGTGACGGTGACGCAGGCGCCCTCCGCATCCACGGGCACGTTGTGGTCCGATACGCCCTGGCGCAGCAGCTCGGCCAGGCGCAGAGCACCGGGGGCATCGATGCCCGGCAGCACGATGACGAACTCTTCGCCCCCGTAGCGGGCCACGATGTCCACCGCCATGCGCGAGCGCGCCAGACAGGCCTGGGCCACCGCGCAGATCACCCGGTCACCCGCCAGGTGGCCCCAGGCGTCGTTGACGGCCTTGAAATGGTCGATATCCACCACCATCAGCGACAGCGGCTGGCCCAGCTGCGCGGTGCGTTGGCACTCGCGGGCGCCCAGGTCCATCAGCGTGCGCCGGTTGGACAGGCCGGTGAGCGCATCGCAGGCAGCCAATTGTTCCAGCGCCGTGTTGAGCTGCTGCAGCAGCGCGTTCTGCTCGCGCAACTGGCGGTTGATCTGTGCGATCTCGTCTTCCTTGCGCTTGCGGTCGTCGATGTTGAAGGTCACTCCGATCAGGCGCTTGCCCGGGGTATCGGTATGGCCGTCCATGATGCGGCCGTAGTTGGCATACCAGACCCATTCGCCGCTCTTGGCGCGCAACCTGAACTCGCAGCGGTACTGCGGCGTGATGCCCGACATGTGGTCGGACACGGCTTGCTGCACCGTCCCCAGGTCATCGGGGTGGAACAGGCCGTAGACGTCCTGCAGGCCCGAGACGATCTCCTCCTCGGTGAAGCCCAGCTCCAGGAAGGTCTTGGTGGCCTTGCGGGTCACGTTGCCGGTGACCAGATCGTTCTCCCACAGGTCCAGGCCGGCCGCTTCCAGGGCCAGCTCCAGCCGCTCCCGGTTCAGGTCTGCTTCACCCATGGCGGCCAGCCGGTTCAGGCCGAAGGCATCGCGCCTGCGTAGCCGATGTTGCGCAGCAGCGCTGCGAACGATGCCACCACGCCCGGCGTGCTGTACAGCTGGGGTGCCGTGGCCACCTGGATCACGCTGACCTGCTTGCCCGTGCTCTGGCCGGTGGCGGCATTGAAGTAGACCGCGAGGTCGTCGCTGGCGTTGGAGAAGCCCCGGCCCGTGCTTTCGGAGTAGTAGCAGATCGAGTCGGGCGCGATGATGTCGGGCGAGGTGCTCGCCGTGCTGTACATGATCAGGTTCTCGTTGAGGTTGTACAGGTAGTGTGTTGCCGTGCTCTGGCTGGGATCCTGGGCATTGTCCAGGCGAATGACCCCTGAGTCCAGCGAGGACGTGCTGGAGGTGGATTGCGTGACCGCCGTGATGTAGAAATTGGTCAGCACCGCCTGGGCCGCGCGCCCGGTCAGCTGGGTGATGTTGGCGGCCACGGCCGCCGTGGAAGGCGGCGTCTGCGCCTTCAGCAGCGAAAGCCCCAGCTGGCGCGCCTGCTCCAGCGTGCCGGGAATGTAGTTGCCCGACAGCGCGTAGCCATTGCCCTTGTTGGACGGCCACATGGCGATGCCCGAGTACCCGCCAAAACCGCCGACCACCCCGCCCGCCAGCGTTTCCACCTTGTCCGCCGTGGGCGCACCCAGCACGGCCGATTCGACCAGCGGCGAAGGGGGGGCGTCGCTGGCCAGCGCGCAGGGGCAGGGAGCCAGTTGCGCGCTGCCCGTGAAGGTGGTCTGCGGCAGCTCGGGTACCGCGCGGCCTGCACCGTCGCCATTGACCACGTAGATCGTGCCGCGGGACATTCCGGCCCCGATCAGGGGCACCAGCGAGTTGATGGGGCCGATTTCGACCGGAATCACGCAGCCCAGCGGCCAGCCGGTGGCCTGTTCGAACACCTGCGAGGTGTTGGTGATGGAGTTCTGGATGGCAGTGAGGGTCAGCCCGTCGGCGGCATCGGGCGAGCCCATGATGGCCAGCACGCAGGCAGGGGTGGCGCCATCGTAGTCCTTGACGGTCACCGGCGTAAAAGTGCCCTGCTGCGCAAGCTGCCCGAGGATGGTGCAGGCGTCGCCGTAACTGCCTCCGCCGCCACTTGCAAGAATTGCAGCACCCGCTGCGATGGCCTCCAGATCGTCCAGCCCATAGGTATACACAGCGCCCATTGGAATCCTCCCCTTTGAATGGCTGGCACGATACGCCATGCCGCTTGATTGTCAACCCGCAGCATACAGCGGCGCCACAGCGCCTGGAAAGCACTCTGGCCGGGTGCGGCCGCTTCGCCTATGCTCCGTACAGCCCCATTTTCCCGAGCGCACCCGAGCGAACACCATGAGCCACACCGAAACCTCCGTCATCTACGGCACCGAAGACCTGTTGATCAGCCTGTGCAACTCGGTCACCCGCGTGCTCAATGTCGCCACCCACAGCCAGATCCACTACTCGGGCATGGTGCAGCGCATCAGCAAGACCTGCCTGAAACCCGACATCGGCTGCTTCGTGCTGTTCGACGGCGGCTTCTCGGGGCTGGTGATCATCAATTTCTCGGCCCAGGCGGCCATGGAGCTGTATTCGAGCTACCTGCTGAACATGGGTATGTCCAAGGACGACCTGGTCACCTCCTACACCTCGGACGAAGTGAGCAACGTGATGGGCGAGCTCATGAACCAGGTGGTGGGCGACTTCACCGGCAAGGTGCGGCGCGAGCTGCAGACCCACATCACCCAGAACCAGCCCAAGATGCTGGTGCTTAACAAGCAGGTGATGCTCAGCGTGGACGCCAACCTGGACAAGCCCGAGGCCCGGCGCGTGACCTTCTACACCGCCAGCAACAACATCTTCTACCTGGAGCTGGCCATCGACCGCACCGAGTTCATCAAGATGGTGGACTTCGAGGCACAGGACACGCCCGACGCCGATGCACTGATGTCCCAGAACGCCCAGGGCACGCAAAACGCGACCGCCCCGACTCCCGCACCGGCGGGCGACAGCGGTGATTCCGCCACGGACGAGCTGCTCAAGTCGCTGGGCATGTAAGCCGCCCCGCCGTCGGCCAGCGAGCATCCGACGCCAACCATGCAACGCCCGCCGCAGGAACCCCTGCCGTACGAAGAGTTGCCTCTGGGCTCGCTGGACCCCGAGCGGGTCGAGGCGCTGTGGTGCTACCGTCCCGCCGCTCCCCGCCGCCAGACTGTGCTGCCCGATGGGCGCATGGACCTGGTGGCCCATGCCGTGCTGGATGGCAGCGGTCGCATCGCCACCGTCCGCCTGGCCATTGCCGGCCCGGCTGACCGCCCTGGCACCGTGGCCCACCGCGCCCCTGTCTGGAGCGCGGGCGTGCGCTTCCGGCTCGGCTGGGGCGGCGCCTGCCTGGCATTGGATCCGGCCGCCTTGCTCAACCAGGTACTGACCGGCGCGGCGGTGGAGCGCCACCTGGGCGACCACCTGGCGTCTGCCTTGCTGGCCGCCACCGACACCTCCGCCCTGCAGGCCGCCCTGGTGCAGGTGGCGCACCGCCTGTCGCAGCGCGCGGGTCCGCCCGGGCCGGCCCAGGCCCGCGCACTGCAGGCCCTGCGCTGGTGGCGCATGCACCCTGGCGCACCCCTGCAGGCGCTGTGCAGCGCCCTGGCCATGTCCGAGCGCACCCTGCGCCGCGACATGCTGGCCACCGTGGGCCTGCCGCTGCGCAGCCTGGCGGGCATTCTGCGCTTTCAGCGCGCCATGGCGCTGGTGCAGGCGGGGCGAGCGCCCTCGCTCACCGGCCTGGCGCACGATGCGGGCTATGCCGACCAGGCGCACATGACGCGCCAGTTCCGCCGGCTCGGTGGCTTCACGCCTGCGCTGCCCGAGGCCGTGCCGGTGGTGGAAGCGGTATGGCAAGCTCCATCCGCCGGGCCAGCGCCCCCTGGCGCGCACGCAGAAACACGCGAAGCCGGCCCGCATAATCTGCGCCCACGGCGCCCTGCACCGAAGGCCGGGCCGCCAGCACTGAGCGCCAGGCCGCCACGCGTGGCAGGCCTGTGAACACACCGAAGTCACCGATCGGGTCGAACACATCGAAGTAGCGGAACACGGGGCCGAACACCGCATCGACCAGCGTGAAATTCTCGCCCGCAAAGTAAGGGCCCGCTTCCTGCTGCATGCCCAACTGCACCTCGACCTGCGCGAGCAGGCGCCGGATCTCCCCGGCCCGACTGGCCAGCGCCGTGTCGTCGGGGGCGTTGTAGAACGTGCCGATGGCCGAGAGCACGGCCGAGCCGAACTCCATCCAGCCGCGGTGCCGCGCCCGGGCCAGCGCGTCCTGCGGGTGCAGGCGGGGCGCGGTGGTCTCGTCCAGGTACTCGCAGATCACGGCCGATTCGAACACCGGCTGGCCATCCACCAGCAGCACCGGCGTCTTGCCCAGTGGCGAGATGGCCAGGAACCAGGCGGGCTTGTCGGCCAGGTCGATGTCGATGCGCTCGAAGGCGACGCCCTTTTCCGCCAGCGCGATGGCGGCCCGCTGGACATAGGGGCAAAGGGGATGGCTGATGAGGGTGTGTGGGTGCGGCATGGTGGTCCTTGATGGGTGGGAGCCCTGAATCTATGATTGCGCCAACGAAATCAAAATACGCACCACTGCAAACCATGATTGCACCAACGCAACAACAAGCCACGCCGTACCAGTTGGGTGCCAGCGATCTGGAGAACGTGCTGGCCCTGGTGCGTGCCGGCACGCTGGCAGGAGCCGGGGAACGCCTGGGCGTGGACCCGTCCACGGTGTTCCGCACGCTGCAGCGCATCGAGCGCGGGCTCGGGCAGGCGCTGTTCACGCGCTCGCGCACGGGCTACCGGCCGCTGGATCTGGCCCAGACCCTGGCCGGGCATGCCGAGCAACTGGAGTCGGCCCTCGAATCGGCCCGCTCCGCAGCGCAGGTACAGCCCGAGCGTGTGTCGGGCACGGTGCGCATCACCACCACCGACACCATCCTGCACGGCCTGGTGGCGCCTGCGCTGGCGGCGCTGCAGGGGCAGCACCCGCTGCTGCAGTTCGAGCTGCATGCCGGAAACGACCTTGCCAGCCTGACCCGGCGTGACACGGACATTGCCGTGCGCGCCACGCGCCGCCCGCCGCCCCACTTGGTGGGCCGGCAGGTGGGCCCCATCCGCATGGCCCTGTACGCCACCCGGCAGGGGCCCATGCAGCGCTATGCCGATATCCAGGCAGGACAGGCCTTGTGGGTGGCACCCGACGATGCACTGCCCGACCACCCCTCGGTGCTGTGGCGCAAGCGGCATTTTCCGAAGGCGGTGGCAAGCTACCGCGTGAACAGCATCCTCACCGTGATGGAACTCGTGGCACTGGGGCTGGGGGTGGGGGTGCTGCCGGTCTTCCTGGCCCACGCGCATCCAGGCCTGGTGGCGCTGACCGAGGCGCTCGACGAATGCGAAACCGGGCTGTGGCTGCTCACCCACCCCGAGGCGCGGCACCTGAGCCGCGTGGCCACGGTGTATGCCCACCTGGCGCGCACGCTGGTGCTGGAATGAAGGCCCCAAGCGGGCTTGGCCGCAACGTTCAATACCCCGGGCGCGCGGCAACCCATACTGGGCGCAACCACTGCCCGCCAGATTTCCATCGCCATGCACACCCTGCCCCTTTTCGCCGAGAACGACCCCGCCACTCTGCACCCACTGATGGCGGCCTATCCGATGGCCACCCTGGTCACCACCAGCGCAGCAGGTGCCAGCGACGTTCACTTGCTGCCACTGGAGCTGCATACGCCCGACGGGGCTGTGGCATGCCTGCGGGGCCACGTGGTGCGCAGCCATTCCCTGCGCCAGCAGGTGGGCGAAGGCGACAGCCTGATCGCGCTTTTCCAGGGCCCCAACGCCTACATCTCGCCACGCTGGTACGTGAATGGTCAGCGCAGCGCACGCCTGGCACCGAGCTGGAACTACGTCGCAGTGCAGGTGCGCGGGCGCCTGCGCTGGGTGGAGGACGACCCGGCATGGGTACTCACCCACCTGGCGGCCCTCACCGCTGCGCAAGAGGCAGGCCGCGCCGCGCCGTGGTCACTGGACATGGCCGCACCCGACTACGTGGAAAGCGCCGCACGGCACCTGGTGGGGTTCGAGATCGAAATCACGGCATTGGAAGGCAAGCGCTTTTTGTCGCAGCAACGCACCGAGGCCGACCGGCGCAGCCTGGTCGAGCACCTGGAGCGCGAGCCCTCAGGCATGGCGCGCGATGTGGCGCGGCTGATCGTGCCCTGACCGCCGCAGCTGCGGGCGTCAGTGGCCAGAGGAGTCCGAGCGGCGCTCGCCGAACAGCCCGCCCTGCCCCGATGGTGGGCCCGAAGCACCGAGCATCTGCACGAACTGCAGGAGCTGCGGGTCTTCGATGAAGCTGGCGGCAGAGGACGCGGTCAGCAGCACCTCGGGCGACTGGGGCCGCGCCACGATGAAGCCTTGCACGTAGTCCACGCCGATCTCGGCCAGGGTCTGCACCGTGGCCTGGTCCTCGGCCCATTCGGCGATGGTCTTCATGCCCAGGTTGCGCGCCAGGCTCACAATGGCCTCGACGATGGCCACATTGGCGGGGTGGCGGTTCATGTTGACGATGAAGTTGCCGTCGATCTTGAGCAGGTCGGAGGGCAGGTCCTTGAGGTACGAGAACGAGGTGTAGCCGGCACCGAAGTCGTCGAGCGCCACCTTGGCGCCGTAAGAGCGCACCTGGCTGATGAAGCGGCGCGTGTTCTCCAGGTCATGCAGGGCCACGCTCTCGGTGATCTCCAGGCACAGCCAGCTGGCCAGGTGGGGGTGCTCGTCGAACAGCGCGAACACGTCGTCGATGAAGGCCTCGTCGTTGAGCGAAGCACCGCTCAGGTTCAGGCACACGAACTGGGTGCGCCCCAGCTGGCCATGGTGCTTGCCCAGCCACTCGAACACCGTGCCCAGTACCCAACGGTCGATGACGCCCATGCGCCCGCTGTGCTCGCCTGCGGCGATCAGGCGCGGTGTGGGCACCAGCGCGCCGCTGGCATCGCGCATGCGCAGCAGCACCTCGAAGTTGAGCGACTCGGTGGGGGCCGTGAGCGACATGATGGGCTGCATTTCCAGGTACAGGCCCTCGATGCGCTCATCGGACGACAGGCGCTCCACCAGCTTCATCTCCGTCTCGTGGGCAATCAGGCCGGGCGCGTCGCGCTCGTACACCGCCAGGCCCTGCTGCAGGCCGCGCTTGGCATCGCGGCAGGCATGGTCGGCGGTGGAGACGACGTCGCGGATGGTGCTGCCCGGCGCCACTTCGATGAGGCCGATGGAGCCGCGCACGTGGAACGAGCGCGCCCCCACCCGGTAGGGGCTGGTGCAGATGCTGGCAACGATGCCCTGGCTGATGAGCCGGGCCAGCGTGATGTGGGTGTCCGGAAAAACGATCAGGAACTCATCGCCCCCCACGCGCCCGATCTGCATGTTGCCCGACAGCATCTGCGAGACGCGCGCGCACACCTGCTGCAGCACATCGTCGCCAGCCGCATGGCCAAACAGGTCGTTGATGAGCTTGAAGCGGTCCAGGTCCAGGTAGGCCAGCGCCAGCGGCTTGCCCTGGTTGCGCTGCGCCAGGGCCGATTCGAGCACCTGCTCGATGCCCCGGCGGTTGAGCACGCGCGTGAGCGCATCGTGGTGGGCCAGCACGCGCAGGTTCTCGGTGGCGCGCGATTTCTCGGTCACGTCCTGCAGCGAGCCTTCGATGCGGCCGCGCGCCTGGGTGGCACGCACCATGAAGCGCCGCGTCAGTTCGCCATCATCGCGCCCGTTCACCGCAAACTCGGTTTCTGTTTCGGATTGGCTGTGCACCATCTGGTCGAGCTGCAGCCAGGCCGCGTCGCCGAACTGCGCGCGCCAAGTGCGCCCGCCGTTGTCCAGCAGGCCATCGCCCAGCATGTCCACCAGCGCAGGGTTGGCGCTCAGGAAGCGGCCCTGCAGGTCGAGCGTGAACAGGCCGATGGGCATGGCCTCGTAGGCATATTGCAACTGGGCCTGCACCTCCAGGCGCTTGACGTGCTCCTGGCGCATCTGCTCGGCAATCGCCAGCGCCGCCAGCAGGCTCGACGACAGGGCTGCCGTGACGTGGTTCACGGTGCCCACCAGCACCTTCATGCCATAGGCCGCCGCCACGATCTCCGAAAAGCTCGACAGGAAGGTGACCCCAAGCGATGCGCCATACCACATGGCCACGCGCGAGCGGGTCTTGAACACGATGCGCACCAGGCTCACCGTCATCAGCAACAGGCCCAGGCCGGTGGACACCCACATCATCTGCAGGTACAGGCCGTAGGGCAGGAACACGGCGGCCAGCAGCAGGGGAATGCAGGCCCACTGCGCGCCGCGTATCCAGGGCCCCAGGCGCGAACGGTCCAGGTCTTCCTGGAACAGGCTCTTGTACAGCGTGATGGTCAGAAAACCGTACACCGCCACGGTGAGCGCACGGGTCGGAAACAGCCAGGGCGTGGGCACCAGGTGGCCCAGCCACTGCACGTCCCAGCCGGCAGAGATGGCCCCCACCCGCAGCGTGACCACCAACCAGGCGGCAAACAGCACGTACAGCGACTGCCGGTTGATCAGCGCCGTCATCAGCACGAACATGCCCAGCACCACCAGGCCACCTTCGAGCAGGCCCAGGTTGCGGTGGAACTCCAGCACCGAGGCCTGGAGATCGGCCTGTGCCCACCAGTCGGCCTGCAGGCGTGCAGGCCCGACGAACGCAGCGCGGCAGAGCACGCGCAGGCCCGCGCTGGCCTCGGGCAGGCCAAAACCCGCCTTCATGGGGATCAGGCTGCCACTGGCCTGCTCACGCGTGGCCTGGCCCAGCGATACCAGGCTCGTGCCGTCCCAGCAGGCCATGGCCACGGCGTGGCGCGAGGGGAACAGCAGCGAGGGTGGCTGCGCCATCGAGACCGGCAGGTCCACCAGCAGCCATACGGGTGCCTCGGACAGGTTGGTATCGTGGAAGGACTTGAGTGGCCGGTTCGCCAGCGCGGCAAGGGCCTGCTCAGGGGTGAGTTCTGCGGCCGCCTGTGGCAGCACGCGCATCATCAAGGTGTGGCCGCCGGCCGACAGGTAATTGCTCTGCCAGAACAGCAACGCCCACACCGCCACGCCAGCCATGGCGATAGGAATGATGTAGATGGACATCGTGCGCAGCAGCCAGTCCACAAAGACTACGCCGCGCCGAACCCCTTGCCGTGCGTGCTCCTGCAATCGCGGTGACCCCATGGTTTTGTGTGGTTGCGCAGCCCCCACGGCCACGCGCTGGATGGCGCGTGGTACAGGGCCGAGCAAGGCCGCGACCGCGCGCAATCTTCCATCTTGTCACGGAACACACGGCCTGCATCGCAAGTCTTTGCGCGTTCCCCCTTTTTGTGCGAGTTTACAAAGCAACGGACACAAAAAAGGCCACGGCAGGTGTGGCCTTTTTACCAACAGGTGATTTTTTTGGAAGGACCGGGGCGCAGCTTTCACCCCACCCACCGGGGGTGGGGTTGCTCAGGCAAATGCCCGGTTGCTCATGCGCGGGGGCAGTTCCCGTCCTCGGCCACTGGCCGACACACGGCGCGGGGTCGGCGCCACCACAGCCGGCTTGTTGCTGGCGGGCAGGCCATGTACAGGCACCGGGCCCATGTCGATGTCCGGATGGCGGGTGTGGCAAAAGAAGTTGAGCGCCGGGTGCTGCGCCTGCTGCCAGCGTGCCGGGCCGCTGTCGATGTCGAAGGCCATCACCCGGTGCGGCAGGTTGCCCGCGTGGGCCAGGGGAATGAAGCCCGTGGCAGGGAACAGGTCTTCGAACAGCAGTTGCTCATAGTGCCGGTCGATGGGGGCGCGGCCAGCGGCAATCGCCTGCTCGATGCCCTGGCGCTCGCAGTATTGGAAGGCGGCCTTGATAAGCACCGTCTTCACCAAGCGGCCCATGGTGCCGCCAACGATGCCCAGGCGCGTCACTTCGGCCAGGTGCATGCCGTCCATCCATGCCGGCAGCTCGACCGACTGCTCCACACTGAGCGCGCGAAAGCGGTTGCTCTGGATGCGCGCAGTACCCAAGGGAGAGCCGTCGAGCTTGGACTCGGCCAGCAGCACCACGACCCCGTCCTCATAGTCCGTGGCCTCGGGCTCCTGCAGTTGGTGTGCCAGGTCGGGCACATGGCGCGCATAGGCCGCGTGGCGGATGTGCACGGCCTTGCGCAGGTCAGCCTCGTTCCTGACCAGGCGCACCCAGAAGGGCAGGCGTTCTTCCTTGGCGGCCAGGCGGTTGAGCGCGTCCATGCGCGTGGGGCGCAAGGCAGTGCGCGCCTCGCGCTCCTTGGATGCCACGCCAAAGGCCCGCGACGGCAGCGGCGGATGCACACGCACGGTGGGGGCGGGAGCTGTGGCGATGGACTCAAACATGATCGGGCCTCGGTGACAAGAAAAAATTGGCAAATAGCGCAATTCCACTGTAGAGGCCGCTCCGGTTTTCTTGAGTCGGGGCGGGGATGGAAACCCTGTCTCTTTTTTTCGGACAGGCCTGGTGCGAAGTTGCCTGACAGGCCTGTCTCCCTGGCGGGTAGTGGCGTGTCTCTCTGGGATCGATGGAGTTCGAAGCCTTGTATGCGTGGCCGCACGCATCCGCGAACAGGCCCTGGCGCGACACCTGGGCGTGCCACCCATGGCGCGCAACCGCATCGTGACGCGGGTGCGCAGGGCGCAGGGGGTCGTAGGCCTGTCCTACACCGGGCCAATGGGCCGTCCTATCCGGGCCGCGCGCCATGGCGCATAGATTGGGGTTCTGGACACACCACCATGGAGGACCCCATGCCCCAGACCCGTTGGAGCGCCAAGCGCGAACGCCAGTACAGCCACATCAAGGACAGCCTGCTCGAGCGCGGCAAGAGCGAGCGCACGGCCGAGCAGATTGCCGCGCGCACCGTGAACAAGGAACGCGCACAGCACGGCGAGGCCGAGAAGGCCAACCCCAAGACCCTGAAGGACACACCCGCTCCGGTACGCGGCGGCCAGCGCTCGCACCAGGGCGCGCAGGGCCGCACGCGCGAGCAGCTCTATGAAGACGCCAAACGCAAGGGCATCAAAGGCCGCTCGAAGATGAACAAGGCGCAGTTGGAGAAGGCTGTAGGCCGCTAACCCTCGAACTGCGGGTGCAGCTGGCGGATGCGGTTCATCGCCATGCCCGCCGCCGCCGTGCGCGTCTCCACGCCGAGCTTGGCGAACACGCGCTCCAGGTGCTTCTTGACGGTGGCGGGGCTGGCGCCCAGGATGTCGCCGATGTCGCGGTTGATCTTGCCCTTGACCACCCAGTACAGCACCTCGGCCTCGCGCGCGGTGAGCTTGAAGGACAGGCTCATGGATTCGATGATCTTGGCGTCGGACACCTCGCGCATCACGATCAGCCAGTCGCCGCCGCCCTCGCTGTCGCCGGCCTGCTGGTGCAGGCGGAAGGTCAGGCGCCGGGCGCCCTGGTCGATGGCCAGGCGCGGGGGCTCGGCCTGGGCATGGGCCAGCAGCTCGGCGGCGTTCTCGGCCAGCACGTGGCGGCGCAGCCAGGCCTGCACCTGCTCGGGCGCCCAGGGGCTGGCCTCGCCGAAATAGGCCTTGAGCAGCTCGCGCGCCAGCGGCGTCTGCCAGACGATGCGCCCGTCAACAGCGCGCACGGTGATGCTGGCGTAGCCGAAGGCGTCGAGCGCGTTGCGCGCCTCGCGCGCCTGACTGGCGTCTGCCCGGGCCTTGCGCGCGGCGCCCAGGTGCACGCCCATGCGGGCCATCACCTCGCGCGGCTTGATGGGCTTGGTGACATAGTCCACCCCGCCCGCCTCGAGCGCGGCCACCAGGTGCTCGGTCTCGGTCAGGCCGGTCATGAAGATGATGGGGATGTGCGCCGTCAGGGGCGATGCCTTCAGGCGCCGCGCGACCTCGAAGCCGTCCATGCCGGGCATCATGGCGTCGAGCAGCACGATGTCGGGCAGGGCCTGGGCGGCGCGCTGCAGCGCGGCCTCGCCGTGCATGGCGACGAGCACGGTGTAGCCCGATTCGTCGAGCGCATCGTGCAGCACGGCCAGGTTGTCGGGCACGTCATCGACGATGAGCACGACGTCGCTGTCACCCCGGTCGAGTGTGTCGCCGGGGGAGGATACGGCCAGGGGGCCGTGGGTGGGTGCTGCGGTGTTCACGGTGGTGCCTGCTCAAGTATCTGCCCCATGGCATCGAACTGGAACTGCCGGGCCAGGCCGCGCATGGTGTGCACGAAGGCGCCATGCGCGGGCTGGTGGCGTTCGATCTCTTCCAGGGCGTTGAGGATGCCACGGTAGTAGCCCAGCGACACGGCCTGCGACAGCGCGGCCAGGGCGCCGGGGTCGGGGTAGGTCAGCGGCCCGCTGGCGGCCCCGGCATCGGGCGCGGCCAGCACCGGGGCGGGGGCCTGTGCTTCGCCGAGCCACTGCAGCGCCAGGCGCCGCTCCAGCCAGTCGAGCAGCTCGCTGTGGCGCACGGGCTTGACGATGAAGTCCTCGGGGCGGATGTCCACGTCGTTGTCCAATGCCTTGTCGAAGGCATTCGCAGACACGATGGCGCAGTGGACTTCAGGCAAATGCATCTGCCGCACGCGCCGCAGGGTCTCCCACCCGTCGATGCCGGGCATGGCCAGGTCCATGAAGAGGGCGTGCGGGCGGTAGCCGGTGGCCAGCAGGTCGAGCGCGTCGTGGCCGCTGGCGGCCTGGCGCAGCTCGAAGCCCAGGGGTTCGAGCAGTTGCACCAGCAGCTCGCGGTCGGGCTCTTCGTTGTCGACCACGAGGATGCGGCGGCGCTCGCCGGCGTAGCCCTTGCGCACCCGCTGCACCCGCGCCAGCGGCGCTGCTGCGGCCTTGCCCAGGGCATCGGCATGCACCTCGGGCAGGAACAGCTTGACGTGGAACACCGAGCCCAGGCCGGGCTCGCTGGTGACGGTGAGCTCGCCGCCCATGAGCGCGGTGAGCATCTTGGCGATGGTCAGGCCCAGGCCGGCGCCAGGGGTGGCCGCCACGGCCCCTGCGCTGCCGCCGCGCGCGAAGGGCTCGAAGATGCGCTCGATCTCGTCGGCGCTCAGGCCCGGCCCCGTGTCCTGCACGTCGATGCGCGCGATTTCGCGGGCGTAGCGCACACGCAGCGTGACGCGGCCGTGCGCGGTGAACTTGACGGCGTTGCCCAGCAGGTTGATGAGGATCTGGCGCAGGCGCTTTTCATCGGCGCGCACCACCTCGGGGATCACGCCCTGCACGTCGAACTGAAAAGCCAGGCCCTTGGCGGCGGCCTGCAGCTCAAAGAGGCTGGCCATCTCGTGCAGGCCGTCGGCAAAGTGCATGGGCGTGACGTCAAGGGTGAGCTTGCCCGATTCGATGCGCGCGATGTCCAGCGTTCCCTCGATCAGCGACAACAGGTGCTCGCCGCCGCGGCGGATGACATGCACGGCCTGCTTGCGGTGCGGCGGCACGCCGGCGTCTTCGCCCATCAGCTGGGCATAGCCCAGGATGGAGTTGAGCGGGGTGCGGATCTCGTGGCTGATGGCGCTGATGTAGCGGCTCTTGGCCTGGTTGGCCTGGTCGGCGGCGCGCTGGGCCTCCTCGGCCACCTGGCGCGCCTGCTCGGCCACGCTGCGGGCGTTCTGCAGGGCCTCGTCGGTCTGGCGGTGCAGCTCGATCTCGCGCACCAGCAAGCCGGTCTGGCGGTTCGACTCCTCCTGCGCCACCTGGCGGCTCTTGTGCGCCAGCACCAGCCACCAGGCGACGATGCCGGAGATGACCAGCAGCGCCAGGTAGGCCTTGAGCAGGCCCGAGCGCAGCGCCACCTCGGGCGCAGCCAGCACCTCGGTGTCGGTCATGGCCTGGGCGATGGTGTTGAGCTCCTGGTGGTACAGCAGCCCCATGACGGAGGCCAGGAGCGGCCCAATCACCAGCATCAGCAGCAGGAAGTGGCCCAGGCCCGTGTCCAGGTAGCGCCAGATGGCGCGCGGCAGCACCCAGCGCAGGGCCGAGGACCACTGCACCGCCATGCTCGCATGGGGTTTGCACAGGTCGCCGCAGCGCGCGTCGAGCGTGCAGCACAGCGAGCAGATGCCGCCGCCGTAGGCGGGGCACTGGGCCATGTCGGGCGCCTCGTACTCGCGCTCGCAGACCACGCAGCGCTGCACCGAATAGCGCAGGGCGCCGCCCAGGTCGGCCGCCACCTGGCCGCTGACCGGGCCATGCATGGGCACGGCCTGCAGATCCGCCAGGGCCGGCGCCTCAGAGCGGCGCGCGATGTAGTAGCGCCCCCCGGTGGCCCAGGCAATGAGCGGCGCGGTGACGAAGGCCACCGCCATGGCGATCACCGCCGAGAAGGCCTGCGGCAGCGGGCCGAACAGGCCCAGGTGGGCGCTGATGGACAGCACGGAGGCCAACGCCATGGAGCCCACGCCCACGGGGTTGATGTCGTACAGGTGGGCGCGCTTGAACTCGATGCCCTTGGGCGACAGGCCCAGGGGCTTGTTGATGACCAGGTCGGCCACCACCGACATGATCCAGGCGATGGCGATGTTGGAGTACAGGCCCAGCACCTCGCCCATGGCGCGAAAGACGTTCATCTCCATCAGCATGAAGGCGATGAGGGTGTTGAACACCACCCACACCACGCGCCCCGGGTGGCTGTGCGTGAGGCGCGAGAAGAAGTTGGACCAGGCCAGCGAGCCCGCGTAGGCGTTGGTGACGTTGATCTTCATCTGCGAGACCACCACGAACAGCGCCGTGGCCGCCACCGCCCAGCCGTAGTGCGGGAAGACGTATTCGTAGGCCACCAGGTACATCTGGTTGGGGTCTACTGCGCGGTCGGCCGGCACCATGTGGGTAAGGGCCAGGTAGGCCAGCAGTGCGCCGCCCAGCATCTTGAGCACTCCCAGCACCACCCAGCCGGGCCCGCCGGCCAGCACCCCCAGCCACCAGCGCCCGCGCGTGGCCGGCGTGCTGGCCGGCATGAAGCGCAGGTAGTCGGCCTGCTCCCCCATCTGGGTAATGAGCGCAATGCCGACCGTGAGTGCTGCACCAAACAAGGGCAATTGAAAGGTAGTGCCGCGCCCGGATTCACCACCATAGTGCGATATGCCCAAGAACGCACCAGGATCGTGCGTAATGACATAGACGAAGGGCACCACCAGCATCACCAGCCACAGCGGCTGGCTCCACACCTGCAGCCGGCTGATGGCCGAGACGCCGTGGGTGACCAGCGGAATCACCACCACGGCGCAGATCAGGTAGCCCCAGGTGGGCGGGATGTCGAGCGCCAGCTCGAGCGCATAGGCCATGACGGCCGCCTCGAGCGCGAAGAAGATGAAGGTGAAGGAGGCGTAGATCAGCGAGGTGAGGGTGGAGCCGATGTAGCCGAAGCCCGCGCCGCGCGTGAGCAGGTCCATGTCCACCCCGTAGCGGGCGGCGTAGACGCTGATGGGCAGGCCCGCCAGGAAAATGATGAGCCCTGTGGCGACGATGGCCCAGAAGGCGTTGACGAAGCCGTACTGCACCAGCAGCGTGGCGCCCACGGCCTCCAGGATCAGGAAGGAGGCCGCGCCGAAGGCGGTGTTGGCCACGCGCCATTCGGACCACTTGCGAAAGCGCTGGGGCGTGTAGCGCAGCGCGTAGTCTTCCATGGTCTCGGTGGCCACCCAACTGTTGTAGTCGCGCCGGACCTTGACGACCTGCTGCGGGGCCTGGGCGTCCACATCCATGCCAGGCGCTGCCGTGCCCGCTTCGGAAGGCGCGATGGTGGCAGCGGTGGGGGAAGGCATGGGGCGGGAGTGGCGGCGGGCGGCAGTCCCTTTGCTGGTGCAGTTTCCATGCCACTGGCGCCACCCCAAGCAAGGCAGATGCGCCAATCGACGTATGGCCGGCACGGGGCTTGCTCACTATGATGGTGCGGACCAGGGCGAGCCCTTGCTCCAGCGCACGGCATGGCACCGCTCTATCCGATCACCACACCACCAAGACCATGGAACTCACCCCCCGCGAAAAGGACAAGCTGCTGATCTTCACCGCGGCCCTGCTGGCCGAGCGCCGCAAGGCGCGGGGCCTGAAGCTGAATTACCCCGAGGCCATGGCGCTGATCAGCGCCGCCGTGATGGAGGGCGCGCGCGACGGCAAGACCGTGGCCCAGCTCATGAGCGAGGGGCGCACGGTGCTGACCCGCGCCGACGTGATGGACGGCATCGCCGAGATGATCCCCGACATCCAGGTCGAGGCCACCTTTCCCGACGGGACCAAGCTGGTCACCGTGCACCAACCCATCGTCTAAGCAGCACTTTCCGGAGATTTAATCCATGCGCGCATCACGCACCCGCACCCTTGCCCTCATCGCCCTGGCCACGCTGGCCACGGCCGCCAGCGCCCATACCGATGGCGGCGCGCACGCGCACAGCGACTTCTTCAGCGGCTTCACCCACCCGCTGTTCGGGCTGGACCACCTGGCCGCCATGGTGGCCGTGGGCCTGTGGAGCGCGCTGGCCGCGCGCCGCGCCGGGCCCGAGCTGCTGTGGGGCCCGCTGGGCTTTGCCAGCCTGCTGCAGGTGGGCGCGGTGATGGGCCTGCAGGGTGTGGCCCTGCCGGCGGTGGAGCCGATGATCGCTGCCTCGCTGCTGGCCACGGGGCTGCTGGTGGCGTCGCGCCTGCGCGTGCCGGGCCTGGCGGCGGCACTGGGCGTGGGCGTGTTCGCGCTGTTCCACGGCCTGGCCCACGGCTACGAACTGGCCGGCAGCGACAGCGCCTGGCAGACCCTGGCCGGCATGCTGTGCGCCACGGTGCTGCTGCACTGCGCGGGCCTGGCTGCGGGCTGGGCGCTGCGCCACCGCACCGTGTGGCTGACCCGCGCGGCCGGTGCCGGCGTGGCCGCCCTGGGCGGCGCCATGCTGCTGCAACTGGCCTGACCCCTCCCTTTTCATCAGACAAGGACACGCCACCATGATCCCAGGCGAACTGCTGATCGACGCGGGTGAACACGCCCTGAACCCCGGGCGCCGCACGCTGACCGTGCTGGTGCGCAACACGGCGGACCGGCCCATCCAGGTCGGTTCGCACTACCACTTTGCCGAGACCAACGGCGCCCTGGGCTTCGACCGCGAGGCTGCGCGCGGCATGCGGCTGAACATCGCCTCGGGCACGGCCGTGCGCTTCGAGCCCGGGCAGGAGCGCACCGTGGAGCTGGTGGACTATGCGGGCGACCGCACGGTGTACGGCTTTCGCGGGCTGGTGCAGGGGCCGCTGTGATGCAGCGCCCTGCCCTTTTCTCCACCCCCCTTTCCAGCCCCGCGCCGGGCACCAGCAAAAGGTTTTGAACCATGGCAACCATTGGACGACGCGCCTATGCGGAGATGTTCGGCCCCACCGTGGGTGACCGCGTGCGCCTGGCCGACACCGACCTGATCGCCGAGGTGGAGGCGGACTACACCCTGCGCGCCGGAGGCTACGGCGAAGAGGTGAAGTTCGGCGGCGGCAAGACCATCCGCGACGGCATGGCGCAAAGCCAGCGCACGCGCGACGGCGGCGCCGTGGACACTGTGCTGACCAATGCGCTCATCATCGACCACACGGGCATCGTGAAGGCGGACATCGGCCTCAAGGGCGGGCGCATCGTGGCCATCGGCAAGGCCGGCAACCCCGATACGCAGACGGGGGTGGACATCATCATCGGCCCGGGCACCGAGGTCATCAGCTGCGAGGGCAACATCGTCACCGCGGGCGGCATCGACAGCCACATCCACTTCATCTGCCCACAACAGATCGAGGAGGCCCTGGCCTCGGGCGTGACCACCATGCTGGGCGGCGGCACGGGCCCGGCCACGGGCACGCTGGCCACCACCAGCACATCCGGCACCTGGAACATGGAGCGCATGCTGCAGTCGGCCGATGCCTTTCCGATGAACCTGGGCTTTCTGGGCAAGGGCAATGCCAGCCTGCCGGCGCCGCTGCGCGAGCAGATCGAGGCGGGAGCCATTGGCCTGAAGCTGCACGAGGACTGGGGCACGACGCCCGCGGCCATCAGCAACTGCCTGGATGTGGCTGAAGAGACGGACACGCAGGTCGCCATCCACAGCGACACGCTCAATGAATCCGGCTTTGTCGAGAACACCATCGCCGCCGTGGGCGGGCGCGGTATCTGCGCCTTCCACACCGAAGGCGCGGGCGGCGGCCATGCGCCGGACATCCTGCGCGTGGTGGGCGAGGCGAACTTTTTGCCCTCGTCCACCAACCCGACCATGCCCTACACGGTGAACACGCTGGACGAGCATGTGGACATGCTCATGGTGTGCCACCACCTCGATGCCGGCATCGCCGAGGACCTGGCCTTTGCCGAGAGCCGCATCCGCAAGGAGACCATCGCGGCCGAAGACATCCTGCACGACCTGGGCGCCATCAGCATGATGAGCAGCGACAGCCAGGCCATGGGCCGGGTGGGCGAGGTGATCCTGCGCACCTGGCAGACGGCGCACAAGATGAAGGCGCAGCGCGGCTCGCTCGACGGCGACAGCGCGCGCAACGACAACACGCGCATCAAGCGCTATGTGGCCAAGTACACCATCAACCCGGCCATCGCGCACGGCATCAGCCACGAGGTGGGCTCCATCGAGGTCGGCAAGTGGGCCGACATCGTGATCTGGAAACCGGCCTTCTTCGGCGTGAAGCCGGCGCTGATCTTGAAGGGCGGCTTCATCGCCATGGCGGCCATGGGCGACCCGAATGCCTCCATCCCCACGCCGCAGCCGGTGCACTACCGGCCGATGTTCGGTGCCTTCGGCGGTGCCATCGCGCGCACCTCGCTGACCTTCGTCTCGCAGGCGGGGCTCAATGCAGGCATCGGCGAGCGCTTCGGCCTGGCCAAGACGCTGGTCGCCGTGCGCAACATCCGCGGCGTGCGCAAGCAGCACATGGTGCACAACCACTACACGCCGCGCATGGAGGTGGACGCACAGACCTACACGGTGCGCGCCGACGGCCAGTTGCTGACCTGCGAGCCGGCCACGCTGCTGCCCATGGCGCAGCGCTATTTCCTCTTTTGAACCGACACCGCACCCTTATTTGATCCGATGATCCAGGCCTCCAAACTCATTGCCCAGGGCCGCGGCCTGGCCCCCGTGCTGCTCAAGCGCGCCACCACGGTGGAGCTCGACTGGGACGTGCGCCAGAAAAGCCGCTTTTCGGCCACCGACTCTGCCGGGCGCGAGCTGGGCGTCTTCCTGCCCCGTGGCACGGTGGTGCGCGGCGGCGATGTACTGGTGGCCGAAGACGGCTCGCTGGTGCGCGTGCTGGCGGCCCCGCAGGCGGTGCTCTACATCACCCACTGCAAGAACCACGGCACACCGTTCGACCTGACGCGCGCCGCCTACCACCTGGGCAACCGCCACGTGCCCATCGAGCTGCAGCCCGACCACCTCAAGATCGAGCCCGATCACGTGCTGGCCGACATGCTGCGCGCCATGCACCTGATCGTGCACGCCAGGGACATGGCCTTCGAGCCCGAGGGCGGCGCCTATGCGGCGGGGCATGGCGGCGGGCACGGCCACCACGGCCATGACCATGGCGACCATGGCCATGCGCAAGAAGGGCACGGTGCACACGCTGGGCACGCACACGATCACCCCCATGACCATGACCATGACCATGACCATGACCATGGCGACGGCCACGGCCACGGCCACGGTCATGCCCACTGAGCGGCCCGCCGCCCGGCACCGCCAGCAGCGAGGATCACCACCATGATGCGCGAGCCCCCGGCCCCCACCGCCCTGCCCGCAGCCAGCCTGCTGCAGCTGATCTGGCTGGCCTCGCCCGCGCTGCCGGTGGGCGGCTTCTCGTATTCCGAAGGGCTGGAAAGCGCCATCGAGTCGGCCGGCGTCGCATCCGAAGCGGCCGTGGCCGCCTGGCTGCTGGACCAGTTGCACATCACCCAGGCGCGCGGCGACATGGCCGTGGTCGCCCAGGCCGTGGGTGCGTGGCGCCAGGGCGACATGGCGCACGTGCGCGAGCTCAACGACTGGGTGCTGCACACGCGCGAGACCAGCGAGCTGCGCCTGCAGACCGAGCAGATGGGCCGCTCGCTGGCCGACTGGCTGCGCAACCAGCACCAGGGCGACACGGCGTGCATGCCGACGGTGCAGGCCCTGGCCGCCCTGCCGCCCACCTACCCCGTGGCCTTCGCGCTGGCAGCATCCACCACCGAGGCATCGGGCCACGATGTGCTGCTGGCCTTTGCCTTCGGCTGGGCCGAGAACATGGTGCAGGCCGCCCTCAAGTCCATGCCGCTGGGCCAGAGCGCCGGCCAGCGCATCCTGGCAAAGCTCGCCCAGGCCATACCCGATGCCGCCACCCATGCGCTGGCGCTGCCCGACGGCGAACGCCAGGCTTTTTCACCGATGCTGGCCATACTTTCGGCCCGGCACGAAACCCAGTATTCACGCCTTTTCAGATCATGACCACGATGACAAGCCCCCTGCACCACATCCCCCGCCGCACCAAGCACCTGCCCCCGCTGCGCGTGGGCATCGGCGGCCCTGTCGGCTCGGGCAAGACCACCCTGCTCGAAATGCTGTGCAAGGCCATGCGCGACGACTACGACCTGATCGCCATCACCAACGACATCTACACCAAGGAAGACCAGCGCCTGCTGACCGTGAGCGGCGCCCTGCCTGCCGAACGCATCCTGGGCGTGGAAACCGGCGGCTGCCCGCACACGGCGATCCGCGAGGACGCGTCGATCAACCTCGAGGCCATCGACCGCATGCTTGAGCAGTTCCCGGATGCCGACGTGGTGTTTGTCGAAAGCGGCGGCGACAACCTGGCCGCCACGTTCAGCCCCGAGCTGTCGGACCTGACCATCTACGTGATCGACGTCGCCGCTGGAGAAAAAATCCCGCGCAAGGGCGGCCCCGGCATCACCAAGAGCGACCTGTTCATCATCAACAAGACCGACCTGGCCCCGCACGTGGGCGCCGACCTGTCGGTAATGGAGTCGGACACCGTGCGCATGCGCACCACGCCCGAGGGCCTGCGCCCTTTCGTGATGACGAACCTGAAAACCCTGACCGGCCTGGCCGAGGTGGTGCGCTTCATCGAGACCAAGGGCATGCTCCCCAAGGCAGCCCCGGCGGGCGGCTAGAATACGCGCCTTCCCTCCCGGAGACTTGGGTGAGTGGTTTAAACCAGCAGTCTTGAAAACTGCCGACGGGCAACCGTCCGTGAGTTCGAATCTCACAGTCTCCGCCAGATAGCTAGAAGACAAGCGCCTCACGAGGCGCTTTTGTGTTTTTGTTTGCACCCATGGTGCGCATGTGACTGAACTGGCGCAGCTCGACAAGCCTTGAACATGCAGGCCACCACGGACCTGATGGTGCGCCATGGCATCGACCGCCAGGTTCCTCAATGGAAAGGCCGCCTCGAACGCAGGGTGCGCCCACCTGGGGCCAGGAGCGTGCGCGGCAGAAGGAGCATCGGCTGCAACGCCCGACAAACCGGTCTCGCCGGGTATCACCTCCGGCGCCCAGGGGCCCACCCTGGGCTTGTCGGTACTACCCAGCAATCCTCGGTTTTCGAGCGTTTCGCTTCGATGCCTTCTGCCGCGCCCGCTCCTCATATGGTCGCCATTGTCAATACTGTCAGTGCCTCATTTGGTGTGCGTTCTCTCAGGATCGATCGGGTGATGCGACACGAGCGTTTGCAGCGACGATGAATCAGACTCATATCCGCGGAT